>OJDW01000009.1_pt1 | contig 386417 bp, 335 predicted proteins | sample 1593131 | NCBI WGS metagenome assembly OJDW01 (sample SAMN05416874, study PRJEB24817) | seawater metagenome | isolation source: Sea water | place: Canada:Atlantic | collected 2013-11 | reverse complement strand
ATCTACACGTAAGGAGTCGTCGGCAGCGTCAGATGTGTATAAGAGACAGTCTCTAAGCCTCTAATGGCCAATGAAGTCACTACGTTCTCAAAAGATATCTTGGCCATCTTAAATCATACTGTCGGCAAAAGTGAAGATGGAAAACTAAGGCTTGAACTTGATAAGGCCGAACTTCTTTTTGAATTAACTCAAACAGATAAAAGAATTGATTGCATGGTCTTTCATAATGGATATTCCGATCAAGAAAATCAAAGTTTAATAAACAAGGTGGAATCAGGAAGGGCTAAGTTTGATCTAGTCTACCCCGGGATTGACCTCTCTCAGTTTGAACCTGCTCTTGTTCATTTAAAGAAGGGACAAAGCCGAGTTCTTATTATGAAAGGTGAGCTTGACGGAGAAGCTGTTTATTTTCGCTTAGAGATTAAAGAAGGGAAAAAGGGAAGGCTCTCTTATGTGAAGATTAATAAAAAGTCGAATAATGCCATCTTAGTCTTTGAGCCTATCTTAGAAGATAAGACACCAAGTGATTTAAAGAAAGTCGGGTACAAGGGGGACCCTAAGGTTGTTGGCGTAAAGGGCAGCAATAAGATTGGAGACTCTGATAACGAAGTTAATTGGAGCGTTAAAAAAGAGAGCAGCTCTGCAGAGCTTGTAATCAAGACTGATGAGAATCCAGATAAGATCATTGTAGGGCTAAAGCGTAAAAATCAAGACGAAGGTCAAGTAAGCGCTGGCTTTGAGAAAAAGATAGGTGAGTTCGAAGTAAAAGGCGCCACCGTTAAAAAAACAGATAAAGAGGCCGTTCATAATGGGTCGGTTAAGATTGGTGATGAGAAAGCAAGCCTAGAGGCCGATCTTGAACTTGGTGAGGAATCAACTAAGACTGGTTTTAAGGCTAAGAAGAAACTTGGAGATGTAGATCTTGAAAGTAAGTACGAAGGAACTCGAGAGTCTGGTGAATACGATATTTCTGCCGGCGCAGGGATAAAGATTGATGAAAATCAAAAAGTAACTCTAGAAGCCGGAGTTAATGAGAAATCTGAAGAGTCCCTCAGTGTGAATTACACTCATACCAGTAAAGATAAAAAAACAAAGTTTGAAGTAGCAGGTAAAGCGATCATTGTTGAAGAAGAAGAAACCGGAATCGAAGCAAAGGTTAAGATCTCTAAAGAACTTAAGAATGAAAAAGATGAACTCTCTGTTTCCGTTGCTCCTACTCTCGATACTTCTGGCGCCGTTAAGGCCATCGTGGTTGAAGCGGGTTGGGATAGAAAGATAAGTGAAAATGCTAACGTGGGCATCTTTGCTAAGAGTTCAGTAAGCCCAAGTGGTGCCACTGAAGAGCAACATGATATAGGGATCAAGGCAAAATTTGAATTTGGTGGTCCTAATAAAGAAATTAAAATCCTAAAAGTTTATAAGCTACATAAAACTCAGATCGAAGAAAATGATGGAAAGTATAAAGCCGCCTATTATTTAATCTGGAAATACAATTGTAACTTAAGAACCAAAAAACTTAAGATAGATAAGCCTAGAAAAAAACTCTTTGGAGGATATGACTTGAAGCATTTGCCCATGACCGCCATGGATGTGGATAGCCTTCCTGTTAGCGAGTATACAATTCCATCTGGAATAGATAAAAACAAGTTCTGTAATTAAATGATTTAAATCATTAAATATTGCAGACTAGAACATGGCCTATTTTTTTGTTCTCGATAAGATTGACTAGTATTCACCTAGGAGTCTTATATGAAAAAAGTGTTAGTCGCCGTTGATTTAAATGATGATTCAATGAAAATGATAAAAGAGAGTCTAAAAGAAAGAGAGTGGAGCGAAGTGGATGAAGTGCACTTGGTGCATGGTTTTCAACTTCAAGTCTATGCTGATAATTTTTTGTTTGCAGCTTATCCAATGGAAGATCAGTATGAACAGGTTAAAGAGTCAGTAAGCGGTCTTTTGGGACAGCTAACTTCAAATGCATTCAAGGATGGAGAGAAGCCTAAGGTTATTAGGGAGTGCTTAATAACAGCCGGGCCTACTCAGGCAATTGTTGAATACGCTGCCAAGAATTCAATTGATGAGATGATTATCGGAACCAGAGGAAAGCACGGTTTTGAAGGACTCTTTTCCAGTTCTTTTGCCGAGCATATGGTTAGGCATGCCCCTTGCGATCTTTTTATTTGTAGAGAGAAAGAATAACTATCTTTTTGGAGGGACGCCGAAGCTAATCTTGCCTAGGAGTCCTTTTCTAAAGTCATTGAGAACTATCTTGTAGATATGATCATAATCATAACCGCCACCAGGACGTAAGCAGCCTCTAATCTTTCCGATATGATCACAGGCCTGAATAAGGTCGAGCCCATCAAGAGTTTCAAATTTGTATTGATCCTTAAAACCAGCGGCCTTAATTCTTAAGAGGTGCTCGATTAAGAAACAGGCAGAGAAATCAGGAGTGACAATATGATCAGGTATGGCGTGGATAACAGAGAGCCACATGCCATGAAGTTCTTTGTCGATTCTGGGAGGCATCACTCCTGGAGTATCGAGAAGATCTAGCTCTTTATCTACTTTTACCCAGAGCTGACCTTTTGTTTGACCAGGTTTCGCCGCAGCTTTTGAGGCGTCTCGATTAGCGAGGCGGTTGATGATAGTGGACTTTCCAGTATTAGGAAGTCCTAGGATCATCATCTTCATCTTAGTCTTAGTAACCCCGTCAGGGTTTGATTTTAATCTATGGGCGTGAAGAATATCCTTGGCCCTTTTAACAATTGATTTAACCGAAGTCTTATCGAGAGCGTTAACAAAGATATAGGATTCTTCTTTTTTCTTAAACCATTCATCCCAAAGCTTAACAGTAGCAGGGTCTGCCATATTTGTTTTATTGATAACGATTAAGTAGGGCTTATCACTATTTGTGGCATAGTTTTCTTTATTCCCAGAAGCTAGAGGAGAGCGGGCATCTCGTACTTCAAGGACAATATCGACCATCTTGATATTGCTCTTGATCTCTTTGATGGCCTTGTTCATATGCCCCGGGAACCAGTTGATACGATAGTATTCTAGTTCTTCGATTCCTGTCTTCTTTGTCTTTTTGGCCATGGCCATTAATAGGCCATAAAACGTTCTTATTCAAACCCCTATGGAGAATTAATAAGGTTTGACTCAAACCTGAACTCCTGTTATTTCTAGAATTGGAGTAAATAATGAAATATCCAGCAACTGGAACATTCACGCAAACAATCAACACCTTAAACAAGGTTAGTATCTCTAATGGTCTTATAGAAGCTTTAGAGAGTGGTTTTGATTGCCTGGCGCTTGCTCCACCGCGTTCAGCGTCCCTCTCGGTCCATACTGCTTAGCAGTTTCGATCAACTTAAGAATAACTAAATTTAATTTTTAATGAGGAGGCTCTATGAGCTGCTTAATTTCGCTACGTAATGCGAATTTCAAATATAATATCGACCCGGTTCTTGAGAACTTAAGTTTCTCCGTAAATTCCGGAGATAAGATTGCTATCGTGGGCCATAATGGCTGCGGTAAATCTACCCTGCTACATATCTTAAGTGGAGAGATCACCTCATTTGAAGGGGAGAGGGTGCTTAAGCGTTCTTTACGCTTTGAAGTGGTGGAGCAATATCTTAAAGATGAGCTGAGAGAATTTAGCTTAATTGAAGCCTTGATGGAGAAATTCCCTGAAAGTGAACGGGAATATCAAAGGTATCAAGCAGAGGTCTTATTGCTAGATCTCTATTTTACACAAAAAGACTTTGAGACAAAGGTAGGAGATCTAAGTGGTGGTGGACAGAACCGTTTGATGTTTGCCCGAGCCATTATCAAGGAACCTGAACTAGTCTTTATGGATGAGCCTACTAATCACCTTGATTTAAAGTCGCTTCTTTATATTGAAGACTACCTTAATAAAAAGGCCAAGTTCGCTTTTGTCATCATCTCTCACGATAAGATCTTTTTAGAGAATGTTACTAATAAGACCGTTATCTTAAGAGATCAGACTTCTTATTCTTATAACCTCTCTTATAATAAGGCCCTGATTGAATTAGAAAAGGCCGATGAGATCGCGGCCAAAAGGCTAGATCTTGAAGAAAAAGAGATTAGCAGGATTAAGAAGTCTGCTAAGCGTTTAGCGATCTGGGGGAAGACTTATGATAATGAAGACCTCTCAAAGAAAGCTAAGTCTATGGAGAAGAGGGCAGAGAAACTTGAAAGCGAGAAGACCTTTGTGACGAGAGGGAATCCTTATGAGTTAGATCTTAATCCTGTCCCTCTTAGTTCTAAACTAGCGTTACAGTTTCATGACTTTGATGTTTTTTATGGAGACAGTCTATTAGAGGATAAGAGCAATAAGCTGTTCTCCATTGGGGAGTTCTATATGAACTCTGGAGAGAAGCTTGCTCTTCTTGGTGATAACGGAATGGGTAAATCTACCTTTATCAATCTGATCTTGAGAAACCTAAAAGAACAGAGGCATGATGGAAAGTTTAAGTCGGCCCCAAATCTTCACTACGGACTTTATGATCAAGAGCAAATGGTTCTTAATCCCTTAGAGACTTTGAAAGAGACGATCACGAGGCTTTGTGATGTAACGACAGTCGTGGTTAAGAATACATTGATTACCGCAGGCTTTCATTATGATAGGCACGACGTAAAAATAGAGACCTTAAGTGGTGGAGAGAAATCTAGGATCATTTTTTGTATTCTTAATTTGAACCGCCCTAATTTTCTTATCCTTGATGAGCCTACTAACCATATTGACCTTGATGGGAAGAATGAGTTGGTTGAGTCTTTAAAGAAATCTAAGACCACAGCGCTTATTACGGGTCATGATAGATTCTTCATCGAAGAAGTGGCGGATCGCTTTGTTATGATTGATAAGGGAAGGCTTGTTGAGCTTGATGATCCTAAAGAGTTCTATGAGAACTTACGCGGTGAGGATAGCTCTTTGATTCTCCCTGAAGGGACAGAGGTCTCTAAGCAACAGGCCATTGAAAAAAATGGCGAAGAAGCTTTAGAAAGAATCTTCGAGTTAGAGCAAAAGCTAGAAGAAGATCAATCGAGAAAAGCGAAGTTTCAAAAGCCCTTAAAGCAAGAACAATGGAAAGAAGAAATTGCTATCCTTTATAAGAGTCTAGAATAATTTAAAAGGCGCTTCTTTTAGGAGGAGCGCTTTATATTGAATTTCGCCATAAAAGAATGCCTTTATACACCTAAGCTAGTGATAGTTTATCTAAATAGAATCCTACGTATTCTCTTGATTTCCCTAATTTTGACACCTTAGGAGATGCGGCCTTTTTGTACCCTATACTTAGAAAAATTAAACATTCACAGGTGGTACGTATGCGAAATGAGAACTCTAGAAGACTCGGCATTGTATTATCTGCCTTTATGATAATCCTCCTTAGTTCTTCCTCATTAGCTTTTGCTGGTAGTAGCAGTAAGAAGAATTCATTCAGAAAAGTCATCAAGTCTTTCTTTGGTAAGAGGCATCGCTGCCGTACTCCAAAAGATGGGCAAGTTATCTCATGGCATACCAGAGGATCACATTGGCATCCAAGAGAATATTCATGCCGTGATCATAGAGCTCCGGATGGGATGAACAATGGTGATAAATTAACTTGGAGTGAAAATCATCAAGATTGGATTGATGACTATATAAGAACTGAAGAAGTCGATGCTAACTTAGTTGTTAGCGGCTTTGTGCAATCTCTTTCAACTGGTTTTATCTTTCCTGATGGAACTATTCAAACCACAGCATCACAGGGAGTCCCCGGACCTATAGGCCCTGTTGGTCTCCAAGGTGAGCCTGGTCTTCCTGGAGCCACTGGTGAGGTTGGTCCTCAAGGTGAGCAAGGTCCTGCCGGCGCTGATGGTGCAGATGGCGCGCAAGGTGAACAAGGGATTCAAGGTATAGCTGGAGCAACTGGTGCCATTGGTCCACAAGGTCCATCTGGTTCTGATGGATCAAACGGAGCGCAAGGTCCTGCTGGTGTTGATGGGGCCGTGGGTCCTACTGGTGCCACTGGTCCTCAAGGTCCTGCAGGGATCGCTGGAACAAGTGGAGCTAAGGGTGATCAAGGAATTCAAGGTATAACAGGAGCTACGGGCGATCAGGGGATCCAAGGTCTTCAAGGTCCAGCTGGAATAGCAGGAGCAAAAGGTGATCAGGGGATTCAAGGTCTACAAGGAGCTACTGGAGCAGCAGGAACTTCAGGCATTGATGGCGCTAAAGGCGAGCAAGGTATTCAAGGTATTCAAGGTGAAAAGGGCGATAACGGAGCCGATGGAATTGCAGGACCTATAGGTCCTAAAGGTGACTCGGGAGCAACGGGAGCCGCAGGAATCACAGGTGCAAAAGGAGATGCTGGAGTTCAGGGTCCTCAAGGTATCCAAGGTATTGCAGGCGTAAAAGGTGATACTGGCGCAGAAGGACCGGCAGGCTCTGATGCTACGGTTGAGATCACGGCGGGAGTTGGTTTAGTCTCTGGAGTGATCAGCTCAGTTGGAACAATCAATCTTGATGTCGGTATAAACGCAGGACAGATTCCTCAGCTTGATAGTGAAGGAAGACTACCGGCTTCTATGATGCCAGTAGGCTCAGGGAGTGGATCAACACAAAAGATTGCTTATATAAAAGATATCCGCCCAAGTGGAACTTCTGGTGGTGCTTGTACTTCTGGTGCTTGGCAAACAAGAGAATTAAATACTATAGAGGGCGACGCTAGCATCGTTAGTTTAGCCGCTAATAGTTTTACTCTTCAACCAGGAACTTATCATATAGACGGTCATGCACCGGCCTTTGTTACCAGTCAGCATAAAGCAAAGATTGTTGATTCTGGAGCAGGGACTGACGCCATCGTGGGCTCAACGGGCTTTAGTCATAATACTTCTCCTTCAATTACTCAGTCGATGCTAGCGGGAGTGCTTACCTTAAGCGCGCCTACTTCTTTTACAGTCATGCATCGCTGCTCTTCAACGCACGCTTTAGGTTTTGGTCTTGCCTCTGGTTTTGGAAGTAATGAAGTCTATACTCAGATTCAAATCACAAAGCTTGAGTAATAGAGACAAGAAATTGTAAGTGGACCTACTATTGAGATAAACTAACTAAGTATGCAGTTAGTTATCTCAATTCTTTTTTTATTTTCCATGAATTCATACGCCTTTGATTTAGGCGACGGCTCCCTTGGGGCCTGTACTGAAGCGACTATTACCGCTGGTGGTAGAAGTTTTAATTGCGCCTCACTTACTCTAGCTGGCGGCGGAACAACCTTTAGCACTGGTGGAACATCAGTTGTGATTAAGGTCTTAGGGAGCGTGACTATTTCTAGCTCCTTTGTTTTAACCGGTGCCGTGGGGCAAGTTGGGACAAACTCAACGGCCGCTGATAGGGCCGGTGGTCAAGGCGGACCTGGCGCTTCTGCAGGAGGCTCTTATGTAGGGGCCACTACTTCTCCAGGTGATGGCGAAGGAAATGGCGGCGGGGGAAGTGCTACTAATTCCGCGGCCGGTGGATCTCAAGATGGAAGTGGCGGGGCTGGCGGAAGTAACGGTAGTGTTGGCAGCGCTGGCAATGATGGAACTGGAGGCGGGCAAGTCGCGCCAGTATCAGTTCCCGGAGTTGTATCAAATTCTTTAGGCAGCTCTCTCGCTGGAGGAAGTGGGGGCGGAACCGGCGGAACGGGAACGGATGGTGCCTTTAATAATAATTCACCAGGCTCTGGTGGCGGCGGCGGTGGAGTCATTAAGATTGTTGCTGGCGGAGTGATTACGATCAGTGGTGGTGGTAGCATCACTTCTAATGGTGGCGCAGGTGGGGCAGGCAACACAACTTCAGCTCCCGGTGGTTCTGGCGCAGGTGGGGGCGGGGCCGGGGGAACAATCGTTCTTCAATCTTTAAGTGGTATTTCAATCTTTGGAACAATAGCTCTTAATGGTGGAGCAGGAGGAGCTGCTGCTGGGACAACTGGTGCTGGAGGTGCTGGTGGGCTTGGTCGCTTAGAGCTTTATACTCCAGGCATTGCTAATATTGATGTAGCGAGCGCAACCTTAAATGGAATTACTCCCTCTCTCTTTGATCTAAACCAAAATGAATTCAACGGGGACTTTACGACAAGCTGCGGGACTATTGATGATGGCAGTGGATCTGGCTCTGGTGGCCCTTTTCTCTTTAGCTTTCTAGCTGGGATCATCTTAGCTTTCTTTTCTTTAAAAATAGTAAAGGGCACTAAATCTAAAGTTCAAATTTAGAAAAGAAACTAAGACATCATCACTGGTGCTAAATCTCTCATAAGCACCAGAGCCTCCAAGAGTGAAAGTATACTTAGAGTTAAACTTATAATGAAGATCGTAGAGGGCCTCTAATGAGAGGTTCGTTCCAAGACCTAGCTTTAATTGATAGTGTTGAGTTAGGCTAAAGAAGCTTGGCCTCTCGCCACCAAGACTAGCGTTAAGAGCGAAGGATGTGTTCTTATTTTCAACTAACTGATCTATTCCTTCACGTAAATAATAAGTACTCGAGGTGCCTAAGAGTCCTAGCTTATAATAGAGAGGGGAAGTTTGACCAAGATGAAAGTAACGCCCAAAAGCTATCCTTGCCTTCATATTTGTATAAGCTGTATCAGTAAAGGCGTCACCTGTAAGACGACTCAGGTTAAACTGATAAAAATCTTTATCTTTTCTTTTTATTCTAGATTCAACTTCAAAGGAGGCGAGTGAAGAACCACTTGAATTAATATTGATGATTCCTTTTTCGGAATTGAATTTAACAAAGGAAGGAGAGTTGATAAAGCGAAGGTAGTTTGTCTTAAGAGTCTTGATCTTACTAAAGTATGTTTGCTTTTCCTGCTCAGTCTGTATTTGCCTAGGGGTAGGAGCTTTTGGAGCTTCTTTTATCTTCTTAACCACTCGCTTCTTCTTTGCAATTGGTTTTGGAGCTAAGACTTCTGCATGAATGACTTGAGAGAACTCTGAAGCTTGCTCCCAATAATCTACCAAGGCCAAACGCCAGTAGAATTTACCAACTGGTGGGCTCACCCATGTAAAACTATTCTGCTCTAGGCTCTTCTTAAAGATAAGGTTCTTTAAATTTGAATCAGAGTAGACTTCAATAATATAGGACTTCGCATTCTTATTAAGTGGCCACTCTAAGGTGGTCTGTTTTACAAAATCATCAGCAGCCGCTTTATTGATAAAGAGGTCTATTAGAGAAAAGGAGTTCTTTGAGCTTTTCTTTTTTAACTCAAGCTTATAAGTCTTTTTAATCTTTTCAATACTTGGTGGTGCCAGGGGCATTTCTCTTCTAATTTGAAAAGGGAAGGGGTTGGTGAAAATCTGATTGTCTCCATTGGCCTTCTTTATACGCCAAAAATATTGACCCGGCAGTGCTTGGTCCCAGATAAACTTATGAGTATCAATTTTTTTTGAAACTAAGGTCTTCTTAAAGTCTTTATCTTTTGAAACTTCAATATAAAAAGAATCAAAGGTTTCTCCTTCCCAGTTAAAATAGACAGGAGAGTCAGGTTTTTTCATTCTTATAAGGCTAGAGTAAAGGGGACCTATGATATGAATGGGTTCTAAAATAATTAGCTTTCTAATCTCGAAGGCCTCGCTAGAGTCATCTTCTAAAACCCGCCAGTAATATGCTCCCTTAGAGAGGTTGTTCATAGAAAAAGTATTTTCTATAAGAGCTTCTTTTATTAAAACATTTTTAAAGCTAGGGTCATCAGAGAGTTGAAATACTGCCGTCTTCTTTGTTGATAAATCCCAAGTGAATTCGATTCGTTCTTGGTGAAAGAGAGTTGTATTGTGAAGTGGTTGTAGGAGCTTAATGGGGATAAGTTTTACATCAAGCTTCTTACTTTCTTTTAACTCAATAAATTGATTTGGCTTTAAGAGAAGCTCTTGATCACCGATGTTAATCTTAGCTGATCCCTCTAGGACGATCACTTTTGAGTCAAGGCCTTGTCCTTGAACTTGAAGCTTGGACTCTACGGAATCAATGCTTAGTTCACGGTTAGCAACCTTAACCTTAATCTTTTTATTCACGCCCCTTGTTCTTATATAAAAGATGCCTTCTTTAAGGACAATGATGGGGTCTAAGTCTTTTCTTTCTAGTTTAAAGAGAGAGTTCTCCAAGATATTAATCTTAGTTTTATCGCGAAAAAGGATGTCTACTTCTGAGTTTTCGTGGGTATAGAGCTGATCACCATCAAAAAGTTTTTGAGCGTCCCTAGCGTCATTCCAAGCTAAATGAGTACCTGACTTATTCTTTACAGTATTCTCAAGATAAGCGATCTCAGCTAAGAAGTCCGAACCCGTGACTAGGAAGGGGTTTTGATCTTCTAAAAAAAGTTTGAAGCCAGAAAAGAGAAAGAGACCTAGCATCAACGTTATTAAAAATGAGTCTAAGTTCGATCTTTGCATAGCAGTAGTATCTCTTTGGTTATTTGTTAATTATAATCTGATTTAATATAATTAAGCAGAAATATTTATGTTTTGGAGTCATCAATTGCCCAGTCAAATTGCAGAACATTCCATTAGGGCCGTAAGTTTTCCCATTAAGGGCAAGCTAATCTCAGTCATCAGTTTTCTTATTCTAAGCAGCCTATCAGTCTATGCCTATTACGCCCTTGATCATTTCAAGAAGGATAAGTCTGCTTATATCTATGAAACCTCTCTTAGTGTTACTGAAGGGGTTAGCTCGCTTCTCTCTCAAGACCTTCTTAATACTAAACAAACCATGGCCCTTTTAGGTGAGGCGGTTAGCTTAAGTCAAAGAAGCAATGAGCTTATTAGAAACATCTTTAATGCAAACCCAAATATTATTGAATTTTCAATCTACGATGCTTCTAATAGAGAACTGGTCTTTGGACTCCGTGATAAGAACTTTTTAAAGGCCAATGGGCTAAAAGATGATTACTTCTTAAAACTAACTAAAGAAAAAGAACTTCCCTTCGAAGAGATCCTAGTTAAGGAAAGCTTACTTTTTAATCCAGGACTTAATTTAGAGATTCCTCATCTGGTTGTCGCTGAGTTTAATAAAAAGAAGAATCAGTTCTTTGTGGCGCGCTTAAAGCTCTCTAATTTTATAGATCTTTTTAATTCTAACTCAACCTATGAGACCTTCGTCCTCTCGCAAGCTGGAGAGGTCCTTATTCACCGCCAAATGGCCGGTAAGAATGATCAACCACCAGAGACCTCTGCTTATTATAAGTCATTTTACAAAGAGAGCTTAAAAAAAGGAGTTAAGGAATTTGATAACTCTAAAGGGCAAAGGCTCTTAGTTTCTTTTGAGAAAAATGAAATATTTAATCTTGTAGTCCTCTCTGAAATTAATAAGGCTGAGGCCTTTAGTGCTGCTGATTATATAGTTGGAAAATCTATCTACTTCGCACTCTTTCTTATCTCCTTTGCTGTTATCACGGGAATCCTCTTTAGCCGTAACTTAACTTCTCATGTTGAAAAGCTTCATCAAGGGATCAAGAAGATTACTGGAGGAGACTTTAAGACAAAGGTTGTTGTTAATTCACGAGATGAGATTGGCGCCTTGTCTGATAGCTTTAACTTTATGTCCAGTGAGATTGCTCGCTATATGGATGAGATGGTGGAGAAGATAAGGCTAGAAAAAGAAGTTGAAGTCGCTCAGCTGGTTCAAAGTAGCTTCTTTCCTCCTAATGATCTTCGTATAGAAGGCTATGATATCGCCGCCTTTTATTCACCCGCTTCAGAGTGCGGTGGGGATTGGTGGGGCTATTTAGAAAAAGATGGTAAGTTCTCCTTGTTCATTGCAGATGCTACCGGGCACGGCGTTCCAGCTGCTCTTTTAACGGCAACAGCTAATTCCTCATTGAACTTTATAAAAGAGATTCTTAAAGACAACCCAAGCCTTATAGACCGTCCTAGTGAGATGATGGGGATGATCAACAGAGTGGTGTGTGGTACGGGAAATCAGATCTTGATGACCTTCTTTATCATTACCTTTGATCCTCTTAAGAAAACAATTGTTTATTCCAATGCTAGTCATAACCCGCCTTTAAAGGTGCATTTAAATAAGACTGAGATTGATAAAGGGGATTTTATCCCTCTTCTAAGCGTTCCAGGTCCACACCTCGGAAAAGATTCCTCAGCTGTATATAATGAAGTAACAGAGAATCTTGTAGGAGACGAAGAGTTTATCTTCTTCACTGATGGAATCTTAGAGTGCGTTAACAATAAAAAGGTCGCTTATGGACAGAGGCGATTCTTAAAAAGCCTAGCAAAAGGTAGTTTCTTAAGTGTCTTTGAATCAAGAGATGCTTGTATAAAGAGTGCCTATCAATTCTATGAAGATGTTAAGCCTGAAGATGATATAACCTTTTTACTCGTAAAGCCTAGCAGCTCTTCAAAAAGTGAGTATGACTTCTCAAGATTTAAGAGCTCTCTTATAAGCAGAAATCCAAAACTTCCACAAGGCCTAATTCCCTCTAATAACGAAGAGGCTGATCTTATCTTTATTGACATGGATCAACTTGAAGACTCCCTTGATCTTATAAAGAAATACAAAGATAAGATCATTGTGATCTCAAGTTGGGATGATGATCAAAATATATCTAAGATTCTTTTTAAACACTCACTCTTTCATGTCATCGGAAGTAATTCTGACCAATTTGAACGAGAGGTCTTCGATACTTGCTCTGGCATAATGGATAAAGCCTTTCAAAAGCTTTCTTATTGCTTAGATCATACTGATTCAGCCAAGGAGATCACCTTAAGAAACTCTCTAACAGCAATAGATGAAATCAAAGAAGTCTTGTCTGGATTAAATATTGATAACTTCTTTGACTCGCCAATGGATTATCTCGAGTCTATTTCCAGCGAACTGGCCTCTAACGCTATCTTCAATGCTACTGGGCATGAATCAACAGAGAGGACCTTAAAGGTTAAGCTTAATGCTGATGAAGGCGTCATCTATAAAATTGGTAAGGTTAATAATAATATAGTCATTTCGGTGACGGATAATTCAGGGAGCCTTACTCTGGAGCGTTTATTTGAGAGCCTTAATAGAAGCGCCGTTGAAAAGGTGCCTGAAGAAAAAAAAGGCGGAGCGGGCCTTGGGTTTTATATGATCTATAGCTTTGCTAATCAGGTTATTTTTAATTTAGAAAAAGGGAAGTCCACTTCGATCATTTGTATTATCGAAGAGACTAAAAGATATAAGAAATATAGATCGAGAATAACGTCGTTTCATTATTTTGATGATCTAGCATAGGGAAAGATATGAGTGGAAGTTTAGAAGTAAAGACAAAAGTCGTTGATAGCAAAGTCGTTGTAGAGTTAGCTGGCGCAATTGATGAAGATGCAGATTTTTCAAAGATTAAAGGCTTAGGAGGAATGCACTCTTATGAATTTAATTTTGATAATATCAACGCTATTAATTCTTGCGGCGTAAGAGAATGGACCAATTTTGTCAGCTCCCTTGGCGAAAAAGCAGAGATAAGATATTTAAACTGTAGGCAGATCATTATAGAGCAGATCAATATGGTGCATGGTTTTATTCCTGAAAACGCTAGTATTGAATCTTTCTATGCTCCCTACTTTTGTGAGGACTTAGATAAAGAGTACAAGATCCTTCTTAAATCCGGTGATGTTATTGAAAAGAAGGCACCAAAAGTAGAATGCCCTGATGGGGATCATGAAATGGAATTTGATGCCATTGAAGGTCAGTACTTTAATTTTATAAAGTAGGAAAGATTATGGAAGGTTTTAGCGTTTTAGATAATCTCTTTGAGCCAATAGCGGTGGTAGATAAGAAGTTTGATATAGTTTATTATAATAATTATTTTGTTACCTTTACGAGCTCTACACCAAGGCAGATCAAGAAAGACCCCGCGCTTTGTGAGATCTTGAACTTTAGTCAGTATGATCTTAAAAAGGCCTTAGGTGATACCTTAAAGAATAAAAAGGACACACTCTCTCGAGAAGTTAATCTAAGTATTAATGGGAAAGAGGAGAGTCATACAGTGGTGATAAAGATCATCTCCCTTGATGATGATAAACTTATGCTTTGCCTAAATGATGTCTCAGTAGAAACACAACTTCATGAAAAATATAGAAGTCAGCTTGTTGAATTAAGAAGTTCTCATGAGCAACTCATGCAGACAGACAAGTTGGCCACTATTGGGCAGCTTACAGCTGGGATTAGTCATGAGATTAATAACCCCCTTACTGTCGCCTTAGGGGGCTCTCAAAATATCGAGTATTTCCTTGAAGCAGAAAAAGTTGATCTAAAAGAAGTTACAACAAGCAATATGATGATCTTAGAGTCCTTAAAGAAGGTCGTCGATATAATTTCAAACATGAAGTCATTTGTTCATAAAGCTGAAGATCAAAAAGAATACTGTGATGTCTCAGAGTTAATCTTAAATGGCATTAAGCTTGTCTCTAATGGCTGGGCCAAGAACAATGTGGAGTTCAACAATATTGTCCCTGAAGAAGCAAAGCTTTGCTTAGTCAATAAGATCGAATTAGAGCAAGTGATTGTGAACCTCTTACAGAACGCGGTCGATGCCCTAGAAGAGGCAGGTACAAAGAACCCAGAGATCACTATTTCACTAGATACGAATATTGATGAGAACTGCTTAGAGCTCTTTGTAAAAGACAATGGGCCTGGCATTCCAAAAGATATTCAAGAGGAGATCTTTAAGCCCTTTTTTACCACTAAGAAAGTAGGCAAGGGGACGGGGCTTGGCATGGCCATCTCTGAGCGTCTTATTAATAAATACAGAGGCACTATTGAGATTGCTGAATCTAATTCAAAGGGGACAACCTTTGTGGTTCAACTACCCTTGATTGAAGACAGCTCTATTAGTCATAACTCTAGGCTTGTTGATAATCTTTCAAACGATACTGTTAAGACCATTCTTGTGGTTGATGATGAGCCGCAGATCTTAAATATTATGGAAAAATTCATTCAAGAGGCAGGCCATCTTTTTATTGGCTCTTCAGGGGGGGAAGAAGCGCTTAAGCTCCTTGGTGACGTGGAAGTCGATGTCATCATCTCTGATTATCATATGCCGCGAATGAACGGCGCTCAGTTTGTTGAGAAAGTCAGGAAGATGGATGATGAAGTTCCGATCCTCTTTTTATCAAGTGCGGATACCTTAAGTGAGTATGAAAAAGAAAAAGATAAGCTTGGTATCTCTGGTTTAATTATTAAGCCTTTTACCAAAGAGGATATCTTCTCTTCGATAGGATATCTTTTAACTGATGAGGACGATGATGTTACCGAGTAGGCAAAAGTACTCAGTCTTAGTTGTCGATGATGAAGAGTATATCTGTCAGATGATGAAGACCATGCTTAGTGGGTTTCCTTCAATTGAAACCATTATCACCTGTAATACTTCTCAACTCGCTATTCAAAAGCTTCACAATCAGGAGTTTGATGTCATCATCCTTGATAATCATATGCCCAATAGACTCGGCCTTGAGCTGATTCAAATCATCGTTAACTTTAAGAACGTGAAGGCAAAGCAGATCATCTTTATGTCAGGCATGATGGAAGACACAGAAGTCGTCACGGCCATCAAGATGGGGGTTAAGCACTTCTTGATTAAGCCCTTTACGAGGGATCGACTTCATTTAGCGTTGAAGAAGGTTTTAAACCCCCCTAAGAAGAAAAAGCGTCCTAAGTCCTGATCTTTAGCTTATGGCGTTAATTTAAGACTTTCTAAAATCAGCTAGAAAAGCCATTCAGATCTTGTTAAGCTCGATCATCTTTAGGAGCAAAAATGATCAAGTTTTCACTTACAATACTCGCACTTATCTCGTCTTTAATGGCCTATGGAGCTCTTAGTGATGGAATGAAAAAAACCTTAGAGTTAACTCATGTCGAAGATAACGATTATCTCTCCTTTGAAAACTTTCGTGAAAGACCAAGGGCCCCTATAGCCGCAGGGATCTTAATCAATGATAAGAGACCAACTAGCCTTAAAGAAATCTTGGCCGTCTTCTCTGAAGAGTTCAAGGCCGTTTTGCCTGAAGGGACTACTATAAAGGAGAGTGTTAATTCTAATGGACAATTGATCTGGCGTTATCCTGTAGGAACAAAAGTGATTCATCAAATGAACTTCAAAGACGATAAGAGCACTCTCTTTGAGCTACGTATGATTGAAAGGGTGACTGATTCAAGATGGGCCTATGGGGTTTATCATCCAAAAGAAGCAGAGCTTACTCTTCAGGACTATAGAGGACAGCTTCCCAAAGAGTTTATCTTAAAAACTAAAGAGGGAAGACCTCTTAATGTTAAACTAAGACATATCCCACTTCATGTTTGTCAAAACTGTCATAGAAATACCACTTCAGCCCCTCATCAATATGAAGGTCCTAAAGATGTTGGGCCTTGTGAGTTTACGCCTGTTAATCCAAAAGTTAAGAATGATTGGGTTAACAACTTTACTGAAGCTTTTGGGCGCTCTCCTCTTTCTCAATAGATTTTTTTTCATCATTTAACTCCTATCATCCCGTAAATACTGATATTGACGCATTGTATTAATTTCACTCTCTCTTGAGGCTTTTTCTAACAATGGTAAAACATCTCTGAAATACAAATGCGGAAGAACAATAATCAAACCTCAATGGGAGACTTACAATGTTAAGTGCAAAATTTCTAAGAAACGCTTTATTAGTAACGGCCATCAGCATGACTTCGGTTAATGTTATGGCAAACAATCAATTTGGAAACAAAGATAATCTTAAGGATTTTCGTGTTTGTAAGCCTTATAAAGAACAAGTTCGCGGCTTAAGCGATAAGATTATGAATTTTGAAGGACAAGTTCTTGCTCCTTTAGAAAGAGAGCTCTCAACTCGTTCATCAAGAGTTAACAATAGAGCTTCTGATGAAAGAAAATTAGAGAAAGTAGTAACAAGTATCAAGTATCAAATATCTAACGGTGAAGGAAGACTAGTTAGTAATCCAAGTACAATTGAAGCTAATAAAAGAAGAATGGTTGAAGCTCGCAAGATGATTATTGCTTTAGAACAAGTGGTAGTTGATAGCGAAAATGAAATGGGAGACGCCGGCTTTTTTAAGCGTGGTAAATTAAAAAGAAGAATCAAGAAAGCTAAAAAAGAGATTACTGAAAATAATCAAAGAATTGTAAACCTTAGCCGCGCCAATGATGATATGGCCAGAGAGAGCCAATCTCTTCCAGGACAGATTGAGGCGAATAGAGGAAGACTTATAACTGCTGAAGCAAATCTTGCTGAAATGAGAAATAGAGTTCCAACTCTAGCTCAGCTTCGTGATGAAGAAAGATCAGTGAGAAACAGCCTTGATTCTCAAGAAGATATTAAAAGAGACCTTTCAAGAGAGCTTCTTTTTTCTCAAGATCAATTTGAAAGCTGTAGAATTGTTAAAGAAAACTCTGATACTTACGTAGCATTAAGAAGAATGGTTAAGCGTTTAAAAGCGGCTAACTGTGATGTTGAGCTAGTAAGAAGAAGACTACCTTACGACGTAGCTAAGACGACTCTTAGAGCTCTTGGTGAAGCTGATCGAATGGTTTGTGCTGAAGTAGCACCAGTTGTTAATAACCAATAAAGAATTAAGCGCCAGGGGCAAAAGCCTCTGGCCTTTTAAAAAAAGGCGCTAAACGCTACGCTGAGATCATTGTTTAGATAATAATTATGATAGATTCCAATAATAAACTTCTTCTTAATCATCACTTGAACTCCTAAGAAACCATAACGATCACTTAAATCAGTTGAGTCAACCTGAAGAGGTTCTGCGGTGAGAATGCCTGGATGACCATGATCTTCCGATCTTTTACCATAGGTGAGCATGATCTTTTTTAAAAAGACACTTAGAGAAAATATACGAGCAGTCGTTTGATATTCAGTACTGTTCTTTAAGAGAGTATAGTCTACGGCCACGTTTGCGATTTTAAACCCAGCTGAAAGCGAGTCGGTATAATAAGAGGAGACAAGACCTGATCCATCCATTCCATCATCTCTGGTCCTTGTATAGCTTGCACTCAAAACGCCGAACCTAAGAGTAAGTCCAGCGCCTCCACCAAACTTTGATGTTTCCCCATTGTATTTTCCGACGAGTCCTAAACTAGCAGAAAAGATCTTGCTCTTCTTACCTAGGATATTGAAAGCTAGAACTCCATTAATCTTTTTACTCTTATACTTATCTGAGTTTGTTTTTCTAACCCAGTATTCTTGGTCTGATTCAATAGGAATATTCCCAAAGAAAGTGCCTTCATTATTAGTTGTTGAGAAACCCGATCCCACTACTCCAGTTCCTGCCACTAAGTTGAGATCAAAAGAGTTTTCATACTTTATGATCTCAATTCCAGTTCTATCAATATTGGCAATACTAGCTGGCACCGTACTTATAGAGGGGCCTTGGCCTGGAACAGAGGCTCCACCGCTTCTATTGCCTGAGAAAACATCTGGGCAGTCTAGGAAGTCAAACTTATCGCACATACGATCAGCGGCTCTTAGAGGGCTCGAGAATAGGAATATAAGGAGGATAAAGGCTTTAATCACATTTTTATTCTACCTGTTTTAGGGCCTAATCCTAGGGAGGAAAAGCTGTCCAAAGTTTTTACATATAAAATTCACCTGTTTATGGCCTTGATATCCACCTTGAAAGCTATTCCTGACATAATCAGTGGATAAACAAATAAACCTAGGAAAATATATGAAGAACTTAATCATCTTTCTAGCTGCTGTATGTAGCTTTAACCTCTTCGCCGGAGAGATCCTCTCAAATCAACAATGTATTGATGTCTATAGAACTGGTTATTTAAACCTAGAGAACTCGGTTCAAAGGTTTAATGATGAAAGTTATAACCGTTTTGAATTAGCAGCTGATGTTAGTGCTAACTCCTCAGTGGTAGGTGTCGTTAGGGCCGCTTGTCTTGCCGTTGAGAGCCCTTCAAATGAAAAATGTGTTGATGCTTATAGAGACCTCTATAGTGACCTTAGAGAGCAAGTAAAGCTTGGGGCGATCTTAATGGGGAATCAAAAGAAGATTGCTTATTCTAAGAAGATGCAGCAAGTAATTGAAAGAGAGGAAAGGGAAGTGAAGAACACTTCACTGCTTGGAAAGATCTCTCGCGCCCTAAGAATTGGCGCCGCCACAATCAGTGAAACAATTGAAGTGGCTAAAGATATAACCGCTTTAGAGTTTATTGATAATAAATGCGGCAATTAGATAAAATTAATCTTTAATCATCTTTGCGAGTTCATCATCAACTGATGGCTCGCTCACTTCCCCAGTTCCCTGAAAAAGTTCTAACCCATGATTAAGAGCTTTGATGACTGTTTCTTCGAGGTTATCAAAATGCGGTTTCGCTAAAAAATCGAAGGCCCCATAAGAGAGGGCTTCGCGCATAAGCTGTTCATTTCCATGAGCGGTGTAGAAGATGATAGGGTGTTCATATTTTAATTCACGCATCTTAGCTATAAATTCAATCCCATTCATCTTAGGCATGTTTATATCGCAAACAATGGCATGGTAAGTATTATTTTTGACGGCCTCTATACCTTCGAGTCCATTATAAGCAGCTCCAATCTTATCTGCATGAGGCTCTAGGAGATCTTGAAGTAAGCTACTTAAGACTTCTTCGTCTTCTACAATTAATAAATTTCCTTTTCCCATAAATCACCTAAAGTTTAGTTCTTCCATTTATATTGGTCTTACGAACTATTAACTTCCTCTGCTCTGTTTCTGTCTCAACTTTTGAAGACTCAAGTTCCCCGATTATTTCACCCTCGATATCTTCGAGGAGAGCCTCTCCAATATCAAGTTCTTTTGAAGTTGAGCTTAATGAAAATTCCTCTAAGCCACCAATTATAGCACGGTTTACAAAACTCCTTAATATTTCAGCGTCTGATTCTTCTCCACCAGTGATAAAGGCCATATAGTGGACTCCTTTCTTGTCGCTCTCTAACTGCATGGTTGGAGGAACGATAATAAGATATAGGCTACTAGGAACCTCAATCTTTAAAAGTGAATACATGGGGATATCAGCCTCACTATAAAAAGTGATCTCATGCTCAGTAATTGATGTAATCTTTAGGTCTATATTGAAAAAGCATCTAGCTTCATTTAAATAAGGAGAATAACAATAAGTCTGGCAGCTCATCTTTCTTCCTTTTTGCTCAAAGACAGAGATGAGGGCGTTCAATTTATCTTTAAAGATATCATCACTGACAGAAAGAACTTGATCGTAATCTAGAGCTTTTCTAATAGCCTCAGTTCTTGAAGGAGAGTTAAAAGCTACGAAGATGGTCTCTCCATTTCGGATATTTTTAACGGCATTAGTTAGGCGAAAGAGGTTCTCAAAAGTATTTTCTGACTTAACCTCATCCTCGTCTCTATCAAGACGAAAAAAGATGAGGTCAAACTGATAGAATTCAAGAAATACTTTTGTTTCTTCAAAAGTTGAAGCGTTATAAATATCAAAATTGGTAGAGTCAGTGAGGTCGCCCGCTAGGATATAGTCTTCCACTCGAGAGGAGACGATCAACGCTCTTCCTAATTTTTGCTTGAATAAGTCCTCATTCTCTTCTAACCAGGATTCATAACTATCTTTTAAGATAAGATCCTCTGTGGGCTCATCCCAAGGCCCAAGAAAAGGCACTTCGTACTCACCTCGAAAAAGGTAGGTTCCCGTGATACCCAAGTCATAGGAGCTTTGAGTGCGGACCTCTAAAGTTTTCTCCTCGCCAGTGAACTCGAGGGTTATCTTTTCAAGTTTTTCGGCTCCAGAATAGAGGTCTGATTCAATTAGGATAGAGCTTTCTGTAAACCCATAAATATTTGAAACTAGTTTTCCATCATAGGGTAGGTCATTTAGCTTGGCTTTGGCGTACTTTGCAAAAGGGGTTTCGGACTCAAAGGAGAGGTAATGGATATCAGAGAAGAGGATCTTCTCATCAGAGCCTTTTATAAAAGGGTAGTTTAGCCCCATGGCAAATAAATAGGCATATTTCTCTAAATCTGACTTTGAAGAAAAGAGAGAAAATATAGGAAGACTCTTATAGTCAGGGCACTTCTTTATAAAATTTAATTTCATAAAAAGTGAATTGATATTCTTAAGCTCAACAGAAAAATCTAAGATGATAGCAAAAGGACGGTGGATTTTTAGCTTACTAATCACCAAGTCTTCAGAGTAGTCTTGTCTTATGATTTCGATGTCTTGCATAGAGGGGTAATTTGAGAAGTAAAACTTCATACGGTCGCAAAAGTTATCATCATTGCTAAAGACTAAGATCACATGGCACCCGTTTTTGATGTTAACTCTTTTTGCATTAAGCTAGAAATAAAACACTTAATAATTTCGGCATCAAACCTGTGTAGGTAGCCTTTGACTTGTAAGAGCTCTCTTATGCCCTCTTGAGGGGTTAGTTGATTCTTTAAGATGTATTCAGAAAACTCTGAAGCAAAACATACGATCTTGGCCAGAGGATAGATCTGCCCTCCAGAGATTCCACGAGGAAAACCTTCTCCGTTTACATACTCATGATGATCTTTAATCACGCTTCTGACTGTATCAGGAATAAACCTATAGGATTCAATAAGTTCTAATGAAAGGTTTGGATGATTTTGATATCTTGCAACTTCTTCAGGCTTCATCACTGATGGGTCAAGGTCCCTCTCGGTTGGAGGAAGCTTTAAGAGTCCAAGATCAATAAGAAAAGCCGCTTGTCCTACTATATTCGAAGTTATTTTGCCCGCCCAGGGGATTTGAATACAAATCATGCCTGAGAATAATGAAGTTAAATAGGCCTTCGAATAAGCATTAGGATCTTCACTAATTAAGTTTCTAATATGAAGATAGATATCGGGGTTATCTCTGAGAGTAGAATGAACACCTTCAGTCATTTCTTTAGATTCTTTATAGAGTGAGGGACTAAGACCTGTTTGATACATCTCTTCTACAAGAAGTTCACTTCCTGTCTTAGTCATCTTTAATTTGGTGTTGGCCTTTAAACTTGATTTTGAGGCTGACTTTTTAATAAGAGAATTCAAATAGTTTATATACTCTGCTCTCTCTGAGGATTTAAAGTATAGGTATTCTATTTCTTTATCAGAATATTTTTTTATTCGATTGATAGAGAAAGACTCACCTCTGTGGAGAATCTTAAGGTACTTGCTCTTTCCAAGTTTTATATAATGATCAAAAACAGTCCTTGCTCCCATAGCAAAACTTTTTAGCTTTATTCTAGTGAACTCTTTGTCATTGATTTCCATTTCAACAGCTTCAAAGTTCTCATCTGATTCATTTCCATCTTTCCAAGTATCAAATTTCTGTCCACCTTTAAGTGAAGTCATGATCTTTTGATGGCCCATGGGTTTGATGAAGTACTTTGTAACTCCTAGTTTAACTATCGTAGAAGGAGTGAGCTCTGACTCATCAAATTCCACTTGGGATTCAAAGACCAAGAAGACTCTTAAGCTTGGAGTGACAGTTTTTATAAACCTTAAAACTTCAAGAGGGCCGTGTTCTTTAACTCCCCAATTCATAATTAGTGTTGTTACCTCTGAATTATCAAAAAGATCCTTTTGAATCTCTTTACCTGTGTGGACGTACTGTGGAGAGAAGGCAGACTTCTTTAAAAACTCACCTAAGGAGTTAGACCATTCATCATTTATATCGCAAATAAGTACCTGTTCTGAATTCATAAATTAATTTTATGGTAATTTGCAAAATATAAAACTGAATTTGTTCATAAAAAATTCAAATATGTTAATATAGGCGTTATTATAGGCAGTTGTGGATATTTGGGCGTACATGATTTTTAATGGCTTTTTTAGGTATTAAAGTAGCTTTAATTAAATAAGCTCTAAAATTGAGGCATGTTGAAATCGTTTTACTCAGGTAGTCAGTTAGTTGATGTGTAATTTATAAAAGGGTCTTAAAATAGACCGAGGTCTAAAGTGAATATCATAATCCTAAAAATTATCATACAGTTTCTTGTTGTCCAGGGCCTCGCAAATGAGAAACACCTCCAAATTGAAAGTAGCCATAGAGTATCGATGACAGAGATGTCTGGTATTTGCTTAAGAGGAAATGAGGTCGTTATTGTTAACGATAAAGATAATCTACTTTCGATTTACCCTTTCTCAAACCTATCGGGACTGGCTTCTCTCGTTATTGATTTAGCCACTTTAAAAGGAGCGCCTAAGGACCTAAAGGGACAATGGGAAGCAGTTGCCTGTAAGAGTGATGGTAGTCTTGTCCTGTTACAGGAAAGCCCTGCACGGGTTCTTAATGTTTCCAAGGATTTAAAAAGCATCTCATCTGTTCATGATTTAATTATAGAAGGGGCATTATCAAAGACCTTGAATTGGCATAAAGATTCTAACTCTCTTGGGGAAGGGATCATCCTAGGTGATAGCGGATCAATCATAGTTGTAAAAGAAAAAGACCCCGTGCAGTTGATAGAATTTTCACAGGATAAAAAAAAGAAGACAGCTTATAAAAGGAAGGAAAAAGATTTTAAAGGCTTTGTTAAGGGGCCCTTATATGCCGTTAACAACTGGTCCCTTCCCATTAGTTATTTAAAAAAGATAAAAGATGTTAGTGATATCTTTCAACATTTAGATGGAAGCCTGTATCTGCTCAGTGATCAGAGCCGAAATATTTCAAGGTTAATTCCTGGCCTCTCTGAAAAGGGAGGAAGTTTTTTGGTAGAGAAAACATGGAAATTGCCTAAAAGAATTAAGAAACCAGAGGGTTTCTTCTTGGATAAAAAAAACCGGGCGATCATTGTGGTAGATTCAAAAAAAGTTCGAGCAAAGGGAAACCTCTTTATTACTAGTCCTCTATTTTAAAGAAGCCTGACTTTTCGCCGCTTGGATCAAAGTATTCAACTTGATCTTTCTCAAATTCTGGAGCCTTTAAAGATAAACTCTTTGATGAACAGAAGTTCTCTAAACCCATACCTACCTTTTGATAAGGAGCGCAGAAGCTTGGATAGGTTCCTGTTATAGACTTATATTTACAACAAGCTAGTCTTTCATTATTAGGTCCAAAGCTTAAGCTTAGTGACTTCATGATGGTCTCGCCGCAAGTATAAGAGCTTCCAGCAGCACATCCGTTTGGCGTACACTCTGCGCCTGGGTAACCAGATTCAATAAGATCGCTCCAGGCCTGACAAGTGCTAGTGGCGCAGTTCTTTAAACCTCTGTTACTTGTTGAGTATATATATTCATCAGCTAAATCAAAGAGGCTATGACCTAGTTCATGGACAGCTACTTTTGGCGCGAGTTCATTAATTGAAGTGGTCGCCATGTTTTCTTCTATATAACCGGCGCCACCGTACTTTGTGTCATTGTGAATAACTAGGATCTGCCTTTCATCAGACTTATTGCAAACCTTGGCCAATTTCTTAGCGTCCTTTCTATCACAGCATAAAAGCCGTTCAACTCCAGCGCAACCATACTCACAGAAGCTATTCTTTTTAGCCTCTTTAGTTGATAAGAAGAAATTGATGAGCTTATTCTCAGGGGCGAAAGGTCTATAGGTCTCAAAGGTCTTTAAGATCTTCTTTGCCTCAGATCTAAAGAGCTCCATATCGCCTTTAAAGTTAGAGGGGACCATGACTATATTAACAGATCTATTAACCTCTACTTCTGAAGCTCTTATAACCTCACAATCATTTGCCTTTAATAAAGAAGAAGAGAGGGCCGAAAATAGGAGGAAGAGAAGGATCTTTTTCATGGTGCTTTATTCATAGCAAAGGAGGGATAATACTCAAGTTCAATGTAATTTATCCTCTTTTTATTTACCATTGCCACAGATCAATGCCGCTTTTTAAGGGAGGCATTCTCTGTAATAGCTTGAAATAATGTCGCCTTTACCCGGGTTTTATTTCGGACTATCTTCTCCTTATGAACCTAACAAAACTCGTAAGACTTCTTGGGGCTGCCCTAGTTGTTGACCCCTTATTTCGTATCCTCTTTTTCAAGCTATCAACTAAGCTTGAATTCTCTATTGTTTGGAATAATATAATCGACAATAGTTTGAGCTCTCCTACAATGTTTGTAGAGTACTGGGTACTAGCTCCTCTTACCGGGGTTCTCTTACTTTCTTCTTTTAAAATAGGTCAGCATCTTTATATGCTCCTTACTTTTTTTAATGCTTATTCCTTAATGACTTACAAGGCCTTCTCATGGCCTTATTTTTCTAAGAGCCCACACTGGTCTGCCTTTGTTCTAATGGCGGTTAATCTGGTTATCGTTAGCGTGCTTTATTGGCCCCTAGTTAAGAAGTATGTCTTGAGTAGACACCTGAGGCATCTATGGGACGCTCGTGGGCGTTATCATTCGGATCTCGATGGTTCTATGTTCATTGATAAGAAGGGTTTTGAAGTCTCAGGAAGGATTAAAAATATCTCCTCCGGTGGCCTTCTCTTTATTGTGGGAATGGAAGTGGGTCTATTGGCCGCTGTTAATGATGAGGGACTCGTTATTATTAGAGACGAAGAGAATGTTTTTATCTCTTTAAAATTTAAAGTCGTAAATCACAGGATGAGTGAAGGGGAATGTTTATTAGGGATTGAGTTTACAGAGGTTAGTTCGGCCCTAAGATTGAAACTCTTAGAGCTCTTGCAAAAGAACTCTTTCAATGGAGGAGAGTTTTATTCTCCTCCGAAACCTGAAAGAATAAATATTTCTTAGAGAAAGTCACCACAAGAAAGATTTGTAGTAGTTACCCATTCACCTTTATCATTTTTAGCTTCAGAAGTTACGCTAAAGCTATTAACAACGCCGCTGCTCTTAATTTCTAGATCGATGATTCCTCGGCTAGTTGCTTCTTTATCTTCGTCACAAAAAACCATTAATCCATAACCAGCTGAACCTTCTGTAAAGAAGATCTCTCCAGATTGATCAGGACAATAAGCAAAATCAACAGTCATATAATCACCGCTAAAATTAGCCACTTCCGTTTTTCCGTTCTGACTTAAAGTATAGATAACTTCTTTTTCAGTATCATTAACTTCTAACTTACAGCCTTCGCTATTTGTATAAGTCTTAACTTCAGCTAGTAGAGGCATAGAAATAAGCGTTAAAAGAATAAGAATTGATTTTTTCATACGGGACTCCTTTAAGTTTAAATAGAGGCCCATCATGCCAGAATTAGAAAAAAAAGGTGGGAACCTGAAGTTTTTACGGCCTTTGAAGGGCCATAAACCACTGATTCAAAGTAGCTTCGTAGATTCCTAGCGTCTTTTACTGAAAATGAAGGAAGCCCGCTTCTTCTAAGCAATCAAAAACGTCTTTTGAATAGTTAAGATGAGACTCTCTTGTGTACTTAAGCTTTGTATAAACTTGGGCCAAGTTCTCTGCCCCTCCTTCTCTCATCATCTCTCGGAGCTTTGGGTCCTTTTGATAGCGCTTCATGCCTTCTGTTTCTTTTTGATGATAAATCTCTTCAATCCTTGTATCTGAATAGTCCTTATAAGTTTCATAGTGAACGATGCCATCTAAGGGGAGACGATCACGTTTCTCAGGCATCTCATCAGGGTAGCCAAGAGAAAATCCCACAACAGGGACGCAATGAGAGGGTAGCTTTAAGACCTTCGAGATCTCTTTATTCGAAGCAAGGGTTGTCCCCATAAAGCAAATCCCAAGGCCCTCAGCCTCAGCTGCTAGGGCGACGTTTTGTGATGCTAGGGTAGCGTCTATCATGCCTATAAGATAACTCATAAGATTATCAAAGTTCTCTGGTGCCTGATTGAGTTTTAACCATTTTCTCATTCGGTTAAAGTCAGCGCAAAAGGTGACGAGAACAGGAGCGTCCATGACCATTGATTGATTAAAATGTAGAGGAAGAAGTTCCTTCTTTAAGTCTTCATCTGTTGTCACAATGATAGAATAGGGCTGCATATTTCCTGAAGAGGAGGCTCTCGTTCCGGCATCGAGTATCTTTTGAATAAGTTCCTTTTTTACGGGAGTCTTCTTATACTTACGAATTGATCGATGCTCATTTAAGACCGAATGAAAATCCCTCATTGTTTTCTTCCTTCGAAAACCCCTAGGAGTTCCATAGCAGGAAGAATATAAGCTGAGCCTTGAATCTTTTCGTCGGTGATACTGCCTCTAAAAAGAGAGAAGTAATCAGCGCTTCCTTCAATAACATGAATCTTAAAATCAAACTTATCACTGGTTATCAAAAAATCTATGACTTCTGATTCAAAAGATCCAGGGACTATGTACTTCCCTGTGTATTTCCCTTCTAAGTTTTTCTCCAAGATTAACTCGTCCATATAGACTTTTCCTTGGATATCTAATTGGAGCTTGTAATGGCCTGAATAGTTTTTTGTGCTAGCGATAGCAACTGGGGCTAAAAATTGAAGTGTTAAAAAGGTGAGTAGTATTTTTAAAGTCATGATGTCCTCCTAGGGCAGAGTGAAAATAGCACCATAGATAATTGACATAAAGTGAATAATGGTCAATAAGTGGTTCCAATATGGAAACTATAAGGATCAAGCAATTTCATACCGTCTATCAAGTAGGAAGCCTAAGAAAGGCTTCTGAGCTCTTAGGTATTTCTCACTCAGGACTCTCTAAGTCACTTAGCTCCTTAGAGGTTGAACTCGGTCAAAAGCTTTTTATGCCCAGTGGTCGAGGAATTGTCTTCACTGATGAAGGACACGAGTTTGCTAGAAAGATCCCAAGCTTCTTTGAGTCTCTTGATTTACTATTAAAAGATAAACCAGAAACTGGTCTTCCTCGCCTTAGGATAGGATCTTTTGAAGTCTTTACGACTTATTTTGCTAAACTTTTAGGGCCTTTGTTTGATGAGTACGAACTCGACTTTCAAGAATTGATACCGGGAAAGATGGAACAGGCCTTAATGAATCATGAGATTGATATGGCCATCACCTATGAACCCATTGCCTTTCCTGGAGTAGAACATCTCAAGGTTTCACAGATAGAGATGGGAGCTTTTGTTAAAAAAGGAGCCTTCAAAAAGACACCACTTTTAAAGATCCCGTTTGCTGCACCATTAATTCCAATAGAAGGGGCGCCGACAAGCACCAAGGGGCTAGATAGCTGGCCTGATAACCTTATCAAACGTGAAGTTAGCTTTAGAGTGGATTTAATGGAGACAGCTATCTCTTTAGCCAGAAATGGTCACTGCGCCGTGTTTATCCCATGCTTTGTGGCAAAGCTGCATAATGAAGTCATTAAAGATGAGTTCCATCTCACAAAAAAAGCACTTCCCTCAGGAATGAAGAAGATCGTTAGGGATGTCTATATAGTTAAAAGAGAGTCCACCGTAGAAGATGTTAAATTAAAAAAGTTAGCGAAATATTTACGCAGCCTTTAGATTGGTTATAATAAAGCTGAATTAAAGCTCTATAACTGACCCAAAGGTTTAAGTAATGCGTGTTCTCATTGTATCAATTCTTTTTCTCTTTTCGACTTCGCTGATGAGCCAGGTTCGCTCTGTTAAGCCATGGCTAGGTATCGCTATTGATAAAGGCGTAGAAGGTGTTTTAGTCAAAAAGGCTCTTCCTGGTACCCCGGCCCTTGAAGGGGGCATCCTAGCGGGAGATGAAGTCATTTCTATTGATGGAAAAAAAGTTAAGACTCCTTCAGAGTTAATTAAGGCCGTGACTGATAAAGGAGTAGGGCTTGAAGTAAAGGTCGAACTCTTACGAGCTAAGAAAAAGATCTTTAAGAAGTTTACTCTAGTCGCTAAGCCTGATGCAGAAGAGATGGCCAAGAAGAAGCTTATGAACCTTCCGGCTCCTGGATTTGATTTACCAGTGATACAAGGAAGTAAAAAGAAGAGCTTGTCTTTAAAAGACCAGAAGGGGAGATATACCTTACTTGAATTTTGGTCTATTACCTGTCCCGCCTGTATTTCTGCTCATCCAAGGCTGATAGAGTTTGCAAAGAAGAACAAGAAGTCAGTCGATGTTTTAAGTATTTCTACTGATAAGAAAAAAGATCTAAAGAAGTACTTAGCCAAGGTTGATGATTATCTAAAATCTAAAGACAGAGATATTATTTTCTTAAGATCTCCGGACGGAAAAGTTAATAGTGAATACATGGCCAACTTAATTCCAATGTTTATTCTTGTCGATAAAAAAGGCAAGGTCGTTGACATTGGTATTGGCGCCGGAAGAGTCTTAGAGAAGATCTTAAAAAACATAGAAACTAGGATTTAGTATGAATGATGAAACCCAGATTAAAGATGCTGTTATTGATCAACTTGAAGAGGTTGTTAAAAAAGCTAGAGAAGATCTAAGCTCTGTTACTTGTGATGAGCATGGAAAGGCCCTTTTAAAACTCGACATGATTAGATCTGAGGGAAGGTTTGATATTAAATGTTGCTGTGATAAAGGTGAAGCCTTAGTTGAAGCGGCTATTGCAAAACTGTAACGAAATCTAATCAATACTTTATAATGACCAGCTGCGTTTCCAAATAACCTCAAGAAATATCTTTTCACATTTTAGTGTCAAATTGACCCTAGCCAAATATTACCAAACGCTAAAACCTTTTAATCAGGGGTTTCTTATTCGTCACTTAACTATTGAGACGAAGGAGTTATTCACAATTATATTTATTCTGTGCTTTTTTATTTTCTAGTCCTTAAATTTAATTCAATAAAAACAAACAAGGAGAGTTTCATGAAAAAATTATTTTTCGCCGCAGTTTTATTACTAAGCACAAGTGCATTCGCTGACATGGTTCAAGTTAAGAAAGTTAAGTGTTCACTTTTTGGAAACCTAAAAGTTAAAGTCCGTGGACTTGAATCTTATGGAAGAGTTGGAGAAGGATACCTTAAAGCAAACCTTCCTATGAGAAGCGATTGTGATTCAGCCAGCACTCGTTTTAGCCAAACAATGGGAAGAGGAGTTCAAGCGACTAATGTTGACTTTGATCGCTATGAAGTTCAAAGACAAGTAAATAGAGGCGGAGATAATGATAAGAATAATTTCGAATGCGAAGTTTATCGTCGTTCAGTTCTTAACGTTACTTTTCCAAAATTTGGATCAACAAACTTTAAAAATACACATGACAAGTTAGTTTCTAGATACTACGGAAGTTGTAGATAGTTCTTTCAACTCGGAAGGCCCTCCACAGAGGCCTTCCGAGCCCTTTTTAAATCAACGAGACCAGTCTTTTAACTTCTTTTTCTGCTGATGCTAGGGTTCTTCCTTTCGTTGTAGCCACATCTAAGAGGCATCCTGAAAGAATATTTTGAATAGATTTTGCTTTTAAATCGGCTTCTTTCTTTGAGAGAGAAGTATCTTTCTTTCTTAAGATATAAGAGATTCGTTGAGCCCCGCCTTTTCTTATCTGATGATTAAGCTCTAAGTATTCACTTTGAAAGGTTGATAGGTAGTAAAGGAGAAACATTACTGAGAGTTGCTCAGGATGATTCTTAGCCCACTTAAAAGGGCCTTGTAGGTAGGCGTCTAATAGATTCTCGCTTTCACTAGCATTTTCTAAACATTCTAAAGAAATGGATTGATAGGTGGCTGCAATATATTGAATGGCGCTTAAGAAGATATTTTGTTTGTCAGAGAAATAGTAATTAACATGAGCACGCCTAGTTCCTATTCTTTTAGCAATGGCCTCAAAGGTGGTTTTTTCAAGACCATCTTCGGATAAGCATTCAATAGCCGCTGTAATGATCTCAGCTTTTTTTAAATCGCCTTTTCGAGGTCTAAACTCAAAGAGCCTGATCATCAAAGGGTCAACAGTTTGTTTTTCCATAGGGTAATCTAACACAGAGCAACTTCATTGTCATTATTTTCTTGTACAGATGTATAAAAAACTTGCTGTTGTGTATAAATAATGGTTTTTTTGGAAAAAGGAGTTATCCGTGGAAGATCTAGAGAGCGTTGGAGTATTAAGTATGGGAGTCTGGCTCCCAAGTGAATTTGAAGATGCTGAGTCTATTGCTTCAAAGTCAGGGATTCCTAAGCATGTAATCTCTGAGAAGATGGGGATCAAGAGAAAGTGCCGTGCTCTTTTAAATGATAAGATCGATCCCTCCTTAATGGCAATAAAGGCAGCCACTAGGGCCCTAGAGGGGATAGACCCTTTAAGTATTGACCTCATTATTTGGACAGGTTCTGAATACAAAGACTTTAATGTTTGGTCAGCGGGGATCTATGTTCAAAGAGAGCTTGGACTAAAGAATGCTTTTGCCTTTGATTTAAGCGCCCGTTGTTCTTCAAATGTGGTGGCCCTAGGTGTGGCTAAATCACTTCTTCAAACAAATAAGAATTATAAGAGGGCCCTTCTTGTTGGTGGGCACCGCACAGGGGATCTTGTTAATTATCAAGATGAGAGCTCAAGGTTTCTTTATAATTTGGCAGACGGTGGTTCAGCTATTGTTATTGAAAAAAGCGAAATCAACCCTATCTTAAATTCTTCAATCATAACTGATGGCGACTTTAGCCTAGATGTCATCATCCCTACTGGAGGAACAGTAAATCCTTTTTCTAAAGGTCATGAATCTAGTGACTATCATCTTACCTGCCCAGATATCACTGGAATGCGAGAGCGATTAGCAAGTAGGTCAATCGAGAATTTCTTAAAGGTCATTAAAACAGCAGCTACGACTTCAATGCCAAGTAGACCTATCGATTACCTCTCCCTTCTTCATATGAAGAAGTCAGCTCATGAGGCGATCTTAGAGAACTTAGAATTATCCATTGAGCAATCAATCTACCTTGAGAATTATGGTCATTTTGGAGCTCCAGATCAAGTGGTTTCTCTAGGGCTAGCAGAGAGAGAGAAAATATTAAAGAAAGGCGATCATATCTCTCTTGCTTCAGCGGGAATTGGTTATACCTGGTCTGCCATAAGCATAAGATATGACAAAGAGATATTTAATACTAACGCAATCAAAGATTTAAAATACTGAGGTAGTCATGAGAAGAGTTTTTATAACAGGCGGAGCAAGTGGTATTGGTCGAGAAACTGTAAATAGGTTTTGGGAAGGAGGGGATCATCTTATTGTGATTGATAGACCAACCTTAGAAGAAACGGAACTATCCTTTCAGTTTAACGAGCGCCTTACTTATATTAGCGCTGATGTAACAGCAAAAGAATCTAGAGAGATGATTCAAAAAGAAATAGACCTGGGCATTGACGTCTTAGTCAATAACGCTGGAGTCACTCGCGACGCAACTTGCTTAAAGATGGAAGAAGCAGATTGGGATCTAGTCCTTGATGTAAATCTTAAAGCTGTTTTTATGCTTTCAAAGATGGCAGCGACTCAAATGAAAGATCAGGGCACTGGTGTCATCCTAAATGCCGCTTCAGTTGTGGCCCATAATGGAAACTTTGGTCAGGCCAATTATGTCGCTAGTAAGGCGGGACTTATCGGGCTAACAAAAACTTTAGCAAAAGAATTAGGAAAATATGGCATCAGAGTAAATGCTGTTGCTCCTGGTTTTATAGCGACAGCAATGGTCAAAAAAATGCCTGAAAAGGTTATTGCTATGATGGAGGGAAAGACTCCTCTTGCCCGTATGGGAAAACCATCAGACATTGCCAAGGCCTATGAATTCTTGGCCAGTGATAACGCTAGTTTTATAACGGGAACTTGCTTAAATGTTGATGGGGGAATAATTATCTAATGGGCCTTCCTTATACCAGACATATTCATCATAAAGATACTCCATGGTTAGTCCTAATCAATGGTCTCTTTACTGACCAAAGCTCATGGGACATGGCCCTCGACGACCTTTCTGACTTTAATATCTTAACTTATGATGGCCGCGGTCAAGGCATAGCTCCTGACATCGAATCCTCTTACGACTTAGATGAGCAAGTCGATGATCTCTTAAAAGTTCTAATGATAAATGACATCTCTAGGGTTGGGATTATAGGCTTAAGTAATGGCGGAAGGGTCGCCATGAAGTTTGCTTCTTTGTATCCTAAGAGATGCGATACTTTGGTTATTTGTGACAGTTATGGAGATTTAGAACCTCTTTTAAAAACAAAACTAGAGTCTTGGTTAAAAGCCCATCAACAAGGTGGGAGTGAGCTTCGCTTTGATGTCGCCTTACCTTGGGTTTGGGGAGAAACTTTTCTAAAGAAAAGACCTGATTTAGTGGACTATTATAGGAAGAGATCAAAAGATGCCGTTGACTCAAATGTCATAGGTCTAATAAAAGGGGCGCTCTCTGGTGGAGTGGATCTCTCTAAGATTTTAACAAAAACATTATTCTTAGTTGGGGAAGAGGACCTTTTAACTCCTCCGAATTCACAAGTGATTCTTGCAAGAGAAGTCACCGGGGCTAAATTAAAGGTTATTCCCGGTGGTCATGCTTCTATAATTGAAAACCCCCAAAGTATTAAAAAAGTGATTATTCCTTTTCTAAGGGAGTCCTATGAGCTGGGTTAATTTCTTTAATAAGATAAGCCTAAATGAGCCTGGAAAGATTGCTTTGATTGAAGAAGCAACCGGTACAAAGTGGAGTTACCGAAAGCTCAGGTTAGAGGTCGATCGATGGGCCAGTTTCTTTCAAAAAAATGGTGTGCAAAAAGGCGATCGAATCGCTTTAAAGGCACAAAATAGAAGAGAACATATTAGTATATTTCTCGCCTCTGCGCAGATTGGGGCCATCTTTGTCCCTTTGAATTGGCGTCTCTCTAGTGATGAATTACAAAAGATAGTTGATAGAGTCGACCCTTATTACTTAATTCTTGACGAAGAAACAGATCTTAAGACAAGCGGATTTATGATAGATCTTAATATTTGGAATCTTCCCTGTGACTACAAGTTTAATTCTGTAAGCACTTCAAAGAGTGATCCATTATTAATGCTCTTCACCTCTGGAACTAGCGGGCTACCAAAAGGTGTTCTCTTTCATGGGGAAATGCTGGAAGCCAATCAATGGGCCACAGTTAAAGAATGGGGTCTTAAGAAAGATGATATTACTGTCGTAGAAACTCCCTTCTTCCACACAGGTGGTTATAATGTCCTTCTTCTTCCTCTGCTTCTCATCGGAGGGACTGTTATTCTATCAAAAGGTTTTGATCCTAAAGGAACATTAGAATTAATTGAACGCGAGAAGATAAGTGTCTATTTTGCAGTTCCTACCATGTTTCAAAGAATGGCAGAATCTAAAAGCTTTAACGAAGTTAATCTATCGAGCTTAAGGTTTCTCATCTCTGGAGGGGCACCATGTTCCCCGGAGTTGATAGACACCTATCAAAAAAGAAATCTAAGCTTTCGCCAAGGTTTCGGAATGACGGAAGTGGGACCCAATTGTTTTTCTTTAAAAGAAGACATGGCGCTCAGTAAAATGGGCTCTGTCGGAAAACCTATGAAGCATACCAAGACCATGGTGCTTAAAGAAGATGGCAGTTTTGCTAAGGTCAATGAAGTGGGAGAGCTTCTATTAAGTGGACCTCATGTTTGTAGTGGTTATTTCAACGAGCAAAAACGTTTTAAAGATTCATTTTTTAAGAATTTCTTTAAAACAGGGGATCTCGTTAGAGTAGATTCTGATGGATTCTATTATATAGTTGGAAGAAAAAAAGAAATGTATATCTCTGGCGGGGAGAACGTATACCCAGCTGAAGTTGAAAGATCCCTTGCTCTTCATCCTTCGATTGAAGAGGTTGCAGTGGTCTCGGTGCCTCATAAAGAATGGGGAGAAGTTGGGTTTGCCTTTTACCGTGGTAACTCTAGTTTAGAATTGAATATTTTACGAAAATTCTTAAATACTAAGCTCTGCCGCTATAAACACCCTTTATATTTAGAAAACATAGTCGACTTTCCACTTTTAGGTTCAGGGAAGATAAACAAGAGCTCTCTTAGGCAAGAGGCCCTTAATAAGGTATAGGTTAATGATGAACGCTGAAGTCTTTAAGTATCTTTTAATTTTTCTTTTTATTGGAGTCACTTATTGGCTTTCACTAAAAGGAATGAAGAAAACCTCTGATTTAAAGAGCTTCTCTATCGGAAAAGGGGATATGAGCCCTTATATGGTAGGCTTAACTCTTTCTGCTTCAATAAGCTCTACCGCCACCTTCGTTATTAATCCGGGTTTTGTTTTTACTCACGGACTTAGTGCATTTCTTCACTATGCAGTGGCAGCATCTCTGGGCGTCGCTATTGCCTTTATCAGTTTAACAAAGAAGTTTCGTTTCTTAGGTGAGAAGCAAGGCGCCCTTACTATTCCTCATTGGATTTCAACTAGGTACAAATCTAAAGAGCTTGGGCTTCTCTTTGCTGTGATGAATTTGCTCTCTATTACCTTTGTTGTTCTTATTATGGTTGGCTGCTCACTTTTAGTGGCAGGACTTTTTCCTGTTTCTCAAAAGATGGCCCTTATTATGGTGATGCTCTTTGTTTTTAGTTATGTATTGATGGGAGGTTCTTACGCCCACGCTTATACAAATACTTTGCAGGGTGTTGTCATGCTTGGCATTTCAGTCTTCCTCTTTGTTTATGGTTATAGTCAAATGGAGCGGGGATTTGTGAATAATTTAGAACTTATTTCGCCTAACTATGCTTCCGTCTTTAACGTTGAGAGTTCTCTTTATTATGATTTCTTTAGCGTTTTCCTAAGCAGTTTTATTGTGACTTTTGCTCTCATGCTCCAACCTCATATCTTAACGAAGGTTCTTTTTCTCAAGGATGATAAACAAGTTAATAAGTTCCTCGCCACCACTCTTGGTACTGGAGCTATCTTTTCATTAATGCTCTTTATAGGTTTCTTCGCTCGCTTTGATGGGCTCGAGGTAGCAAGGCAAGATATGGTTGTCGTCACCTATATTACGGAAACATTCAAGAGCACTGTTTGGGGCCAGTACTTTACGAGTCTAGTCTCTATAGGCTTATTGGCCGCAGGGCTCTCCACTCTTGATGGGATCTTAGTTTCATTATCTTCAATGGTAGTAAATGATATTTATGATCCCTGGATGAGCAGAAAGGTAAAACTAAACTCACTAAACCTCTCAAGAGTTGTTCTCGTTATCATTGGGCTCATCTCTTTATTCTTTGCATGGAATCCGCCAAAGCTCGTAGGTCTTTTCGCACAAAAAGGCGTTTATGGCCTTGCAGCTGCTAGTATTGTACCTATTACTTTTGGAGTCTTTTTTAAGAATAGGTTAAGCCCTTTCCAAGTAGGATTCTGTTCAATAGGGGCGCTTTTCCTACATTTATACTTAAACTTGTTCGGTGGAGTTTTAAATCCCTCCGTATCTGCGACTTATGGCATTCTCTTTAGCTTTATTGCCGGGATTATATTCAAATTGCTCTCTAAAAACTCTGAAAACACTAAGATTGTATTGACGTAAGAGGCTCTGAATAACTATAAGTACATGTAATGTTTAATATATTCATTATTAGTTCAAACTTATTAAAAGGCCTGACTTAGATCATGTTTTTTAGGAAGTATGAATGGTACTCTTCTATTAAGGGAGTTATTTTGAGCAAGCATATCTCTAAAGCGTGTCAAGACTGTCCATCGAGAATGGACGGCGTCTTTTGTGAACTTGAGGAAGCATCCCTTAATGATTTAGGCGCCAATAAAATCACGAATCTTTATAAGAAAGGCCAGACGCTCTTTGTAGAGGGAAACCCTCCCTTTGGTCTTTATTGTATCAGTACGGGTAATGTTAAGGTTTCAAAACTAGGTCCTAGTGGTAAAGAAAATATTGTTCGCTTGGCGGGAGCTGGGGATGTCCTTGGGCACAGAAGTATCTTCACTGATCAATTCTATAGTGCCACAGCGACTGCATTAGAAGATACTAGAGTTTGCTTTATAGACAAGAAGTACATACTCGATAAAGTCACAAAAGAACCTACAATTTCAAAGAACCTTATGTTCCGTCTAGGTAGGGACCTAGGCCTATCAGAAAATCGAATTGCTTCTCTTTCTCAAAAATCCGTTTTTGAAAGAACTTCCGAACTTCTTCTTCTTTTAGGAGCTTCGCATAGTGAAGAGACTGGTGATGGGAAGATGATAACCCTAAAGTTAACGAGAGAAGAGATGGCATCCTATCTTGGAACCTCCTCTGAAACTCTTATTCGTTGTATTTCAGAGTTAAAATCTGAGAAAGTCCTCGGTCAAGTAGGGAAGTCGCTCGTCATTCTAGACGAAGAAAAGTTGGTTGAATTTGCCAATCTGAACTACTAGATTCACCCTTTTAATTACACCTTCAAAGCTGACCTAGATCATATTATGATCAAGAGATTCGACTTATTCTTTAATAAGGGAGAATCATTTGAACGGACAAATATACAGCCAATATTTTACTATCCTAAAAGAGAACTTTCCTGTTGTCGTCTATAAAAATGAAGAGATCGTCACACACAGAAGTCATATCCCGAGAGTAGGGATGATTCTTATAGAGGGGGAGATTGAACTTATCAAAACAAAAACGTCTACTCTTATTAAGCCCTGTCAGTCTGTGGGTATCATCGAGCTTTGGAATAAAACCCCTACAAAGTATAAGATCAAGGTTTTCCCTGGGACTACGGTCCTGTCTCTTGATCTCTCTACTCTAAAGTCATTAGTAGATCAAAATATCATTGATCAATGCCATTTTAGCCTCGGCTAATGGCAAGATCCTCCATGGTGGAGATGATAGGTCATGCTTATCCTATAAGCGATTGTGACTATCCCAATAATCATAAAACTACTTCCTAAAACCTTAGGTGATGAATTTAAGAACTTCTTTAAGTATTTAACTAATATATCAGGAGCTATTGTTAATGCAGGGAGAGTTCCTACCCAGAAAAAGAAGGTTGCAATAAGCGCCTTGATTGGATCGTGAAAAGAAGTGACGACAATAATCATGCTGTATAAGAAACCACAGGGCAATAGAATTGAAAAAAGTCCAACGCCAAAAGATTTACCAGGTCCAGGTAGGGTCGGGATAATCTTTGACCAAATACTTTGTCTCATTTTTGAGAAAAGGTTGGGTTTAATCTTCTTTGCCTCACCTCTAAAGGTTTTTAATCCCCATATAATAAAAAGACCACCGAGGGCAATCGCGGGAAGTAGGCTTGTGACTTGAGAATTAAAGTATTGAGAAAAGATATGTCCGAGTGTTCCTCCAAAGAGTCCAAGAAAACTATATCCTAAGAGCCTCCCTACCTGATAGAGCCAGATCTCTTTTCTTGTTTTTGAAGTAGCGCTAACAAGGCCTCCGCACATACCGACACAATGAACACTACCTCCAAGCCCTGCTAAAAAAGCAATCCATGGCAGGGCGATAAGGCTAGAGCCAGCAAATCCACTAAAAAGGTCCGACAAGTTTAACCTCCTCTTCTTCAAGAATCTGTTCATCACTCTTAATTTGAAGTTTAATAGTCTTTCTTCCATGATCAAGGATGCTCTTATGAAACCTAATGAAAATATCAACGGTTTGTCTTTTCCCAGGAGAAACAGGGAAGGGCATCTTTTGGGAAACAATCCTTAGCTCTTCAGGTTTAAAATTTTCTAGGGTCGAAATGGTCAAATTATGATCCATGTCTCCATTATAATAGACTGAAACCTTGTAATGATTAACAATCTCTCTACTACCATCAGCACGCTTTATTTCTTGGTAGGCAGACTTACTACCTCTGATAAATTGTAAGCTAATAGAGTTTCTTTTATTGAGGGCATAGCCAAAGGCTAAGAAAGTGACAAGGAGGGCGACGGCATAGAACATAGGTTTAGCAGCAAAGGAGCTAACCTTTTTTCCTTCCATATTGGAAAGAGAATCGTAACGGATTAGTCCTAGTGGGCGCTCCATCTTTGTCATGATCTCATCGCAGGCATCAATACATTGAGTACATGAGATGCATTCAAGTTGAGTTCCTTTTCTTATATCAATCCCGGTGGGACATACTTTAACACAATGATCGCAAGAAATGCACTCCCCCTCCTGGTCGGATGGAACAGTTTTCCTTCTTGGTTCTCCACGGGAGACATCATAGGCCACAACTAAAGAGGCTTCATCCATTACAACGGATTGAATCTTGCCATAGGGACAAGCAACAATACAAAATTGCTCTCTAAACCATCCAAAATCAAAGAGAAAGAGAAGAGTTACGGACCACATAATTACAAAAAGAGTCCAGTGATCGGTCGGGTTCCCTATAGTGACTAAAAAAAGTTTTCTTGTTCCTACAAAGTAGCCTAGGAAAGTATGTGAAAGGTGAACTGATACTAGTAAAAATAAGAACCACTTGAATGACTTCTTTATAAACTTGTTAAGGTTTAAAGGCTGAGCTGAGAGTTTTTTCCTCGCGCGTGCGCTTCCTTCGATCATCTTTTCGATTCTTCTATAAACCAAATCAATAAAAACAGTCTGTGGACAGGCCCAACCGCACCAAATCCTACCCCATTTAACGGTGATAAAACCAAATGCTAAAACAAAACTTAAAAAGATGAAAAAGACAAGGGGGCCGTCATGGCTAAAGAATGTGGTGCCAAAAAAGGTGAACTCTCTTTCCGCTAAATCCAAAAGTATGATCTGTTTTCCAGAAAAGTGAATCCAAGGTAGCACAAAGTAGATTGAGACTAGGGCATAGAAGACCAATGTTCTTCTGTCTCTCCACTTTCCCTTTACTTCTTCAGGATGAACATAGATGCGGTGACCTGCCTCATCTAAAGTGGCTAGTCTTTCAGCATGCACTGTCGTATTTTCCTTATCCATCTTAATCCTTACTTAATTAAAAGCCCTTGCTGCTCTTTGCCGCCTTCCACATTTGTATTTTTAATGGACATTAAATAGCTTACAACTTGGAGGATCTCATCTTTAGTAAGGTCTTCTTTCCAGGTCGGCATTCCTTTATCTTCTCGTCCATTAAGGACAACTTCATAAACCGTTGAAGCAGTACCTTTTGCATGTATCCAGTATGCATCGGTTAGGTTAGGTCCGATGTCTCCCTTTCCTTTTTCTTCATGACAAGAAAGACAATTGTCTTCATAAACGACTGCCCCAAGAGCTATTCCTTCAGGACCTTCAAAGGCGGAATAAGCATCAGTATCAAACTTCGCCATCTTTACGGCGTAAGCTGTTCTTACTTTGTTTAGGCTGGCCATATCTTGAATAAGTTCATCATTAAGAGTAGGTCCTCCCATAGCGAGGTAATAAATGGCGTAGGGAACACTGAAGATGACTGTTAAAACAAAAGAGAGCTTCCACCAGTTAGGGAGGGGGTAGTCAAACTCTTGAATCCCATCATAATCATGGTTTAAGAGGAGGCTCTTATCCTCTTCAGTGAGTTCTGTCTTATCGTTCATTTTGATCTTCCTTTTTACTAGCTTCATTCAAAAATGGTAGTGAAGCGGCATCTTTATAAATCTCTCCACTGTCTTTTCTAAAGATCCAAATAAGCATGCTTACAAAGAGACCTAAGAAAAGTAGGAGGGCCAAATTGGTTAAGTGGGTCCAGTTAAAACCGGCTAAAACTAGTTGTTTCATTCTTCATCCTCCTCTTCGATTTCTAATTCTTCTTGAATATCGACACCTAGTCTTTGCAGGTAAGCGATAAGGGCGATAATTTGCTTGTTCTTCATTTTAGGATCGACTCCGTCCTTCTCTAATCTTTTAGTGATAGATTCAGCTTGGGCTAGAGCGTCGGCTTTTGCATTCTTGATTTCTTCATCAGAATAAGGAACTCCTAAGGCCTTCATGACTGATAGCTTCTTAGTCAGTACACCTAAATCAGTCTTCTTCTTAAAAAGCCATGGATAAATAGGCATAATAGACCCTGCTGTCACTTCTCTAGGATCGTACATATGACGGTAGTGCCAAAGGTCAGAATACTTTCCACCAATTCTTTGTAGGTCAGGTCCAATTCTTCTTGATCCCCACTGGAAAGGACGGTCGTAGATGAACTCTGAAGCCTGCGACGCTTTTCCATAACGAATTTCTTCGTGGGCCATTGTTCTAATCATTTGAGAATGGCAAACATAACAACCTTCTCTGATATAGATATCGCGTCCCGCAATCTCCAGAGAAGTATAAGGCTTAACCCTAGGGTCTTTTTCAATCCATTTACTAGCCAGAATTGAGGGCATGATCTCTATGGCAGAACCAATCAAGACCGCTACAACAGTCAGGACTGTAAAGAGGGCGGTTAACCCTTCAAGTTTCCTATGACCTTTAGAGAGATCTTTTGATCTATCTAAAGCGTAAGCTGTAAAGATTTCTCCATCATTAGGTTTCTTTGCAAGCTTGATCGTTTTGTATAGGTTGTAAATCATGATGACAAAGCCAGTCAGGATAAAGACGCCCCCAAAAGCTCGCACCCAGTACATGGGAACTATTTTGGTTACTGTTTCAACAAAGTTTGGATAAACAAGTTGGCCCGTCTTAGTGTCTATCGCTCGCCACATTAATCCTTGGGTAATCCCAGCTGCTAACATTGAAAAAATGTAAAGAACGAGTCCCACTGTTGTTGACCAAAAATGAAAGTTGGCAAGCTTATCGCTATAGAGTTTTGTGTTGAACATCTTAGGTATTAGGTAATAAAGAATCCCTGAGATGATCATGACATTCCATCCGATAGTTCCGGAATGAACATGACCTACGACCCAGTCAGTATAGTGAGCAAGGGCGTTTACAGATTTAATCGCCATGAGAGGACCTTCAAAGGTCGCCATGCCATAAAAAGTAATTGATGTAGCAAAGAACTTTAAGACAGGCTCTTTCCTAACTCGGTCCCAGGCACCTTTTAATGTCATTAGACCATTGATCATCCCGCCCCAACTTGGCGCCCAAAGAATGATCGAGAAGACCATTCCTAGAGTTTGGGCCCATTCAGGAAGAGAAGTGTATAGAAGGTGATGGGGGCCAGCCCAGATGTAGATAAAAACTAATGACCAAAAGTGAATGATAGATAATCTATAACTATAGACAGGCCTATTGATGGCCTTAGGTACAAAATAATACATAAGACCTAGAAAAGGAGTGGTTAAGAAAAAGGCGACGGCATTATGCCCATACCACCACTGAATAAGCGCATCCTGAGCTCCGGCCCAAACAGGGTAGGATTTCATAAGGCTTACGGGAATTTCAACAGAGTTAACGATATGAAGAATAGCAACAGTAATAATTGTTGCTATGTAAAACCAAAGAGCAACATAGATATGTCTTTCTCTACGCTTCCAAAGTGTTCCAAAGAAGTTGATGCCAAAAATAACCCAAACCACAGTTATGGCAAGGTCAATTGGCCACTCTAGTTCAGCATACTCTTTCCCATGAGAGTAACCAAGAGGAAGTGAAATCGCTGCAGCTAGAATGATAAGCTGCCAACCCCAAAAATGAACTTTAGAGAGAGCATCGTTATAAATTCGAGCCTTACAAAGCCTTTGGGTTGAGTAATAGACCCCTGCAAAGATAGCATTACCACAAAAGGCAAAGATTGCTGCGTTTGTATGAAGAGGTCTAAGCCTACCGAAGGTGACCCATTCTAGGCCTAAGTTAAACTTCCAGCTTGCCAGTTGAAAGGCAATACAAACACCTAGTAGAAGAGCGACTGCTCCCCATCCTAAAGTGGCGTAGAGAAACTGCCTTACGATCTTGTCATTGTAGGAGAATTCTTCGAGAACTCGTCCTTCAGTCTTTTGATTCATGCATTGATTCCTTGTTATTAATTTTCTTTATATCGTCAAATAATATTCTTTTAGCAGGTGAATCTAAGTCATCAAGATCGCCACTTTTTACGCTTAAAATAAATAAGAATAAAAAGGTAGCACCTAAGATGAGCGAAATAGGTAGTAGGATATAGAGGGCTTCCATTTATGAGTTATCCTTACTGAATAAATAAGTAGAGAGAAGAACGCTAAGTGAACTTAAAGGCATTAAGACCGCTGCCATAAGAGGAGTTATTATTCCTGATAAAGCTAGGACTGACCCTACTAGGTTAAAGAGAAGTGAAAAGATCATATTGATCTTTATTACTTTTACGGCGGTAACCGAAGTGTCTAATAATTCGCAGAGTGAAGAAATACCCGGTCTTGTAAAATAAATGTCGGCAGCTTCTAGTGAAATATCAAGTGAGCCTTTGACAGCAATTCCGATGGACGCTTTACGAAGGGCCATCGCATCGTTAGCGCCATCGCCTATCATTATTGATTGGGGATCTTTTGATAAGAGGGCAAGTTTACCTTCTGGGCTAATTTCTGAAAAGGCCTGGTCTTTGTTAATCCCTACCTCTAAAGCTAGGTCTTCAACTTCCTTTTTAGAGTCTCCAGATATAATGAAGGGGTTCATACCCATGGATTTGAGCTTACTTATAATTTTCTTTGAATCAATTCGGGCCTTATCTTTTAAAACAATAGAGATAAGTAAGTCTTCCTCTTCGTAAAGTGAAACCGAAGTTCCAGCGCCCATGTAGGCGGGTGTTCTTTTTAAGTGATATTTTTGATTATTAATTATCCCAGTGACTCCGACTCCTGGAGTCTCCAACCACTCTGTCATTTCTCTTTCTGAAGTAGGACCAAGGTATTCGATATAGGATCTCAAGGCCGCTGCAATAGGATGGCGACCGCGCTTTTCTAAGGTCCAAATGATCTCTTTAAAGTTTTGTGTTAATTCACAGCCTAACTCTAGGACTTGAAACTTTCCTTCTGTTAAGGTCCCTGTTTTATCTAAGTAGATATTTCTGGCCTTATTTAATTTCTCTATCACTTCTTCAGACTTTAAAACGACACCTACTTTCAAAAGTTTTTGTATAGCAGCACTCAGAGAAAGGGGAGTCGCAAGAGCTAAGGCGCAAGGGCATGTGACTATAAGGAGAGTTAAGGCACGGGAAATTCCAATAAGAGGATAACCAATAAGTGTAAAATAAGAAATGGTCAGGGTGGCTATTAGAAAAATGAGAACAATAAAATAGCGTGAAACTTTATCAGATAGAGAAGCGAAGGGGGTTTGTTTCTTTGATAGCTTTTTTACATTTGCTAGGATTTCACCAAGCTTAGTCTTCTCGCCTATAGAATTCACTCTGACGATTATCTCTCCTGTAATAACTTCAGTTCCAGAGAGGACTCTTGCATCTTTTGCGTACTTGATAGGAAGGGACTCTCCAGTTAAGAGAGAAGTATTAATAAAAGCATTCCCTTCAATGATAACTCCATCTGCCGGTATGATATCGCCTTCACTTATAAGAAGCAGGTCTCCAACTGAGACATACTTCGCAAGAACACTTCTAGACTCTCTGTTTAAAAGACTTTTAATAATAGTTACGTCCCCAAAACTAGAAAAGTACTCAAGGTTAGAGCTAGTAACGCCTCGTTGTCTTATTTTTAATAAGCAATAGCGGCTTAGAAGCAATAAGAAGACTAAGCTTGTTAGGGAGTCAAAGTAGGTCTCGCCAATATTTGTTAAAAGGGAGAATAGTCCACTTCCAGTCCCAGCGATTAAGGCGACTGAGATGGGAAGGTCCATATTTGGTTTTCTATTGCGTAGAGAGCTTAGGGCAGATCGATAGAAAGGGGTCGCGCAGTATGTAACAACAGGTAGAGATATTAAAAAACTTAGCCAATTGAAAGTTGCCTTTAAGCTTCCTTCAAGTCCTGCGTAGATAGAGATAGAAAAGAGAAGTATATTGCCCATGCAGGCCATGGCAATTCCAAGCTTTATCAAATAGCTTCTTTCTTCATTAGCTTTTAACTTGCTGACCTCATCTTCATTTTTAATTGGATGGGGAGTGTAACCTAGTTTATCTAAGAGCTTTGCCACTTCTCCTAAAGCAAGCTCTTCCTTAACGGAAATAGTGACGACTGAATTATCAAAATCAAAATGGGACTTGATGACACCTTTAAGTATTTGGGGTATTTTTTCGATGAGCCAAAGGCATGCGATACAATGAACACCTTCAAGATAGAGTTTGATATGCTTTTCGCCATCAATATTTTCTACAAAATCTGATTGAAAATTAGCTTCATCGTAATGGTGAAAATTTTTCTTTGATTCTGGCGTTGGGATAAAAAGTCTTTGATCTGAATCATTCTTGATAGAGTAGTATTGATCTAACTCACTTTTTTCAATAATTTGAAAAACGGTTAAGCAGCCGTGACAACAAAAGGATTTACTTAGATCTCCATTAAACTGTAATGGGTTTCTTGTGCTCAATCCGCAATGAAAACAAAGAGAAACCTCTTTATTATTGCTCGTATTTTGTTGAATGGACTCTCTACTCAGTTCAGCCACGATCTTTCCCTAGGATAGGTAAGATCTTACTGAATTTATAGAAATCTAATAGAATCTAGGAGAGCTAAAAACCTGATTCTTATCAGGTTTTAGTTCTTAGTTTAAAGGCATAGACGAAGAGCTTTCTTCGTCTGTAGGTAGTTCAGCAGAAAGCCTTCCGAGTTGCATAGCAATGTCTGCAGGAATATTTGTGGCCTTATACTTCTTCCCATTTGTCGTTCTTATCCAATAGCCTTTTAAAACATCGCCTTCAGAGACAAGGATATTTATGGGTTTGATACTGACGATGTGATTGCGGTTAAACAAGATAGCTTGTTCTTTAACTCCAAGCTGTTGGTCCGATTTTTCGTCTAAAATAGTAAATTTAAGAAATTCCATCATAGAAACCACCATATCAGCTGCGAAAATAAAGAAAAGCTGATTGTAGTATTTATAAGGTGCCTGGAACTCGTATCTTAGCGGCACTATTCGCTAAATAACGCTTTAGCAGCTCTGGATAGAGGTCTTCGCGGTCTTTTGGAAGGCCCAAACGACTCATCATTGTGTTTTTAACAATGACTTCAAAGATTGAATCTAGGGCCTGATCTAACTCAGGTCTTCGCTCTAGTATGGCCAGGGCGCGTGAGATGGCCTCAAAAGTACTTAATCCGCCTTCAGCAGCTTGTCTTCTCAAGAGGTATCGACTCGGTGTACTAGTTGCAAGCTTTACTGTCTTTATATTCTTAAACTCAGGGATTCTTCTTTTGAATTTTTTGGCCTGGCGCCAAGTTCCATCGGGCACGATGAGATGATAATCCCCAAGAGGAAAGTCTTCAGTCAGGGTAATAGAATCTTCATCAGGAAAGAGGAAGAGAGGCTCTTTCTTTAGAGTTAAGAGTTTCTCATAATTGGCCTCATCATCAGGGAGGCCTCTTTGAACTATACTTGTTTTATCAAGACAGAGCTCTGCAAAGTGGGCCGTGTTTGAGGTAAGCCATTTTTCTCGGTGATGCATGAGGATGGTAACGGGAATTGAATGAGGCTGAGAAATCAGGTGTTCGCAAAAACACCACTGGTGATTGATTCTGCATCTTTGGCAGCGTTTATCTCGCGTTTCTCGTCGTCCCATAAGGGCCGTTTATAGCAGTAATTTATTTGAATCTAAAGGGGAGAATGATGAATATTCTGTAGTTTAGCCGTAATTCTTAAGCTTTCTGGCCCATTCTTTATTCTCTTGGAGGTGAGCTTCGTTCATCTCATCCATCTTTTCAGTATAGAACTCCTGCATCTCATTAATATTCACAGTATTCTTTTCTTGAACCTTTCTAATTGCTTTTTGTTGGCGCTTAATGAGGTCTTGTTGTTCTTTATCTTTTCTTTCAATAGTGTTTCTAAAAGACTTAGTAATACTATTGAGCTCGTCTTTAAATTTATTCTTAATTTCTATTTTTTCTCGCTCGAAGTTTCTCTTTTTAACGGCCTGTTCTTTAGCTGTCTTTTTATTTTGAACTTCGCGTCTTTTAACATACTCAGTATTATTTTTATCAAGGCGTGATTCATAACTCTTCGCTAGAGAGGCACGGTCTTTATCAAAAGTTTCTTGCTTATTGCTCAGGATTTCTTTCTTATTTTGTTGAATACTAGATATAGATTCTTCGTGTTTTGCTTTGAGATCTTTTTGATGCTGAGAATAGACTTCGTCTTTGTTTCTAAGCTCTTTGGTCAATTTTATTTCATATGTAGACACGGACTACTCCTTCTTCTTTAATTATAGGATAAAACCGCCTCTTGTTGCTAACCATCAAAATATGCCCCTTTATAGGCTTTAATTGACTGAATAAGGTGGTCTTCGTATCATCTAAATATCTAATATCTAAGTAAGGTGAGTAAGTATGGAAGGCAATATCTTAAAAATGAAAACAGAGCTAAAAGATGTCGTCCAATACCATCTTCCTATAGGAGATGAACTTATTCATATGAATCCGTTGATTGGTAAGAAGCTCACAATGAGTTTTGATGGAAAGATCAACTGCATTCATACAGGAGAATCAATAAAGAAGTCTTTTGGACAGGGCTATAGTTTTAAATCTTTTAGAAGCCTCGCTCAGTGCGATATGTGTTTAGTAAGACCCGAAACTTGCCACTATGCTGATGGAACCTGTAGAGAGCCTGAGTGGGGAGTGAAGCATTGTATGATCCCTCATTATATTTATCTTTCAGTAGCTTCTGGTCTAAAGGTAGGGATCACTAGAGAGACTAATCTTCCCTTTAGATGGATGGACCAAGGGGCCACTAGTGCACTTCCTATTTTAAAAGTTAAAGATAGGTTAACTTCTGGATTGATAGAAGTTGAACTTAGCAAGTCTTATGCAGATAAAACCAACTGGAGAAAGATGCTTAAAGGTGATGTCGAAGCGGTTGATCTTGAGGAAGTTAGGGAAGAGATCTATGAAACGTTTGGAAATATAATTGATGATTATGAGGCAGAAGACTTAGAAGAAGAAATCCTAGAGATCAATTACCCTATTGAATCTGTACCCGAGAAGATCACTTCTTTGAGCTTTGATAAAAAGCCTCTTATAGAAGGGGTGTTAACAGGAATCAAAGGTCAGTACCTTATTCTTGATACAGGTGTTTTAAACATAAGAAAGCATAACGGATACAGCATAAAACTCGACTATTGAACTTAAAGGCGAGATCAAAGACAATTGAGTCATGAAACTAATAACCTTCGCTCTCATTCTTCTTCTAGGATCTTGTAAATGGCTTGATGATAGGGCCTTAAGTTCCTGGACTAGCGAAACTGTCGATACACTCTTAACCATGTCTTTAAGAAAAAGCATGATAAACGATACGCCTCTTAAGACAATGGAGGCCCTTGAGTCACCCCCTAATATTGAATTAAAGCCTTCAAAGCTTTGCCGTTGTGGTGAGAGCCTCTATGGAGGAATCCTTGGGGTTATTGCTAACGATGTAAAAGATAGCGCCGTTAAGTCTACTTGCAAGAGCATGGGGAATTGCTTTTTTAAAGGATCCGCACCTGCTGATTTCAAAGTAAAATGTACTGAGTATTTTAAAGATAAGAAGTTTAAGAAGTTGGCCAGTGACCGAAATGAATCTTTGAAAAGATTCACTAAGGCCCGGCGTATTTTAGGTAGTCATTGTTCTAAGATTTAGCCTTCCATCACGATCTGAGATTGCATGTATCTTTCAACCCCAACTCTTTTGATAAGCCCTTGTTGAGTCTCTAACCAATCAACATGCTCTTCTTCACTCTCTAGGATATTGCTAAAAAGATCACGAGATACAAAGTCTCTTACTGACTCAGCGTGGGCGATACAATCTTTAAGATAGGGAACAGCGGCATTTTCAACGGCCAGATCTGCTTTTATAATTTCTTCAACATTAGTTCCGATAACAACTTTATCTAGCTTTTGAACATTAGGAATACCTTCAAGAAAAAGAATTCTTTTAATGAGTTCATCGGCATGCTTCATCTCATCGATTGAAGCCTTATATTCCATATGACCGAGTTTCTCTAAACCCCAATCTTGAAGCATACGAGCATGGAGGAAATATTGATTGATAGCAGTTAGTTCTCTTGTTAAAACGCCGTTAAGCATTTCAATAGTTTTTGCATCACCTTTCATAGTTGATCCCTTTATTTAAAAATTTATAGAAAGTATAAAGATTATTTCTTAGATTGTCTCTGTGAAGCTGCTGCTTTAGATTGGATTTTTTTAACGGCATCTACGACACAAATACCACAGTCAGAACCAACGCCTAAACGCTTGATGACTTCTGAAGAAGGGAGGCCTTGATTAACAAGATTCTCTATCTTCTCTTCTGTGATACCTTTACATAAACAAACGTACATAACTAATTCCTTAGGCAGTCCTTACAACTGTTTAGATATTATACCAACTGTTCGGTATATCAAACAAAATACTTAACTATTTCTATGTTGTTGTATTTATTGATATAAATATAGGAAATAAAGATGCGGTGCTGCGTCGTGGCACAATTGGGGAGTAAAATGAGTGAATATTTAGAGAAATACCCAGTCTTAAAGATGGGAGCTTATTTAATGAACGCGGCCATAGGCGGGGTTCATATAAAGACAGCTCGGGCCATTTCCGGTTTTAGTACTCAAACTTTAAATCAAGGTGCCATAAAAGATATTCGTTATTTTAATCTTTTAGAGGATACGCGAACAGTTGTTTCAAGCTTCATAAACGTAGATAAAGATGACGTGGCCATAAGTTCTAATACAAGTATGAACATGAATCTTTTTGCCATGATGTTAAAAGAAGAAGGCTTTAAGAAAGTTATCGCACCTTCTATAGAGTTTCCTTCATCAACCTTGCCATGGTTTCATCATGGTTATGAAGTTGAATTGATAAAGCCTATTGATGGAAAGATAGATGAAGAAGAATTGATCAATGCAACTAAGGGACAAAAATCTCTTATTGTTTGTAGCGGCGTTCAATACTTAACTGGGCAGCGGATGAATTTAAAACTCTTAAGCGATAAACTTCAAGATACTGATTCAGAATTAATCATTAATAGCACTCAAGAGATTGGTCAGTTCCCCATAGACTTAAGATCTTTAGACTACCTTGGATTCACCGCCTCAACTCATAAATGGCTAGGTGCCGACTTGGGCCTAAGTCTTATATCTATTCCGCGAGATAAAAGAAGAAAACTAAAGATGCCCATTGGGGGCTGGACTTCTGTTAAGGAGCCATGGCTTTTAGAGAATTCGATGCCAGACTTCCTTGATGATATGGGGGCTTTTCAGATAGGGAGCCTTCCTTTTAACATGCTAGCAGGACTTAAGAGCGCTTTAGAAGTTCAAATGAATATTGGTTCAGGAGTAATAGAAAAGAAGCTACTAGAGAATTCTAACCTGCTTACAAAGGCGATTAAAGATCAAGGCTATGAGCTGATAAGCCCAAGAGGAGAGTCTTGCTCTAGTGGGATTTGTAGCTTTAAATTTGATCAAGACCTAGAGAACGCCTTAGCCTTCTTGGAAGAACATAAGGTATTTGTTAATGGAAGAAAGGGAAGCATAAGAGCGTCGATACATTTTTATAACTCTATAGAGGATGTAAAAAGATTCGAAGAGGCCCTGAGGTTAATCTAAGAATCTAAATTTTTCTTGAATCTTGATGTCATCCTTTTCTATCTGTTTGGTTAAGCTCTTGATCATCTTCTTAGGCCAACCAAGTTGGACCATATTGACGATCCATTTTGGGATACTGCCTTTGAAATCCGTTAGAAACAAGACTTGAAAATATGAATTTCCCTTACCATCGTTCTTTAAGATGACATCACCATTATAAGTAAAACCTCTGACATAGTTCTTATTCTTAGGGACTTCAGGGAGTTCAATAGAGTTTAACTTTATGACTAGTTTCTTTTCTTTGACATGAGCAATGCTTTTAATATGAACAAGAAAGCTTCTATCAGAAAAAGGCCAAGGAGAGTCATAGACTGAGTACTCTATCTTGTCGTACTCATCTAATTTCTTAACAGTCTTTACAACCATTAGATCTGGAACCCATTCTTGTTTTCTTTCTGTATCGGCTATAACTGAGAGGACACGACTAGGAGGAAAGGGCAGGATGGTTTCAACCTTTATAGGAACCAGACCACTTTCATGTTCATCGGCTTTAAAGACAGTGATGCCATTTCTCTTGTTGGCCACCCGCCAAACAAAGTCATCTCCTGATAAGGCAAAAACTTTAGGAGTGGTTAAAGTCATGATTAAAATAAATAAGTAAGCTCTCATAGGTTTATTCTAAGCTAGGGCCTAGAAAAATTCCAGAGCTTACTTTAGAGGTAGGATAGGAGTGTTATTATGAGAGAGTTGATAATCAATATTTATCGCTCCATTCTTTTGATCAATATCTAAAACAAGAGTCCCAGTGGTCTTCTTACGACAATTAACCCTTAATAACCGACCATTTTCTACAAGAGTTGAGACAAAATCAGGTTGATTGAAGACATCAAACTTTAATTGTTTTAACTCGCTATTGATCTTTATGGCTGGTCTCATCTTACGAATGGCCCTTCTTACTTTGATAGGACAAGAATTAAAGCTAAGGCGTAGTGCCTTCTCGCTTGTAGTCATCCAAGACTCTAAGCTTTCTTCTTTTAAATAATAATCAAATAGTGTCTTCACTTGATCGATATGCTTATAAGAAGTAAAGCTTCCATTTGTTCTAAAATCGAAATAGCTTTTTTGTTTTTCTATTAAAGCAGTTTTCTGATCATCTTTAGTAACTGAGTTTTTAATATTGGCGTCAGCCTTTCTTAATAGTGCCTGAAGAGATTTCATTTCAATGATAAAGGGAGAGTTGCCACTTACCAATTGTCTTGCTGATGAGAGCCCTAGCTTATCTAGAAGGTTATCAAAGTCATTCTTACCAGAATTTAAAAAAGATTTGAAACTGGTATTTCCTAAGGCAGAAAAAGTAGACTCTAAATGGTGCTCATATGTTTGTGATCCAGCCTGAATCTTAGTTTCCATTTTATCAAAGACTGAAACCCTCTCTACGGAAAAGGCTATAAAGTCTTCAGTAATTTTTTGGAGTGTCCTATAACTAGGGACCGTGCACTTCTGAATTGATTCACAAGAGAGGGCTCCTTCAGGATTGAAGATCTTAGAAGGTGTTGGGCCAAAGCTAGCGTGACTAACTTGTAGGCTTAAGCCTAAGGCAAAAATAAGAGATGTGATTTTCTTCATAGGCCATACTATATAACGCAGAGCAGTATCTTTCATTATAATAGCCCTCCTCGTGAAATATTTATAGCCTAAGAAACTAAGGAAGTTGAGTAATATTTTCAGACACTTAGCGGTATTTTTGGAGGAGGTCTTTGAGTTCTGCGTCCTTTGAGCCTAGGACGAATGCTGTAAGGCCATCGGGGCCATCTTTAAGCCTAGAGTCTAGACCGAGCTTTAAAAGCTTCTCTATAACTCTTAATTTATCATTCTTAACAGCAGCCAATTCTGCTTTATAACTAGGGTGATTGTCTAATCTTGAGATCTCTGGATGGAGGTAACTTACAATTAAAAAATAAAGAGGAGTCCTACCTTGATTATCAAATTGATTAGGATCGACACCTTTATTTAAGATTAAGAATTCAAAAGCCCTGTAGCGTTCACTGTCGACGGAGTCGAGAAAAGGAGCTGTCCGGTGAAGGATATTTCTTCCGCTAGAGTCTACAATATCAAGCTTGCCATCTTTAGCGATGTATTTTTTGATATAGCCTATGTTTAAGCGGCTATCCATTCCTAAGAATCGGTTACCTAGACTCTTTGACATCGAAAAATAAACCGAGATAACACTAGCGATTAAAAGTAGTCCTACGGCCTTAAGCCCAAGATGCTTAGGTAGTTTTTTTATTAGGGCACGAATTTGGCGTGATAGAGGAACTCTTGGTTTGGAGATTTTCCGCTTTTCAATAGGGACATAAGACTTAAGGGCTTCACTAAAACGAAGTGGGTTTGATCCAAAACTAAAGCCTTCGATATATTTGATAAGCCCTGTCTTAAGACTAGGTTCTAGTCCTTCACAGTCTTGAATCAGATTAAGCGTCTGCTCTTTAAATTGCTCTGGAATTTGGTTTTGATAATCAACGAGGCGCGAGAGGTCCTGACGGCTTCCGGCGTCATCTTTAATCTTACCGTACTGTAGGGCCTTAGAAGCTCCCCCTGATAAGAGGTCACTTTGAATACTGATTTCAAAATGCCTGAGTTCATTTTCACCAATGATAAGGTAGAGATCCCTATCAAGATCATTGAACCAGATGGGGTGACCAGTAGGATCCCCTTTTAATTGCGAGCTGTTGACTTGTTTTAATTTCACTTTAGTTATTATAACCAAAGTCATAGAATATAATGATGAAAAACTTAATATCTTGCTTAATAATTTTTATTTCTCTATCGATTTCCTCGGTTAATGCCAGTGTCGATTACGATATTAAGGCCGTAACGAGAACTTACCCTGTGGCCTTATCTTTTATTGGAACACTAGGTTATGGCCATAAGTTCTGGGGAAGCGATAGTGGGCCTATGTACGGCTATATTAGGCCTTCGGTTTATGCTCAAACAAGTGGAGTGATTAATGGTCTAGGTGCTCAGGTAGATTTCTTCCCCGTTAGTTTCTTAGGCTTCTATGCCGGCTCTAAGATCGTAAAGCGTGGGGTGGATGAACTTGGCTCTTATAATTGTGCCACTGTTATTTGTAATGGAACAATGAAGAGAAACTATATAGGTTTTAAATTGGGCCTTGCTTTTAAAGGAGCCTTTCTTTTTATTGATGGTAAAAAAGAAGACGCTAAAGTAGATAAGCGAATCGGTGTCTTTGCCGAAGTGACAGGAACTCTTTTAGGGCAATCAGGCGGTGACGACTTAACTCAAGTTACATCAATAATTGGATATGAGCTTACAAAGACTTTTTCAATAGGAGCTCTTGTTCAGCATAGCCAAATGGAAAAACTTAAAAATAAATCAGTGATGTCTTTAGGAATTACAAGAATGAATTTTAAGCCATGGTCTATAACCATTGGCGCTGGGCAGTTTCATACAAGGCAATCTAGTGATCACTTCACTGTGCTTGCCTTATTTGGCTGGAGTGGCTCTAAGGGCGTCCAGCTGCTTTAAATAATATTGAGTTTCTTAGCAATACCCGTCGTAACAGTAAGGCTATGCCCTACACTTTCAGCAGTGCCCTGACCAGCTCTAGCTATATCATTAGCTTTATCAACTAAAGAACTTGCCTGGCCACCTGGAGATCCTGTGATCTTCAAGGTCTTAAGCTTGCTACGAGTTAGGTAAAAAACATCAATCTTTGGTATAACGTTCATGAACAACTCTTCGGTGAATAGCTTAAGATACTTGAGCATTTATGTCTTGAAAGTACTTAAATCAGCGACTTAGATTCGTAAATAGCCCCTGATAGGCTAAAGTAATCATCTTGAAACCTCTTAATCTGTGTCAGCCAAGGACAAGAATCGAGATATTCTAAGATAAAGTCGTCGTAGCCCCCGAAGGCTATAACCTTATGCCCGGGCCTAGATTGTAGTTTTTTATAAAAATTCTTTAATTCTTCTTTTTCAAGTGGGTCATAAAGAAAATAATAATCTCCATCAGGGATTTCAAAATTTGGCTCTAGTAGGTCTTGAGTTTGAAACTCTATATTTTCAAATCTATTTCTAAGTTTAACTTCATTGGAGCAATCAACTCGACCCGCAACTAACTCAAAACCAAGATACTCTAGATCTGGAAAACAAAGGCCAATAAAAAGGCCGACTCTACCAAAGCCAGACCCAATATCAATAAACCTCTCTCCCTTCTTAGGCGAGAGATAATTAAAGAGGTCCATCAGGATCGAATAGTGAGTTTGTGTATGAGAATACTCAAAGCTTCCCCTTATCCTCATCGATTGATAATCAACCTTATTTTGTTTCTCTTCAAAGATTTGAACTAGTTTGACTTCACTAGCAGGACCATAGAGCCCTAGGGCGGAATCAAAGAAACGGTTGATTGAGTTCTTATCTCTATCAAAGAGCGAGGCGATTTTGAAGAATTCTTGGAAAGAGCCTAGATCATTTTTTAATAAATGGGTTCCATAGTGTTTCTCTAGTTCCTTTAACAGGAACCATCCGAGAGATTCATCTGATTGTGTAGCACTTAGAAAATGAGCTGCAATCTCTTTTAACGATAACTCTAGTTCTTTAAAAGTCTCTTCACCATTTTCAATCTTCGTTAGAAGGTCATGGGTGCTGATCATTTTAGCGATAAATTAGTAGGGCAGAGTAGGTTTGTTCACCATTACTAGTATCACTTACATGGCTATATTTTAAGTCAATATAGTCAATATCTGGATTCTCTTTAAAGAACTTGTTCAGGTTTGTTTGTAGCTTTATCACATCTCTTGCGTAAAAAATTTCTACTTTCATATCATCCTCAATTCTTTCATTTTCCATAAATATATTTTCACTAATTCTTAGATTTTTGTCAAAACTTAACGAATATTTTTTAGAAGAGAATTAGCCCCTTTATGATCGGGTTTGCAAGAGAGTATAACTCTGGCCCATTTAGTGGCGGCGCTTAGATCCTTTAAATTATAATTGATAAAGAGGAGGTTGTTTAAGAGGGAGACGTTACACTCCTTACTTAGCTTTATGGCCATATTACAATAATTTAAGGCCTCCTTAAATTTCTTACTAGTGGCCCTTACTGTGCAGATTCTCGAAAGAGTCCCCGCTTGAAGACTCTCGATTCCATTTAACTCAATATTCCATTTGAGTAAGCTCTCATACTGAATATACTTTTTCTTCAAATATGTATCTTCTAAAAGTGAATGCATAAAATCTTGGTCTCTTGAATTTTTGTGTTTCTTTAAACTTTCTAAAAAAGCAGGTATCTTAGGTTCATTATTTTCAAGATAGTAGCTAAAAGTTTTAAAGAGCAGCATATTTCTAATCGAATCCAGCCAATATTCTGTCTTTGGATAGGAGTAAAGGGCTGAATCTAAAACCTCTTGATGGAGAGTGTTTGAAAGCTCTGTTGGTGTAAAAGGGATATGGCTTACTAGTCTATGAAAATAGACTGTTTGTTTTAAGACAATTCCGTAGCTATCAAATTTATCAGCGCAAGTTAAGTAAATGGGTCTTTTTGAATTCTTAAAAAGTTCTAGTTCTTTAAATTTTCGATAATTATCAAATTGTTCTTGCGTCTTAACCTTCCAAAAAAGTAAGTGGGGTGCATAGAGGTTCTCTTTAGTCATTATGCTTAATCTGTCATAGATAGTGACGTCAGGTCTTACTTTCTTAAAACGATTAGCATAGTAAAGAGCATAGGGTTCCTGTCCACAGAGGATAAGGATGCTGTTGGGCTCTAAGGAGAGTAGGCCTTTTTCGGCCCATTTATAAACAAAGTCATCGTTAAAATGAGAGGTCCTCTTAAAATTAAAAACTCCATTAAGTAGAAAGGTTAAGCCTAAAAGAAGAGTGATGATCCTTTTCTTCTTAAAATCTCTCTTATAAAGCCAATCTAAGAAGAAGCCCATATAGAGAGCAGCAAAGAGAAAATTTGGCATTAGATAGGCTTTTATAACGGCCACGTAATGAGGTTCGTGGGTAAAGCCTAATAGAAAGACGATCAAAAATGAACTTGAAACAAAGCTTACAATTAAAGCAAGAGACTTCTTTTTATCTTTTATAGAAAATATTCCAAGAGGAATAAGAAGGGCTGCAAGAGTAAAGTCTGTTCCATAATTCTTGATAATAGAGAAGCTTAATAACAACTTATCTTTGACTCCTCCGCCGGCCTGATCAACTCCCTGATAGCCCTTTCTTAAGAACTGCTTCCAAAGCATCTCCCAATTTGAAACCTTCCCGAAGTTATAATCTAGATCTGGATTCTTCATCTGGACAACTAAGTAGAGAAAAGGAAGAAGCCCTAATACTATTCCTAAAACCCCTAGTAAGACCTTTTTAAAGTCTAACTTCTTCCAGTCATAATAAAAGATAAGTCCAGTACAGCTCGTAAGAAAGAGAGGGTAGTGATGTATCAAACCGCTCCCTACTGTAAGACCCATCAAAAAGACCCAACGTTTGGAAGATTCTCTATTAGAGATTGTTGTAAAGATAAACAGAAGCATAACGAAGAACATATTAAGGCTATAGACTTCAGCGATAATACTCTGACCCATATAGACCGATGTAACTGCAAGAACGGCCGTGGTAAAGAGTGAGGCTTCGACTCTTAGATTCCATAATCTTTGGAGGATATAAAAAAGAGAAAGCGAAAGACATCCAAAGATCGAGCTAAAAAAGGCAATCCTAAAGCCCATCTCACCAATAGGAAACTTAGAGAATAAAAAACCTAACATCGTAAAAAGTGGAAAACTTGGACCATGAACAATGCCAAGGCTAGAGAGGCCCATGACAAAGTCTCCGCTATCTTCAACAGTGATTGTTGGTGGGCAATTAAAGATGTAATACGCCAAGCTCATCACGAAGATGAATAAACTGATCTTTTTATCTCTTGAGCCTATCTTATTCATTGATTACTTCTTTCCAAAATGATCGAGGGCCTTTTTTATCTCTCCTGCTTCATGAGTAGACTTATCACTAAGTGTTTTATAGTAATCTCCCCATGCGGAGACAATCTTATCATTCGTCATGATTCCTTTTTGCCTTAATTGATAATAAAGTAGGCCTAGATTCTTTAAAAACTCAGGAGGAATATTCTTATAATCTATTCGAAGGCCTTCTATATGAGAAGCGAGGGCCTGTTTATGTGTTAAGGAATCATCTTTTTTTAAGAGCCGGGTATGATAGATCATATGATAACGTTCAGCATTCCAGAAGACCACATCTGTTACAAGTTCTTCCCAGCTTCCTTTTTCTACTCGCCTGTAGGAATTTGGCTTGAACTCTCCCTTAGCCTTAACATGATTAGAAATTGTGGATATGGGGTTAGGTCTTTCCTCCTTAGGAATTAATTTAAAGAGGAACCCACTTGGAACCCAGTCAAATCTCACTAAGAGGCTTAAGTCAGCTGCTCCTTCGTTTTTAACCAATTTATTATCTTGAAGCATAAAGAAACTTTTTTGGGAGTTTAACTTCAAGATATCTAATAACTGATACTTTCCATTTTCTGGAAATGGGGCATAAACCCCTGGAGGTAGTTTGACTGTAGGATGAAACTTTCTATGAATCTTCTTATACCATGCTAGGTTCATCAGTGGGACAGGAAGAATGGTGACGTCTGGCCTCTTCTTTTTTACGACCTGTAAGAAGCGAAGAATATTTACTTGAAGATCGCCTGTGGCAATTAGGACAGAGTCTTTAGGGAGAGAGTTTAACATCGTCTCACCATAATCTTTAAAGATAGTAATTCCATTTCTACTGTGGTGATTATAGCTAAAGCCTCCACGAATAAGAACGACAATGGTTAAGATGATAAAGACTTTCTTTTTATAAAGAGGCTTGATGAACTGAAGTCCATAAGCGCTTAAAATAGTGAGAAGAAGAAGAGGAAGTTGCCAAAATCTTAAGAAAACTTCTTTAAACAAAAAATTCGTCAAGTCGATATTAGCAAGTGAGAAAAAGACACCCATATAGATTATCAAGATAATGAAAATGAGATGAGAGAAACTACTGCGTTTAAAACTTTTAAAGCTATTAAAGATCCAAAGACCCGGTAGGAAGTAAAGAATAGCAAAGCTTTCAAAAGGAAGGTCTTTAAAAAAGGCGAGTAGATTGTCTAAGAAGCCACCATTACCTGTAGCCGTTAACTGAAAAGTACCAAAGTCTTTTCTCAAAAAGTGATGAAAGAATCCCTCTAAGCTGCTTGTCTCTCCCCATGTGATTTCTCCCGCATAATGAGGTGCCACGACTAAATAAAGGTAAGGAGCAAGGCCTAAAAGTCCTAGGATAAAGAGGAGGGCTAAAACTTTTAGGCCTCTCAGTTCTTTATGATTGATTAAAAGCCAAATGATTAAGGGCAGGGCAATAAAAGCAAAGGTATGATGATGGCTCATACCGAGACCCATGGAAAAGACTCCTAGATAGGCGAATTTGATCGAGTTCGTTTGGTGAAATCGATGGGCAAGATAGATCGTTAAAGCCGTTAAAAAATTATTAAGGGCAAAGACTTCAGCAACCAAGGAATAGCGGTAAATCAAAGGAAGGACGGCGAACAGAAGCGCCATTGTTGCGGCATTGTACTTACAATTTGTTATTTCCTTAAAAAGAAAAAACAGAACAAGACTGGTTAAGCTGGTTAAGATTCCTGAGGAAAGATTGATTAAGAAAACTGAGTCTAGCGGAAAGAGAAAAAGAATCTTATAGATTAAGGTGATAAGCGGGTAGCCAGGGGGTTGCGCCACTCCGTTTGAAAAAGCGGCCCCTATAAACATTGAGGAATCTCCACCTGGAACTGTCGGCATGACAGAAAAGAGGAAGAAGATAATAAGTCCCAAAAAGAGGCTTGCTGGTAAGATTAATTCTTTTTTATTCACCCTTAGATTTTAGCACTTTAGGTCGTGAAAACAACTTTTGTCTTTGTAAATTTTGATTCAAGGCAATCAATAGATTTCATAAAAGCGAGGTTGGACTTATCTGTTATAAACCTTTCAAAGTCATCCTCTGTTTTCCATTGAGCGTAGTTGAAGATCAAGCTGCTATCAAAAGAGAGGTGATAGTTTACAGAGACCAGTCCCGTGGATCCTTTTGCATGCTTGGCGTAGAATTCTTTTAGTTGGGCGATGACTAGTTCAGACTTCTCTGGATCAATCTTAAATTCAACAAAAACCGTAATAATCCCTCTAAAGTCGTCTATAACTGCCATACAATCTCCTTTTGTCACTTCTCATCGGATGAGAGACCTCTCATCTAAAGAACAAAATTAGATACTTAGGTTATTTTTACAGGCCACTTCTTAAAGAATAGTGGCTATACTATAGTTCAATTTAAATGATCAACTTTTAGGAATCATTGTGGATAAGCCTATTCTTTTTTTTGATGGAGTCTGTAGCCTATGTAATGGCTTTGTAGATTTTATTTTCAAGTACGACTCAAAAGAGAAGTTCTTAGTTTCATCTCTTCAAGGACAAAAGGCTAGGGATGTTTTGCCAATTGAACTGGTAACCGATCTAAACACTATAGTTCTTTATAAAGAGGGAAAATGTATTGAGAAGTCCACGGCCGTATTAATGGTCCTTAAGGAGCTTGGTTTCCCTTGGGTCATGGCCTCTGCTTTTTTAATTATCCCATCATTTATAAGAGACTTTATCTATATGAGAATCTCTAAGAACCGCTATTTGATGTTCGGAAAAAAGAATAGCTGTCGTCTTCCTACTAGAGGCGAGCGTTCTCGCTTTCTTGACTGAAGTACTTCTATAAAAGAAATGTATTGAGTAAAGTTAGTAACCTAACGTAAAATAAATGAATAACTCAAACATCATGGAGGATGTTGATGCAGGCTACAAGCATGATTGGCTTAGCTTTAATTGTAGGGCTACTTATTCCTTTTCAAGGAATTGTTACAGCCAGCTTGGCGCAGAAGTTAGATCATCCCTTTGTCTCAGCCTTTATTAATTTCTTCGGTGGCATGGTTATTTTCTTGGTTGCCATCATGGTGTCTTCAGCTAGTTTTCCTGATCTCAAAAAATTAAGTACTATTCCTTGGTATCTCTACACTGGTGGAATTATTGGCGCCCTTTTTATTGCGGGAGCCTTGTTTTCTCTGCCAAAGATTGGTTCAACAGCCTTCTTCGGTCTCGTGGTCTTAGGGCAGCTTTTAATGACTACTATTGTTGATCACTATGGTTTACTAGGAATGCCTGTTCATAAGATCGACATTTATCGAGTCGCAGGAGTTCTCTTTCTTTTAACTGGTTGTTTTTTCATTATAAAAAAGTAGTTTCTCCTCTGAAAGTCAGCTCTTACAATTCTTTTACACTATTGGGTAAACTTTCCGGCTATCTCTCCGAGATATATTCATAGATAATGTACTTAGGGTCTACTTGTGAATATTGAAAAAAATTATGAACATTCAGATGAATTAGAAAAAGGAACGGCGCTTTCTTACTATGATGAAGTTTCTGAGTCTAGAGTTTTTAATGCACACGATGGAATCAAAATCCACTATAGCCAAATCATCAATCAAAAAAATAAAAGACTACTAGTTGTTCTCCCTGGACGAACTGAGCATGCCGCTAAGTATGCTGAGCTGGCCTTTGATCTTCGTTATGAGGGTTATGATATTGTCATCATAGACCATAGAGGACAGGGTCAATCAGGGCGATTGCTCGAAAATAATTTAATAGGGCATGTGGATGATTTTGACCACTATGTGCTAGATCTCGAAGAAGCTGTAAATCAAATCGCCGGATCAAAAGAATATACTCATAAAAAGATGCTGGCCCATTCTATGGGAACGATAATAGGGCTCTTGCATGCCGAAGAGAATCCTGAATTTTGGGATGGAATTATCTTAGGCTCTCCTATGCTGCAGATTAAACTTAAAACATTTCCTCAGTGGTATGTGGAAAGTATGTTTAAGATCATGCGTGGTTTTGGTATGGCCGATGGGTTTGTTCCTGACGGTGGGCCTCATAGTGATCCTGACTCATTCGAAGCTAATATTGTAACTCATTCTAGAGAACGTTTTAATATGGCCCGCTATATTGAGGAGAGAAATCCCTCACTTTACGTTTCAAGTCCTTCACCTAATTGGGTTCTTGAAGGGTTCAAGGGATCGCTTAAGGCTTTAGAGGGAAGACATGTTCTTAAGATGCCCATCCTTCTCTTTCAAGCTGAATTAGATGATTTTGTTGAAGCCGCTGCTCAAAATGAGTTTGCTTCTACTTTGATAAATTGTCAAAAGATTCGCTTCAAAGGCGCCTATCATGAAATCTTTCAAGAGAAAGACTCCATTAGAGACCTAGCTATAAAGTCTGTTAAAAGGTTTCTTAAGTAATTAGTTTCTCATTTCAATAGAGATATTAGACCCTGTAAACTTATTATTGATATCGAAGTTATTCTTAAAGTTGAGATCAATATCAAAACCAAGTCCTGAATTTCTAAGAATATCAATTCCTTGATTTAAGTTTCTTTTCTTAGTCTTTCCTTCTTCTTCAAACTTAAAGTTCGACTTGAGAACTGGTGTCGCTAGCTTAATATCATCCATGTCGGCATTGAGAACTATTCCATCAAGGGTTTCTTCTAAACTTAAGATAAAACGCTTCGTTTTACTCTTTGGGGCTAAGGCAAATACTAAGTCTCTGACAAAGTCCTTGAGGGCCATTTTTGTTTTCTCTATGTCTCCATAAAGCTTATGATTATCACCTTTAATATTTAGGCTTAGTTCAATTTGTTTTGATTGAAAGAGGTTTGAGAGATCAGCAATCACATCTTCTAGGAGGTGAGAGACATTTACATCTTCTTTGAGCGTAGGAGGAAGAAAATCTGGAACTGCAGAGAGTTCTTGATAGACTTGTATTTCATCATCTGCGTAAAGACTGAGGCAAAAACCGCCAAGCTTTTTATTTGGTGTCAGCCTAACCATGAACTCATTATTGACTTCTCCATCGCTCAAAGTGGCGGAGGTTACAAAGGAGCCTTCAATCTTATTAAGAGGAGTCTTAAATTCAACGCGGGCAAGCTTTTGAAAGCTGTCCCAGGAGAGTTTCTTTAAAAGGCTGAAGTTTGTGTAGGGGAGAATCTCTTTAAATGAATCATTAAGGGCAATAAACTGCCCTTTCTTATTGAGAAAAGCAGTAGGAATAGGAGAGTCTTCAAACAGACCTTCAAAGCTTAATTCACCTCTAGAGCGGTACATTCCTATAAGGCCTGCGAAAAGAAAGCCAGAGATAAGATATTGAGTTGCTAAAAGCTTTAATGTCCCATAGGAAAGGTTAGTCAGTCCATCTAGTAGAACAAAAGCACCTGGCTCTCTTTCAAATTGGGCAAGATTAGAGAGGTCATTATTGAGTTCATTGTTTATCTTGTTGAGTGATAGCTTTTTGCCAATATAGGATTCAACTTTATTGAGATCAGAATTTATCTTATTCACTTTTCCGACAACTATCTCTTTGTCACTATTCGAGAGTCTGCTGTTTAATGTCAGTTCTTTAATCTCTGAAGTGAAGCGAAAGACTTTAGAGAAATTTAGTTTCTCAGTTGTGACTAGTTTTTCAAGGGCGGAGTTATAGTGTTGAATAGTTTGAAAACTCATCCTTTCTAAAGTTAGCCAATTCTTTCTTTTTACATATTGAAAAAGAGAGAACATACGAAGAGTAAGCTCACTAAAAGTTTGAGTGCCAAATTTTTGATTTTCTAGATTGTTCTTAATAAAGAACTGATGAGTTTGAACCAGTTGAGGAAAGTCTTTTTTTAACTCTGGATAGAGGTTGACGAGCATTTGATTTTGTTTATTAATATCTTTTTCAAACCAATAGGATTCTACTGTATTCTTATAAGGTTTATCTGGTGTAGTCTCTTTCGAAGATTGAATGATTAAGGATGTAACTAAAATATTCGCTAAGAGAAAAATGCTGACTAAGGCCAAAAATGGCGTCCTCGAAAGTTTCATCCTGAAATCTCCACTCGTTTTCGCAATCTATTGCGCGTTTCAATAAGACTATTTTATTTTATACTAAAACCGGCGGAATTAGAAGTAGCGACCTCTAACATGTCCTTTGATGATGATCTTATCTTGACCGGCAAGGTCGATTAATGTCTTGTGAAGCACATCCCCAGTTCCGCCGTCAAAGAGGAGCTCAATAAGCTCTCTAGCTTGGGCGCTCATGCTGTTCATCTGCTGAACGCGGCTAATATGATTTACATAGAAAGCTGCGCTTTTAACAACTCTTCTTCTTTTCTTTTTAGCACTTGATGATTTTGCTTTGTTAATATAGTTTTCTCGCTCAGTCGCCGTCTCTAGAACATAAGGATCAGGGAGGCCAATGGCAGTACCAACGCTAACAAAGAGTTCTTCTAGATCTGATTCAAGGATGGTTCTCATGGCCATAGGAGTAAATCTTACGCTTAGACCAACTTGAGTTGAGCCATAGTCTTTTTCAGGATCTAAGATCAAAGGAAGTTTTAGTTGATTACCTGATTTTGTTAACTCTTTAGAAATCTCAATTAACTCATGACCACCAGTCTTAGCATCAGAGAAATAAAACTGACTATCAAGAACAAATGCGCCCTTTTTTAAGGTAACAAGTTCACCGTCTTCTCTTAAGGGAACGAGGACTGAGTACTTCTCAGAAGTATCTTCGTCTCCACTGAACCATTTTGAATCTGTTATATATTCGCGTGAAACTTCTTCGTACTCAAATCTTTTTCCATTACCCATAATGGTATTATATTTTGCATCAACGAATATATTTCTAAGTCCTGCTCTAAAAAAGATGAGGTTGATAGCAGCGTTAAATTCACTTCTATAGACATCTCCTTCTTTGATCATCTCAAGTTGAACTGGTTTATCACTACCAGTTGCCATGAGTTCTTCTCCAAATATTTCACCGTCATTATCATAGACGAGCTCTTTTTTTCTTGATTTATTAGCTAATTCTTCAAGCATAGTGAAGTCTCTTTTAATGAACCTGTGATAAGCTTCTCTTCCTTCAGCTGTCGCAATATTGATCTTAAAGACGATTGATCTTGTCTTTCTTTTTTGTACTTTATAATTAAAAACTAAAGGGGCCCAGCCATTTTTAGTGTTTACTGAAAGTGTTACAGGAATATCTAGGATATCATCAAAGAAGATACCAAAACCAACACCAAGACCTGTCGCTGTATCTTTAGCGCGTTCTACGCTAACTAAAATATTATCTGAATCAATCTTTGAAACATTTAATTTTAAGGACTGCTTAACTTCAAACTTCATTCTTGGGCCTATGTTAAATCCAAGAGGCAGTTCAATTCCTAAAAGGTCTAATATTCCGCCACCAATTCTAGCAAAGACACCACCAGTTGAAACTGTGGTTAAGACTTCACCTTCTTCAATATTCTCAAATCCTTCTGCTGATAGAGGAATCTTAGTAAAGCTAAAAGGCTTCGTTACTAAAGCATCTTCATATCTTTCTCTATGACGAACATTAACGAAACTTTTCTCTTTAATCACGCCGCCGCCGGCGAAAGGGAAGACTTGGTGAAAAAGAATATTTGCGGCAAGATTTCCTGCCTGCATAAGAAGATTAGGACCAATAGTGACTGAGTCAACAACAAGCCAACCAGAAGATTGATCAGGAACAATCTGTCTTGATACTCTAGGGCCCATCCAGCCTTTTTGATAGATAGTTCCAGCTAGCCCTAGGTTATCTTGATCACTGACCCATTCAGGAGACGCCATCCATTCGCGGTAAGTATCCCACTTCGGGCTAGTGCTTTGATGGAGCTTAAAAAGTTGTTTTTGTTCTTCTTCAAGATCTGTTTCGTAGTACTCAGGGTCTGTGATCTTTTTTAACTCTTCAGGAGAATAGATCATGTATGAGATTTCATCATAATCTTTAACTGTTGTTGATTCATGACGGCTAAGAACTTCCTCTTCAAGATCTCTTAGGTCTTCAATTGACAAGATCTTAACCGGGAGCAGTTCTTCTTCATCTGTTGTAAGCTCTATTGACTCAGGATCCATCTGCTTTGCTTCACTTACAGTGATAGTTGTTACGCTCAGTTCTTCTTCTTGAGAATAAGACTGGGCGCTGAAGAAGATGAATATAGTTAGAAGTAGTGCTTTCAATTATCTCTCTTATAAGTCGTATGCCGGATCATAATCACCGAACATAAAATAAAATGGTTTAAGGCTATCGCCGTCTTGTTTTATAAGAGGAAGAGCAAAGCCCGCCTCTATACTATTGCTTAAGAAAGTATCTCTAAGGTTTGCGCGAAGACCCATTCCGCCGACTGCTCTAATATCACCTAGGTCACTAAAGCCTTCACCTACGCTTGCGGCTTCAACAAAAATTACGCCTTTAAGCCTGTCTTTCCAGATTGGAAAGCTGTAGGTTCCATTTGTGGCAACAAGAACATTTGCTCCTGATGGAGATCCACTTGGAGTAATGCTTGAAGAGTCAAAGCCTCTAATCGTTCCGATTCCTCCAGCATTATATTTTTCGTAAAAGGGAGTGTTCTCACTAGCGTAACCAAGAGTTACTTTGCCTGAGATAGTATGACTTGCACCGCTATCGTTTGTTCCAAGTGATTTAGAGCCTACTATTTCAGTAAAGGTTTTAATATACATGCCTTGATCACCATGACTTGGCATCATGGCGAGTTTCATGCGGAATCCATGTTTTACTTGTCCGGTTGAATCATATTGCTCGTTCTTATAAACCATTGTTGAAATAAGACCTATGATTGTTCCGTTGTCAGTGGCGTCGTGGATATGAGGCTTAAGTTCGCTATCAATATTATCGATATTAACAAATTCGACTCTTGTCCCTATTCCCAATTTTAGGTTTTCACTCAGTTTCTTCTCAATCATGATTCTAAAAGAAACCTTTTTTTGATCATAGCTTGGCTTAAATTGAGTATCGTAGTTTAGGCTTACTTCCATTTCATAATCAGTCCCAACAAAATGAGGGTCTCTATAAAGAAGTCCTATTCTGTAAAGCTCTTCTGAAACCATGGCGTGAACTGAAACCGTCTTTCCTGTTCCAAAAAGGTTCTTATTTGAATAACTAACTCCGCCTGTCGTTCCTGCTGAAGACATACCCGCAGAGAACTGAATAACCTGAGTAGAGGCCTCTTTAACAGTTACGATAATTTTTCCACTTGTTGCTGTTAAGGGGGAGTAGTCAACTGAAACATCCGAATAAAAACCCGTACCTCTTAATTTCTTTAAAGTCTCATCGATCTTCTTGGTGTTTACAATTTCACCAGGAACTAAGTTAACATCAAGAAGGACAGTACTAGAGCTCATCTTTATATTTCCAACGACTTCAACTTCTTCGATTTTTTGCTTCATTCCTTCTCTTACATAGAGAGTGACAACAGAAGAATCACTATCATAGTCAATAAGAGCTTCAGAAAGGGGATAACCATTAGAGCCTAAGAATTCTCTTAGCCTTTGAAGACCTTGGCGCATCTCTCGCTCGTTATAAGGAGTGTTGTTTTTGTAACTAAAGGCCTTGATAAGGCTTTTCTCTTCGAAGGTTTCTCTAGTGGCAACTACAACCCTTTTGACCATATAGCGAGGACCTTCAACGATATTAAAGTGAAGAGTAACAAGGTCATTTTTATAATCAACTCTCGTTGTAATCTTCGCGTCGTTGTATCCACTTTGCTGATAATAAGTAATGACTGACTTTAAATCCTGCTCAAGCTCAGTGATATCAAAGACAGGCCTGCTTGAAAGAAAGAATCCTCTAGTATGAATAGTCATCCTCTCAAGGAGATTATCTTCGTCTACTCCAGAATTTCCATGAAATTTTATGTCATAAACTTTCATTTTCTTTGTTCCAAGAGAGATATGAAACCTAACTTGCACTTTGCTTGATGACTTTGAATGTAGGCTATGGGCCACTGATACATTAGGGTAGCCACGTTTCTTAAATCTTTCTGTTAGGGTAATTCTGTCGGCCTCTAGGTTTCTTGTGTGAAAGAGATTGCCTTTGGCGCTTAGGAGGTCTTCGTGAAGATTGAACTCATCTTCCATATCTGAATCAAGCATGATTCTCACTGCTTGAACTGTTCTTTTGATTTGAAACTGAAAGCTAAGGATAAGACCTTCCTCAGATTTATCGGGGTCAATAGTGGCCACAATTTTTTGGTAACGGGGCAGGCGAGACTTTAAGAGTTCTATATCACCAAGAAGCTTCTCTGGATTAAACTCAGTTCCTACTTGATTCTCTAAGTCCATAGAGACAGTACTTGCATCGATTGAATTAGATTGGTCATCAACAAAACGAAGAGCATTGATAGTCATAGGGGACGCCATAAGAGGAGCTATACCCATGATTAAAATGATAAGAATGGCCTTGCAGGTTTGACGCATTTATTCTCCGTAATTGATTCATTGCATCATATCCTTAACCTCTTGATTTTATGGTTTTTTAGGCTCCTATGTGAAGAAAATACAGGGGGTGATTTAAAGTGAGACAGTGCCGCAAGTGACTGAAATATTGAATGATTTATTTGTCAGTAAGGGTGATTTCCCTTATTTTTAAAGGGTTAAACTTAAATGGGACTATTTGGATGACTAAATTTTTGACGGCCTTTATCCTTCTTTTATCGAGCTCTGCTATGGCCGCTGATTGGTCTATCCAGGTGACTTATCCAGACTATGAAGTGAAGAACTTTAAGTTAGACGATATGGAGTTTAAGACCTTCCTACCAAAGACTTCTTGGCGCTGCTGGGCCTCTGAGACGACCTTTAACAAGAAGCAAGAAATAAAGCGCTTAAGATGTAATTATAGCGCTGAAAAAACTGGTGAGATTAGCACTATAGTCTCTTGCGGAGATGCTAAAAAATTCTCTGAACTAGTGATAGATCTTAAAGATGAAAAGAAATCCTTAGAATTCAAGCTTCATCTTATCTGCCGGGTAAAATAGGGCTATTTCAAGACCCCTCTATAGTTATGAACGGCCACTTGGCCTGCATTTCCATCTTGCCTTTGCACCAGAAAATTGAAAGACTTCATTAGCTCTTCAAAGGCATTTCCCTTCTTAAAACGAATTTTTTTGACTTCACTTATATGACCGAATTTAGAAAAATGTTGAATCATCTCCTCGATTGGCAAGCTGACTTTCTTGGTTAGCTGAGTGGTTAAAATACAGACCGCCGCAAAGAAACACACCATCGTGACAATCATGGTTTTATAAAAAGCTAGCGCTTGTTCGGCAATAATCTGATTTAAAATATCTGTGTTAGTACCTTGGCTTATGATGGCGGCTTTTAATTCACCAAGGCTTAGGTGATGGGAAACTAAGAGGAAGCATATGACGCTAAAACTTAAGATAAAAAGGGCCCTTAAGTAATCGGTCATAAAAGACTTGTTAACCTTAAGCTGTTTTGTTTTTAGTTTTTTATTTTTCATAATGCCTCCACTAGAATAAGTTTAAGGGATAGAATATCTACTACACTATTTCAGGCACTTAGCCTCTATATGTGAATATTCCTATATGCTAAGATGCCAGTATTACGTGGAAGCACCCTTTTACAGAATGCAGAGCTATTAGGTAAACTTTAGCATTGTAATTTCTTAAGGTTAGGGCGGATATGCGCGATTATATACAATTTTATTTAAACGGTAAAAAGCAAAAAGTTTCAGGGGAGAAGATCTCTTCAACTTTGTCTGATTACTTACGTTATCAAAAAGGCCTAAGGGGAACTAAGGTCGTTTGCGCTGAAGGTGATTGCGGGGCTTGCACTGTCATGGTGGGAGACTCTGATGAAAAGAGTTATCGATCAATCAATTCTTGTATCGCAATGATGGCCCTCATGGATGGCAAGCATATCGTTACTATCGAAGGCCTCAGCCAAGACGGAGAACCTCACGAAATACAAAAGGCCATGGTTGATAATAATGGAGCTCAGTGTGGATATTGCACTCCTGGTTTTGTTATGTCCCTTACCGATCTTTATGAACAAAAAACAAGTGTCACCGAAAAAAATTGCAGGAACTTTCTTACAGGGAATCTCTGTAGGTGTACAGGCTATGGCTCTATTATAGATGCCGCCCTCTCTGTTGACCCTAAAAAAGCAAAGTCATTAGGAGCGCTTTATTCAGGTCTCTCGATAGAGAAGAATACTGATGCCATAGAAATTAAAACTCCTAACTTTGAATTCTATTGCCCGGCCTCCTTAAAAGATGCCGTCGAACTAAAGAAGAAATACCCAGACATGAGAATCATCTCCTCGGCGACGGACCTTGGGGTGCAAATCAATAAAGACCGCTTTGAACCTCACCGCTTGATCTTCTTAGATAAGGTTCCTGAGACCCATCTTCTTGAGGTAAATGAAAATGAAGTAAAGATTGGAGCTAGAGTTCATCTAAGCTTGATTGAAAAGGCCTACGAAGGAATAGAAGATGAATTTTCAAACTTCTTAAACCTCTTTGCCTCTCCGCAGATAAAAAATTTTGGTACCTTAATAGGGAACGTGGCAAATGCTTCTCCTATTGGAGATACTCTTCCGTTTCTTTCCGTTATGAACGCCAAGGTCATCTTGGTCAGTACTAAGGGAGAGCGAGAAGTTCTCTTTAAGGATTTCTATCTAGGATATAAAAAACTCGATATGTTACCTGAAGAGATGATTCTTTCTATAACAATACCAAGGCGATCAAAGAATGAGATCTTAAAGCTTTATAAAGTTTCAAGAAGAAAAGACTTAGACATCTCTTGTGTTAATGCGGCCATGAAGATGACAGTAACAAATGGAAAGATAGATTCTTTTGCTGTCGCCTATGGGGGAGTTGGACCGACTGTCTTAAGGCTCCCTGTCCTGGAGAAAAAGATGATCGGGCTTGATTTTGATGCCGATAATTTTAGAGCTCAAAGTCATGAAATAAAAAATGAGATCACTCCTATGAGTGACGTAAGAGGCTCTTCAGAGTACCGCCATCTTGTAGCAAAGAATCTTTTTCAAAGGTTCTTTTTAGAAGCGAGTAAAGAGGTGAGCCTGTGAAAAAATATAATAAAAATAATTATTCTGGATCACCCCATGACTCAGGCTACTCCCATGTCAAAGGGGAGAGTGTCTTTATAGACGATAGGCCAGAGCAAGCAGGTGAACTTCACGTTGCTCTCGTCTTATCAACGAGGGCGCATGCCACTATCTCAAAAATCGATTCATCAAAAGCATTAGATCTTGAAGGCGTTGAAGGAGTTTATACAGGAGCTGACTTTAAGCAAAACACATGGGGACCGATTGTAAAAGATCAGCCCCTTTTAGCTGAAAGTTTAGTGTCTCATTATTCTGAGCCTATTGCTCTCGTTGTGGCCGCTTCGAGAAAGGCCGCTTACGAGGGCGTGAAATTAGTTGAAGTTCAGTACAAAAATTTAGTGCCTATCTTCACCGTAGATGATGCCATCAAGTCAAAAGAGTTTCTTGGGGATGAGTTTAAAATTGAAGAAGGGGACGTTGAAGCGGCCTTTTCTAAAAGCGATCATATACTTGAAGGAACCTTCGAGAACGGTGGACAGGAACATTTCTATTTAGAATCTCAGGCCTGTATTGCTTACCCCGGTGAAAACAATGAACTGCATATTGAATCCTCTTCTCAACATCCTACCGAAGTTCAGCATGTTGTTGCTGGCGCTCTTGGACTAAAGCAAAACCAAGTGGTTTGTGTTGTTAAAAGAATGGGGGGAGGCTTTGGTGGAAAAGAATCTCAGGCCAGTCATATGGCGGCTATCGCGGCTCTTGCTGCTCACAAAACAAAACGCCCTTGTAGACTAGTCTTAACCAAAGACGAAGATATGAAGATCACAGGGAAGAGGCATCCCTTTAAGAACTGGTATAAGATTGGCTTTAATAAAAATGGAAAAATTAAGTCATTAAAAGTTTCTTTCTTCGCTGATGGGGGCGCCTATTTAGATTTAAGCCCAGCCATCTTACAAAGGGCCATGTTTCATGTTGATAATGCTTATCAACTTGAGAATGCACTTATTACGGGTAGAGTCGTTAAGACTAACCGCTCTCCTAATACGGCCTTTCGAGGATTTGGTGGTCCCCAAGGTGCTGCTGTAATTGAGAGCTTGATTGAAGACATCTCTCAATATTTAAAGATGGACGCCTTAGAGGTCAGAAAAATAAATCTTTATGCTAAAGACGGTGGTGTAACTCACTATGGTCAGGAAGTGACTAATAACTTTCTTCCTGAAGTCTTTGAAGATCTTGAAAAAAGGGTTAATTATAAATCTTGGAGAAAAGAAATTGATACTTTTAATGCTAGCGAGACTTCTTTTGTAAAAGGCCTCTCCCTAACAGCAACAAAGTTTGGTATCTCCTTTACCTCTCGTTTTCTCAATCAAGCGAATGCCTTAGTAAATGTTCATACAGATGGAACAGTCCAAGTAAGCACTGGGGCAACTGAGATGGGTCAAGGGGTGAATACAAAGATCCAAGGAATTGTGGCTGAAGCCTTTGGTATTGACTCATCCGATGTTAAATTAATGGCCACTAGTACTGAGAAAAATCATAATACCTCAGCTACGGCAGCTTCAAGTGGTAGTGATTTAAATGGCGCTGCGGCCCTTAAGGCCTGCGTGGAAATCAAGTCCAATTTAGCAAAGCTTGCTCTTCAGATTGAGGGAAATTTAATCAAAGAAGGAGAGGAGTATAATTCGGAGATGGACTTAGATATTAGTAAGGTTCGCTTTGAGAATGAAAAGATTTTAACTTCGAGTTCTGAATACAGTTTTAAGGAACTAGTAGGTATTGCTTATTTTAATAGAATCAATTTAGGCTGTAGGGCACATTATAAAACTCCAGAGATTCATTACGATCCAGCTAAAGGAAAAGGAAGACCTTTTCTTTATTTTACAAATGGAGCTGCCATAAGCGAAGTCTTGATAGATAAGGCGACTGGGGAAACAAAGGTTATAAAAACAGAGATTGTTATGGACCTAGGAAGGCCTATTAATAAAGGTATAGATTTCGGTCAAGTCTCTGGAGCGTTTGCTCAAGGGATGGGATGGTGTACTGGTGAAGTCTTAATCTACGCCGATTCAGGTGAGCTTTTAAGTCATAGCCCAACAACTTATAAGATCCCTTCAGTGCAAGATACACCACGGGATTTCAATATTAGTTTTATTCGAAACGACACAAATGTCTTAAACGTTAGAAGTTCTAAGGCCGTGGGTGAACCTCCCTTTTTATTAGGTTTGTCGGTCTGGGCCGCCATAAAAAATGCGCTTCATTATACAGATGATAAAAGCTTCGAATCTCTCATGCTACCAGCAACTCCAGAGATCATCCTAGATAGCTTAGGCGAGAAGGATATTATTTAGATGTTAGATTTTAGCCATGAATTAAATAAGTATATCTTAAGTCATGGTGAAGTAGTCTTGGCCATTCAAACTTCTCATAGAGGAAGCGCCCCTCAAGTAGACGGTGCCAAATGCATTATTTCAAAGAGCGGTCTTTTATGGGGTACCGTTGGTGGCGGGAAGGTTGAACAGGCCGTAAAAGAAGAGTGCCAATCCCTTTTAGAATCAAGAGAGACGACTAAGTCTCTAAAATGGAATCTTCAACAAGACATAGGCATGACTTGCGGTGGAGAAGTGACTTTTTATCTTGAAAAGTTTGGCAAGCCAAATTTAGAGATTGCAGTCTTTGGTGCAGGTCATGTAGCCCAGGCCCTTATTCCCTTATTATTAAAACTAAATGTCTCCCTTTATTCGATTGACTCAAGACCGGAATGGTTAAAAAAACTTCCTGAAAATGTGAAGCTTAAAAAGATTCAGCTTGATGACATGAGTGCTTTTGTTGACGAGTTAAGGCCTGGGACCTTTGTCATCTCCATGACCCAAGGTCATAAGTATGATCTTCCCATACTTGAAAAAGTTCTCAAAAGAGGAGAGAAGTTTCCATATGTAGGAGTTATCGGAAGCAAACAAAAAGCTCAAGTAATTAGAAATGATCTTTTAGCATTAGGAAGTCAGCCTAATGATTTAGAGCGTTTAATATGCCCAGTTGGCCTAGATCTTGGCCGTAATATTCCCGAGGAAATAGCTATTTCCATCATTGCGCAAATTTTGCAGGTCAGGGACAGACTTTCTTAAGAATTACCGTCACTTAACCGAATAGTTAAGGGTAACTTTTAAGAGAGGATCTTATAAGATTTTCAATATCAACCAAATTAACTTTAGGTGTCGTTTTAATAGTTTTATTAACGGCCACTACTATTGGAACTGTCTTCTTTTATAAGGGAAATGAATTTCTTGTTGAGAATGAATTCAATCTTATCTCTGAGAAAGCAGGTTCTATAACACCTCTTATGACTTCAGGAATTTCAGCTGCTTTAGAGGATGCACAGTTTCTCGCCGACGACCCACTTGTAAAAACTGTTAATGATGTCGTTGATGATAATTACGATGAGACCTTTAGGTTTATTGAAGAAGACCTCAAAACATTTTTAAAATCTAAAAAGGATATCCTAAGAGTTAGCCTTTTCGTTGGGGTGAATAACGTTAGAACTTTTATGAATGTAGCGAGAAAAGGAAAGGAATCTGTTACCTCAACAGATGAAGTCTTTAACTTGCAGGTTATAACTCAAAGAAAGAATTATTACTTAACCGACATTAAACTCTTCGGTTCTAAAAATGAGCCTTTTATTGGAGTTGTTGTTCCAATTAAGAATAAGAAACAAGTTATAGGGTTCTTAAAACTTGATCTAAGTTTAGAAAGAGATTTTATTCAACTTCGAAATGATTTAGATCAAAAATACTCTCTTTATATCTTTAACTCAGAAGGGGATTATCTCTATCACCCTAATGCTAGTAAGTCTTTTGGATTTGAAAAAGGTATTAGATATCAAATCCAAAGTGACTTTCCTCAGATAGAAAGCTTTCTATATGGAAGAGATCAAACTATTGGGTTAACTCTTAAGGAAAATCTTTTTTATTCAATTAAGGTTCCACTCCTTGCAGGTGAGCCTTCAATGTTCCTTGGAATAGGTGTTGGCGTATCAAAAGCAAAAATACTCAGTCAAAATATAATCCTAAGAAAAAAATCATATCTTTGGACGTTTTTTCTTCTAGCACTTACTACTCTTATAGCATGGTACTTTAGTAGGTTTCTGACTAAAAATATTGCCAAAGTAACAGAGCTTGCTCAAGAGTTTGCAAGAGGTAAGACTGACTTAGATATTGATATAAAATCTAATGATGAAATTGGTGTTTTAGCGACATCTTTTCAAGGGATGATCCGGCAGGTTAACGAAAGAACCAGGATCTTAAAGAAATCAGAAAGAGAAACAAGGTTAGCTAAAGATCAATTAGAAAGTATTAGTCGAGGTAAATCTCTTTTACTAAAAGATCTTAGGAAACAAAAAGATGAAATTGAAAAGATAGGCCGCGATAAAGATGAACTCCTGGCCATCGTTAGTCATGATTTAAAAAACCCTTTAGCCGTTATTGAAACGGCCATGGATCTCCTACAAGAGGAATCACAAAGACTAAACGAGAGTGATCTCGAACTTGTAGGAAGGTCAAAGCATTCTGCCAAGTTTGCCTTGAATCTCATTACAGATCTCCTGGATATGGCCCGTCTTGAAGGTGGGATCAAGCTGGATCACGAGAAATTTAATATTGGCGAACTCGTTGAAGACAGTATTGAAAACTATAAAATGAAATCTGAAGAAAAAGATATCGCAATCGATTATAGTTTTGAAGATGATTTTGTACTCCTAGGTGATTATGGAAGAATAATACAAGTCTTCAACAATATCTTAGGGAATGCTCTTAAATTTACACCCAAAGGTGGACGGATAACTATTAAAGGCGAAGCTATTTGCGATCTTTTAGTAGAAGGGGAATCTTTAAAAATAACGATTTCTGATACAGGTCCAGGTATTCCAAAAGACAAGATTGAATCCATCTTTAATAAATATGAGCAAGCTAGAGTTAAAGATAGAGAAATTGGTACAGGTCTTGGTTTGGCCATTTGTAAGAATATTGTAGAACTCCACGGTGGCAAGGTTTGGGTTGAGTCTGAGGAGTCTCAAGGGGCTAGTTTTCACTTTATCTTACCAGGCGTCTCTAGAGGTAAGGTTAAGCATATCTCCCATATTCCAAGGATTATGTTAATAGATGATCAAGTAGATTTTTTTACTGATCTCGAAACAAGCCTTGCTAAAAAAGAATACATCTTCACTCATTGTGATAAAGGCTTAGACGCTGAAGAACAAACTGAACATGAAAAAGTAGATTTAGTTTTACTTGATTTAGATATGGTTCAATCAGATCCCTTAGAGATTCTTAAGAGGTTAAAAAAGACGAGTTCTTTTAAAGACGTCCCTTTTATTATTCTCGCTGAGGCCATTAGAACGGAAGACTTAGCTCTTTTAAATAAATTGGCAAATGACTTTATTAAAAAATCATCAGGTATGGAGATGATTAACCAAAAGATCTTTGAATATGTGGAGTTTGATTCAGACACTGCTGGCAATAAGGCCATTGACTCTAATATCCCTACTGTTTTAATCGTCGATGATGATGAAAATGTAAGAGAGATCGTTGTAGAGTCTCTAGAAGAATATGATATCAATGTTCTTTACGCTAAGAGTGGCCTAGAAGCTGTCTTCATGGTTAAAAAATATCCTGTTAATGTTGTCTTAACCGACCTCAGGATGCCCGAGGTTGATGGCCTAAAACTTTCACAAATGATCTCTAGCACTACAAAAGAGATAGATATTATATTAATGAGTGGAACGATCTTTGAACTTCCTGAAGAAGTAAGGAAAAAATTTAATATTCATAGCCTGATTACAAAGCCGTTCAATGTAATAGAATTAAGTGACAACATCGTTAGCATCGCTAAGAAGAACTTTGAACCGAGCCCTTCTAATATAATACCAATAAAGTCAGAAGCTTTAAAAGTAGAGAAACTCGAGGAAGTGAGCCAAGCGAGCGAAGCTCGAATTCTTTTTGTCGATGATGCTATGGATATGCATATGCTCTTTAAAGTCATGATGAAGAAATATCCTATTAGTGTTGATTACTGTGAAAATGGTGAACAAGCCCTTTTAAAGTTTAAAGAGAATCGATACGACTTAGTCTTAATGGACGTCAATATGCCGGTTATGGATGGAAAGACTGCTATAAAGCTTATGCGAGAGTATGAAACTAATAGCGGGCTAACAAATATAGTGTCTTGGGCGATTACGGCCAATAATAGCCCGGAGGAAGTAGAGCAACTATTATTAAGTGGCTTTACTGACTATATGGGAAAACCGCTTAAAAAAGATAAAATAATTCAATTCTTGATCCCAGAAGAAAAAGCGGTAAAATCTTCTTAAGATATGGATAGCAAAGAAAAAGACCTCCTTTATTTATCATCAGGAAATAAGATCATTCACTTTATTGATGAAGATACTGATCTTTTAAAAAAGCTCGGAAATATCACAGCTAATGCATTTCTTGATTATGACATTATTGCCATGACCTCGATTGAAGACTCTCTTGAAGAGATTCAAGAAAAGAAACCAACAGTCATCGTTTGTAGCCTTGATTTTAAGGACGGCTCAAATATTTTTGAATTGATAAAACTTCTTAAAGCAAAAGAAGTAACCAAAAAGATTCCTGTTGTTGTTACAGGCACTAGAGGCAGGCTCGAAGAAGAGGCTGAACTCATAAAGAAATATAAACTACAAGTTGTTCCCAAAGCTATTCGCGTTCCGCACCTTTTAGGGACAATTTCTGCTGCTATCAACGAGGCCAATAGTATTAACTTTGATTTAGTTAGTCTTAAGGCTGGCGAGGTTTTGTTTAAAGAAGGGGATCGCAGTTCTAGCATCTATGTTTTAAAGACTGGAAAGCTAGCCATTATAAAAGAAAATAACTCAGGACGCTCCCAGATAGCTGAACTCTCAGGAAGACAGTTAGTAGGAGAGATGGCCTTTCTCAATGGTGAGATTCGCTCAGCAACCGTTGAGGCCATAACAGATTCTGAGGTTATTGAGCTCAAGCTTGGGGATCCTGAAAGCTTTATTAGAGAGCAGCCCTTTTGGCTCGGAATGATGCTTGAAACATTGGTTAATAGACTTAAAGAAATGGATAAGAAATTATCAGAATTGGCTTAAGAACTTGGCCCAAGCTTCTGGGCAGGAATCAATCTTATTTTCCTTATAATTAAAATAAACCATCCCTGTTCTGGCCAAAAGAACTAAGGTGCTGTCTTGGTTTGTAATTCTATAAAGAAGATCAAAAGAATTCTTAGAGTTAGGTTGAACTGAAATTTCAATACTAAGCTTATCCCCATGAAAAGATTGCGCTTTGTAGGAGAGCTCAGCATCGGCCATTATAAGTGAGCTTTCATAAAAGTTTAGTTCGTCCTGATCAAGAGATTTAAAGAACCTAATTCTTGCTTCGTGACAAAAACTCAAAAAACGATCATTTCCAACATGGTTGCCATAATTAAGGTCGCTAACAGCAACTATGTAGTCAGTGCTAAAATATGTCTTTTCTGGAAATTTTATCTTAACTCTTTTCATGCTTACCTATTAAAGATTTAAGCTTCGTGGTAAATTATCTTATGTCTTCAAAAAGGAAAAAGATAGGGGTCTTTGACTCCGGCATTGGTGGCTTTAGCATCTTAAAGAGGCTGGTAGAAATTCTACCAGGTCATGAGTTCTACTATCTTTCAGACCTTCCCCATTCCCCCTATGGAAATAAAAGCACTGAGTATATTCAAGAGCGCTGCCAGGTCATAACAGAGACCCTCTTAAATGAAGGCGTAGATCTTATCCTGATTGCCTGCAACACTGCCACCGCTGCATCTATTGATTCGTTAAGAGAGAAGTACTCAATCCCTTTCGTGGGGATTGAGCCTTTTGTTAAAAGCATTGAAAGCCTAGACTTCAAAGATGAACAATTAAAGCCAGTGGTTCTTACGACTATCGCTATGGGTGAGAGTGATCGCTTTAAGTCTCTCATGAAGCGCTACGACCCAGATCTTAGGATTTACCATCAAAGCTGTCCCAGTCTAGCTAGTCTTATTGAAAAGGCTTTTGAAGACGGGCTCTCTAGCGTCGAGCTCGACTTAGAAACCGAGCTAAAAACTCTTGTAAATAAAGGTTTTACCCACGCCATTCTCGGTTGTACTCATTATCCGCTAATAGAAACAAAGATTGAAAGCTTCTTAGGTCTAAAGTGCATCTCCCCCTGTTTACCGGTGGCTAAACGTGTCGCACAGCTTCTTGAAGCTAGACCGCTAACGGGGCGCACCGAACTCTTTTTTAAAACTACAGGCGAGGAAAGTTTTAAAACTTTTGAAGCGGCTCTTTTAAGCTTGGGATAGGGGGTATATAATCCCCAAATACAAATTCCGGAGCAAGAAATGAGCAAGATTAAAAGTTTAAAGGCACGTCAAATTCTCGATTCAAGAGGAAACCCTACAGTTGAAGTCGATATAGTCACAACCTCAAATCATAAGGGCCGTGCCTCTGTTCCTTCGGGGGCTTCTACAGGAACAAGAGAAGCTTTAGAGCTTAGAGATGGTGATCAGTCCTATTTCTTAGGAAAGTCTGTTCTTATTGCTGTTAAAAATATCAATGAAAAGATTGCTCCAAAACTCATTGGAATGGACGTCACAGAACAACGGTCACTAGATATGACCATGCTTGAAATTGACGGAACCGAAAATAAAGAAAACCTTGGAGCCAATGCAATCTTAGCTGTTTCCATGGCAGCATGCCGTGCTGGGGCTGAATGCAAAGAGATGAGTCTGTTTACTTATCTTCGCGAATTCTTAAAGATTCCAAATGCTAGAGATGCTTATTGTCTCCCTACGCCGTTGATGAATATTATTAATGGGGGAGAGCATGCTTCAAATAATTTAGATATTCAGGAATTCATGATTGTTCCTCATATGAAAAAGACATTTTCAGAAAACCTACGTGCTGGGGTTGAGATCTTTCACCATTTAAAAAAAGTTTTAGATTCAGAAGGTCATTCAACTAATGTCGGCGACGAAGGGGGCTTTGCTCCAAACTTGGATTCTCATGAGGAGGCCATCAAGGCCATCTTTAAAGCCGTTGAAAAAGCAGGTTATCAACCGACTAAAGACATCAGCCTTTCGTTAGATGCTGCCGCTAGTGAGTTTTACAAAGACGGCGCTTATATTATGCAGGGAAAATCTTACACTTCTGAAGAAATGATCGATTACTACTCAGGACTTGTTGATAAATATCCGATTTACTCTATAGAAGACGGACTTGATGAGAGCGATTATGAAGGTTGGAAAAAACTGACTGAAAAGCTCGGGCGTAAGATTCTTCTTATTGGAGATGACCTTTTTGTTACTAATAAAAAGATCCTTCAAAGAGGAATTGACGATAAAGAGGCCAATGCCATCCTCGTCAAAGTCAATCAGATTGGAAGCTTAACTGAGACCTTTGAAACTCTGGAATTAGCTTTTGAGAACGATTTTAAGGCCGTTATTAGTCATCGCTCTGGAGAGACAGGGGATGCGTTTATTGCTGACTTAGCAGTCGCTTGCTCTGCTGGACATATCAAAACTGGTTCAGCTTCAAGAAGTGATCGAATGGAAAAATATAATCAACTTCTTCGAATAGAAGAAGAGCTTGGGGAAAAAGCCACTTACCATCCTGTAAGATAGCCTTAATCCCCAAGGGACTTGGAGTCTTGATGGGGATTAAAAGAAGATACAATGCACTTTTATTTGAAGGCTACTTAGTAAGTTCTATGGCCGCATTAGTATTTTATAGCCTCTTCACTTTTAAAGGAAGTGATCCGGGTCCGGAACACTTTTTTCTCGCTTCAGTTATGGCTGTTAATTATTTCTTCATCTCCCACCTTTGGGGATGGTCTTCAGAGCTTAAAGAAAATGGAAAGCTCGGAGCCTTCTTTTTATTCCAATTCTTATTCTTACAGGCCTACGCTTTTGAAACGGGAGGCCCTGCAATTCTTTTCTTTGCTCTGGTTCCCGTTGTTGGAGGGGTTTATTTTCTCAATAGCCCCCATGCAAAAGGCTTAAGACTTTTAAGGGGAAGAGGTGCGCTTCTTCTTAGTATCGGTCCTCTTAGTTATTATATCTTTTCAACAATCTCAGGAGTTTCACTAGCAGCGGAGGATTCTCTTATAAGCCTTACTACCTTAGCTATTTGGACAGCTTCAATATTTAGCTGGGATGATCTCTTCAGGTCAAAGTCAGATAGGGCACATTTAAAGATAGGGGACGAAAGACTATTTGTTCATGACCTTGTCAATCAAACTCACGGGCTCAACCTTTATTTAAACTTTAAAAAGAATGCGTGCGAAGACATCAAGCCTCATGAAACTGAAGAGTTGATAAATGAAGTAAAGATACTCCAGTCCCTTATTAAAGATCATTTTCACTATGAACATAGAAACTTAAATAACACTATCGAATGGGTTTCATTTGAAGCCTTTAAGAAAGCTCATACTAAGATGGCAGAGAGTTTTTTGCCTTCTCCTATATGTGAAGTTTCTTTTTCTTACACAGGGTGGATCGACCCATCAAATGATCTTCACTTAAAAGAAAAATGTATGGTTCATTTTCCAAGCATCTACAGAATCATGGTGAATATTGTTAAGAACATGAGTGATGGCCATACCACTACTGCTGAATTCAAATTTCATTATGATTCCTCTGGTCTACAGATCCATACAAGAAATAAACTAGGCTCCTTCGCTAAAGAAGAAGATCTAAGTGAAGGTCTTTCTCGATTGATCAACGAAGAAAAAAGACTGCAAGTTGGGGATGGCCTTGAGAGTATCGGAGCTATTAGCCAGAAACTAGGAGGAAGCTTTAGCTTCCAAATCATCGATGGATACTGGCATAACGACATTTGGCTTCCTAATGAATACGAAACGAAAAAGGTCGCCTAATAACTCCTAAGTCCTCAAAACCTTGTCAACAAGCATGAAGCACCTTAACCTTAATAGTAATCGCATGATTACTAGGGAGGGAAGTCATGCAGTGCTTTTTAGGGCTTACATTTTCAGAGCAGTATCTACACTATCAAAAGATTGATATCTACCGTCAACGATTTGATGATAAATACACTAAGAGTAATATCCTACAGATGACTCTGCTCCCACCTTTTGAAATCACGAACCTCGAAGATGATTTCATGGAGGCTTTATCCGATGATATCGAAGGTCATCTTGATGGGCTCACCTCATTAGAGGAGATTTCCTTTAAGGGAATAGATCTTACCAATATTAGAAAAGGTAATATCTATCTTAGGCCTGAGCTTGAATTAGATTTTCAATACTGTCAGCAATCTCTTTGGGAAACCATTCTTGAATTTGGTGGCGATTTTAAAAATAAGAAAAGACCTACCATAGCTAAAGACGAAACGGTGACTCGAACCTTTCTCCCTATAGCTAGAACCCAAAATGATTTTGATATTCAATCTGCGGCAATGGCAGCAAATGTTGAATTCAGTGAGGCTTTTGATCTTAGAACAAAAGGCATCTCTCTTTTTGAATCAACAAAGGGTCAATGGCTTCAAAGAAAAGAACTCTTCTCTTTTACTAGAGAGAACTTCGAGTTTAATGAAATCGAATTAATGAAAGGAAGAATACCAACGCTCTATGTTTAAAATAAACCTCTTACTATCATTACTTTTTTTTTCTACCAATCTCTACTCGCAGCAGAGAAATATTTACTCAGGAACGGCTAGGGGACTAAACCCAAGTAGTTACCGCATTGGCCTTCACGGCCTCTACAGTATTACGGCCGGGCGCTTTAGCCCCTCAGGAGAAAAGGTCTCCTTAGAAGGAGAGGAATCTTACTCTCTTATGCAAGGGGATATGAGCCTTGCCTATGGAGTAGGTAAGAAACTTGACGCTTTTTTAAATGCTAAGATGAGGCAAGTTAGTAGTCAGTACTCAAATGGCGTAAGCACTATTAAGACTTCAAACTCAGGCTTAGAGTCTTTCTCAGGCGGTATAAAATATTCATTTGATGCAACTCAGTCCATTCAATGGGCCGTGGACTTTATTTATAGGCAAACAACTTATGAGCAGAAATTCTATACCAACTTAACCTCTGTACCAGATAGTGAGCTCGTCTTAGGGGACGCCGGAACAGAGTTCTCCTTTGGGCTCCATACAAGTTACAAAAGAAAACGTGGTAATATTCTCAATTCAGTCATCAGATATGTTGCCCCCGCAAATGATCTAAGTGATGAAGTAAATTATAGATTTGAATCCGCTTGGTTATGGCAAAAGTTAGGTCTTATCTTAGGCGTTGATGGGATCATGTCTTTTAAGAAAGATAACTTCACCATTGATCCCGAAAACAAACCTCTTCAAGCAACCGGAGCAAGTGCTCGCTTTAATAGTATCAATAGAGAAAGGATAACTCCTTTTCTTGGTGTTAATTGGGCGTTTAAGAAATGGCGTTTAGAGCTTGAGGGCGGACAAACTTTGTCCGGAGTAAGCACAGACCAGGATCAGTACTTTAAGTTTGGAATGGTCTATGAAACTTCCGGGATTACAGGAGAAGACTTTAAGATAGAGTCCTTTAAAGAATACATAATTGATTCGACAGTCATTAAGGTTTCACCAAGAGGAAAGTTTCTTAAGATTGACCAAGGGATTAGCTCTGACGTTGAAAAAGGTATGAAGTTTGATATCTTTCAAACTGATTACTTTGGAGAAAATATATTAGTCGCCTCAGGCCTAGCCTTCGAAGTAAAGGCTGATTCGGCCATTATCAAGATTGTTAAAAAGTATAAAAACATTAAACTCAAAAAAGGTTTTGCAGGTAGGGGTTATTAACCAAGAGTATTACTCTGGAAATAAAAACCATGCTTGTAACTCCAATGACTTAGGTTAAAATAGAGAAAAACACTTTAGGAGATAGCCTTCATGACAAAATCATGGATCAAAACACTAAGCATAGTAACGCTCATAACACTTTCATTTTCATTAGAGGCGAAGAGATTCACCAATCAATATACTGAATTTGAACTACCTGGTGGTTGGGAATGCCAACTAGAGGGAACAGAATGGGTCTGTCAGAGTAGTAATAAAGATAGAAAGAAAGAGGCCATCATTATCTTGGCAGCAAAGCTGCGCGGGCAAAAAGATGACCTCTCTGAATATCAAAATTATTTAAAAGCTCCAAAAACCTTTGTCCTTCCAGGTGGAAAGACACAAGTCTCTGAAGCAAAGTATACAAAGATCAAAGAAGTTAATTCTCACCGCTGGGTAGATTCATTACATATGGCCTCAGAGGTTCCTGGATTCTATACAAGGTATTTAGCCACCATTAAAGAAGACTTAGGTGTAGCGGTAACTCTTTCAGTTTCAAAGGATCATTATTCATCTTACCAAGGCATCTTTGAAAGTATTGTCTCTTCTCTTCGTGTCTTTAGAGATAAGAAGATCGTAGCTCCTGGGGATTATTCACAAGTTAAAAGTGATGACATCATTGGCGAAGGCGACTTTGACGGGGGAGGAATCCGAATCGGAGATCTTGGCGTTGAAGGTCAAGGCAAGGACGGAGGATCCGGCGAAGGAGGCAATGACATGATTTGGCTGATTGTCGGAGCTGCAGTTGCCGTAGGAGTAATCCTTAAGCTTAAAAAGGGTAAGGGCAAAAAGAAGAAAAAGAAAAAGAAGAAGAAATCATAAAAAAAAGGCTCCTTAAGGAGCCTTTTTTTATTCCCTGGTCTCAAAGAACCTAGGATAAGCAGTTTTAAAATACCTTTTTGTAATAAGGCTAAAGATGTTCTTATTCCTATCTCCAGCGATATCTTCTTTATCAAGTTCAACCTGATCATCTCCCGCTCCTAAAGTGGCAACTGGATTAGTGGCTTCGGCTTCCTTCACATCTTCTGAATCTTCAATATCAAAAGCGAAGCCTGCCATTGGGTCTTTCTTCTTAGACCCTGCAGAGCCTTTGGCAGCTACTGAGGCCCCTGTTTTAACATTTGTATCACCAATTTTTATATCAGTATTTGGATTCTTCTCAACATCGCTTCCATCTCCGAAGACTCCGGGAAACCTTTCGGCCAAGACAGCCTTACCGTTAGAATTTAAGTTTTTGATATCGCTCATTGCTGCTTTAATTAATTTTCTTCTTGAAGAAGCAAGGAGTCTATCAAAGTCGATTGCTTTTTTACCATGAGCAATAAAACCCTCGTTGGCCTTTTTCTGCAATCCAATATTTAACTTTCTAAGTCTTGCCGCATTTTTTCCAGCAGCGTTTGACTGGCTAAGCGCTCCTCCTAGTTCTCCATTAAAAAGAGCATTACCAGCTACTCCTAAAGCCTCAGTTGAAGTGGTAATAGCGCTAGGAATAGCAATTTGAGACATGCTAGAAATTTTTGGAATTTCACTTCTTTTACAGTTTTTAGCATCTTTACAAGCACAATTTTTATCTTCGTTTAACTGTCCTTTACTACCGGTAAAACATGTTCGTCCTTCTACATTTCCTTTATCAATAGCAGTTAGACCAGTTGCTCCAACATCTATATCAGTATTTATATCTGTCACATGATTAATATTTGTTTCGGCGTTTATATCAAGCTTCATGGCCAGTTCATCATACTGAGCAGCTCTTCCATTTAACATATTAGCTGCTTCTTGAGCATCACCGGCGACTTTTCCCGCCATTCCCCCCATTACTAAATGAAAAGCTGCTCTTACGAAACCATTTTTAGTAACTGTTTTAAGAGTTGGGCTTAATGCAATAACTTTCGTACCGATTAGGGCAGCACCTACTGCGCCAATCCCTAAAGCTGCTATTTTAGCACCATTTGCTTCAGCTTTTGGAAGTAATAAGTCGGCGATGTTATAACCAATTGCCTTAAAGGCCGTTACAAACATATTCTCTTTCTTAGTTTCAGGAAAAGTTTCTTGAAGAATTGACGCGCTTTCAATATCAATAGAGGTTACAGCACCTTTTTTAACTCTATCTAATTCGACATTTCTAATTAAAAAGTCTTGATCGTTACCTGCATTTTCCATGTACTGCTCTACGCGGTTGTAATCCACGTTAGCAATAGCATTAAACTCTTCGTCAGGTCCTAGGTACATATCCTCTAATGAGTCATTGCTGGCTAAACCATTTTTACACATATACATATCGCATTCACCACCAGCCGTAATACAAGCTGGAACTGCATGCCAAATAGACATAACTAGAGCTATTGCACCTGCTGCCATAAAGCCCATTTTGGCGATATTTGCGGCTTTAGCCCTTCTACCGGCAGCATCCGCAGCGGCCTTAGTTGTTCTTGATGCCTTCTCTAAAGATCTCTTTTGCTCTTCATTTTTCTCCTCTTCAGCAGACCTTTTGGCCCGCATTTCACGTTTTGACTGGGCTTTATAAGTATTCCAGTTCGCAATCTCCATCCCTACATAAACCACAGCAGTTGCCATATAAATCCAAGTATCTATTCGATCATTACAAGATAAGGCAAACATAGGAGCCGTTAACACGGCAGATAAAAGGACAATCATATTTAAATTCATGCCTTTTTTCTCGTCCGCGCTCTTTTCTTCTCCAGAAACCGAAACATTAGCTCCAGCTCCACCACTAAAAAAACCTTGTTCTTCATCTGATGAAGCAAAAGCTGGTTGGGTCACCATGGTCTGTACCGTGTACAAACTAAAAGTAGTTAAAAGAATGGTTAAAAATCTTAAGGCCTTCATAGACGCTCCAAAATTAATGAAAAGTTATTCTCTCTCTTCGTCATAATTAACTTATCTCCTTATTATTATATAAGGGGGTCATACCTGAGCCTAATACTTTTTTATGGAGTGGTGTTTAAGTCTATGAATTTATGGAGTAAATTGGCATTTAAGCAATATTAGCGTTGTTAAAACAGGCGCCTTTATTTAGAGGCAGACCCTAATTTAAAGAACTTAGAAGCTCTTCTACAGGTTGTTTCACCTGGTCTAGGTTGTTCAGGTGGAGGTTATGAAAGCCTTTTTCTAAGCATTTAACCTTAAGCGATCTTGGCCCTTGATTTTTTAACTGAAGAGCTAGGCTTTTATATTTTAAGTCTTGTTCTCCACAAAGATAGAGAATAGGTGTGATTGAGTTAAGGAGATACTCTTGAAAGTTCTTTTGTTTTCCCGTTGATAATAAATCTAGGGTTTTTTTCCACTCGCTAGGGTTCCAACGTCTTTGCATCTCTTTGATGGAGATCTTTCCAAGGTCAGTATCTTTAAAATCTCCAAAAAGAGGAGCAGAGTACCATTTTTCAAAAAAGGCCTGAGGTTCAGTTGGCATTCTTCCAAAAAGAGTTTGATCCTCTGTGATTCGTTTTTGTTTTTCTTCTTTAGTCTTTAAACCAGGATGACTAGATTCGAGAACGAGGGCCGTAAGAGGTTCTCCGAGTGACTCAAGCCTTTCAGCAATTGCAGTCGCTAAACGGCCACCCATCGAATAGCCATAAAGAGCATCAATGTCTTCGCTTCTTATTTTTTCTATATAGAACTCAACCGTTTCATTGAAATCAATGGGTGTCTTATTCTCTCCATGAAAGGGAAGCTTCCAAAACACAGGACAGCATAACTCACTCAACGAAGAGCCGAGTTCTTTTAGGTCATTAGAGCTCCCCATAAACCCATGGATAAAGGCCATGCGCGGAAGTTTCTTATCTTGATGAATTTGTCTTTCAACTATTTCTTTTAATTCACTTCTTTTAGGTTTTATCCCCGTGCTCTCAGGCATAGGGAAAAAGAACTTCGGCCTCTGATGAGGAGGTAAGTGCTCTGTTAAAAGTGAGTAGTCACGACCTCTTTTGAAAGGGCTCACAAAAGCTGTTGTTATATTCCCCCAGACTTCGCTTTTCTTAGGGATAATAACGATATTTGAAAAGAGCTCTGTTGATTCTAGTTTTCTTTCTATCTCTAGAGGATCAACCTTTTCTCCACCACTTTTATAAACAAGGTCTGATCTACCAAAGATTTTAATAATAGGAGCTTCTACTTCGCCTAAGTCAAAGGTCGGAAGTATTCCCTTGGATTCAATAAACCCTAGGGGCCCAATTGATCCTAGATACATCTCATCAGATTCGATAGTGAGCCTGCCATTAGAGCTAGTAAAAGCGCTCCAATTATCCATTAGGTAAAGATTAACTTTAGCGTCCTTTAAGAACTCTTCTTTTTTACCGATCGAGAAAAAACTGGCACTTTCAGTCATCCCGTAACAGGCCCTGATAGGGTAAGCAAGATCTTTAGCTTCCTCTAAAATAGATTCAGAGCAACCTGCTCCGCCAAGAAGGATGGTATCTAAGAAGCCGAGCTCTACTCTGTTTAAAACTAGTTGAGCCAACTGAGTTGGAACCATGCTTACGTGAGTAGGCTTTAGTTTTAACAAGGCTTCTTCTAACGAGTGATCTTTTGATTTAATAACCTGCGAGCTTTCACTCAATAATGAGCGAAGCACAGGCATAAAGCCGCCTAAGTGATAAAGGGGAAGTGGGTTCAAATAAACTGAATCTTTATCAAGTCCTAATTCAATGGCTTGAGCACAGGCCCTCTTCTTTAGGTTAACCCATGAATGAGCGTGAATCCTTGGATTGCCACTAGAGCCACTGCTTAAGAAGCAAACACTTCCTTTAGGAGCAAACTGCTTAAAGATGGTGCTGTAATATTCTTTTTCATTTTTGCTTAATTTTGGGCAAAGGAAGACCGTCTCTTCAGAGTGAAAAGCTTCGACTATTTGTTTTAGTGTTGGGCATTCAATGATTTGCTTCAAACAGCTTCCTTAAAAAGTTCTAGTTGATAAGGCCTCATTAACTCATCTTCATGAGTGCGGAAGGGAGATTTAAATTTAAATCCCATTCCAATAAGCCTTACGGTGTTTAGTCCTTTTGAATACGCCATTTCTAAAAGCTTGGTAAGTTCATCTAATAAAATTGTAGAAACTTCACCCTTTTGCCACACCTCGTCAAAAAACTCAAAAGGAAAGCTCTTCTCTTGAGTGACCTGAGTAAAATCAGAGGACTTAACCTTTACAAACATATTATAGGGTAGGGTTTCAGGACCCTTCTTCTCTTTCCAGGCCATGACCCTATGGACGGCCTCGTCTAAGAGGAGGGGAATCTGGTCTTTTAATTCCTGAAAAGTTTCAAGATCACTACGAAAGGTCCTTTCACAACTTAAGCTCTTTCTTTCGTGATGAGTGCAAACACTATTAAAGCAGATCCCTTTAGATCTTCTAATAAGGCCTTTAGCAGACTTACCAAAGCATTGGTTTATCAAGAGTTCATGCCGGCTAATATCTAGCCCTGTCTTAACACCAAGGTCATGAAGCTTTGCCTCAGTGACTTTACCAACTCCTGGAAATTTCCTAACAGGAAGGGCCTGTGCAAAATTAAAGGCCTCATCAGGAGTGACAACAAAAAGCCCATCAGGCTTTCTCCAGTCGCTTGCGACTTTGGCTATAAACTTATTAGGCCCGACGCCAGCGCTCGCTGTCAGGTTTATCTCTGCCTTTATAAGACGCCTTATCTCTTGCGCGATTAAGGTAGCAGAACCCCTAAAGAGCTCGCAGTCTGTCACATCGAGGTAAGCTTCATCTAAGCTTAAGGGTTCCACTAAGTCTGTAAAGCGCTCGAAGATCTCTCTCATCTGAGCTGAGGCCTTCTTGTACTTATCGAAGCTTCCTCTAACAAAGGTGACTTGAGGGCAAAGCTTAAGGGCCTGAGCGCTACTCATAGCAGAGCGTAGTCCAAACTTTCTTGCTTCATAGTTGCAGGTTGAGAGAACTCCTCTTCCTGTAGGAGAGCCTCCAATAGCGATGGGTATATTTCTTAAGGCTGGATTGTCACGCATCTCCACAGCTGCAAAAAAGCAGTCCATGTCTACGTGAATGATCTTTCGTTGTTTTGTTTGGGGCTGGAGAGTCTTTATTTCCAACCCCACTGTTAGATATAACTTCTAAGAAGCCCTACCATGATACCAGCTATAGAGAAGTCACCTGAGTTCTTATCCACAACAATGGGTTGGTAGTCTTTATTAGCAGGGCGAAGCTCAATGCTTTGTCCTACAGGAAAGTAATGTTTGAGTGTGGCTTCACCATCAATGACGGCAACTACCGTTTCTCCTCGCCTTGCATCTTGTTGCTGGCGGCAGACGACTATATCCCCATGGAGGATGCCATCTTCTATCATCGAGTTACCATCAATATTCAAGGCAAAGTGACGAGCGGAGTGAGACTTGATCATATAAGAAGGGACATCAATCATATCGCTTGCTGACTCTATCGCCTCGATAGGATTACCAGCAGCAATCGAACCTAAAAGAGGAATAGAATTGCTGTCCACGGTATGTAGTGATGAAACTGAAGAACCTGCAGGGTAGTTATCAATCTCTGAACTTGAATCACCGAGACCCCCTAGTAATGTAATTCCTCGGCGAGCATTCCAGTCCGTTTCAATATATCCTGCATCCGCAAGATATTTGATATAGCGTTGAACCGACCCGAAAGACTTAAAATCAAAATGATCCTTTATCTCTTTTTGAGTAGGTGCATAGCCGTTCACTAGTGAATATTCAGCAATGTAATCGAAAACTTCTTTTTGTTTTTTTGTAATTCCCATAAACCCATTTAATGCGTAGTCGATGCGTAAGTCAAGAACTAAATGCGTAACTTATGCGTATGTTTAAGTTTTCTTGACTATTAGATCTAGCTAATAGTAAGTATTAGTCAGGAAGTAAGCAATGGTAAGAAAGCTTCATTTGACGTTAGAAGCTGACCTACATAACTTCCCTTAGAGTTAACCCACACATCAATTAGCCGGGAAACCCGCTAGGAGGCACATCATGAAAAACCTAATCGTTCTTATGTTTGCTCTAGGCCTAAGCCTTAATGCAAATGCTTATGAATTAAACTTTTCACAGACGACGATCATGAATTTAGATGCAGCAGCAGAGTATGAAAGCTTAACTGCAGATGACGCCTACCATACGATCGGAAGTATCTCAGTTACAGAAATTGACACTCCTGAGCCAGCAGTGATTCCTGAAAATTATGTTTTACAAGAAAAAGGCTTAGGCGAGATCATCATGAGCATCGATAAGCTCTTAGCTCTTGGAAAAAAGATTTGGGCCATTGTTGAAGCAGGAAGACCTGTTGTGAGAACAACATTTGCTCCTACAGTAAGTGTTCTTCCTAATGTAGAGAATCCAAATGTTGCTTTTGAAGAGATGGAAAACTGGTCAATGCCAAAAGTAAAAAGTTATAGAGTAGTTTATAAGAACCTTTTAGGCATGAAAGTTATCGCTTTTACTTATGGAGTCTACTACCAACATGGTGGGACTTATAAAGGGAAAGGCGCTTATTTAACTGGTGTCAATGTAGATGCAAGAGACGTAACAGTTTCTTGGGGTTTTGAATTCAATGCTGCTTCAACAGTTGTGGCCATTGCAAACAGAGGCTCTTCTGCTAATCCAAATGCTGGTCTTACAATACGCATCAATTACTTAGCGAAAAGTGTCTTAAAAGAAATCAGATCTTCTGAATCTTTTCATGTTGCAGGGAACGGGCAGTTCGTTGTTATCAAATAGTAGTCGCGGGGCCCTATAGGCCCCTTTGATGACTAACATTAGTTACATTTCCTTATGAAGAATCTTGACGTAGGTTGTAAAATAAGGGAGCATTTTTTTCGAATCTTAGGGGTGAGATCGTACTGGGCTGAGGAGCTTAGAAATGCCAGAATTATGGGAGCGATCTCAATATTTTAGACTTTCACATGGAGCAGAACTATACGCACATATCGTGGGTCATGGTGAACCTCTATTAATGATCCCAGGCTTTGGTTGCAACCACTATCCTTTCGAAGGCATTAGTAAGCCACTTTCAGAACATTATAAATTAATCATGATTCATAACCGAGGTATGGGGCTTTCTTCTCCAGCTACATCTAGCTACGAGCTTGAAGACCTGGCCAGAGACGCCATCGAAGTGATGGGGCAACTTGGTTATGATAAGTTCAATGTCCTTGGTATTAGTCTTGGGGGCTTGATCGCCGAAGAAGTGGCCTTGCAAGCACCAGAGAAAATAACAAAACTATGCCTACTTTGCACAACTGGAGCAGGTAAAGACTTTGTTGAACTCAAGCCTTTTTCTGAAGCTGGTCTTATCGACTTTTATGAAATGGACCCTATGGAAAGATCTGTTTTATTAACGGAAGCTACAGTTGATCAGAACTTAAAAGAATCTAAGCCAGATCGCTTTAATCAGATTGTTAAATTAAGATTTGATAACAGAGCAGATCTTAAACAGGTCATTATTCAAAATAGCGCCGCTATTAAGTACCTTGGAAAGAAGAAAGACCTCTCCAAGATCAATGCCCCAACCTTAGTTTTAACTGGGGATCAGGACAGGACAGTCTCTCCTCAGAATTCAGCTATTCTAGGAAAGATCATCTCGCGCTCTAAGGTGGCTATCATAGGTGGAACAGATCATATGTTTGCTCTAGAGAAGCCGCTTCTTACAGCAACTCATATTGAAGACTTCTTGGGCGCTTCTCACTAAAGAGTGATCTTTTAAATAGTGAAAGTTTTTCTTAGTCTATAGGCAGATGAGGACATGATGCCTATGTTGCCATAATGAATCTATCTGCCCTTTTTATTGCTCTTTTCCTTCTTTCAGGTCCGAATGCTTTTGCAAAGAAGCCCGCTTTTATCTCGGGTTATGACCAACTCGTTCTTCCTGGAGAAATGGTCGAGCTTTCAGTTAAGGCCGAAAAAGCAAAGTTGTTTCCTTTTAGAACTGATATTAAGAAACAAAAGATAGAATATTTTATGGGATCTAAGTTTATAGGCTCTGCTAAGACCGATAGTGAGGGAATATCTAGGGTTAAACTTTCCTTTGATAAGCTAGGCCTTCATACAATAGCTTCAAACTTCAATTCCAAGTCAAAGTACGAGGCAGAAGCTACTGATAACAGAATCTTAGTCGCTACAAAAGATCAGCCCATTCTTGTTACAGATATTGACCATACTATTGCTGATATCTCAGGATTAGAATTCTTAAGGACAAGTGATGAGCTTATTCCTGAATTAACTGGCGCTTCTAAGGTGCTCAATAGAGTTAGATCCAAATTTCTCATCCTTTATCTTACAGCTAGGGATGACACTTTTATTAGAAGAACAAAGTTTTGGTTAGATTTTATGAACTTCCCTAAAGGTCCTAGTTTCTTTTGGGACTTTGGCTTCTTTAACGGGGTTCCTCGTAACCATGGTGAGTACAAAAGAGCTCAAATTAGTAAGCTTAAGAGTAAACACAATATTGTTATTGGTGTTGGAGATAAGCCCCATGACATATCCGCCTATAGAAGCAATGGGCTTAGAGCTTATTATATTGGTCTCTCTGGCCTAAAGTTGGCCCCGGGCACGATCAAGGTTAAATCATGGCTAGAGATCGAAAAACACCTACTTAAGCACCCCGTTGGTTCTTTAGATGGTGACCCGTCAGTAAGATAAGCTACCCCAGAGTCTTTTAAGTAAGTTAGAAAGAAAAACATGTAAAATGTTCAGCAAATTTTACAATTTCGCCACGTCGAATTGCTTTGTTTTCTCAAGCTAGGTAAAAGCCAACTAGTTAAAAATACCAGACCCCGAGGCCACTTTTGAAAACTAAATGTTCACCGTTGTTATTGTTGTTGTTCCTGTCCACGCCGCTCGTATCGTTTGCCGAAACTCCTGATTCAAGCCAATTCTATATAGATAGTTTCTCTTACGAAGATCATGTTTATTCTCGTAGTAAGAAGACTGAACTTGGTGATCAAGTTGAGATTGAGGTCGCGGCTAAGTATATCTATAAGCCAGGGACATTTGCTCGTTTTCGCTTTGAGACTTCACCTGAAGATAATAGAGAGAACAATGAGTCCTCTAAATTTGAATTCTTTTTAAGTCATAAGTACGAAACAGTAATGTTTAACTTGGACCTTGAACTTCAGACTAATAAATCTACAAATGGTGGAACCAGCATTGGTCTCGATCTAGATTCTGAATACACAAATATTAAATGGGAAATAAATAAGAACTTTACCTTTAGCTTCTTTCCTTTCAATTTTGATGGTGAAGTTGGTGAAGAATTTAGAACTTGGGATGTGACTCGAGTTAAAACTATCGAGGGAGCACCTACTACAGTTTCAAATTCTCCTACGGGCAGTGAGAAGATTGTTGAAAAGACCATTCCTGGTTTTGTTCTCAATATTAACCCAGGAATCGTTGACGGACTTGGGCTCTATGTAGGCTTTGGTATCGCTTCATACTTCTATCCCACTAATGCTAACTTTGATCTCTTGACCAACACTTCAGTGACTTCATGGGAAAGAAAAGAAGATAGAGGTTATAAATTTGGAGTAAATCTAAAAAGGGAAGTCCTTGACCTTAAACTTGAATTTGTAGGTCATGATCAGGCAAAAGAAACAGGAGCACTCCTTGAGTATGCTGGATCTTTCTACCTCATCTCTAAATTAGATAAACTTATTTTTGATACTGAATTTACGATGAGTAAAGCAGGGGAGAGACCTTGGTTCACTCCTCGAGGAACAACATGGTTTGAGACTTCTTCACCTTTTAGAAAGGTATATTCAGACTTCTTCGGAAATAACAAACAAGACTGGATTGGAAAGACTGACTTTGCCGCAGGGTTTAGAGTTGGATATGAGATGGGTGATGTAACTCCTTATTTCCTTTTTAGATACCAAGGTAAGAACTTTGTTTTCGTTGAAAATGAATCAGCTCACCTTTTAAGAACGGCAGATGAATCTCTTTCTCACGGTGGTCTTACTCGAATTGGTACAGGTGCTTATCTTTCTTATGGAAAATGGGCCGTTAATCCAGAGTTTGAACTACGAAATGCTAAAAACCCAGTCTTTGGTAATGCATCAGACGTGAGAACCAACCGCCTTTTAAGTACTTTTAGAAAAACAGATTATTTAATTACACTTTTTGTTACTTATGATTTTGATGGTAGGAACCTTTTTCTTCCTTAAGGAAATAAAATGAAACAGTTTATCGCAATGACCTTTATTCTTTTGAGCCTTTTTAGCTGTTCTGACGGCGGAGAAGTATTGATCACTAAGCCAGATTCAAAGGAAGTAGCGTCTCTAAAGATTGAGTTACAAGAACTTGAGACGGCCCTTGCTGATGACCTCATCATGGGGAACTCTACAACTGATGAAGTTTCAAATATTAAAGACTATCTTCTTCTTATAAGAGTTCTAAGTATTAGATTGAATGAGCATCCAACAGATAAGATGGCGACTACTGAGCTCTTTAAGATTCTTAAAAAAATAGAGGCGTTTCCTTTTACGCCAAGAGATGCAGGACTTTTTGAGAACCTTATCTTTAGACTTAGAGTAACACTTGCAACTTATTCAGAAATTCAAGGGATGGATTTAGCTGGTCTTGAGTGGGGATTGTATATCTTTAAGTTTGCTAGAACTCTTGATCCTTATAAAACGATTAAGAAATTTGAGAAGTCTCCTATTTGGAAGTTTGGCTCAGGTGGAGGTCATAATTTCGCCAAGGTTGAATCCCGTGGAGCCCTTGCTGACTCTTGGCTTTTTACACCTGTTTTAAACTTAAAAGGATCTAACAAACATAAGTTTGTCTTAACTCACACAGTAAGAAACCCTGAATGGGAAAACTTTAAGGTCTTAATCTCTACCGATTATTTAGGTGATGACCCAGAGCTGGCCACTTGGGATGAAATCAATGTTAAGCCCACTAGAGGTGTTGCTCGGAATCAGTGGGTTAATTTAGTAACAAATTCAATTGATCTTTCAAAATATTCAGGAAAAGAAATCGTTATTGGTTTTAAGTTCATGGCCAATGAGAAAAGTAATTCTGTTTGGGAAATTCTAGGCTTAGAAATCAAAGGGACGGGGGACGCTATCGGTTCTACGGATCTAGAGATCAGTTTTGAAACTCCTAGCGAGGGCGGGGAATAATGAAGCTCTTAGCCTTTTCTTTTTTATTGATCTTCCTTCAAGGGTGCTCTGACAAGACTTATAAGTACGACTTTGGTGAAACTGTCTTAGCCACAAGCCAAAAAGACTTAGGCTCAAACACTGCTAGTTTACTTATAGGAACTGCTATCAAGAGTGAACATGAGTTAGATGTTGTTTTATTCCCAAGTGATCTTCTTGTAGATAGTCAGTTTGGAATGCTTCGAACACAAATGAATGAAACAGAACTTGATAAAGTTCTTGGAATGTATGACTTAGGCGGACCTAAAGATGACTTTCAAGTCGGGCGAATGAGTGGAAAGCAGATTAAGAAGTTCCTTATTTCTCGAAATCAAAGAGCCAATAAAGCTGACCTTCATACAGTTGGTGTTAATTATAAACTTGAGTTAAGAGGCGGATTGGTTGAAAGCTTTGGAATCTCTGGAGAGTTCGGTGAAGCGCTTGATATGAAGAAGGTTTATAAAGTCGCTATTAGCGATTACTTCTATTTTAATAATGCGACTTTCCCTGGTTATTTCTACGGGAATGCTCTTAATAGAGATTTCTCATTTGTTAGAAAGATGGTCTCTGCAAGGGACTCTTTAAAGAGTTATTTATCTAAATTAAATAAGCTTCCTTTTTTAAAGTATAACAATTCTATTGTTCTTAAGAAAAAAGGCGTTGATCTAGGGTTCAAAGAGATCTTTGACATTCAAGGGATTACTCATAAATCCCAATTCGTAGGAGATATGGTTAGAACTAAAGGAATCGTAACGGCCCTTGGCAATAACGAGCGTTTTCCTAAAGGGTTTGAGTTCTATATCCAATCAGCTAAAGGCGATAAAGACTTTAGAACTTCTAATGGGATCAGAGTCTTTATTACTAAAGATGAGAACAGCCTAAGTCTTGGAGACGAAGTAGAAGTCTCTGCTGTCGTTTACGAAGAGATGACCGGAAGTAAATTAAGCAGAACGTCATTAATGGAAGTTTCAAAGATAAAGGTTCTAAGTAAGGGAAATTCTCTTCCCGCTCCTGCACTAATTGGTGTCGATGGGCGCGATGTTCCTCAGACCAAAGTATCAACATGGAGTGGAGACTTAAATGAGAAGCCAAGCCTCGATTTAAATGATGGTATTGATTTTTGGGAAAGCTTAGAAGGAATGAGACTCCAGCTTAGAGACCCAAGAGTTGTGGGTTTTAGAGGCGGCTATGAAGAATATGATTCAACTAGACCTAAAGATTATCTAAACCTTTATGTCATTGCTGATGGCAAAGAAGAAGTAAGCCACCCAACATGGAAAGATGGAATCATGATCGATCCTATTGCTGGAGACTTTAACCCAGAGATAGTGCAGATCCTTTCTAACCATCTTAGTAAAGGGATACCCAATAAGACTTATTTTAATGTTGGCGACTTAGTTGAAGGAGCTGTTACTGGTGTCTTAACTTATGACATGAATATTTTTGGTGACGGTGAATACAGTATTGTCCTACCTGAAGTTCAAAGTGTCATGGTAGATGGTCATATTGGAGAAGGGGAAGTTCGCCTAGAGAACCGACCTCAATCAAAACTAGTTCCAACGGTAGATCATTTAACTATTGCTACTTTTAATATTGAAAATTTAAGCGCGAATCAGACTGCTAGGATAAAAAGAGTTGGAATGGCGATCAAGACCACTTTAAAGTGTCCTGATGTTGTAAACCTTGTAGAAGTTCAAGATGATAACGGTGAAGACTTCACTGGTGGCGCTGGCGCCTCTGAGACGATGAAGGCCATTGTTGATTCTATTGAATGTGGTGAAGGATATGAGTATAAGCCTTTAAATATTGATCCTTTAAATCATCATGAAGGTGGAGTTCCTGGTGGGAATATTCGTGTAGCGATGATTTATAATGCTAAAAGACTAGGCTTTGAAAGTAGACCAACTCCTGGCCCTTTTGCTGATACTAAGATCTTAGATAATGGATCAATAAGTTATAATCCAGGAAGAGTGCTACCTAACTCTAATGCTTTTAGAGGAACAAGAAAGTCCATCATTGCTGAGTTTACTTTTAAAGGTGAGAAGGTCTTTGTTATAGGGAATCACTTCAATTCAAAACTTGGAGACTCTAAGGCATGGTCAGCTATTCAGCCGGTTACACTCGGGTCTGAAAATAGAAGGGCCAAACTTGCTATAAAAATAAATGAGTTTGTAACTAATCTTTCTTATAAAAACCCGAAGGGAAATATTGCAGTTGTTGGAGACTTCAATGCTTATATGACTGAAATGCCAATGAGGATCTTAGAAGGAAATATACTAAAGAATCTAATGACCTTTGGTGATCTTTGGCCTGTAGAGAAAAGATATACGACAAACTTTAATGGAAGCTCTCAAGCACTTGATTATATCTTTGTGAATGAGAATCTTCTTAATAAAGAACCAGAGTTTGAAGTTCTTCATATTAACTCTGATTATATGGGCCGACTTTCAGATCACGACCCTCTTATTTCAAGGTTTAAATTTTAATTCAGCGCTATTGTCTTTGATCTCAATTTGACACTGAGACAATGGCGCTTCTAATAAAGAGATGGTTCCAAGACCATGATGCTCTTTATAACCTAAGGCCATATCTGAATAAGCAGCTAGGGCCGCTAGTGTCTGATGACCTGCTTCAGATTCGAAAGTCGATGAGATCACAACTCGTTTTCCTAGTTGCTTTGCAATCTTTATCAATTCAATAGTATTTCCAAGGCCCAGGGCGCTTGGCTTTAAGACAAAGGTTGTGACTTGTTTTAATTTCCATAATTCATCATCTAAAACGGATTCATCTAGAGCAAAACGATCATTTGGGAAATTCACCATGAGTTTGGCATTAGTAAAAGGATCTTCAAAGTAATCATAGCTTGATAGATCATTTGTTAAACTCTTAAAGCTTTCAAAGTCCATTGATCTGTTTGCATCGAGTCTTATATTTTTAGCACTGGTGTTTTTTAAGAGGGTCTTATCTAAGGCAAGCTCTTGTCTACCAATCTTAATTTTCGTGTAGGAGAGATTGGGACCCTCCTTTGAAAGAGAGGGATCAAAGTACGGGCTTATATAAATTCTATCGGCAAGCTTATCATTGTAGTGAGTTAGGAAGATGGCAGATTCAAATGAGTATTTAACTTCTTCAGGCCATTTCTCGTAGTCCTGAGGGTTCTTAAAAAGGTCTAAGGCCTCTCTATAGGAAGTTAAGTGAAAGCCTTTTACTAAATTGAGTTCTGTCTTAAACTCTTGGTTATCTGCTAGGAATTGTATCTTTAAGATGTCTCGTTCTTCAAAGACTTCACTCCCAACTTTTATCTTGGATTTATATCTAACCTTAAAAAGTTCAGTCTTAGTGATATTCAGGTTCATTTGAAAAATCCCATAGAAATGACAAAACAGAGCGTGAAAAGGTACTTTCCTGTTGTAGCAAGAGTGTTGTTTAACTCTGAACTAACGGGGTCCTTAAGAACTCTTCTCCAAGTTCCATAGTTTCTTAAGAATAAAAAAGCGCCCACTAAGAAAACATAGTTATGGTAGAGAAAGAAGAGAAAGAGGGGAATCATCGAAGACATAAAGATTCCAAAGATAACAAGGTATCTGGCTTTCTCTTCGCCTACAATTGTCGCAATTGTTGTTTTTTTATTTTCCTTATCATTTTTATTATCTCTTAGGTTATTAATGGCCATCAAGCTTAGTGAAACGAACCCCGGAATAAAACCAACAAAGACGGGGAGCCAGTCAAAGGACTTCGTGATGATAAAGTATGTTCCCCAGACAGGAACTGGGCCAAAAAAGATAAGGGCCAGGATTTCTCCAAGAGCAAAATAACTTAAAGGAAAGGGTCCTCCAGTATATAAGAAGGCCATGGCCAATGAAGCAAGGCCTATAATAATGATGGGCATACCGGCATGGTTCATAAGGATTATTCCTAAAAGAAAGGCCATTAAAAAGACTAAGATTATTCCTGTTTTTAATTCTGATCTTGATAGCCATCCCATTTGAGCGGCTCTTTTCGGACCTATTCTATTATCTCCATCGAGCCCTCTTTCACTATCAAAGAAATCATTAACTAAGTTTGTTCCTACTTGCATGAGTATGGCGCAAAGTGCGGTTAAGATGATGAGAGGAAGAGCTGTTTTAATTTGCTCTGTTGCAGCAAGGGAAGTTCCGAGAAGAACAGGGCCTATTGATGCTGGAAGTGTCTTGGGTCTTGCGGCTAAAAGCCAGGCTTTTGGTTTACTGATCATAGTTTTAAAGTCTTTAGTTGTTCGTAAACGGCTAGGTTCTCTAATTGATCCACGCTGGCCTCGATAAGGCATACCTCTTCTTTACCTATGGCCTCTTTAAAGCTTTCTTCAAACCCTTTTATATCCTCGGCTTTATAATAAGTTATATTTAACCAACTACATAGGCCTTTAAAGTCTCTGTCATGCTCAGTCTTAATAAGAGGGAGGGTGTCGACGTCTTTAGAGATAGGCAGATGGTCGAAGATGCCTCCACCTTTATTATTAATGACGATATTTATGAGAGGAGTCTTAACCGAAGACAGCATAAGGAGTGATCCTAGGTCGTGCATAAACCCAATATCCCCATGAACAAGGATGGTCTTTTGATTTGATTCTTCAGCAAAGCCCAGAGCCGCGGCATTAAAGCCTTCGATTCCACTTGCTCCTCTGTGAGTGAGGACCTTTATCTTTTTATCATGAGTCTTTGTGCTGGCAAAAGCATCGAAAGATCTAATGGTAGTGGAGTTTCCTAAATAAAGGGCAGATGGAGTCGGCATTAATTCGATGATTCTTTTTGAAATGATAGGAAAGCTAAAGGGACTCTTCTCGATAACTTCTTCTTTTTTTCCAATGATATCTTTGCAGTCAAAAGTATAAGGAGTTAATTTATTAAGAAAACCCGTTTTAATGGCCATCTCATAGAATTCCTCTAAGGGCATCTTTAGCTCCCATTTAGGAGAACCGGCAGGATGAGTGAAGAGGTCTTCGTTTCCAACAAGAAGAACCTCTGTTTCAGGGGAAGATCTTAAAAAGTTATAGTAGTGCTTAGAGACTAGCCGACCACCAAGGTGGATGATTTGTTCCGGTTTATTAAGATTTAAAAGCTCACTAACCTCTGGATGTTCGAAGCTAGGCAGGATTCTTTGATGTTCAATGTTTGAGAACTTAAGGCCTGAGCCTATATCAATTAGGCAGGGAAGATTACTAGATTTAACTAACTCAGCTAGTAACTCTACTGATTGAAATTCTGGGGTCGGACCTAGAACCAAGAGTGTCTTTTTATCTAAAGATAAATTAGGCAGGCCTACCACGGAGCTGTTTCTTTTGAGAAATTCGGTAAACTTAACTTCACCGGCATTCTTTCTATATCCATCACTTGTCTGATCTACTCGCTGATCAAGAGGCTCTTCAAAAGGAAGATTGATATGAACCGGACCTTTATGAGCATGCTCTGTTATAAAGCGGCTTATCTTATCGGCAAGTTCTTGTGGGCTTGTAGACTCTGAAGGTACTTCAAGTTCGAGCTCCGCGCGGATAAAGTTTCCAAACATATTATGCTGTTTAATTGATTGATTATCTCCCGCTTCAACTAATCTCTTAGGGCGGTCAGCAGAAAGAATAATAAGCGGGATATTACTTTGATAGGCCTCTATAACTGAAGGTAAGTAGTTCGCCATGGCAGAGCCACTAGTACAAACTAAAACCCCAGGCATTCCACTGGCCTTGGCATAGCCTAAGGCCCTATAGCCCATGGATCTTTCATCTATTCCAGAATAGGTCTTAATATTTTCTTTATGAGTGATTGAAGAGAGGATGGGAGCGTTTCTTAATCCGGGTGAAGTAAAGTAGGACAATATTCCCTTGTTAAAAAAAGTATCAACAATTAAGGCGGACCATATCCTGTTGATATTCCCATAGCGTTCTACATCATACATTGAACGCTCCGGATCTTGTCACTAGTCTCAATCCATTCTTTCGAAGGCATACTGCCTTTAACGATACCGGCACCTCCGTAGAAATGAATAGTATCATCTACGACTAGCATGGACCTGATCCCTACTGCGAACTCTGAATATTGACTTGAGATTCTTCCGATAGGCGCGGCATAGAAGCCTCTTTGGAGATTCTCATTCTTGGAAATAAACTCTAGCGCTTCTTTTTTTGGATAGCCGCCAACTGCCGGAGTTGGGTGAAGGGTGCTTATAAGAGACCTGTTACTTATCTTTTTAGTAAGTTTTGCCTTGAACCTTGAATGGATATGATAAAGGTTCTTTAAGGAGAGGATCTCTTCTTTAAAAAGCTCACTAACTTCTTCAGTGATATCTAATAACTTTTCTTTAATATAATTTGAAACGAACCTGTGTTCCTCTAAGTCTTTTGTGGACTGAAGAAGATCTGATCCCTTGTTATCACTCTCTACTTTTAAAGTTCCTGCTATTGAATCTACAACAACGATGTCTTTATGTTTTGAAAAGAGTTTCTCAGGGGTAAAGGAGATAAAGGAGGCGCCATGCTCAGAGTGATAAAAGAATTCATAGAGATTGGCAGATGATCTAAAGTCGCAAAAGAGCTTATGAGCGTCGATCTCTTTTTCATAAGTAACGCTCTGGCTTCTCGCCAAAACAACCTTTTTTAAGGCCTTTTGATCAAGTTCTGAGAGACCGTCAGTTATAAGCTTGGTCCAGTTCTCTTGGTTTTGAACATCTAAGTTTTCGTTATTCCCTAGATCATTAGGATCTCTATGGATAAAGCTAAAGAGATCTTCAATCTCAGTAAGAAGATTCATTTTTAAGAGTGCTTCTTCGTTTTCTGCCTTTGAGATATTGATTCTTAGGAAGGTTTTTTTATCATCATTAAAAAGAACAATCCTTGGGAGGAAAATGAAATGATTCTTAAAGTCTTCCCATTCTTTATTAAGAGGAGAGGAGTTACTAAAGGGGAGAGCCCCCATGAAATCTAATTTAGGGTTCTCACTTAAGAGGCCTTCAATTTCATCAAGCTCAAGGTCGTTATTATAAAAGGCGAGCTCTTTCATACCTAATATTTCATTCCCTGCAGGAGTCTTAAAATAGCAAGTTGTAACGTCCTTTAGAAAAGGAATAAGGTCTTTGATTGAGCTAAGAGAGATCTGAGTTTCAAAGGTATTAAAAGAGGCATTAGAATGCTCTAATTCTTTTAAGAATTTATTAACTTCTGTAATTACCTGTTCTTTTAACTCGTAAAACTCAATCATAATGAATTACTCAGCGTCTCCAATATAAAGAGAGGCAATACCAAAACTTAGAGGAACTATTCTGATGTTTTTAAGCCCCGCTATTTCCATCATGTCAGTAAAATCCTTCCCATAAGGAAACTCTTCTACAGATTCATTTAAATAAGTATAAGCATCTTTGTTTTTGCTTAAGGCGTTTCCGATAAATGGAAGAATATGTCTAAAGTATAAAAGATAACATAAGCGGATGATCATATTTTTAGGAAGGCTGAACTCCATGATCATCGCCCTTCCACCGGGTTTTAAAACTCTCTTCATGTTTATTAAAGATTCTTGGGGGTTAGGAAAATTTCTAATCCCAAAAGCGACAGTGATGACGTCAGCAGAATTATCAACTTTAGGAATATTGACTCCGTCACCAACTTCGAGGCTTACTTTATGTGTAAGGTTTCTCTTAACAGCCTTTGTCTTTGCAAACTCTAACATCCCTACGCTTAGATCCATTCCGACAACTTTTTTAATCTTTGGGTCTTTTGCTAAAGTTAAGGCAACATCACCAGTACCAGTAGCAAGGTCATAGGCGACAAGGTTTGGTCTCGAAGGTAAGTTTCTAATAAAGTTCTTTCTCCAAAGAACATCTATGCCTAAACTTAAGAAGTGATTAAGAAAATCATAAGTAGGGGCGATATCATCAAATATCTTCCAAGATTCCGGTTTTCTACTCTTTACTGTGGTCATTAGTGCGCCTCGTAATAATCAATTGAATTTTTGTTTTTTTACCTATTATTACGCGAAGTTTCAAGAACCTATGGTTTGATTCTAAGCTTTGTTTAATTTACTTTAGTGGCCATAGGTGTTACAAAAGGCTTAATCAACAATGGATACTGCTAAGTGTTAGAAACATTTTTACAAGAAATTCCGGCACAGGCCCTCGGTAAGGCCCAAGACATCAACTTGGATATCCCTTACGAAAAATGCAATGAAGAAATTAATCAGCTTTTAGGCAAAACTGTTCTCTTAGGCGGAAAGAGATTAAGACCTCTTTTAACTTATCTTATGGGGCGTTTCTTTGGCGTTGATGATGAAAAACTAGATGCTTGCGCTCAAAGTATTGAGATGGTCCATGCCGCTTCTCTTGCTCACGATGACGTTGTTGATAATGCCACGACAAGAAGAGGCAGAGATTCAATCAATGCAGCAAGCTCTAATAAGCATGCTGTTTTAGCAGGGGACTATCTTTTAGCTTCTGTTATTATGAATCTTTGCAAACAAGATATGCCTATCCTCGTATCAGAGATGTCTCGAGTGATCATGGACCTCGCCGAAGGTGAGTGGATTCAGTTAGAGGCCATTGATAAAAAAAATTACTCAGTAGAACTCATAAGAAATATAGCCCTTAAGAAGACAGCCTCAGTGATGAGCTGGTGCGCTGTCTCTCCTGCTATCCTCTCTCAGCAAAGTGACGAAGTGATCTCACTAGCTAGAGACTTTGGTGTTCATTTAGGACTCGGGTTTCAGTTAATGGATGATACTTTAGACTTTGGCGGCACTTCTCAAAAAGATGCCAACCTAGATCTAGATAATGGTGTTATCTCTGCCGTTTATTTTGAATGGCTTCAGAATAACCCTCTTAAACTTGAAGCCTTTAAAGATGGTGCCAACTTTAAGGATGTTTTTACTGGAGAAGGCCTAGATGAGGCCATCGCTTCAATTAAGTCTCAGGCCCATGCTAACCTTGATAGAGCTGATGAAATCCTTCATGAATTAGCGAGGAAGGTTAAGACTGAAAAGTCCTTTGAAGAACTTGAAAAAGACTTAAAGCCTCTCTCATTTATCTTAAGATTCATTGGTAGAAGAGACTTCTAATTACCCTGTACTTTTTCATTCACTGTCATTCCTATACATTTAGGAATATGAACAAAAGCGTCCTTAAGTCCACGCTTACATCTTTCATTACCACCAAAAGTATGGCGAGGAAGAGCGCGGCGGACTGATCTTTGATAGAGGGTCTTGTCTTTTGAATACTCTTTTTGATTAATAGCTTTTTTTAGGGCCACTTTAACGACGCAGTCTTTCCACATCTTTGCCGGATCTCTTTGATAATCTAGCTTAAAGTAGAGGTCTCCAACATTCATCTTATTACCATTAACAAAAGACTGAACTTTATAGCCCTTATCCTTGAGGATATCGTGGGCCTGGCGGTTGAGAAAATCATCTGTTTTATTATAACGAACCTTACAATCGATATGCTTCAATTCAAAAGCATGCAGGGAGGTTGTGGATATGATAAAAATGATCGCGGTGACAAGTATTTTCACGGGAGAAATTCCTTATAGTCGGCACTACAAGCAGCTTCAACTTCTTTAATCGTCTTAGGTATTGAAGCTGTCAGGTTTTCGATCCCATCATTAGTGATGAGGATATCGTCTTCAATACGAACAGAGAGACCTCTGTACTGTTCAGGAGCCTCTTGATCATCTTTAGGAATATAAAGACCAGGCTCAACTGTGAAAACCATTCCTGGCGCCATTTTGACAACATCCCACTCTTCGTTGAGAGCGGGACATTGATCATGAACATCAAGACCTAACCAATGTCCTGTTCCATGAGGATAGTATTTATGAAATTTATTTTCTTTTATAAGCTCATCTTTATCGCCCTTTAAGATGCCAAGTTTAAGCATGCCTTCAACTAGGACTTCACAAGCGTGAGCGTGGATTTCCTTGAGAGATTTTCCTGGGCCTGCGAATGCAAGACAGCTTAATTGAGCGTCTAAGCAGATCTCATAGAGTTCCTCTTGGGCCTTTGTGAATTTACCATTGGCAGGAAAAGTTCTTGTGACGTCACTTGCGTATAGATCAAATTGGCATCCAGCATCTATAAGGAGAGTATCACCATCACTTATTGGTTGATCATTTTCAACGTAGTGAAGGATTAAGCCGTTCTCACCGGTGGCGACAATATTATCGTAGGCATTTCCGTCTCCACCATGGAGTTGAAAAAGGTATTCCATTAAGGCCTGAACTTCTTTTTCATTCTTGCCTGGAGCTGAAAAGGCCATAGCCGCTCTGTGGGCCTTGTCTGTAATCTTAGCGGCAGATCTCATTTGATCAACCTCATAGTCTGATTTAATCAATCTAAGACGACCGACGAGCTCTCCAAGATCCATTGTCTTAAGGGGTCTTGGGTCTGTTGATTTTCTGTTTCTTCGTAAAGTTTTTAATGAATCTAAGATAGTAGGCCAAAGAGTTTCGCCTTCGTAAAAATCATAAGAGACCGTATCGTGACCGGCTAAGAGCTTTGGAAGCATTGTTTTAAATTCAGCAATCTCAAAACACTGATCAACGCCAGATAGTTCCCGCGCCTTCTCAGTCCCTAATCTAAGACCTGTCCATTGTTCCATCTTGGGATCTTTGGGTCTTACAAAAAGAGTAGTAATGGCGGTTTTCCCTTTAGGGGTTATAACAAAGAAAGCATCTGGTTCATGAAGACCTGTTAAATAGAAGAAGTTACTATTTTGTCTGAAAGGAAATTCAGTATCATTACTTCTTACTTGGTGAGTAGAAGCAGCAAAGACAGCTGCTGCTCCACCAAGGTTTTCTATAAGGGCTTCTCTTCTTTTTCTTAATTCTTCAAGATTCATCAATATTCCTAAGGAAGAAGCGAGATCACTCTCTCTTTTCCGATTGTTCTAATAAAACCTGCTAGCTTTGGCCCTTTTTCCCTTGAGATTAAGATATTATACATCATAGGGAAGACTTCTTTAGGCTCGAGCTCAATCTTGTGGAGAAGCTCGTACATCTTTTCGTGAAGGTCTTTATCTGTAGCGATATTATCCCATTCGGCACCAAGTAATTCTTTAAGGCCGGTTAAGTATTGTCCTTGTTTTTCATCTGGCTTTATCTCTGGAGTACCCTTGTTGATTTGAAACTTAAAGTCTTCAGGGGCGTAATTCTCTAACCAGAAAAGGGCTCTTTCACTTCTTTCATTAAAACGTCTTTCGTCTCGTTCATTCTTAATTTCACTGGCGTAAGCTTCTCTGGCCTTAGCAATCTCTCCATCATTGATCTGAAGGATGTTACAAAGGTGACGAAAACTTGGTTGAAAAGGCATCTCGGAAGGAATGACATCATCACTATTGATTTGAGAGATTTCATAGACTCTTTTGGCCATGTTTACTTTCTTTTCATTTCCTTGTTCAAGTCCGTAGACGAGGCGCTCCTGACGATCATAGTCTTCGTAAGTTTTAATAACATCTAAGTCAAAGCTTACTGAGAAATCTACATTTGATTTATAAGAAGCGAAGATCCAGCGAACCATCTCCGGTTCATAAACCTTGAGCACATCATTTACAGTAATAATATTTCCTGTTGAAGAACTCATCTTCCCGCCAGCGCCTTTGATGCTTACAAAGTCATACTGAAGATAAACAGGAGCCTGCCAATCATAAACGGCTTTAACAATCTCTTTGGCCGTAGAGAATGATCCCCCTTGAGAAGAGTGATCTTTTCCACCTGGCTCAAAGTCGACTTTTTCAAAGGCCCATCTCATAGGCCAGTCAATTCTCCATGGAAGCTTAACTCTTGAAGTATCATTTAAGTCTTCGCTACCTGAGTGACCACAAGCAGAGCAATCATAAGTGATGGCGTCGCTAGCGAATTTAATATTTTTAATATCGTGGTCTGTATTACATTTTTCGCAGTAAACTGAAACTGGTTGCCAGTCAGCTGCGAGGGGAGTTGTTCTATGCTCATTTAAGATTGAAGCAATAACATCTCTATTTTCTAAGGCCTTTTTAATACCTTCTTTATAAGTTCCAGCGCGGTATTGATGGGCCTGATAGATAGGCTCTACTTCAACACCAACTTTCTTAACCTGAGCTTCATAAGCTTTCTCTTGATGAGAGGCATAAGACTCATGTTCACCATAAGGATCTGGAGTATCAACAATTGGTTGATACAGATATTTCTTAAGCTCATCTTGCTTAGGCATATTTAAAGGAACTTTTCTAAACGTATCGTAATCATCCCAGCTAAAGATAAAGCGAACTTTCTTCCCGCGTTTCCTAAGAGCGCGCGCTACGAAATCTACAGTGATTGTTTCTCTGAAGTTTCCAAAGTGAACAACGCCTGAAGGAGTGATGCCACTAGCGAGAACATAGGACTCTTTATCACCAATTTGTTTGATGATTCTGTCGGCCGTAAAATCGGCCCAATGGACTGGTCCAGCGTTATTATTCTTTTCGGCCATGGTGTTCTCCTTATTCTTCTAATATGTTTTCTCAACCTATCAAACCTGCTCTAAAGCGTAAATTATGATAATCGCGTATGCCACATCGTGTCTATGTAATTCTTAAAGAGGCCTTTGCAAGCTTATAACTTTAGGCTTAATATCAGCTTATGATTGCAATGCTCTTAAAAGGTCTTATTTTTTATTTTCTCTTCGTATTTATTAGAAATATCTTCTTTGGCTATAAGAGCTATCAGCATGTCAAAGGTGGAATGAATCCTGGAGTTAATCCTGGGACTCGCAAAAAGCCAGCTCAAGATGGCGATGTCCTTGAAGCTGAATACCGTGTCATCAAAGATTAGCCTGCCCCATTTATGGGTAAATTGTGTACTTTCCTTCACATTCTAGATCAAAGCTTCCTTTTCAAGATCCTTGTTAAGTTACCAAAATTTGGGAATTTCAGATAATTTCACATAGATTTGGCCAACCTTCGGGGATAATAAAGAGGTGCTAATCACTCTGGAGTTGTAGATGAAAAATGCAAATGTCTTAATTGTGGGAAACCAAGAAAACATGAGTGAGGTCTTTTTAGAGCATGGCATGTCTGTGATCAAGGTGGCCTGCCTAGAGGATGCTAGAGAAGCTTTAAAGCACTATGCCTTTGAAGTGGTTGTCACTGATGTAACGGTTCCTATGATGGATGGACTAGAGATTGCTAAGCTTGTCTATCAAGAGCTCCCTGTCGTTGCCATTAGTAATAATAGTGATCATTCAGGGAAGTTCAGCAATATTTGCGACTGTATTATCGAGAAGCTAGATATTGAGGAGAGGCTTTATCAAGCTGCCATGAAGGCCATAGAAAGGCGAAATATGGGGATCGCTTTTGCCGCATAGAGTCATCAATAACTTAGCTAATATCTTGAAAATATAGGCCTTATCACTAAGGAAAGATTACTCACAGTATTTACTAGGCGCGTTGTTTATCATAGATCTATCTCTTAAACATGAGGGAGAGACCATGAAAGCTACGCAGTTTTTTAGAGCTATTTTAGCCGTTTCAATTTTATCAGTATCATCACCATCTTTTTCAGGTCCCATGTTCAAGAGGCTAGTAAAAGAATACAAGATTGGAAAATATGAAGACCAAAGCTTTTGCTATATCGATGGAGCAGGAAACCTTAAAGGTAATAATCCTCAGATTAAGATCCGTCTCGCTAGTGTTTCTAAGATCTACACAAGTTTTTGGGCCTTAAGCCGTCTCGGTCCTGACTATCAATACGAAACTAAGTTTTATGTTAAAGATAAGAAGATGCATATTGTTGGGTCTAAAGATCCTATCTTTGATGATAGAAAAGTTTTCTATCTTCTTAGTCAGTTCAATGAACTAGGAATAAAGAAGCTCGATAAGATCACCTTTGATAAGAACCTCCTCGTTTTCCCTAACAAGAAAAACGCTAGTGAAGATAACTCGCATACAGCTGCTGATTATAAGAGATACCTAAATACTTACTTTAATACCAAGAAGTGGAGTGATGGCTATTATGATGAGTATTTAAGGCTAAGAAGAATTGCACCACAGAATAATGATAATATTGAGCTTATTGAAAAACCTGAATTCAAGGTTTCAAAAGTTGAGTTTACTGAAGAAGCGCCTTTTGATTTAGAAGGATCAGATGTTACGACTTATTCAATTAAGTCTCTTCCTCTTCATAAATACCTAAAGTTCGTTAATATTGTTTCTAATAATTATATTCCTGAGAAGCTCTTTGAGCAGCTCTCTGAAAAAGAAGACGTAAATGATTTCTTAGACGAAGCTATGGGAATTGATAGAGAAAAAATTAAGCTTTATACCGGCTCTGGTCTTATGTCTTATGATGATGAGGGAACTCGTTTTGATAACTACTCAACTTGTGAGATGACGATCAAGATGATGATAGAGCTTAAGAAGACTGTTGAAGCTAATGGGCTCTTTATCCATGACATCATGGCCGTCCCTGGCGCTGATGGTGGTACCTTTAGAAGAAGGCGCTTTAGTATTCCAGAGTTAACAAATGCCTTTGTTGCTAAGACGGGAACTCTTTATCATACTGTGGCCCTAGCGGGGATGCTTTCAACTAATATTGGACTTCGCTATTTTGGTATCTTCAATCAAACCGAAGAGATCTGGTCAGCAAGAAAACTACAAGATGAGATTGTTCTTCAACTCTTCAAAGACTTTCAAGGTCCAGTAAAATTTCCTTACAGAAAGGAAGGCTTTTGGCCTGCTGCTGGTCCTCTTGAAGTAAGCACTCCATCACCAGCTGCTCTAGTAGAGGTCATGTAGTGAAGCTTATCTCATTATTGATTTGCGCTCTCTTACTTTCAAGCGCAAAACTAAGCAGTGTTGATAAGAATCTTAAATTAGGTATCCTTAAGAATTCTCCTTCAATGGTAAGTGAAGCTCTCAAAATGGGAGCAGATGCTAATCAAGAAGTAAGCCCTGGGCGAAGCCTTCTCATGGAAGCGAGCTATAAGGGGCGCTTTACTCAAGTTAAAGAATTGATAAAAGCAGGGGCTAAGGTTAACTATATTGGATCAAAGAAGCAGACGGCCCTTCTTCAAGCTGTAAAAGCTGAAAAGTTAAAGGTCGTTAAGCACCTTGTTGAAAGAGGAGCGAAGATCAATCATAGCGCAAGCTCTGGCAGTACAGCTCTAAAGATTGCTGTCTTGAGTGAAAATGTCCAGATGGTAAGATACTTATTATTAAAAGGGGCAGACTCTACCAAAGAGGGTCTTGGCAAAAAAGATATCAGATCTCTTGCTTTAGAATCTACAAATATTGAATTAAAGAAATTATTTGAGAAGAAGAAGTAGGTCTACTTCTTCTTTTTCTTATTCCATTTTTCGTTGGCATCGTTGATGCCTTTTTCGTACTCGGCGATTTGCTCAGGAGTTAATGAATTAACTTCGATTACCTTTGCGCTTTTAAAGGCGTTCTTACCTTGCTCACATTCGTGCTTAGCTCCATCGAGTTCGGCTGGAACATTCTTACGTCCCTCTTTCATCCAATGAATTTCTTTTCCACAAAATTTACAGTTGGCCATTAAATCAGTCCTAGTTTTTCTTTAAGTTCATCATCAGTCATCTCGCCCTTAGCAACCTTTGCTTGCAAGAAAACAAGAGCTTCTTGAGTATCAGCTCGCTTATCAGCTGTACATACTGACAAATCAATATGACGTTGGTTTTTTACATGTGATTCTTTAACTACTTTTTTAACAAGCTTGATTGCATCTTCTATATTCATCTTAATGTCCTAAATAAGCTTTTTGGATTTCTTCGTTTTCAAGTAAGTCTTTAGCTGGGCCTTCCATTCCTATTTCACCAGTAGTGAGAACATAAGCTCTATGAGCAATCTTTAGTGCTGCATAAGCGTTTTGCTCAACAAGAAGAATTGTTGTGCCTTTTTTGTTTATCTCAACAATGGCATCAAAGATGGCCTGAACTAAGATAGGAGCGATCCCCAGACTTGGTTCATCGAGAAGCAAGAGTTTTGGGTTGGCCATATAAGCTCTAGCAATAGCAAGCATCTGCTGCTCTCCACCAGAGAGGGTTCCAGCTAATTGCTTAGCCCTTTCTCTTAGTTTTGGAAACAAGGAGCACATATAGTCTCTGTCTTTTTGTATGCCGGCTTTATCACGCCTAAGAAAGGCGCCCATGTCTAGGTTCTCTGAAATGGTTAGATCAGGAAAAACCATTCTTCCCTCTGGTGACTGAGCAACACCTTTAGCGACAATCTTGTTGGCCTCTAGAGTATGAATAGGCTCGCCATTAAAAAGGATTGATCCAGAGCTTGGTTTTAATAAACCAGATATTGTATGAAGAGTTGTTGTTTTACCGGCTCCGTTAGAGCCAAGGATTGTGACAATCTCACCTTCATTAACTTGCAGGTTGATGCCATGAATGGCGTGGATAGCGCCATAATGAACATGTAGGTCTTTAACTTCTAACATGGCTGAACTCATTATTTCTGCTCCTCATCTTGGACACCAAGATAGGCCTCTACAACCTTTGGATTATTTTGAATCTCTGAAGGGTTTCCAAAAGCGATCTGTGTGCCATGGTCGACGACGTAGATCTTTTCACAAACTTCCATAACTAGTTTCATATCATGTTCAATAAGAAGGATCGCAATTTGAAAGTGATCTCTTACCCAGCGGATAAGACCAGTTAGCTCTTTTGTTTCATTTGGGTTCATCCCTGCAGCTGGCTCATCAAGAAGAAGCACTTTTGGCTTAGTCGCTAAGGCGCGAGCAATCTCAAGTCTTCTTTGTTCACCATAAGGAAGGTTCTTTGCTAAATGATTTGCTTTAGATTCAAGTTTGAAGATCTTTAATAGCTCCATGGCCTCTTCTTTTAAACGAGCTTCTTCTGCGTGAAACTTTTTCGTTCTAAAGATTGAGGCGAGGACGCCATATTTCATTCTAAAGTGACCTGCTAAGCGAATATTGTCTAAAACAGTTAGGTCTTTGAAGAGCCTAATGTTTTGGAATGTTCGGCAGATTCCATTTTGAGTAATTAAAGCGACATGATCACCAATGAGAGATTTACCATCTAAAAGAACATCGCCCTCAGTTGGCTCATAGATACCAGTGATCATATTAAATATAGTTGTTTTACCAGCGCCATTAGGTCCGATAACTCCAACGAGATCTGTTTTACCAAGTTTTAGCGAGAAGTTGTTAACAGCAACGAGTCCACCAAAGCGCATGGTTAGGTTTTTAGTTTCTAAAATTGTATCCATTACGCTTTCTCCTTTTTACCAAAGAAAGGCAGGCTGATCTCGTGTTTGCCGAAGATCCCACCTGGTCTCCAAAGCATAAGAATAATGAGAAGAAGTGAGTAGATGACCATTCGCCATTCACTTACTGTGTCTCCAAAGAATCTTAGTAGCTCAGGAAGGATAGTAAGGATGACAGCGCCGATTACTGAACCAGTAACAGAGCCAAGTCCTCCTAGAATAATCATAAGAAGAATAATCACAGACCACATAAAGGTAAAGCCATTAGGATGAAGGAACTGACTGTCGTGGGCAAAAAGGGCTCCCGCAACACCAGCAAACCCAGCACCAATAACAAAGGCCATTGTCTTATATTTAAAAGTGTAGATGCCCATTGAGTCTGCTGCGATTTCATCTTCACGGATGCTAATAATAGCACGTCCATGAGTTCCTCTTAAAAGATTAACGACAAAGACGATGGTAATGACAACCCAAAGGTAAACCCAAAAGAGGTTCGACCATTTAGGGATACCTGTAAAACCACGAGGACCACCAATTGAATCCATGTTCATGATAAAGATTCTAATGATCTCGCCGAAACCGAGAGTAGCAATGGCTAGGTAGTCACCGCGGAGCCTAAGACATGGAACTCCAATGAGAACACCTGCTAAGGCAGCAGATATAAACCCAATTCCACAAGCAATTAAAAGATTTAGTGAATCAAGAATAGGTGGAGCAAAGTAAACACTATAAGCTGCTGCTGAATAAGCGCCAACGGCCCAAAATCCAGCATGACCTAAGGAAAACTGTCCACAGATTCCATTGATAAGATTTAAGCTCACGGCCAGGATAATAAAAACACCACAGAGAAGAGCTAAGTCGGCAATATATTGACTCATTATACTTTCTCCTTTGTGTTCTTACCTAAGAGACCTGAAGGCTTAAAGAGTAAGATTAAGATGAGGATACCAAAAGCAATGGCATCTCTATAAGTTGAAACCCAAAAACCAACGACGAGGTTCTCTGCTATTCCAAGAACGAGTCCGCCAAGGACTGCGCCAGGAATGATTCCAATTCCCCCGAGGACAGCGGCTACAAAAGCCTTTAATCCCGGAATAAGTCCCATCATTGGTTCTACTGAGTTGTAGTACATTCCAACGAGGACTCCGGCAGCTCCCGCAAGAGAGGCGCCTAAAAAGAAAGTAAAACTAATGATCTTATTAGTATCAATTCCCATTAATTCTGCTGCGTTCTTATCAAAACTTGTTGCCCGCATAGCTTTACCTGTCCTGGTGTGATTCACAAGCCAGTAAAGAAAGACCATTAAGATAAAAGTCGTTGAGATAATCACTATTTGATTTGTTGAGATATAAAGCTCTCCAAATTTATAGGTTTGATTCTCAAAGTCAGTTACTTTAGGAAATGCTTTTGGGTCGGCGCCAATGATATTCTGACCAGCGTATTGAAACAGAAGAGAAGTTCCAAGGGCCGTAATGAGGGCCGGAATTCTTCCTGCATAACGAATTGGTCTATAGACGATCCGCTCCACTGTAATGGCCACGAGTCCTGAGCCAATCATGGCACAAGGAAAGGCCATCCATAATGGCATCCCGGCAGCGATACAATAGAAGCCCACAAAAGCTCCGATCATATAAAACTCGCCATGGGCAAAGTTGATAAGTTTGATGATCCCGTAAACCATGGTGTAACCCAGGGCCACGAGAGCATAGACTGAACCTTGCGTGATACCGTTTAAGAGGTAGGTCGCAAGGTCATAGAAAAAAAACGTCGTTTCTTCGCTCATTAAGGCATAACTTTTTGTTTGAATTTCATGCCAGTGGCAGTTGTTTCAAGAACAACGGCAGCTTTTCTAGCATTTCTATTTTCGTCAATAGTGATTGATCCTGTGATACCAACAAAGTCTTTCGTTGAGTTGATAGCTTCAGAGATACTTTTATGTGTTAGAGTACCTGCTCTTTTTAAAGCGTCAGCAACAACTAGGACACCATCATAGCCTAAGGCGGCCATGGCACCTGGCTTTTGACCATAAGTAGCTACGTATTCCTTAACAAAACCTTGAACCATTGGATCTTCATCATCAGGTGAGAAGTGAGAAGAAATATAGTTTCCTTTGATCCCATCCGCTCCTGCAAGCTCTTGAAGCTTTGGTGAATCCCAACCGTCTCCACCAAGAAAAGGAAGATTCATTCCCATTTGGCGCGCCTGATTTAGCATAAGTCCAACTTCAGTATAATATCCTGGAAGCCATACAACATCAGGTCCTTCTCTTTTTACTTTTCTAAGAAGCGATCTAAAGTCAGTGTCTTTTTGAACATAAGTAAAAGTTCCATCAATAACTGTTCCACCAAGTTCAACGAATTTCTTTTTGAAAACGGCAGCTAGTCCTTTTGAGTAATCAGAAGAGTTATCAACGATGATGATAGCTTTCTTTTTCTTTAGTGATTCATAAGCAAACTTCGCCATAACAACGCCTTGAAAGGCATCAGTAAAACAAGTTCTAGAAATAAAATTACCAGTTTGAGTAACAGTTTCATTAGTTGAAGCAGGAGTCATAAGGGGTACTCTTGCTTGTTGAGCAATAGGAGCTCCGGCCAGAGTATTAGATGAAGCAACTGATCCAACAATTAAATGAACATTATCAACATTGATTAATTTCTTAACAGCGTTGGCAGATTCAACTGGCTCGCCTTTATTATCTTCAACAATCAAACGGATCGGAAGGCCAACAACATTTCCAACTTTCTTAAGGGCCATCTTCATGCCATTAACAGACTCTTGTCCGTAAGTAGCAATGGGTCCTGTCATAGGAAAAACCGCTCCAAGAACGATCTCAGTGGCTGAAAGAGCAGCTTTTGCAGCTGGAGCTTCAGTAGTCTTGTCTTCTTTCTTACAACCTTGGCTGAACATAGTTAGTGCAGCAAGAACTGTAATTAAAGGTAGTAGTCTAAGTGTTTTTTTCACGTATCTCTCCTTAATAGTGAGCGAAATGTTTTAGTTGGTTAATTTGAATTCCTAGGCATTATCGAAAAAGCGCGGTGCGTTTGTAAAGGACTTAAATCTAGAATATTTAGGCAGTTAGCTGTAGAGCAGTATGTTGGAGCGCTGATCGAGGTAAGCCTCTCTACCAGCTAGTTCTAGAGTTTCTAGGGTTTGTAGATCTCCAGAGTTTTCTACCCAATGACGTATCTTGTCAGTGCCATTTATGAAATCAATGGCGAGACGATCATGCTGATACTCATAGGCCTGATCATTCCACTTAAACTCAGATCCGAGTTCATTATAGAGGGCGTGGCAGAGAAGTTGTCCAAAGCGCCAGCTTAAGAATGTTCTTGGGTTAGTAACGTGAACTTGCATCCCGCCGCAGGCAGTTCCTGCATGTTTTTGAAAGGTAGGCATAAAGACACAAGGACGAATAACAAAGCCTTCAAGTCCCCATTCTTTTATTTGTAGGTTTAATTTATCGGCAAAATCAAAAGACTTAATACCAGGATGACCTATCATCTCAAGGGCCCGCGTTGTTCCGCGGCCTTCACTAATATTTGTTCCTTCAAAGAGGACACTGCCGCAAAAAACTAAGCAGCCATCACTTGTGGGTAAGTTTGGAGAGGGGAGAACCCAAGGCAGACCGGTTTCATTCCAGTACATGTCTCGTTTCCAGCCTTTCATAGGGATGATATTTAAATCACATTCACTGCCAAAGTTCTTGGCCGCAAGGTTTGCTACTTCTCCCATGGTAAGACCATGTCTTTGCGGAATAGGATGCCTTCCTACAAAGGATTCAAAGCCTTCTTCTAGAAGGTTTCCCTCTACTAAAACACCACCAGCGGGGTTAGGGCGATCTAAGATAACGACCTTTATATTCTTTTTCGCGCAAGCTTCCATAAGATGAGTCATGGTGTGGATATAGGTATAAACTCTAGTCCCCACATCTTGAAGATCGACGATTATTGTATCGAGACCTTCAAGCATTTCATCAGTTGGAATTCTTGTTTCTGAATAGAGGCTATAAACTTTTAGATTAAAATAAGGATGAACATAGTGAGTTGATTCCACCATATTATCTTGGACGTCAGTGACAAATCCGTGCTGCGGCCCAAAGAGTTTAATCAGGCGGTCACCAAAGATTTCTTTTAGCTTTACTGCACCGTGAATAATATCCGAAGTAATAGAAGCGCTGTGACAAAGATAGCCGATCTGACCTTTTATTTGGTCTTGAAGCGTTGTGTCTGAAATTAATCTGTCGAGTCCGTGTTGTATCATTAGGGGGTTATTGTACTTGCAAGATAAAGACAAGAAAAGCCTGTTTTAAAAATCTTTATTTATAGTAATATAAGCGGGCACAAAGAATTAGCATACACACACAAAAATAGAGTTGGAGACATTCATGAGACAATACCTAGATATGATGAAGCATGTCCTAGAGAATGGTGAAACCCGTATGGACCGCACCGGAACTGGAACTGTAAGCGTTTTTGGTTATCAAACACGTTATAACTTAGCCGATGGCTTTCCTTTAATTACGACAAAAAAATGTCATTTAAGATCAATCGTTCACGAACTCCTTTGGTTTCTAAAAGGGGACACAAATATTGATTACCTAAAAGAAAATAAGGTTCGTATCTGGGATGAGTGGGCTGATGATGAAGGTAACCTCGGTCCTGTCTACGGAGCTCAGTGGCGCTGCTGGAAAGGGAAGAACGGAGAGTGTATTGATCAGATTACTAATTTGATTAAAGGCCTTATCGAGAATCCTAACTCTAGAAGACATATTGTTTCGGCTTGGAATATTGGAGAGCTTGAAGATATGGCCCTTCCTCCTTGTCATGCCTTTATGCAGTTTTATGTAACAAACGATAAGAGGCTCTCTTGTCAGCTTTATCAAAGATCAGCTGATATCTTTTTAGGTGTTCCTTTTAATATAGCTTCTTATTCACTGCTAGTTTTAATGATGGCCCAAGTTTGTGGTTATAAGCCTGGGGAATTCGTTCATACAATTGGGGACGCTCACCTTTATCAAAACCATTTAGAGCAAGCTAAAGAACAATTACAAAGAACTCCTAAGCCTCTACCTCAGATGAAGCTTAATCCTAATATTAAGAACATCTTCAAGTTCACTTTTGATGACTTTAAGTTAGAAGGATATGAAGCTGACCCTCATATCAAGGCAGCTGTTTCAATATGATTGTCAGTCTTATCGTTGCCATTGGTAAAAACCGGCAGATCGGTAAGGGCAATCAGATGCTTTGGCATATTAGGGAAGACTTTAAGAAGTTTAAAGAGACGACTATGGGGCATCACTTGATCATGGGGAGAAAAACCTTTGAATCAATTGGTCGCCCACTTCCTGGTCGCACAACAATTATCATAACAACGAATAGTGATTATCAGGCGCCTGATGGCGTCTTGATCGCAGCTAGTCCTGAAGCGGCCATCGAATTAGCCGCTAGCAGGGGAGAGAGTGAAGCCTTTGTCGCTGGTGGGGGGATCATCTATGATCTCTATTTAGAAAAGGCCAATCGTTTGTATCTATCAAGAGTCGACTTTGACGGGGAAGCTGATGTGTTCTTTCCTCAGTTTGATCAATATGATTGGAAGTCAACATTGGGTGAAGACTTTGAGGCCACAGAGAAGTCTCCGGCCTGGAGCTTTGAACTTCTTAGTAAATAATCCTTAACTGTTTTGAGTTATAAAATCTTGTATATGCTTATTGCAGATCTTAGATCTCTCATAGTGTGGGGCATGACCACAGTTCTCAATAATTTGAAGGCTAACTTTTGGAGCGTCTTTAATAATTCTTTTGGCAGTGCCAATTGGAAAGAGCGAGTCTTTTTCACCCCAGATCAATTGCACCGGAATATTAAAGTCTTTGATCTTATCGTTAAGAAGAAGTCCTTTCTCAATTCCCTCTTCTACTGTTTCCATATTATGAATGAGATCAGACACCATCTTTTCATACCAATCCCTTTCACCCTTGATCATTTCAAAGAGATAGTCAAAGACAGGCTTTGGTATATAAGGGGGCTTATGAAAAACTCTTGAAAAAAGATTTTTATAGTCACTTGGCTCGCTTACTAAGAAAAGATTTTTTCCCTCAAGAAACTCATCTAAGATTGAATGAACTTCTTTGTAATAAAAACCTGCAGAGTCTAAAAGACTAATTGAGCTGACTCTTTGTGGGTTATGTAGATAAAGGAAGCATGAAATCGCCCCGCCCATTGAGTTTCCTACGAGGTGAACCTTTTTAAGGTTTAGCCTTTCGCAGAATTCATCAATCAAGGCAGCGACATTACTTGCATTATAATCAAAGTCTTTAAGTCTTGGGTTTGGACCAAAGCCTGGCATATCAGGAACAATGATATGAAAGTCTTTTTGAAGAGAGACTGCTTGCTTTAGATAACTCTCTTTAGTGTCTCCGAAACCATGGATAAATAAAATAGTGGGTCTGCTTGGGTCACCGGCTTCAAAGTAAGGAAGGCCCGGGTGCTGACTCAAACTTGGGCTGGTCTTTTTAATGGCCTTCGCTTTTTTGTATTGAGAGGAGTTTACTAAATTCAGTATCCTCTCTCCCATCTTTAATCGGCTTTGATAAGGAAAACTCTCGTAGAGGCTAGTCGGTAATGACTTGATCGCTAAGCTCATTGGTATCCTTTTCTTTTTGATCCCCAGTAAAAGGGAAGTGCTTCTCTAACAAAGCTCCGCATTCTTCAACAGCTTTAGTGATAGCGTCCCCAGCCTTGCCTTCTTTTAGGCCCTGAAGCATTGGTTTTAAAATTTCATCCCATGCTTCTTTATCAACCTTTTCATTGATGCCACAGTCGGCAATCAACTCGGCCCTATGCTCTAAGCTTGAAACGAAAAGTAAGATCCCTGTACGTTCTCTAGTATTATGAACTCCCTCATGAAAGAAGGCTTCAAGCGCCCTTTGATGTACTTCTTCTGCGACTTCTTTTTTAGATAAAAAGAAGGTCTTGATCTTTCTGTGAAAGCAAAGGAAGTAACCGATGAACATTCCACCCATCATAGTCCATAGATAGATGAGAGCGTCTCCCGCTTCAAAGAAGGGAAAGTAATAGAGTGCAAAAGCGAAGACTAAACCAAAGACGATAGCAGCTCTAAAGTGTGCAGCCGGGTAGGCGTCACTTCTTTTTAAGACCATAGGGACTATTTCCCCGCGGGTGTTAAGCTCTGCTTTTTCAACAGCTTTCTTTATTTGTTCTTTATCTGATTTTGTTAAATTCATAATATTTCCCTTTACCAAGAACCACTAGAGCCACCACCGGAGAAGCTTCCGCCACCACCTGACCAGCCGCCACCGCCGCCACCAAAACCACCGCCTCCTCCACCAGAGAAACCGCCGCCGCCGCCGCCCATAAAGAGCACGCCAGATCTTCTTCTGAAGACTGTGAGGATGATAAAGAGGATAAAAAAGATGAGGTTAATAAGAGCTGATGTCTTGTTCTTACGACGACCTCTTGTGGACCTGGCGAGTTTAACGTCCCCTAGATCAACTCCTGCTGCTTGAGCAATAGAGGCGACACCAACATAGATTCCTGTATCAAAGTCTGAGTTCTTAAAGAAGGGCTTCATTGAGTCAATGATCCTTCCCGCGGTTAAGTCAGTTAACTGACCTTCGAGACCGTCACCCACTTCGATGCGCATCTTCCGGTCATTAATTGCGACTAAAAGGAGGGCGCCTCGATCAGATTTTTCGCCACCAAGTTTCCATTTTTCAACGGCCCTGATGGAAAACTCTTCTAAGGAGTCTCCTTCAAGAGAAGTTAAGATCAATACTTGTATCTGAATATTTTCAGAACGGTTTAGATTCTTAAGGGCATTTTCTATTCTGCTTTTATTACTACTTGTCAGGATCTTAGCCTGATCAATAACAGGTCCCGAGAGCCTTGGGACTTCCAAGGCATAAAGGGAACTTAAGAGAATAAGATTTAAAATGAAAAACTTAAAACTGAACTTTTGGAGCATTCTTGGCTTCTTCCAGGTTCTCTACTTGAAACTGAGGTTTCTTTTCGTGCTTTAAAAAGATTGAGTTATACCAACTTGTTGGCGGGACAGTGACTAGGTTATTAAAGCCTTTAATAGACTCAATATACCTTTTTCTAGAAACTGTTATTCTATTTTCTGTACCTTCTAATTGTCTTTGAAGGTCTAAAAAGTTTTGATTAGCTTTTAGGTCTGGGTATTTTTCAACCACAACCATTAATTTTGAAAGAGCAGAGGAGAGTCCGCCTTGAGCGGCTTGGAACTTCGCCATACTCTGAGAGTTTAGCTTACTGGCATCGATGTTTACGCTAGAGGCTTTTGCTCTGGCTTCAACGACGGCCGTTAGAGTCTCTTTCTCATGGGCGGCAAAGCCTTTAACTGTAGAGACAAGATTTGGTATAAGATCGATTCTTCTTTTGTACTGGTTCTGGACTTCGGCCCATGTAGCGTCAACTTCGTTTAAAGCAGTTGGAATGCTTTGCATCCCGCATGAGCTAAGAGTTAACAGACTTAAGACTATTATTAGATTTTTCATAACTTCCCTTTTTAAAGCGTTACCTATTGTAAGCTTAAAATGGGGGCAAAGAAAAGGAAGTCAACCCACTATGACTTAGTGGGCCAAGATTTATTTTGAAAGACAGTTGAGTGTTTGTTTACCGTCATCGCTTGTTACTAGCTCTACAAGGTCTTCAAAAACAAGTTCTTCTAACTTGATATTAAAAGTTACCTCACGCTCATCAACTTCTTCACGTAGATCAATGACTTCTTCCGTCAAGTCCTTGATTCGGTTTAGCTTGTTAACAAGGGCTGCTAGCATCTTCTTTTTATCTTGGTTTTCTTTGATTGAATAAGCGAGCCAAAAAGTTGAGGCCACTGAAAGAACCAAAGCTGCATTAAGAGTATGTCTTGTGAATTTTCTATCTTTAGGAAGGGCCTGGGCCAGGAACTTTCTCTTAAAGCCAACACTGGTTTTGTTTAATTTCTTCATAATATAACTAGAGAGGATAATAGCCCCAACAGAAGCTGCGCCCTGGTAGGCAGCGTCTTTTTGCTCTCCACCAATATTAGTTACCTCGTCGTCTAAGGCTTCAGCTAAAAGTCTAATCTCTGAGATTTCATCTCCATTCATCAATCTATCTGAGATCTCTTTTGCTTTTACTTGCTCATCATGGATCTGCTCTAAGTTTATAAGGTCAGCTTTTTTCTCTAAGAGTTGAGACTGCATTCTTTTCAAGATCTTACACTTATCAATAGCAAATGCAGGCTGCATAAAGAGGCTTAATAGAATTGTCATTATGATCGACTTTTTCATCGAATTCTCCGAGAGTTTTTATACGTATTATCTCCTTTATAAGAGCAATATCGGTGCCATGAATAAGCCTGTATAACACTGAAATCACGATGTTTTATAGACCTAAACTGTCTATGTTTTTGACAGATGAAAAGACTCAAGTTTTGCGCCAAAATAACCGTTAAGATAGGAGTGAGAAATAGCGGATTAGGGCTTGTTAGCCTCTACATATTAACCTTCTTGATCATTGGTCTTTCCAATGGCCATTTTAGTCAACCTAAGCAATCCTCGAGGCTTCCAGCCTCTGTTGTGGGGAGCTGCTTTCATGATGTCCGCTTGTTCTTTGGAAAAAGGGCCACTCTAACTAAGGCATGGTCAAAGTTTAAGAAGGCCAAGACTGGTTATAAGCTTGATTTTGAACGAATAGATTTATACCGAGAAGAATACCTTAGAGGAATCGAAGCTGATGGTCTTCAGTTTAGAGATGTCCATCCATCTTCAGAGGGACTTATCGCTTACATAGAGGCCATCAACAAAAACTTTGGCGGGGATAATGTTCCTGAGATGAAGAAGATGAATTACTTCAGAAGACAAAAGGTTTCAAGAATAGTTGAGACTCTAAATGCTGATGGAAGAGTTCTCTTTAAAGATATTGAAAACCTTATGGGGGAGTTATACTTAGCAGTATATGGCCCAAGTATGAAGGCGAATGAAGTTCTTTTTGAAGATAATATTGAAAAGCGAGTCTTAGCAAGAGTGATTCAAGAAGATCTAGCAAGCCGTGGGCTTACAAATGTATTTGTTAAATACAGAATCCTTGGAAAGAAGAAAACATGGGCGCAAAAGTTTGTTCGCTCCAATCTAGGGAAGACTCTAGGCGCTTCAATTATGAACCTTGGTTCTGTTTTTGGAATGCCGCCCATCTATCTCCCAAATCTAAGGCCTTTAAAGATCCCTGAACACTTAGTGCAAGAGCTTTTAGAAAATGGTCTTAATAAAGAAATCACAAAGAAATTAGAGCAAGAGATAGGTCGAAACCTAGGCGATAGGCTTACCTTCAATCTTCAAAACAGGGCCAGGTATAGACTCTTTAGGCGTTATTATATGGCGGGCATTTCAGCTTATCTTACCTATATGATGATCATGGAGTTTCATGAAACCAATAGCAGCTTAAAAGACGAAGCGGAACTTATAGAAGCGATGGCAGGAGAGATGACGAATAACTTAGAAAATGCCATGGACCTTGAAGCAAAGGGCTATGATATCTTTGAGAAGACTGAAGAAGAAAAGTCTGGATCAAAGAAAGATAATAGATGGTGTTCTGCTATAACTGAATGTTTAAAAAGTGAGTCTGAAGATCTTGGCGAGAAAGTGGTCAAGGGAAGTGATACCTATAAGGCGTGCAAAGAGTTTATGGATCCACAAAACCTTTGCCCTTCACTTTAACTAGTACCTAGGCGTTATATAAAGACCTGGGTGGCTATTGTCGACGAAGTTTTCATAAGGCATTGAACTATCTTCACCTAAGAACCTTTCAAAGGCATAACTCATTCCTCTATGATCACCAACTTCTTCTAGAACTTGTCTGATGTCGTCAGTCTTATACTTATTCCACATTCTGTTGTAATTGAATTTTCCACGGATCACTTGAGTAAACCCAGTGATTCCAGCAAAAGCACCATCAGCGATGATCCCATGGTCTTGTGATCTCGTATCCCCGATAAAGAACCAATCTTCTTCGATTTGTTTTGGTCTATCTATTTCTTCACAAAGGTGAATCCTTGTAGTGTTAGATTGAGTTCCAACAACTGTGACACATCTTCTTACTTGGGCATAAAACTTTAAGGTTAGTTGATCAAAGATAAGTTCTGATAATTGTCTTTGAGTATAAAACCTATCAAAAGCAGCTTCCATATCGGCGGAATTCTTTTGTTCAAAGGTCGCGTATTCTTTAACATGGCCTTTTGAGTAACCAAAGTAATAAGGTCCTGGTCCTTCAATTCCATAACTTAAATTAGTCGTTCTAGCTTCAGACTGTCGTTCACCAGTCACGCTCGAAGCTCTATCACCATAGGCTGCGAAAAAGGCATTTCCACGGCTAACTTGTCCTCTTTCAGAGTCAACATAGCTTGCGTAGGCCTCTTTTTTATTCTCAGACTTACGGCTAAGAACCTTTCTAATATGAGTCACAGGAGTGATATTAAAATGCTCATTAGGATTTTCATTACAATGAAGATAAGCAGCTGATCCGGTTAAGACATCAACTCTTTGAAAGTTCTCTGTCTTTCTCTCAACCTTAGGCAACTTATAAAAGTGGCGGCAAAACTTAGAGATAATTCCTTTTGGCATCTTAGGCACATTTTCAGTGACTAGAGTTCGTAGCTCTCGTTTCGTTAAGGCAACTTTTTCTTTTAGGCTCTGACCTTTAGGAAGCTTGATTCTCTCCCATGGGGCAATAGGCGCGCTTTTATTAAATTCTTCTAATCTATGATTCTTTATAACCATTGATGGATTTATCTGTTTTCCTTTTTTAGAAAAGGTTTGAACAAAGTAGGCCATAGGATCTGAAGATGGATCAGATTCTACATCAATAACCGGAAGCTTCTTTCCTTCTTTGATGGTTCTGTTGATTTTACTCATAAGCTCTTTAGAGATCTCTTTTTCAAAAGGCAGACTTGTCATGCTAGCGCCTTTATTGGCCCCAAAGAAGGGAAAGACAACTCTTACAGGTCTTATGGCAGAGCCTTCTTCAAGAGTCGATATTTCTAAAACGGCTAGATTTTTTCTGGCCAGGTTTTGTGTTTCACTTACTAGAAAGGGAAAGCTTATAAGATCAGTAATAACCCCATTAGCTTGTAGCTTCATCTCTTTTGCGCTTGAAGTGATAAACTTAAAGTTCTTTAGATCAGGGTTATAGTAATCTACATCTGGAGAGTTTGGTGAAAAGAGGGACACTTTTACTTTAAAGTTCCCAAAACTTAAGCTCTCAGTCACTGAATCATCTTTATAACTATGAAAGAGTTCTACCTTAGGTTCAAAAACAAACTTGTACTTTCTTTTTAAAGAAAGATGAAGGAACTCATTGATTCTAAATTGTGAATAATCCATTGTCTCTTTTGTATAATCAACTTTTCCTACAAAGAGTCTTGGGGCTTTTGCCTTGATTTGTGGAATTTCAGTCTCATACTTTGTATCGTAACCAAAGTCTTCTGGGTTCCATGGATTAACCGTCAGTTTTCTGGTCTTAACTATGTCTGTGTACGTTCCGTCTATTGGAGTCACTGTAACGTTAAAAGGAATCCATTTCTCTAATGAATACTTATCATAAGTAATATTAGCGAAAGTGTTAAGACAGCCTTCTTCGTTTGTCTTATATACTCGATCGCTTTGTGCGCCGTCAGACTTTCCATCTTCAAAGGTAATATCAACCTTAACTTCTGTATCTGTTAAAGGGACCTGATCACTAGATCCGGTCTCTTCGTTTAGGCATAAAGTAAACTTGGCCCTTCTTACTTTGATAGAGGACTTATTATAACTATTATTAACAATACTTCCGCGGCTGATATCTTTAACTTTCTTAATATAATAGCCAAGCTTATCATCTCCATCGAGCTCTTCTCCGATGACTTCTCTATCAATAGGATCGGGAAGATCAGCTTCTACTCTTAAGATAGCTTTAGTTTTCTCACTAACCGGAATGGCAGAACTAAAATGACCCGATTCAATGTCAAATCTTGATACTTTTATAAGTTCCTTAGTTAATCCGGCAGGTCCGTTTATAGGTGAGATCTCTATTTCTAGGTAGATAAAAGAATTTCCGCTATTAACGGTTTGTCCTTTAATATAAAAATCTAGGCTATCTTGAAAAAGAGAGTTCTTTGCCGTCATCTCTTTTTCAATTGAAGCAATTAAAGTGGCGTCTCCAATATTTGGATCTGCAATTTCAAAAAGATTAAAGACGGTCTTAAATCGACCTTTTGATATTCTTAACTTCTCAGCGCTTTCACCGCTTAGGCCTTTTCTTAAAAGGTGGGCCCTAAACTCTACGTCGATAGGGTAGTGCTTAGTTCCATTATCAATACTAATGGGTCTTGTAGAGAAGCTTAGGCCTTCAGTTTGTAAGTTTGTCTTAACCATTGAGTGAAGTTCTGATTTTTCATTTAACTCAAAGACTCCAAAACTATCAATAAGATCAGTTTCATTCTCTTGGAAGATCATAGGCTTTTGAGCCCCTGGCCATGGGTTGAGAGCAAGTTCAAAAGAGCTTGATCCTTTATAGTGGCCAAGACCATTAATATTTATAGGATAATTGATAAGTCTTTCTTGCTCTAAGTAATCAAACTCAACTCTTTCATTCCAGACTAAGCAGCCGTCTATGTCAGAGGTGATATTCTTAGTTCCGGTAGGTGATTCAATCTGAAAGGCCTCATCTATAATAGGGTTAGTTATGGCCTTGTCTTTTACACAAGTTTTGAATTTATAAAAAGTGATATTAGGAACATCATTCCAAGCAGAGTCGCTCCACATGGACTTATTAACTGTGCTTCCTACTAATTGAACAGGTGTGGTCATAAAGCTAGAGACAGCTTCATTTTTATCTTCTACATCACTGCTACAAGAAACCAGCAAGAAGCTAAGTCCAAGAGTGATGAGAGTTAAATTTTGTCCAAGTTTTCTAACCATATTTTCTATATCTAGGGGTTTATATGCTTATTAATTTGCAAGATAGAGACCAGTTTTGGTTTTGTTTAGGGGGCGGATTTCAATACTTTGCTAGAACAAAGCGTTGTCAAAGTTTTAACTGTCTAAAGTTTAGACGATTTTTACATCTGAAGAGTTTTGTATCGAAAGTTATACCAATTATCTAAATCATTGGAATACCATTTACTAAAACGGCGATCACTTGGGCCCCCAGCAAGAACCGTCTCAACCTTTGAAGTGCCAAGATCGCTTATAAAGCGGTAGCTTGGGCAAAAAGTTGTCTCTCTTCCATGGGCCTTATAAACAGCGCCCTGAACGATAGTGGCCCTGTTTCCTTCAATGCCATAAGGACCTTTATCAAATCCAAAAAGACGAGGAAGAGTGCCATCAAAGAAGATGTTCTTTATAAGCGTTGGCCTTTTCTGACCCCAGGGAACAATTTGGTTGGCGCTAAAGCGGGAGAGGGTTTTCTCTAAGACTACTTGAAAGAGCTCGTTCTTATTGAGGAACCATTCGTTGTGATCATCGCCTAAAAGGATCTTGTCAAAGACATGATAGAAATCAACCACTATTCCGGTTTCATTGATGACTTGATCCCAGACCTTAGCTCCGAACATACCATTACCAAAGACCTCTTTTAAAAGGTCATTATAGAACTCTTCAAAAAGCGTTGCTCCAATACTTGTCCTGTCATACTTGAAGTCCCAGGCCTTTAAGATTCTGCCTGTAGGGGAGTCGGGGATAAGAGGAGCTATGATTTTAAAGTACTTTTCGGCTTGTAAGCTATAGAGGTCTTTTTGAATCCTCTTCATATCATCAAGGTCTAGTTTTTCTTTTTCATTAATCAATTGAGAAATACGATCTACTCTATAAGTTCCCATGGGCATATTGATAGAGAGCGGTTTTCCTTTTTGATTGAGATCGTTGTTGGCCGTTGCTAAGAAGCCTTTTTCAGGGTTTAGTTCTCTGGCCAAATTATCTGATGGGTGCAGCCCTTTCCAGTTCTTACTAAGATCCCAGCCTTCAACAGGATACAGCCCACTATGACTTCGCCTTGGTAGGAGACCTGATTGCTGAAAAAGAATGTCACCATTATTATCTCCCACAATCCAGTTGCAAGAGATGGTGATGTCTTTAACTAAGGCCCCAGCCTCTTTTGCGTTAGCGGCTTTTAGGACTCTTGCAAGAACTTCAATGGAGCCGCCGGCGCCGTTCTTATGACCCGACCATGCTCTTGTTAAATAGATTCCGTCTGTTAGGGGAGAGGCTGGGTCTTTCTCTAGGATGCCTCTATCGTTTTCATAGATCTTTAATTGATAGTCATCCTTACCTTTTCTTTTAATGGTTTCAACTCTTCCATTAAAGTCTCGGTATTCTCCGCTTTCTTGATACCTTCCATCAATGACTTCTTCTAAAAAATAATCAATCATATCCATAAAGCCATAGGTAAATCCAAGGCCAAACTTATCAGTTCGTCCCATGATTAGTCCTGGAACTCCTGGCATATTAACGCCGCAGATCTTATCCTCACCAACGGTTGCCGTGTACTCATACCAAACGGCCGGTAAACGGTTGCATTCAAGGTGAGGGTCATTGCACTGGATAATATTACCAGTGCTAGATTTATTCTTACCAAGCATCCAGTTATTAGAGGCCTTCATCTTAGGCAGGGCCCCAATGAACTTTGCGGAATCTGGAATTTCACATTGGTAGAGGTTTGCTTTTTTTATAAGAGTAACAATCTCTTCACTCATCTCATCAAGATGAGGAGAGAAGAGCTTCTTAAGTTTATCAATATCAGTATTATGCTTAACGGATTGGATGATAAACTTCTCTATTCCTTGTTGGGTTTGAGCAAGGCCTATATAGCTCATGATCTTAACCATGACTAAAGTATCAGCTGGGCTCCACGGTTCTGGCTTAAAGCCTACGAGTTTAAACTCAAAGGGCCTAGTGAATCTTCTTTGATAATCATTAACACCATTACAATAAGATTCAAGGAAGCTGGCCGCTTCGCTTGATAAGTTCTCAACTTCCTTTTGAGCTTCACGGTAAAGCCCCATCTCGCGCATAAAGACATCAATCCCAAGAGTTTCATCATCACTTTTTAAGCATTCACTTAAACGTCCCTGGGCTATGGTTCTAACTAGCATCATCTGCATCATGCGGTCATGGGCATGGACAAAACCCATGGTCATATTGAAATCATCATAGTCATCACAAGTGATCTTCATCACTCCCATCTCATCTCTACTAAGAAGGATTTGTTTATTGCAGATCTTGTATCTTTGACTTGTTGTTTTGATTTTCATTCTTATGATTTTAGGAGCCTTTCTTATTTACGCAAGAATGAAATAAAAAATAAGGCCCCAGAAGGGGCCGCTTAATAGGTAGGAATTTGGGATAGGGGATGGCGTAAGCAAGGTTTGCTATGTCGCTGCGATGAGATGAAACTAGCCCAGATAGACTTCTGGTGCACCTATCGCTGTTGACGCCAAGGGTCTGTAAATGTCAAAACTGACAATTAAGAGGGGATTCTGTCTAAATTTGAAAGGCTTTTCGGCCTATTTTCTTAGGCGCTCTAACGAGGCGTTTATCTAAGGCCTCTACTCCCTGTTCTATTACAGATCGTGATTGTTGAAGAAGGGCGTCTATATCAGATTTATCGAGACCAGTCGTCTCTATAGGCTCGTGAACCTTAATAAGAACCTTCCCTTTAGAGAGGCTATTAAGCTTTAAGTTCTTATGAAAGCTTGAAATGGAAACAGGAATAATGGGAATCTGTCCGGCGATGGCCAGGTGATAAGCGCCTTTTTTAAACTCTAAAAGACCTCGCCCTTGGGATCGTGTTCCTTCAGGGAAGATCCATACCGAAGTATTTCCATTAGTGATCTTTTTAGCCGCCTGATTCATACTTTGAAGGGCCTTTCTTTTATTCGCTCTATCAATTAAAATATTTCCTCCTAGCCAATAGAATTGACCAAAGAAGGGAATCCACTTTAAAACTTTCTTACCAACAGTAACGGTGCTTCTTGGGTAGTTGGCCCCAATGACGAAGACATCAATATTGTCTTGATGATTGGAGACGATGATGGCCGGGCGAACAATATCTAATATCTCTTCCCCTTCAATTTGAGTTTTTATACGGAGGAAGAAAAGCCCGATTGTGCCAAAGACTTTTCCAACTGGTCTTAAGATAGCCGGATTAAAGGGTCTTAATAAGGAGAAAAGAAAACCAATAAGGCAGGTCGATAAAAGAGTTATATAGGCCAAGGCCAATTTGATTGAATAGATCATAGGGCCTGAACATAGCAACGAATTCTTAGGTTTGAAAGCCCTTGATACTCAAGTAATCAGTGGCTTACATCCTTAAATGCCTCTCATGCAGTGCGTTTTTATCAATATAGGTTTGAGTAACACTAGCATCGCTATGACCTAGATAATCTCTTACAAAGAGTAAGTCTTTAGTGTTTAGATAAAGGTTGGTAGCGCAGGCCTTTCTAAAACTATGAGGGGTAATCTCATTAGTAACTGAGGCCCTTGAGATCATCTTTCTAATAAGTGTGCTCATGGCACGAACGCTTAAGGGTGAATTTTTAGATCCCTGGAAAAGGAAGCTCGAATTTCCGGCTTTATTTTCAAACCAATAATCTAATTGATCAAAGATAGCGTCGCCATTTTTTAATTTTAGGGTATGCACCTTCCCGCCTTTTCTAGGAAAAGTTACCGTTCCACTTTGGCGGTTAAAATATTCACGTTTAAGCAGGCAAATCTCATGGAGCCTTAGGCCTCCGAAATAAAGAAGATAAAGAATCAGCCTCTCTCTCGTTCTCCAGGTTTTTTCATAGATCAATTCCCAGTCCGTCGGTTTTAAATACTTTGTATGAGAAATATCGACGTCCTTTACCAGGACAGCGTGAATCTTTGGCTTTACAGGATTGAGTTTGAAGCGTGATCCCTGCTCTTCATGAGTTTGTTTTAGATAATCAAAGAAATTCTTAAGTGAGCTTAGGTGGCGCCGCCTAGAATTGACGCTCAAGGGGCCTCTTAGTTTTCCAGCTCCAACAATGCGCTTTTTCTTCATAAAAAAGAAGAGCCTCTGCAGCCATGATTTCTTGGGGCTGATCTGACCGCCGTAAGTGAGAAAATTTTGATATTCCTCGATGGTGCGGGCGCGAGCTCGGCTTATATCGCCAGAGAATTTTGATTCGTGCCATTCAATAAAGGCGCTCAAATCGGCCCTATAGTTTTGAATCGTTCTTGCCGATTTGTTCAGTAGGGCGCAGTTCTTCATGTAGAGGTCTAGCCACTTTGAATTATTTTTCTTCAAGTCAAAATCCCTTTGTTCTCAAGAAAATCACACTAGGAATATTCCTATAATGTAAATTATAAGCTGATATAGGGTTCTAAGTATACGAAATAATAGAATAATGCCGTATTTAGCGTTTAAGCCTCTTTTTTGGGATTTTCGAGTCATGATAAGGCCTAAATCAAAAGAGTATCGATTACTTGACTAAAATGATTTTACGCGTTACCATTTTGTTGTACCCACGGAGTCATCGGGTCCATCATTTTTAGTTCAAGGAGTGAACGTGAGAAACAATCCCTTTGTTTTATTAACAGTATTAATTATGTCGGCCATTCTCATCTATGGTGAGTTATCTGTCCCAACTAAGATCTCAGTCATTGAAAAGAAAGTTGAGGCCCTGGCCTTAGAATCCTTGATCTCAAGTTCTAGTTTTAACGCCCATGACCTCGATAAGACGGCCAGGTCTATAAGACTTAAGTCTACGTCTCATACAGCTCTTATGTGCAGCTTCACTGGCGGGCTAAAGTTTGATGAATGCGAAGATCAAAAGAAGATAAGTTGGTCAGCTGAGGATTATCATAAAGGCTTTAAATTCGTGGTTAAAGATGAGCTTGGAAATATAAAGAGCTTTTCTCCAAAAGCGCATAATCCCTTTTTAAGCTTTCATAAATGTGACGTTCTTTTCAAGAAAGGAGGCAGCGAGAAAAGTTTTCGTAAGACTCTAAGAAATATTCGTGATCTAAACCAAGATCAAATGAAGGTCTTATGTCTTGATGAGGGCCTTGAGATCGTAGTTAAGAACGGGCCATTTGTTATCACAAAAGATTTATTGATTATTGGAACTCATTCAAATACCGCTAAGTTCATAGGAAGAAATGGTCTTGAAGTTTTTAATAACGACTCAAACTCACTCTTTCTTTATAACTTAAATATCGAGACCAGCGAAGATGAATCTACGGCCATCTCACTAGGCGTTGGCTCTTACTTAGGGGCGGATAACTTAAAGATTAAGACGGCCTCTGCCAATAGTAAGGGGATTAATTGCTTTGGCTGCACAATTGATGGAGAAGGGCTTGAAGTCTTAACCACAAGTGTCTTCACCACTGCTATTGAATCTACGCTTGGGCTTATCGAACTTCGAAGATCAACTCTTCAAGGGGCCACTCGCTTACTCTCTTTTATGAGAAGCAATATCAACTTAATTGATGAGAACTTATTGGCGGCAAATTCTAAAATGCGAGAAAATTAATCGAAGCTAAAGCTACGAGTGATCCCAGCATAAAAGCGTGAGCTATCAGACTGAAGGATTTGTTGATTTGTATCAAGCTTATAGGCCTTTAGATAAAGTGAAGTCGCCTCAGTGGGAATCATCCATGCCAGCTCTATTCCTTGCCCTTCTCGGTCATTGTGACCATAGGTAGAAGAGTTATAAAAAGCAGGTGAAGAATCTGATTCATTCGTAAAGTAAGATCCCGTTAATCTAAGTTGCCCCATCTCTAAAGTAAGAGAAGCGAGGTAGCCTGTATTTCTTCCGTCAGGGGCCTTGTCATTGTAGAGGTATTGGCCGTTAAAGATTAAACTTGAACTCTCACCTATATTAAAGCCCATTTCCATTACAATATTATACCCCTCATAGTCATAGAGAAAGGCCGTGGTCGAAGGGCTAACTCCGCGGGTGCTATTTCCTAGAAACTGAGAATTATAGGCCACATTAGAGCTTAGGTTATTAAACTTAAAGCGCATGATCTGAGTCTTAAAGAACATAAGATCCCCAGCTAAGTGCATGGTGATCCCTTCAATTAAAAGTGATGGAGCCCCTTCGTCAACGCTTCCTAAACGGTTTGTTAAAAAATGATTAGAAGGAACCGCTTGAGAGAGAAAGAGACCAAAGGAATAATCCGCTAATTTAAAATTGATAGACTCTCTAGCAGAGACAAAAGGCGTCTCTGTTAAAAGAAGAGGGGAATCATAGCGGCTTTGATTTAAGGCGCCAGCTTCAATTTGGAGAGCTTCAATTGGTGAATACGAAAGTGAGGCCTCTTTTAAAACTAAGTCTTGTCTTGGTTTAAACTCATCAACAAAAAGACTCTCGTTACTACCTGTCTCTAAAACTCCACCAGCTATAACACTCGCTTCAAGATGAGGAAGAACGGTTTGCTTTATATCGGCGAAGACAGAGAAGCTAACCACTCGCGCTTCAGTTTGAAGGTCATCTACACTTATCGCCTCTAGGGACGCCTTGCCTTTTATGTGAGTGGGAGGACTTGAAAAAAGAGCTCCATGGGCCGAATTGATTAAGGCAAGAAATAGTAGATAAGACGTTAACTTCATTAAGAAAATCTTAACATAAAATGCGCAAAAATATGACTGAGTATTAAACTCTGGAATATTAGTTTTCCCTTACTTCTTCCGATAAGAACTTTGGGAGAATCTTATGAATAAAATCTTTTTAGCCTTGGTAGTCTTATCAATTGTTTCATGCACTAGTAAAACCGACGTTAGGTACAGATTGCCGGCCTCTGGAGAGTCTCTAGAATCCCTTGAAGGAATTATAGATTCACTTCGAACAGCAGTTTCGATTCCTGTTAATAGCGCAACAACTTGTTCAAACGAGTTAGAGAAATACTATAAGGCGCTTTATAACCTAAATGGTGATTCGATTAATCTAGATAAGTTCGATCAAAAAAAGATCTTTGCTCTCATTAATAAGTCTTTTGAAACAAGAATTGAAATGCGCTCTAAGCTCTCGGGCCTAGTCTTAAGAACTGAGCAAGACGAAGCTTGCCTTAACAATGTAAGGGCCACAGTCAGGGCCCTTAGGTACGTAGAAGATTACTTAGTTGAGTTAGAGGATTCTAGAAACTCAAATAACCCTGAAGCTATTTTTACAAACTTAAAAGGGGAGTCACCTTTTTTCTTAGTTAACGAAAGATTTAATTTCAAAGGTGTCTCTGACCTTAAAGCAGGGGATGTTATTTTATCACGAGGAAATGCCTATACATCCGCCGCCATTGCTCGGATTGGAACAGCAGATGCTCAATTTTCTCATTTAAGTTTGGTTCATGAAAATAAGAAGGGAGAGCTCTTTACAAGTGAAGCTCATATTGAAGTGGGCTCCTTAGGGGAGCCTATTCAAAAACATATTGATCAAGGAAATGCTCGAACAGTTGTCTTTAGATTTAAGGACGCTGATATTGCAAGAAGGGCCGGCGCCATTATGTATAAACGAGTTCGCGCGGCACAGGTTAAGAAAAAGAATATCCGCTATGACTTCGGAATGGATTATAAAGACGGTAAAGACCTCTTCTGCTCTGAGATTATCTCAGAGGGATTTAAGAAGGCCAGCAATGGCGAGCTTGATGTTCCTATCTTTAAAACAAAATTTAGCAGGGGATCGATTCCCTTTCTTTCAAAGCTAGGAATCAATGTTAACGAAGAAAATGTTGACGAGTTCGACACCTTTGGGCCTGGCGATATTGAGTTTGACCCGCGCTTTGAACTTGTCGCTGAGTGGAGAAACCCTGCCCGCATGAAAGATACAAGAAGCAAGGATCTTATCCTAACAAAGCTCTTTGAGTGGATGGAGACAAAAGGCTATGAATTTAGACCACCAGGAAAGATTAAAAGAAAGGCTTGGTTCAGCTGGGTCATGAGAAGAACTCCCCTTATAGGCCTTGCCTTAAAAGATAAGTTTCCAAAATACATGACAAAGGATCAGCTCAGACTCTTTCTTCATCTTGATGAAGTGGCCGAAGTCTTAAACGAAAGAATCGAGTTTGTGCAAAATGATATTGAAAGGCCTTTGACTCCTAAAGAAATCTTTTCGATTCTTGAGCAGTTTAGGGAAGAGGATTTTGCTAGGTTTGAAGATAAGCCTAAGAAATCGAAGTTTCATAGGTTTTTTCATCCTTAGATAACCTTTGAGTCTATAGGAATAAAAATGTTTAGAGGTTATAGGATTATTATACTATTAGTAACTGCATTCCTTTTTACGGTAAAATCAGGATTCTGTAGTCCAGTCGATAAAATAAGCGACATCTCTGCAATTTATTATGATAATGTTGACTTATCAAATAAATCGCCTTTGCCTTTATTTAAATCGTCTAATAACACCTATCTTGTTTTAAAGAATGATTACTTCTCGTTTGGAAAAGTGCATTGTTATCCAAGTTATGACTGGAGACGCAAAGGAACGGAATACTCCCACGCCACTAATTTTTGCAACAAAAATATAAGTCCTCTCTCGTTCGGAGAAGAAATTTCAGTAAGTGAATATAATCTTAGACGGAAAGAAGGACGATTGAATAATATTGTAACTAGGTCGGTGAAACTTATTCCTTTCGATGTCGTTGGAACGGGAGTTAATCTAGAAGTTCTTTTTAAGTTTATGAATTATCCACTGGAAGCATTATTTAAAAAATCAGATAAATATCTATTGATTCTCGGTAAAGATGTTTTTCAAAAAAGAGCCATGCGCTTACTCAATACTGATCCTTCTTTAAAAGTATTTTTGAAGAGTGTTGCGGAGAAATGTAATACTCTAACTGGATCTAAGTTAAAACAGTATTTTTCATCCTTGTTTAAGGGGTTTCAGTTAGATGGGTATGCTAAAAGAGAGTTAAAGGATCTAGGTAAAAACTCTCTTTTTAACTTTACGAATGCAGTTTCAAATTTGTTTATCAATTCAACCAACGAAATACAATCAACCCTAATCTTTGGGCTGTATGGTCGAGTCTTTCTTATTTCTGGGAATATGGAGAGGCCCTCAATCGAGTTAAGTAAGGAGTCAGGAAAGTGGAGAATAATAGATGTTAGTGAATATCCGAAAGGTGACTTCAGTGGGGTATATCTTAGGGAGACAAGAGAGGGTCGTGAAAGGTAGATGAGGAAGCGTGTACCTGTAGTTAGGCAGCCTTTTTGTAGCTTAGTTTAACTTTTTGGCCTGTTGCCCCAAGCACTCTAAATAAGACATCAAGCGAGATTCCCATTGTTTCACCTTTGAGTATTTTTGTTACTCTGCCCCTTGAGGTTCCTGATTCTTTTGCCAATAGGGTAACTGTTAATGATCTTTTTTCTACGATGTTCATTATTTTTTTAGTCACGCTATGACGGACTTCCCACTCGACGGCGTCTGAAGAAGATAAACCGATGGCCACAATGTGGTACGCGGGTCTTTTTTACAGTTTCAAGTATTTACAAATCTATTCTAAGTGATTTTACTAGGTATTCTCTTACGCTCTCTTCTTTAAGGGGATTAGACTTATCAAAAGCAGATTTCTAAGAGCAGTTAGGAGATATTTCTGAAACAGAACCTTACTCATTTATGATTGAAATAAAAAAATCATTTTTTGCAAAAGTATTTAGTGATATAATTATGTAAGTCATAGAAATTGCAAAAAGGACCCGCGTACCTATGTGCTAAGATCAAGATATTTGTTCTTAATTAAGATTGTAAAAGGAGTATTATGAAGATTTTAATATTGTTATTATTAATGCCATCTTTAGGATTTTCAGAATCTTTGTCTAGCTATGTTCTTGATCCAGACTATAGGACAGCCTACACTCCACCTGATAAATATTTGGTCAACTTATCTAAGGACGGTGGCAGCGTAAAAGAACTAATTAAAAGAATTGAAGCTATAGGCTTCTATCAGTCTCCAAGTTTTAAAAATGAAATAGGCTTTTTGAAGGAAGATGGATTCTATTTAAATGGAGAGAAGGTTTGCAAGAAAGGCTTTGGAGGAGCGTTAGTAGATAACTATATCCCACTAGATGACGATGGATGGATTAAGGTTCAGGGGAAAAACTTTAAGATGAGTGGCGGTACATTTTGTGAGCAGATTGGCTTATACAGGTCAGGCTTGGGGGAGGATTCCTTATCTTTTTTTATCGCTAAAAACATTACTGATAATTATATTGAAATTGAAGGGAAAGTTAAGATCTATTTAAAGAAAAAAGATTTTCCAAACGATAGCCAGATCGAAAAACCTACCGAGATAAAGGTTAGGAAAATGGCAAAAGAGTATTCTAAGTTTGAAAGCTATCGAAAAAAAGTATGTAAAATTTTAAAAAATGGTAGTAGCGATGAAATACTTGAGTTTTTGTCTAGCGAAAAAGTGAAGCATGTACTGATTGAGAGGAAAATTCTAAAAAAGGGAGAGAGCCTTCACAAATTTCACAGAGAGGATATATCTAAGGTCTGCGAATATAAAAACCTTTGGATACGAAAAGGAAACGTCCGATCAAAATACCTTAGTTTTGAATTTAAATCTAAACATTTTCCTCAAAAATATTTAGATCCCTCAGGTGAAAACTTCTCCGGCCGTTTTTCTTTTAGTCATAGAGGAGGTAGGTGGAGACTTGTCCTCTTCGGATATGACATTGAGACTAGAAAATATCCTAATTGAAAAGCCAAAGGTGCCATGGCAGATTCTAATTCCTGGCGCCAATGAGGTACGCAATGAGGTACGCGGGTCCTTTTTACAGTTTCAAGTATTTACAAATCTATTCTAGGATAAGGTGCCAGCAGACTTGTGCAAATAAAAGTACAGGGAGTCATGCACCTTTGGTCTTTGATACTTGTACCAAGAATAGATCAAGCAGCCTTTTTGTAGCTTAGTTTAACTTTTTGGCCTGTTGCCCCGAGTACTCTAAATAAGACATCAAGCGAGATTCCCATTGTTTCACCTTTGAGTATCTTAGTTACTCTGCCCCTTGAAGTTCCTGATTCTTTTGCCAATTGAGTGACTGTTAATGATCTTTTTTCGACGATGGCGATAATTTTTTTAGTCACGCTATGACGAACTTCCCATTCTACGGCGTCTGAAGAAGAAAGACCTAGGGCCTGAGCCAGTTCGGATGCGTTTTTTGTGATTATCGTTTTGCTTTTTTTCATAGCATTGCCTTTAAGTTCTTTTTCCCGAGATCAATTTCTTTCTTGGGTGTCTTTTGAGTCTTCTTATTAAACGCATGGAAAATAAGAACCTTTCCCTTTATTTTAACAAAGTAGAAAATTCTATAAATGCCATCAATTCCTTTTGACCGTAGCTCATAACAGCCTTTTCCTAAAGATGGCATAGGCCGAGAGGATGGCATTTCTAATCTTTCTCCAATTTGTAACTTAAAGATTAAGTATCCGATGTCTCGTTTAACTTCATCTGGGAAACTCGCGATTTCCTTTAGTGTCTCTTTGTTCCATTCCACTTCGTTAATAATTGAGACTCCTATAATGGTGTACCATATTCGGTACATTTGTGTCAATGGCTAGATACTGATTTACCTTCTTGTTGGTTATCCAAAGAACAGAATATTAATTTAGAGTTAAGTCTAAGAAAGAAAGAGAAAGATAGGTAAGTAGACTCAATTGTTGAACAGATCAATTCTTTATAGTGCTTAAGGCGCTTGTGAAGCCTTGACACTTAAGCCTCTCTTTAGGAGACTGCCCACATGGTCAGCCTCACTCAAAAGTTCAAAAATAAAGTTACGAAAAAGGTCTTCACTTGTCCGAGTTGCTCTAAGTCGCTTAGGGTTCCGATTAGGCCTGGGAAGACATTGATGGTGACTTGTAGCCGCTGCCAAGGTCAGATTCAGCTCTCTTTTAAGAGCCCGGTGACTGAATTATTCAAGTGGGAGAAGGGAAGAACCCTGACTTATAATTTTAAAATGCTTGGGTGGCGTTTAAAATCTTTGCCTATTTCTATAAAAATCACCCTTTTTATTCAAGTATTGGCCATCCTTTGGATTTGCCAGATTGGGTTTAAATGGGTTTTAGGCTTGAGCGGCGACGCTTTAGATAATCCAAGACAGGCCTCTCCCATAGTCCGTAAAAGCTAAGTAAATTTAGTACCTTACCCTCTCTGGGGTGTTGCCTTTTTCAAAATAGGGTTATAATAGTAGGAAAAATTATAATTCTGAAAGAGGTTGATATGGGCGTTGAAAAAACACAAGAAGCAAGAGTGCAGGCTAAGTTGCCTGAGCTTCAGCATCGTAACTTTAGAAACGATGAGTTCTGGAGAGATATTCCAGGCTGGTCCGCCGTCACTCGGGACGAATTTGCAGATCATAGATGGCAAACTAAGAATTCAATTAGAAAGATTGATCAAGCTAAGAAGATTCTTGGAAAGCTTTTAACTGAAGAAGTTTATCAAGACATGGTTGAAGGTCAAAAGATCACGCCCATGAATATTAGGATCACTCCTTATATCTTCGCTCTTATTGATTGGGATAATGCTGCTGACGATCCGCTTAGAAAACAATTTCTTCCACTAGGTTCTCAGTTTTTAGAAGATCATCCTTTTTATCTTGAAGATAGCTTAGGTGAAGATGATGACTCTCCGGTTCCGATGATCATTCACCGCTACCCTGATAAAGTTCTCTTTCTTCCTACTTCAATCTGTCCGGTTTACTGTTCATACTGTACGCGAAGCCGTCTTATTGGTGGCTCTACTGAGTCTGTTGAAAAAGAAACTTATGGCGCTAACCAAAAGAACTGGGAAGCAGCTTTTGATTATCTTATGAAGATGCCATTGATTGAAGATGTGGTTATCTCTGGGGGAGACGCTTATATGCTGACTCCTGCCCAGATTGAATTCATTGGAGAGAGCCTCCTTAAGATACCTCATATTAGAAGAGTTAGGTTTGCTACAAAAGGAATCGCTATCTTCCCTCAGAAAGTTTTAACTGATGATGCTTGGCTTGGGGCCTTAAAGAAAGTGCATAGATTGGCCATTTCTTATGGAAAGCAAGTGGTTGTTCATACTCACTTTTCTTGCCCAAGAGAGATTACTAAATGGTCTCAGATGGCCATGGATAGACTCTTTCAAATGGGAATCATAGTCAGAAACCAAGCGGTTCTACAGGCTGGTGTTAATGATAAGGTTGAAGACATGGTTCTTTTAACTAGGGCCCTCTCTTATCTAAACGTGCAACCATACTATGTTTATCAACATGATATGGTTCCAGGTTGTGAGCATTTTAGAACAACTCTTAGAGAGGCAGTCGAACTTGAAAAAGCAGTGAGAGGAACAACGGCAGGGTTTAATACTCCTACCTTTGTTTGTGATCTTCCTGGCGGTGGTGGTAAACGCCACGTTGCTTCTTATGAATACTATGATGAAGAAAACGGAATCTCAGTCTGGCGTGCTCCTTATGTGAAGCCTAATGAGTATTTTCTTTATTTTGACCCAATCCATAAGCTTTCAGCAGAAGCACAGGAGAGATGGAGAGATAAAGAACAGCATCAGGTCATGATTGACGCTGCTGTTGAGAAATCAGGGGTTAAAGCTAAGCTAAACGGTTAATTTTCGGGGTCTTAGACCCTTGAAAATTTTTCATACAAATTGCCCATGGGCTCCTTAAAGGCTACATCTTAAGTAGATACAATTTAAGGAGCTAATCATGCAAAAAGTAATTATTTTATTAATCTTAGTTAGTGCATTCTCAGCAAGCGCTAATGAAAGGATCGAAATCGCCAAGACATTTGAAGGACGTTATAAGCTAGTTAAAGAACTTGCTAATGACTTTGATGAGCCTTGTGCAAGAGAGCTCTCTGTTCGTTATTGGAAAACTGATAAGTTCTTAGACCTTCAATTTGTTGACTCAAGCCTTGGGATCTTTACAGTAGATCATTCTCCAGCAGTTAGGGCCTATATTGAAAATAGTTTTGTCTTTGATGTTGTTAACAAGGTTAATACCTCGGAAGACGAAGAGTATATGACAACGACAAGAATCAATACGACAAGAATGGAAGAGCGTACTTATAAAGGTGAGCCAGGGGATTACGAATTACGGACTCAAGCTTATTTTTCAAGAAACGTCTTTAACGGACAAGTTCGTTATGAATTTCTTAACAAGAAATTAAAAAGAAAAGAATGCCTTTATCAGTAAGATAAAAGTAAGTAGATAATCACAGCTGGTGGGAGTCCCTGTAGGACGCCCACTTTCGCTAACTCTTTATTAGATACCGCTAAGACAATTCCCGCACCTACCATGACAAAAGCGCTCGATAAGAGCATTCCATTTCCTAACGGATCTCCACGGAGTTTAAAGACAAGTCCAACCACCATTGCGAAGGCCAAGAAGAGGTTATAAAAGCCTTGATTAAGAGCAAAAGGATAGACGGCAGGGGCGTCTTCTTTAGAGACTTTAAAGCGCTTATGCGCGCCTTTCATAAAAAGAACGGTTTCAAGCCCAAACGCCACTAGATGAAAAAGAGCAGAATAAATAACCAACACTATAAAAAGATACTCTTTCATTTTCCTACCTGTCTGTTTTTCGTCTTCGAGTTATTTCTTCAATTCCCGTTAAAAGTTCAGGATATGATTCAATGATACGAAGGAAATCATCTTTTTGTAACTTAAAAAGGTCACAATAGCTTTGCGCCCTGACGTTTGCGTTTCTTGTGGTTTTCTCAATCAAAGCATTCTCACCGAAGCATTGTCCATCATGCAGAGTGGCTACAATATTCCCGTCAGAGATTAAGACCTCACAAACACCATGAGAGATTATAAACATTTCTTCACCGCTTTCGCCAATATTGATAATATTTTGCCCTGGAGAGTAGTTCATTTGCTCTAGTGAAGATGCTACTTCTTTTAAACAAGGAAGAGAGCAGTTCTTAAAAATAGGAACTGATTTAATCAATTTCATATTCATATATGTTTTTAATTCTGCTTGAAGTGCTTGTGGTAACTCTCCAATTATAATTTGATCGTTATTACTCAGTCTTTTAGTAAAAAGATGATTGTAATAATCAAAGGCAGTCGTTTGGAGCCTAGCAGGAATATTATAATGCTTCATAAAGAGTTGAAGATCGTTGAACTTTTCATTGGCCTGTTCTTTATAACGGGCAGCCTCAGTAATCATTTTTGTCACGTTACCAATAACTACACCATAAAGAATCACGCCTGTGATCATGATCACCATCGTAAAGAGTTTTGCACCATTAGTAATAGGGGTGATGTCTCCATAGCCAATTGTGGTTAGAGTCGTAACGACCCAATAGACACCATTTATATAGGCCGTTGTGATATCAAGACCCGGCTCTGGTGGTTGAACCCAGATCCATAAACAAGCAATGCCGTGAACAGCAATGATCGCTGAGAACAAAAACATTTGCATCTTGATAAACTTTGGAACTATTTTAAGAGAGTTTACAAAGTGAAAGAGCTTAACAATCCTCACAAGTCTAAAGAGCCTAAGCCACTTTAAGAAATGAACGCCATGACTAACACCTGCAAAATAAGCAATCACATCAAAAGGAATACAGGCCAAGATATCGACAAAAAGAAGGGCGCGGTAAGTCCATCGGCCGCCTGGTGTCATGTCTTTATTTTTTTCTTTGGCCCTTTGGCGGATATGATAAATAAGATCGACAATAAAAAGTAGGGAGATGATGGCGTCACTGACGACTTGCCAGTTCTGAAGCCTGGTCTCAAAGGTAAAACTAAAGGGGGCCTCGCAGGCCGTAAAGGCCACGGCCCAAAATATGACTCCGAGCCATAAAATCTCTGGTTTGGTGAGCTTACTTTTACCCATTTCTCTCTTCCTTTTGCGTACCTCTTATTCGGCACTTACTGATTAAAAGTTAAGTTTATTCAGGGCCTTAAACTTGACAAAAAAATATTCAAACCCATTATGTAGGTAGATGAACTTTTTTAGCTAATGGAGCTATAGATGATTAAAAGATTCGGCTTTTGGATAATGACAAACATACTTATTATCGTTCTTGTCTCAACAATTGTAACAGTGGCTACTCGCTACCTCGGTATTCAGATGCCCACAGGGTACGCAGGACTCTTTGTCATGTGTTTTATCTTCGGGATGGTAGGAAGCTTTGTCTCACTCAAACTTTCGCGCTGGATGGCCAAGAGATCAATGGGAGTTGAGCTTGTAGAAGGCAACCCAAACTATACAGACTTAGTTCAAACTGTTCATCAACTCTCTCGTAAAGCAGGAATTGAGACTATGCCAGAGGTTGGTGTTTATAACTCTCCTGATGTTAATGCTTTTGCTACAGGTGGCTCTAAGAACACTTCTTTAGTAGCGGTTTCAACTGGTCTATTAGAGAGAATGAGTAAAGAAGAACGTGATGGCGTTTTGGCCCATGAAGTGGCCCATATTGAAAATGGTGACATGGTTACTATGGCCTTGGTTCAAGGGGTGGTGAACACCTTTGTTATGTTCGCGGCCTTTGTTGTAACGCAAATTATCGACAATGCCATGAGAGGTGATGACGATGAAAGAGGCGGGGGCTTAGGCTTCTTTGCTCAAATGATCGTGAGAAACCTGCTTCAAGTCTTTTTTGGTATTTTGGCCATGCCACTAGTGGCCTATTTCTCTCGCTGGAGAGAATACAGAGCCGATGCTGGGTCAGCGAAACTTGGCGGAAAAGATAATATGATTAAGGCCCTAGAAAACTTACAGTCTAATCAAGCTCTCATGAGTGAAGTTAAAGAAGATAATATGGCGGCCTTTCAAATCTCTGCTAAAACAGGGTTTATGGCGCTAATGAGTACGCATCCTCCTTTAGAGGATCGTATTGCTGCCCTTAAAAGATCTTAAGAGTTTCTTTATAAGAATCAAGTAATTCAAGAACACATTCACTAACCGTGGGTGTGTTCTTTATCAAAGCACTAATCTGACCAATCTCAAGTTCACCTTGATCCATATCACCTTCGAGCATGCCTTTTTTAGCGCGGCCCTTGCCTAGGATCTTTTGAAGCTCTTCTTTGCTAGAGCAGTTCTCTTCAGCTGTTAAGATCTCCTGAAAGAACTTGTTCTTTAAAAGTCTAACGGGAACTAATTCTTTCATAGTAAGGAGAGTATCAGAGGCCTTCGCCTTGATGATGGCCTCTTTAAAATTTTCATGGGCAGAGGATTCTTTAGTCGCCGCAAAGCGAGTTCCTAGTTGAACGCCATCAGCTCCTAAAGCTAGAGCGGCTGCTATTCCTCTTCCATCACCAATTCCACCAGCGGCGATAAGGGGGATCTTTATAAGGTCTCTGACCTGAGGGATTAAGCTCATGGTTGTGATCTCATCTCTTCCATTATGCCCGCCAGCTTCAAAGCCTTCAGCGACAATGGCGTCAACACCTGCGGCCTCGCATTTTAAGGCAAGCTCCGGCGAGGAAGTTACGTGGACTACAGTGCAGCCTTTATCTTTTAAGAAGGAAGTGTATTTTTTAGGAGATCCTGCAGAAGTAAAAAAGATTCTAACCCCAGCGTCGAGAGCTGTTTGTATTTGTTCGGAGGCTTTTTCATAAAGAAGTGGGATATTAACACCAAAAGGCTTATCGGTTAACTGATTGGCCATGGCTAAGTGCTGCTTTAAGAGATCTGGTTTCATAGAGCCAGCACCAATAAGACCTAGGCAGCCAGCATTACTAACGGCCGCAGCGAGTTTTCCCCCAGAGACCCAGACCATGCCGCCTTGAACTATGGGGTAGTCTATCTTAAAAAGATCAGTGATCACTTTGTTCTTAAAGAGACTCATGCCTTCTTGCCATTTTTTCTCTTGAGGGTTGTCTCTAGTGCCTTAATCACATTGATCATCTCTGGTGTTGGATATTTTTGATAAAGTTCATCAATGATGGGAGTCGGTTTTCCGCCTCTTTCTCTAAAGGCCATTAGCTCTTTAACAAACTCTGAAGAGATCAGAAAGATCTGCTGAAGTGAATTCATTTTAGAGACATTCGCCGTTGAAAATCCCTTCCCATTCATGGCCCCATGGTGAAGCTTAACAATCTCGTCCACACCTAATGGAGCTTCAGGATGTTTTCTAATAAGAACAGAGGACTCTAAAGCATGATTAAAAACTAAGTCCCAGTCTTCTTCAGAGATATTTGAGGCCTCAAGCTCATCGTAAGTTGTGATGCGGGCGAGGTCTTCATTTTCGACAAAACTTATATCTTTAAAGAAGGCCGCAAAGGCCAGTTTTTCATGATCGGCTTTTGTTTCTATTCCAAGGTTCTTTATACATTCACTGGCCACTACCGAAGTCATATGACAATGCTGATAGAGGTAGCCTGATTTTGAATTGATGATCTTATGCAGAAGACCGCTCATCTCACTGGTCTTACCAAAGACATCAACCATATTATCAACGATTGAATCTGTTAGCTGAACAGTGGCTGAAGTAAAGCCAAGTTTTAAGATCTCTTTTGTCGCTACTGAGTAACTATCAGCGATGACTTGAATTTGCTCGTCGATTTCATCATAGTCTTGATCAAGAAGCTGGACAAGTTGATCGCTTAAGAAGTTGGTAAAGTTTTTTTGCATATCCTTAGCTATATAAAAATGCGTTAGGTTTTGTTCAACGTATCTCTTAACCATAGATTTAGAAAAGGCGTCACCTGCGTGAATCCTCTTAACAAATTGATAATCATCCGGTCCCTTCTTAATTCTAATAAAAACGTCACAGCATGAAGTATCAAGTCTTGCAAAATAAGAGACCGGGACGGGAATATAATCGGGGAGTATCTTTTTGGCCAAGATCTCTTGGCTGATGCCTAGGATCTTAGCGGAAGTGTTGATCACTTTTTCCCATTCATTGGCATTTTCAATAACGACGGCATGTTCCGAATGACTCTTAACATTTCCGCCTAAGATGATTAGCCCTGTATCTAATTTTTTAGAGTTAATAAATTCAACAATTTTTTTAGCAGTGCTTTCTTCACCGATCTTATGCTTACATATAATAAGATCAATAGTGGGCAGGATAGTCAGAAGACCTATGGCCTCATCAGCGTTCGCGCGAGGAATAACTTCAACACCAACATAGGTGCTCAGGTTAATACTTAAGAGTTCATTCAAACTCGGGTTGTCTTCAATGAGAACGATCTGTCCCATAATAATCTCCAATTATTAATATTATCGGAAACTTACGGAAAAATATAAACACTAGGAATTGATTTCGCTATCTGTGTAAGGAAGTATCTTTGGGTTCTCTAATTTTTTTAAAAGTTGATCGCTATGCTCGCCTTTTAGAAAGCCCCTTGTAGCACTACGCTTGAAGGCAAAGCCTTCTCTTTCTTCAACTATCCAGCCAGCAGCAAAGAGCGCCTTTTTTACTCGGGAAGAGGCACTATATGTTGAGAGGATGACCTCATCGCTGCTTAATTCTTTTAGATCCTCAAACCATTCTTTCGTCCAAAGAGTAGGATTTCTTTTTGGAGAAAAAGCATCTTGGTAGATGGCATCAAAGGGGAGTTTGAAAGAGTGCTCTTTAATGGTCTCTCTAGCGTCCCCAATTAAGATAACGGCCTTTGCAGATCCCTTTGTTCCAACATAGGCGTTTCCTACTTTTTCAAAGGTATCGAAGATCTTGTTTTTTTCTTGTGCCCAAAGAACTAACTTTTCATCAAGCTCTGTTGAATAAAAGATGAAGTCCTCTAAGACTTTTGAGGTTTCAATAAAACCAAGTCCTGTAGCAAAGCCTACTTCGAAGATGCATTTTGACTTTCTGTCGGCCACTTCACATCCATCAATATAAACATAGCGGGTTTCAGTGGCAGCACCATGACTGCTATGGCAGCCCTCGTTGAAAGCTTCTGAAAAGAGGCTAAAGGAGCCATCTTCAGTTTGAATAACTTCATACTCGCCAAGAGATCCACTAAATTTCAAATACTTATCCTTTGAATAGGAATAAAATTCCTCTTTTTTGCTAAAGACATACTGTTTTTACCCGAAAAGGTAGAGGTATGAAAGTAACTATCCTCTTCATTCTTTTGGCCTTAGCTGTTTCCTGTGGAAACTCAGGGAGAAAGCCTTCAACTGAATCTCAGTTAGGTAGCGCTCTTAGTGCTGGTGGTGAGTTTGGTCCGAATGAAAAGAATACTGCTATTAAGATTTGTTACGCGTTTCGCTCTAAGAATACCAATTATAGGGCGAGCTTCTTAAACACTACTTTTAATTTTAACCTTTCTTATAGAGATTGTGAGGGAGATGATGAAAATGAGCTTTTAGGGACTACCTTAAAAGCGCCTCTATCTTCTCAGCCGATGATCTTTGATGCCATTTCCGAGATTCCTTTTTACAATAATGTTCAAACAGATAAGGCCGGCGTCTTAAAAGATATTTGTTCATCTCTTTTAGATGGAGGCAACCCTTCAAGAAGTTCTCTTTCCTCTGGTCGTTTAGTAGAAATCAGTTTCCTAACTTCAAGTGTTGATAGGATTATTGTCAGATCAGCAACTCTAGTGGGAAGCGGTTATGTTATCGACCAAGAAGAACGCTTTGAGGTTGATTCAGCCGCAGGAAACAGAACTGGTCAGATCAAGTTTGCCTCAAGAGAAAAAACCTGTTCTAACGGACGTGTTGAAAGCATGACTCAGCAGCTTATCTCACAATAACGCCAGGCGTTTTACCCATTCAATTTTCAAATGTTACCATGATCTCCTAAACAATCTTAGGAGAGTGTATGAATTTCATGAAGGCATCATTTTTAATTATTTGTTTAACAAGTTCTCTTTGGGCGCAAGATAGAAGAGCGATCAAGAGACAGATCAGTGACCTTAGCTTGAGAATGGACCGTGAAGCTCCCTACTCGGATGCTGATACTGAAGATCTCCTTGAGGCCAGAGACCTCTTAAAAGAAGGGCTAATTCTTATCGCAGGCCAAGGCGGCGGCGGTGGAGACTTTAAGTTATGTATCAATTACGCCTTTGAGCAATACAAGCGTCAGTATAGTAGCTCAGCGGCTCTTGAGAGGGCCCAGGTAAAATGTAAGAACGTAGTGGACATGAAAGTCTTAGAGTTTCTTTTTGAAAAGCATAAGAGAAACCAGAGCGCAGGTGGGGCCATGGACCTAGCCACTTCTCAGTCAGACAGATCTGTTAAAGGTAAGGTTGAGTTGATTGAATTCTCTTATGATAAACATTCAAGAAATACGAGTTCTACTAGCGCTGCTACAAAGGCCGTGACTAATGCAAGAGCTCAAAAAAGAAACCGCGGAACTCTCGCTTGTTTTAATCAGTACTTTCCTATCCATAGCAGAACTAATAGTTCATCAGTTGCCATGGATAAGACTTCAGATACTTGTTCAAGATTCTAATCAAAAAAGGGAGCTACTAAGAAGTAGCTCCTGTTCTTAATTTCCAATCCATATAGATTCCTTCAAGCCTTGGTGCCACTAAAGTCTTATAGCGATGAAAGAGAGCTGCACGGGAATTATCCTTGTCAGCATGCTCAGCGAGAACTCTAAGAGTTTCCATATAAGAGAGGGCCTGGCATAAAGTTTCAGCATGTTCCATAAGAGAGTTTACATTATCTTCATTGGCCCAGTTCTTAAAATCAAGCATTTTTGAAGCTTCAGGCTTTAGGCTTACAAAAAGAAGGCCTAGCATCTTTTTCTTAAAGCGGTAGTGAACGCTACTGAACTCTTTGTTCCATTCTTCTGCTCCTGTGAGAAGCTTTGTTCCAGGGTGCTTAAAGAAGACATTTCCAAAGAAACTCTTAGGATCTTTGATGGCGTATTTAATTATATCTTTTAAGGCCATAAGCGCCTGAATCTGACTTGTTCCTTCGTAGAGAAGAGGACCAAAGCTATCACGGTGAAACCTCTCCACTGGGTATTCTTTCATATAGCCATAGCCCCCAAGAACTTGAATAGCTCTTTGAGTTAAAGTAGTAGCCGCTTCACAGGCATAATACTTTATAAGAGGAGTTCTCTTACGAGTCCAAAGCCACATATCATCAAAGAGGATCTTTTCTTCAGAGCTTAGGTCACCTGTCGTTTGTTTTTTATTTTCAAGATAGAGAAACTGATCAAACTTACTAACAGTATCGACGATCAAGGCGCGGAGGGCGTCTCTTTCAGTTTCAAAGTCTTCGAGGTTTCTTTTCATAAGGGGAAGCTCTGAAATGGGCTTTCCAAATTGCATTCTTCCTTCAGCATATTCTCTAGCGTAACCAAGACTAGCTTCGATCACACCAAGGGCCTGAATACCAACACAGATCCTAGCTTCGTTCATAAGATAGAGCATGTACTTAAAGCCCTTTCCTTGTTCACCAACTAGTTTTGCAACTGAGTTTTCATAGACGATCTCTGTTGTAAAAGAGCCCGTCATCCCCATTTTATCTTCGTTCTTAGCGACAACAAAATTAAGCCCTTCTTTTCCAGGATGGTCTTGTTCAATAAAGAACATAGAGATCCCAGAGAGGTCATCAGCGTCGCCTTTAACTTTCGCTAAAACAAAAGCAACTCCGCCGCCACCATTAGTGATAAAGATCTTTGATCCATTTAAGAGGTAGGTTCCATCTTCTTGAAGAGTAGCTGAGGTTTTCATCATACCAAGATCAGATCCACAACCAGGTTCTGTTAAGTTCATAGATCCAGAGATCTCACCAGAGATTACCTTAGGAATAAGTCTTTCCTGAGTTTCTTTATCGCAGTAACGGTGGATCATCTCACCCATAGAAGTAAAGAAAGCGATCTGTGAAGAAGAGGACATGCAGCTTCTGGCAAGCTGGCCTATAAACATCATATAGATTGAGCAGGGAACTTCTAGCCCTTCAAATTTTCGCGGAAGCGGAAGTCCGTAGACACTAAGCTCTGCTGCCTCTTTATAAAGTCTTTGTAAGTGAGGACCAGGAACTGTTCGGCCATCAACAACTTCACCGGCCCCATCTTTATTGAGGAGTTCGCCGATTTCTTTAACTGAAGTACCGGCCCACTCTCCGGTTTGGGTAAGGAGCTCTTCAAGGAATTGAATGACATCCTCTTTAGTTTCAAAGCCATCTTCGGTAGGAAAACTAGGGTAGTACAGGTTAACAATTGAATCCCAATCGATTCCATTTTTAAACAACCACTTCCATTCTGACTCATCGCTATAATAGTTCACTAAGGCTCCTTCTTATTGAGAAAGAGAAATTTTAGCATCAAATGAAAGTGGTGGGTATAGGGGGCCTTACTAGTAACCTAGAATATCATTGATAGACTTAGCGGAAATAGAGCTGTCTTTTCCTTCTTCTACGACGGGCTTAATACCAACGCTCTCAGCAGAAGCCTCAATCTTATCGGCATGGGCCTTAGCATCACCATTAGATGCGGTGCCTCTACCAGTTCCACTAGGGCTCCCACCATTAGGGTTATAGGCGGAATCACCGAGTTCTATCGCAAGGGAAGTTGTATTTCTTCCAGAAGTATCTTGTCCGGCGCCATCCTTCCCTGAGACCTTTAAGTAACCAGCTACAATATTGGTAAAGTGAATAAGTTCCGTATACCTTTTGGCCTTACTTGAGAGCTCTTCTTGAATCACTGTTAAACGAGCTTTGTTGTCACCTTTTTCTAGATCAGGATCATCTTGTGTCTTGCCTTTGATTTTTTCCGCCAAGGTATCAATATACGCTTTTCTCTCAGCTGCATAACGGTCTTTAATTTCTTGAGCCAGTTGAGCAGGTTTCTTACTGGCCAATAATTTTTCTATTTCTTCTTCAGAGAAGGCCTGATCCAATAAGTAACTACGAACTCCTTTTTCAGGATCTTCAGCTAGGCTATCATCGATCTTCTTTTCTAAGGCGCGGCTTCTTAAGTCGGCTTCGGCGATCAGCTGTTCGTTCTCTTCTTTTTTATCTGAAAGGTATTTCTTACACGCTTGTTCGTCGACGACGGCATTGCCTTCAAAGCACTTTTTAAAAGCATCATTCTCCACATCAACGGCGTCTTTGAATCCTGACTCTTCTACAAATTCTTTAGAACTCATGACAGTAAGGCTTTCATTTTGATCCACCATATAAGTCTTTTTAAGATTCTCTACAACATTTCCCTGAAAGCCATTTCCAGAAGCACCGGCATCAGTTCTAATCTTCTCTAATTTAGTTTCAATATCGTTAACGGCAATAATATTTTGCTTAAGTTGTTTTATATAAGTCACAACATTACAGGCCCTCGTTTTTGAGTTCTTATAAATATCCTTTGTCTTAGAGTCTTTTGAGATGGCGTTGTAGTCGGACTTTCCACTATTGGTAGCATAACAAATATGCTTAAGAGCTCCTACGCATTCGTTGAAATTAGCCTCACTACCTAAGCGCTGCTCAGTCCCTTTGGTAGGATCACTTGGGTCGACTGCAACTGTGCTTACTCCGCTATTAGCAAGGTTATCAATATTTTTCTTTCTCTGATCTGCTAGCTTGGTTTTATTTTCTTCAATAAGAAAATCATTACTAGGATCTGCATCAAGACAGTATGAACTCATGGCCTGAATAACATTCTTTGTTAGTTGAGACTTAAAGAGCTTATGAAAGGTGGTGTGATCGGCAATGGTTAAACCTTTTTCTTCACCATAGATGGTCTTCTCTAACTTCTTTCTCATATGTTCTTGGAGCGCCAGAAATGAAGGCTCTTGATTAACTTGTTTGAGAAAGCCTTTATCAATGGACTCAAATTTTAAATTACCTGAATCTTCACTACCTTCGGCTTTCCCTCCAAAGTCAGTGACCTTGTTGGTGACAACTTCTTTTTCATCACCAGAAAGACCTAAGCCCAAGTCTATTTGTGCTTGAGTTGGATTCCATAAACAACTGCTCACTTTATCATTAAGCTTATCGGCCCCAACATTTTCCTTACAGGCCTCAAACTTATTTGAAACCCCAGAGGATTCAAGGATGAATTCAAGGTCTTTTTCTTTAGCCCCAATTCCACCTTGAGCGCCTGGATCTTCAGGAACCTCTTCAGGAGCTCCGCCTACAGCAATAGCATCTTCAGCCATGGCCAAAGGATTAAAGGAGAGGGCAGCGAATAGGATTAAAAAGGAAAACTTCATACTTCTATTATCGGTTAGTTCTTTTATATTCTTGAGTGAAAGCCGCGGTTAAATAGTTATTGCTTTAATATTGCGTCATTTCGGTGAGTTAGAGCTCATAAAGATATTATCAACTAGGCTTATAAAGCCACTATTAATGGGCTATAAGGCAGTTTATGGACAAAACAACTGAAATCAATAATGAAGACCAGATCTTTAATAAGCTTATAGAGGACCTAGGAATCACCGAGATTTCCGCTGAGACTCTAAAAGGTGCCCGTCTTGGGTATGGGCTACTTGATCAAATAAATTCGATCATTGAAGAGCCAAGTGAGAAAAAAGAAATTCACTAAATTCGTGGCCCCTGATATCCTGTAGCTCTATGAAGTTTAAAGAACGCGCCAAATACGTCATCCCTAATGCCATTTTTCTGATCGCTATTGATCAATGGACCAAGTACTTGGCCGTTGTTCACCTTAAAGGCTTTCCAGAGAAGTCCTTTCTTGGTGGTTATTTCAAGCTTCTTTATGTCACTAATAGGGGAGCTTGGGGCTCTATGGGATCTGACTGGCCAGAGCCATGGCGTAAGATCGTTTTGATCGTTATCCCCGTCCTCTTTATCCTTGGGCTTTCTTGGTATATTTTTAGAGAGAAAACTCAGCTTAAGACCTTAGAGCTAGTGGCCTTTGGCTTTATCATCGCTGGCGGTGTTGGCAATATGATCGATAGGATCCACGCTGACGCGGTTATAGATATGCTTTGGATGGGGATCTCTCATCAGCGCTATCTTCAGACCAATGTCTTTAATATCGCTGATGTGGCGATCATGATTGGCTTCTTTCTTATGGTAGGGGACTTTATCGCTGAGAAGCTTCCTAAAAGTAAGGCCGACTAACCTAAAAGAATTACCATAGTGTTGATATAAACTGACTTCATCGGTACAAACCCTCCTGTGCGGGGGAAGCAAATTATGAAAACATTTATCAGCAGTATTGTCGTAACGGCATCTATTATTATCATGTCTACTTTGATTTTTTTACCGGCCTATCAGGCTTAAGTACCTAAAATCAGCTTTTTAGACCAAAATACTTAAGTATCAGCTCCATTGTTCCGTTAAGCTAATGGGAGAATGAAGATGTTAAACGCTAAAAGGCTGGTTCCTTTCATATTCTTTGTATTGTTTACAAGTAGTGCTTTTGGCACGAGCGCAGCCGATATTGAAGAGCCACTTCAATTCTTTAAAAGTTATTATTCAAAAGAAGAACTTAAAGAAATCTATAAAAGAACAACTCAGGCCTTAATTGAAATCGAGAAAAAAACTAGGTACCCAAGTCAGTTATCAATTGAGAAGACTAGTTACAACTTCCCGAGCTTTCCTTTTATAAATGAGGCCCACGCTGCTAAAGGTGTTGATGGAAAATGTTTCTTCGGTGGATGGCTAACTAATCAAACACCTAATTGGTGTAACGAACCATGGAAGCACGCAAGTGATCCCCAGGCTAAAGAGCTTGGACCTACCTATGATTCTGCTAGTTACTGTGGAGGGAAGAACCTCTTTCGTTGTAATCCAGTTTTATTTGGAATGCCAAAGGATCATGACCCAAAGCTTGGAAAGAATCCTGACAGAGGAATCTGCATCGAGATCGATAGTTATAAGCATGTAACCGCTATGTGTGTAAAAGAAGCGACTAAGCATATTGATAACTATATTGATGTTCTTTCAAAAGATCCTAAAAAATTAGAGCAGTTCTTAGGCCATGCAACTGAGATCTTAAATTATTGTGACAAGGATAAGCTTAATTACTGTGAAGGCCTAAAGGCTTACCTACAAAAGATAACAAAGAAAGCTGAGGACTGTGCTAAAGCCCGAGTAGAGGCCACTTTACCTAAAGTCGTTCCTAGATTAAATAATGATATTATCAAAGTCACTGAGAAGCTTATTGAAAAAGAAGAGCCTAAGCCGGTAGTCGAAGTAACTCCAGAGCCAATAATAGAGCCAAAGCCAAAACCAATTATTGTTGAAAAGCCTAAAGAAGATACGATCAGGCCCGTTGAAAGACCTGAGATTGATCCTCTTACGCAAAAAATCTTAGCCTATTCTAACGACCCAAGAACTCAAAGAATGATCGATCGAATGCGAGAGATCTATAGAAGAAATTGTAATGCTCGTGGTTGCCGTGGAAGTAAAGGAAATGTTCCTGGCGGTGCTTGCTGGCGTTATGTTAAGCATGGCCTCATGAAGGGGAGTTATGCTGATGGTTATTTAGAAAAGCATAAACAATCCTATCCTTATACTCCAACTGCAAGTGCGAAGAATGCTGGTAAGGAATTCTTTGAGACAAAAGAAGTTGGATTTACGAATCTTTTAAAGACAGATAAATATAAAAACCTAAGTTCTGCAGACGCTCCAGTTGGCGCCGTGTTAGTCTATTCAGGTGGAAAGCATGGACATGTTGAAGTAAAGGCCTCTCAAAGTGAATATATAAGTGATTATAGAGCTGGCAAACCAACAGATAAGACCAGTGCATACCGCGCGAAAACACGTAAGCTGGTAGGTATCTATGTCAAAGTCGATTAAGTTTTTCTTGCTTTCATTAATATTAATAAGCTCTCTTTCGGCTGCTGAGCTAGGGAAGTATCTTCCTTTAAAGAAGTCACACCTTCCGGCCCTTTATAAAGACCTAGAGTCTTCAATCGCTAAACTTGAAAAATCTAAAGATAAGAAACTTCTATCAAAAATTATAAAAGTCTATGTGGCCCATCATCAATTTGATAAAACCTATTATCCTTATGAGATGTTGGCGCCCTTTTACTCAAAGAACAAGCAGCTCATCATCAAGGAGCTTTCTAAGTTTAAAAAAATTGATAGGGAGCTCGCTAAGAGAAACCTCGAAGTTGCTCTTAACGAAATCATAAATGGTAATGGTTAACTTTATTTAATAAACCAGTCTTTAGAAGATATCGCGAATGGAGCATTTCTTTTCTCCATCTTTTGTGGCCTGATCTTCATTTTTGTAATCTCTCAGAGCACCTGTGTATTCTATAAATAAATCACTATTTTGAGGGGTAAGCAAACTGTCTTTATCAAGGGCCCAATTAATATTACTTGCTGTATCATGAATGAGACTAGATAAACCACTGGCAACCGCTCTTACTCCTTCATCGTTGAGTTTTAAGTCTCCATCACAGAAGCTTTTCAATTCTTTTAGCTTGTATCCAAACTCACCGTTTAGTTTGTCGAATTGATCACGAATCTTTGATTGCCCTTCATTGAGAAGTCTGGGGACACTACTTGAAAATACTCTTTTACTTGCTTTATCCAGTCTTTCTTTAAAGAAGTCTAACTTACCAACTCGAAAGCAGATTTTTGATTTAACATTAGCTTTACTAAAACCTTTGTATTGGAACGAAAGGTTGTTAATCTGGCTCGCAATACCTGATATTTCTGGATTAACTTCAAAGTAGTCTCTAAGTTCCACAATTGCGCCAATCCTTTGTGAATTAATCGGCATCTTTAGATTATAAGATCTTTCAAAAGAGAATTCTGTTGCGCTGGCAGACATTGCTGTAAAAGATATAACAAAACCAAAAAGTAACTTCTTCATTCTCAAGACCCTTGTTCAATACAGTCTAAATATTGACTGTATATCTAATATTATTATTCCTCTTCATTGTGCCTCGAAAAATTAACAGAGAAGATTTTATCGTCGAATATGGGTACAATTTATATGTCTAAAAAATAGACGGTTAACGGATATCTTTTTGACCTTGTTAATGAGGGGAGAGTCTCTATTGGTGGAGATTTTTTGGAGTTGAAGGTGGCGGCGAAGTGGGAAATCTAAATTAAAGGTTATTTGAGATAAAAGAGGCTAATCACTACCTCAAAACCTACCCCATATAATGGTAATTATGGGGGGTAAGCCCTAGGGAAAAGCTTCTCATTCTAGGTATTTCCAAGAATCTCTATAAATACGACTTTAAGAAACTTAGCATCTTTTTCTTTTCTGTTAAGAGTTTTAAAACTCCCGCAACATGACCGCCTTTAATCTCACGTTTTTCTGGTTTTCCGCAGGCCTTCCACAGCTTCAACTGATTACTTGTTGGAACTGAATCGTCGTTTAACGAAATAAGCATCCTTAGGTCTGCCTTTCTTTTCTTACAGGCGCTCATAGGATCATTCTTGAGCCTTGATCTCATATAAGCTTCATAATCTTTTTTATCAGTTAGATTAAGCGCCTTCATATGAACGGCGCGATCTTTGACCAGTTGCTTGACCTCGGAATATGCATAAAGAGACGGGAAGTCGCCGCCAGCGACGTTGACCCATGCTGCTCTGATCTCAGCAATAGAGCCTAGAAGGATTGTGCTTCTAATTCCTCCCTGGGATCCCCCTACTGCAAATACCTTATCAAAATTATAGTCTTTCTTGAGGTAATCTAATGTTAACCGTGCCCCAGCTATCGGTCTAAAAAAGCCTTTTTCATAGGCCCTGATAACCTCATCTTCTTTTGAATAGTCATAGACGGGATTTAGATTATTTAAATTTCTAAATTCTGAGACAATGACATGAAAGCCATTTTTAACTAAGAACTTTGCGGTAGATTTCTCTACAAACCCTTCGCCATTAATGGTTGGTGATAGGATGACTAAGGCATTCAAGGCTTTCTTAGTTGGCTCGTAAAAATCAATGGAAAATTTGATAGTCTCGGCACCTAGCTCTATCAATTCTTGAGTGATTTTAGAAACAGTATATTTTCTCTTTTTTTTCTCTAATTTCTTTACGTGAGAGATAACTTCATAATCCGTAAGGCTGATATCTTCTGCAAAAACAGGATTTATTAAGATAAGAAAGATAAGGTAGATTTTTTTCATAAGGGATAACTAGCATAAGTATGGTTTAAGATGATTTCTCTTGTAGAAAATACAAGTATAAAACCGAAGGAATAACTCCCCTATTTTTTCAAGCCCCTGAGAGGGGTTTTAAGCCTATTAGTCTTAGTTAATATGGATATCCGTTTTGATGGGAGTATCAACTTTATTCGGGATTTTAGGCACTTCTAAGAGCATCTATTCTAGCCATAGTCTAAGGACGATAATTTTCCCGTTTTTCCTAAGAAATCCCTGTAGTTTTTCACTATTATTGTCGATAATTCTCTTATGCTTTTACGTCTTATAACTTGTCTATTTATTCTTACTCAAGCCCCTACTTATGCAGCCGATTTTGAAGGCCTTCATGACGATGGAAAATGGGAGTTCATTAAAGAGAAAAAAGGCTTTAAGGTTTATAGCCGTCCCATGCCGGGATCTAATGTCCTTGGCTTTAAAGTTGAAGGTTATATAGACGCTCCTATTATCGATATTATGTCGACTCTAAGGGACGTAAACTTATCAAAAGAATGGCAGCCTGATCTACTTGAGAAAGTAACGATTAAGGATCTCGGAGACCTTGAGGCCATCACTTATTCTAGAGTTGATATGCCTTGGCCTCTTGATGATAGAGACTATGTTATTCACAATAAATTAATGGTTCATAAGAAAAAGAAGCTTCTCTTTGTTCTCTCAAAGTCTGTTAGTAAGAAAGGGTGGGAATCAGGAAGAAGAGCTGTCAGGGCCAATATAGGTTATTCAAATATTGGGCTAAGACCTGCTGGCGAGAAAAAGACCTATGTAGAATGGACACTTTTTGGGGAGCCTAATGGTAATATCCCTGACTGGGTGGTTAATTTTTATCAACAAACTTTTCCGATTAAGTTCTTTAAGCATTTAGCAAAAAGGGCCAATAAGAAGAAGCTTCCTATTCCTGCCGGCTTTAAAGTTATCCTGGCTGAATTAGAAGAAGTTCTTAATGAAAAAGATGGAAGGAAAGTCTCTAGTAAGCCTAAGAAATAGACCAAAAAAAAGGAGGCTTTCGCCTCCCCTCTTAATTACTTACTTATTTCTACTATAATCTTTGGCCATCTTCTTTGGAGTGGCTCCGAGCTTGGCCTCTTTACGACGCTTGGCCCTGGTCTCTTCAGCCCTGTTGATTGAGTACTCATCATCAGGCTCTTTAGCGATAATAAAATTCGCTAAACGATTTGTATAAGACTCAGTATGGCAGCTAAAAAGTGGCGGGAACGTGTCCATAGCAAAGTCTTTCTTACCCTTGCTAGTATCGTTCCAGTTTCTACTTTGAGTAAGAAGTCCTACCGCTAGAACCTTTTGAACGTCTAAGAAGCGATCAAGGTTAAGCCCAGTTTCTTCTTTGAATTGACTAAGCCCGCTATTAGATGAGTTAGAAAGAGAATCTTGATGGATAAAAGCTTTCTTTCCTCTGAAATCACAGTTGTCAGTAACGGCCGGGTTCTTTGCGGCCATGATCTTTCCGATCTCTACCATATGATTGTACTTAGAGCTCTTATTGCTTCCTTTTTCAGCTAGAACAGGAACCTCGCCAGCACCGGCCATCTTATTTAAAGACTTATAGTAAGCAGGGAATCTTTCATACTGGTTAGATTTAAAGCCAAGTCTTTTAGCATAGGTTTCAGATCCGTAGATAAACTTCCCATCAATAACCACTGCATTTAAATCTTTTGAAAAAGCCTTTCTAACAATATTTGTATAAGGATCTTCGACATACTTCCTAAGGGCGATAACTGTACCCATGGCACCGACCTTTAACTGCCCAACTCCATGCTCTTTTTTCTTGATATCAATATCAAAGTGATTGATAAGCTTAGCTGGATTCTCAGTTAGCATAAGAAAAAGGTCTTCATCATTAAAAAGCTTTGGTAGGCCGTCCCCATAAGGGTCCTTATCAATATACTTTGCTGCTAATTTAATCTCTTCAAGAATTCCTCTGGTTCCCGTTGGAAGCCAATCGGATCCTAAAGACATAACAACTCCAGCTTTACGTGCTGAGTAGATATCTAGAGTTTCACCGTAAAGAAGAAGGTTTGAATAAGGTGACCAAATAAGACCCATTCCTTTCTTGGCCATATCTGGGAAATTCTTTTTCTCAATACCAACTCCATGAACAAAGTTCACATGCTTTTGATCAAGACCTAAGAGCTTTACTAATTCGTACTCAACCATATTGTAGGCATCTTTTCTTCTACCTTCAGCTAAGTGAGCAATGACAGCTGCGCTATTAGGCTTTGCTAGATACTTCTTGCGTCCGGCAATTGTCTTATGAACCCAGTAAGTATAGCGAACGAACTTTCTATGAACTTTCTTAAGATCACAGTTCTCCATCAATGTTGATTTTGTGGAGAGTTTCTTAAGCGCTGTTGTATTAACAGTACTTGCAGAGACGCCAGCTATATCACAATGCTTATTGATGTATTTTGCGAGCTCTTTTTCGTAAGTGCTTCCTTTTTCAATCCCTGGTCTTAACTCATCCCAAACAAAGGTCATATCTCCAGGGAGAACAAGATCTGTAGGGGCTTGAACCTTATCTTTATTAGAGATATAAGAGGCTTTGTCTTCAACTCTGTGAACTGAGAAATCTGAGACACAACCAGAAGGTCCTTGAAGGTAGGTTGTTCCTAAAACCATGGCCTGCATCTCTGACCATCTGAAAGCCGCGCAGTTCATAGGTTTTCCGTAACCGATCCATGGGTTCATATTCCCACTTACTGAATACTTGTACTTACTCCAGCCACGCCATTCAAAACGGTTTTCAAACTGACCTTCAGCTAATCCCCAAACATCAATATTGTTCTGTTTTGTATGATTATGCAGGTCAATTAGACCTGGGTAGAGAAAGTCAAAAGAGCTTGCACTGTACTTATTTGGTGACGAATACTTGGCCACAATAACAGTCGCTCCCGATTTTTCAAAGGCAGCTTTAGATTTTGTATAAGCGCTGCTTGATTTAATCGGTTCAATCTCCGTGATGACACGGTCAACTATCTTAATATAGCCTAGCCTATAATTCTTCTTAGGCGCAAGGTCTTCTTTATTTAAATAACGTCCAGGGATATTCCCGTAGATAACTGTCGTCTCTGCTAAAAGCGAGAAACTAAAGATGAGAGACGTTATTAGAAGTAACTTATTCATAACTTCTCCTATTACCTATTGGCCTGAAGGTAGCTCTTGGCCACTTGGTTTAAAATACTTGCACAAACTTGAACTGAGTTGACTTGATTGAATGAATCTTCAGCCCCTTCAATATTTCCAGACTCTGGAAGGCTTAGGTCTTTAAGTGAGTACATGGCCTTTTTATAAGTATAGCTTCTGGTAAACCTTCGTAGGCTCTCATAAAAACGTTTTGGATTCTTACCCGTAAGTTTCTCACCGTCAAAGGCCCACTTAAGCATCTTACTGACTCTTCTCTTATGGCTTTGCCTAGGAACGACGTTCTCGTAATGAGACTCAATTCTTCGGGCCAAGTAATGGATAAGATCTCTTGTTTCTCTGGCCTTAATCTTCTCGTAGGACTCTTCAGTAACCGAAGCGAGCTCAGAGGCCCTAAGAACTTCTATTCTCTTCTTATACTCACCCAAGATATAATCTAAGGTCTCAAGGTTTAAATTAGTGTTCTTATCAAAACCAACAACAAGAGGATCTAATGATAAGGCGCGAGATGCCTTATCCATAACTTCATAGGCAGCAACAATTCGGTGAAACTTTGGGGCTACTGCAATATCTTCAGGAACCCAATTGCTTTGTTCCATACTATCCCCTTCATACTTTGAGATTTCGGAAAAAAGGCTTTGGGTTCTTTCTAGAAAGTTTTCAAGGAGGTAGTAGCGTGGTGCACTTCTATCCAAAGAATCTTTAAGCTCTTCAATATTCTGAACTAAAAGATCTAAGCGTTGATGGGCATTTAATTCATCAGTCTTAAAGTCCTCTAAGTAACTTGAGACTGTTCTGCCCTTTAGATCGACGCTTTTACTGGCGCAGCCTATAGTGAGAAAACTACAGGCCAGCAAAAGTGTTATTAACTTAAATAGGTTCACAAAATCCTCCTTGATTCTGTAAGGGAAATTGAATTAGAGGCGTGCTTTTTTACACCATAACTTATATTCAAATTCCTTTTCATTTTCTCTTGAGAATTCTTTTAACTCATCTTCAGTCACTTCAACTTCAGTGGCCGTTGGGTCATCTGAACCAATGGCCTTAACATCTTCAGTCGCTTGAAAGAAAGAAAAGTAAGCTGTGAAGCCTTTGTCTTTTCCTTTAAGTGCTTTTTTAGGAAGAGAAAACTTAACATAACGGCTTAGCCAAACCTTATCTTGGACTTGTTGGTTAGACTTGTTATGAAATTTTGCAAATGAAAGTGCTGATTCGTTTGATCTTTCGGCACGGAAAAATTTAACTTTCTGCTTTTTCTTTGTTCCGTAAAGGTAGTCACTTGTAATGGAGAGTTTTCCTCCGCCATTTTCCTTAAGAGTCCCTTTCACTTTTACAATTGGTTTTCCATACCTTGTTTTAACTTTTCCTTTTGATTCTACTTTATGTGAGTCAGCGTAGCTGCAAGTAAAGCTTACTTTCGCAAAAGCTGAAGTAGAAAGAAGACTAAAAATAATTAAGCTATATAATTTCATCACTTCTCCAAATTAGTTTTTAAAAGTCTCATAAGACTTAGACTCTTCAGTACTCATGCTTCCTGCTTTCCATTTTGTGGCCCAGCGTGGAGCGTAGACTTTATAGTAGTCTCCAGAATACTCTTTGTTAGAACTTGATCCTCTGTAACCTCTAGCAGCTCTATCACCACTAGTTCCCATCCAATAACGAGTATGAACAGGAAGATCAAAACGAGGAATGATCTTTAAAGGCATCTTCTTAACAGCGGCTGTTGTAAATCCCTTGTAAGAGACGTCGTAATCTTTAGCTAGTTGCTTAGCAATCTTTGAAGCAGTTGTACCGATACCGATGATCTGAGTGATCTGTCCAGCATCTACAATGGCGTCAACTAGAGCATCTCTACCTTTAATAACATCTTTGTCCATGCTAATAGCGGCGCGTTCTTTAGAACTTAGATCAAGAGTATCAACAGGAAGTGTTCTAATGATGGCATATTCTTTTTTAGACTTATCTAAGTAAGATTGAAATCTTTGTCCAACCTCACCAGTTAAGGCGCGCCCTGAGAACATATCATCATGGGCATGTTGATCTGCGATCACAAGTACTTCAGCGTCCTTTAAGCTTCCTCTATAGAATCCTTGAGGTCCAAAAGACATATGCTGAGTAACTCCAAGAGAGCCCCAATCAATAGATTTGTACCAATCAAGCATGATTTCAGAGAACTCATGCCCAGGTCCGTGATCGTAAAGCATATAATTATCAGTACAAGTCTTAGGAGACTCATAAGGCACATCACACTTGGCCATTTCTGAAGGTGCTTTAGTCATCTTATCAACGGGATCTGAATAACGGATATTATCGACTTTGGTTTGTGAACAGCGACCGTTTGCCTCTTTTGCACCATTGTTATAGCAACCGTTTTTAGAGAAGACCTGGATTGTATGAGAGCCTCTTCTATTAGAAGTAGTTCCCCACTCGCCCATTCTCCAGTTTGTTCCAAAAGCAAAATCCATATGAGGTATTGAAGCATTTCCGTACTTGTATTTAGTAGTAGTGCTGGCTCTTTTTGCTCCAGGATCATTAGCTAGTTTAATTTTCTTAGCAGAGATGGCCTTAAGCACAGTCTTTGCCTGTCTATCAAAAGCTCCTAGGAGTCTTTTAAGAGCGTCTTCGCCGCCGTTTCTAGGAGAAGCACCACCTGGGTGAGGAACGCCTACAAACATGATTGTTTTCCCTTTATGCTTAACAAAACAGCCGCCTCTTCCAACAGTTGAAGAAGAGCATTTTCCACCAAGGTGCCTGGCATAAGTGGCCGCTGTATCTTTACCAGCTGTCCCTACTCCAAGAACAATACTTAATTCTTTATTTGTTTCTAGAACTGTATCGAAAAGCTCATGACGATGCTTAACCACAACTGAGTCAGAGTTTTGAGCTAGCCATAAAAGATTATCTCTCTGAGCTACCTTAGTAGGGTTCTTTGCGTCTTCACCAAAAAGTGAGTACTGACCTGTAATGGTGTAAACAAAAGTGTTCATGAATAGGTATGATTGATTAATACCAATATGATTAAGGAACTTTTGCATCTTTGTTCCTGTTGAGCCTGTGAATGAACGGTTTGAAACGTTCTCATCCTGTGCCCCTTCTTGTCCAATAACAAAGACCTTAACTTGGTTCTCACCCGTACGTCCGCGGTACCACATAGGCCCGAACTTCCAGCGAAATTTCTCACCTTTTCCACCAATAACTTTACTACCAAAAGCGCGGTAGTTTGGTGTGTTGGCAAAGAGATAAGTTAAGTCTGAATCTTTTGCAGGGCCTGCATCGTAATCAAAAGAGTCTCCTCTTTTTTTAGAACTTGAGATAGACCTATCTCCAGGTGTTCCGTGACTACAACTAACTAAGACCAATAAGGCCGTTAAAGCGAATCCATTCGCAATCCAATTTCTCATTCCTGTAGCTCCTTAAATATTTATCTTCTCAACTAAACAAAAAGTTTTACCTAGGCGAAATGGTAGCATTGCATAACGCATAAGCCTAGGGTCAAAAAATTCTCTCGTATTGTTGAGTAAAATGTTTGGCTATAATTTAAGGTGACGCATTTCTTCAGGAGTACAAAAGAGACGTCTTTTATAGGTGTTTTCAAACTTAACCTGAGAAGTTTTAGTTTGTTCACCTACTTCGATAATAATTTTCTTAAACTTGTTTTTTTCCACCGTAAGATCATTACCGTAGCGTTTTTCTCTGTTAATTAGCCTTCTATATTCAAACTTAGCTGAGTTAAGGGCGCGCTTATGGGCGCAGAGTTTATAACGTTCTCTTAAGAAGTTAGAGCTGATCTTTTTTCTTTTGATTTTGGTTTCTTTGAAGACTTGGGCCTTAGGCTTGCCGCTCGGTCTATAAGGATGACCTTTATTAGCACTGCCGCAAGAGCAAAGAATAAAGAGGCTAAATATCGTTATGTTTTTGTAGTTCATCATTTATAAAAAGATACTCTTTAAGGACATGGTCCTCGGTTTCATATTGCCATTTTTCAGACTTAGTTTTTCCCTTAACAGATTTAATAATATTATGGGCAGGAGGTCTTGCGATTAAGAACTCGCCCTTACTCATCCCGATCCAGACTTTATGCTCGCAAAGAAGATCAGACTTTTTTGCGAGGGAGCCTAATCTTCTGACTGTCTCTGTTGGTAAAGGAAAGTCTTTTCTAAAATACTTATCAAGAAGATGATACTTTCCATTAGCGAGAAGGATAGGTCTTCCCCCTATAGTATCGAAGAGAAACTGTTTATCACCTTGTTGTATTTCAACATAGCGCTTTTCAAACCTTTCATGAATTCTAATGATAGACGATGGTTCGCAGCGTTTGAAGTTTTTGTTATCAGCATACTTTTCAATTCTAACTATATAACGGCTAATCTTTCTCTCGGGTGGAAGGAGGAAATAACCCACTCTGGCGTGATATCTAAGGGAGTCTCCCTCTTCGACGGGACTGACCTTAATAGAGCCGCATCCGATGAAAACCGAGAAAACTAGGGTCAGGGTCAGAAATTGTAAGGTTTTTGTTGTTTTTAACATTCGTAGTCCATTGGGTGAAACATTCACTATATCAATAGTTTAAACCCTACCCTATCAAGATTCCATGCCAAAATGACACTTCTGCCTAATTCTGAGTTTTACTGATAGAATACTAGTGCAAGTTGCTTTTAGGACGGACTCTAAAGGCGAAACAATACAGGAGGTATTGATATGTTTAAAACTCTACTTACAGCCACCCTTATTATGATCTCAACAGTTAGTATTGCAGAGGCCAATGATTTTGGTACTTATCAGGCTGATATTGATTTCGAACAAAACTATAGCGATTCCATGAAGGCCATCACAGCCTCTAAAAACCTAAGAAAACTATTAACTAATGATAGATCAATTGCCGGAATGTCTTCTAGAGACGAAAACTGGGCCAATGAATTTGATAGAATCATGAATGATGATAAAACGGATTACCTAGAGCAAGCTTTAAAACTCAAGTAATATTCAACTTAGAAGGTCAAGCTGTGAATTCGTGTCTTGGCCTGAATAGGTTCTTGAAGATCATTCAGATTTAAAAGCTCTGGCCTGATATCAATCTCTTCAATTCTTTTTAAGAAGTCATCAGTAGTCAGCCTGATGTTCTCTTTTTGCTTGGCTTGAAAAAACGCTTCAAGAATAGAGAAGTTAATAAAAGGAACTCCCTCAATTTGAGGCAGGCAAACCAAGACTTCTTTAGTTCCGATATTGATTAGCTTTTCTTTAAGTTCAGACCCCAACACATCAACGATAACTTTTTTACCTCTAGTATGCTCAAGGTCTATAAGTTCCATAATGGCCATAGTCCCTACGAAGGTATCGCAGTGAAAGAAGTCAGTCAGTGGCGCCGGTAGATTTCTCTTATTTCTATTAAACTCAGGGATAATACTTCTTTTTATCTTCATTCTTTTAAAGATAGGCCAAAGAAGCCTAGTGAACTTCTCTAGGGCATCAACTGACTTTACCGTGTATGGCATCTTTAAAAAAAAGTATGGATCGGCTAGTTGAATCTCATGCACAAACTCTTCGCAGACATCTAATAAGTTCTTTTGCAGAACGCCTGAATAAAAGGCCAGTCTTTCGTGTTTATAAACTTCACTATGGCTCATGAAATGCTTTCTCATAAGCCATGGAATATAAATATCCTTAAGTGTTTGCCCATCAAGAACAAAGGTCTCTCTTGTATGATTAATAAGAGCTTCTCTTTGAGGTGGGGTGAAAGAATTCTTCTTCGTTTTGATAACGGCGGGAAGCCCGGAGATGCTAATAGCATCGCATAATCCATCATACTTCTCTAAGATCTTAAGAGTGGCATCAAAGTCGAAGTTAGTCCCAAGCTGCGTGAGGCGAAACTTCTCCCCCATAAAGTCGACAACTTCATCGAAATGAGCAAAATCAGATGTGTAGGCAATATTTAATATATGCTTCAAAAAACTTCCCCTTAGATACTTTGTTTATAGGTCTATAATTATTATAAGCCTAGAGACCGGGTATAAAATACTTAGACAGTCTAAGTTCTCGTTATTATTAACTTATCTCTTTGACAGAATATCCTCCTAATTGTCAGCGCAATTGATAGCTTCAAATACTTAGGGCCGCTACCTTAAAGCTATATTAATTGTGAGGAGCACAAAATGAAGAACCTATTGATGTTGTTGGCCGTTAGCCTGATTTTTATTAGCCCTAATTCAGAGGCGAAGCTCTCTGATCTTATGGAACCAGGAAAGGTCGAAGAACGAATTCGTGAAGAATTCGCTGATCTTGATATCAACTTCAATGTCAACTTCTTGAATGTAGAGCTTTTTGAAGGCCTTGGTCTTTCATCTAGATACCGTTATGAAGTTGAACCTAGTTATGAAAAAGGACTTCACGCAAGAGTTGATAAATGGCAAATCAAGGTAGATCTTAAGGCCGGAGACCTTCTTAGCGGAAGCTTAGACACACCTCTTTACTTTAATATGAATAGAAATGCGGAAGTTTTCTTTGTCCGCCAATTTAAAAGCAAGAAAAGGGCCATTACCGCTCTTCCTTATACACTTAAAAGATTACCTATTAAGGCAGAATACGCCCTTAAAAACTTATCTCCTGGTGACTTTGTCAGTATGCCGACTTCAATGAGTATTGTTGTTGGTGCTAAGGCCTCATCGGCCACTTTAGGCGGAACTATTGGAGTCGATGCTAGCGCTAATCTTTATTATGTTCTCTCAGGAGATTTTCTTATTCATGTTTATAGAATGAAAGATAATAAGGTTCGCTTAAAGCTCTTTGCTAATAGAAAAAGAAATTCTGGAGCTTCTGCAGGAATTGAAGGCTCTTCAAACCTTTTTGGCGTAAAGATTGCCAATAAAATAGTGGAGAGTGTCTTTGAGTTAGACTTCGCTTCATTAACAGGAGAAAAAGCAAAAGGTCGCCAGTTTATTGTCGACTATATCTTTGACCTTAATGATAAGAAAGCTAGGGACGCCTATGACAGCATCCTCTCATCTTCATTAAAGTTCAAAGACGTTGTGGCCATTGGTCAGCATATTGGAAAGAAACCACTAAGTAAGGTTCTTCTTTCTACCTACGAAGCCGCTGATAACCTCTTTAAAGCAGACTTTAAATCAGGTACTACTTCTCCTCGAGTGGATCGTATCTTTAAGGGCTTTAATAATTACAAACAAGATAAAGTAAAACTTAAGCTAGGGCTTATCGTGGCTAAACTTGGGTCAGGACGCTCTTTTACTGAGAACAATGTCAGCTTTGAAGATAAGAATGGTGTTAATCATAACTTCTTCTACCCTGTTCAAACAAAGACTTATGAGCAAAAATTTAGACTCGGGTTTATTAGAACTAAAGAACATCATACTAAGTCCTACTTTGGATTAGTTCCTACAGGGCTTGAAGATAATGGTTCACGCTTTTCTGATTTTGGGCTTCGTTACGAGCGAGCCGATAAGTATTTTAGAAATGATGAGCAGGCCGGCGTAAGAGAATTCATGGCCAGCAACCTTCCTAATGAAGTCTTTGAGAAGATTGATTTTAAAGATTGGGATGACTTCTCAGGTAAGAAAGACTCAAGAGTCTTTTATCAGATCATTCTCAAAGCTTCTGCCTTTGACGCCCTTCCGGCCCTTAGTAAGGCTGAACTTAAAGCGTCTATTAGGGCCTATGCTAAGACTAAAACAAATTATGCAGGGAACCCGCTTGATTGGACATGGGATCGACTAACAGATCTTGTTACAACAGAAGTCTTAACTAAGAGATGGCGCTTAACTACACTCTCAAATAAGCTGCATAAGATCCTCTATGCTAAGAATCTCTCGGGAAAGACTAGAGTCAATAAACTTATGGAGCTTAGAAATAACAATGCTTTTAGAGAGCTTGGGATTGGCTTTATCATGAGTCTTATTCCCCGCGAAGGGCTTGAAAATCATTTGCAGGTTAGACTTGAATTATCGGCGCAAGATAAAGAGAAGGTTGATTTTATCTATGGTAACCAGGATCTAAGTGAGCTTTATCATCAATTGCAACATGTTCAAAATGCTATAAATAACCGTTCTTATGATCTACGACTTAATAGCCAAGATCAGGACTTCTAGGGCCCTAGGCCCTATTTTGGACAAGCCGTCTTACGGCTTGGTGGATAGTCATATTCAAAATTAGTAATGATCTCTTTTTTTATCTCCTTCTGGCAGCCTTTGTATTTCACACAAAGGCGGAAGTGATAATCCTTCTTATCAAGATCAACCACTGCAATCTTATAAAAATCCCAATCATTTGAACGAGAGGCTTTTACACAATCTCCAACTTCATATTTGTTGGGCTTGTCCTGTTCAGCTTTTATTTCAGATTTGCTCTTATAGCCACTGGGGACCGGATTACCGACTGCTTTTTGAAAGTCATTCATCCCTTTGTCTTTGAAGGCAAAATAGAGCCCCCCAAAGATGACCGCTGCTATAAACATAAACTTCTGCATACTTCACCCCTTGATCCTATGTTATTATTTTAATACAGATTTAAAAAAATAACAGGATTAAGAGAAGTTGTTCGATTTTAGGCGTGATTTTATCAAGTATTTTGATGAGAGGTTCCCATTCTTTGGGTTTAGCCTTCCACTGTTGGTGTTAATCTTTCCGATTATTCCAAATATGGTTCCGCTCTACTTTTTACCAAAGTATTATGGCCTTATTGTTACTTATCTATTCTTAATCATCTTTAATTTAAGGCTTTATCGCGACTTAATGGAAAAGCGGGTAACTAAGAGAAGTTTTTATTTTCTCTATCTTGCAGCAACTATAACTCTTTTCTCTTTTTCTTTTCTCTTTCATTTCTTAGAGATGGGAAGATCACTTTCTTTGATAGGCTCTGGGCTTAACTTAAACTGGAGAAGCTTCTTCTTCTTTTTAAGCACCTTCTCTTTAGTCTCTGTATGCTGGCTTTGGTATGCAGTGATAAGGCCCCTCTTTAATAGGTCTTATATCACTGAACTACTGCCCATGATAAAATACCCCTTGCTACTAATCCCCCCAGTTCTTTTAAAGATCCATGAGAGTCAGGTTGAAACACTTCTTTACTATTCAACTGTTATCTTTCTTCACGCAATTTGTTTTGAATTGATTAATAATGAGTTCTTAAAGAAGGCAGCCTTTCGATTGAGATCCCTTCAAGGAAGCCTCTTGCTCTATACTTTCTTAATTGGACCAGGGTTTTATTTTTATCACGATGATCTTGTCATAGCCTCTGTCTTAACAGTGATAGGCCTGGTTTACGCTTTTAAGGCTAAGACCTTAAGCCCAAAAGCCTTATTCATTACAACTATAGCCTTTAACTGGTCGGCCTTATTTACTCAATAGATAAACCTTAGTGCATGCATTTGTTCTGATCAGCCAGAAGCTTAGTGACGTCCTTAGCATCTTCGTAAATATACCAATGCTTACTTATTGGTTTTTTATTAATAAGCACCTGAAAGACGCTATCTTTGTAATGCTTCTTAAGAGAGCAAACATCAGATGTTGGAATAATCTTTCCAGAGCTACAAGAAAACTGAATCATAAGAAAGAATAACGCCATTATTTTTAATTTCATAAGTAATACCCTAGTCTAAATCGTTTTCAAATTCGTCACAGTCTCTTTCCCTTCTAAACCTTTCAAGCTCACCGGCCCCTGGTATCGATTTGTAGAAATAGTAGTAACACTTATTATCTGCTTTATTCTTTTCCCTATTCATAACAGCGTCTCTAATATCCCATGGCTCATTCTTAAGGATATACTTGAAGCCACTGGCCAAAAGAGCAGAAGAGGCGGCCTTCACCTTAACTATAGGTGTAGCTAGAGAAACTTTTTCGAGTACTTCTTTAGGAGTTTCTTTAACTTTGTTCCTTGAGAAAGTTTCTTCTAAGTCTAAGAAGCTTCCGTCTTTGGCTTGGAGGCTTGGGAGAAATTCATCCCCTTTCTCTAAAAGATCTAAGCTAGCTCTAGAGAGGCTCTTTATAGAACTGATTCCATTTTGCCTAACTAGGTTTGAGTTAAAGGCTTTCCCTGGAGTTAGGCTGTAGGACTTAACACTTGTTCCAAGCTTAGAGAGGTTCATCTTAACGGCGCCCTTAGTAAGTAAGACATCCGTTGAGGGCGCTCCTTTGACCAAGTAACTATTGGCCAAGATCTCTGTTCCTCGTACGCCAAGAGCAATCTCAGCATTTGAATAGATAATAGTCTCCCCTTCTTTTCTTTTCTCTTTGATATGGGCCCTTAGCTTTCCTCTCAAGAAGTTAAAGACAGAAGTCCTCTTTCCATCATTAATCTTAAAGGTCTTAACTCGGAACATACTGTTGGGACCTAGAGAGATAAGGGTATTGTCTATAAAGCGAACCTTTAATAAAGTGGCGGCTTTTGTAATGATAGTATCCCCAGACTTAATGGGAGATCCCAGCTCTAAAGGAGTTTCTACTCCCTTAATAAAGGCGTTTCCTTTTACAACGAGAACCTTCGCCACTTCGTCAGCGGCATGAATTTGAGTGGTTTGAAATAAAAAGAATAAACTAAAAAGTGTAAGACCTTTCACACTTCCTCCTTGAAGCAATTTTGTTTAACCCATTATAAACAATTATTGCCAAGGGGAAAGCTCTACATGAGGAACGTCGTTACAAAGGATAGGAATTCCTTTTGCTTGAATTGACCTAGCTTTCTTATCAATAAATATGGCCTGAGAGATGCCAAAGATTTGAAGCTTTAAGTACTTTGTTAAAAGCTTGTTCAACTTCTTTTTGTGTTGCTTAGGAGTTCTTTCTAAGTAACGAGGTGCTAAGTCTCCTGTACGCCTTAAACTCTCTAGAAGATGCCTAAGGAGGCAATCATAAGATGAGTTCATCTCTAATCTTTGAATTTCGTTTTCAGTCTGTTTCTTAAAAGATTTATATCCCTCTTGAAGGGACGTCTTTAATCTCGATTTTATAGCTTTTCCTTTGGGAGATTGAGAGCTTAAATAAGGTCTCGGAATCTGCGAAGTATTTAGTATTATCTCTGGTGTAAGCTTCATATCTACGAAGTCTTCACACATAAAAGGGATCCCCATCTGGTTAAACTGAGCTGCTTTACGATCATATTTACGGGACTTAAGGATGATAAAACGCTCCCATAGGATCAGGTATCGGCTTATCTTGAGGCTGTCTTTGTTAGTGGCCTTGGCATAAAGGGGTTTTCTAATCTTATTAAGAACGATGGCGTCCTTTACATGATCATAAAAACAACGATTTAACTCCTCCCCTAGAACGGAAAAGCTCATTAAGATTGAGAATAGGATAATTAGACTTCTCATTCTTTATCAATAACGCAAAACATCAATAGCTTCAAGTAAACTGTAGGCTTTACGCAGTCTCGATCAGGATCCTTAGCATTCTTCTAAGAGGCTCAGCTGCCCCCCATAAGAGTTGATCCCCGACTGTGAAGACATTGATGTATTCAGGTCCGAGATTCATTTTTCTCACACGACCCACAGGGATCTCTAAAGTTCCCGTTGCATAAGTTGGGCTTAAGTATTTTAAAGTTTCTTCTTTGTTATTTTCGACGAATTTCACCCACGGATTTGACTCTTTTATTAGAGCTTCAATATCACTGATAGGGATGTCGTTTTTCATTTTAATTGTTAGGCCCTGAGAGTGACAGCGCATGGCCCCCATTCTCACGCAAGTTCCGTCGACGGGAATCATATTCTCTGTCTCTAAAATCTTATTGGTTTCGCAAACACCTTTCCATTCTTCTTTGGTTTGCCCAGCTTCAACCGGAACATCGATCCAAGGAATGAGAGCCCCTGCCAGCGCCGCACCAAAGTTTTTCGAAGGGAAATTTGAATCTCTCATCGCTGTAGCTACAGACTTATCAACTTCAAGGATTGATTTAGCAGGGTCTGAGAGGTCGCCTAGGACCTTCATTTGATCGAGAAGCTCTAACATATTCTTAGCTCCGGCCCCCGAGGCTGCTTGATAGGTCATGCTCGTAACCCATTCAACCTGACCGCTATTAAAGAGACCACCGATGGCCATTAACATTAAGGAGACGGTGCAGTTTGGGCCGATAAAATCTTTCTTTCCAGAGGCCACAGCTTTTTTTATGACATCAAGATTTACAGGATCTAGAACAAGGGTTGAGTCCTCTTTCATTCGAAGAGAAGAGGCTGCGTCTATCCAATATCCGTCCCAACCACTTGATCTAAGTTTAGGATATATTTCATTGGTATAATCTCCCCCTTGGCAGGTTAAAATGATGTCCATTTTTTCTAATTCAGTTATATCATTAGCGTCAAGAAGGACCTCACTTGAAGACTTATGTTTCGGAGCTTTTTCGCCTTTTTGTGAAGTGCTAAAGAAGTATGCATCGATAAGATCGAAGTCTTTTTCGTACTCCATTCTATCCATAAGGACAGAGCCAACCATTCCACGCCAACCGATAATTCCAATTTTTTTCATAAGTTCCTCGAGATAATAACTGACACCATAATTATAAAAAGCCTTTAACTTGTAAACTGCCTCTTTTTAGTCTAGTCTTTTATTTGTGTTGCCGAAGAGGTGCAGTTCACAGGTAGCTTAAAGCAAGGTCGTTGGTGTCCATTTGAGTTTTAAGTCAGGGGTGAGTTGCCGAAGTAAGATAGGCACCAATATCTATCTTACTGGTTCGTATGAGTTGATTCTCGCGGACTGTCATGGGATTCAAAGCCCCCGTGGAGAACTTCAGGCCGGATTATTCCGTCTTTAACTCACCGCTTTAGCACGCATAAACTTTTAATTTTTCAATGTTTTAAGTAACATTAGTCAAACTTTTGAAGGTAAATGATGAGTGCAGAGAAAACCAAAGTCACAGTAGCTAAGTTTGGCGGATCATCCATGAAGGATGCAACGGCCATTAGACGTTCAGCAAAAGTCGCCTTTGATCATAAGGCCAATATAGTGGTGGTCTCGGCCACTTATGGAACTACTAATCTTCTTATTAAATTAATAGACTTGGCCGTCACTGGTCCATGGGCGGGTTGCCAAGAGATCTTAAGTGACCTCGAAGATAGGCATCTAAAAATAGCTAATGAGCTTGAAGGGACGCCCCAAATAATTGATGAGATAGGCGAAGTCTTTAGAGAACTTGAAACTATCACTAAAGGCGTTAATCTTTTAAAAGACTGTAGCCCTAAGGCCACGGACGGAATCCTTAGCGTTGGGGAGAGAATCTCTTCACCTTTAATGACCATGGCGCTTAAAGAATTATATACAGATAAAGAAGTTGAGCTCTTTGACATTAGAAAAGTCATCAAGACAGATGATCAATTTGGTTCGGCCACGCCGGACTTCAATCAGATCAAAACCAATTCGGATAAGTTTCTCATTGGCGCTAAATATGGTGACGTTGTTTATGTCACTCAAGGCTTTATCGGCTCTAACGAAAATGGCAGCACCACAACTCTTGGCCGTGGTGGCTCTGATTATTCAGCATCATTAATAGCTGAGGGCATGGGAGCAGACTTACTAGAGATCTGGACTGATGTAGCCGGCATTGCCACAACTGACCCAAGGGTTTGTGACTCGGCAAGGCCTATCAATGAAATCACCTTCCAAGAAGCCGCTGAGATGGCCACAATGGGGGCCAAGATCCTTCACCCAACGACTCTTACTCCTGTCAAAAGAGCTGGGATTCCAGTCTTTGTTGGCTCAAGCCTAGAACCAGATGCACCTGGAACTTGGATCAAGAAAACAAGTGAAGAGGCGCCATTAGTAAGGGCCTTGGCCACAAGAAGTGATCAAAGCCTCTTAACATTATCAACTCCAGATATGCTCCAGCAGCATGGCTTTCTTTTTAAGATCTTTGAGATCTTTAACCGCCATCAGATTTCTGTTGATAGCATTACAACTTCAGAGATCTCAGTTGCTTTAACTATAGATGATTCAACTTTACTTAATAAGAAGCTCTTAACAGAGCTTGAGAACTTTGCCAGCGTTACAGTTGAAGAGGACTTAACACTGGTTAGTGTTATCGGTAATCATATCAATCACACAGCTGGAATCGCGCAAAAACTTTTCAATGCCCTTCAAGGGGATGATTCAAAAATAAATGTCCGTATGATCTGCCATGGTGCTAGTAAGCATAACTTCTGTTTCCTGGTACATGAAGACGATGCCACCATGGCGGTCAGACGACTACACAAGGAATTCATAGGGTGAAAATAGCTGTACTTGGTAAAGGAAAGACCGGAAAAAAAGTTATCGAACAGTTAGGTCATGAACATGATCATAGTGTTTTTCATAGCTCAAACCCGCCTACTTTAGAAAATCTAAAAGGCCATGATGTCATCATAAGCTTTCTTCCGGGAGAGCCCTTCTTAAGCTATATAGACATACTTATTGATTCAAAGATCCCTGTTGTTACTGGCTCTACTGGCTTTGACTGGCCTAAAGAGATTGATCAAAAACTAAAAGAGAACAAGACCCCGTGGATTAGGGCGCATAATTTTAGCCTAGGTATGAACCTAGTGCATGAAATGATAAAGGTTATGGCGAAGGCAGATAAGCTTTTTAAAGCTCCGAAATTTAAGATCCATGAAGTTCATCATATTATGAAAGTAGACGCTCCTTCAGGCACGGCCATTTCATGGCAAGACTGGAGTGAGCATGAATGTCAGATCACCTCTGCTAGAACAGGAGACGTAGTCGGAGATCATAAATTAACGATTGAAACAGAGACCGAAGATATCATCGTTCAGCATCAAGCAAAGGACCGCGGAATCTTTGCAGCTGGCGCTCTTTGGTCTGCTAAAAAGATTATAGATAATGAAGTCCCCGCGGGACTTAACAACTTTAGCGATTTGGCCATCAAGGAACTCTTATGAACTTAAATGACTACCCCCTTTGGACTGCAGTAATCACGCCTATGAAAGAAGATGGTTCGGTTGATTATGAATCCCTTGGCGTATGCCTTGATCAACAAGTAGAGGCCAAAAATGGGATCCTAATCTTAGGTTCTACTGGTGAGGCCTTAAATTTAGATTCTTATGAAAGATCAAAAATCATGGATTTTCTAAAAGAAAAAAAACCTGCCGCTCCTATTATGTGCGGAGTTGGTGGCTCTAATCTTGATGAGCAATTAGCTTGGGTTTCTCATCTAGAGACTCTCCCTATTGATGCCTACCTTCTTGTTGTTCCTCTTTATGCAAAGCCTGGAAGCGAAGGTCAGTACGAATGGTTTAAAGATCTTATGGACGCATCAACAAGGCCATGCATGCTCTACAATGTTCCTTCAAGAACAGGCATAGATATGAGCTTAAGCGCCCTCGGTCGTCTCAATACACATAAGAACTTTTGGGCGGTAAAAGAGGCCTCTGGTTCTGTTGAAAAATTTAAGCAATATGTAAAAGCAGCTGGAAACGGCCGCGTTTATTCTGGCGACGATGGACTCCTTCCTGCCTTTGCCCCCCATGGCTGCAAAGGACTTGTTAGTGTGGCCGCAAACTCATGGCCTAAGCAAACTCACAGATACACAGAGCTCGCTCTAGCTGGAGAGTTAAAGGACGCTAAGCTTTGGGAAGATTCAGCTAACGCATTATTTGTCGCCTCAAATCCTATTCCAGTTAAATGGTTAATGGCACAGAACAAGTCTATCGCAACAGGAGTTCTAAGAGCTCCCTTAACAGAAAAAGACATGTGTAAAAGTGAAGTTGTAGAGAAAGCAGATAACGACATAAATAATTGGTTTAATAACTTATAAGGAATGTTTATGAATTGGGAAGAAGTACTTAATGGATTAGAAGACGGTAGCCTACGTTCGGCCAATAAGGTTGACGGAAAATGGCAGGCCAATACTGAAGTTAAAGGCGCTATTCTAGAAGCCTTTAAAGCAGGAAAACTTATTGAAGAAAATGGCTTTGTTGATAAGCATAACCTTATGCCTCAAAGATTCACTCCTGAGCGTGGAATCCGCTTAGTACCAGGGGGCTCTTCAGTGAGAAGAGGCTCTTACGTGGCCAAAGGCGTGATCATCATGCCTCCGGCTTATATTAATATTGGCGCTTATGTTGATGAAGGAACCATGGTTGATAGCCATGCCTTAGTTGGCTCATGTGCTCAGATTGGAAAAAATGTTCACCTCTCTGCCGGTGTTCAAATCGGTGGTGTCTTAGAACCTATAGGCCTTGCTCCTGTGATTATTGAAGACAATGCTTTTATTGGAGCAGGATCTGTTATCGTTGAAGGGATTCAAGTCCTAGAGCGCGCTGTTATCGCCCCTGGGGTCATCCTCTCTAAAGGCGTCCCTGTCTTTGATTGTGTTAATGAAAGAATGTTAGACAGAGGCGAAGCCATTCCTGCTGGAGCCGTAGTCGTTCCTGGAACAAGACCTGTTAATGATAAATTATCATGGGCCAAGAGTCAGGGAATACAAATGAACTGCGCTTTAATTATAAAATACAGAGATGAAAAGTCTGACGCCAGCTTGGAGCTAGAAAGTTTCTTAAGATGAACCTACCCAAGCTTAAGCCAGAACATAGAGAAATGTTAAAAAGCGCTATGAATCGACTTGATTCAAGCTTTTATTATTATGATTTAGATGCTCTTGAAGAACATCTAACTTATATGCGTGACAATAAAGACCCGGATCTAAAGCTCTGGTACGCTTGTAAGGCAAATCCCCTTTCTGCCATTTTAAAACTACTTCGCAATTTAGACTTCGGTCTTGATGTGGCCTCTAAGGGTGAGCTCGATCAAGTCTTAAGTTCAGGCCTGCTTCCTCAAAATATCCTCTCAACAGGACCGAGCAAGAGCAGGCGCTATTTGAAGCAGCTCCTCATGGCCGACGTTGATGTCATCGTTCTCGAGTCCATCAACCAGGCCTATTGGCTAAATTCAATTGCAGAGAACCTACAAAAGAACCCCAAGGTTCTTCTTCGCGTTCAACTTGAATGGGACGAGGGAAAGTCAGTCTTAGGTGGAAATGACATCACTCCTTTTGGTATTGAACCAGATGAGTGGAAGAGAATGGAAAAATCTAAGACAAGCTCCCTTGATATCGTGGGCTTTCACGTCTTTCAGTGGGGAAATATCCTTGAAGTGGACCGTCTAGAGAAAATCTGGATGAAGATTGCTGAAGAATGCACGGAGCTATCAAAAGACTTAAATATTCCCCTACAGATCCTAGACTTAGGCGGTGGACTTGGTATTCCTTATAAAGAAGAAGAGTCCCCAGTCTCTTGGGAAGAAGTGAACTCAGTTCTTACTAAAGTAAAAAAGAAATTCAAACTGCCAAAGATCTGGATGGAACTTGGGCGCTTCGCTGTTGGGGAATCTGGGATGTACTTTACTCAAGTCATCGATAGAAAGTCAGTAAGAGGCAAAGAACTTCTCGTCACTGATGGCGGGATCAATCATATGGCAAGGCCTGCTTTAACCGGCCAGCCCTTTCCTTGTGAACTTTTTAGAAATTCTAAAGCAGAGCTCTCAAGATTCTATGTTCATGGACCTCTTTGTACGGGCTTAGATAAACTCGGAGACTTTGATCTACCTAGTGATGTAGGTCCTGGGGATTGGCTTTGTTTTAAACAAGCAGGGGCCTATGGCTTTACTGAAAGCATGCCTTATTTTCTTTGTCATAACCTACCAGCAGAAGTGGTTATCTATAAAGGTAATATGATGTCTCCAAGACCCATTAGACAGAGTGCTGAATGGCTTTTATGATCTCATCATGAACAAATTAGAAAGAATTGATTTCCCTCTGAAACAACAACCAAATGGTGATTACCTTTGGCTTAACCTCTTTAGAATTAACTCTGGAAACTCTGGGCCTCATGTTCATATCCAGGCCAATGTTCACGGGGCAGAACTTCAAGGAAATCTTGTTATTCATGAGCTCATGGATTTCTTTATTAATAATCCGTTTAAGGGAAGTATCACCTTTATTCCTTTTGCCAATCCTAGTGCCGTTAATCAAAAATCAGGCATGTATACTCAAGGGCGTTATAATCCAGTCTCTGGAAAGAACTGGAACCGAAATTATTTTGAATTACTAAAAAATAAAGATTCAGAGTTTAATTTAAAGGATTTCGTAACCCAGAATATATCTCATAATGAAGCTCAAATTTCGGAGAACTTTAAAAGCGTCCTTTTTAATATCTGTGATAATCTTGAAAAGAAGACGGCCGAGAGAGGCCTACAAAACGAAGACGGGCATTTTAACCTGCTTCTGCAAAAGGTAGCCTCTACCGCAGATATTGTTTTAGATCTTCATACAGGTCCAGTTGCCACTCGCTATATCTACACAACAGATCATCAATTAAAGTCTGCCTTAAATTTTCAATTTCCCCACTACCTTATCATCCCTCCTGAGTTTGATGGGGCCATGGACGAAGCCAGCTTTATGCCATGGGTAAGTCTAAGTGAAGAGTTTAAAAACCAGGGACGTGAGCTTAAGAATAATTTTGAATCCTATACAATAGAACTTGGAAGCGAAGAGCGCATCTCTTTTAAAGAGGCCAATCTTGATTCTAAGAGAATCCTCAATTACTTACTTTCAAAAAATGTTCACGACCTAAAGATTGAAGAGTTACCTAAAACTTCAATAAAAACTTGTTTATTAAAAGACTATAAAAGTTATTACGCTCCAAGAGGCGGGCTCTATGAGTTCTGTTTCGCCCCAGGAGAGGCCTTTAAAAAAGGTGATGTCTTAGCAAAGTCTTTAAACTTTAAACCCGTTAAAGGTAATGAGAGTTTTTCTAAGGCGGTTGAAGAGGTCTATGCCGTTGAAGATGGCATTGTCATCAACCACTCAACAAGCGCCAGCTTGGCAGGAGGTCATCCTCTCTACCAAGTCATGGAAAATATTCAGTGAAACTTAAGCTGACGATCAAATGATTCAACAACATCTTTTGGTAGATCGATAACTTTACCAATGTTCTCACCGAAACGTCCGCCGATTCCACCCCACTGACCTTTATTAACTAAGACTTTCTCAGTAGGGTTCATTAGGTTCTCAAACTCAACAGCACCATCAAGAACGATGATCTCTGTTTCTCCTAAGCTTTTCTTAGAAACAACGATGTAGTCTGTTCCCCTCACGCCCATAGAGGCCAGTTTAGTATAAAGCCTACCCTTTCCTTTTTTCCCTGAATCAGTTCTCCAGCGGCAGCGGCCGTCTAAGAAAACATATTTCTTCTTGGCGTCTTTATCAAAATCAAACTCCATCTCACTCTTTGGTCCAATCGTGATCTTGTTATTCCACTTCTCAACAGAGACTTGAGCAAAGCTTCTTTTTTCACTCTTAAGCACTCCTTTTTTTGTAATCAAATCACCGAGCTTCAAGAGCTTTCCATCAAAGGTCACTTTTCCTTTGATCTTAATGACTTTCGCCACAGGGCCATCAGCGGCAAAAGTGTTTAAAGAGAGCGCTAAAAGCGCCAAGACTAAAAATTTCATAAGGACTCCATGTTAATATATCAGCAAAATTATGACCTAACTCAGCAAAACTGGGAAGCGGATTCGTTTTCCGACTCCTAGGGTCAGGTGCTTTTACATTAGTATTACAACCGACTTATTTCCCCCGTGATAAATTTATTGAATAACCTTTGGAGAGGTAATTTATGGAAGGAAAGAAACGCTTTAGACTGAATAATCTGGATTGGGTAAACACCCTCTTTTTGACTCTTACACCCCTTGCCACCATTGTTCTTGTTGCAGCTTATGTAAAAAAAGATGGCTTTGACCCTCTTATGCTCATCCCCGCTGTCCTCATGTATTTTATCTCAGGCATGTCCATCACTGCTGGATACCATAGGCTTTTTAGCCACAGATCTTATCAAGCTAACAGCTTCTTAAAGTTTATCTACCTCCTCTTCGGAGCCGGAGCTTTTCAAAACTCCGCTTTAAAGTGGTGTACCGATCATAGACGCCATCATACTCATTGTGATGATGAAAAAGACCCCTACAATATTAGAGAAGGTTTTTGGTGGGCTCATATGGGTTGGGTTATGGTGAAAGAAGAAGAGAAGTATAATGGCGCTTACGCAAAAGACTTAGCTTCTGATAAACTCGTTTGGCTTCAACATAAGTATTACTTACCTCTTTGTGTTCTATCAGGATTTATTATTCCTACTATCATAGGCTACTTCATGGGCTCTGCTCTTGGTGGACTGGCCGTTATTGGCGTAGGACGAGTTGTCTTTGTTCATCACTGCACCTTCTTTATTAATAGCTGGGCACATATGTGGGGAACTCAACCTTATACTGATACTAATACTGCCAAAGACAACTTTGTTTTGGCCGTCTTTAGTTATGGAGAGGGTTATCATAACTTTCATCACTACTTTCAAACTGACTATAGAAATGGTGTTCGCTGGTATCAATACGATCCTACAAAATGGCTCATCAACCTTAGCGCAAAAGCAGGCTGGGCACATTCACTTAAGAGAACAAGTGAAGAAGAGATTCTAAAAGCAAAACTTGAAATGACAGAGAAGAATCTTGCTGTGAAAGGCGCTGATCTCTCTGCCCTTGATCATGTTAAGCAATCAATAGATGAGGCCATCCTTAATCTTCAAGAACTAAGAAGAGAACTTAAGAAGGCCTCTGATACTTCAGAGCTTGAAGGGCGGATCAAAGAAGAGCTTAAGGCCTTAAGAGCTGCCTTTGATACTTGGTCTTATAACGCCACTAAGCTTAACTTCGCTTAATTTAGGCACGAATTACCTGACTAAGACTCTGGTGTTATTAGAGATTATAATAACACCATGGGTCAACCCAAAGTAAAAGAAACAACATTCAGCTTGTATGAAGAGTTCTTTGAGAACTTTACTTCTAAGTACACTCGCCTCTCTTATGAGAGCGACCTTTCAAAGTTCTTTCTTTTTCTCAGCAATAACTTTCCAAAAGTCTCTAAGTTCGATCAGGTTGAACGGGGACAAATTATAGCTTATCGTAACTGGCTCTCTGAAGAAGGTGGTCGTTATGGAAGGGCCGCAGCGCCTAAGACTGTTTGCCGCGGGCTCTCCTCTATCTCTTCTTATTTTGACTATCTAGTTGAAAAAAAAGAATGCGAGTTCAATCCTGTTACTTCGGTAAAAAGGCCCAGACACGAGGTTCTCAAGCCCACCAATGCTCTTAAAAAGTCACAGGTAGAAGAGCTTATCTCCTCTATTGATATAAACTCTGAAAGTGGGCCTCTACACAAGGCGCTTCTTTTAACTTTCTTTACGACGGGTCTTAGAAAGTCAGAGATCATCAAGCTTCAGTTTCAAGATTATACGAGAATCAATGAACATCATGTGCTTGAGTACCGAGGCAAAGGTGGAAAGACTGGTCAGAAGGTTATTCACCCTATGTCAGTTGAGGCCATTGAAGATTATCTCTCTTACATGAGGGCCAAGGGACGAGGTCATAAGATGGGCGACTGGCTCTTTCAACCAACAAGAAATCCTCATAATCCAAGGAACCTAAACAAGTCTTTAAACCCAAGGACCATCAATGAGATCCTTGATAGCTATGCAAAAAAGATCGGTCTCAACTTTAAGATCTCCCCGCATTCGGCCAGGGCCACTTTTATTGGTGAGCTCTTAGAGGTCGGCGTTGATATCTATAAAGTGGCTCAAGAAGTTAATCATAGTTCTGTGAAGACCACTCAAGAATACGATAAGAGGCGCAAGAAACTCTCTGACTCCCCTGTCCATTTGCTCAATTTTGACCTGTCAAAAGAAGAAGATTAGGGTAGAATTCCACTATGGAATTTAAACACAGCGAATTATTTCAAAGACACCCAAAGCTTGAGTCATGCCGCGACTCAATCCAGAGATCACTTACCATTCTCATTGATTCTTTTGAAAAAAAAGGAAAACTAATGGTCATGGGCAATGGTGGCTCTAGCGCCGACGCAGAACATATGTGCGGCGAACTTACTAAAGGCTTTTTATTAAAGAGACCTTTATCAGAAGAGAATAAAAGTAAATTTTCAAAGATAGATTCAAGTATCGCAGATAAGCTTCAAATGGGACTCCCAGCTTTTAGCTTAGGTGTTGCTCACTCAGGAAACTCAGCTTTTCTTAACGATGTTGACCCGCTTCTTGTTTATGGACAACAGATCTGGGTTCAAGGAAGAGAAGTTGATACAGTGATGGGTATAAGCACTTCAGGAAATTCAAAGAACGTTATCGAAGGCTTTAAAGTTGCTAAGGCCATGGGCCTTAAAACAATCGGCCTTACAGGAGCTAAAGACTCCCTTTGTAATGAGTGGTGTGATGTCGTCATCCAAGTACCTGAAGAAGAGACCTACAAGGCACAAGAGCTTCATTTACCTGTATATCATGCTCTTTGTATTGAATTAGAGTTTCATTTTTTTGGCTAAGTAATTAAGATCATGACGAACTAGGCCTGTAAAAATGCCACTTTCCTTGAGAATTTTTCAGCGTTTGCTAAGAATAACTCATGAAAATCCTAATCCTCTCTCTTCTTTTTGCAGCTCCTCTCTTTGCGGGGCAAAAGTCTCTTAATGAGGACAATGTCCTAACTCATCTTCACTTTCTCTATAAAAGTGTAAAGATCAAAGGATCTATAGCAACCGTAAAAGGCCCAAAGCTTAGTAAGAAAGTTGGCCTTAACGAAGAGACTTCTGAGAGCTTTAGTTTTAGGAAAAGAAAATTTGAAATGCCACTAGGAGAGTTAAACTTTGAAAAAAAGCTAGCTCATAATACCTATAAGGCCGTTAGTAATAGTGGCATGTCTGTTGGGACTGCTTTTTATGTTGGTGGAGAATTTATCCTGACTAACTTTCATGTTTGGAATAATGAATACATCATGGATGCTTGTGATAAATTTAAGATCACAACCAATCCAGATCTAGGTAATAAAAGATTTAGCTGCAAGAAAGTTCACCACTGCGTAAAAGAATTAGACTTTTGTCTTGTTGAAGTTAAGCCAAGTGGAAACACTCCACTTTCAAAGATTGCCCACGCTCCCAATCTTAAAACGGCGATTGAAGAAAATCAGGTAATAAGACTCATTGGAAACGTAAAAGGCAATGGTCTTCAGGCCTCTAAAGGCAGAGGGCTTATTCATAAAGGTACTCGTTATTTTCATCAAGCGCCTCTTTTTAAAGGCGCCAGTGGAGGTCCTCTTTTTAATGAGGCCGGTGAAGTAATCGCCATTAATTATGCTGAATCAAGAGTTTTAAGAGGCTCTAAGGCGCGCAATTATGCCATTCCTCTTATTTACGTTTTGCAAGAACTTGAAGAAAATGTTGATCAAAGCATTCTAGACCAATTGGCCCTCTAAGACTAAGATGCTGCCATGTATTCCATCATCGACATCGAAACGACCGGGGTAAAGCCCGGTCACTCTAAAATAATTGAAATTGCCATCGTCAATCATGATGGCGAAAAGATCATTGAGAAATGGTCCAGCTTGATTGATCCCGAGTGCTCTATTCAATACTTTATAACAAACCTTACAGGCATCAATAACCAAATGGTTGAAGGCGCTCCAAAATTCTACGAAGTCGCTAAAAAGATCGTGGAGATGACAAAAGACTCAGTCTTCGTGGCGCATAATGTAGGCTTTGATTATGGATTTATCAAAGCTGAGTTTAAAGAACTTGGCTACGTTTTCAATAGGAAAAAGCTTTGCACAGTAAGACTTGGGAGAAAGATTATTCCTGGTCACAAGTCTTATAGCTTAGGAAAGATTACTAAAGACCTAGGTATTAAATTAACAAATGCTCACAGGGCCATGGGCGATACGCTGGCTACCGTTGAGCTTTTTGAAAGATACCTTAAGGCTGACAAAGATTATATTATTGAACAAGTAAACTCGCAAAGTGCGGCCTCACTTCCTCTTCCACCCCATGTTCCAAAGAATGAAGTTGATGCCCTTCCTGAAGAAGGAGGCCTTTATTATTTTCATGATAAAAACGGTGAACTTCTCTATGTAGGAAAGGCCAATAATATAAAAAAGAGAGTCTTTCAGCACTTTGCTACAAAGCCAGGGCGCGGGAAGGGTCTAAAGCTTCATAACCTTCTTCATCATATAAACGCTGAAGTTTTTAATTGGGAACTCCTAACTTTAATCTTAGAGAACTTAGAGATAAAGGCGCATAACCCTCCTCTAAACCGAGCGGGTACTAAGACAAAATACCCCTTTGGCATTTTCTATAACGAAGAAACCAAGGCCCTTACTCTTCGATCAGAAACCGAAGACGATAAGAGTCCCCTCTTGGCCTTCTCAAGTAAAACAACGGCTAATAGACAGTTTGAAAAAGTTGTTAAGAACCTAAATCTTAAAATGCTAAAAGATAATGAAGCGAAAGTGGATCAGCTTCATCTGAAAATCTTAAAGACTTACTGGGAATATCCTAAGAAGAATGTCCTTCTCATACAGGCCAATCGCTTCCTCAAAATAGAGAATGGAGTCGTTATTTCTCATGGAAAGATTGGAGAAGACGAACAATTTTATGACATCTCTATGATTCAAGAAAATCCAGAGATCAAGGCCCTAGTTTTAAGGTTTTGGGCCAAGCAAAACTTCATTTCGTGTGACATCAAGCAACAAAACGACCCCCATATCTTGGGTCATTCAACTTTTTGACCACCACCCGACCACAATATAGCGGAGACGCGAAACGTTAAGTGCTTGATGACTCATCGACTCGTTTTGATGTAAGAAAAAAAAAGTTTGTCCTGCGCCAATTAACAAACCCCCACCAATTCGGTCATTAGAAAAAGGGTCAAGTAAAAAGATCGCGTCAATCAATAGTTAAGTATTTTTGTCTACTAGATTAACTGTAGAAACATTTAATCAAGACATGTATTATTTTATTGAAGGTCCAAGGCACACACACAACATCCCAAAAGGATTTTGCCCCGGAGAACCTAGATAAAATAATCATAGGTCTCGTAAAACTCGTATTGAGTTAAGGTGCAAAGCTACGTCTGCTAGAAGATCTACTCAAGGATTTGAGGAAAACAATTTAGGAGAGAGCATGAGCACACAAGTATCAACAGACCCCATTTTAGCCCCCAACGAAGACCGTTTTGTCTTATTCCCTATCAAGTATGAATCAGTTTATGAAATGTACAAAAAACATATGGCCGTTTTTTGGACTGCTGAAGAGATCGACCTTATGGCAGATCAAAAGGATTGGGAGAACCTAAACGATAACGAAAGACACTTTATCAAGCACGTATTAGCCTTTTTCGCGGCTTCTGACGGAATTGTTAATGAGAACCTTGCTTTAAGGTTTTATAACGACGTACAGATCCCTGAGGCCCGTTGCTTCTATGGTTTTCAAATCGCCATGGAAAATATTCATTCAGAAACATACAGTTTACTCATCGACACTTATATCAAAGACCCAAAAGAGAAGGATCATCTATTCAATGCTGTGACGACTCTACCTTGCGTTGGGAAAAAGGCTAAGTGGGCGCAAAAATGGATTGGCTCTGATGCCAGTTTCGCCGAAAGACTTGTAGCATTTGCTGCTGTGGAGGGAATCTTCTTCAGTGGTTCATTTTGTTCAATCTATTGGCTTAAAAAACGTGGCCTTATGCCAGGTCTATGCACAAGTAACGAGTTTATCAGTAGAGACGAGGGACTCCACTGCGAATTTGCCTGTCTTATGCATTCACTTCTTACTGAAGAAGAGCAGTTAACAAAAGAGAACATCAAGCTGATTCTTCTTGAAGCTGTAGAGATTGAAAAAGAATTCATCACCGAAGCACTTCCTTCAAGTTTGATTGGAATTAACTCAGACACAATGACTCAATATATTGAGTATGTTTGTGATTACTGGTTAAGCCATCTAGGTTGCGCGAAACATTTTAATACAGATAATCCTTTTGATTGGATGGAGCTCATCTCATTAGAAGGAAAGACTAATTTCTTTGAAAAAAGAGTTAGCGAATATCAAAAAGCCGGAATCCTTGGGGATTCAGCATCGAATACATTTACGCTAGACGCGGAATTTTAAATAAAGGGATAGGGATAAACACAATGTACGTACACACAAGAAGCGGCGAAAAAGAGCCCATTAAATTTGATAAAATCACGGAAAGAATTAATCAGATTGCTTTTGATCTTGATGAAAATCATGTCGATACAACTCTTATTACTCAAAAAGTAATTGAAGGTATCTATGACGGAATTACGACAAGAGAGCTTGATCAACTAGCAGCCGAAACAGCCGCTTATTTATCAACAAGACATCCTGATTATTCTCAACTTGCGGGAAGAATCGCTGTAAGTAACCTTCACAAAGAAACGCGTGGATGTTTTTCTGAAAACATTAAGGCCATGTATAACTTTGTTAATGATAAAACAGGTGAGCACTCTCCCCTAGTATCAAAAGAACTTTTTGATCTTGTTATGGCCAACCCAGAAAGGCTCGACAAGGCGGTTAAAGATAAAAGAGATTTTAATTACGACTACTTTGGATTTAAGACTCTAGAGAGAAGTTACCTCTTGAAAATGGACGGGATTATTGTTGAACGTCCAGGGCAAATGCTCATGAGGGTTTCTCTTGGGATTCATATGGACGACCTTGATGCGGCCATTAAAACTTATGATTTAATGAGCGAGAAGTATTTTACTCATGCTTCACCTACGCTTTTTAATTCTGGAACGTCAAAGCCTCAGCTTTCGAGTTGTTTCCTGCTGACGATGAAGGATGATAGTATCGAAGGAATCTACGATACACTTCGCCAGACAGCACTCATCTCTCAAAGCGCTGGAGGCATTGGCCTTTCAATTCATAATATTAGAGCGACTGGCTCACTGATCAAAGGCACCAACGGAACTTCTAACGGAATCGTTCCTATGCTTAAAGTCTTTAACGATACGGCCCGCTATGTAGACCAAGGCGGCGGAAAGAGAAAAGGCGCTTTCGCTATTTATCTTGAGCCATGGCATGCAGATGTCTTTGATTTCCTAGACCTTAAGAAAAATACGGGTAAGGAAGAAGCTAGAGCGAGAGATCTTTTCTACGCTATGTGGACTCCGGATCTCTTCATGAAAAGAGTTGAAGAAGATGGCATGTGGTCACTTTTCTGTCCTCACGAATGCCCAGGTATGTCTGATTGTTACGGAGCGGAGTTCGAGAAGCTTTACACTAGCTACGAAGAAGCTGGTAAGGCCAAGAAGACGATCCGTGCACAAGACCTTTGGTTTGCGATTCTAGAATCACAAGTGGAGAGTGGATCTCCTTATATGTTGTACAAGGATAGTGCTAATGAAAAATCAAACCAAAAAAACCTCGGAACTATTAAGTCTTCGAATCTTTGCACCGAGATTATGGAATATACCGCGCCTGACGAGGTCGCCGTCTGCAATCTGGCGTCCCTCGCCCTCAATCGTTATGTTGAAAATGGCAAGTACGACCATAAGAAATTGTTTGACGTCGTCTACCAAGCGACCGTTAACCTAAATAAGATTATTGATATTAATTACTATCCTATCCCTGAAGCTGAGAAATCAAATAAGAGGCATCGTCCTATTGGTCTTGGCGTTCAAGGACTAGCGGATACATTCTTCAAGATGAGACTTCCTTACGAATCTAAAGAAGCTCTTGAATTAAACAATGATATCTTTGAGACCATCTACTTTGCGGCCCTTACAGCTTCAAAAGACCAGGCCATTGAGTTTGGAGCCTATGAAACTTATCAAGGATCCCCAGCTTCTCAAGGAATCCTACAATTTGATATGTGGGGCGTAGAGCCTACTGGTAAGCATTGGGACTGGACTAAGCTTAAGTCTGAAATTGCTGAGCATGGGATTAGAAACTCACTACTAGTTGCTCCAATGCCTACGGCTTCAACAAGTCAGATCCTTGGAAACAACGAATGTTTTGAGCCTATTACTTCAAACATCTACGTAAGACGTGTTCTCTCTGGTGAATTTGCCGTAGTAAACAAGCACCTTGTAAAAGATCTTATTGAGATTGGTGTTTGGGACGAAGAGATGAGAAATGAGATCATCGCCAACAATGGTTCAGTTCAGGGAATCCAAAGAATCCCTGAGGACTACCAAGAGCTTTATAAGACTGTTTGGGAAATCAAGCAAAAGGCCGTGATTGACCTAGCAAAAGGACGAGCTCCTTATATCTGCCAAGGGCAATCTCTTAATGTTCATATGGAAGATCCTAACTTTGGAAAACTCTCTTCAATGCACTTCTATGCCTGGAAAGCGGGACTTAAGACTGGGATGTATTACCTCCGAACAAGAGCTGCTGTTAATGCTGTGAAGTTCACTGTCAACAACGACAATGTCCAGAAGGCCCCTGAAGTCACAGCTGAAATGCTGGCCGCTAAGACTGAAGAAGAGAAGGCCGCCATGATCTGCAGTATCGACAATCCTGATGATTGTGTGGCCTGCGGATCTTAAACTTAAGACAACAATTTAAAATAAAAAAGCCCCGGGATCGGGGCTTTTTTTGGTTTAAAGTGCGTTTGTTTTGATGACTTCCACCATGATAACAAAAAGTGTGGCCGCAAACGCCATTAATAGTTTCATTCTTAACTCCAAGTTTAACTAAAATTGCGGCGCTTATACGCCCAAAGTAAAAAAACTCAAAGCTTTATTTTAGTCGATGTTAAGGAGGGTATATTTTACAAACCTGATGTTGTATTGAGCCTGACTTCTCGAAGAGCAGGATTAGAATCATTATCATAAATACAAAAGGTATAACTATGGTTCGTACCACCCGTTGCAACTGTTGTGTCAGTATGAGTTATGACCTGTGCTTGCGTGAAGGGAGAATTAAAGGTTTGCACCAAGTTAGAGCCATCAGATCCGTCACAATTGAAGGTAGGTGGACCAGATCCGACTCTACGGTAGACTTCAATCTTCTGATAAAACCTCTCCACTGAGACGTCATTCTCTAGTGTGATAGAGATATCAATTTCTTTAGTGCCCGCCCCGGTTGTCACGGATAAAGAATCGAACTTAGATATATTTGCATTTTGACTAATACACCAAATTGGTTGAGTTGAATCGCAATCTTCATCCCCTCTTGCCACCCATTCTGCCGTGTCCTTATCTACCTGCCCAGACATCCCCGTAAAAGTGTTTGTAGCATTCGTAAAAGAGAGGCAATGGTTAGTATCTAAAGATCCGTTCCCAAGGGTACCTGTCCAAACTTTTGAGTTTCCTGCATTAGAACCGTTCTCATCAAAATTGTTTGCCTGAACCATAGCGCTATCCCATAGGTCAAACTTTGAAGTTGCGACCACGTCAGAGTTCATAGAGTTGATGGTTCCATTAACGGCAATTTTCTTTTGGGCATTCATCAAGGTAGTACCGAGGACCGCCACCCAACGATCTGATGCTGTAGAGATCCCGGCTGAATCGGCCATGCTCTTACAGCGAAAATCAGCTCCTTCGTGAGCCTCGTTAAAGGAAGTGGCTAAATAATCCGCACTCAAGTTTCCATCAAAAAGCCCTGATGTGACAAAGAACTTATGTTTCTTAGAGGCGCTTATGCTCGTAAAAGTCTGGCTGCTAGTTTCATTACCGGCCTTATCTGTAATACAGGCCCTAGCTGAAAATATCCCACCAGGAAAATTCGTCTCCTGCTCATAGCTATCATCAGCGAAGCCCCCACCAGAAGTATAAGACTTTAAAACAGATCCAGAAGAGCAATTCGCAGGAGCAGAAGACCCCTGAATGCCTCGAATCTCTACTGTTTCATAATCAGAGACATCTACGGGAAAATCAACCACAGTATCTATCATGGCGTTGTTAAGCCCAACAGAAGTAACCCCAGAGAATGTACTTAAGACCGGAGGTGCTGTTGTATCCCAAGTAAAGCTCATCGAATCTGTCACGCTGTTACCGCCCTCATCCGTAGCTTCTAGTTGAACGACAAAGACTCCCTCGCTGAGGGCCGAAAGAGTCGGGTCTTCATTATTGGGATTTGTTATATTTAAGGTGATTGGTCCTGAGAGCCTAGTCCAGTTATAAGTTAAAGCCGAATCATCAGTTACAGTAGCATCTTGCACAGTTGCTGTGTTGACGTAAAGGTCTGCTCCAGCATCAATAACCGGAGGAATAGAATCAATCAAGATGGCCTGGTTGTCTGAAATTGAATTCAATCCGCCAGGAGATGCAAGAGTAAGGTCAGCTGCATTTGGAACAATGTCTCCAATTGTCCCCCCACTTAATGCTAATGCGCTAGTGCTTACATAATCTAAATCAAGGTTTATCTGCCCGGCCCCCACTGTGTATTGGAAGGTCAGCGTGTCTGAAGTAGAGCCTCCGCTATAGTTAACGACAGCATCAGTTGCGCCGGTCTCAAGTGTTAATTTAGGAATACCGCTAACAAAGACTGGTTCATCAAAGACGACCAAGATATCGATGACCTCTAAGGCCTTATAGCCACCGTTTGCCTTAGATGAGCGTACCTCTGTCACTTGAGGCGCAACTCCATCGATAACAATAGTCTTATCATCAGAGATCGAACCTACGGCCCCTGGAGTAACGAGGGTCAATGGAGCATCATTGCCTCCAGCATCCTTTATACTTCCACCCATTAGATTTAATGAAGAAGTGTTTTTATATTCTAAGTCAGAAGAGTTATGCCCACTGGCCACTAAGTAACTAAAGGTTAAAAGGTTTGTACCTGACCCACTTGTATATAAGACCTGAGCGTCTAAGACTCCTGTCTCTAGTGTTAAACGAGGAAATCCAGTGACTATTACTGATTCATTAAACTCTATTAAGAGATCAATATTCGCCCCAATACCATAAGAGCCATCTGTCTCTAGGGTGAGAACTTGATTTAACACTGGCGCCACAGTATCGATAACTAGGGCCCTATCATCACTAATAGAATTAACTGCTCCAGGAGCTGCTAAAACCAAACTTGCAGCATTGCCCGCAGGATCAGTAATCACTCCACTATCTAAGGCAAAGGTTGAAGCGTAATCTAAGTCTGAAGTTGTGTCCCCGGCTCCCACTGTATAGTTGAAAGTTAAGGTATCACTTCCGCTTCCCCCAGAGTAAACGGCAGGCTTATCAGTAGCGCCCAACTCTAAAGTTAATTGAGGCGTACCAGAAGCTACAATGACATTTTCATTGAAGATAACCTTAAAGCTTAATGGAGAACCAGATCCGTAACCGCCATCAGGATTGATAGCGTCTATGCTTAAAAGATTCGGCGCCGTATTATCAATCAAGATGGCCTTATTATCAGAAATAGAATTTGGTCCACCGGGAGTTGCAAGAGTCAGATCAGCTGTGTTCAACACGCTATCTCTAATCGTAGCGCCATTTAAAACTAGAGAGTTTGTCCCAAGATAATCAAGGTCGCTCGAAAGATCTGAGCCGCCTACTGTATAGGTAAAAGTAATATTAGATGTTCCACTTCCTGAAGTATAAGCAACATCTGTATTGGCCCCGCCCGTTGCAAGTGTAATACTAGGAGCGCCAGCTATGTCTACTGCTTCGCTAAACTCAATAATGATATCAATCAACTCGCCATTTCTATAGGAGCCATTACTCTTATTTGTATAAACTTGATTCACAACAGGATCTACTGCATCTATGACGATGGCCTGATTGTCTGAGATTGAATTAGTGGCGCCGGGGCCTGGCAGACCTAGAAGAGCATCTTGAAGACCGGCATTTTGAATGCTTCCTCCGTTAACTGATAAAGCTGAGGTTGAAACGTAGTCTAAGTCACTACTCTCCTCTCCTGCCGTTACAACGTACCTAAAAGTTAACGTGGCCGTGCCTGTTCCATCAAAATAATTTACATTCGCATCCGTAGCTCCAGTCTCTAAAGTAATCGAAGGTGTGGCGCTTACATTAACAACTTCAGTAAACTCAACTAAGACATCAACTGTTGTTCCAACTCCGTAACTTCCATCCGCCTTAGTGCTAGTAATGCTAGATACGCTAGGGCCTGTGGTATCAATAACTATCTCTTGGTTATCTGAGATTGACCCTAAGATTCCTGGAGTCCCTAAAGTTAAATCTGCGGGGTTTAATCCATCAGTAATTGACCCTCCATTGAGGTCAAGAGCTGCTGTATTTAAGTAGTCTAAGTCTAAACTTGAATCGCCAAGGCCTACTGTATAGTCAAAGGTTAAAGTTGAAGTCCCTGAACCACTTGAATAAGAAACGACTTGATCGACCACTCCCGTCTCTAGGGTGATCTGAATAGGACCTGACGCTATAACAGATTCATTAAAAATAACTTGAATAGGAATAACTGAAGAGGTTCCATAAGTAGCATCAATAGCGTTGACCTTGACTTCACTTACTACTGGCGATGACGTGTCAATGACAATGGCCTTATCATCTGAGATTGATAGCGCTAGCCCCGGCGTTGCAATCGCAATCCCTGAGTTATTCAAAGCAGGGTCTCTAATAAAGCCCCCATTTAAAAAGAGTGCTGAAGTACTTGTGTAGTCAAGATCACTACTTGAGTCACCTGCGCCTACTGTATAAGAAAAGGTTAATGTATCACTGCCGCTACCAGAGGAGTAAGAGACCGCTGTATCAGTGACCCCAGTTTCAAGAGTCAGAACAGGAGTTCCTGTTATATTCACTATTTCACTAAAGACAATCAAGAGGTCAATGACCTCAGAAGTACCATAGCTACCATCTGGCTTATTAGTCTTTACTTCAAAGATAGAAGGAGAAGTTGTATCAATAATTATTTGTTGGTTATCAGAGATAGACCCCACAGCACCTGGTGCTGCTAGAGTCAAGTTTGCACTAAAACCTATTTGGTCTTGAACAGTGGCGCCATTTAAGACCAGAGCAACGCTAGATACGTAATCTAAATCAGTATTTGTATCAACTCCAGTTACTGTATAATTAAAAGTTAAAGTACTACTTCCAGAACCACCCGAATAATTCGCAGGAAAATCACTAGCTCCAAGCTCTAAAGTTAATTGAGGAGTGCCACTTGTAACTATAACATCCTCATCGAAGATGACTAAGAACTCGAGAGTAGTTCCTGATCCATAAGAAGCATTAGCATTAGAGCTTATGACTTCTGTGACTGAAGGTGCCGTGGTATCCCATCTAAAGTTTATTGTATCTGATGAATTATTTCCAAATGAATCAGTTACGCTTTGCCTGATTACATAGTCCCCATCGACTGAGGCGCTAATATCGGTATCTTCTAAAGCTGGAGTTCCAAAGGTAACCACACCAGGTCCACTTACTTTCGACCAAGAAAAACTCATCGTATTTAAGTCAGTAACTGTTGCATCCTGAAGAGTTATAACCGAAACCAATTTATCAGTCCCAGCATTTACAACCGGTGCTGTTGAATCCCAATCAAGAGAGAAAGTATCAAAGCTTTGATTGCCAGCTATGTCAGTGACCGTAAGCCTCACAACATAACTTCCATCAGTGTCCACACTAACAGTGGGATCTTCTACATTTCCTGCGCTAAGATTTCCTGGACCTGAATCTAAGCTCCATAAATAAGTAACAGAATTATCATCAGTCACTGTAGCGCTTTGAACAAAAGATGAACTTTTTAAGAGAGCGTCAACACCAGCGTCGACGATAGGATTTGTAGCATCAAAAATAAAGATCATTGAATCACTTGCTGAATCTCCTGAACTAGAAGTTACCGTATAAGTTAATTCATAAGTGCCTTCAATTGAGGCCGTAGCTGTTGTGTCTTCAAGAGCGCTATCGCCAAAGCTTATAACTCCGGGGCCAGAAGACTGGACCCAAGAGTATGACTTCCCTTCAGCACTTGAAGAAGCTCCATCTAGATTTATTAAACTTGTTGCAGAGGCCTGATCGATACCAGCGTCAGCTGTTAGGTTAAGGCCTTGAATCGCCGGCTCGAAAACACTCTTTCCTGCATTCCCTGCCTTTTTACAAGAAACCATGGTGGCCATGAGGCAGAATATTAAAAGTATTAACTTACTAATATAATCTCCATGAAGAGCTTTAAACTCTTCTTTATAGTAAGTCTTATCGGTCTAATCGAAAGGATTTATAGGCAAATACTTAATTTTTACGAGTGCTTAGAGTGTTTTTCATCGAAGAGATGATGCTTTATCAAGGCCTTACAAGTACCTGTGTTATGGACTCTGCAAGAATTTAAAGGCAGTTCTAATTTTTAGCGCCAGAGAAGTTTATGGGGAGGTTAAAACCAATGACGACGGCATTAGTCTCAATTTCTTGTCCGTTTGTAAGATCCGTCTCAACTCCTGCTGCTGATGTTCTAGTTCTGAATTGGAGAAGCTGTAGCTTTATAAATGCATTGATAAAGTTTTGCGGGCCAAAGGCCAGACCAAACTCGAAACCAGTACCCTTAATTTTTGACTGGTCAATATCACTGACCTGTGAAGTTTGAATGACCCAAGTCGCCCAACCGCGAACAAACCCATACCTTCCCCCAATGAAAATCCCATATTGAAAGCCACTAAAAGACTCTTCCGTCTCATTAGCATCTTGAGATTTATAGGTTGGGTATAAAAGATTTGTATCAAGTCCAAATTCTGTATTGCTACTGTGCCAACCTATCTTAGTTCCAAATTCAAGTTGTTGCTGCGAAAAAGTTCTGCCGGCCAGCTTTGCATCGCCTATAATCTTAAAACCAGCATGTGGATCTAGTAGGAAACCTGCGTGGGCAAAAGTTGGAATGAATAAAAGAATTAAAATTAGTTTCACAGCTTTATTTTATCAATCAAACTCAATTTCAAAAACAGGCAAATTTGATCTGGTAATAAAGCTATGGCCTTGAGATCCCTAAGTCCTTGAACTGACTACAATTGCCAAGGTGCCTATGATCACGGGACCTTGTGTTTGGAAAGCTTTCAATACTTGAGTAAAGCATCTTTACATCATCATCTAGATTTGGATTATTTTCAAGCTCTACTAATAAGCTCCATACTCCATGCTCAAAGTAGGCCCAGTCCTCAAAGGCTCCACCAGCTGGATATAAGATGTCCGCATGAGTTCCCGTTGTATAACTATTATAACTAACGGCCTTTTGGGCCTTTAGTTCAAAGATATCGTGATCGAGGCTTCTGTAATTGTCGGTATAGATTCCCCATGGATAAGTAAGAGACCCATAGTAACCATGGATGGTAATGGCACCTACAATTTTCTTTTCTTCAACAAAGCGGGCCAATAGAGAGGTGCTCTTTAGCTTGAAGTCTTTTTTATTCACGCAAGGATCAGGGTAATCACGATTAGGGTCATGACTAACTCCAGCCGCAACTTCTTCTCGCTCTTTTTTATTATAACCACTCTTATTAAGGACAGGAATGATATAGATTCTTGAACCTTTAAAAGAATTCTTTTTAGTGGCTAAGGATTTTATAAATTCATAGGCGAGATCTGCGCTTAGAATTTCATTACCATGATGAGCTGCAACCACGAGATGATTGACCTTCTCGCCGCTGCCTTGTGAATCATAAACATAACCGTAGAGATCGGATCCTTCGTCATTCTTACCTAAGGTGAATTTTTTAAGAGAGTTTGAACCCTTGATGACCTTTGTAATCTTTTTATGCAGGCCTTCGAAGTGGTCAATGGCAAAGGCATCTAGGGCAAAGAATAAACTAAGAATGATAAGTATTTTCATTCCTTTATTTTAAGACGGTGATCAGTTTCATTCTATAAGCAGATCATGCCTCTTAATAAAATATCAAGCACCTAAGTACCAAAGTCTTTTAGTTTTTTTGAAAGATTCTCACTTTATACATCTGTACCCTCTCATTTCTAATCTCATCAGAAAAGCGTGGGGTGATCTCTTCGTAACCACTAGTATCTACTTCTGGCTCTCGAAGATAGTTCCTAAGGACGACTACTCCACCTGATTTCATAGCGGGAAGTAGCTTTTGCATAAAGTTCTTTTCGAGCTCTCCAGAGAAGTAGCTAGGAACATCACTGAGGCTAGCATAATCAAGCTCTTCTCCGGCCAATTCTGTAGAAGCTGAGACTAAGTCTTTTTCCCAGATCTTAACTTCTGATCCAGCGGCTAAGGCCTCTTTACAAGAATTAAAGTTCTCTTCGTCTGCTTCAATGGTATTTCCGTTTTCATTGGCTATTTTGCCTTGAAAACAAAGGTGCATAAAGAAGCTTTTATTAACAAGCCCTTCTGTAAAAAGTCTTTGATAGGCCTCTTGATAATATTCAAAATGAGTTTCAGGAACATTCTTCTTAATAAAATCTCCTTTATACAAAAGAGCATTAAAGACACTTTTATTACCAAGAAGAAAAAGGATGAGCTTCCACTTAGCTTTTGGAAATTTATTATTATAGTAATGAATCTGTTGATCTAATTTATCAAATCGAAGAGATTCATCTGCCGCCTTCCCTAAGACTAGCCTTACAACCTTAGACATAACTGAAAATATTTTCTCCCATTTCCCTTCGTACAATAAGGTTTTCCAGCCCACCTTCGCAAAGTAAGCGGCAAAGTATTCTTTTGTTTCATCCTGAAGATCTAATCTGGTGAAGAGGTCTTTTCTTCTGTCGCAAAAGTCAGTCTTATCATAGGGTGCAAAGCCCCAAAAGGTCATAAAATCCTGATAATTAAATTCTTTTAAGGCAGCATAACGGAGCTCGGTTATAAGAAGCTGAGGCTTAGCCACATCAATACAAATAAGTTTCTCTGGCTTACAAGCAAGTAGAGGTAAGGCCCTAGAGCCACAACCAGCAATAGTCAGAATCCGAGAAGGCTTAAGTTTTAAAAGAATATCCACTTCCATTTTGGTATCTTCATTGCCTAAGCTATAATTTAAGTCTGAAAAATATTCCGCTGCCATTAACTCTCCCAATCCTCTAAAGCACGAAGAGCGTGAACTCTACATAAATTAAACTCTTCATCTGTAATAAAACCACCATGCCCCATGATACTTGCTAGGCGCACACCATGCTCTCTTGCCAGTTTATCAATCTCTAATACTTTTTCGTAACTAATATTTCTACTTAAGGTAAAGCTTTCGAATTTTCCGGCCATGGCCAATAAGGCAGTCTCCGCTAAACAAGCGTAGACAATATTTCCCTCTAAACCAATATCGACATTAGAATCAACTTCACCAGGAAGCTGTACTTCTCCACTAGCGATCACCATGACATCAGGTCTTTGAAGAGCATCTTCTTCTTTAATATCAAAAGGCCGACTTACATCACAGATCACACAACCAGGTTTTACATCTAAGATGTCCATGATCTTTTTTCCGCGAGAGCTCGTGGTTGTAATGATTAAATCGCAGTCCCCTGAAAAACTATCAGGAGTTGTTCCGATTTCTATATTAGCGTCTGGCACTATTTTTTGGATGTCTTCTTTGAGCTCTAATAATTTATAAGCACGTGGAGCTACGAGGACAACTTCTCTCCAAGTCTGGGCCAAGATCTTAGCGCTAACAGCTCCAATACTACCAGTTGCTCCAACCACCATGACCTTCCCCTGATAGACTTCGTCTTTTTTCGAAACGAAGCCAAGCTTATCAATGGCAAACTTAGCGGCCCATAAAGTGGAGCAGGCAGAAAGAGAGTTCCCCGTTGTTACGGGTATCGGGCTTTGATTTGCTACAGTAACGCCGGCATCGCCGACAATCTTTGTATAGGCCCCAAGACCAATGATAGAAGCGCCTCTTCTATCAGCGTTATGACATAGGTTGGTTAGCTTTTTATAGATAACATTCGGGTCGCTCTCCATTAACTTTTTTGGAGTTTCTGTTACTGTATAAATAAGACCTTCGACTTCTTTTCCAGTCTTTTCACTGACAATGCCTTTTATTCTTCCGTAATAGAACCCAGGAGAAAGGGCCATAAGTTCCTCGGCGACTTTTTCAAGTGGTTTTGAATAAGGCTTTAAGAACTTAAGAGCAGGATGCTTGAAGACCATATCAGCCGATAAGGGATGAATGATGAAGGCAAACTTATTTTCACTTCCGGCAGGGACTTGATTTAACTCTTTTAACTCACTAGATAACTTCAAATTATCAATCCATTTAAGGACATCATCCGCATTCATAGGAGCATGAACCCCTAGAGCGCTTCCAAAGCTAATAAACAGAGCCTCTAAGACTCCAAAACTAATATTTGGGTTATCGACAACCTGTGGCATGCAAACAATAACATCCCCAACCCCGACTTGTTTGAAGCGCCTCTCTAAGCCGGGACTTAGAAAATCGACAATGACCGTCTTTCCCCTTAGATGCTCGAGACTGACTAAATTAAAGGTTGATTCATTTCCAACAAAGATATCTGCTTCAAAGAATTCTTTTAAGTTATTAGTGAGATCAAGATTGGTCACATCAAACTTTGATAGGTTTGAGCGCTTAATCTTCATTCTTTTAAAAACGGGTGTTAAAAACTTAATAAAATTTTCTAATTGTTTCGCATTCTTAAGATTAAAGGGAAGACCCGCGAAGAAGTAAGGGTCTGCCATAATAAGGTCGCAGCCAAACTCTACCATGACGTCCATCAGGCTTTTCTGTAAGGCTCCCGAATAAAAAGCGACTTTCTTATTGCCCATCAACGCCCGGTTCTTTAAATAGAACTGTCTAATGGCCCAAGGGATATAGACATCTTTAACCACCTGCCCATCTGCCATAGGAGTTTGTTTAGCAATGGATCTAATCTTTTCAGCTTGAGGATGAGAAAAAAGGTTTCCCTTAAAAGAAAGTTTTGGAGGAATCCCTGTGACGACTATAACATCACATTGCCCATCGTATTTCTGAATAATATTCTTGGTTAGATTGAAATCGAAGTTTGTTGAAAACTGAGTTAAGCGGACACTCTCCCCTTTAAACTCTAAGATTTCGTCAAAGTTATTTGTATCTAAAGAATAGGCTATGCTTAGGATATGTTTCATTTAAACATCCCTTTAGCATAATGATAAAAGGCTGATGAATAATTTTGATATGACTTTCTAGGCACTTTTGAGAAGTCATTTATAAGATGGCTTGTTTCGTATTGGCACTTGCCATACATATAAAGAAGCAGCTCAGAAGGCAGACCAACTTTAGGAAGAATCATCTTATAAAGTGGTGAATGAGGAAGAGGCACTACTGCTAGATCGATCCCAAAAGCTTTTAGAGAATCCTCTACAAAAGTGGCCACATTAGGAGGGGAATCCCCTATGACATGATAACAATTAAGCTCTCCATCTCTTGGATTGGCCATGGCCTCTTCAAGGATATTTGCGGCCTCATCTACAGGGATAAAAGGCATGACAGCTTTTTCATCAAAAGGCAGAGGTAAGTACTTTAGCTTATTTAAATGTTTGAACTTCCCTTTTGCCTTACTTAAGAATTTAAAGAAGTAATAGGGACCATCAACTTTGGGCATCTTGCCCGTCTTTGAATCACCAACAAGGATGCCTAAACGGTATATATGCTTAGTTCCCTTAAACTCATAGGCCCTAACCATGGCCTCAGCATCATACTTTGTTTTGGCATAATGGTTGCTAAACTTTTGACCTTCTTTAAGAGAATCCTCACTAAAGAGTCCAGAGAAATTTCCTGCAACAGCAATGGTGCTTATATAATGAATGTGTTTTAAATTTTCGCATTGATTAGCAAGGTAGAGAATATTCTGAGTACCCACAACGTTGTACATAAAACAACTGCTATAGGGACCTTCAATATCGTAATAAGCAGCTCCGTGAAAGATCACATCAACTTCTTCTTTTATTTTCTTTAGAACACCAGCTTCTTCAACAATATCAGGTCCAGAGATATCTCCCTTAACTAATTCAATATTAGATAAGTTCTCAAACCTGAGCTCCATTCTTTTAGAAGGCTTTCTGCAAAGAAGATAAATTTTTTCAAAATGGGGGGCCAGTCTCTCTACGAGCTCACTTCCTAAGAAGCCAGTCCCTCCTGTTAAAAATAATTTCATGACTCTATTCTAAGATAGGCTGACGTCGTTGACTAGGTCTACTAAATCGGTCCCGACTTGAGCGGAATAAACCTTTAAAGCATCCTTTTCAATTTCAATATCAAAAGAGTCGGTCTCCTCTGAATGTAAGATTTCGCCATCTCCAAAGAACTGAGGTGTCTTATTTGAAGAGAGGTTCTTGATATTTACTTTTTCAGACTCGAAGCTGATAAAGTTTGGATCGTTGATGGGTAAGGTGCCTTTAGCTATTTGAAGAATACATTGGATAAGTTTTTGTCTTGAATCATGAGTCAAAATGCTTACGTTAAACTTCCCATCTGAGTTGTTAGTTTTTGGCGCAATATTGAAAGTACCCGCAAGCATTGGTTGGTTATTAACTAAGATACATGAAGTCTTGATCTTTCCTGTGAATTCTTTTGAAGTAATATCTAAATGATACTGCTCAAAATTTACACTCAAAAGCTCTTGGGCCACAAAAAAACTATAGATTGATTTTCCAGAGGCCTTCATGATGCTTTTAAAGATAGGATACTTACGTCTTATGCTGTTGATTTTTTTAGCGACTTCACCACCAAGACCAATTCCACCATTAGTTGCCATTAACCTATTATTTATACGTATAAGATCAATTTTCTTAACTTGTTGATTTCGAATGCATTGGCAAATCTTCTTGATATTTTCATTCATACCTAACTCTGAAGCTAGGTCATTAGCTGTTCCACCAGGAATAACTAAGAGGCCTATGTCTTTATTGGCCAAGTTTTGAATCAAGGTATTAACAGTTCCGTCCCCTCCAACACTCACAACAGCGTCTACCTTGGCGTCTATATCGGCCTTAAGGTCCCTGTGAAGTTCTTCTAAGTTATCAGGAGTGCGGAAATTCAGCTTTGAACGAAAGAGACTACGCGTAATACGACCTTTCCAATAATCTAGATCAGTATTTGCTGCTCGCTGGTTTAAATAGACGCTGATGTTTTGCATTCTTCATTTTCCTCTAAGTTGAATACTCAAGTGTAGCCCTTTGAGAGGTTCGCCACGACTCTATATGCTGCGCCGTGTAGAAAATACAGGGACTGTTGGGATTTTTGACGATTTTTCCTGTATTATTAAGGCTTTGAAATATGAATAATATGGCCAAGGAGGGCCCAAGTTGGCAAATCTTAGGGTTTTGTTTGTCACCAGCCGCGTGACTTATATGCCAGATAACTATTTAGAACTCTTCGAAGAATTCCTAAAGCTCAACTCAAGTTGGGTCTCTGGACTCGTTTTGCTTGATAACCTTGACACTAAAACAACTCTTCAGAGTATAGGCCTTCCCTTTTTAGGAGCTAAGAAAATTGGTCTTCAACTTATAAGAAATATTATTGAACTTCCTTTAAAGAGGCGTGAAAATCTTTTCAAGAATTACAAGATCCCAGTTCTAACTTGGGATTCTATGAATAGTGAAGAGGCCTTAGATTATGTCTCTAAGAATAAGATAGATCTAATCGTTAATCTTCGAACGAGATGCATCTATAAAAAAGAGATTCTTACTGCAGCTAAGATTGGCTGCCTTAATGTTCATCATGGGTTATTGCCTGAATATAGAGGGACCTTTTGCGACCTCTACGCCCTTACTGAAGGAAGAGAAGCCGGATTCAGTATTCACGAAATGGTGGAGAAGATTGATGCAGGAAAACTTCATAAAGTTATCCCTGTTGCTTCTAAAGAAGATATAAAAAATGAAAACAAGTATTCGTATTTAAATTACTTAAAGAAGACGGCCCCTCTAGAGGCTAAGGCCCTCTATGATCTTTGCCTAGAGATAGAAAATGAAGGCAAGTTCCCACAAGGTAAGCCCAATACTGCAGAGAAAAAAGTATTCACTAAGAACCCTACTAAGAAACAAATAAAAGAATTTATAAACCAAGGCTTTGTTCTATGACTAACTTAGAGAAATTAACCTTTATCGGACACCATGGATCCCCAGGAACTCCAGCAGACTATGAAGAGATTCAAAAACTCCTTCCTGCATCAAAGTGGATCTGCCTGGATCGCTATCAAAACCCAACCAGACAACCGGAAGGCGCGGTCATCCACGTTGGTTATAGTTGGGGTAGCGTCGAAGCGATAAAGAGCGCTCTTGAGAACCCAAGTCTTACAAAGGCCGTAGTTCTTATTAGTCCCTACCTCTTTGTCAGTAAGAAGATGTCCCCTGCTATAAAAACAATCCTTAGCTTACCCATAGTTGGAAACTTACTTCTTTCAAAGATGGCCCCTTCAAGCATCGCCAAGATGATGGTGGATTCATCTTATCCCTCTGAGGTTCCAACAAGCTATAAGCCAAATGAACAAGTCTTTACTAACCCGAATGTTCTAAAGCCTGCTATGTTTGAAAAAGACATCCCTACTGAAAGCATTGTTAAGAACTTAAAAGAATTAAAGAACCTACCCATCCCAGTCCTCGTTATTCGCGGGGACTCTGATAAGACCTCCGGCGATGGAGATCAGTTTAAGCTTCTAAAAAATCATATTGATTTCTCTGAAGTGATAATCCCAGAAGGAGGACATGCTCTTCCATGGACCCATACAAAAGGAGTGACTGATGAGTTTCAAAAACTTGTTGATAACCTTACTTGGTAAGATCTCAAAAAGACCTGCTGGTTTTCCTCTTGAACTCAATGGGCAAAAGTTATCCGAGGCCAAGTCATTTGGTTATCATGAAGGAAGTTCATCTTTAAATAATGTAGCCTCCTTTTTAACTCAGCACTTAGAAACCATCCCTGATCGTCCTATTCTTAGTTGGGTTCATCCTGATAAATTAAAAGAGTGGAGCTATAATATAGACGACCCTCTTCCCCATGATTCAGTAACAGTAAAAGAACTTGATCATCTAGTGGCCGTCATCGCCACCGGCTTTAAGAAGCTTGGCATAAAAAAAGGCGACAGAGTCATCATCTTTGTCCCTATGTGTTTATACCTATACGCCGCTATGTTTGCTCTTCAAAAGATTGGTGCAATTGCTACCTTTCTTGACGGCTGGGCAAGACGAGATCAAATGGATGTAGCGGCCAAAGTAGTTGGGGCGAAGGCCTTTATATCAGTAGAGAAGGCCTTTGATTATATGGGAGACCTTCCAGAGATTGGAAAGATCCCTTTAAAGATCTCTATTGGTGAAACAGTAAAGAAATACGACGCTAGCATTGAGGCCCTAATGAAAGGGCTTATAAGATCTCAAACTGAACCTGTTGAAAAAGAACATACAGCTCTTATTACTTTTACCACGGGCTCCTCTGGAACCCCTAAGGGCGCCGACAGAACTCATCGCTTTTTAGCAGCTCAGCACTACGCTCTCGATAAGCATCTTCCTTTTGAAAGTAGCGATCAAGACCTACCTGTCTTTCCTATTTTCTCTTTAAATAATTTAGCCGCTGGTGTGACTACAGTCTTGCCTGCCATTGACGTAGGGCAATCTGGAGATAAAGACGCCTTAGTTCTTATCGCTCAAATGAAATCTGCTGGAGTCACCACGACGACTCTTTCCCCTAGCCTTCTTAGGCATGTTTATACTTACTGTTTAGAAAATAATTTAAAGATTCCCTTTCTAAGAAGAATCATCACCGGCGGCGCGCCTATCTCTAGAGACGACCTTATTAAGACCACCGAGATAGCTCCAAATGCTGAAGTCCTTGTTCTCTATGGCTCAACAGAAGTAGAGCCTATGGCGCATATTGAAGCTAAAGACATGATTGCGAGAAAGAACAATCCTGATCCCGAGTGGGAAGACGAAGGGGTTAATGTAGGCCGCTTTGATTCTGGACTGAAAGTAAAATACTTAAAAATAAACAAGGGCCCCCTTACCGTTGACTCAGATACAGATTGGAAGAATCTTGAAGTAGAAGAAGGCAAACCTGGAGAGATCATCGTTAGCGGTGAGCATGTTTGCCAGAATTATTATAATAATGCTGAAGCCTTTAAAAAATCAAAGATTAAAGATCATGAAGGAATCGTTTGGCACCGGACAGGAGATATCGGCCGAGTTGATGAACACGGCGATCTATGGTTCATGGGAAGGATTCATAACGCTATCAATAGAGGCGGGAGTTACTTCTTTCCTGTAAGGGCAGAAGTTATCATGAAGAAGCTTCCCTTCGTTGAATACGCCGCCTACCTCGGTATGCCTGATGCTGACCTTGGTGAGAAGACCTATGCTGTCTTTACTAAAAGAGAAGGGGCCAGTGGAGATGAAGCTGAATGGATCACAGAGATAAAAAGAGTCATGGAGAAGAACTCTGTCACTTGCGATAAGATTCTTTTAACTGACTCAATTCCCCTAGATGCTAGACACCAAAGCAAGGTTGAATACCAAGTGCTCCGCGAAAAGCTTCAGGAGAACTCATGAGTAATTATGTAAAAGAGAGGTTTAAACATCTTTCCAAATGGTGGATGTTTACTAGTGAAAGGTTTGAACCATTAAGCCACTTCTTTATGATCGCCCTTTTCTTTGGAGCGCACTACCTAGTCGCTGACGCTAGTAAGTATGTCATCTTAGAGCCTATTCATTTAGCCTGGGTTACTTTAGGAACAGCTGCCTTTTTTATGAAGCTTCGCTTTTATGATGAAATTAAAGATTATGAGACCGACGTTACTTTTAATCCAACCCGCCCACTTCCAAGAGGCCTCTTAAAAGACTTTGATATGAAAAAAGGGATTGAGCATTGTATCATTCTCGAGATTATTTTCTTCACCTCTTGTGGAATGCCTGGGTTCGTCGCAATTCTCATCGCAATTTCATATTCACTTCTTATGTATAGAGAGTTCTTCATAGGCGAAAAGATTCGGCCTCACCTAACGACCTACGCTACTAGCCATACAATCGTTACTATCTTCTTATCAATAGCTATCTTCTCGGCCCTTAGTCGTTATTACCCATGGGATCACGAGCCTGATTTTTATTATTTTGCGATCATGAGCTGGCTTCTCTTTAACATCTTTGAGCTTGGCAGAAAGATCTATCAGCCTTGTGAAGAAAGAGAAGGCGTTGATACTTATTCAAGTATCTGGGGAAAATTTGGCGCGACAGTCCTTATTCTAGTTCACGCCATTGGAGTGGGTATCTTGAGTTTATTGATCTCGACGATTGATTTCTTTTTTATGCAGGCCTATCAAGCTGTTGCCATCGGGATTTTACTCCTCGTAAGTACCACCTACCTGATTGGCAAAAAGCCCCTAACAGGAAACCTCTTTAGAAAATTTAGTGAAGTTTATATTGTTATTATCTACGCTGGAGTGATCGCTAACTACGTCCTTCGCAAGTTCTACTGGAATTAATTATGCTTTTAATTAGTGAAAACTCTGAAAGAAACTACGCCTCTAGAAATGCTGGAGGCAAAGGCTTTAACCTCTATGTCATGACCAAGGCGGGCCTTAAGGTCCCTAAATGGGTTGTTCTAGGTTCTGATACCTTTGATAACTTTAAAAGCCTCTCCGGCATTGAAGAAGAGTTTAAGAACATAGAGGAGTCAGACAGGACCGCTAAAGAGATGGCAGCTGCCATAGAGGAATTAATCCTAAAGACTCCCCTACCAAAAGCGGTTGAAGAGTTTATCTCTAAATCTTTTAAAGATCTAAGCCGAGATTTAATCTCCGTTAGATCAAGCGCCTTAGATGAGGATGGAAGTTCTCATTCTTTTGCGGGGCAATTATCTTCTTACCTCTACGTTCAATCAGTTGAGAATGTTTTAGAGTCTGTTAAGAAATGCTGGGCCAGTGCTTATAGTGAGAGAGGCCTAGTCTATAGATCTGAGAATAAGCTATCAGCTAATGACATTAAGGTCGCTGTCGTCTTACAAGAGATGATCTGTCCTGATAAATCTGGAGTCCTCTTTACTTGTGATCCTATTAATGAAGATCCTGAACATCTTTTAATCAACTCCGTCTACGGCGTTGGTGAAGGACTGGTCTCTGGTCTCTTTGATGCAGACAACTACAAGCTCAGTAAAGAGACAAAGAAAGTAATTGAACAAGAAATAACTGATAAGCCAAAGATGTTGGTTCAAGATATAGAAAAACAAGAACCAAAAGAAGTCGATGTTGAAGCTAGCTTAGTAAACGTTAGTTCACTAAGCGAAAGTGAACTAACAGAATTAGCTAACCTTAGTGAAACAATAGAGGACCTCTACCGCTTTCCTCAAGACGTTGAATGGGCCATCGCTGACGGTGAACTCTACCTGCTTCAATCAAGACCAGTCACAACAGAAGTTAAGTCAGGCAAAGGCAGGCTCTTTGTTTGGGATAACTCAAATATTGTAGAGTCTTATGGCGGCATCACAATGCCACTAACCTTTGGTTTCGCTCACTATGTCTATCATCAAGTCTATGTTCAGTTTTGTGAGATCCTTCTGGTTCCCGCTAAACAGATTAGACAAATGGATCATTTTCTTAAAGACATGTTAGGACTCTTTTATGGAAGAGTTTATTACAACCTTCTCAATTGGTATAAATTAACCTCTATCCTTCCGGGCTATAAATATAACAGAGGCTTTATGGAAACTATGATGGGAACAGATGAAGCGCTTCAAGATGAGATCGCTGAAAGGGTAAAGCCGCCGAGCTTTCATCATACTTTTGGCGCTACCTTAAGAAGATTCATTGTAGGCTTTAAGTTTCTCTACTTTCACTACAGGATTCAAACTGTGGTCGATGATTTTCTGGCCTATTTTTATAAAAAGTACAATGAATTTAGAAAATTAAACTTTGACCATATGCCAGCAGATGAAATCTATGAGCATTATCAAGAAATGGAAAAACAAATGCTATGGAAATGGCATGCTCCTATTATAAATGATTTTTTAACCATGGTTCACTATGGAATTTTCAAGAAATTGACTGAGAAATGGCTCCACCACTTAGGAGAATCTTTTCATAACGACCTTTTGGCCGGGAATGGAAATCTTGAATCAGCAGAACCTACCAAGAGGCTTATCATTATGTCAGGTAAGGTCTCAAAGATTGAAGGCCTTAAGAAGATCATTCTTGAGACTCCAAACGCGGACTGTCTCGAGAGCCTTAATCAAAGCGAATACCAAGACTTTTATAACGAGGTTAAAGAATATATCGACCTCTTTGGCTTTCGCTGCATGAGTGAGATGAAATTAGAGCAAAAAGATCTTCATCAAGACCCTTCTCTTCTCTTTGTCTTTTTAAAGAATCTTATCAACGCCGGTCAAACGGATCTTGAAGTCTTTGAAAAACGAGAAAAAGAAATCAAAGAAAAGGCTGAGGCCCTTCTTAATCAAAATATTAGTGGTTTTAGAAAACTGATCTATAGCTGGTCTTTAAAGCATGCCAGAAAAGCCGTTATGAATAGAGAGAACACAAGGTTTTGCCGTACAAGGGTTTATGGAATTGTAAGATCAATGTTCTATGGCATTGGACGAGACTTTACAGCAAGGAAGATCATTGATGCTAAAGAAGACATCTTTTATTTAAACCTAGAAGAACTTAAAGGTTCAATGGATGGAACTCTAACGACTCAAGACTTAAAATCCATTATCAACGAAAGGCGCAAACAATACGACGCTTACGGAGAAGGAGAAGAGCCGGCCCCAAGGTTTTATACGAGAGGCCCTTGTTATTGGCAAAATCAACACTTTCCAGTTGAAGAGCATGTTCTTGAAGATATTGAACTAGCAGAAAATCAGATGCGTGGTATCCCTTGTTGCCCTGGAGATATTGAAGGCATCGTAAAAGTTATTCTTGATCCTAACGATGATATGGTTCTTAATGGCGAGATTCTCGTTACTAAAAGAACTGATCCGGGCTGGATTCCTCTCTACCCTTCAGCTAAGGCACTCTTAGTTGAACGTGGCGGTCTTCTTTCTCACTCTGCAATCGTGGCGCGAGAAATGGGTCTTCCCACAATTGTTTCTATCAAAGGCCTAACCAAAAGATTAGAGACAGGGATGAAGATTAGAATGAATGGCGAGACAGGAATTATAGAGATCTTATAAAAAAAGGGAGGCATAGGCGCCTCCCTAACAATAATTATAATGCAACCTCAAGGAGGTCCCCTTCAAGGGCCTCCATTTCATCTCTTTCAGCTTTTTTACTTGCTACCCCTTCACCATGATAGGTCTGAGTATGAGCGGCGTTAGCTCGCCCAGACGGATCAATATCATAATCTTGCCAGCGTGGGATCCATCTTTTCACAAGCTTCACCATAGACTTATTTTTGAAGATAGAAGCGTAAACCTTTCTATAAAGAAAAGCTTCTTTTGTTAAAGGAGTATTGTGTGGAAAAAGTTTTTCACGCTTCGCAAATTCAATATCGGTGACACATTCTTCAGCAAACTCTTTTAATGAATCAACCCAAGAATAACCAACTCCATCAGAGAATTGTTCTTTTTGCCTCCAAAGGATTGAATCTGGAAGATAAGGATCCTCTGGCGTATCAAAGGCCTTACGAAGAACATGCTTCTCCATCTTCTCGCCGGCCTTAATGACTTTTAGCTCTGGATCTAGGCTCATGACTTCATCTAGGAATTCTAGGTCTAAGAAAGGTACTCTGGCCTCAACGCCTGCCCCCATTGTGGAGCGGTCAGCTCTTTGAACGTCAGAAGTATGAAGTCTTTTAACTCTTCTTACTGTCTCATCGTGAAACTCAGAACTTGTTGGGGCGTTACCAAAATAGAGGTAACCACCAAACATTTCATCCGCTCCTTCACCAGAGAGGACAACCTTTACGCCTTGCTCTCTTATATACTTTGTCATTATGTACATAGGGGTACTGGCCCTAATCGTCGTTACATCATAAGTCTCAACCTTTTCGATAAGCTCCCTCATATAAGCGATGCCTTCTTCAACGGTATAGGTTATCTCATGATGTTCAGTTCCTAGAAACTCTGCCACTTCTCTGGCTTTTACTAAATCTTTACTGTCTTTATTTAATCCAATTGAAAAACTCTTAACGGTTCGGCCTTCTTTTTTTAACTCACGTGCCACGATAGAAGAGACAAGTGAAGAATCAAGTCCACCTGAGAGAAGAACTCCCACAGGAACATCACTCATAAGCCTCTTAGTGCAGGCCTTTGTTAAAAGCTCTCTAATCTTAGAGGCATCTCTTATAGGCTTCTCTTCTCCAGTCCACCACTTAGGGGCGAAGTAGCGAACGAAGCCTTCTTCTTTAGTATAATAATGTCCAACAGGAAAACTCTCTACTGTTTCACAAATATCTTCAAGGGACTTTGCTTCACTAGCGAACCATAGAGCGCCTTCAGGATCTGAGCCAAAAAAGAGCGGCTTAACACCAATAGGGTCTCTAGCGACTAGAACTTTATCTTTATGTGAGATGATAAAAGAGAAGACGCCATCAAGTTCTTTTACGATGCTTACGCCTTTATCTAGATAGCCATGAAGAATGACCTCACTATCAGAGAGGCCTTGCCTTTTATATTCTCGGCTAAGCGAGGCCCTCAGTTCTTTATGATTATAGATCTCACCGTTATGAACCAGGTAGCTTTCATCTTCACTTTTAATGGGCTGCTTCCCGGTTTTTAGATCAACAATAGAAAGCCTCTCATGACAGAGGATGGCCCCAGAAGCTGTTACTATATGACCACTTTCATCTGGTCCTCTATGGGAGATCTTCTTTGAAGCCTTAAGCGCCTTCTCTAAAGTTGGCTCAACTTGACTCGCCCCAAAAACTGCTAAAATACCACACATAAAGACTCTCCTATTAGTAGATATTCTTTATGAATATCCCCGATCTGTTAGTAATCCTACCTCTAAATCGGTATTTTATTGATGATTATTTATGCTATTAGGCTATTTTTTGAGATATGTTAATTTAGACCTCACACAAGGGGCCTAGTTTTAAGATAATTTAATAAGGGCCCATATATATAGAGATCCTTCAATCAATTCTGTCTATTTCTTAGGCGCTTTATAGGCAATCTATGCAAACAACCATTATAAAACGCCAAAAAAACGTCAAATTGAAGGCATCAGACTTGCAGTTAAAGCCCTATGAAACTAATACTCAAAACACTCTTGGCAACATTACTTTGCCTTATTATTCCAACTCTTGTCTTTGCTGGCTCATCAAGACCAAAATTGACGGATCAACAAATAGTAAGATTAAAGGAAGTGACTTCAAGGATTATTAAGAAATCCATGCCTTCACTAGATAACGAAGTTAATAATAGATCCCGTAAATACAAACTCAAGTTCCATACTATAAAAAGCTCTAAATACTTTCTTGAATCAAACTTCACAATAGGAAGATTCTTCTTTGGTGTCCCTAAGTACAGAATCGGAGTCAATCCTATAATCTTTGAAAAAGAAATCAATGACCTCGCACTCGAGGGTGTTCTTGTTCATGAGCTTGTTCATTCAAGAGATTATTACAATGGATCAACGATTAGATCCATCATCCCTATAGGACTGAAAGTATCTAGAAAAAAAAGCCGCGCTCAGTATGAAAGAAAGACTGACCTTCAAACCATAATGCTTGGTTACGGCAGTGGACTCCTCGCCTACAAGGCCTTTCAATACCCACTTCTCAATGAAAAAGAACTAAAAACAAAAAGACGTGAATACCTAACACCCGAAGAGATCAAGTTTATCATTTCAATAAAAGATAATCACCCTGGCTTAATCAAAAAATGGCTAAAATCTAAGATTCCTGTTAATTTAGAGAAATTCAAAGAAGAATTTGAAAACTTTAAAAAATCTCAGTAGGAATCATTCATGGAAAAAGAATTTTGGTTAGATAAGTGGACAGAAAACTCCATCGGCTTTCATCAATCTAGTTATCACCCCCTCTTAGTTAAACGTATTGATTGTCTTGAAACGAAAGGTTTAGAGAAAACTATCCTCGTTCCTCTTTGCGGCAAGACCTTAGATATGATCTTTCTTAAAGAAAAAGGCTTCAAAGTCATTGGCTCAGAATTCTCAGAAGTTGCCTGCAAAGATTTCTTTGTGGAAAACAATATCGATTTCCAAATGAAAACTGAAGGCGACTTCAAGGTCTTTGAAAGTAAAATGATCACTCTTTACTGCGGAGATTATTTTAAGTTAGAGCTTACGAACAAGGCCTCATATTTATATGACCGCGCCGCTATCGTCGCCTTAGATCCTAAAGATAGACAAAGATATGCTCAAAAGCATAGCGATCTCTTAGTCCCTACCGCAAAGGCCCTAGTGCTCTGCTTTGAATATGATCAGTCAAAGTGCGAAGGACCTCCGTTTTCAGTAGAAGAGAACTTAGTCACTAAATACTTTAAGAATGATTTTGATATTGAACTTATTGAAGATTCTGAGATTGAAATTGGAAACCCAAGAATGATAAAGGCCGGTGTTTCTAAGGCCTCTCAAAAAGCCTACCTCTTAAATAGGAAAGCCGCTCAATGAGCGGCTCTCTTATGATCTTAAAATTCTGTCACATTAATTCTAAAGCATTACTTTAAAACAAATGGGCTAGGCATCGGCAATACATAACCTTCGTACAGAGCTCCATCCTTGGAAAGACCTTTTTCCGAATCCGTGGTCTTGATTTGCTTATGAGATAAATCAATAGCTTCATCAAGGTTCATTTTAAGTGTATTTTCTGCAGCTTGAACTGCACGATCCATATTTACATCTCCGCCTGCTTTCACAGTGGCTTCGTAACTACGTCTCTTATCAACAGTCTTCATAATGATCTTTTTAATTTGGATCGCTAGAAGCTCGCTATTTGTTTCAGAGATTCTTGCAGCAATATTGGCCACGTAAGGAGCCGCTTGAGAAGTTCCTGAAACCTTTAGGTACATATTATCTGGAACAGTTGAATTGATAGCAACTCCAGGAGCGGCAACATCTACAGTCTTCTTACCGAAGTTAGAAAAACCAGCAAGCTTCCCTGAACCGATAGTAGCAGCAACAGAGATTACGTTGTCAGCATCAATATTAGTCGGGAATGATCCAAACTCATCATTTGAAAGACCATCGTTACCAGCTGCGAATACAAAGAGAGTATTACGAGCTTCACCAACAAAGTGTACGCCTTCTTTATTAAGAGTTCCTAGGAAATGCTTAGCAACTTCAACAATTTCTTCTTCAGTAAGCTTGAATGGTCCACCGATTAACTCAGCAATCATTCTTGCTTGTGGGTAACCAGTTCCGAAAGATCCGTTAGCCACTCTAGCTTTATGAGAGTTTACGTAAGCTGCAATCTCACTCATCTGAGTAATCTGAGCCTTAGCAAGTTGACCTAGAGCTAATTTAGCAAGAGTCAGTCCAAGACCTTTTTGAGAAGCGGCCATTTCAATTTCTTTTTGACCAGGAAGAGCAACTTCAGTTGGAATTAACTTAACTGAAAGAATCTTAGCCGTAGGGTTATTAGCAACTGTAATACCAGCTACGTGAGTTCCGTGCATGAAGTTTCCATAAACCTGAATTGACTTAAGGAATTCTTGCTCACCAAGCTTTGTCTTGATCCATTCTCTTTCTTCTTCAGTAATTGTTCCGTAAAAAGACTTTGCCTGAAGGGCGAAGAACTTACGGATGTCTGGAGTAAGAGAGTTTCTGTACTTAGGATCGATAACAAGATTGTTTCCTTCAGCGAAGTTCCATCCGTAGATATCATCTTGATAACCATTTTGATCTTCATCACGGTCATTAGAGATTTCACCCTCAATTGGGTTGATCCATAGACTAGCTAGTAGATCTTTGTGAAGAGTATCAGTTCCAGAATCGATAACTGCGAGAGTCGTCGCCTGGGCCATAGCACTAACTAAAAATGCTGTGGCTAAAAGTGTTTTTATAAGTTTCATTTTGCCTCCTTGCAAAGGTGGTCTTTTTAGAGACCGAGCGTTTTAAACAATAATTAAGATGTGAAATTAAACTGCGCTATAGAGAGAAGGTCCAAGGATTGTTTCTTTCTTTTTCTGTCACTAAAAGGCTAGACTAAATAATGAGCAATTTTAAAGTCTATGTAACAGAAAATATCCCCTCCCAAGGTCTCGATCTCTTACGCTCTCAGGGCGTAGAAGTGGAAGTTTGGAGCTATGATAACCCTATTAGCACTGAAGAGCTTAAAGCTGTCCTCAAGGACTGTGACGGCCTCATTAGCATGCTTGGGCACAAGATAGATAAAGGGCTTATAGAAGCTTGTCCTAAGTTAAAGGTCATCTCTAATTACGCAGTTGGTTACAATAATATTGATATTGAAGCGGCTTCAAAGAACTCTATCGCAGTCGGAAACACCCCTGACGTCTTAACAGACGCCACCGCCGACTTGGCCATGGCCCTTCTTCTTTCACTCTCTAGAAGAATACGCGAATCAAATTATAGTGTTCATGAAGGTCATTGGGAAAAGTGGGAGCCACTGGGCTTTCTTGGAAAAAGCTTAAAGGGAAAAACCTTAGGTGTCATAGGTCTTGGCCGAATAGGCATGGCCTTTGCCAAGCGCTGCAGGGATGGCTTTGGCATGAAGCTTATTCATTATTCAAAATCAGAAAAACAAGGCTTTAATAAAACATCTCTAGACACTCTTCTCAAAGAAAGTGATGTCATCAGTCTACACTGCCCTTTGAATGAAGAGACTAATCAACTCCTAGGCTATGATAAATTAAAACTTACAAAGAAAGATTGCATCTTAATCAACACCGCTCGCGGTGAAGTTATTGTTCAGGATGATTTAATTAAGGTTTTAAAAGAAGGTCATTTTTTTGGAGTTGGCCTAGACGTCACGGCCCCTGAGCCTATCGATCCAAACTCTCCACTACTTGGAATAGAGAGAGTTCTCATCACGCCTCATATAGGAAGCGCTGATATTGAAACAAGAGATGCCATGAGTTTATTAACCGCCAAGAATATCTTAGCCGGACTTAATAAGAAACCTCTACCAGCTTTTGTGAATCCTGAGGTGTGGCGCTAGGATACTTAAAAGTAGTCCAAAGAGAAGGCTTAACATAAAGCCGCCAGGACCTCCTCTGCCTCCATCCATATCTACCGTACCGCAAGCACCGCCCTCATCGTCATAAGAAGGCGTGATCCAAGTATTAGTTCTATTGCCAGAGTCACTTCCTAAAAAAGGCTCACTAAAAACAAAGTCTGGATCCCCTACTGTACTCATGGCCATATTTACTGCTGCTTCAGCGTCTAATAATCCATCGCCACAGATGGAGCTATCGCAATTACTACTTGAATCAAAGCTGCGGGCAGAATCAATAAGGATTTGTCTTAACTGAGAGTTTGAGAGATCAGGATTCACTCCTGCCATTAAAGCGGCAACACCCGTTACATGAGGAGCTGCCATGCTAGTACCACTCATCTGCTTATAATCTTCAGTTGAAGGAGTTGTGCTTCCACTATTAATGGTAGACATAACCCCAACCCCGCCGCCACCAGGAGCGGCAATATCGATGAACTCTCCATAGTTAGAGAAGAAGCTTCTGTTTTGTTCATGATCTGTTGAAGCCACTGTGACAACTCCCTTACAGTTAGCTGGGGAGTAATGATTAAAATCAATATTTTGATTACTATTCCCTGCCGCTACTACAACCAAAGAGCCGGCTGCATTGGCGCCGTCTACTGCCTCTTGCATCATGGCCGAACAAGATCCTCGGCCACCAAGGCTTAGATTAATCACGCGGGCGGGATTTGGATTGTTAGCAACTCCAGACACAGGAATTCCTGCCGCCCACTTAATACCATCAGCAATATCAGAGGCCCAGCCCCCACATTTGCCAAGCACTCTTACGGGAACAATCTTAGCGTTAAAACTAATTCCTGCTACTCCAGTTCCATTTCCAGTTTTTGCCGCGATTGTTCCGGCCACATGGGTGCCGTGCCAGCTTGAGCTATGAAAGCTTCCATTATAACAAGGGTCTCCTGCCGTAACCCAATCCCCTGGATCAGAGGGGTCATTATCTCTAGAGTCCCCATCATTAGACATAGCAGGATCTGTTACCAGGTCGGCCCCAAAAAGAATCTTTGAATTTAAATCCGAATGATTTGTGATGCCAGTATCAACAACGGCCACAACCACTTCTTCACCAAAGGTGAGATCCCAAGCGGCCGGAAGATTGATTCCACTTAAAGCATCATGAGAATGCCACTGTGAGAACCAAAGTTGATCTTGAGTTGTTCCATTATCTCCTGGTTCAAAAAAGTGGGCCATGGCCTTATCCTCAACAACCCATTCAATCTCGCTATCGCCTTCGAAGCGAGCTTTCGCTTCCTCTAGGGCACGGGCATCATCAAAAGAATGCACTTCTTTATCGGACACCTTGAAGGCCTCGCGCATGACTCCCCTCGCAGGGATCTTTCGCTTAACAATTAGTCTGGGTTTCATGCCGCCAACAGCGGCCGAGGAATAAGAGGCCATGACCCATAAAAAAAGGCCAAGCCATGCATAGTAGCTTAAGTTCTTCATCGCTCTTCCTTGAGTGATACTTCTGAAGACATCCTTGTCTTCATACCTATATATAAAGCAAGGACCGTGCCGTGATTGAATCTCTGAATTTCAAGGGTTTAAGGTGGCGGTAAGGTGGCCCTAGTGGAGTTTAGTCCCTGAGCGTTATGGAGTGTTATTCAATTTTAGGTATAGACCCCTAAAACGCAAAAAGCCCCCAATCCTTGGGGGCTTCTTTACATTCTCTGCATATATAAAAGAAGAGGCGCTCATACGTCGCCTCTTATTTTAATTTGTAGATTATTTGTTGTTTTCTTCTACTAGAGTCATTAGGGCTTTGATGTTTGTGATACGAGTCACATCTTCACCACGACAACCTTCGTTTGTACACTGCTTAGGAACTCTACATCCTCTAGTGCTATCGTATACATAATCAGTCTCACCTCTAACTAGGATCCCTTCTACTGTTCCAGTTTCTGAATCAAATACTGCTGATCCTGAGTTACCACCAAAAGTATCAAGGTTTGAGTTAAAGAATACTGGTCCGTTGTTATTTCTAACTACTGCACCGGCTGCGATCTTTGAAGGAAGACCTGTAGGGTGTCCGATAACAACAAGTTTTGTACCATCAGCAACTTTTCCTGAAGTACGAACTGTTAGAGCGTCACGGTCATCAACATTTCTTTCTAGTCTGATTAGAGCGTAATCATCTTTTGTTCCACGGTTAAGATCTCTAGAGATGATCTCAACACACTTATATACTGAAGTTGTTGGAACTGCTTTAGCATCGTCATCTGAAGTTTCAACTGCGAAGTCAAATACCCAAGCGCTGCTCTTACAAGCTGACATGCTAGTGATACAATGTCCGGCCGTTACGAGAAGGTCTTTACCTACTAGGAAACCTGAACAATTAGCAGCAGTCATTTGATCAGCAAACTTAGCTGACTTACAAATTCCTCTTGAAGAAAGAGCTCCACCACTGATTGAAGTAGTACCGTCTCCGTTATCTGTTAATTTTGAGTGTGAGATCATTGCAGCTGTTGATTTTGCAAGATCAAGGTGTAAAGCATTCGTTGCTTCGAATAGGTCTAGTCTATCATCATCACCATAAACAACTTTGTCGCCTGCCATTACTGAAAAGCTAAGAGTCATAGAAACCAATAATGCTGAAATCGTCCTTAATGTCATTGAATTGTCCTTTTAGTTTGTATTGCCGTTTTTTTCGTTGAGCCATAAAACCAAAGTGCTAAGGTATTGCCAACTTACAACTTCTTACAATGCAAGTCATAAAACTTTTGTGACGAAAGCTTGTGAAAACTTGAATGAAAACAATAGGATTACACGACGCAACTAACGCTTAATGACAAACTCTAAAACGCCAAACTCTTCCGTCAGGGTCAGATAATTCAAGCTCTTTATGAAGATCATCTTCAAATTTTTCACTAAAGCTGCATTTTTCACCGAATCTATAATGAAGAAACTGGGCTTTTTGAGAAAGTTCTTCGAGATCTTCAACTTCATTTACTGTTAGATCAAAAACAGTATTGCCGCGGCTCTTAGTCTTGGCCCCTGGAACAACTTTGAATTCTACGTGCTCACTCTTCAGTAGGATCTCATCAACGCCTATGGGCAGGATCTCAAGCTCGAGTAGCTCTGAGAGGTAACTGACAGTTGAGGGCACATCCTTTGCCTCTAGGGTGACTGTTCTAAAGTTCATTCTTTTATTATAAGGGAAAAAGAGAAATCCTGCCATTAATGAATAATGACAGGTTATAGATAGGCTTTATTCTAGAAATCTAAACAATCACCTGGGATAACCGGATTACAGTCAAGCTCACCAATGCCATCAAAGGAAAATCCTGGGAAAGCAAAAGGATTTTCTTCCTCTTCTACTTCAGTGGCGATTGGCTCAACAGGAGTCATTCCAGGAACAAGCTCAGGGATAACCGTGATTCTTGTTACATCTTCCCCTCGGCATTCATCATCTTTACATTTAAAGACTCTGTAACAACCTGATTCAGAGTCATAAGCATAGTCGGTTTCCCCTCTTACAAGGATTCCTTCAACAGTATTTGTTTTTGCATTAAAGACAGCTGATCCTGAGTTGCCACCAAAAGTGTCTAGGTTAGCTTGAAAGAAAAAATCATTGGTATTTGTTCTAACATTAGCTCCACCTGCGATAATTGTTGGAAGCCCTGATGGGTGACCAATAACAACTAATGGATCATTATCTTCAATCTTTCCTTCAGTTCTAAATTTAAGAACTTCTCTGTCTGTTACATCTCTATCTAGTTCAATAAGAGCGTAATCATTCTGACTATTACGGCTTAAAGCGCGAGAGATGATCTTCTTACAACCATAAACATTATCAGAATTTACAAAGAGTTGATCCTCGCCTTCGGGGACAAGATCTTGTCTAAAATCAAAGACCCATTTATTATTGGCACAAGCGAACTCATCTTTAATACAATGCCCTGCCGTTACTATTTTATTTTTACCAACAAGAAACCCACTACAATTGGCGGCCGTCATGACTTGGCTAAATTTCTCATCCTTACAGACTCTTTGAGTTTGCTCTAATGTTCTGCCTTTAATAAGTGTTAAGAGTCCGTCAAACTGACTTTCTAACTTTGATGTTGGAATCATACCAGCAGTGCTTCGGGCCAGCTCTTTATAGGCTGCCATTTCACTTTCATTTAAATGGTCTCTGTCGTCGTTTCCGTAGATGACCTTATCTGTGGCAAAGGCGTTCATACAGGCTAGTAAGGTAATAGTGGTAATAAGTGTTTTCATAAATCTCCCCGATCTCTTGAGGCACACTATCTAATAGGATAGAATATGCCAGCAATTGACCCCTCGCATCTATAAGGAATACTCGGTTTTCAGCCAAATGTAAGTTCTTGTTGGCCAAGTGTAAGAAAATGACCAAGTGCGACATCGTGAACTCTTAAATAATAGGGGTTTATCGGTAGGTTTTCTTGCCAATTAAGGAGGATTCCTAGGTGTAAGAGTTCTGTCATTTTCGGCCCTGGACTGGCCACTTTTTTAGCTACTGACTTTAAAAATGACTTCTTTGAAACACCTAAGACCCAGCCTTTATCAAAACTTTTAACTAAATCTGGAAGTTTTTGAATGAGCTCCCAATTTTGATCAAAGGTCTTAGAAAAACCGAAACAGGGATCTAAAAAAACCTCTTGATGAAAGCTAAGTGACTGAACTCCCCTCTCGAAGAAACTCTTTAAATCAAGGTCTTCTTCAAGGTAATTCATATGATCACTTGTAAGGAATCTAGACGGGGCGAGGTTATGAGAGAGAACATAGGTGCATCTTGGATACTCCTTTAAGGTTTCTTTTAGAGAATCATCTACAGAGCCGCTTACATCATTCCAAATAAGCTGTGCCTTAGAATTAATCTTATAGACCCTCGAAGCTACTTCTCTAAAAATCTCAGGCTTATAGGTATCGATACTGATGGTTTTATTTAAATGAAGAATCTCTTCTAAGACTGGGAAGAGGTTCTCCTCAAAACGGTTAAGCTCAGAATCTATTGAAATTTTTTCATTGAAGGGAGCCGTGGATTCTGCTCCGAAATCAAAGCAATCTACACCTAACTTTGTCATTTTAAGGCAATTTGAGAGGACCTTCTGAGGAGTCAAGTTTTGGCCACCGTCTGAAAAAGAATCGGGGGTGATATTAATCACCCCCATCATCTTAAAATTCTTTTTAGACATTTACTTAGGCCATAACAGGATCATCTGAAGGATCCTTATCTGGTGTTTCTTCTTTTTTAACAACGGCTTCTTCTTTCTTTTCTTCGTCTTTATCTTTTTTCTCTACAGTAAAGATTGGTTTCCCAATATCCTTACCATCGACTAGATCTTGAACTTGATTCTTATCAAGAGTTTCCCAAACGATCAGAGCTTCAGAAACTCTATCCAGGATATCTCTATGCTTAACCAAGATGTCCATGGCCACGACATAGTTTTCATCTACAATTCTTTTAACTTCTTGGTCAATCCTCTCCGCGGTTTCCTCAGAGTAATTCATGCCCTCAGTTCCAGGTGCTGAAAAAGCAGTCTGACTTGAGCGATGAAATCTAAGAGGACCCAGACGACTCATTCCCCAATCACACACCATCTTATGCGCCATTGAAGTCGCTACTTGGATATCGTTTGAAGCCCCAGAAGTTACGTCATCAAAGACAAGCTCTTCGGCGCAACGCCCACCCATTAGGATAGCAATACGATTAAGAGCATAGTTAGTTGTCATCGATAAGCGGTCTTCTTTTGGAAGCTGCATAGTGATCCCAAGAGCTCCACCACGAGGCATAATTGATACCTTGTGAATAGGATCTGCTTCAGGAAGAAAGTGACCTACTAATGTATGCCCAGCTTCGTGAAAAGCTGTCAGTCTTTTTTCTTTATCACTGATCACAAGAGACTTTCTCTCAGGTCCCATAAGAACCTTATCTTTAGCTGATTCAAAATCAACCATCTCTAATTTCTTCTTATCATATCTTGCTGCGTTCAAGGCGGCTTCGTTAACTAAGTTGGCAAGGTCAGCCCCTGTAAAGCCAGGAGTTCCTTGAGCAATAGTTTGAAGTTCAACATCATCAGCAAGAGGTGTCTTCTTAGAGTGAACCTTTAGGATTCCAAGGCGTCCACGAACATCTGGAGGCCCTACAGTCACTCTTCTATCAAAACGACCCGGTCTTAAAAGAGCCGGATCTAATACATCAATTCTGTTAGTAGCGGCGATTAAGATCACGCCTTCATTTGATTCAAAACCATCCATCTCGACTAAGAGTTGGTTAAGAGTTTGCTCTCTCTCATCGTGTCCACCGCCCATACCGGCACCTCTATGCCTACCAACGGCATCGATCTCATCGATAAAGATAATACAAGGAGCGTGTTTCTTACCTTGTTCAAACAAGTCTCTTACTCTAGAAGCACCAACACCTACGAACATCTCTACAAAGTCAGAACCTGAAATTGAAAAGAAAGGAACATCAGCTTCACCAGCGACGGCCCTAGCAAGAAGAGTCTTACCAGTCCCAGGAGGACCAACAAGGATAACCCCTTTTGGAATCTTCCCACCAAGCGCAGTGTATTTTTTAGGATCTTTTAGAAAGTCGACAACTTCCACTAATTCTTCTTTTGCTTCTTCAACGCCAGAGACATCAGAGAAGGTCACTTTCTTATCATTAGCAGAGAGCATCTTAGCTTTAGACTTACCAAAGCTCATGGCCTTTCCACCACCGGCTTGAATCTGACGGAGGAAGAAATAGAAGATAACAATCAAGAGGATCATAGGTCCCCAGTTAACAAGAAGGCTAACAAAGAATGTTTGTTTTTCTTCTTCTTCATACTCGGGAGTTATTCCATTTTCTCGAAGGATCTTAAAAGTGACTTCACCAGTATCACCCGTTAAGTTAAAACTTCTTCCACTTTCGTAGTCAGTCATGAACTTACCGATGATTTCTTTCTTGCCCTTAAAAACTACTTTTTCAATCTTCTTAGTTTCTACGGCCTGTATGAATTCAGGATATGTGATTTTTTTACGAACTGTTTTTTGTTCGGAAGCGACTTTCGCTACCAAGGCCATCATCAAGATGACAACAATCCATAAGGTCAAAGTTTTCTGCTGCGGTTTCATAGGCTTTTCCTTAAGCATTTAGTAATCAGCTATCTTCATTCCCTGAAAATAACATTGGCTCTATTTTAAAACCTAGGGCCCTTCTTTACAAGATATCCCAAGGTTTTCCAGCATTTAATCCTTAGGATTCGCCGCTGTAGGCCATGAATCAATCTTTATGAGAGGCAGTTCATACTTGAGTCTTTTACCTGCGTCCTTAGTCAGTAAACGCGGAAGCTCCCCTATATAAAGCCCATTACGAAGGGCGAAGGCCGTACTTTGAGGGAGAAGTGGGTGTGGCCTCTTCCTGCTGGGCGGCAATCCCATTGATTTTTCAGTGCCTTCTTTTATTCGAGTAAAAAAGAGAAAAGGAAAAGGATCAGTGTTCATCCGTCCGGCTAGGTTCTTAGTTGGTACATTAGGAATCTGCGAAGTTGAAGCTTTTCTTAAAGAATGAAGAAGGACGCGGTCAATTTCCTTAAAGGTCTTAACCTTATCCCTTGGGATAAAATATAGAGTTCCCTGGCCCATATAACCAAAGACGCCACCAGAGAAAATAAAAGGACCTTGCTTGCCTTTAAACTGCGCGCGGATCATCTTATCTGCTTGAGACTGGAGGACCCCTCTTGGAGCGTCTGAGAGTTCTTTTACAATCTTAATAATATCTTGCTTAGATCCTTTAAAATCATTCTTATAATCTTCGCGGTAAAGAATCTTACCTCCAAAATTATCAGCCTTAATCTTGAAATCAACAATTTTTCTCTTCCCAAGCCTGGCGGCCCTTAACTTATAGGCCAGGTCATTTTGCCGAGAAACATAATGGCGGATGAAACCCGGGAATCTTTTTTTCAACTTAGGTAAGATTTCATGGCGGATAAAGTTTCTTTCAAATCTTAATTCAAGATTAGTTGGATCATTTACATAAGGAAGATCTAAGTCTTTACAGAGACCTTCAATCTGCGCTCTTGAGAGACACATAAAAGGACGGACATATGCGCCGTTAATAACAGGGATCCCAAGACTTGGTTTTAGGCTTCCTGATTTTGACTGCATCAAGAGTGACCATTCAATTGAGTCGTCGATATGATGACCTAGAAAAAGTGAGTCACCTTTATTGAGGTGAGACTTAAAGACTTTATATCTCTCTTTTCTAGCGATGAATTCAAAGTTACTTTTATAGTGAGAGAGATCCAATATTTCAATTTTGAGAGAAACCCCAATTCTGTAACAAAACTCTGCTACAAGGTCCTCTTCTTCATAATTGGCCTCTCGAGTACCGTGATTTATATGCACCGCTTTGAGAGATTTTAACCTGCCATCTTGAACGAAGCGGGCCATGACCATTAAGAGCAAGATGCTATCGGCACCGCCAGATACGGCAACAGCCGCTTCTTTGGACTTAGGCCATAGATTTCGATCATCCATGAACTCGCCCACATAGCGGCAAAGGGTTTTTAAACGGGGGTGGTTGTAAATTTGATCTAATTCTTCCATAAGTCACTAATATTCTTTGAGAGACTTGTTGACAGTCTCATGGGTTTATAATTAAACTGCGGTCATAAAAAGAGGATCGCGGCTTCGTAGCTCAGTTGGTGAGAGCGATGGATTCATAACCCATAGGTCGGCAGTTCAACTCTGCCCGAAGCCACCATTTTTTTATCAGTTTAAACCCCATAAATTAAGGAAAAAGATGAGACCATTGAAAATAATATTGTGCTCCTTCCTTTTTTTATTCTCACTAACTTCATGCAACCAAGAAAAGAATCCTTCAGGTATAGTTGAAGAGAATAACCTCTGTATATGTACTGAAGAGTACGCACCAGTTTGCGGTGAGGATGGAAAGACTTATTCAAATAGCTGCCAAGCAAATTGCGAAAAAGTTAAATACACCAAGGGTGAATGCTCAGAGTAATTCACTGCAGATTTTCTTAGCGCCCCAAAAGGCCTGAGACCAACCGTTCTTATAAGCCGCTCCTAAGATAAACACATCATCTTTAATTTCTTCAAAAAGAGGCGTCCTTTTAGGACCCTTCACTCTAGCGCCTATTAAAACCTCAGCAGTTTCTAATGAAGGGATCCAATCAAGGCCAAAGCTTAATGCTTTATTATAAAAGCTTTTTAATGCTTCGTGATCAGCACTGAAGATTTCTTTTTGTTGAGTACTCCCCCCGAGCATTAGACTTTGATCATCTTTTCTATAAACTAAGTTTGACCCTCCTAATCCATAAGCGAAACTCTTAACATCTAGGTTAATTTTCCATCTTAGAAAAGCGCCTGGCACTTCTTTAATTGTTTTTTCTGTTTTAATACCAAGACCCGAAAGTTGGGTAAGACCTATACCATGACAAAGAATTAATTTCTTAAAGTGAATTTTATCGCCTCCGAGAAAAAAAGCACAATGATCCTCAACTCCTATTAGGGTTTTATTCTTTAAAGGAATATTGAACTGTTCATCAAGTGAGCTCAAGAAAACCTTCGGGTTGATAAAAATGCAATCTTCTAAAGTAAAATAAACATCTGGTTGAGTCTGACCATAAGGAAGACAACCAGGTTCACAAAGCTCAACCTTTCCATACCTTGATTCAAGCTTTTCAAGATCTGTTTTATGAGAGAGGTCAAAGAAAGAGGACTTCTCCATTCCCATAAGACCAGTGCTATAAACATTCTTCATAAAATGCTCAACACCCTGACACAGGAGATCCCCTAAGGGGCTAACACCAGTTCTCATTCCATGCTTTGCCACGATAGCAGTGCTTGAAAGACTTGTTTTTGGAAAAAGTTTATCAGAGCTTACTTGAAGTATTTTTTTTTCACTAATCTGCTGTTCAAGTTCCCAGAGAAGGGCCTTTGCACTGACGCCGTCACCAACGACGAGAATATCAACCGATTGTTCTGACATAATCGAGAAAGTTGGTTTCTTTTTTAAACTGAGAGAAACTCATAAGGCTAAAGGCCATTGAAATTGAAGTAGGAACAATAAAACTGATGAAGACACCCATAGAGGTGATCTTAATAGGAATCTTTCTATCAACAAATTCTTCAGGCATGATCTCTACCCCGTAATGCTCCAAGAAATAAAGAACAATAAGCCCTAGAAGAAGGCCTATAATGACCGCACCGGTACTCATCAATAATAAAAAGATAGATGTTGATTTCTCTAAATCTGCTTTAGAGCCGCCCATAATCCAAAAGCTGGCTAAATCTCCTTTAACTTTTCCAAAGAAGATAAGCAGTCCAGAGGTTATGCAAAGAGATACTAAGAGGGTCATGGCGGCAAAAAGAAAGACCATTACAGTGGTCTCTAAGCTTAAGGCCCAAACCAGAGTGCTATTCATTTCATTCCATGATTTTAATTCAATGCTAGGGCCAAAGGTTTCCTTAAGTCCTAATCGTAATTCATCAAAGTCGACTTCTTGAAAGAAGCGAACCCTATTGGCCGCCTTCTTTCTCATCATGTTTTGTAGCACTTTTAGGCGAACCCAAAGATGATAGTGATCAACTTCAGGCACGTCGGTGCTTAGATAATCTTCTAAATAAAGAGTTATTGTTCTTGGAATATCTCCCATAATCGAATCAGTATGAGCCGGAGAAATAAGCCTTACCTGATCGCCAAGATCAAGGTTCACCCTCCTCGCTAAAGAAGGAGATAAAAGGACCTCGCGTAACTTAACATCTTCAAAGTAAGGGGGAAGATCTGACTTATCATCAAGACCGTGAACTATAACAGGAGCCAGATAGTTTCCGTTTTTAAGAAGAAGTTCTAACTCTTGCTCTATATAGCCTTTGATTTTCTTGGTTTTTAAATAACGCTTAACTTCTCGCGCCTTAGCATAGCCGCCTTCATTTATAAATAAGACACCATTTCCATTAACGCTCTTAGAGCGGCCAATTAATTTATCTTGGAGCCCCCCCATAGTGCTTTGAAGAACCAAGAGGGCGAAGGATGAGATGATAAGACCAAGAATCGCCAGAAACAAAAGCCTCTGCCGAGTCTTAGCGAAAAAGATGTACTTAAAAAAATAGCGAGTAAACGAAGCTTGCACCTAGGCCCTAAGCTTCGTAGAACTTTTTCTTTTGATCGACTAAGTCTTTTAGATAGCCACTTGGCTGATACCGATCAAAATCAACTTCTTTGCTAAATTTTTCTATAGCGGAAAGTATTCTTTCTAAACCTTCACTATCAGCATGCTTTAAAAGCCCGCCTCTAAAAGGAGGAAAGCCTATTCCGAAGATCAGACCGAGATCAACTTCTGCGGGAGTTTTTACAATTCCCTCTTCAAGAATGATTGAAGCTTCGTTAATCATCGGAAGTACAACTCTCATCTGAATCTCAGTTTCATCCATTTTCTTTCTTTGACTAGGTAACAACTTAGTTACTTCCTCATTAGGTCCAGCTACTTTTCCATTTTCATCATAAAGATAAAAACCAGCGCTAGTCTTCTTCCCTAAAAAGCCTTTATCTACTAAGAGATCTGAAGCTCCTGAGGCCTTAGCCCTGTCGCCGAGACCATCATGAAGGATCTTGGCGACTTTAACACCAACATCAATTCCGATTTCATCAAGAAGCCTACAAGGGCCCATTGGCATACCAAAGTTTAAACAAGCATCATCAATGTCTTTCATCGACACGCCTTCTTCGAGAAGAAAGCCTGCTTCATTGAGGTAAGGCATTAAGATTCTATTGACTAAAAATCCTGGGCCATCTTTAACGATGACAGGAGTTTTCTTTGAAGCAAGACACCAATCATAAAGGGCCTTAGCGGTATCGTTACTCATTTTTGAATGAGTGATGATCTCTACTAAAGGCATCATATGTACTGGGTTAAAGAAATGAAGACCTGCAAACCTCTCTGGTTTTTCAAGGGCCGTGGCCATCTCTTCAACACTAAGTGAAGAAGTATTAGACGTTAAAAGACAAGTTTCGCTGACATGCTTTTCAGCTTCAGCAAAGACTGACTTTTTGATATCCATATTCTCTACTACAGCTTCAATAACAAGGTCGGTTTTTTGAAAACCTGAGAAATCTAATTGAGGAGAAATACTTCTCATCTTCCTTTGAAAGTCATCTTCAGATAATTTTTTTCTCTTCATGGCCCCTTTAAAATTAGAGCTGGCCTGCTTTAAGCCTAAGACAAGAGCGTCTTCATTAAGATCTTTCATAATAGGGGCCATATCTGAATTACACATAAGCCATGCAATTCCGCCACCCATTGTTCCAGCGCCTAAGACAGCGCCTCTTTTTAAGCTAGGAACATTTTCAGTAGTCTCCCCACCAGGAAACTTCTTAGCTTCTTCAGTCATGAAGAAGATATGCTGAAGATTCTTGCTTTGCTCACTTACACAAAGCTCACCAAAAGCCTGAGACTCTGAAGAAAGATAACTTGATCTTCCCTTCATCATTCCTGCTTCCATTACATCTAATATTTTCAGAGGAGCTTGATAGAAGCCTTTAGTCTTTTTAAGAACAGATTCTCTAGCCTTTTGAAAGATAATCTTCTTTGAGAGAAAGTTTTCACTGGCAAAATTCTCTAAACTCTCCATAAGACCTTCGGCCTTCTTTCTTTTATCAAAATGTATAACGGCCTGCTCAAGAAGCCTCTCTTTTGGGAAAACACCATCAACAAGACCTAATCTCTTAGCTTTTTTCGCCTTAACCATCTTTCCAGATAAAATAAGATCTAGCGCCTTTGGTAAACCAATTCTTCTTGGCATTCTATAAGTACCACCAAAACCAGGAATAACTCCTAGCTTAACTTCTGGTAGACCCATTACTGTAGCGTTATCACTTGAGGCTATAATTGTATTACAACTTAAGATAAGTTCTGTTCCACCACCAAGGCAGACACCGTGAACACAGGCGACTGTAGGGATCTTAAGATCTTCAATCTTATTAAAGATCAATTGACCTTGCTCGGCTCCATGAGCCCCTTCAGATTCAGTCTTCATCCCAGCGATAAGCTTAATATCAGCTCCAGCTAAGAAGCACTTCTCTTTATGTGTAAAAAAGATTGCACCCTTGAGTTCTTTTGCTTTTCCATGAAGATCATCAACTGTATCTCTTAACTCAACAAGGGACTCCTCATCGAGGACAGTCATTGATTTTTCACAGTTGTAACCAAACCCGATATAAGCGATCGAATCTTTAATTTCAAAACTAATTCTTTTGTTGGTCATTATCTAATCCTCTTTAAACTAAATTTTCGATTATGGTAGCTCCGCCTTGACCGCCACCAATACATAGTGAGGCAATCCCGTACTTTGCTTTACGCTTCTTAAGTTCATGGGCCAAGGTAACAATCAACCTTGAACCAGTAGAACCAACAGGGTGACCAAGAGCAATCCCGCCACCGTTAACATTGAATTTCTCATCAGGAACATCTCCGTAAAGAGTATCAACATCAAATTTTTGAGCCCACTTCTTATCAGTAAAGCCTCTTCTTACAGCAATGATCTGAGCTGCGAAGGCTTCGTTGATTTCAACTAGGTCCATATCATCCATCTTAAGATTAGATCTTTTAAAGACACCGTCCATAGCGCGAAGTGGACCCATTCCCATTCTTTCTGGCTCAAGTCCTGCAAAATGATAATCTACAATTCTTGCCATTGGAGTTAGGTTGTATTTCTTTAGCGCTTCTTCGTCGCATAAAAGAAGGGCCGATCCACCATCAGTGATAGGACAAGCATTACCAACAGTAACGGTTCCTGATCCTCTCTCAAAATAAGGCTTCATCTTTCCAAGACCTTCAACAGTAGAGTTGGCACGTGGACCAACATCAACGCTAAGAAGCTTATCTAGTTTTTCACCAGTTAAAATAGGAACAATCTCATCTTTAAAACGGCCTTCATTAGTAGCCGCTATGGCCAGGGAATGAGAGCGGTTAGCGAATTCATCTTGTTGTTCTCTAGTAATACCTAGCTCACGGGCCAGAAGCTCTGCAGTCAGTCCCATGTTAAGGCCACAAAAAGGATCTGTAAGACCCTGTTCAATAGCGATGACTGGAGAGAGGTATGGTGGGCGAAAAGAACTTAGCGCCTTTAATTTATCTGGTAATTTTTTTGCCTTCATGACATTGATAAAAAGATCAGTCATCTCTTTAGAATAAATCAAAGGCATCTGACTCATATTCTCAATACCACCCACGAAGATTACGTTAGATCTTCCCGAGGCGATCTTTAAGAAGCCCTGACTAAGGGCCTCCATACCTGAGGCGCAGTTTCTATGAACTGTATAACCTGAGGTATGCTTATGAAGACCGGCTTCAAGTCCTATGACTCTCCCAACATTTGGGTACTTGGCTGGCGCTCCTGTATTTCCGAAGATCACTTCATCAATGGCGTCTGTTGGAATACTAGTATTGTCTAAGATATTTCTGACTAAGTAGGCCCCTAGATATGGTGCGGCTACATCCTTTAGATCAGCTCCTGATTTTGCTTGAGGTGTTCTTTTTGCATCAACAATATAAACGTCTCTCACGGAGACCTCCTTGGCTTCCTTAAAATTAATGAGGTCTAAATTATCGGTGGTTTATGGCCTAATGAAAAGAGCTGGGTAAAGGGGAACTTACTTACCCCAAAATAAGGAACGCCGCGTTTTTAAACGCGGCGTCCAATAAAACAAGGGAAAACGACAAAACCCCTATTTTGAGAAGAAAACTTAGGTATAGGGAGAATCACTCCTCGCTATACCTGTTCTAATTGGTTTAGAAATTGACTACTACTCCAAGACTGAAACCTGCAACACTATCTTCTGATAAAGAGTTCCCCTGCTGACGAAGTGCATTTTCGTTAGAGTTGAACTGAGTATTAAAGGCATTGGTATCATCAGTATCAGTAAAGGCTGAGTTTAAGAACTTTGTATAAGATAGGTTCAAGTTCATTCCTACTACGTCATTAAAGAGGATATTCGCCCCTAGATTAGCAGTTGCTGAATAAAGGCTATCAGTTAGTTCTGTTTCTTGTTCTGGGTTTTGAATTTGAAATCCACCACCAAAACCATTTGTATTAAAGTTATCATCCGCTGGATTTGTATCAGAAATTGTTACTCTATTGTAACCAACTCCCGCTCCAAGATAAGGACGGAACTTATTATCAAGTCCTGTAAAAAAGAACTTTGAATTAATATTTAAATTTAATCTTGAGTACTCATAATCGCTCTCACTCTCTGTGTTAGCTGGCTGAATAACGAAGAAATTATTATTCTTTGTTTCATATTCAGTCTTAGAGTACTTAATCCCAGCGCCGACTGAAAAGTTTTCATGAACAGCGTGGTCAACATTCAAACCTAAGTCAATCTTAGATTCATATCCTTCATCTCCAGTTGAGGACTTACCTATGCTTGGAGTAATTGAAGTCTTCTTTAGAGTCTTAATAGCAACTGGTGCAAGAGCAGCAATTCTTTGTGGAGCTGCTTGTCTAACAACGACTCTGTCAGATCCGCCACCAGTAAAGGCGCGTCTTAACTTTTTCTCAAGTTTCTTTTCAGACTTGATTCTTTCATTCTCAATTTTCTTGTGCATCATCTCTTCGTTTTGAGCTTCAAGCCTTTTACGAAGTTTTGCGATTCTATCAGAGGCTGACTCACGTCTGTCGTAAGCTCCATCGATATCAATCTGTTCTGAGTTTAGAACGTCATCTGTTCCTGCAAGAAGATCATCATCTTGGGCAAAAACAACTGCCGGGCTAGCGACCAGAGTCATTGTAATTAACAATGCCTTGATCTTTTGTTTGTTCGTTTTGATCGTTTTCATTTTAGTCTCCTTCATGGTCCAGCAAGCTGGACACTTTTTTTTCTTAACACTTTGAGTCAATATAAAAACATCATAACAATCTGATAAATAATTTCATTTATTTTTCTTAGAGGATGTATAAATTACAGGTTGTGTTAGGAAACAGACAGTCTAGCCATGTGATTACTTACACTTAGACTATCTTCTTATGGTAAAATACCTCATTGAGCCGTAGCTATTGAAGGTTCCGTTGAAGGTATTATCCATCTTACAGACGAAAGACTTGGTATTTCCGTTACAATTATCAGAATTGGCCAAGAACCACTCCTTAACCTGACCCATGCCAGAGATGATCACAACAACCATGACAAACATCAAAAGAATGTATTCGACGACAGTTTGACCATGATCTTGATTAAGCAGTTTATTCATATCTTTATAATACAAAAAAAAGAGTAGCGGTATTTCCTACAGAAATTGTTGCCCGTCTTTAATCTCCATTAAGCTAGAAAGTAGCCCTAAAGGCCCTTCTTTATAAGGTCCAAAGTAATAGACCTGACTTAAGCGCTCTTCGATTAAGGGCTCTTTTACATTCGTTACTGATACAGACTTTGGAAAAGGAATATCACCTTTGATATTTCCCTTCTCCCCTTCAATCCATACTTCAGGACCCCATTCTAATGAGGGTTCACCTAGGTCGATCCCAAGACCTGGGAAAAGGCCTTCAAGGTCAACTTTTAAAAGATCTACAATATGGTTCTTATGAAACTCTATCTTAGAGCCTTTTAATTTTTTTACGAAATACCTAACTTGCAAGAAGTCTTCAAAGAAGACAGCTTCCCAAAGGGGACCACTAGTTCCAAGCATCTCTTTTTTGCTTCTTAGAAATTTAGAGCCTTTCCATGGGATAGTCGCTCCATCTTTATAGTTATAATTAATCTTTAAGCAGCCATAACTTTGGCCTAAGTTATCAAGCCTGATTGAAAGCCCAGAAGGATCAGCCCCAAGAAGAGAGATATTCTTGGGGTGAATGATTCCATCGTAACTAGCAAGCTCTAGAGACCAAGGCTTAGACTTGTGAAACCTCCATTCTCTAATCCTGGTTCTTTTAAACATCCCGCCACGGGATACCAAAACCTCTTCTAGGTCTTCAAGAAGATGGTCCTGGTCTAGTTCGTAAAGCGGACTTAAGAGAGTTAAGAAGAGATGAAACAGTTCAAAACGACTGAGGTCCATTGAGAACTTCTTTTGAAACTTACCGCGAGCCATAAAGAAGAAAGTAAGCTCAGTTAAGTAGTCTGAATACTCTCCACTATTCATGGCATTGAAAATCTCTTCAAAGGATTCAAAACAAGTCTTTATATCTGGAGGACAGTGAGTGAGAAAAACATTGGTGTTAAAGCTTTGAACGGACTTATACCTAAAAGCATTCTGGGCCACTCTTTTAGAAAAGGCGACGAAGGCCTCATCAAATTCTTTTTGACCTTCAATTGTTTCAAAAGGCCAAGTTATCTCTAATCCCTTTGGTAAGATCTCAGGAAGTTTTCTCACAATCTCGCAAAAGTTATGACTAGGTCTTCCCCCTAGAACTATTCGCTCGATTCCAACAACAAAAGTAAGCGGCTTATTAACAAGGTAAGTATCAATATTGATAAGAGGAAGGATATCTTTATCTTCCCCCCAAATTCTTAAGAAATCGACTTCAAGTTGAGGAAGAGAATCACTATAGAGTTGTCCGTAACTTAATCGGTCATCATCTAGAAGAAGGACAACTTGCTTCCTTTCAAGTAATTCGAGCCCTAATAAAAAGCTTAGATAGTTCTTACCCACAAGGGCCATATCTAATTCTTTTTCAATCATACATCTGTCTCAAGCAAGAGGTTAACAATTCTTTCAAAATCTGAGTATAGGGCCATCCCTAGTTTATGGCGAGCCTCTGTTTTATCTAAAGCAGGAGTTGCTCTAAAGGTCTTATAAAAACCCCCTAACTCATGAATGACATTAAGGTCCTCGGGAGAATTTGCCATGACAAAGTCGATCTCCGTAGAGCGGTGAACCTTAGGTCCACAATAGATATGGCAGCCACTGAAGAAAGGCTCTAGAACACTATGAACGCTTCTGCCGTGACCACCTCCAATATAACTATGACCAAAATAAGAATAAATCTCACAAAGTATACCGCGAATATTAAGGACTAAGACTCCGGGGCTCTCTTTAAACTGGGCTAAAAGAGAGTTTAAGTCATCGCCCTCATTATAGAGGTAAGTTTTCACTGTCTTTATAGAAGCTCTAATTTGGGGGTCATATTGATGGGGAAGAAGAACAACTCTTAACTCTCCCTTTTCGATGGACTGGCAAAACTCAGGGTCATTAAAGACTTTAGTTTCATTCTCCCATACAGAGCCAAAAACAATCCTTCCGGCCCTTGGCACTTCTGAAATCCAACTAAGGATCTCCTTAATCTTTAAAAGAGACTCTTCCCTGTTTTTAATCCGCTCCATAATCTGAGGCACTCTAAACTCATAGGTTTCCACTCTCGCGTCTTTAGAAGCAAGTTCCTGCATAAGGGTTTGATCACTCTTACTAGTGCAGAGGATTGAATCAAAGCTCTTATAAACTTGCCTTAGGAACCATGAAGGTTTTTCTTTATTTTTTAAAGTGGCAGAAACTAAGGAGAATTGAACATTCTTTTTGAGACCATATAGAAGGAGTTCTGGATAAAAGTCGTAACGGCACAGAACTAAGCGCGGCGCCGTTAGGAAACTTTTTATATTTTGACTAAGAGTAAAACTATTTGAAAAGGCACTAAAGCTCATCACGGGTAATCGTAGAGAGCGAAAGCCAGCTTCCTTCTCAGTCAAAGAGAGCATCTTGTCCTCTAAGGACTCCGAGGCGTAGATAACTTCAACGATAAGGCCCTTTCCTAGGAGATGGTCAATCAAAGGACGGACCTGTTCAAACTCCCCTTCAGAACTTACCTCAAAGGCCATATAGGCATTTGATCTTTTTGGGTCAGGATCTTTTAAGAAATTCTTCACTTCAAAATTGAGGCGATCTCTCACTTTAGCGCTTAGAGGATAACCAATAACGATGAGGAGAGGCCCAATAAGGCACCTGAAGGTTTGAAGTAAATAGAGTATAAAGATAAAGTTTTTTCGTTCCATGAATCAAATACTTGCTAGTGTCAGATTGTCTCATGAGGGAATGCAAGTGGCTAGATAGCTGATATTCCTTTAAATGACACAGCGATTTCTTACTTAAACTTACTTTCTCCGGTAAATGTTTCAACATCCGACTTTTTTAGTTGAGATTATTCAAACTTAACGTATTTTCACGAAGTCGAAATATTTAACTGATGACTGACTTTCATCAATATAAAGAATTACAACAAAACTTTTGAAGGAGTTAACATGAACGCAAAATTAGTAATCGTAGCTTTGGCAGGGCTAACATTAGGGACATCTGCAATGGCTGCAGGTAAAAGTTTAATGAACTTTTCTGAGGCTCGTAAGATGCTTCGTAGTTCACCACTAGGACTCTCTTTACTTCATGCAGTAGATGCAAGAAAAAAGACAGGATCTAATAAGACTGTGGGATCAAAGCAAACTCACATCGCTTATCTTAAGTATCAAATTACTCCAAAAGATAGGCTTCAACTTGAAACACGTTATACGTCTGAAAAGACTGCTGACATGACAGAAGCAGATCATTCATTTGCTCGTTCAGTTATCAAGTACACAAGAAGCGGAATCTTAAATCAAGCTGATCACGGTATTAACCTTTCTATGAACTTAGAAAAACGTTTTTACCCAGACAAAGATATCAGAAATGCAATTAACCAATACGGTCTTAACAGACTTTCAGCTTCTATGAGCCGTAGTTTTGGTGCTGTTAATCTAAGTGGAACTATTTACGGTGCCGTTAGAGACAGAATCGACACTAGTGACCATAGCACAAGCACTCATTATGGTTATGTTGTATTAACTCAATCATATTCAATCAATGACAGCTGGTCAGTTTCTCTTACTGAAGAATTCTTTCAGAGTTACAACAAGAACCAAGACAACCTAAGAGGTGGTCAAGGTAATGTTGATATTACTATGGAAGTTGGTAAGCAATTATCACCATCTGTTTACGCCGGTGTATCTGTTGGTGGAGCTCCTTTCCAAGCATATGATGGAAAGCTTATTGCTAGCAACTGGACACAAGGTTTTAGTTACGGTGCAAATGTTTACTGGAGTGCTTTCTAGTAAACCCTTCAAAAGCATATATATAAGAAGCCGGACTTAGGTCCGGCTTTTTTTTGTCCTTTTTCTTAGTAATCCGGAAATAATTACCAAAAGACACACCTAAATACCTGAGTCATTTAATTCTTACTTAAGCTTCCCGATGAGTTCTTTGCGGAGAACCTATGAAGGATAAGAATAAAAATAGCAACAGAAGAACATTAGAGGCCAGTGAGCTTCGACTTGATGTTTCTGAAGATGCAAAGATATATCTTCTTATAGACGCTCAAAGATCTGAGGCCTTTCAAAAGGATCAGATCATTGAAAAAATTAAAAATAAATCAATCCTTATCACTGAATATGCTTCACTCGATGGAAGCAACTGGTATCAGCTCTTTCAATTTAACGGCTTTGATAGAAGGCTCGCTCACGATGAAGAACTTCCTGGCCTTCCAGGGGTCAATTCTTTTGTAGCCTCAGATAAAGAAGTTGAAGAAAAATTAACACAAGAGAATGATACCTTTGTTGAGAAAGAGGCCATGGCAGGACTTGCTTATATTGGGCAAATCAATAGTGGCAAAAAAGCTCAGTACAGTGATGATAAGTATAAATTAAAAGAACAGCTTAATAGTGAGATGCCTGATCATCCCGAGATTGAGCCCGTTATCTTTGAAAAGAAATCACCTAAGAAAGAAACTTATATTTGGGGAGCAGTCCTAAGCTTCGCCCTTATCGGAATCATCTATCTCTTCAACTCTTCGCCAGAACAATTGGCGTCAAATAAAACTGAAGTTAAAGAGAGAAAAGCTTCGGTGAAGAAAGTTAATAAGCCGGCGAGAAGAATTGCCTCAAAAAGAGTAAGACCTACGGCAAAGAAAGTTATTAAGGCAAGAAAGAGGTCACCCTCCTTTACTAAATCTAAGGCCTTCACTAATAGAGCTCCTAGAAAACCAGCTCGGAAAATAGTAAAGCCAGTCGTTGAAGATCCGGATGATTATTACTATGACGACGGAACAGACCCTGTTGAACTAGACCCTATTAGATCAAAGATCTCTAAAGAGACCTTTGACCCAGAAGATGATGAAAACTTAGATGATTATATGCGTGAAGATGACGCACCTAGAGAACCAGCATCTGAATTTGATTCTGAAGAAGACCCTGAAAAGGCCTTCGAAGCACTTTACGAATAGTTCATTCGAGAGATATTCTATCTCCCATGTCTGAAATTTCAAAAGAACTCCTAGATTGTTTTCGCCCCCCTGCTTTTCCTGGAAGCTTTTTTCTTAGCTTTGAAGGTATTGAAGGCGCGGGAAAATCAACACAACTTAAACATGCCAAAGAGTTCTTAGAAGAAAAAGGCTTTCGGGTCCTAGTTCTTAGAGAACCAGGTGGAACAAGTTTTGGTGAAAAATTAAGAAAGAGCATCCTTGAATCTAAAGAGCCAATCAATCCTTTAGCAGAGGCCCACCTCTTTTGTTCATCAAGAGCTCAACTCCTTCAAGAAGTTACCTTAAAAGAGTTAAGCACACCGGGCACTGTTGTCATCTTAGACCGTTACCTAGATTCAACTATCGCCTATCAAGGAAAAGCACGAAACTTAGGAACACAGACCATTCTAGAGCTTCACAAGCACTTTCCTTTAAACCTAGTGCCCCACCTTACTCTTTATATAAAGATTAGTTTAGAAACCTCACATAGCAGGCAAAAGTTAAGAAATATTCCAAAGGATTATTTTGAATCCCAAGGGGATGATTTCTATAAACTTCTGATAGAAGGCTACGAAGAAGCTGCTAGGCTTTTTCCTGATCGCATCTCAACAATTGATGGCGAGCAATCCTTTGAAGCCGTTCAAGAAGCTATCTGTGAGAGACTAGAATCCTTGGCCCAAAGCCGCCAAGAGGCCAACAAGTGAGCAACGATCTCGCAAGCATCCTCTTAAAAGGCTATAAGGCCCAAAGACTTTCACCCTTTTATATTCTCAAAGCAGGCCCGGGCTCATCTGATCCTCGCACCTTCTTAGAGAACTCCATGAAGACTTTCCTCACTAAGGTTCTGCTTGAGAGCAGAGATGCTTCGTTCGAAGAATGCCTCTCTCTCGTCAATAATGGTCACGCAGACTTTCTCTGGCCTATTCGAGCTGATCTAAAGAAGAACTATAGCCTTAAGGATAATGAACTAGGTGAGCTCTTTCGCTTTATGGAATATGGTGCCATGGAACTACCTTGGCGCTTTGCTGTCATTGAAGATCCCCATAAACTATCTTCAGCTTATTTAAATAAATTACTAAAAACCCTAGAAGAGCCAGCGGCCAATACCTCAGTCTTCTTTTTAAATAATACGGATGAGCAGTTTATTGAAACCATTCACTCAAGGGCCTTAGAGCTCACTCTCTTTGAAGAAGGTAATAGCCCAAAGTGGAAACCAAGACCCACAGAAATTAAGACTAGTCTCTGGCTAGAAGAGCGTAAGGAGTACTACCCTCTCCTTCTAGGATCTGATGATTTAAAGGGCCTTCTTGTGAATTATATTGATAACGACCAAGGCCTTGGTGAATTAATTGAAAAACTAAAAACAACGACAGGATCTGATTTAGAGATAAGCGGCCTTGTAAGTGAATATGAATCAGACCGCCCAGGGCGAGTTACTCAAAAAGAGCGTCTTTGCCAAGAATTGCAGTGGTTTGAAAAAAGTAAGACTTTTAATAACGCAGGTTGGGAAAGATCCCTTGGTCTACTCATGGTGCTTAACTCGTAACGGCATGCCTAGACTTTTGGATCAAAAGAAACCAAAATAGTCACTTCTAAATCATTGAGAAATAATACAATGCAAAATAATACAGAAACTGAAGAGGCTACTCCTGAAGAAGTAGAGATGCCTCAAGAAAGTGAAAATACAGAAATAAACACTGGTGAAGACGATACCGAATCCGGTAAGTCTTCTCGTTATAACGAAGGTGACCCTCTAACATTTGTTCGGGTAAGATTCCCAGGAAATGCAAAGAGCCAGCCCTTTCTAGTGGGAACCCGCTACTTTCAATACGGCCAAAAAGTCTTGGCCATGAGTGATCGCGGAATGACCGTGGGTTATATCAACTCCTTTCCTTACGACATGACCTTTAGAAAAGACATGCTCCCTCTAAAGAGCATCTCAAAGGTCGCCTCTGAAGAGGATATCGTCGAGCAAAGAAGTTTTACGAATCAAGAAAAAAAGGCTGAAAACGCCTGTAAGAAACTTATTGAAGAATTTAAATTAGAGATGAATATAACCCATGTTGAGTTCATTCAATTTGGAAAGAAAGCCGTCTTTTATTTTAATGCCCCAGCCAGAGTCGACTTTAGAAACTTAGTTAAGTCTCTTGTTGGTGAGCTTAAGATGAGAATAGAATTACGTCAGATCTCAGTTAGGGATAGAACGGCTGCCCTAGGGGCCATTGGCTCTTGTGGGCTTCAAACTTGTTGTTCGAGCTTCTTAAAGAACTATGGAAACGTAAGCATTAAGATGGCCAAGAACCAAAACCTCGCCCTTATCCCAAGTAAGCTCAACGGTGTTTGTGGTCAGATTAAATGCTGTATTAAATACGAAGATAATGTTTATTCAGAAAAAAGAAAGCGCCTCCCTAGAGAACATTCTTTTATTGTTGCGGCCAACGGAGACAGAGGTAAAGTTACCCGTCTTCATATTCTTATTGAACAATTTGAAATGCTTACAGATAAAGGCGTGTTTAAGAAATACGCTCTCAATCAGTTTGATAGTGCCTTAAAACTTCCTGATGATTGGAAGTTCCCTGACAGGTTCGATCATATTACTAATGAAACCTCAGAGATCATCGGGCTTGTTAAAGACGATATAGTTAAAGGCGAACTCTACTATGAGAATGCTGAGGATTTTGATGCCGAGGTCTACCTCGACTCTCTCTCAAGTGGTACCGAAGAAATGACAGAAGAAAAGAAAGAAACAACAGAGCAAACACCGACTAAATCTCAAGAAGAAGTAAAAGCAAAAGCTGATCCTTACGAGGATGAAGTGGAAGATAATGAACCAAACTTTAATAAAGAAGAGTTCAATACGTCTGAAGAGATTGATGCCAGAGATAACAAGCGACTCGGAAACCGTGGAAACGGAAGAAGTAATCCAAACAGCAATAATAGAAACAATCCAAATAATAAGAAAAAGAAAAACACTAAGAAACCTCATAACAAGAACCGTTCTAATCCAAATCAAAATAAAGACGGCGCTCCTACTGAGAAAAAGGAAGGGGAAGAGGGATCAAGCAATAACAGGAATAGGAACCGTAACAGAAACAGGAACCGCAATAGAAACAGAAATAAGCCAGCTGAGACTAAGACAGGTGGCGATACTTCTGGAGGAAGCACAGAAAGCTAAGGAGACTTCCCATGTCCCATCGTTTTTTTCATACATCCGATTGGCATTTGGGCAAGAAGCTCTTCAAAGAGTCTCGGCTTCCAGAACAAGAAGCCTTCCTCTCTTGGCTTTTGGTCCAGATCAAAAAAGAAAAACCTAATGTCCTTTGCATAAGTGGCGACATCTTTGATACGCCCCATCCCTCATCTGAGGCTCAGGCGCTCTATTATGGTTTCTTAAAAGAGGCCGTTAGTGAAAATGAGTTAGAGATCTTTATCATCTCTGGGAATCATGATAGCGGCCGCTTCCTTGAAGCCCCTATTCCCTTTTTAAAAGATCAATCTATTCATATTGTAGGATCTCTTGAAGGGCAGAAAAGAACTTATAGCTATCATAGAGAGGGGGTTAGCTATCACCTCTTTCCCTACTTTAGAAGTCATGAACTTTATAACTACGCTCGCACAAATTTCCCTGAAGAGCTTGGGGCGATTGAAAAGGCAGATGCAACTTCTGAGACAATAGGTCTTTTAAATAAACTTGTAGATAGCCTCTTTGAGTTTAAAGAAGGACAAAAGAATGTTCTTCTGGCCCATCATCTCTTTGGCAACGGGGAGCTCTCCGGCTCTGAACTAGGGCTCTCTCTTTCAGGATTAGAAAGTATCCCTCTATCCTTATTAAAAGAAAGATTTGATTACGTCGCTCTTGGGCATCTTCATAATCATCAATACCTATCAAGAACGGATCCTATTGTTTGCTATTCTGGAAGTCCTATTTCCTTTCGTTTTAGTGAACGAAAGAATAAAAAAATGAACATGGTCTCTCTTGAGAATCAAAATCTAGAAGTAGAAGAACTAGCTATTCCCGTCTTTAGGCAGCTCTATGAATTAAAGCTTACTCCAGAGAACTATAAAGAGAACCTTCTAGAGTTGGTAAAAAACCAGAGTGAAGAAAAATTAGAGAGTTTCCTTGAAGTGCAAATCAAATCAAATATTCCACTCAAAGGAATTAGTGATGAGATTAGATCCTTAATAGAGCAATCCCCTATAAAGCTCCTCTCTCTTCAGACAAAGATCACAGGCCATAAAGAAGCTGACAAAGAAATGAGAGATTCTAAAGATATCTCGGCTGAAGAACTCTTTGAGCAATTCTATCTCAACAAATATGAAGGCGAAAACAATCTTCCTATAGAGCTTAAGAACCTTTTTAATGACCTGCTTACTGAGGCCAGAGGTACTTCGTGAGGATTCAATCCATAGAGATAGAGAACATAACCTCACTTCGAGGAAAGCATCAGATCAATCTAGCTGACTCACTTCAGGGTGAAGAACTCTTTGCTATTACTGGCCCAACGGGATCTGGGAAGTCATCCCTCCTAAGCGCCATTTCCTTGGCCCTTTATGGAAGAACCTATAAAGGCTCTTTATCGGCCAATGACTTTGTCACTACCGGTGAAGCCTATGCCATGGCCGCCATCGACTTTACCCTCGCGGGTAAGAATTATTCCGCTAAATGGAGCATCAAGACTTTAAAGAAAAATGGTGACCCCATTAAGGCCCCAAAGCCTTCAAGGGAGATCATCTGTGAAGGAATTGCCTTAGAAAATGCTAATGCTTCGGAGATCCTAGGACTAGACTTTGATCAATTTTGTAAAACCATTATTTTAAACCAAGGTCAGTTCGCACAGTTCTTACATTCTTCTTTTAAAGAAAGAAAAGACATCATTGAAAAACTCTATAGAACAGGTGAACTCTCAGAACTTGGAAAGATCCTTAAAGAGAAGATTAAAAAAGAAGAGCATGAGCTAGAGCTCACCCTGGCCCATTTCGAAAAAGCACTTCCCTACACTGAGGAGGAAATAAAGATAATTAAAAAGGATCTTAATCAAAATCAGGAACTCCTTAAGACCCATGAGGAGCTAACCAAGCTCTTTAACCCAGCTTTCACTGACCTCAATCATCTCCATCAAAAACTAATTGAGGAAGATGATTATCAAAAAAAAGTAGCTCTCTCTAAAGTAAGTTTAGAGAAGCTAACAAATAACTGGAATGAATCGAAAAAGAATCTTCAGGGCCTTAAAAAAGAATATGAAAAAGCATTGAGTAATTCGACTAACGATTCCCCTAAACTTAGAGAGGCCATCAAGCATAAGACCAATCTTGATAGTTCGACTAAACAGCTAGTGATTCTTGAAAAAGGCCTAAGCGATGCTAATGCCTCATTAAGTCATTCAAAGAAAATTATTCTAGAAAAAACAAAGCAAAAAGAAGAAGTTACTCAAAAATTGTCTAAGCTAAAGGCTTCCTATACCAATAAGAAACTCTTTTTAGAGAAAACTAATAATCAGATCTATTCATTCAAGGAAGACCTCATCAAGTTAAAGCAATATGCTGAAGAGATAAAAAAGAATAGAACAGAATATGGCCTGTATAAAACTCAAGTAGAAAAGATTTCTCTTGAAATTGATGAGTTGAAAAAAGAACTAGAGGCTAAGAATATTGAAAAACTAGATTTAGCAACTAATAGTAATCTTATCCTAGATAATCTAAGAAGGCAGCGAGAGGCTAACTTAGACCTCTTCAGCCAGATGGATCGAGCCTCTACTGAGCTCTCCATTCTTATGCAAGAAAATCAGGAAGTCACTAGTAAACTCTTAAGCTCAAGCGATAGCTTTGACTTATTAAAAACAAAATTAGAAAACTTTTATTTAAAGATAGAAAATGAACGCCTTAGTTTGGCCGTTGATGAATGCGCCGAAGAAGCTCGAAAGAATGGCGAGTGCCCTGTTTGTAAGAGTAGCGAACTATCCTCACTTGAGAATCATAAAGGTACTTTAAAAGTTTCAAAAGACGGTTTAAAGGACCTTGAAGAAGAGGTCTCAAAGCTCAAATTTCAGAGGGAAGCTGACAATAAGAAGGTTGAACTTAACAAGATTAAGATCAAATCAACTTTAGAGATGATCAATAAAATCTGCCTTAATCTCTTTAAAGGCTTTGATAAGAAGATTGATTGGACTAATTCTTCCGAAGTCGACCTAGGGCTAAAGATCCTTAAAGAGATGCATCAAGAGAGCTTATCAAGGAACTTACACAAACAAGAATCGTTAAAGGCCCTAGCCTCACTAAAACTAGAGGTCACTGGGCTTGAGGCTAACCTCAAGAAAAACTCAATTGAAATATCGAGCCTTGATGAGGAGCTTAAAAAGACTAATCATCTCGTTGAACTCTTTATGAACAACTGGAAAGAGATCCTCCCTAAAAAAATGGAGCCCGCCTCCGTCCTCATTGAATTTGAAAAAGACTTAGAAGTCTTCAATCAAAATATACAGTTCGATCAAAAGCATGAATCACTATTAGAATCCATAGGAACAGAAAGCACTAGATCTGTTGAACTAACTCTTAAGTTAGAAGTTGATAAGAAGATTAAAGTCGAACTTGATAAAACCATAAATGAGTTACAAATAAAGCTCAAAGAAATATGTGATGGGCGCAATCCCATCGAGCTTCTAGAGTCACTTGAAAGGCATGAAAGAACCTCTCAAACTAAGTTTCAAAATGCCCAAGAAGAATTTAACCGCATAGAGAAAAGTAAGTCAGCAGAAGAACAGTCCCTTCGCATCTATGAAGAGCAAATTGCTGATCTTCAGCATTTACAAAACTCTTATATAAAAAGATTAAAGACTATCTTTAAAGAACTAGGTCAGTATTCTTCGAAGATTCCAGAATCCTACCCTCTTTACAACTCTTGCCATGATGTCTTTAAGTCCTCAGCAAAATGGATAGACCTTCCTCAGGGAACCACTTCACTAGAATTACTCCCTATTATTGAATCAAGACTTGAGACCACATGGAATGAATTAAACGAAAAGATCTCTGAAGTTTCCTTAGACTTAAAAACAAGCGTTCAAACTAATAAATCAAGAATTGTTGAATACAATCAAAAACTTGAAGGCCGCGCCTCTCTTGAGGAAGCTCTCGAGAAGCTTAAGAAGTCTCTAGATCTCAAAAAGAGGCTGGCAGAAGTCTTTGGTAAAGATGAATTTAGAAGCTACGCCCTTGGGCTCTTAGAAGAGGAACTTGTCATGGGTGCTAACGCTGAGCTGGATGAGCTTTGTGATGGTAGGTACCAATTGAAGCTTCTTCCTGGCCGCGGAGGTCAGATGGAGTTCTTTGTCTCTGATCAATGGAGAGAATCAATCCTTAGGAAGATCGACACCCTCTCTGGAGGAGAGACTTTCTTGGCCTCACTAGCTATGGCCTTGGCACTAGCAGAACTTACCAGAGGTCAAAATGAGATTGATTCATTCTTTATCGATGAAGGCTTTGGTCATCTTGACGGGGACAGTATTGAAGAGGTCTTAGAAGTCTTGATGAATATTCAAAACCGCGGGAAACAAATTGGGATCATCTCCCATGTAAGGGCCCTAACTGATAGGATCCCAGTTAACCTGACTCTCCAAAAGACTAGTCTTGGAGAATCAACGACAGCGTTTGTCTATAATTGAGATTTTTCTGCTTTATGAACTCTTACTAAGAGTTCTTTGATCGCCCCAATATCCATCTTTGCTAGAGGGTGAGATTCAGGAAGCTCTTTGGCGTTATCAGATTTCTCTAAGGTGCCAATACGGTTATTAGCAACCATTCTAAGTTTTCTGAGCTCTTTAGGATTCCAAGAACCAAGTTGAGTAATATCTTTTAGTTTTATATCGGCCATTAAAAATCCGCGCTTTTAGGTGTTCTAGGGAAGGCAATCACATCCCTAATATTCTTCATTCCTGTTACGTACATCACGGCCCTTTCAAAGCCAAGCCCAAAGCCTGCATGTGGAACTGATCCGTACTTTCTAAGGTCTAGGTACCACCAAAGAACATCTTTATCCATACCCATCTCATCGATCCTACCCTCTAGCTTTTCTAAAGAGTCCTCACGTTGAGATCCACCAATTAACTCTCCAACACCAGGAACTAGGACGTCCATGGCGCGAACAGTTTCCTTACCCGCTTCTTCGTCAGCATTTTGCTTCATATAGAAAGCTTTGCATGACTTTGGATAATCAGTAACGATAACCGGAACATTGAAGTGTTTTTCAGCTAAGAATCTTTCGTGCTCAGTCTGAAGCTCTGCGCCCCACTCTGGCCTAAATTCAAATTTCTCACCAGAAGCAGCTAAGATCTCAATCGCTTCAGTGTAAGTTATTTTTTTAAATTTACTATCTCTTACATGCTTAAGTGTTTCTTGATGGTTATTATCTTCGATCTTTTGCCACTTACGCCACTGCTTAAGAAAGTCTAACTCTGCCTTATTCTTTTCTAAGGCCTCAGAGATCAACCTCTTAATATACTCACTCGCAAGCTCGGCTACATCATCAAGGTCAGCAAAGGCCACTTCAGGCTCTACCATCCAAAATTCCGAGAGATGCCTTGGAGTATTTGAATTCTCTGATCTAAAAGTAGGTCCGAAGGTATAAACTCCCCCGAGTCCCATAGCATGACATTCAGCTTCTAGTTGCCCAGTCACGGCCAAAAATGATTTTCTTCCGTAATAATCTTTTGAGTAATCAATCTCACCCTTATCATTGGTCGGTAGTTTCTGAGGGTCTAGGGTAGAGACTGAAAACATCTCCCCCGCTCCTTCAGCATCATAGGCCGTAATGATTGGTGAGTTTAAATAGTAGTAACCTTGCTCGTGAAAGAATTGGTGCGTGGCCATGGCAAGGGTATGCCTGATTCTAAAAATGGCCCCAAAGAGGTTTGTTCGAACTCGAAGGTGAGCATTATCTCTTAAGAACTCTAAAGAAGTTCCCTTCTTTTGAAGAGGATAAGTATTATCGGCTTCGCCATAGATTTCAATACTTGCACCCTGAAGCTCTATGCTTTGACCTTTACCGCCAGACTCAACCACCTTACCAATAACAGCTAAAGCAGAACCAGTAAGAAGGTTACTCGCCTTATCATACTCAGGAAGATCATCGTTGATCACAACTTGAAGATTATCTTGGCAAGAACCATCATTAAGGACGATAAAACTGAAGCTTTTATTCTTTCTCACAGAACGAATCCATCCTGCGATCTTAACTTCATCTCCTACTTTAGAGCCTTCAAATACTTTCTTTATTGATAACCGAGCAGTCATAATTAACCTAATACCTCTGACTTAATTGTCATTAATTTATCTTTTCCAAGTCTTGGACCAAAAGCTGTTACTAATTCACTAGCCGCGCGGCAAGCAAGCTTTCCAGCTTTTTCAAAGTCGTGACCATTAGTTAGGGCGTAAAGAAAAGATCCAGCAAAGAGGTCTCCTGCTCCATTTGTATCTACCGCTTTAACACTAGTGGCTTCGATAGAAATATTCTTATTCCCATCAAAGAGAAGTGCGCCTTTAGGCCCCGCTGTAATAGCAATGGCCTTGGCCACCTTTTTCAATTCTTCTAGAGCATCGTCTAGGTTTTCTTTCTTACTGAATTTTAAGGCTTCGTCTTCATTGCAAAAAAGAAGATCAACTCCTTCACCGATCATCTCTTTAAGACCGTCGCCAAAGTACTCAACCATTCCTGGATCACTTAGAGTGATAGCCGTTTTTACGCCAGCATCCTTAGCTATATTATAAGCACTAATGGCTGCTGCCTTACCTGTAGGAGAAGTCACTAAGTAGCCTTCCATATAGAGCCACTCACTATCTTTTAATTCTGATTCAATAATTTCTTTATTTGAAAAATTTTGAGTAATACCCAAGAAGGTATTCATTGTTCTATCGGCGTCTGGAGTAACAAAGACCATACACTTTCCAGTGATGCCAGCTTCTCTATCTCCATGAAGATTTGTTTGAACACCAGATTCAACTAGATCAGTAAAATAAAAATCTCCAGTTTCATCGTTAGCGACTTTACATGAGTAAAAGCCTCTTCCACCTAAATGACTAACTGCAATCATAGTATTAGCAGCAGAACCACCACATGAACGTTTATGCACCTGACCAGAAACGGAGGCTAAAAGCTCTTCCTGACGATCTTGCTCTACAAGTGTCATTAGTCCTTTATCTATGCCCTGATCCTTTAAAAATGAAGCTTCTACTTCAATTTCCATATCAACAAGAGCGTTCCCAATTCCATATACATGATGCTTTTTCATTGTGAGTCATTCCTTTACTAAAGTTGGGGTCCAAATTACCTCAAATGCCGAATAGTAACAATAGGTTAATTGACCCATCTATTGCCTTCCGCTTAAAATAAGAGAAATTCTAATTCGAGGTAAGTAATGGCATTTCCAGATTTTTTAAGTAAGCAAAAGAAAGACAAGAAAGGTAAGGCCTTTGACCCAGTGGCATTCAAAGAGAAGTGCCAAAAAGTACTCTCTCAAATTAAGTTAATTAACGAAGAGAAGTATCAAAAATTAAATAGAATATTCAACTCACAATACGATAAGGCCAATATCCAAAAGAAAAAGATTCAAGGCTTCTATGCTCAATTAGTTAACGAATTAAAATCACTTCAAGGAACTGCCCAAGAGAGGCTTTACGCCACTGGTCAAGATCTTGTAAAAAAAGCAGAACAAACAGCTAAGAAGAACCCTAAAGCAAAGGCCGCCATTAAGAAGGTTGCTAAGGCCGTTGATAAAGTGACGAAGGGCGATGCTGATAAGAAGACTAAAAAGAAAGTAGCCAAAAAGACTGAGAAGAAAGTAGCGAAGAAAACCGCTAAAAAAGTGGCTAAGAAGACTGAAAAAAAAGTAGCAAAGAAGACCGCAAAGAAGGTTACAAAAAAGACTTCTAAGACCACGAAAGCTAAGAAGAAGACTAAATAAAAGACCTATTTTATGGGCAATCTGCCTAGGGCTTAGCATTAGTAAGGCACCGTATTTAGGTAATTTTTTACTCTATTTTCGATTGCTCTTAGTATTCGCTAATGGGAAATCAAGCACTACGCAGTTGTCATGACTGGAACGAAATTTTAAATGTCTTAGAAGAGATCAGAACTGATGGCTCGGCCATGAGTATCTGGGCCAAGGGGCAAAGCTCAAAGGCACGCCAGTCAACGGGGTGGGAAATTGACTCTGCTAAGGGTCAGATCAAACTAAAAGAATCATCTCTTGGGTTTCATTTTCTTAAAAATAAAGAAGCTACCGTCTATATAAAAGGAAAGGAGAAGAGCGTTCTCTTTAGACAAAAAAAGATCTTCTCCATGGGCGATACGGTAGTTTTAGATATACCTGAAAAAGTTAATATGTACGATAGAAGAGGAGTTGAGAGGACTTCTTTTGGTTGGCATTCAAATCATTTTACCCAGCTTAGTTTTACAAAGAACTCAAAAGATTATGACCTTCTCTTCAGCATCTTTGATATCTCCCCTGGTGGACTTGCTTTAAATATTAGCCCTCATGAAGAATCAATCTTTCAAGCTGGAGATATAATCCATATCCACAAACTTGGACAAACCAATTTAATGATCCCTTTAAGAGCGCAGGTTAAACACCTAGGGACTCTCGACTTTATTGATAAAGGGGTTCACTTTAAAAGAATTAAGCTTGGGCTCGAGTTTACAAAAAACCTTAACCTTTTATGCTTCTCAGAGCTTTTCGAGGAGTAACTTAATCTGTTACCATAACTTCACACACTAAGGAGTTATGGATGAAATCTATCTTAATTATGGCCCTTCTAGTTCTTACTAGCTGCGCCTCAAAGCAAACAGTCTTGAATTCAAATTTTAATACAGTTAAGGTCAATAAGACCGGAGCCCTACTCACAATCGATCTCGACACTGATGGTAAAATTAAACGCGGACAAAGCTGTAAGCTCTATATTCGTCACAATAATACGTCCTATCAAATGCCCCTCAAAGAAGGAGCTTACAACTACGCCCTTCCTCTAGGTGCTGGTATGGCCAACCTTCAAGAGCTCAACTGCGGAGCTTTTTATTACTATAAATTAGACGATCCAAGATCTACCTTTACAGTTCAAAACGGAAAACTCTCCTACCTCGGAACTCTTGATTTTAAACTAGAAGAAAAGGGACAGATGACTTGGGGACCTAATACAAAGAAAAGGCAACTTCTTGAGAATCACCTAGGTGAAATGGGGCTTACTGGAGATGAAGTAAGTATCGAACCTTTGGCGCTATAACGCATAAGGTCGATGTAAAGATTCCCGATTTCCAACTGTTTATTGACTCTCAAGGCCAATAAATCTAAAACGGCCTATGATCTTTAAATTCATAGGCTTCGTGGCCTTTTTTCTATTAAACAATGCAGTAGCATCTGATCCCGGATTTAGAGTGCCGCATAGGTACTTCGAGCCAGAAGCCATGCTTTTCGATGTGGCCCCGACGGAAGCAAACCTCACAAAGTATATTTCAAAGATGGCCTCAGGTAGGTCTCAAGAACTTATCGATAACAATAGACTAGCAAAAGAGATCCTTCATACAAGTGCTTGCTTTGGTATCGATCCGCATATCCTTACAGGGCTTATTCATACCGAGAGTTTCTTTAATAATAATGCCACCAGTAATACTGGGGCAGTTGGCTTCACTCAATTTACTAATATTGGAGTAAGAGAGGTTCACGATCAACTAGGTGAACGCGGTAAGCACGGAGCTATCACCTCTACGATAAAGTTCTGGAAGATTATCTTCACAGATTGTATCGACCCTGAGTGGGTGCCTCTTTGGAGACGAACCCTTCATTTAAATGAGGATGAAAGAAAGGCCTATCAAAAGAAGATCATCAAAAGAGACCCAGCATTAAGCCTAGCTTATGGCGCTCTTTTGTTAAAACTCTACTGGGGAAGACAATCTCAACTCTGGCAAGAGAGAAATGATGTGACTAAAGAGGAGCTCTTTTTAAGGGCCCTTGCTAGGTACAATGGTGAACCTGACGGTAGGGCCCAAATCTATGCTGAAAAGGTCATGAAAAGGGCTCACGCCCTCAATCAATTCAATCCTTAGCGAAGAGCACGTTCAACAGAACGCCAATTGCTATTTACACAATTCGTAAAACTAAAATCTAAGCTATCTCTACTAAAGTTTGAGCAGTAACTTAAGAAAACATTTGTAGCTCTTAGGGCCCTTTCAATCTCTCTAAAATTTCTTTGGACACAACTAGTGAAAGAAAATGAGACAGTCTCACCATAATTAGAACAATTGCTAAGAAAGAGGTTTCCCTCTACTTCTCTTTCAATGGCCCTGAAATTATTATTGAGACAAAATTGGTAACTATAACCTACGGCGTCTCTTCCGTTAGCATAATTATGACAACTTGAAAGAAAGATATCTGCATTGGCATTAGCGCTAAGTACTAAAAGTAGTGTGATTAAAAGTGATTTCATTAAAGCCTCCTGACTAGGGATTATAGTAAAGCTTTACTCGATCACCTGTAATTTCGCGCCACATCTTACGGTTGAGGACCTCTCCTTTTTTAATTTGGCAGGCCATATTAAAAGGCACATAGCGCTTGAATCTTTGAGAGACCTTTCCCTGAGCGGGATCCACGAAGCTCCAAGCATAGACTGTGTGGCTCGAGGAATTGTTTAAGGTATTGTATTGAACGGTTTGCCAGTTATGACCTTCTTTGATCATGGTGTCTTGATCCAACTCTAAGTTCACCTGCAAGATACACCAATTACCACTTAGATCTCTTTTGACATCATCATCAGTTGTATAAAGCCTTCCTTTTTGAAAGATCACGGCCCGCATTCTTTGCTTCGCCGTTGAAACATTATAGCGCACCTTGATAGCAGACTGAGCCGTAAAGCTTATGTCTGCTTGAAATTCTTCAAGTGGGGTTAGATCATCAAGAACTAGCTTCTTAACTTCTTTAATCTCTACGGCCGGCTTGATTTCTTTTTCCTTAGTGCAGGCTAAATCCCAACCTGGAGTTAGAGAAATCTCAAACTCATCTCTCGAAAGTGAATACATAGACTGAGCTTGAGAAGCATTCTTTGTGTTTTGAATCTTTACCGAAATTTTCTTGTCTCTAATCCCTAAGAAATAAACGAAGTCGTTAAAACTTCCTCCAGTTCCGCTGCCATGCTTTTCAGTATCAAAGACAAAGCCTTCAATTAGTCCAGCCACCTTTAATTTACAATTAAAGGTCTTAGTAAACCCAGGGCCACTAAAAGCACAAAGGGTAATAAACAAAATAATGCGAGAATTCTTAAGAAGTTTCATAGTCGATATTATCTCGTAATGTACCTTGATGGCCAAGAGGAAAATGAAGAATACGCCCTTTTAGGCATAAGAAATTTCTTTGACTAAGATTTGCTCTCTATGGAGCGAGATTGAAGAAGAGCTCTAAGGGGTTTAGGCTCTGCCTTAAGATTTTATTCATCATAGAGCTATTTCCCTTTGACTCATAATACCCCGCCAGCATTCCTTCTTTTAGCATCTGTCTTCTGAATCTTAAGTGAGTAAAGTATTTCTTTATCTTACTATCTTTACCACTTTGAACCTCTGCAAAAAGAAGAAGTTCATAATAACGTCTTTTCTTATAAACAAAGTTGGGTCTTGAAAAATCAAAACTTAAAGAAGGCGTATTATCTAGAGCCTTGTTTTGATAATAAGGATTTATCCAAACTTCTTCACCGCGCTTCATTTTTGTTTTGGCAAAATAAGGGTTAGCAAAATAAGGTGAATGATCATAAAGCTCGCCAAATTCCACAACTATTTTCAGAGAGTCTCTTCTAATCTCGATTAACTTCTTCTTCCCATAACTATCCCAGTTCTTGGAAAGTCTTCTGCGGCTAAGGATATTATGCTTTTTAATATCCCCTTCTAAGATTGAGCTAACCGCCTTACCAACCTCTAAGTCACTCATCCCAAGGTCTTTTGCTTTAAAGTTAACTAAGTAATGAAGCAAGATAGATTGATGATAGGTTCTAGAATCCTTAAGAAAACCAATATATCTTTTCACCAGGTAAGCAACAACTGACTCATCTTTGATGCTAGGAAAATACTTGCTTACTTCTTTTAAAGTCGCGCCTTCAATTTTTCTATAGTGCTTATTCTGATAAAAGAAGGTGGTATTTTCTAGATTAGAGACTGTTCTAAAACCTACTGTTGAAACTTTCTTAAACTCAGAACTAAGAAAGAGGTTAATCTTTTTAAAAGCATTACTCTTGATAAGAACCCCAAGTTGATACTTTCTCACGGTCTCTAAGATTGAGTTTAATTGCCTGTTGATTTCTACTGACTCAACTTCAGCTGAAGGTGATATAAACTCAGAGGCCATGCTAAGAACAGGTGACTCTTTAATAAACCAATCAAAGTATGTTTGAGAGAAATTTTTAAAGCTAAGCCTCGTATGTAGGCTTTTATCGATAATCCTTAAGGCCCGCCCTTCTTCTTCACGAATAATTCTAAAACGCTTTTTATAGGCGTCCAAAGAATCTTCAGCTTGAGAGCTAAAGGTGAATAAAAGAGTTAAGAGAATAACCAATTTAACCAAAGGATCCTCCGAGGATTCCAACGCATTGAATTAAAAAGGTTTTACCCAGCAAAGACCTTACTGTCCATGACCCTGTAAAAAAGCCCGAGGAAAGCAAACTGGTAAGTTATTGAAATAACTTGGACTAAAAGGAACTATGCTATAATATCGGCATGCGTTTTTAAGAGGTCGTTATGAAAAAGAAACCCTTTATCTTTATTGTTTTAGGTCTGCTCCATATTATCGAACCTATGTTCAAGATGCTTTATTTTAAGCTCTCAACTGGTTTTGATTGGGCCGTTGTGGCCACTAATATACTGGCCGTTAAATCCCCCCTTGATGTCTTTCACTTTTGGCTGCTCTTCCCCATTGCGGGCTTTGCTCTTATCAGTGTTAAGAAATGGTCTCATCCCCTCTTTGTAGGAATACAGGCCTATAGCCTTTATATTCATTTTACCTATGAGAAATTCACTTGGCCTTATGTCGCTGAGACTCCTTTTCTTGGGAGCCTTATCCTCTTAAGCATTAATGCCATTATGATCATCTACTTTTTATTCCCTCATGTTCGGAAGCCTTTCTTTGATAAAGATGTGCGCTGGTGGGAACATCATAGAAGATATAATAAAGTCTTTCCTTGTACCTTTAGCATCGTAAACCCTAATAAACTTATTGATGCCTATGCCCTAAATATCAGCCTCTCCGGTGCTTTTATCAATCATCAAGGGATCGTTGAAGATGGTCAGCATATGATGGTTAACCTAAGCTTTGATAATGTTTATTTAAGCATCAAAGCTGAAAAAGTGAGCAACCATGCCTTTGGCGGAAGTATGGGTATGGGGATTCAATTTATCTATGAAAGCTATTGGGATCGTATCAAGATGAAGCGACTCATCAAGGCCATTGCTAAAGCAAATAAATTTGAAGAAAAAATCGCGTTAGCGGCTTAGAGCCCATATAATATGGGACATGAAGATCCTCATGTCCCTTTTCATCCTTTTTGTAGGCCTATGCTTAACGGCCATCTTTTTCCTCTACCGCACAGAGATGCCAACAAGCGGCGAGTTAAAACTAAATAACCTAAAAGATAAAGTTGAAGTCTACCGTGATGAATACGGCGTGCCACATATTCAAGCCTCTAATAATGAAGATGCTTATAGAGCTTTAGGTTTTCTTCAGGCCAGTGACCGTCTCTTTCAAATGGAATTATTAAGAAGAATAGGAAGTGGGAGCTTAAGTGAACTTCTTGGACCAGATCTTTTAAAAACAGATCTTCTCCTTCGAAGCCTAAGGCTAAGAAAGACAGCAAGTGAAATTATTAAACGTAGTCAATCTTCCTGGCCCCTTGAACTAAAAAAAGAAACAAAAGCTTTTATGGAAGGGGTAAATGAGTACGCCGCAACTATGCCACTTCCCATAGAATTTATTATCCTTGGGACTAAACCTGCCCCTTTTACAATCGAAGACAGTATCGCAATCAGCGGCTATATGGCCCTCTCTTTTGCTGAAGGCCTCTTAGTAGACCCCTTGTTCACAGACTTAAAGGATGAACTCTCCCCAGAAAAACTTGAAGAGCTCTTTATAGAAACAAAAGCTGATAAGAATTCTATTCTGCCTAGAATAAAAACCAGTTATCAAAGAAATATGCGAGAGGCGCTTCTTCCCTTAGAGGAAACCTTTGGTCTTTTTCACGGCTCTAATAGTTGGGTCATAAGCTCTAAAAGATCCAAGAGTGGAAAGCCTCTTCTTTGCAATGATCCTCATGTGGCCTTTAGCCTCCCTGGTATCTGGTACGAAGCTCATATAAAGACGCCTCAAATGGAACTCTATGGTCATTATGTTCCTCTCTCTCCATACACGCCTATGGGTCACAATAAAGAAGTTGGTTGGGCCGTAACTATGGCAGAAATAGATGACCTCGATCTTTACTATGAAAAGCTAGTTGGTGATCAAGTTTATTATAAGAACAAGCTTGTTGATCTTAAGATTGAAGAAGAGGTCATTAAGATCAAGGGCGATAAAGATCATCATTTTAAACTACTCTCAACCCCTCATGGGCCTATCTTGAACAATACACAATTTGCTAAAGAAGGCGAGAACCTCGCTATCAAGTGGAGTTTTCATCACGAAAAAAATGATACAGTTAGGGCCCTCTATCTTCTTAGTAAAGCAAATAAAGTCGATGATTTTTTTAGGGCCGTCTCCTATGGTGCGGCTCCGGCGCTAAATCTAAGTTGGGCCGATTCTTCAGGCAATATTGCTTGGAAGATTATGGGCCTTATTCCCATCAGAGCTAAGGGGACCAATAGTAAAGAAGTCCTAGAAGGCTGGAGCGGAAAGCATGAATACCTAGGCTATATGAATCAAAAGGATAACCCTTCTCTTTTAAACCCAAGTGAAGGCTTTATAGCTAGCGCTAACTACGCTCCTATCTATGAGGGCGATCACCCTATGCCTGGTTATTATCAGCCTAGTGAACGCTATGAAAGGATTGTTAAACTTATTGAATCAAAAGAGAAATGGTCTCTAAAGGACATGAAAAAGATTCAAACAGATCAAGTCGTTGCAACGGCAAGCTGGATGATTCCTATACTTCTCAATCAAGTTAACTCACCTTCTATAGCTAGTCGTTACCTTAAAAACTGGCAAGGCCAAAGTGATATAGACTCAATTCCTAGTAGCTTTTATCATTTATGGACCGTTCATATTTTAAAGAATATTGTCCTCGATGAATTAGGTGATATTCGTTACGCTAACTTCTCAAGAACAGCTGATAGCTGGAACTTCTTCAAGGCCATCTTAAAGAATCCTAATTCCACTTGGTGGGATAATATTAAGACAAAAGAAGTTGAGACCATGTCTAAGATAATCAACCTTAGTTTAAAGCAAACAATTAGTTTTTTAGAAACAACCTTTGGGAGCGATCAAGAAAAATGGAGTTGGGGTAATATTCATACTCTTGAATACCCACATCCTTTTGGTAAGAAAAAACCCCTTGATCTAGTCTTTAATAGAGGCCCCTTCAAGGCCGGTGGAGGCTTCTTTCAAATTGATAATATGAGCAATAGCAGGGCCGACTTTAGTTTCTCAGTCAGCCTAGGACCGAGCGTAAGGCGTCTGATTGACTTTAACAATCCAAAAGATGCCCTCTCTATTTTACCAGCAGGTAACTCAGGGAATCCCATTAGTAGATTCTACGATGATCAAATAGAGATGTTTCTAGAAAAAGATTATAGAGAAGCGACTATGGACTGGGATAAGATCATTAAATCCGGAAAGCCACTTATCTTAAAACCTTAACGTTGAAAGAGATCAAAGCGCACTGTCTTACCTTTAAAGATGGCAGTTGCTTTAGGTTCAGTAGACTGGGCCTTGACTGGTCTCTTTAGAATGATCCTCTTCGCCCCAGAGTTTAACGCCCAATCTAAGACCTCTTCCTGGTCATCATCTCCAGAAGTTAAGATCTTAAACAAGGCCATCTCTTTTCTTGGTCTAGATTTCTTTACGTCTTCTTTAAACATGGGGTCATAATAAATAGCGTCCGGCGTCTCAGATTGAGAAGTCTTTGAAGCCTCACCATAGGTTATCTGTAAGCGCTCTTTTAATTCAGGGGCCCTACGAAGAGCGTCAATTAAAAGCGCCGCTATGACAATATTTCTCTCAAACATATGAACGTCATGACCCCATAAATAAAAATTAAGGCCATCTCTTCCCGTTCCAGCAGTTAAGTCCCAAACTAATTGTTTGGCCTCCTTGCCGAGGGCCTTTCCTAGAAGTTCTTTTGGCGGTGGTCCAAGTTTGCGCGCAAGATCTGTTAAGATTTGGTTAAATTCAAAAACTTCCCGCCTTTCACTCTGATGATGCTCGTCATACCAATGAAAGGCCAGGACCTTGCCGTCCCAATAAAGACCGGACTCAGGTGAGTCGTGAACCTCTCTAATATCAGTAAAGTACTGAGAGATCTCAAAGGGAATTTCCGTATTAAACAAACAATGAAGGACGTCGTGCATAAGCTAATTCTACTAGATAAAAGGCAGGCTTTCATGGTAAAAATAGGGAAAATTATTGCCTTTTACCCGGAGCGAAAATGGGTCACCCTTTTGAACGCCTACCTTATAATCCTAAAGAACTAGAACGTGAACTTAAGCCCTTTTATATAAGCGCCTCTGATCAAGAGATCGATGAAATGCTCCAGAACATTGGTGCTAAAAGCCTTGATGATCTCTTTACCCATATTAATAAAGATGTGCTCTTTGATAAGACACCAGACTTTGGTCCACACCTAAGTTACGAAGACCTTATTGTTCACGTTGAAGAAGTAGCAGCAAAGAATAAGATCACCCCTCATTTTTTAGGTGCCGGACTTGAAACTTATAAAGTTCCAGATCTTGTTGGCTATGTTTCAGATATCAGAGGTCTTACGACGGCCTATACTCCATATCAACCTGAGAGAAGCCAAGGAACTCTACAAACACTTTGGCTCTACGCAAGTGCCCTCTCAAAGCTGACCGGCTTTGAAGCGATCAATGCAAGTTTTTATGAAAGATCAACTTGTCTTTACGAAGCGGCCAACACGGCACTTAGGATTAAGAAAACAAAGAAAACAGTTCTCGTTACAAAAGGACTTTATAAAGGCGATAAAGAAGTTCTTGAAACTTTAGCTAAAGAGACGGCCTTAAACTTTATTGAAGTTCCTCTTAATAAGAAAACAGGTCTTCTAGATCAAGACGCATTAAAGAGATTAACCGAGGCCAATGATGACATTGCGGCACTTATCTTTATGCAAAAAAATAATAATGGAACCTTAGAAGAAGTTCACGAACTGACAAGGTACTGCGTAGAGAATAAGCTCCTCTCTATTGGTGTTATCGATCCTATGCTCCTAAGCACAGGGGGTCTTGTTCCTCCAAGTGATTGGGGAGACACAGGCTGCACGATGATCGTTGGTGAAGGACAAGGCATGGCCATTGGTCCTAACTACGGAGGCCCAGGTCTTGGAATCTTTGGCATCAGATACAATGAAAATGATAAGCTCTCCATCAGGCAAACAGCTGGTCGCTATGTTGGTAAAGCAAAAGATAGTGAAGGCAAAGAGGCCCTCGCTATGGTTCTCTCTACTAGAGAGCAACATATAAGAAGAGAGAAGGCCACGAGCAATATTTGTTCTAATCAATCTTTCTTAGCCACTCTTGCTGGTGCGGCCATCTTGGCCCGCGGGGAAGCAGGGATGAAAGAGGCTACCCTTAAGGGACAAACAAGTGCTTTTGAACTAGCTTCTACTCTCTTAGGTTTTGAAGGAGTTGAACTTGCCTATTCAACTTCATTTTATAATTCATTTTGTTTAAAGCTTACAAAGACTGATGAACTAAACAAAGAGGCTCTTGCCGCTAATATTATTCCTGGAGCTTTTATAGAAGAAGATCATCTCTTAGTAACTGTAACTGATCTTCAAACAGATGATGATCTTAAAAAATTAGTGGCAGTCTTTGAAAAGACTTATGGTCCAAGTAAAGACAAAATAGAAGTCTCTCCTATTAAAAAGGATCTTCTAAGAGAAGGGGTTGTAGGCCTGCCTAATTTCAATTACCAAGAACTAACTCGTTTTTATGATGAGCTAGGACAACAAAACGTAAGCCCTGATGATAATATTTATCCATTAGGTTCTTGCACGATGAAGTACAATCCTTATATCAACGACTACGCTGCAGGACTTCCTGGCATAACTGATCTCCACCCTGAATGCCCTGATGAGTTCGCTCAAGGCTCTCTTGAGATTCTCTATGAAACTCAAGAGATTTTTAAGACCATTACCGGTCTTCCAGGGCTTACTACAGAACCAGTTGCTGGCGCCCAAGGTGAGCTTGTCGGTCTTAAGTTATTTCAGGCCTACCACAGAGATAATGGGAACGGAGAGACTAAGAACATCATCCTTATTCCTAAAAGTGCCCATGGTACTAACCCCGCCACTGCTACTATGGCAGGATTTGAATCAAAGAAGATTGATGGAGTTCAAGTAGGTATTGTGACTATTGGTGCTGATGAAAGGGGTCAGATCAATTTCCCTGAACTTGAAAACTTAGTTAAAGAGTATAATACGCGAATCGCTGGCATCATGGTGACCAACCCTAATACTAGTGGAATCTTTGAAGAGCGCTTCAAAGACATGGCCGATCTAATCCATTCAGTTGACGGTCTTGTCTATATGGACGGAGCTAATATGAACGCCATCGCAAGTTGGGTTGATCTTGGAGCTCTTGGAGTAGACGCTGTTCACAATAATCTTCACAAGACTTGGACCATACCTCACGGAGGCGGTGGACCAGGAGATGCTATTGTAGCTGTTAGCGAAAAACTAATTCCTTATCTACCTGGGATTCAAGTTTTAAAAGAAGACGGCGTCTTTAAAACAAAACGTATGGAGAAATCTATTGGTTCTTTTCATCGCCATTATGGAAACTTCGCTCATAAAGTCAGATGCTATACTTACTTAAAGGCCCTTGGCAGTGAAGGAACAAGAAAGATGTCTGCCGTTGCCGTTCTGGCGGCAAAGTATCTTTATGAAAATATTAAAGACCTCTACCCTACTCTTCCTGTTGGAACCGAATCCGTTCCTCGCATGCATGAGTTTATCTTAACCATTAAACCAGAGACCTTTGCCAAGATTGAAGCATCAGGAACTCCTAAGGCCCAATCCATTGCTAGGATTGGAAAGCTCTTTTTAGACTTTGGTCTTCACGCCCCAACTGTGGCCTTCCCTGAGATACTTGGGATGATGGTTGAACCGACTGAATCCTTTGATAAAAAAGAACTAGACTCATTCTTAGATGTCTTAAAAGCTATCCATACTATAGTGAATGAGAACCCAGAAGTTCTTCTTAGCACTCCACATTTTACTCCTATAAAGAAAGTAGATGAGGTTAGCGCCAACAAGAATCTAAGGCTTAGTGAAGATGTTCAAGTCCTTCCAGAAGTTCTTAAAAATATTGTTGACCCAGGTGTTTTAACTAGTATGAGCAAAGATGCTGTTATAGAGCGTATTCTAATAGCTCATAAGGAAAACACTCTTTAATTTAGGCACTTACGGCCCTGTGTAATTAGTACGTCCAATATTGCGCAGGGTGCTATTTAGTTGTATGTTCACCCCATATTCAGAATTCCAGGGGGAAAAATGAGCATGACTAAAATCGCTTTGATGGCCACTAAGGCCCTTATCATTACAGGTCTTACATCTAACTTTGCTATCGCAGGGGCTAACCAAAACAAGTTAATCTACGGCGTAGACAACAGAGAAGATGTTGCTAATCATGCTGATGCACAGTTAGTAAACCTTGCAAAAAGTGTTGCTGGGCAAGTTCGAAATAGTAACCTATACAGCTTAGATGATGAGTTCTTTGGGTTTCCAAAAAGAAATTTAAGAGACATGGGTATTTGTAAAGAAGAGAGATTTTCTGAACAAACAACTCTACCTCGTTGTTCAGGATTCTTAGTAGCTAAGGACATCCTTGTTACTGCCGGTCATTGTGTTACTGACATGAATGATTGTACAGGCCATAAATGGGTCTTTGATTATACTGCCGGTACGGAAAAGATTGCGAAAAAGAATGTCTATTCATGTACTGAAGTCCTAGGACAAAAATTAACGATGGGAATCTTTGCCACAAAAGATTATGCCATTGTTAGACTTGATAGAGCTGTTGAAGGCAGAGAGCCTTTAAAGTTAAAGATGAAAGGTAATCCTAAGACAGGAACAGAGATTGCTGTTATCGGACATCCTTCTGGGCTTCCCTTAAAGATTGCAGGCGGAGCAACTATTAAGAAAAAGAGAATCAACTTCTTCTACGCCAACCTAGATACTTATGGTGGTAACTCAGGCTCACCTGTCTTTGACGAAAACACTGGTGAAGTTCTAGGAATACTTGTTCAAGGTGCTAGAGACTACGTAAGATCTGCAACTCAGTTTTGCCAGGTAAGCAACAGAGTTTCTAATGATGGAGGAGACGAGAAAGTCTTCAAGATTAAAAAAGTTAAAGAGTTAAAGAAATTGATCGACTAGGAAGTTAATCGCTTGAGAGAGTTAATATATAGGGGCCTCGGATGAGGCCCTTTTTTTTGGTCTTTTCTTGGCCTGACATATTTGCCCTGTATTTGTTAACGCATTGTGACACATAGAGCGTAAAGCATGCTAGAAAGATTTAAATCAAAACGGAGCATTTATGAAATCTATATTCACTCTTCTCTTTCTTCTTTTAAGCTGCGAATTAACAGCTGCCGAAGCTGATCATTACACTTTTAATGACCTTCCTCTCAGAGATGAATCTCAAAAGATCAACGCCATGGCGAATGAATCTTTAGACATAGCCACTCAAAAACTAAATGCTCTTGGAAGCTGTGATAATTCCGTAAAAAGCGAGAAGGTTCTTTATAAGGAGCTGACTAAGTATTTTTCAAATCATACTAAAGGAAAACTAGTCATTGATATTCTTCATGAAGATAGTATTGCCAAAAGAACCATCCCTTTAAAAGAATCAATTTATGGAACTTGGAGCATCTTTAACGGGTACCTTCTAGGAAAAAAGAGCGCAGCTGACTCTCCACTAGCTTTAACCGCCATGATTAAAATGGGTGATCAGGTCATTGGTGTTGATAAGTTAGAACATATGTTTGGAATGGGGCAGATCTACTTTAAGAGCTATTATCTAAAAGGAAAAAAGATAAGACGAGTCCTCAAGTCTGGCATCGCTAAAGAAAAAACTATCCTAGGTGGGAATATCCTAGCAACAGGAGTCTTCGCTTACGCCGACCTAAGTGCCAATTTTAATGGCATGAGGTTTTGGAATCATGTCCTTCAAAAACGTGATGACATCCTAGGCAAGGAACATAATCTTGGTCCTTACGTAAGCTGTACTGAAGGTAGCTGGGTAGTAAATGAAAAGAAGGCCATCGACTTTAATGATTATATAGATGAGTCCATGGATGAATCTATTAACTGCTCAAAGTTTGCTAGCAAAAAAGGTCTTAAGAAATACAAGGCCCGAATGACAAAGTTAAACCCAAGTTTTGCCTGCCCTATGTCTCAAGCAACTCTAAATAAGATGCTTAAGAAGTATGATGTAACGACTCCTAAGGACAGAAAACAAAGACCACTTTCTCATTGGATTATCAATAATAAGGGCCTAGAAAAGGTCTCTTATTTCAATGAATTCTAAGGCTTATTGCCCCTGTAATAAGGGCCCCTTTCCTTGAATAGGGCCTTTATCTAACATAAGCTTATTAAATGAAAACCCTTTTACTCTTAGGACTTATCCTACCATCGATTCTAATGGCCTCTCTTGAAGGCCCTGCTCAGGATTATTGGCCCACCAAAGAGTGGAAGAGCAGGCCTCTGAATAGTCTCAATATTAATCAAAAGAAATTTGACCTCTTGATGGATTATATCTGGGATAAAGAAGCAAAGTATAAGACTGACGCCTTTGTTATCATTAAAGATGGATACATAGTTTATGAAGGCTATGACAGAGGTCATGATAAAGATAAGAAGCATATGTTTTGGTCTTTCTCTAAGAGTTTAACTAATATCCTTATGGGGATAGCCATTAAGAAGAAGATCTTAAATCTTGAAGACTATGTTCATCAATACTATCCTTCTATGAACAGAGATAAGGCAAAGGACGTTAAGCTTCACCATGTTTTAAATATGGCCTCTGGTTTTCGTTTCTATGAAGAGCATCCTCTAAATATTATCCTCAGTGATTCTATCTATGTTTATTATTCAGAGAACAATAGAATCGACGCCGCTTTAAGTATAACGAATCGTAAGATGAAGCATGCGCCAGGAACTCAGTTTAATTATGGTACTCACGAGCCTATCCTCGCCATGGGGATCCTTAAAAAAGCTATCAATAATAAAAAGACCTATAACGACTTTCCTTGGACCGAACTCTTTGACAAGCTTGGGATGAAATCAATTCACTTTGAGCAAGACCTATCAGGAACCTTTCTTGGTGGCTCTGGTGGTTGGGGAACAGCAAGGGACTACGCCAAGCTTGGCCTTCTCATGCTTAATAATGGTAAATGGGAAAATGAATCCCTCCTGCCTAAGACTTGGGTAGAGTGGTCAACAAAAAGGATTTCTCCAGCTCTGTTTAGGCCTAAGCGCGAAAGAGGCCAGAGAAGGTTGAACGTTGAATCCTATGGTGGTTATTGGTGGTTAAACTATAAACTCCCCATGAATAAACACCGACCCTATCCTCATGCACCAGAGGATCTTTATCAGGCCATGGGTTTTCGTGGTCAAACTATGGGCGTGATTCCTTCACTTAATATGATTATTTTAAGAATGGGAAGTGATGGCAGAAAACCAAAACAAAAAGTAAAAAGAGATACTATGTATAAGCTTCTCTTTGATGCCATGGGCTTAGATTTTAATATTGAAAAGAAGAAATCTGGCAGAGGGGTCTACTAATGAAAAGACTGCTCCTCCTAAGCATCCTCTTGATCACTTCATGTAAATACAACGAAGCGCCCTCAATGGGCTTAGCTAAAGAGATGTGCTCTTGCTTATTTGTAGCAGAGCAAAGCATCTCCTTTTGTAAAGAAGTGACTAAAGAATCAAGGACTCTTGCAAAGTTTAAGGTGAACTGGACTGATAAAACTGTTGAGGCCAGAGGCCTTGGTAAGAAGGCCGTTGGCATCTTAAATGACAACCCTAGATTTGGCTGCCAGATTCACGAAGTAAGCGACTCTGAAGTTAAGTTTAAAAAAGATCACTACTAACGCTTAACTCCAGGGAAAAAGACCCTCTCTCTTTTAGTGCTCGACTTCTTTCTTCCAAATATTTCAAACTTAGGTTCTTCAAGGTAGTACTTATCAATAGGCTCCCCAGTCTGGAGCTTCTTCTCTATGGCGCTAACCACTGTGATAGGAGTCCTATGAGCTTTCTTTAATAAGAGACCTACTAAAGGAGAAATCCTAAAGCCTCCTCTAACAATGCCCTCTGGTAAGGCCAATTCATAATTCTTAAAACTCTTTATCTTTTTCCCCTTGATACGGAGATTCTTTACTGTGAACTTCCCAAAGATATTCTTCTTCCATTCAAAATCAATCCCAGAGAATGTTAAAGGAATGCCTAAGTTCATGACAGCTTTAAACATCCATTTGATCCAATAACCTCTAATAGTGGCCCTATAAACAAACCAGCCCTTATCATCATTAAAATCAAACCATCTAGGATGAGAGTTATACAGATCAAATCTAGTGACTGATCCAATTGGAAAATATGGCCCCCCCATGCTTGTGGTGTGTATGGAGACGTCAGAGCCTGTACTCTCTAAAATAGCGTCAGTTGTATAAGCGTTCCAAATCTTAGCATCATCCCCTGCTTCAAGTTGAGAGAATCCTACTTCTTCGTAGAGATGATTATGCCCATATTGGTTTTCTAAGTCTTCTCTAGCCACTTCAACAGCGTCAGCAATCTCTTCATCTTCCTGCACACCTCTAATAGGAATGAGTTCATATTCTTTGATACCTTTAAAACCTGATTTTTCTATATCGATGATCATTCGCCCGAGAACTGCAGCGTGAGCCCCGGCCTGAACAATAGGGATCCTTTTTTTATCTTTATTCTTTTCATAGTGAGGCTTATAAAGAAAGTCATGAGAGTGACCGCCAATGATGAGGTCTAGGTTCTTTGTTTTAGAGGCCAGTAACTTATCTTTCTCTAGGCCTATATGAGTCAGTCCAATGATGACTTCATTACCCCTGTCTTTTAAGATCTTATCAAACTTAACGCCGTCTTTGAGAGGCTTTCTAATGCCTCCATTATAGACCCTCCAGCGAAACACGATTTCATCTGTTGTAAGGCCTAAGAAGGCAACCTTGACCCCCTCAATCGTCATCTCATGGTAAGGCTTAACAAACTTATTGATGCCTTTATAACGAGAGTCTGCGTGAAAGTTTGCTCCTAAATATTTAAATTTTGGGTTAACGTCATTGAGGATTGAATCCATCTCATCGGTACCCATAAGATAATCATGGTTTCCAATGACTGAGATATCGTAGCCAATCTTATTATGCATCTCGAAGCTTCTTCTTCCATTCTTTGCCATATAAAAGAAGTTTCCTTCCATAAAGTCACCGGCATCTACGACTATAGTCTTTATTCCTTTTTTTAAAGCTTCTGCTTTATAGAATTCGATCATAGTCTTAAGGCGGGCATAGCCCCCTTGATCTTCATCATGCTCAACATGATCAAAATAGGAGTGAATATCATTGGTATGAAGGATCTGAACCAATTTGGCTTCGAGAGCTGTAGAGAATAAAAAGATTAGATTAAACAAGACAATATAAATGGCTTTCATTGGGACCTCATCCTAAGGTTAGACTTCTCACTACAGTTATTTCCTATAACTGCTTATCGACAATATCATTGTTGACCTTTTTACTTCCAGCCAATATTTCTCGATGTGGAAAAATTTACAAGCGGTTCGGAACGAAGGTGCGGTTTTGACCCCAGTCAGATGTCTTAAGTCCTTTATTTTTGGTTGATCCATCATAAACGCCTAAGTCAGCGCCGAGAATTCTAGTCGACTTTATCTTGTTTTCTAAGGCCTTCCACATAGTCATCTTGCTCGCCTTCATCTTTCTAAGAATATAAGCAACCGAGCGAGAGATCCCAAGACCTCCAATAACAAGTCCTTCAGGAAGAGCGATCCTATACTTTTTCGTAGCTACAATTGGCTTTCCATCGATAAGGATATTGGTCACGCGTAGTTTTCCGCTAACGCCGTAATACCCTTCTAACCAATCACCCGTTTCATTCTGAGGATTTTCAACATCATGACCTAGAAAGTTAAGATCTATTACATAAGGATTGTTTTCTCTATCAACAAGATCAAAACTAACACCGCTAAAGACCATGGCCCGTTGATATTTTAGGGCGGCCCTAATAACACTCTTCAATAAAGCGCCGTAGATATCTGCTGTGTATAAGTTCCATCCATCTTTATCTTCAAAATCAAAGAACCTTGGATAGGCGTTGATCATGTCTTCTCTACTAATAGGCCCTTTAGAAAGTCCTGTCCCCGTTAAATTCGGTACATGGACAGCTACGTCTGCCTTAACGGACTCTCTCATGGCGTCGGCAATAAAGGCACTCCAATAAGTTAATCTATCTGCCTTATTAGTCAGGTCGATAACTGTAGTCCCGATAATTTCATCAAGCCAATCTCTTCCGTATTTTTGACCAAGCTTTATGTCAGTAGAGCTTACAAAGTCCCTAATGACGTTATCTTCTTTAATATTCTTTTTAATAACAGGAAGAAGCTTATAGTTAGTAACTTTTAGCTCCTCTCCTTTTTCCAGCTTAAGAGTAAGTCTTCCAAGATAATTGCCATGCTGACCAGCTTGAACGATTCCTATCTTTCTGCCTTTCTTGTTCGGGTGATAATAAACCTTTCTTAGAGTTGAATGACTATGCCCACCAACGATAAAGTCGATGTCTTTAGATTTTTCAATAATCTTCTTATCTTTCCAAAGGCCTGTATGATTTAAAGAGATGACATAATCTACGCCATGTTCTTTCTTAAGCTTCTTTGCCAGCTTTTGACTTGTCTTAACCGGGTCATAGATCTTTCCATTTTCAAAACGCCATGAATAAAAGAGCTCGTCAGTCGTTATTCCCATGATGGCCACTTTCATGCCGCCAATTTCTTTAATAATATAATCTTTTACTGTTTTCTTTATGTCTCTATAGATGGGATGACTTACTTTAAAGTTTGCCCCTAAGTAAGCAAAGGTCGGCGGTACTTCTTTTAAGAGTTTATTGAGATCCTTTGTACCCATCAGCCAGTCATGGTTTCCAACAGTAATAGCGTCGTAACCCATCTTGTTCATGATATCAAAAGTACTTCTGGCATTATCGGCCATATAATAAAGAGAACCTTCTAGAAAATCTCCTGCATCTAAGACTAAGACTTCCATTCCTTGATCGAGTGCTTTTTGCTTTTCTTCATCGATCATGGCCTTGATCGTAGCGTAGCCACCTTTATCTTTTTTCTGTACTGTGCTTGATAAGAAAGCGTGAAGGTCATTGGTGTGAAGAATCATAAGATCCTTTGCCTCTGCCCTTACAGCTAAGAATGTCACCACTACTATTAAAGCCAATAGCCTTATATATAGACCCACAAATACCTCAATGTTTTATTCCTTTATGGTTTAACCCGTATAGGGATTAAAGGCCAAGGGGTTAATATAAGAGGGTTTTTTTTACATTGTTTTTTAGCTTAATCTTCTCGGTCCATTAATATTATTGAGTAAAAACAGAAAGTTTTCTCTCTTTTTGTCTAATCTTTAGGCAGTGTAAAAATAATTCACGGTCTCTAATTCAAATCTTCAGGAATTTACGGCCTCTCATCTTGGCACTCTCCTTGCTTTATCTAAAGTATCTTTTAAATCAAATCGGGAGAGAGAATGAAGAACTTACTACTACTTTCAGCATTACTATTAGGAACTTACTCAGCATCAGCAAACGCCCTTGAATGTGGTGATTCAATTGAAGTCGATACTGTCATGGAAGCAGACCTTGATTGCTCTAGTTATAGTGGCTTTGCGGCCCTTGAGATTAAGGGAGACGCTGTCTTAAATGCTAAAGGTCACTCAATCAATACTCCGAATACTTCAGTAGGTATCTACGCTGAAGGCGGACTTATTAAGATTAAAAACCTAGACCTCTCGGGTGCTCCTGGTGCCATTGGAATCATGGGTTATAATGTTAGAAAATTAGTTGTTAATAAAACAACCGCAAGAGATATGTTTATTGGTGTTGATTACTATACATCTGATGATTACGATTGCGACAGAGTTAGAGTTAGTAATTCTGATCTAAGCGATAATGACTACGCAGTAAGAGTGAACTCACCGAATTGTGACTACACACCAAGGTTTGTTAATTCAAACTTTTCAAACTCTAAAGAATACGCTCTTTATTTAACGGCCAAGAAGATAAGAATCAATGGTCTTCTAGACAATGATTTTACTGGTTCATCCAATGGTCTACTACTTCAATCATTCGAAAAAACAGTTATTGTAAACCTTGACCTCTCAAATTCAGATATTCAAGGAACTCAGGTTTTCGCTTACGAGTCTCCACTAGTTAAGATCAAGGACTCTCAGTTTGGAAACAACGCAGGAGAAGGTGTTCACCTTTATGATATTAATAAAGTCATCATGAGAAGAGTAAGCTCAATTAATAGTGGTGTGGGTATCAAGATCGCTAACGATAGAGTTGGCACTGAGTTTAAAGGCCGTAAAATTACAACTAATGGAAATGATATCGCAGGTCTTATTTTATCAAGTTCAAACGATATTAAGTTCTCATCAATTGACCTTCCTGAAGAGTCTAACTCGATACTTGATTTCTTACTTATCGATAATCAATAAGATTCAAAGGCCAGGAGATCTTCTCTTGGCCTTATATATATTAAATATCAAAGAGTTATCATTTTATTTTACCCAAGATCTGTTTAGTAAATTTTACCTGAATCCCCATTCTCACTTCAAATCAATTTTAAATTCGTATAACCTCCAGATTCAAAACATGCGGTTTGGGGAAATATGAGAAATATCACTTTAGTGGTCTTTACGGCCTTTATTGTTAGCTTTAATAGCTTTGGTAATACCAATCACGCACCCTTACATGAAAATCATGTATCAATCGCTGAAGACTTTATTTCAAGACATTTAAAGAATGATCAAGGTCTATACGATATAGCTACCTTTGAGAAGTTTTTAAAGAGGCTTAAAAAAGAAAGAAAACACCTTATCTCTGATGCCTATGAAACAAAGTTAATAGAAAAACTTGAACTAGAGCTTGAAGGGTTTAAGGACGCAAAGAAAGCTGCTCTTAAAGAGTTAGATGAAAAGAAAAATGGCCTTATAAAAGGATACAACCTTTATTTAATTCCAAAAATTAAAAAGGCGATTCAATTAGTAAAGTCAGAGTCTCCTGAGCAAATGATCGATGGCACCATCGACGAGTTCATTGAACTCTATAAGATGTATTATCTTCCAGAGGCCATTAGAAATATCTGGCATCATGATATCAGCCCCGTCACGAGAGTCCTTGGGTTAACAGGTTATGGTTACTCTCCTACTAAAGAAGTAAAAGCTGAGGCCAATAACTTAGTGGTTGGCTCTAAAATAATAGACAAGATCAATGCATGCTTATCAAGCACATATAATAAAGATCATATCCTTCTTGAAACTGAGATTAGAAAACTAAAATCCTGTCATATTGATATATCAATATTAAACCCTGTTAAGAACCCCCTTATGGACCTGGTTCCTAACCCAGAAGTAAAACATAAGGTTATTTTTCCAACAGAAGATGAAAAGCTAACCTTTAGAAAGATTAAGTACGGAAGCTCTGGCTCTCCAAAGATGCAGGCTTCTTTTGAAAGAGATGGAAAGACCTATAAAGTTAAAGTGAAGATGGGCTTTGAGGTTCATAGCGAAGTGGCCACTTCAGAACTAGCTAAAAGCCTTGGCATGCACCAAGACCCCATCATTAATAGAGCAAAGGTTAAGCTCTATCTTGGCAAGAATACTTACGAAGCATTTATCGCTAAGTGGAGAAGAAAGTACCGCCAAGATAATAGAGATGTTGCTAATTATATAGAATCAAGAAGCTCAAGTGATGAAAAAGAGCAATGGGTAATCTTAAGAGACGTCGCTATAGAAAGCTCGTTTGAAGGGGTTGAAAGACTAGAGGGATATCATCCTGAAGGTTGGGATCATTTCAATAGAAGAGAGCATAGATCCCTTATCCTCTGGTATGGTTTCGTGAATATGTTTGATACAAAGGCCGGTAACCATAAGGTTCTTATTGAAAATATTGATTCTGAGCCTCGGATCCTTTATTCAATGCAAGATGTTGGCTACTCTCTTCACCACCAGGTTAATTTCTCTGATCTAGTAACAACAGTTAAAGGCGCTTTTCGCTACGGTGTTAATTCTTTTAATAAATCAATGCTAAGTCAAAAGAAGAATGGCGGCGTTCATATCTGGTGGGCCGATGTGATGCAAGATCAAAAGAAGTTCCAGGGAACGACTTGGTCTGATGTTAAATGGATGGCCAGACGAATCGCGAACCTAAAGAGAACAGATATTGAAAATGCTTTTAAAAAGGCCTCTTATCCAAAGCCAGTAGAGCAAATGTATATCTATAAGATCTTTAACAGAAGAAATGAGATCATCAAGGCCTTTGATCTTGAAGATGAATTTGAATACTACGAAACTCCAGATCTAGACACTTACTCTGTTCCTGGAGTTATTGAAGACGGTGAAGTCATCGTTGATAACTTTGAAGGCTATACTAATAATAATCGATCTCACTTAGGGCTACTCCCTATCATTCTTGACGCCGTTAGTAGTTTTTTAAACACAGAGCTTATTGCTGGAAAGATCATGGGAAGAATCTCAAGCCGTATAGAGCTAGGCGCTAATGATGAAAATAGCCTCTGGGATGGAGAGAATACTAAGAACTTCAATTTTAATAAGATCATGAGTAACTTTGGAATTAATTTTAATAGAAGTGTTTCAAAGAACTCTCAAAGAGTAGACCGTGGACCTGAGAATAATCAGGTTTGGGTAGTTAAAGACAAGCTCTCTATCAAGATAGGGGTAGGCACAGGATTTCTTAGCAAGGTTATGAAGGACTTCCCTGTTAGTGTGGGTGCTGGTCTTAAAGTTTGGCAGAGAGATTTTGAATATATTCATTTTGCCAATGATTGGAAAAAAGGATTTCTAAAACCTTTTGAGATCTTTAAGTATTTTTACCGCTATAAAAAGGCTATTCCAGAGCTTCTTAAGAAAGGAGAAGTCTTTAAAGTAAGTGATTCTTACGGCTTTAATATTGGGGCAAGTACATCATCTTTAGTAAATGGACTTCAACTTGACGCTTCAATTCACTATTCCTGGCAAAAATCAAATCCAGCCTATTTTGGAAGAGACAACTTCGGGCAGCTTTATGTTCTTCAAGAAAAGATTAGAAGCAAAGGCATCTCTGCCGGCGTCAATTATGGTCTCTCTGATTTTATCATGTTTAAAGCCCCTATCTTGGGTCTGAATTTTTCTTTTAACAACTACACATATGAATCAGAGTATTATGAATTTGACCTTCCTGTTTATGAATTACTAGGAAGCCGTTATAGAGAAAATAAAGAAAATGAACTCATCGCTTTTAATATGCTTCTAAATGAAGGAAGCGACAATATCCCGGCCCTTGCAAGAAGAAAGTACTCAATTATTGGAAAGGCCAAAGTACGAAGACTCTATTCAAAGTTCCTCTTCTTGTTTGGAAGTAATGTGAGTAGCGGTGAATCTGAGATTGATGTAACACTCAGAAACGGTGTTAAAAGAAGATTCTACCGCGCCTTTAGAGAATCTAGCCAGCTAGGCGGCGTTGAAAGAGTTAACTTTATAAGTGATCTCTCTCATACCTCAGTTCTTCAAGAGAATACGGCCAGTGTTTGGGTAGAGACTGATGCAGAAGACTTAGAGAGGATGACAGGTCTTTTAGAGTTCACCTTTTATAAGAGAAGACTTAAGAAAAAGAATCTTTTAAAGTTTATTGACCGCTTGAATGATAAATTCTCAAAGTCAGATAAGAAAGAATTCTTTAGAGACTATGTTCTTCCTTCAAAAGAGGAAGTACCCATTTATAGAAAACTCCATGCTAAGACGAGAATCTTTGTTAAGGGTAAGGAACTAGTAAAAAGGCTTCGCGAATTAAAGCAAAGTGAGCTCTCTCACTTTTTTAGAAAATTTGAAAGAAGATGCCTAAGGGCGCGAAGAGCTGGTCTTTGTAAGGAGAATACTTACCTAGACAGGTTTACAAAGCTTAGATCAAAGATAATTAAAGCAGAGAAAGACCCAAAGAAGTTAACAACTCTCTTTGCTGAGTTTCTCTACCTCTTTAAAGTTCAAAAATATGGACTTGATGTCTTAAGGCAAGTCATGGGTCCTAAGGCCATCTTTGTTATGGGCGAGATTCATGGGATACTTCCTAGTTTTACAACCATGCAACAACAAGAGGCCGTGGCCGGAAGGCGCTTTGCTGGACATAGCTGGGGAAGCTATAAGTACACACCGCCCATTAGAAAGTTTTTAAAAGAGAATGATTTTTCACCAATATCCATTCATGCCAATACTAATGGAAGCTTGATAGATCTTTTATTTGGAAGACCACCAGAAGTTCAGGCCCCAAGGCCTTTTTAAATTGAGAATGATCATTTAAGAGATATTTTTGTTAGTCTTTAAAATCATAAAAATGAGAGGGAAACTCACCTTTTTCATTTGAATCTAATTTGTATTCCATTCTTTTTTTAGATAATTCAATTGGCCACGATGAAGCGATGCTCTTTATCTTTTTCTTATTCTTTAAGCTAAAGACTTCAGCCTTTTCCCCATGAACTCCCTTAGTAAAGATCAACACAACAAGGGTGTCTTTCTTTGTTTTTAAAGTGGCCCATTTAATGAACTTATTATCTAAGAATTCTTGTTCAGTTTCATACTTAAAACTTCCACATTTCAAAGAAGTCTTAAAAGACTTCTCAATCTTAACCTTCTCTACAGTGCAGCCTTCAGCATTACCTAACACAGGCTTACTAGGGGCTCCTATAGCGATAAATGGAGTCCCTATAAGAATAATAAGAAGAGTTATTTTACAGTTTTGTAACATGAGCTACCCGATCCACCTTTTTTAAAACATGGAATACAATTATCAACAACGTTTTTAATATACTTACTTTGACTATCTCTATCATATTGGATGATGGCCCTTTTGAGAATTTCTGCTTCAGAGAGAGATTTATTCTTCCAGCGTATATGCTTAGCATTACTGCTTAATATCCTAACAAGAATCTCAAACTGCATGCCAACATCCCCGCTCATCTGAGAGTGAATTTCTCTGACTGATTTTCCTTTATACTTTGAAGAAAATGGCGAATTTAACGGCATCATATCACCATCAGGATTTCCACTCAATCCATTCATTGTAGACCTCGTGATCTGACCGAGACCATGTGCCGTGCTGGCCATTTTTTTATTACAAAGAGTGTAGTTAACTGCGTAAGGATTAAGGTTCCCTTTTGTCTCTTGATAGGCCAAGCAAGAAATCACGGCAGGCGTAACAATTGGGTCTATATAATGACCATTTACAAAGTTCTTATAACGGCTTCTATTTTTAGAGTCCTTAGTACCAGATGCTTTTTTTATTCCATCTAGAACCAACTTTGCTTCTGATCGTATTTTATTTGCCCTTCCATCTAGGGAAAGCTTTCCATAGGGATGCTTCTTAAGAAACTCACGCTGGATCTTTTCTTTTTTATTCATGCAAGACCTGTTACCACCGGCTCTTAAACTTGTTCTCTGATCAGTAAGGTATTTATAAGAACTTCCAGAAGGCGCCGCTATCTTAACTAAGTTCTTAGGTCTTAGCTTTGGCCTTACACTCGTTTTAGGCGCTGTCGCCTTAAGGCAGTCATCTTTAAGCGCCTTTAACCTTGTCGCCTCTTTTTGGATAGTCCCAAGGGCTACCACCTGCGATTTTAAGCGGTCTGAATCAATGTACTTCTGGGAGATTTTATAGGTTCTAGGTCCACTGACAGGAATTCCTTTATGATCAACCAAAGCACCGTCATCATCAACAAACTGAATGGAGTAAGTCCTCCAGCCTTTATTTACAGAACTGACAATTATATACTGCTGATCAGGATACCCTGTAATAGTCTTTTGAGATAACTCATCTATAAACTGGAGGTTGTTTGTGATCTTATTTTTAAGGTCCTTATTAAGGTACTCCTGAGAGATCTTTAAGGTTCCATCCTTGATTTGTTTATTGTTTTCATCAACGAGTTTAACCTCGTGAAACCATCCATCATAATTCTTCTTGAAATTGACCAGGCGGAGATAAGTCCCTGAAGGAACATCTTTAATTGAGCCTACGGCCTTCAAGCTTGAACTCGTCAATATTGGTGGTGGTGGATCTGCGGCGAAGGCATTGCCTAGAAGAAGCAGACTGATAATAAGTAGGGTTCTATTCTTTAGTTTTCTCACCAATTCTAATCGGTGATAAAACGCCAATACATTAACTAACCCGAGTATTGGCGTAGGTTATCTTTAAAGAGCTAAGTAAGTATCACCAAGGTTCTCTTCAACGAATTCGATGATCTCCCCATAAGGAGTCTTCTTTGGAGTAACTCTATACCAAGATGAGACACCACGATCGTCCCAAAAGGCCGCTCCACTTTGCCAGTACTGATGACCATTATACATTTGATCAACGTCTAACTGAGTTTCTGAACTTCTATAGAGGGGTGATGCTTTGCCTGTTGCAAGAACAACCTGACAGCCTGAGGCCTTAGCTACTGACTTTGCAAATTTAGTTGAAACATTGCAGGCATAGAATTGGATAATACATTTATTACAAAACTTTATATTGCCTTTTTTAACTTCAGAGGCGAGGTCTTCAGAGGTTCTGCTAGCTCCCCATTTCTTTGGCCTAGATTCTTCAGAAGCATAGAAACCATTATTTCTTGTTCTTCCTGAGAGACCATGCCAATCCCCTCCACCTTTACGTGAGGCCCAACCATGTGATGCTGAGACAACCTTAGGTATACAAGTAACTGAATCACTATATTCTTCTAATCTTTCAATAAGTTGTTTTCCACTATTCCACTTCATCTTTGTTTTAGAAGTCTTACTAAGAATATGCTTAAAAACATTTTCCTTTCTATTGGCAGATTTAACTAAACCAAGACCAATCTTATTATTTTGAAAATGAGTAATTCCGTATTTTTCATAACTAGTAATACCGTGCTTACTCATAAAATCTTCTCTGTACTGAGTAGCAAATGCCTTTTCACCAACAACAGAAGGAAGCCCTTCGCCATGGTTCGTAGAAGTTGAACTAGCAGCTCTTAGGCCCCCGGATAATAAGACAGCTGTCGTAAAGATAACTAAGTTTAAGTTTTTCATAGATCCTCGCTAAATTAGAAATTAAACAAAAACTATGACTTGCAGGAGGCTTTGCCTAGGGGGGCTGTAATGATTACCCAAAAACAACTCATCGCGTTAATAATTAAGGACTGTATAGACTTCACCCTTTTCTTTATCCTGCTCAATACTAAGGGCTAGATTGAACTTCTTAGAAAGGATCTTTGCGATAAAAAAACCAAGTCCATGGCCTTTGGTAGAATGATTTACTCTACGGCTCTCTGTCGGTCTAATCATGTTTAAATCTTCAAGGACATCAGGGCTAATAGGAATACTGCTATTGGTTATTATAAGTTTATCTTCTAAGACTTCTATATAGATAGTTGTATCATCTTTAGAGAACTTAATAGCGTTACCTAAAAGGTTATTGATGATCTCATTTTTTAACAATTCATAAGGAATCCTCAACATAAGCTCTAAGTTTTTTTGATTTTTAACCTCAATCTTTAACCTTTTCCTTAAGATAAGGTCTTGATTAATTTGAAGAAGATCCTCCAAAAGTTCCTTAAAGTTGATCCTCTTTTTCTCCATGTCTGATACATCTCTACTAAGATAATCCAAATGCCGGATTGAAGAGATGATCTCAATCATCTGCTTAATTCTTTTCAGCATTTTAGTTAAAGAGGCCTCTTCTGGGTTTTTCTCGGAAAGGTCATAAGCATAAAGCTGAACCACTGCTAGAGGATTTGAGAGGTCATGAAACATAATCCTTAATAGGTTTTTTTCACTCTTAGCGTTTACAAGAGAACTTTGAACTTCATCTATCTTTCTAAAGTAAAAATAAAGCGAGAGGCATAACAAAAAGATAATAAAGACTATATACAATAAAAAATCAGTGTATTTTTGAATAAGCCGGTTTTTAAAAGAACTTATATCAGACTCAAAGAGTAGCACCCTTCCCTCAAAGGCCAGTTCAGTCCTTACAATATTATCCTCAACCGTAGACTCGAAACCTTTATGAAAATAACGTTTAGTAGACTTATCTATAATTGAAATACTTGAGTATCTTTTCGCATCAGAAGTTAAAAAAGACGATAAGAGTTTATCAATCCTAATGACAATATTTTGCCAGCCATAGTCTCCATTTTTAAAATTAACAGGAGCGTAAAAGACGATGGCCTTTCCTCCTTGTAATATATCAACTGGCGGAGAAAAAACGATATTACGCTTACCTATGCCTTCTAGGAAAAGTTTTCGAATCTCTTTGTCTGGATGCTCTTTGAGATTTTGACCATGCGCCTTTAAATTAATTTTAGCCGGATATGTATGAAGGACATAACTATTAGAATCTACATAATTGAAGGCTTGAACCGTGGGGGCCAATAAAGTAAAGTATCTTGCATAGGTTCTATATTCAGTCTCTGAGAACTGTGGCCAACTTTCAAAGTATTTTTGCCATAAACCTATCTTTATAAAAATATCTTTTAAGTAAATTTCAATTTTCTCTGATTGCAAAGCCGAGATATCAAGGGCCTGCTCTTTTATACCGACTAAATCTCTTTCAAAACCTTTACTAATAAATAAAGCAGAGAACGAGCTCAGGATGAGGAAGACTAAAATAGTTTTGATGATAGCGTTTTTCATAAACTCACAGGGGCTAATAATGCTCTTGTATAACATAGTAATGTAGCTTTTAACATTGAGATATGTTCAATTTAGGTTAGACGACGCAAAGCAAAGACTAGCAGTTTACTGAGACTATGCCCTGAGCTATAAGAGGCATTGAAGGAGCTCTTTTGCTGGATCGAATCTATATTGAAATTTCAAACCTTTGCAATGTTCAGTGCAGTTTCTGTCCTGTAGTAGAGATGGACAAGAAGATCATGAGCTTAGAAGAATTTGAGAATATTCTTATACAAGCTAACCCATTAACAAAAGAAGTTTGCTTACATCTCATGGGAGAGCCCTTGGCCCATCCCCAATTTAAAGAGATCTTAAAGCTTTGTGAGAAGCATAAAACTTTAGTGCAGCTCACAACTAATGGTCTTCTTCTAGAAAAATATAAAGACCTTCTCCTAGATACTAAGATCATAAGACAGATCAACTTCTCTCTACAGGCCTTCAAAGATAATTTTCCAAATAGACCTCTTGATAGCTATCTTCTTCCTCTTCTCAGGTTTGCCAAAGAAGCTTCAGTTATACGTGAAGAGCTTTATTTGAACTTCAGACTCTGGAATCAAGAATCTCAAGATTCAGATAACGAGGAGATCTATCAGTACATAGAAAAATACCTTAGCATCAACATTAATAGAAATATTGAAGTTGGGGCCATTAAGTCTAAAAGAATATGGAATAGACTCTACTTACATTTTGATTCTAGATTTGAATGGCCTTCCCTAGACCTACCTGTGCAAGGTGAGGCTGGTAGGTGCCATGGCCTTTTAAAACATGTGGCGATTCACTCTAATGGAGATGTCTCCCCTTGCTGTCTTGATAAGGAGGCCATCATTAATTTAGGTAACTCACACAAGACACCCCTTTCAACAATCCTAGATTCTGAGCGCGCTGTTAAGATGAGAGAGGGGTTTCAGAACAACAAGCTCTGTGAGGAGCTCTGTCAAAAATGCAGCTATATTAATAGGTTTAAAAAATGAGCTTTGACTTAAAGACTAGGTTTATAGAGATAAAAACCTTCTTAAGCCAATATCAAGAAGTTCATTCTCTTGAGTTCTTAAAAAAATACCCTACTTCCTACCCAGGATTCATGCAAGAGTGGCTTTTAGAGATGCGTTCCTGGGATGATGAAAAACTCTCAAAACTTGAATCAGGCCCCCATGAAGATTTGGTTCTGAATCAAGAATTCAAAGCATACCTTAAAACAATTAGGCTTCTCTCAACAATTCCTCTGGCGAATTTTACAAGCACTGCGCTCCCAAAAGAGATCACAAATGGATTAAATAAAAAGAAAATCCATGAACTAAGCCTCCTAAAAAGCAAATTAAATGAATCTTCAAGTAACCTCATCGTAGATATAGGCGGAGGCATTGGTCATACCAGTTTAATGGCCGTGCACGGAACTAAGAAAAGGTCTGTATGCATTGATCAGGATTTAACTCTCCTTGAAAAAGGCAGGCTTAAATTACAAAGAATGGAAAGTCTTAAAGATACCCAAGTAGTGTTTCAAAATCTAAATGTTGATTCATCAAGTGATCTTCATGAAAGTTCAGAGAAACTCTTAGTTGGCCTTCATAGCTGTGGGGACCTAAGCACTCATATCCTTCGAGCATTCAAAAAGAACCCTCATGAGTTGATCTTATTCGGCTGTTGTTATCATAAGATCATTGATGGTCTTTACTTAAGCCAGGAGTCTCTTACGAATAAATTAGAGCTGACGACAAATGCTCTGCATTTAGCTTCGCGTTCTGCTAAAAAAATTACTGCTGAAGATATAATTAAAAGAAAAAACTTTAAGCGCCACCGCTATAGCTTGCATTACTTTATGTTTGATCGCTTTAAAAAACCATTCATGCCCCTAGGAAATACCGCCCCAAAACTCTATCAAGCCGCCTTTTCTGTTTATGCCAAAAGCATTGATGCCTATTCTGAACTGAAAGATATCCCCGCCTTAGACCTAGAAGATTTCTATGCTCATGAAAGAACCAATGCACTCTTCAAGGATAACTTTAACGCCGACGTTATAAGACTCCTTCTAGGAAGACTTATTGAACTCTATATCATCCTCGACCGCGCCATATACCTTGAAGAACAAGGCCTAAAAGTGAAAATCTCAGAGGTCTTTGACAGGTCTCTAAGTCCCAGAAATATCATGTTAGAAGCGAGCCGCTAAACAAAATTCTGAGAATCCGCCCATTTTTATTGCCAGGAAATTTACCTTTTTTTAGAGCTAACTTACCATAATCATGAAAATACTAAGGGAATACTCAAGTTTATCCGATAATTGGATTGTGAGAGACTTTAAGAAACTATGCCTAGTCATGGCAATGCCATTTACATTCTTTGCTTGTGAGGATCAAAGCTTAACCACTGATACTCCAAGTCTTTATGGCCAAAGTAAGACGGCCGATAGCGCTTATGTCTCTCGCTTAAATAGTTATAACAGCTCGCCTACCTTCTCGACTAACGGTTCTGACTTCTCCACAAGGTTAAACAGCCTTATGGGCGGACCGACTGAAGGCCTCACTTGTGGCGGCGCCGCAGGCGAAGTAGATCTTGGACCAGAACTTGATTCAAAGATGACAGAAGAGCAGCGTGCTTATCTTGATTCGGAAGTGGGCGATCCCCCAACAGCAGGAGGAAGCGTAAACACTCAACTTCCTGATGCCAATAGAGGAACTGATGACGCCGCTAAGTACGGTTACTACAGATATAAAGATGGAGACAAAGTTGTCTACGGAACTGAAAGAACTGTTTGGCGTTTAAGGGCTGCAGGGAAACTTCTTGCAAAGCAAAAACTAGTCATGGGAGTGGGAGATATCTCAAGAAAAGGCGGCGGAAAAAGCCCTCCTCACCAATCCCACAGAAACGGAAGAGACGTTGACCTAAGACTTTTAGGTCCAAATGGAGAAGCTACTCAATGTAGAGTTACAGATTCTTCATGTTACTCTCAAGATAATACCTTTAAGATGCTAAAGGCGCTTATTGATGTAGACCCTAAGAAGGTAAGAACAATCCTTGTCAACGATGCCACTCTTCGTAGTAGAGTTAATGCCTATTACAAAGCTAAAACGGGTTTGAACAAGAATATTACCCAGTATTGCACTGGTCATGATGATCATATACATTTTAGTTGGAACGATTAATGAAATTGATACTGATAACTCTATTCACTCTATTTAACTTCAATGCTGTTGCTAGTAGCTGCAAAGTATTAACTGATAAAAGTTACTTTGAAGATATGGAAGGAGAGCCAATAGGAAATCCTAAATCAAAAGAATATAAGATTATCTATGACAAAGTAACGAAGTTCACACCAGACCCTCCTATGGAGGCCTCACTCAACTTTCCCACCTCGGGAGACTGTAGTGACCTCATCGTCTTTAAAGTCGAAATTTACCGTGCCCTAGGCCCTGATAAGCTCCCTGGAGGAGACGGACATGAAGGCCATAACGCTCAAAGCGCAAAATTAACCTGGGACAAGAAGCCAAACTATTCAGGAAAGAAAGACTTAAGTTTTAAGAAAGACTTAGCTGTTATTAAGACCTTTAATATAAGAAAGATGATGGAGAAAGCTCCTAAAGACACTCATATCTGGAAGTTTAAGTTCATCGTAAAGTACCAAGAAAGCTCTGGCAGTACCAAGAGCTTTGAGAGAATCATCGATTCCCCTCTCTTGCATTAGTCATGGCGAAATAACTCTCCATTTTCGCCGTTTAGCCTCTCTAAAGTTAAGTAAATATTTCATTCTTATCGAGTAACTCCCCCTATTGCTCTATTCTAGGCTTTTATCACTTTGGAGAGCCTGTGAAGCGTTTAAGCCCTTTTTTCTTATTATTGATCCTTATCCTTTCAAGTTGCGGCGGAAGCAAGAGCGGCGGGACACCAGTAGATAATAAACAAGTCTTTCCTAACCTTGAAGAACTTCAAGCTGCCCTCTTAGATAGTTCCGTCTTTTGCGCTGATCAAACCAACGGCTGCCCAACTAACGTTGCCAAACTTACCTTCTGGAGCAAACAAGAAGATGGTTATGGACTAGCTGTTTGTTCAGGCACCTTAGTTAACAATAACTTCATCATCACAAACTCTCATTGTATTCCAGATAATTTAAAAGAAGGTGATGCTTGTGATAAACAGATGCTGGTTCAATTTCCAAGAACTGACAATCTTCCTTCAGAAGATATAAAGTGTAAAAGCGTCATAAGAGTCTTCCCTATGCAAGAAGGTCAACCAGACCTTGCGGTCATATCAATAGAGAATTCAATCCACCAAAGATTTGATACTCAAATTATAACTAATCAGTTCTTTGAAGGTACAAAGACTGTCGCCTTTACCATGAACCCACACCCAGAACTTGGAATGGTTGGAACTATTCAAAGAAAAGACTGCACCATCTCACATAAAAGCCTTCTTTCAGTTGGCGGAAATGAGAACTCTGGAAATGCTCTTCTTTCAGGCGATGCCTGTAATGTCATCGGTGGAAATTCAGGCTCCGGTCTTTTTAATATGGATGGGAATATGATTGGTGTCATTCATCAAAAGATAGAGGTCTCTGTTCTTGCAGAATTGTTAGAGCAACTAGGCCTTAAACATGCCCCTCTTACTTATATGGGAGTGGCCGTAAACACAGCCTGCCTAACAACTAAGGAAGAAGCAACTTGCTCCGTTCATAGTATTGGAACTCAGGAAGTAGACATCAACCAGTTTATTAATGATGAAGTGGCCGCTAATGGTCTTCAGGGACAAAATCCAGATCAAATTAGGCTTACAGTTAATAGTGATTTAAGCCTCAGTATGACTCAAGATTTAAACGTTGATAGTAGCGACTCTCTTACTACAATGCGCGCTACTATAGTCGAGATTTTTAGTGAGGCAAAAGCCGCTATGCACTCTGTACTAAAGAAAGTCTTTAATTAATGGCGAGGACTCTCGCCTTTATTTAGAAAATACTTTTTGATACCTATTAGAAATAATCTTAAAGAGGTCCATCTTTTTATCAAACCAAATCTCTGATCCTACTTTTTTGTTTTTTACAGTAAGCTCTATAGTTTTAGAAGAACTCCGCAGCCGCCTCTTTTTCTCATTAAACTTATACTCCACAAGGGAGTTATATTCTTTTTTCTGACTTGGGCTTAGTTTCGAGACGGGATAGTTTCCATCTAAGGCCAGATAAACATTCTTGTAAAAACCTTCTTGAAAGATACCACTCTTCCTTGATTTCTCACTACCACTAACTTTATCACTGCCTAAGATTTTTGCTGAAGTAGGAGGAGAATACATAGCAAATTTAGTTACATCGTTATTTAAGATAATGGACTCATTTCTTTTTCTAGAGCTTTGAGATTTACTTTTAAGCCCCCCACCACCAGAGTAAGTGCAGCCAGTCCCAAGACAATCTTTATCACCAATAGAGACGGCCTTACCAAAGCCAAACTTATGGGCATCAGAGCCTTTAAACTTACCTAGTTCGTGAGAATCAAACCTCGAGGCCGATGGGGATCCTCCTTTTAAATTAGCTAACCTGGTAAGAGCACCTTGATTTAACAAGACCCTTTCTTTTTCATTTAAAGAATCTATTTTATAACCAATCTTCTCTAGGATCTTCATTCCTTGAATTCTAGCAGGTGTATTTTGAATCATATTTGTATTACCCTTTCGGATAACCGCCCCACAAGGGTCAGGGTGCTTTGGAATAGTTTTATTAGGAGCATCTAGAATACTCATGTACTCTGCAGTCTCTTTTGCTAGAAAGTTCTTACCTTTCATATAAAGGCGGCAATCCTTTAAGATGGACTCTCTATTAGGCATTGCATTTAGAGCGCTTGAAGAGCTAGACAGGGCCTCTTGCTGCTGGATTGATCTCTCCTCTACTCTTCCAGCTTCATTTTTCTTCAAAGTCTCAGCAACAACTGGTGCCATCATTTGAATGCCATCCCCTTTTTTAAACTGCTCAAGCATTTTTTTACTTTCTTCTTTAGAGCTTTTATTTTGATTTTCTAATTGCTGTTGCCTATCGATAAGAGATCTTGAATGAATATCAGCTGCTTCTTTACAGGCCTCAAAATCCACTGCCTCTGGTGAGTCCTTTACACAGATATACTTGCCATCAATACTTTTATAAATAAGAGGCTTGTTATGCTCACTTCCTTCAAAGTTTGCCGTCTTCATCATTCGTGCCTGGGCAATACATTGCTCCCCTAATAACTTCCATTCAGAAGCTGAAGAGGCCTTTATGGCATCATAAGGATTTTCTACTTCGTTATTTAATCTTTCATCCATGGCCACAAGACCACAGGCAAAGTACTTGCCAGGATCGCCACCTTCTTTTCTCGTCTCTTCAATAACGTCAGAGTATTTTGCAGGGGCGCAAACTCTTTTTTGGCAATCTTGAAACAAGTCAGACCCATTGAAAGGAGTTCCTTGATTTCCTACTTCACCACTTGAAGCACTTTGATCAAAGGTATTTCCCTCTCCTTCGTCTTCACCTAAACTCATAGCCTGCTTCAGTGTAGGCAGGGCGTTTTCAGTTCCAAAGGCAGAGTGCTCAGAACCACTCATGTCAAAGACGCCAGTTGGGGTGCCCTTTCCTTGAAGATTAAGCAGGCTTTCAACGCCTTTATGTTCAGGGTCTGTATCAGGGCCTGCGAGGTTATCTCCCCCTGGGACTGAAGCAAAGTCTTCGGAGGCAACGCTTCCCCTTCCGCCCATAAAGGGGTAGCTTGCATGGCTTTCTTCGTCACTAGCATAGATAAGTGTTCCATCCACAACTAAATCATAAACTAGTTTTTTGACATTATTATAAAGAGTCAAACACCCTGCTGAAAAGGAGGTCCTCGCATAGTCTCCCCCATGAATCACGACGGCACGGCCGGCGACCGTTCCATCTGAGTTAGTCCTATGGAGCATCTTATGATTAACCCCATTTTCAAGGCCATGAAGCTTAATAGATTTTCCATATTTACCATTATAGTAGCTTCCAACCTTTACAAATCCTCTGGAGCTTTTCCCACTACCTATTACGTTACCAAAAGTTGCGGCTCCTTCATTTGAATCTAGTTGAGACCCATAACCATGAGCGACGTATTCCTGCCTTAACATCTTTGGATTATTACCAATTTGAAAGATGAACCATCTTTTTGTTTTTCGGCTTAATTTATAATTAACAATAGACATGACATTTTTTGCTGGAATGGTTCCATCTTTTGTATACTTAAACCAGCCTCTTACGGCCGTCTCAAAGACTTCAGGAGAAACCTCATCAGGCTCAAAACCTATTTGCTGATACCACTGATCGATCTTCTGCTTGACCTCAATTTCATCACCAGGAGCTCCTGTCATTGAGTGTAACTTAAGAGCAAAAAGCAAAGTGAATAAGAGGAATAAAGCCTTTAATCTCATGGCATTATCTTAACATGGGAAGGCTTTAGAATATAAGAAAGGCAAATATAATCGTCTAAAGTACTGTAATTTAAAGCTCTGTTATTAGCTCTTTCAGATTCTTATCTGCCCACTAACTAGGACCACTCATATTCTCCCTAATCCTTTAATTTTAATAGGCATTGGAGTAAAATCTCATAATGGAAAAGACTCTAAAAGAGCAGTATGATTTTATTTCAGAGCTTACAAAGTCCAAGGACTTTACTAGCGGCAATCTCAATGGCCTGGCCCGATCAGTAGTAGGAAAAGTATCCTCACTTTTTAACATTAGGCGAGTTGGGGTTTGGTTCTTTGATGAAAGCTTTGACACCTTAAACAGCTATATCCTTTTAGATAATAATAGAATTCAAAATAATGTGACCATTCACTCATCAGATTTTCCTATCTACACAGGAGCCTTAAGATCTAAGCGCTCCATTGTGGCCCATAATGTTTTTGAAAATGAAGACCTACAAGAATTGATTGAAGTCTATATTGAAAAGATCGGTGCCTCCTCTATGCTCGACTCAGCGATCAGAAATGGGGATGAAATAATTGGAGTCTTTTGCCTGGAACATATAGGTCAGCAAAGGCAATGGACCTTAGAAGAGATAAGCTTCGCTGGGGTCCTTTCTGACCTCCTTTCTCAAGCCTTTATTATAGGAGAGATGAAAGAAGGAAAGAGAAACTTAGAGGAAAAAAGCCAGGAATTAGAAGAGTCTAATATTGCCTTAAAGAATATTCTTTCTCGCTTTGAAGAAGAGAAAAAAACGACTAAAGAAAACATCGCCACTAATATTGAAAAAACGATTAAGCCCATCATCGTTGAGTTAAAAAAGAACAAACACGTTCCTATTGAGACTATCAACCAACTCGAGGTGGGAGTTGATAATCTAAGCTCTGGCTTTTATCAAAAATTAGCTCAGTTCAAGGTTAAACTAAGCCCTACTGAAGTTAAGGTATGTCAGAAAATTAGCGCCGGCTATCAAGGCAAAGAGATAGCCGATCTCTTAAAGATTTCTTTTAGTACTGTTGAGACGCATAAGAAAAATATTAGAAAGAAACTTAACTTAACAGGAAAGTCAGTTAACCTAAAAGTTTTCTTAGAGGAATTAAGCCTCTAAGAGAACAGTCTTCGAAGTTGACTCAACTCTATCTTCAGTCATCTCTTTTTCTAAATGATAATCAAGAGTTTTCGCCATATCTTCTATTATGGCCTTCTTTAAAACTTCTTTATCAATCTGAAGAACATGACTCAACCTATATAAAGACTTAAGCGGCGTTGAACATAAGCCTCTTTCAATATTACTGATGAACTGGCCGTTCTTATATCCCATGGCATACGAGAGCTCACTCTGAGAGTATCCTTTAGGATGGTTTTGTCTTGAGTCTTTTACTAACTGAGCGATATTTCCGAAATGTTTCATAATAGATCTCCTTTACCCTTATAATAATTCAAATCTATTTAGATATGTGATGGCCGATCGGGTATAAATCGGGGAACTATCGGGTACATAAACCACCCGAAAGACCGTATGAAGCCGTAATTAGAATTATTTATGGCAGATTTATTGCTTAAAACAAGGACTGCATTATTCTCCCTTTATTTACTTAAGATCGAGAACGAGCACATGAGTACTTAACGTCTTCATGGCTTAGGTGAAACAAAGAGGCGTTTCCTTTAACTTTAAAGACAAGCTCCCCATCTTTTTTAATTTGATCCCCGTAATCATCAGTCATTCGAAATTCCTTTGTCCTAAAAAGAACAACACCAGCCTTAACTAATTTGTAACTTCCATACCAAAAAGTTTCGACTTTCTTGTCTTTTCCTAAGTGGGAAAACTTAAAATTTCCCCTCTGAAATGAGAGGGTCATCTTAGAAGTTCGCTTACTAGTTTGAACCTTGCAGTGGTAGGAATTATTATTGAAAATATCTTTGTTGACCCTACCCTGCATAGACTCTTGCATAGCCTTGTTGGCCCTTGCGTACGGTGTGAAGAATAAAATAAACAAGATTATCTTTATCATTTTTTGTATAGAGCAGTCCCTCATATATAATCCTCAAATCCATCAATTGACCACGGAATCCAGCTGAGTATAAAGCCTAAATTAGGCCCTACCTATCGCGCAGCGCAATTTACTAAATAAAGGCCTTAGCTTATACCTACTTATCTCACTTTTTTGGAAGACCTATGGACTTAAATTCTAAACGCGCAACATTCGCTATTATCTCTCACCCCGATGCTGGTAAAACGACCATGACTGAGAAGTTGCTTTGGTTTGGGCAAGTTATTCGCGAGGCCGGGATGGTGAAGTCTAAGCAAGGGAACTACGCCAAGAGTGATTGGATGGAGATGGAAAAAGAAAGAGGGATCTCAATTACTTCCTCTGTCATGAGTTTTCCATACGCTGAAAGGGCCATGCACCTTCTTGATACTCCAGGGCATAAGGACTTCTCTGAAGATACTTACCGTACCCTGACGGCCGTTGAATCGGTTCTTATGATGATCGATTCAGCAAAAGGCGTGGAAGAGCAGACTAAGAAATTAATGGAAGTTTGCCGTATGCGCGACACTCCTATTATTACCTTTATGAATAAATTTGACCGAGATTCTCTTGACGCTTTTGAGCTTCTTGAGAATGTTGAAGAGAATTGTTCGATTCAATGCGTGCCTATGACTTGGCCTATTGGTGATGGCGTTGATTTTAAAGGTGTTTACGATATTAGAAATAAGACCATTCAGGTCTTTGAAGATAAGAACGATCCAAATAGTCCAAAAGTAATTGATGCTAGTGACTTAACTTCTCAAACAATTATTGATTTTATAGGGGACACTCTCCAAGAAAAACTAATCAATGATCTAGAGATGATCGCTGGTCTTATCCCTGAATTTGATGAAGAAGAATTCCTCGCGGGAATCATGACTCCAGTCTTTTTTGGATCAGCTCTTAATAACTTTGGTGTTAAAGAAGTTCTTGATTCCATTGCAACAAATGCTCCAGGGCCTTTATCTAAAGAAGTTAAGCTTCCTCCATACGACGAAGCAGCTGCCACAAGAACTGTAGAGCCAAATGAGCCTAAGTTTAGTGGATTTATCTTCAAGATTCAGGCCAATATGGATAAGCGCCATAGAGACCGCGTGGCCTTTATGAGAGTCTGTTCAGGTAAGTTTGTAAGAGGTCAGAAGATTCATCATGTAAGATCTGGAAAAGATATAAAAATTCCATCTCCTTTAATGTTTCAAGCTCAAGACAGAGAAATCACTGAATTTGCTCTTCCTGGAGATATCATTGGTCTTCACGATACGGGAAAGTTTCAAATTGGGGACACCTTTACTGAAGGTGAACAAATTCAAATCACAGGTATCCCCTCTTTTGCTCCTGAGATTTTCAACAAGGTTCTCTTAAAAGATCCTATGAAAGGAAAGCAGCTTGATAAGGGCCTTCAGCAATTATCTGAAGAAGGAACGGTTCAGCTTTTCACAAGGCATACTATTAACGAAAAGATTCTTGGGGCCGTTGGTATGCTTCAGTTTGAAGTTGTTAAGGCCCGCCTTGAAGACGAGTATAATGTTCAAGGAGCTTACGAGCATTATCCTTTTATTGGAATCCGTTGGCTTAAGTTTCCAAATGAAAAAATAAAAGATTCATTTATCTCAGCAAATGGATCAAATATTTGTTACGACGGTAAAGCTAGGGTTTGTTTTTCTGTTCGTTCTGAATGGGATCTAAAACTTGCCATGGACAAGAACGAAGAAGTGAAGTTCTATAAGAACTCAGATTATAGAGACTAATCAGTAAGGATGCGAAAGAGGTTCTCTCCATCTTTAGAAAAGTTATCAGCCGCATGACTTAGGCATTGATTAAACCAAAGATCAGGAATGATCTTGAGAATGCCTGAGACTGCTTTAGTAAAACGCTCCTTCTCGATAGGTGATAAGTTCAACCTAAAGAGATTCGCAGGAGCAAAACCCGCGAGATAGAAAACATCATCGAGATCAATTTCCGTTAACATTGTATATTGATAAATGATAGATCCAACATTGACTGGGGAGAGAGTTAGACTAAGCCCCCCTGTTAGCCCAATAGCATCGCAGCTAGAGATACTCTTATCAAGTTCGGTCACCACCATTTTAAACTGACTAAGATCCATAGCATAAGTTTCTTCCATGATAAGGATAAATTTTAAAAAGCTCTTTATATGATGGGCCAAGGGTTTTAAGTTAAGGGTCTTGTCTACTCCATCTTCTTTGGTGAAGTTTTTAAACTCATCAAAGGAATGATTGAATTCATTAAGCACTTCCTTTTCACCAAGACTTAGAGCGATCATCTTTGAGATGATTAAGTAGGAGAACTGATCATTTGGATTCATCCCAAGCCTTGCCATCAACTCAAAACTTTTTGCGCTAAAGAGACTAGTCTCCGCGGTCAACCTAAAGAGATCAAGCCTCCCCGCCTTTTTCTCACGGGCCATGGCCTCTAAAAATTCAGAGAGCCCAAGACCTAGAGCGTAGTTAGCGCCAACATTAAAAGGAAGACCTATGGCCTCACCGCTTACTCCTGCTGTAAAGCTAAGAAACTTTCCTTGATAGTCTTGATTATCTCTGCAGCCTAAAGTCTTAAATACTCCAAAGTCTAAAGAGACACCTATATCAGTTTGAGCCGTAACTCCTGGTGCGCAAAAGAGCGCCATCTTTCTATTATGAATGACGGCCTCAAGTTGAAGTGTTCCACCAATTCCTAGAAGTGCCGTTCCACTAGCGCTAACTCCTACACCATGCATTCCATTAATTGATTTATCTTTAACAAAGCCTAAGGCATCCCTCACTTTTAAAAATGACTTCTTTATAAGAAAGACAGTCTGCCAAACTTTCTTAATATCCTTAGTGCTTAGATCCAGAAAAGGAATCGATAAATTATTAAAAAGAGTATTTTCATTAACCTGATTTAAGGACTCTTCTGTCTTAAGGTTTTTTACTAGTTGATTAAACCTCTTCGTGGACTCTGGGCTTCCATGCTTTTCACTGCAAGAAAGACTTCTTTTTGCAAAGCAGTCATTATATAGAATATGAACCTTATTCTTTTTATTAAGATACTTGTACTGAAGTTCAAAGAAGCCTTTTTTTATCTCGGTATAAGGGTGTTTTTCATGGCACGACCTTCTTACCTCTTCAAAGCAAGAACTCGCCATCTTAGTAGAGGCAAAGCTCCGACCCAAATCATGAGAACAAGAGCTTAAAAAGAGAAAAAGTGGAATAATAAGAATAAGGTGTCTCACCCTATTCTTATCGGAAAATGAAAATTATTTTAAAGGAAGGTGATAGAACCGGCCTAGATTGTTCAAGTATTTCTGAGTAACCATACCGTAACCTGGCTTAGGTTCTCCGTTAAACTTAAAATCACGCCCAAAGCCTTTTACGCCCCAAGAATTCTTAAAATAGTAAACGCCTTTATAAGTCGTTGTTTTCCAAGACCCGTCATCCATCAAGAGTCTTGAGGTGATAGTCTTTTTATCATCAAAGCCTACGATGATTATTGAATGCCCACCGCCTCTTTCATCACAGATCCTACGGTCTTTAGAGCCAGCTTCTGGGTAACCAACGACACCTTTATACCAAAGTGACTTATCACGCTTTTGAATACCAAACTTATCAGTTTTTGAATGATTCCATGAACCGTAATAAAGCTTTATACCAGCGATAACCGGAGTGCCTTTAAGAAGAAGCCTCTTGGCCTCACTCATTTCTATTTGATAACTCTTAGATTTAGTAATCCTACTTCTAAGGTTCATATCATTCATAAAAGTCTTAGCGTCTTCTCTTATATGAAAGAATTCTTCATCCATCTCAAGAACATAATTATCCTCTCCTCGTAGAAGCTCAGGGTTTTGATGACCAAATAAACAACTTAAAAGCTTATCACCACTAAGAGATTCGCAGCGTGATCTGGCCAATGGATTAGAATCTAGGTCTGTCCACTTCTCTCCCACATAAGGCCATAGCTTTTCTGTCGTCATTCCAAAGAAGCGAAGTTTTTTAATATTTCTATTAACAGTAGAGCCTTCATCATTTTGATTACTCATGGCCAAGTACTCTAACCACTCTTCAGAGAGGTCGATATCTTTAGCGGCTAATCCTTTTTTAATAAGAAGCGCTTCAAGAAGACCAGTAGTTGAGAAGATCGTGCAAGTACCACGGCTTCTTTGGCTCTTAACTTCAGTCATATAACTCATGATCTTTAGCGTATCAGAGCTTGAATCTCCTGCAATAACAGGAGAAGAAAATAGTAAAATCAATAAGATAAGGAGTGAATTTTTCATAAAGAGTATTGGAACCTGATCCTTCCCAAATTGCACGACACAAACGGTCAGCTACTCCGGAAGAATTTGCTGAATACCACCTATAATCTGCTTCTTATACAATATGCCTAAGCCCTGCTGAAAAAAATTCAGAAATGCGGTAAGATTGTTAGTAATAATAAGTACACAAACCAAGGAAGGATTATGTACCAGTGCCTAAAGGTAGAAAGCAGACCAAATCGTAACGACTCAAAACCAAGTTCACTTAGAAGTGAAGGATGGATCCCTGGAGTTATCTTCGGTAAGGGAATTGATTCAGTTTCGCTTAAAGTTAAAGCGCAAGATTTAAAGAAATTTCTTCATCAGTCAGGTTCAGTCTTTGAAATTGAAGTTGGTGGAAAAAAACATCTTTGCAACCTAGATGATCTTCAAAAAGATGCTCTTGGAAGTCATATGATGCATGTTTCTTTTCATAAGCTTAAAGCTGGTCAAAAAACAACAGTTAGTGTTCCAATCCATTATGTTGGAGAGGCCCCAGGAATTAAAGATGGTGGTGTTCTTAACTTAATGGTTGATCATATTGACGTAGAAGGACTACCGAAAGATATTCCTGAGTTCGTTGAAGTAGATCTAAGCTCAGTAGAGCTTAACGGACAGATTCACCTAGGTGATGTCCCTACTCCAAAAGGTTGTGCTTGGACTATTGATCCAGAGACTAACCTATTAAGCTGTCATGCTCCTAAAGTTGTTGTTGAAGAGCCGACAGAAACAGCTGCTGAATCTGTTGAAGCGACATCTGAAGAAGCTTCTGAAGACACAGAAATTAAAGAAGCTTCTTAAAACATCTTTTAAATTCAATACTAAAAAAAAGGGCTCCACTTGGAGCCCTCTTTTTTTCTAGTTTATTTTAAACAATAGCTTAGATAAACGGACCAACCGCATCTAAACAACTATCCGTTCTTCTAAAGTGACCTGGCACAACTCTGTCCGGAACGATACCATCTCTAAGAGCGTCAGCCTGATTAATGGCCTGAATTCTCTCATCATGAGTCATCGTATTGTGAGCGTCAGCTGGACCTGCACTCCAGTGTCTTCCTTCTGAACCAATTGGCTCAGCTCTAGAGCTTACAGCTTGCCCCCAAGAAGGCTGCTTTGGATGAAGCGCGTGCTTCGCTTCTAGTGACTCAAAAAAGATTGATCTAGTCGCTAAATCTGTATCACTGATTCCTTCCGCAACGGCTGGCCTATAATCATCGATACTTAGTCCTAAATCATCACAAAGCTTTTGAAGGTCAGAATAGGCTTTATCAGTATTACCTAGATAATCCTCATGCTTAACCTTCTGAACAGCCCCTGAGAGTTCACCGTCTTCATTAAGAGCTTTAGAAAGCATGGCCTTCACAAGTCTAATCTGAAGAGCAGATTCCGCAGCATCTCTTGGAGCATTGAACATTCTAAACTCAGCTTTTCTAATTCTAGGGTCAACTCTGAATTGTCTACGCCACGGGTCTGTAGGCGATTTAATATCAAAGTCTTCCGTAATAAATTCTTCAGGAATAACATCTTGGAAATAAGATGACATCTCTAGTTGAATATACCGAGACTTTCTTCCGTAGCGAGTATTGTAGTACTGCTCGTTATAGAGAAGCTTCTTTAACTCTTCTTCTGTACCTGTAAAGTTTTTAAGGGCTGAAGAAAGCGTCTCGCTAATCTCAATAGGCGCACCAGCTTTTAATCTATTCACATGTTGAAACATCAAGGCGATAACACCACGATGCTCATGGAAAATAGACATAAATCTAGCTAATTGTTTTGGTTTTCCGTCAAAGGCTGCAAGGTCAATATTAATATGCCCACCACCACTCATAATATTTGGCATAATATTATTCTTGGCCATGGCCTTAAAGACTGCTTCCATCTCTGCTGGCTCTGGAACAAATTTTGGAGTTGGGATTTCAATTGAACCCGCTCGAGCAGAACCTTCAATCACATTTCCACTTGAATCGTAAGATCGTCCAATACCATCCCATTCAACAATCCACTTTCTGTTCTGAGTATCTCTTACTTCATAAGAAAGCTCTAAACCATGTCCGTGACCACCAGCATCTACCATTTTAACCGGCTCTATATCACTTCCTAATTCAGTAGCTAAATCTTTAGCGACTTGCTTAATAAGAGATTCTCTTTCAATCATTGTTAAATCGATGTTTGTAGAGATCCAAGCTTTTTGACCATCAGCTAGTCTATCAGCTGTAAAGTTAGCATCTAACTTAAGCGGAAGACGACCTGAGTACTCAATACCTAAGTCAATATTGTTAACGTCAACTGCTGATGCAACTAGAGGTCTTCCCTCAGGAGCATTAAAGTGAAGTAGATCTTCAGTTAAATTAAGGCCTCTTTTAGGCTTTAAATACTGACGAAGTTCTTGACCTAAGTTTGAAGATTTTGTCCATCTTCTCATAAGCTCACGGCCTACAACTTCATGATCAGACTCAATAGCAGCTGCTTGGATAATAAAATCTTTAGTAATCGATTTTAACATCTGTCTTTTTGGGTTTCCAATAAAAGGATTGTTCTCATCAATCCAGTTCCAAAAAGGAAGTTGAAAAGTCGTTTTGATATTAGCTGCCTGAAGATTATCTAGTGCCTTTTGCGCTATATCTTCAGTTACACCAAATTTCTCTGCTAGTCCGCTTGCTGAAGGTGCTTGACCACTGTTAAGAGTCCAAGAACCAACATCAGCAATACCTGAGAAGTCATTAGTCGCAACTCGAGATGCTAAAACCGTCTGATAAAAACGAGAGGCCTTAATATCTTTGGTACCTGCTCTAAATTCAACGGCGCGGGTATTCTCTCCCCACTGTGAACCTTCAAGACGAATCACACCACGGCTAGTGGAGAGACTAGTAAGGGCAGAGTCAGTTTGAACTTGCTTATAATTAGCCTTTTCAATCCCCGTCTTTCCTTGAATACCATCAACAACAATCAATGCTTGAATTGCTTTATAAACTTCTGAAAGCTTTGCTTCATCTAGCTCAGGATGTTTAATAAAAACCATTCTATGGTGACCTGGGGCTTGGAAAAGTTTTCCTGCATTTTTTAAGCTTTGTCTAAACCATGCAATGAATTCTTCGAACTCTCCATATGTTTTTTGAGGAAGAAAATTAATCTCCCAACCACCACCTACACCGCCACCATGGCCATGAGAAGCTGCTACATACTTTTCAGGTAAACCAAAATTCGGAACCCAACTTGTATAACTCGCAGCTTTTTTAATATTATTACTGCTGTCTAAACCAGGCAACTGACCTTTAAAGAGTTTAGACTGAACCGAAGGTTTAACAAACGTCATTGGTTTTCCGTCTGTCATCTCGAGCCATTTTGTAAACTTAGCTTCTAAGACAGAAAGATCTGCTGTTTTGTAATCGACGCCACGAAGTTCATCTAAGTTAATAAGCTTAGAATCACCATTGATATCTTTTACATCAGAGGCAAGATCGACAACGACCCCTTCTTCAGTTTTGAAAGTTCTATAGCCGTTGGCATTTTTCATATAATTATCTAGAAAATCTGAAAGAAATTCTTTTCTTTTAGATTCCTCTAAACCATTAACCATTGACTGAAACTTGTCGCTTGGAGGTCCCATGACTCTAGTGATTAGGGCTGAGGAGGCTTCTTTTTCAGCACCCCATGAAACTCCAACACCTTCAGTAAGGCCCGTTTGCGCCATATCTCCATTTACCATTACTGCTTTTGCATTAAAGCTAGTAGCAGATTCTTGAAGCTGCGAGTAGATATCAAAAGCTGACTGAGCCCCTTCGTCTGCTACGCCACGTTTACCTTTTTGGGTACAACCTACAGATAAACTTAATGCCAACACAGAAGCGATGACAGTATTTAAATTAAAGTATTTTAGAAAAATTGATTTTTTCATACAGCACCTCCCTTTATTGGAAAAAACAACGTTTTGCTTTTAATGTATCGATTCTCGATGTCATATTAGCGTCGTCGCCTGCTTTTTTAGTTAATAATTTGTAAAAGGCATCTTTCTTAGAAATTTTACTCTTTTTAGCTTCCTGGCTAACTTCTCTAAGAAGTGTAGTCCAACCTTCAAGCTCTGCTTGAGAGGCATCATCAGCAAAAAGTTTCCAAAGCTTATGAGGATTACTTTGATCCACTAGCTTAATACCTTTACTACCTGTAGAGATCTCTTTTACAGCCTTTATAAATTCTTTCTGTGCCTTTGATCCATACTTTTCTAGACCAAGAAAAAGAGCAAGGGCCCTTTCTTCCTCAGAAGAAACCATTTTATCAAAGTCACGACCAGTACCACCAAATTTCTTCATCTCTCTAGTGACATACTTGCTTAAAGAAGTAGGATCTTGAGGAAGAACAGAGGTCAGAACTTGTTTGGACTGTCTATTTTCAACTAATTCCATTGTGAATTTAAAGCCATTTTTAGAGAGGTTTTCACTTACACATTGGGCACAAGCCAAAACAGAACTAGACTTTAGTCCATAACGATTTGCTAGATAAATGAGATTGTTAACAGCATCAACAAAATCCCCCTTAGTTAACTCTCCACCCTTCTTATTTAAAAGGACCTTAAGCTCACGAACGATTCGTCCGTCTTTTCCTTTTGAAGGAAGACCACTTAAAGCTTTCGCTAGTTGTCTTTTTGTTGGCAATGTCGATCCACCATAAAGGGCGACTAATGAATTTTTCACCGACCTCTTTACATGTGATGCAGCTTGTCCGCGAATCCCACTCTTAGAAAGAGCAGATGCGACACCAGCATCACTTATAATCATATCGACTAGGTACTTTGCTCCCGAACCAATACTTTTATTTCGATCGTTATCTTCAGCAAATGCCGGAGAGGCGAAGGCAATAAGCCTCCAGATGGCGACGAACGCCAAAAACTTTCTCATATTACGTCCCTTTGTTTGGTTCTCTCACAAACCGGTTTATTGTTCTCAAAAATGAGGGTACTCGTCTTCTCATCGGGAACTGGGATTAATACTTGAGTATTTAATTTCCTTGTCATATAAAATCAATATGTTAACGCGCTAAATCGTGCCATTAGCCGCATCATTTGATCCACTACTGACCTACTTATTTAAAGGAATATTCGTGAAAGGAATCACTCTAGTTTTAAGCCTCATGGCCCTTATTCAATTCTCATTCGCTGATGAAGTTGAGTCCCATCTTATTGAAGGAATTAAATACTCCGATGATAAAACTGAGTCAGTAACTTCAAAAGCGATCATCCCTAATAATTCAAGCTTTGATCGTGGCTTTAACGACCTTGTTCCTTTTGTTATTGGCGCTCCTTATCAGGATAACGCCGGCTCTTGTTTATTCATGAGCCATACAGGAGCTCTTGAAGTTCTTATGAGTAAAAAAAGAAGACAGAAAACAAACCTCTCTGAAAGATACTTTATGAATCTTCAAAAAGCCTCTATCGGAGAGAACGCTATTGAGAACTGGCGCACTGATACAATTGAGCGCATAAACGCTACTGGAATCACTTATAAAAACAGAGACTTTCCTTTTACAAAGGGGTGGTACAAAACTGTTAATGGGAAGAGAGTTAAGGCGCGCGAAGAAGATCAAGGAGCCTTTTATGGTACCCGTTACAATTGGATCGTAGAGCTAACTTCACTCAACTCTCTTCCAAAGATCAAAATCCCAAAATTAAAACGCGATGTAATCTTTGCTGACCCTGCAAAGAATCAATGGAATGTAGGAACTGCTCCTAAAGATATTACTTCAAAAGTAAAAGATGCCCTTAAAAAGAATAAAGCCCCAGTAGTTGTCATCTATAATCATGTTGGTTTTTGGCACGCTACTTTAGTTGTTGGATTCAATGATCATGCCAGCACAGAATCTTGTCCTTTTGTTAGTAAGTACGACGAGAAGATGAATAAAAGAGCTGATGAGATTGTTGAAGAAGCCAGTCAAGTAAATGAAGAGAGCACTAAAGCAAAACTGTTAAGAAAAGCTAAGAACTTTAGAAGGCGTGGAGCAAGCGTTCAAAAGAGTTATCTAAAAGATGGTGGCTGTAAGCCTCGTGGTGTCTTTTACGTTAGAGATAGCATCTACCCCAATAAAGAGCAGCCTCTCTATGACTATGATCCATTAACTCGAGGTGAAGAGCAACATCTTAATGCTCCTGTCATTCTTCGCGAGTACGCATGGCTAGAGCAACTCTCTAATCATGCCATTCAAATTAGGTTTGAGTAAATGTCTGCCATCCTAGGCAGATTAAAGAAAAACTATAAGCACTTAAAGAAATGGGCCTCTAAGAATAATATTGAGGCTTATAGAATCTATGATAAGGATATCCCTGATTATCCTTATATCATTGATGTTTATAAAGACTGCGCTGTTATCTGGCACCGCTTAAAAGACATCGACCAAGACCCCAAGAAAAATGAACATAAGACAGAATTGATCAGCGCCTTAACTGAACTAGGCTTTGATATCGAGAATCAATTTCATAAAGAAAGAGTTCGTCAAAAAGGTAATACTCAATACGTTAAAGTTGATGCTATCGAAGAGAAGATGATCATCAAAGAAGGTCCTCTTAACTTTGTAGTTAACTTAAGCGATTTCCTAGACACTGGGCTCTTCTTAGATCATCGGCCACTTCGTTCAAAGTTACTTGAACTAGAAGAGGGAATGTCTCTCTTAAACCTTTTTAGTTACACTTGTTCCCTAGGAGTGGCTGCGGCTACTGCTGGAGTTAAGACGACGAATGTCGACCTCTCAGCAAAGTATCTAGACTGGGGAAGAGAAAACTATAAGATCAATGATATCGATGCCAATCAACATGAGTTCATGTCTGCTGATATCCTTGAATTTATAAAAACACATTCTCACACTTATGACGTTATTCTTTTAGATCCACCTACTTTTAGTAATTCAAAAAAAATGGAACAGGACTGGGATGTACAAAAAGATCATGGCTGGATGATTAGAAAGGTTGCTAAATGTTTAAGGCCTGGTGGTTTTATCCTGTTTAGTAATAATAAACGAGACTTTAAGATTAACACTGAAGAACTAGAAGACTTTGAAATCGAGGACCTACAAGGAAGCTCGATTCCTGATGACTTTAGAGATAAGAAGATACATCAAAGCTATATGATCACTAGGAAAGCTTAATGCTTGGATTAGAGCTTTGGGTATGGATTCTTTTAGGAGTAAGTGCTGCTCTTACAAGTATCATCTCTGCCGTTGCTGGCATGGCAGGGGGAATAGTCCTCCTTTCTATAATGACCCTCTTTCTTCCCTTTCCAATCCTTATACCTATTCATGGAGTCATCCAGTTAATAAGTAACTCTACGAGGGCCTGGTTCTTACGCTCTGATATTAATTGGAAGATCTTTAAATGGTTTTGCCTCGGCCTTCCATTAGGCTCATTCCTCTCCATATTGATTATTAAGACCCTAGAATCTAACACCATTCCCCTTCTTCTTATTGCCGCTCTTATCTTCTACGCAGTCTTTAAGCCTAAGAAGCTCCCTAGCCTAATGATCCCTCTTCCAGCCTTTATCTTTATTGGCTTTGGTGTTGGCCTCTTAGGTCCACTAATAGGAGCGACAGGCCCGTTTATGGCGCCTTTTTTCTTAAGAGATGATTTTAATAAAGAACAGATCATTGCCACAAAAAGCAGCGTTCAGGTCATGGGTCATTTGGTAAAACTTCCCGCCTTTCTCTACCTAGGTTTTAATTACCTTGAGTACAGCTCACCAATTATTGGACTTACCATTTGTGCAGTCATTGGAACAAAGTTAGGGATCATGTTGTTAAATAATGTTGATGAGAAGCTTTTTAAGATCATCTTTAAGACCGCGTTATTGGCAGCAGGATGCAGAATTCTTTATAAGGTTTTTAGTTCAATGAATTAAAACTGAGGATAAAGGCGTTCTCAGCATAGCTATCATCAAAGTAGAGCTGACCCTTAAATTTCTTTGCGATATTAAAGCTAGAGTTTAGCCCCATACCTAAGTTCCCAGAATCAATATTTGTTGAAAAAGTCTCATAAAACATATGAGATTGAACTTCTTCGTCTAACTTTTTACCATTATCTTTGATAACAAGTTCAATATACTTTCCTGATTTTCTAAAACTAAGGTTAATCTCTGGGTTTTCTATTGAACTTAAATGAGTAAGACTTCTTTTAAGAACATTTATAATAGCTTGTACGCAAAGTGAAAAGTTAACTTCAACTTCTTCACTACCATTTGAGTCGAACTCAATACTGCCCTTAAAATAAATATTCTCTTTCTTAACTAAAAGAATGGCTTTATCAACGAGAGCAACAAAGCATATCCTCTCTAGAGGAAGGATTAAATTCTCTTGTGAATAGGTTAGTAAATTCTTAACAATCGAATTAATTCTTTCACTTGATTTTTTAATAGCGTCCACATCTTTTGATAAATCGCTATATTCAGATTGCCCATGATTCTTTTTAATCTTTTTAGAATAGCCTTCAATGATCATTAAAGGATTGTTGATTTCATAGGCCACTGATTGAGCAATCTCAGTCAGGTTATAAAGCATAGAAATCTCGGCGGAGAGGTCCTTATCTTTTAAATCTTTCTTTTTATTGTCTTCGCTCATGTAACTATACTAACAAAGAGAGCTATATTAGGAAACCTTTCGCTTCAGAGTCTGCCCATCTATCTGAGTAGTATGATCAGTTTTTATGGCCTTTTGATAAACATCGATATGCGAATCTATCATTTTTTCAAAGGTATAAAGTTGATCGAACCTCTCCCGTCCCGCCTTACCCATCTTGATGCTAAGCTCTTTATTTTGAAAGAGCATCTCCATGGCCTTTGAGAGCTGATCGCAGTCACTCGGGTTAACAAGTAAGCTAGTCTTCCCTTTTTCCCCTACTAGAGGCACTCCGGAGCTTAGATTAGTCGCTATAACGGCCTTTGAGCAATACATGGCCTCAAGTTGAACAATACCAAAGTTTTCATTAGAGCTTATTGAAGGAAGAACAAAGAATTCACTGGCATAAAAATAAGACCAAAATTCTTCAAGGTCCTCTACTCGCCCGAGGATCTTTATTCTATCCTGCAGGCCTAATTTCTTCACTAAAATTCTTAACTTCTCATTTTCAGGACCCTTCCCAACAATAAGAACAGAGCCTGTAATATCCTGGCTCGCTTTGATTAAAATATCGAGACCTTTATAACCTACTAGCCTACCGACAAATAAAGCGAAGCTTCCATATTTTTCTTTAAGAGAAGCCACCTTTTCATCAAGGTCATTACGCTCTGGCATGTTACAAGTCTTTAATCCAAAAGGAATGACTTCACACTTTTTTTCAAAATCAGGAAGAATATCAGAGCAAGTTATATGATTCGTTGTGGGCACAATAATTTTATCTGCACGCTCAAGGATTCTTTTTTGAAGAGGTTTATAAAAAGGAAGAAGAAACTTTTGTCTAATAACGTCAGAATGATAAGTCACAATAAGAGGCTTGTTCTTTGGTATAAAAAGTGAGGCAAATTCTGCTAAAGGATTTGGGTAGTGCAGATGGATAACATCATACTTCTTTGCCATAAAAAAAAGCTTAAAGAAAAGAGTTGGATTTAAGCTTTGAGAAAATAAAGTTCCTAGCCGAGAGAGCTTCGTCACTTTTACATTATTGATGGTTTCGGTTTTTCCCTTGAAACCTGTTTCGCTACAGAGCACTTCAACATCTTGATCAGAGCTAGCAAGCCCTTCACAAAGGTCTTGAACCACCGATTCCATTCCGCCTCTAAAGGGGTAATAGTATTTCCCAATATGCAAAATCTTCAAGCCTGGCCTCCATGCCTACTTAGCCTAAAACTGACTACCTTAATCTTATCGGTTAACTGTCACTAAATTTGACGTTCAAGTGTTAAAATTTTAGACAATTTTTCTTAACTTGATAACGTCAATTCGGAGACTTACAGCGCTACGACTGGCCTCACTCGTGCAATAAGATACTTGATGAAATGGATCAGTATAATGTCTCTATTCTTTAGTCTTAATGCCCACTCAGCTCCTAGAGAGAAAGAGTGGCGGATCGTTATAGAAAATAAGTATAAGAGAAGTAAAAAGATCTGGGGGACTTACGGTCTTACCAGCGAGAAGTCATCTATTACAAATAAGAAAAGATCAATAAGTCATAAAATCAACCCTGAAGCAAATATGATGCTTAAGGGCGGTAAGATGGTCATGATCCATCCTACTAGCAGCGAAGGAAAAACTAGTTATAGAGTAAAATCTTTTCCCTATAAAAGAAAGAAAGGGAAGGCCTATAAGATTCAACTTACGGGTAATAAAGAACAATTCTTGTCTATCTATAGAGAAAGAATAGTTTCAATTTTAAAGAAAAATAAGATCAATTCAGATTTGGTTGATTGGAACTCACTTAAAGTTGAGTCTATGAATTGCTTTTCTAAGAAGGTGAACTTTGATTGCAAGATTCCCCTTCTTATCAAAATTAGACCTAATAGTTAAAGCCTAAGCATTCAACATTAACAGATCCTGCTCCCTTTACGACTTCGCCTATGACCCAAGAAGATCTTTTATCTAAAAGGGCCATCACTTCATCAGGCTTATCGGTAGATAAAACAATCCCCATTCCCATATTAAAGGTTCTATAGAGTTCCTTATCTTCAAGATTCGATCTCTTCTTTAATATACTAAAGATGGGAGAAATATCATCAAGACCAGGAAGAAAGTTGATCTTATAATCAAAGTTCTTATTAACTCTTGCGATATTAGTAAGACCGCCACCAGTAATATGAGCGGCAGAGCTTATAAGTCCTTTTTCAATCAAGGGCCTTAGCTCTTCTTCATAGATCTTTGTAGGGGTCAGCGCCATCTCTAAGAGGGAGGTCTCATCATCTTTAATAAGTTTTCTAAGAAGAGAAAAACCATTGCTATGAGCTCCACTTGAACCTAAAGCTATAAGGGTATGCCCTTCTTTTACTTTATCTCCGCCTAAAAGATTTTTCTTATATACTTCACCAACACAAAAGCCAGCTAAGTCATATTCGCCATTTTGATACATACCAGGCATCTCTGCCGTCTCTCCGCCTATTAAGGCCGCTTTAGATTGAAGACAACCCTCTACCACGCCCTCAACAATCGAAGCGGCAGCCTCTACGTCTAGCTTTCCTGTGGCCAAGTAATCCATAAAGAAAAGCGGCTTAGCGCCAGTGCAAAGAACATCATTAGTACACATGGCCACTAGATCAATGCCAACTGTATTATGAATCCCAAGCTTCTGAGCAAGCATTAGTTTTGTCCCAACACCATCTGTTCCTGCTGCAAGGATTCTGTCTTCACCCATATCATAGAGGCAAGCAAAACCGCCGACACCTTCTAGAACTCTAGCGCCATAGGTTTTCTTCACCTTTGATTTTATCTTTTCAACAAATGCGTCGCCTTTCTCAATATCAACGCCAGCTTCTTTATAATCCATAACTTCCTCTCTAGTGCCTAAAGTGCCTACGACCTGTAAAGGCCATTGTTACGCCAAGTTCATTGGCCCTCGATACTACTTCCTCGTCTCTTATGCTTCCACCTGGTTGAACAATATTGAGTATGCCCTTTTCATGAGCCGCTTCCACGGTATCTTGAAAAGGAAAGAAAGCGTCCGAGATAAGAATCGCTTCTTCAAGAACACTATGACCATTATCATTTGCCTTATCAGTGGCCTGAGTTAGGCTAATAAGCCTATTCGGATTTCCCATCCCAGCACCGATTAAGGCGAGACCGTTATCCATTTCTTTAACTAAAGCGATGGCATTACTTCTTAAATGCTTTCCAACATAGATTCCAAATTGTGCGAGAGGGATATTATTTTGAGAAAACTTTTTTTCAGTCATTGATTGAAATTCTAAATCTACGCCTAGGTCTTCATTTTGGACGACCCAGCCACCACTTATACTTCTCACCATCATTTCAGATCGATCAGGAGAGAGCATATGAGATTTTAATAAGCGAAGATTCTTTTTCTTACTAAAAACATCAAGAGCATCAGAGGAGAACTCTGGAGCAATGATTACTTCCACAAATTTAGAACTTAACCAATTGGCGACTTCTAAGTTTACCGGGCGGTTAAAACAAATAATGCTTCCAAAGGCACTAATAGGATCTCCATCCCAGGCCATTTGTAAGGCCTCAAGAGGATCTCTTCCCATTGAAGCGCCACAAGGATTCAAATGCTTAACCACAGAGACAGCATACTTATATTCATCAGTACAAAGAGAATGTAGATCACTAGTGCATCTTAAGGCAGCGTCTGCATCTAATAGATTATTATAGCTCATGGCCTTACCTTGAACGGGATTAGCATGGGCCAGGCCTTCTTTAGTAAAGTCTTGATAAACCCAACCTCTTTGATGAGGATTCTCTCCGTATCTTAAGGGACTTGAGTTTCTTGCTGCAAGAGTTAGGGTTCTATTTTCAGCGCCGAATTCTTTTTCTAAAACATTAGCAATCATACCGTCATAGGCTGCCGTATGCCGAAAGGCGTCCATAGCAAAGTTCTTTCTAAGACTTAGGTCTGTATTTCCATTAGAGTCCTCGATGGCCTCTAAAAGTAAGTCGTATTGCGCCACATTCGTACAAGTACAAACTGCTTCGTGATTCTTAGCCGCTGCCCTGATCATAGTCGGGCCACCTATATCAATGTTTTCAATAAGCTCTTCAAACTTCCCGCCTCTTTTAACAACTTCATCAAAGGGATAGAGGTTACAAACAACAAGATCAATAGGTTCGATCCCAAGCTCAGCCGCTTCCATAATATCTTTACTATGAGTTCGTCTAAATAATAAAGAAGAACCGATTTGAAAACTTATGGTCTTCATTCTTCCAGAGAAAGCTTCAGGATTTCCCGTAATCTTCTCTACTGGAGTGAAGTCAATTCCTTTATCTTTAAGGAAAGCACCAGTTCCACCACTGCTGATAATCTCAACACCAAGTTTCTTTAAACCAAGACCAAGCCTTTCAAGACCTTTCTTATCACTAACAGATATTAAGGCCCTCTTGATCTTTCGAAGTTCACTCATAAGTTCTTTCCTTGAATACTTTGACTATAATTTACTGAGTTCTTAAAAATTTCATACCCTACAGAGAAATCAAGTGGGTTCTCACTACCTTCTGGTGAAGTGGCCTTAAAAAGATCCGCCTCAGGATGAGGCATAAGTCCAAAGACCAGTCCTGTTTCATCACAAAGACCCGCGATGTTCTTATAAGAGCCATTGATATCACTTTCATAGGAAAGAACAATCTGTCCTCGCTCCACAAGGTCTGAGTAAACTTGATCCTCTTTTAGAACAACACGCCCTTCACCGTGGCGAACAGGAAGCGAGAATGCTTTATCGAGACCCTTTACCCAAATACAATTATTTTTTTCATGAGGAATCACCCGTGACCACTTGTTCATAAAGGCGCCACTTGTATTAGGAGCAAGACCAATCTGGCGATCACTAGAATGGTCAAAGAGTCCGAGTTTTACAAGAACTTGAAACCCATTACAGATTCCAATGATTGGCTTTTTATCATTGATGAATTCTTTTATCTCAGCACCAAGATGCTTCTTAAGTTTTAGTGAAAAAACATGACCACTTCCAATCTCATCTCCATAACTAAAGCCGCCAGGAATGGCCAAGATATCAAACTCTCTTAGAGCTGCAGGATTCTTAATCACTTCATTTAAGGTTTGAATCGAAGGGACAGCTCCAGCTTTTTCAAAAGCAAAAGCTGTTTCACGTTCACAATTGATTCCTTCGCCAGTTAAGACGAGAACTTTAGGCCCTAACATATTGGTGTCCTCCAAGTCTCTTTAAGAGACTCTGTGCTAATATCTATCAATTTCTTATCTTGAAAACCTATCTTTAAGGTTGAGTCACTTGTTACTTCTCCTAAGAGAATGGCTTCTTTGAACAAGGCTTTAAAGCGCTTTGTTTCATCCTTCTTAACCGATACGATAAAGCGTCCAGGAGTTTCGTTAAAGAGAGCTTCTAATGGATTAGAATCATCCGGAAGAGTAATACTCATTCCCAAATCTCCACCGAAGCAAGATTCAGAGAGGCTTACGGCCATGCCACCTTCAGAGACATCATGTAAGGATGAGAATACCTTCTGAATATGCCCTTGATGAATATTTTTATAAAGTTCGAAGTTCTTTTTTAAATCAATACTCGGAAGCGTGGTCTCTTCTAATTGGGTTGTTTCTAAAAATTCAGATCCTAAAAGACCACTTCCTAGCCCGCCTAAAAGAAAGACTTGATCCCCTTCTTTTTGAAGCGCCGTTTGTTTAGACGAATTGATGTTTAACTTACCAATGGCGCTTATTAAAAGAGTAGGAAGAACGCTGACTTTAATATCTTCTCCATGGCCATTTTTTCCACGAAAATCATTCTTCATAGAATCTTTTCCGCTCACTAATGGAGACCCATAGGCCTCACAAATATCTGAGAGCCCCTTGCAGGCCCGTACTAGTTGAGCCAGTTTATGATCTCCATCAATATTCTTGTCTTTATGGAAAATAGGATCAGGCCAACAAAAATTATCTAAAAGACAGACTTGCTCTGGGTCAGCACCGCTAGAGACAATATTTCTAAAGGCCTCATCCACTGCGAACTGGGCCATAAGGTATGTATCATAAAGACTAATTCGAGGAGCAATACCGCAGCCAATAGCGACGGCATTATCCATCTCTCCCCCATGAGGGCCTAGCCAAATAACTCCACTATCATTGGGAGCGTTTCCATTTTCACCACCAAAAGGCTTTATATGTGTAGCGCCTCCAACTTCATGATCAAAGCGGCGAACATATTCTTCCTTTGAAGCAATTGTTGGTCTCTTTAAAACATTTTTGAGATGCTCTTCCATCTGACTTTGATTTACCACTCCATTATAAGCAGCAGGAAGTTCAACCCTCGCCCAATTGTCTCTTTTATAAATCTCTCCATCCCAAGAACTCTTTAAGTTCATCTGAGGAAGTCCATTATGAAGAAAGTCTAGATCAATCTTGGCGCACAGTTCACTTCCATAAAAGATATCGAGACTTCCACTATCAGTGAATTCCCCTATGTCTGTGGCCTCCACAGAGTACTCTAATGCTAGTTTTTCAAACTCCGAAGCGCTAGAGGATTCAACACTAAAGGTCATTCTCTCCTGACTCTCAGAGATAAAGAGCTCATAAGGTTTTAAACCAGGATACTTTGTAGGAGCTTTCTCTAAATTAACAGTTGCTCCACCAGGAAGTTCTGCCATTTCCCCTACACTACTACTAAGGCCACCGGCCCCATTATCAGTAACAGAAGTAAAAAGGCATCTATCTCTGGCCTCCATCATAAAGTCCATGACTCTCTTTTGAGTAATAGGGTCGCCAATTTGAACGGCTGTTGCTGGTGAGTTTTCATCTAATTCTAAAGAGCTAAAAGTAGCGCCGTGAATACCATCCGCTCCAATTGCTCCACCGACCATATAAATACGATCCCCTGGTTTTTGCCCTTTTCCTTCAGTTGTTCTTCCATCTTTTAAAACTTGAGGCATAACCCCAACTGTTCCGCAGAAGACTAGTGGCTTACCAGCATAATTATTATCAAAGAAAAAGGCTCCATTAACAGTGGGAACACCGCTTTTATTACCACCGTCCTCTACACCCTTATGCACACCCTCTATTGTTCTTCTAGGAGGTTTAGGTCCAACAGGAAGAGACTTTCCATGATCATGATCACCAAGATTTGAAGGAGCAAAGCAAAAGACATCTGTATTAGCGATAGGTCTTGCACCAAGCCCACATCCAAGAATATCTCTGTTCACTCCTAAGATTCCCGTTAAGGCCCCGCCGTAAGGATCAAGAGCGCTCGGAGAATTATGAGTCTCAGCCTTAAAGCAAAGATCTACATTCTTATCAAATCGGACGATACCAGCGTTGTCAGAAAAAACGGAGATAAGCCATTCAAGGCCTCTGTCTTTTTTAATCTTTTCAGTAGTATCTTTTATGTATTCTTTAAATAAACTATCGACCTTAAAACTACCTAGTTTAGGTCCATACTTAGGCTCTACTGACTCTTTGTATTCAATATTGGCAGCAAAGATCTTATGCTTACAATGCTCCGACCATGTTTGCGCCAAGACTTCTAGCTCAACATCAGTTGGGCAATTCGGTAGTCCCGCAAGAGATCTCGCTTGTATAACTTCTTCTTTTTTATAAAAATTCTTTATTTCATGAAGTTCGTCTGTGGTAAGGGCCAGACATCTTTCTATTGAAAGAGCTGCTAGCTCCTTATCACTCATCTCTAAATCAACGGCCTGAACTTCACCTGCGCCCTCAATCTTTACAACCGGTAAGACAGAATTTGAAAAACGATCTTTTTCTAAATACTCATTAGTAGTCATTACTTTTATTGAGTTAAGAAGAGGGTTGGCCAGTATTTCTCTACTAACTTGTTCTGCCTCGACTCTATCTAACTTACCAAAAAGCCAATAAATCTTACCCGTTGAAATCTTTGATTCGATCTCAAATAATTGAAAAGCATCAATAACAGACTTAGAAAGATTATCTGTAACACCTGGCTTAAAACCAACTTCAACTGCAAAACTTGCTTTTGAGTTTACCCAGTTTTTATCTTCAAAAATATCCAAGACAGGATCACTTAGAACTTCTCGAGAAATAGACTCCTCTACTTTTGAATCTGTTTCTAAGAGGTAGAATTTTGATTCTTCTATTCTTTCTAAATTAAACTTTAAGACATCTCTCACTTCTGAGGTCCAACCCAGAAGATGATGACCTTGAAATTTATTTGTGACTTCGATCCTAGAGTTATTCATAGAGGTTATCCTGGAAAAGTTTTTCCACTGCTTTTTTATAAAGTTTGTATTCGAGATTTAGTCCACGCTTTTTAAAGCTTGAAAAATCATCGTTCTTAGATCTTTCAAATTCTTCTTGAGCTATAATATTACCGGTATCAATGCCTTCATCGACGTGATGAACAGTTACTCCACTCACTGAGACCCCAGCTTCCCATGCTTGTTCATAAGCATTGATGCCTGGAAATTGAGGAAGAAGAGCGGGGTGGATATTAACAATTTTACTTTTTTCTTTATCGATTAATGAGAACTGCTTGATAAACTTAGAGCTAAGAATACGCATATAACCAGCTAAGAAAACCCATTCGACTTTCTTTTCATTTAAGATGGCCATGACCTTTTGCTCTTGCCTTAACTTAACTTGAGAAAATGCTTCATCAGCATCTTTTTTCTCAAAAGGAACAACATAACAATCAACTCCAAACTTCTCACAGCGAGAGATCACTCCGGCTCCGGGCTGATCAGTGATGACACATTCAACGCTAAAGAGTCCGCTTTCAGCGGCGTAAGAGAGCAGGTTCTCTGCATTGCTACCAGAGCCGGAGGCCATGATAGCGACTTTAAAATTAGATACTGGCAATATCTTTTCGATAGTGCATCCCCTTAAAGTTAAAGGCCTCTATATTTTTATAAGCGAGGGCCCGCGCTTCTTCTGTTGTCTTCGCTATTGCAGAGAGGCCTAAGACCCTACCACCAGTATTTACTAGTGATGAGTCCGAAGAGCTGTTAACCCCTGCGAAAAATAAAAAAAGATCTTCATCTTGATCATGATATTTAGATGGGTAATCGATTGTATTATTTAACTCTAATGGCGTTCCATCAGTTGAAGGATAACCTCCACTAGTTAGAACAATATGCACACAACTCTTATCAATAGGAGTTAAGTCACTATTTTCAGTAAGTCTTGAATTCGCTACATCAAAAAGAGCGCCATCAAAACGCTCATCTAAAAGAGGGAGAAGGATCTGGGTTTCAGGGTCTCCCATCCTTACATTGTATTCAATGACGTTTACATCATCTCCATCAATCATAAGACCTACGAATAAAAAACCCGAGAACTCACGCCCCTCATTTTTCATACCCTTTAAAGTCTTTGAGATAATATTATCAATTTCTTTTTTAATAGTTGGGCTCGGCCAATCAGTTGGTAAGTACCCACCCATGCCACCAGTATTAGGACCTAGATCATTTTCATAGACTCTCTTATAATCACAGGCATAACCTAGGGTGGCGTAATGATCACCATCACATAAAGCAAAGGCAGAGAGCTCTTTACCATCCAATCTTTTTTCAAAAAGAAGATCAGTCGTATTTACTTGGCACTCACTAGATTCTAAGAAATCAACAACTGTCTTTTTAGCCTCTAAGAGATCTCTTGTAACAACAACGCCCTTCCCGCCAGCTAAGGCGTCTGCCTTAACCACAATTCCATTTTCAAAATTAAGGGAATCTAAATAATTAAGGCCATCTTTTACGGAATCTACAATTTTAAACTCTGCTGTCGGAATATTATTTCGGCTCATGAACTTTTTAGCGAAAACCTTTGATGATTCAAGTTCCGCCGCTTTTGCACTCGGGCCTACCACAGGGATCTTTGCTTCACGGAGCCAATCAGAGACTCCTTCTGCTAGTGGCGCTTCAGGTCCTATGATGACATAACTAGGGTTTTCTTTTTTAACTAGGCTTAAAAACTCGTCCTTCTTCTTCCAAGAACCTTCTAGCCTCGTCACTTTGGGTGTCATAGTCATGCCGGAGTTCCCTGGCATGACGACAACTTCATCAATCTTAGCGTTTTTGGAAAGCTTCCATGCCATAGCATGTTCTCTTCCTCCTGCACCTAAGATAAGAACTTTCATGACTAATGCCTCTGGCTCGTCATAGAGTTATTAACTTGATCTAAATCCCAACACTCATCAAAGATCTTCTTTCCTAGGAACTTCTCATTTAAACTTTGTGCGAGTGACTTATACATTTGCTCACATGAGTTCTTTAAGCCTGGATCAAGCGCAGGTGGCTCTGTCTTAAATTCTTTAACACAAAGGTCTTTCCAATCTTTTTCACCGCGTTCATCAGCGAGAACCTTTGATTTTTCTACATCTTCATACCAAGATGACTTTCTATAGAATTTTCTAAGAGTTTCTTTTGATAATTGATTGCCTTTATACATAAGCCTTAATTCATCGGGCCCAATTGAATCTACGAGAGTGAACCCACGTTCACCTCTAGAGTTCTTCTTGCTAAAAGCAAATTCAAATTTCCCATCCCAAAGTTCAACGTCAATCTCGCTAAAGATATCTTTAATTCTAAGAGCGACTAAAGAAACAAAGTCCTTTAGGTTTTCGAACTCTTCTTCGCTAAGACCAGCGATGTCTTTGGCCCCTTCGTAGGAAGTAAACCTATCACTTGGTTCTAACTTAGTTGAAAATTCAATAACCGGTAGAGTAAATTTCTCTCCGATAAGGGGAGTTTGCTTAAGGCCTAACTCTTTAACATATTCAGGATTAGTCGTTCTCTTAAGCAGGCTAGAGCCTCTTGGAACACCAAATCTAAAGATGACCTCTAGAGGAACTAAACACTCTTCAGGTTTTTCTCTATAAGCACTATAATCCCACTCTCCATTACCTTTATATTCAGGTTTAATTACGTCAACAGCTTTGATCTTGTATTGATTCTTATCAGTACCTAGACCTATTCCGTGATGCCTCATTCCATAACATTTAAATTTTTCTAAAAGTGGCTTACGAGAGAATGCTTTTAAATGATCACTTATTTCCCAATCAATCCAAGACTTCTTATCCCCTAAGTATTCAAAGAAGAAATTGGCCATAGAGGCTAAGGCTACGCCTTTTCCATCTAAAGTATCAGGCATGGCTCCCCAATCAAAAACACTAAAGCGATCAGAGAATTCAAAGATAAAATCCCCAGACTGTGGGACTTTTAAAACATTTTTTACAGAACCTTCAAAAAGTAGTTGTGCTTTTTCCATAATATCCTCTTATTAATTCCACTTCTCTAAGAAAAGAAGTGCATTTCTACTATTATTAACACCAAACCAAAGTCCACCTTTCTCTATCCAGTTTTGAACAGTCATAGCAGAGTTTGTTTTCTTCCTAACACTGTCATCCATAAGAGGAATATGTAAGGCCGCTTTTTGCGTATTGATATCTTCACCGTCATGAACAAATTGAATACAAAGATTTTTTGAATCAAGAGCTTCTTTAGAGTTAATAAGGAGCTCCACATTCTTCTGTGAAGCTAAGACCTTTAAACGATCTAGCTCTTTATTTACGTATTCATAATTTAAAAGGTTAGGTTCAATAAGGACATTGATCATCTTTTTTTCTTCGAGGGAAAGAGATTGAATCTTCTCTAGAAAATCAAACATAGAAGTATTATCCCCAGGAGGAAGACTTCCTACAGGAATACCGTAAGGCATTTGGCTAATTGACATAACCGCGTCCATTCCACCAAATTGCGCTTCGACAGCAATTCCAAAAACAGGCTTCTTTGTCATGGCCGCCGCCACTCCAGGAAGATGAGCTGCAAGCCCTGCTCCTGCGACGACGAAATCAAAATCGTCCATCATCATTTTAGAACGTAGAGCCTCAGGGTCTCTATGAGCACTTAATACCTTAAACTCAACTTCATAATTTTTCTCTAAGTCAGCAACTAACGGATTGTAGACTAACTTATCAGATTCACTTCCAAATAAAACTAAAGCTTTCATACAGCACCTTCTTTATTGATTTCTCGCTGGCGAGCAAACTCTTCACTCGCTTCTATTGATGTTGGGTATTTCTTATTCACGCAGGCCATGCATAGTTCAGTTCTTCCGATGGCGTCTTTAAGATCTTGTTCATCTAAGAAGATGACTCTATTCGCGCCTATATGCTCTGCTATCTCTTCAGGCGTCTTATCGTTGGCGATAAGTTCAGACTCTTTTGGAAAATCAATTCCATAAAAGCATCCGTGACGAAGAGGTGGACAAGTGATGGCCAAAGTAATTTCTTTAGCCCCATATCTTTTTAAAAGTTGGATGATCTTCTTAGAGGTCGTTCCTCTGACAATACTATCGTCTACTAAAAGGATATTCTTTCCTTCGATTTCAGAGCGAACGGGAGAGAGTTTTAACTCAACTGCTTTTTCTCTCTTATCTTGAGTATTAAGAATAAAGCTTCTTTGGGTATAACGGTTCTTGATAAGGCCTTCACGATAAGGCAGGCCTAGGGATTCAGATAAAGCGATAGCCGAGGTTCTTGAAGTATCAGGAACAGGGCAGACAATATCAGGGTGGATCACATTATTTTCTATCAACTTACGAGCACGCTTACCAAGGACTCTCCCAAGGTTCAGCCTTACACCATAGATTGATTTTCCTTCAAAACTTGATTCTGCCGCTGAGAAGTAAACCCACTCAAACATACAAGGAGCTGCCTTCTCGGGCTTCATAAGAACTTCACTAAAGATCTTTCCATCTTCTCTAATAAAGATGACTTCACCCGGTTCAATATCTCTTACATAATCAAAGCCAAGGAAATTTAGAGCGTTCGTCTCACTAACAAGACAATAACTAACGAGGTCTTTCTCGGCATCCCAAACTTTTTTCCCAAGAATAAGAGGTCTTATACCTTTAGGATCCCTAAGACCAAATAAACCAACTCCAGAGAGAAGGCCCGCAATAGCATAAGCACCGACTGCATTTTCAAGAATATTCATGGCACTGGTTTTAATATGAGAGAATTCAATTTCTTTTTCAAAAGGAAACTGCTCTTGAATGCCATGACACCAAAGATTCAATAAGACTTCCACGTCATTATTAGTAAGTTGAGCAATATTATATTTTTCAGCAAGTTCTTTGGCGAGTTGATGGTAGTTAACGAGGTTTCCGTTATGAACCATGCCTACGCCAAAAGGATAACCTGTGACGATGGGCTGTAAGTCGCCCTTGCCATCAGTGCCGACAGTAGCGTAGCGGGTATGACCGATGGCCATGGATCCTTTTAGATTTTCAAGTTTTTCTAGGTCAAAGACTTGGCTTACTAGGCCTAAGTCTTTTTCGCCCTTGAAGCGGGAAGATTCTTCGTCATAAGAGAGGATCCCAGCGGCATCTTGGCCTCTATGCTGAAGAGTGAGAAGGGCCCTATAGACCTCGTAAGAAGCTTTATTAAGCCCTAATTCCTCACTTTTAGGGTGAACTAGCCCAACTATTCCACACATAATGATCCTTTGCGCTGTGATGCGATGTAAAATCTGTCTCACTATCAGTGTAGGGAATTTGCCTTTCCTTTGGCCAGTACTTTATTAAATAAATCTAATAATTACTATTAGTTTGAACTAATGTGACGAAGGCCTTTTCGAAGAGTCCTTAATAGTTTCCAAAGATGACTTCTAGCTTCAAGAAATAGCTCATGACCGGGGTCCAATCTTCGGACTTTTGATAAACGATTGACGGGCCTGTCTCTAGATAAAACCACTTCTTATAGAGGAGCTGACGGTAATTGATTGAAGATTGATAACTTTCAATTAACCAAAAGGGCTTGCTGGTCCCATTCGCCGTGGCCGAAAAAGAGACGGCTTTTTTTTCGTCAAGAGTCCAAAAAACAATAGGGCCATGGGCCGAACTGAATTTATCCTCTGAATCTGTCCATGTGGCAGAATTTCGAAGCCTGAAAAGAACTGCCCTACTAATAGGCCTATCTATATCAAAGCTTGTGGTTTCTCCAAAACCATCTCGGCTAAACCAAAAGAACTCCTGAGCTCCACGCAGCTCCCACTTCCCAAGAAAGAGTGACTTCCTAATACTTAGGTTAGTAAAGAACTGCGGTGGTATCTCAAGCTTTATCCCCGTATTAACATTCATACTCCAGCTACGAGGCTTTCTTTTAACGACAATATTTTTTGCAGGAGGAAGGACTTCCTCTTTAACTTCCTTAGTCTCTTCCTTTTTTTTATCTGCCGGCTCATTTGGATCAGTACTAAAAGACACTTTGAGAAGGCTTTCTAAGTAAGGCAGCTTGAGCTTGTATTTTACAATCCCACCATGGTTAAGCTTTTCAGATTCAGTTTTAGAAATAATATAAGCAAGTTTGATCTGAGTTCCATTGCCGCTATTTTCAGACCTTTTTGACCCAAAGAATTTATCTATTCGATAACTAAAACTAGATACGGTTTTAGAAACTCGGTCGTGAACTAAGTCTACCGTGTTTGGGGTTTCTCCTTTCCGATTATGCTCTGCAGCATTCACCGTTAAGATGGCCAAGAATATAAAACAAATCATGATTTTCACTTAACAAGATTTTAGGAGCTTAGAGCTATCAAGGAAAATGCTTTGAGTCATTATCGTCACTAAGTCCTTGGAAACGAGAAAGCTACGTTAAGTTTCCTTGACGTAATAGCGGTCAAAGTCTTTAATGGCGCTTCGAATGTAAGGGGATACGTTTTGAGCAAAGAAAACTTTCAGTATAGTGAAACTAGCGAACTGCTTCAAATTGAAGCGGCACCTTTCTATATTCCAGAGAGGTCTTCACCAGTTGATAATTACTTCTTCTATGCCTATACAATTAAGATCACCAATCACGGTCAACAAAAAGTTCAGTTAATCTCTCGCCATTGGCAGATCAGAAATGGAAATAAAGAAGAGAACGAAGTTCGCGGTGAAGGTGTTGTTGGCGAAAAGCCATTTATTGAGCCAGGTGAGTCATATCAGTATACTAGCTTTTGCCCCATCACGACTCCTACAGGAAACATGAGAGGCAAGTTTAAGTTTAGAAACGAAGCTGATCTTGATTTTTGGGTTCCGATTCCCCTCTTTTTCTTAAGAAAACCGGAAACCTTTTTTCCACAAGCTCACGCTTAGTCTACTTTCTCAGTTTAGAAACAATCGTATAAGCACCAATGAACTTGATCTTCTTAATAGTCATTTGTACTTTTAGCCAACCTGTCGCTTTAACATCTCTATGATACCAAATATAGGCCCACCATTTTCCAGAGATTGGTAAAACCTTAACTTTATAAGCATCTTTATACTTACCAATATCCTCTCGCCCTTCAAAGACGAGCGTTGCCTGATCATTTTCAAGCTGACCATCTCTTTCAAGGAGCTGGTAACCTTCTGGGGTTGCAAACTCAATAGGAAGAATCTGATCCATACCACCTGATTGATGTTTCTTAGGAAAAGGAACAAAGAGTTTAGGTTTGATCTTATATCTTAAAGATACAATGAATTGTTTCTCGTTAAGCTTAAGATTAGTGATCTTTATATCACCACGTTTATGATATTTACCTTTTTGGATATCGTGGTGAATCGTTGCCTGACCATCGATCAAGGCATCTAATTCTTCGTTAAACTCGTGAATAAAGGCCTTTGATTCAAACGAAAACATGGCCACTGCTACCAATAGTGCCAAAGCACCATACTGGGCTAACTTCATCAACATCCTCCCTGACATTGCAACAATACTCTAATACTTAATTAAAGCAGTATAATTTAAGGTTGTCCCAACCTAAGGAGCTTTGTAAGAATTTGTTAACCGACTAATTCAGTCCACATATCGCAACTATTCCCAAGTTTCGCTATACTTGGGAAATGAAAAAACTCATCTGCGTTCTTATACTTCTTTGTGCCTCTTGCCAAAATATGGCCATCGAAAGAGGACCTAATAGTTTTGATTATAAGTTTGTCCCAGGCGCTACTTGTGATGAAGTTCAAACAACACTTGAAGAGTTAAACAATCATAACGAGTTTAAGTATGACCCTAAAGAGACCTCAAAATGGGTTGAGGCAAAGACTGATAAACCTAAGGCCATAGCCCTAGTGGCCCATGGGCTTAACTTAAGACCAAGCAAGATGGATTCTCTCGTTGAAGTTTTAACAGAAGAGAATATTGAAGTTCTTCGCATAAGCCTTGGTGGTCACCGTGGTTCTAAAAGAGAAGGCCTTTTTAATTCTCATCAAGGTTGGAGAAATGAATTTCAAGCTCATTATTGCTTGGCCCTCAAGAAAGCTTCAAAAGAATCTCTTCCCATATATTATCTAGGCTTTTCTTTAGGCGCCTTGATCGGGTTAGATTTTTTAAACACTCAAGACTTCCATCATATTAAAAAGATGGTCCTCATCTCCCCGGCTTCTGATGTTCATTGGTACAGTAAGATCCCAGGAAAACTTGGGTGGATTGGGGGAAGAATAAGTTTACCAAGTAAGAATCTAAAAGAATACAGAAGCCAACCAAGCACTAGCTTAGCTTCTTATAAGTCCATGAAACTTTCTCAAGAAAGCTTAGAAGACATGAATATAAACTCACTTAATATTCCAACACTTATTTATGTAGACCCAGATGATGAATTGGTTAGTTTAAAAAAGATCAAAGATAGAATCTCAAAGAACTCACTCGATCATTGGAAGCTTTCAACTATCTCAAACGAAGGATCTACTCTTAAGAAAACTTATCATCATCTAATTGTTGATAGGCCAAGCATGGGTCCTAAGGTTTGGGACCGAGTTACCACAGATATTAAAAATCATTTCAAGTAGTTAATCCTCTTACTTGAGGTAAATGCTTCTATCATTTCAGCTTGTTAGCGAAAATGGAATCTCCGTGGTACCATTAGATAAGAACCTATTCGGAAGGTAGCCGATTAGGACTGGAGTCCAAGCATGAGAACGTTAGTGCTGGATAGTACGTACTTCCCCGTTAAGATCGTCGGCTGGCAAAAGGCCATGATTCTAATGATCTCAGGAAGAGCCGAAATCGTCACAGAGTATGAAGACAATATAATACGGTCGGTAAGCGAATCCTTTCAGCTTCCAAAAATCCTACGCCTTAATAATAAACACAAAGCCCAGAAAAAAGTTAAGTTCACCCGCCTCAATGTTTTTTGGAGAGACGCTTTTAAGTGTCAGTACTGCTTAACTCAACTCCCGGCCAACGAGCTCACCTTTGATCACGTTATCCCCTCCTCAAAAGGGGGCCCAACTTCTTGGGAGAACGTCGTTACCTGTTGCGTGGGATGTAATACTAAAAAAAGTGATAAGTCCCTAAAGAAATCGGGATTCAAACTCTATAAGAAACCTATCCAACCTGATTGGTCACCACAATTATGCCTGCGCCTAAAGATCGATGACCCGGATGAATGGTTTGATTGGCTCCCTGGTAGCAGGGCCTTGGCTAGTTAGCTTCTTCTTCGGTTACTTCATCTTCTTCAACAGGAGTTAGGTGTTTCTCTCCATCACTTTCGTGATGAATCTCTAGTTCAACAACAACTCTGATAGTTCCAACATCATCAGCAGAATAGGCATTGAAGGGATCATCTTTTAGATCCTTTGCTTCCATCTTTTTAATCCAAAGGTTTCGACCGTCGCCTAGGGACCATTTGTTAAAACCAGGTTTTTGATAATCTGGTTTTGCATTGACCTTAAAAGACTTAGCACTTGCTAGAGTCGTTCTTTCAAAAGCATTCGGGCCACCCCTAACATCAACTGCGCTGTACTGAATGGTTTCTACTCCATTTTCGTCAGTGAAGATTTGAGTATGAAAGTAGCGTGTTCCAGGAAGGTTCTTCTCTGTTCTTACAATCTTCATTGTGCCTGTATAAGGATTACTATCAACAGAAGTAATGGGTTTTAGGCCAAGAGAGATCAGTGAAGATCTAAGGGCCTTTGAATCTTTTTTATTATTAATAGTATCACTTATCAGCTCAGTCATCTTAAGCATGGATACTTCATTTTCACTTGCTGGTTCAAAGTCAGGAACCTTAACCGGCTTATCAAGGTTAGGCTTTTTAACACTATGGTTATGCGCCTTAGTGACTTTAAGAGGAGACTTTTTTACATCTTTAACGAAGGGAGACTTCTTATCGGTGGTTTTTTCTTGAGTACTCTCATGATCTGCTTCTTCATCATGAGAGTGTTCGGCTGGACCGTTTACTGAGTAATAATAAGAGATACTTAAAATTATAATTAAAACGATGCCAAGAGCTTTTTTCATTTAGAACTTTCCGTCTTCCCATTTTAGTAAGTACGGAGTTGGATCTAGAAGATCTTTTCTTCTTTGATGCCTAGTAGCGCTGCTTGATCTATCAGTTAGAGAGCCCGTTAACTTACCGCTGTATAGCTCAAAGTGTAACATAGGACGGCAACAATTTGAATTTACTTTGCCAATATAACCAACTCTGTCACCCATTCTTATAGGCTTATTCTTAGCTATATTCTTACTTGGTTTTGTTCCTGTTAGTTCACCATATCTTGCTACGAACCCACCATCATGCCTAACTTCTAGAGCGTAAGTCCCCTCGTAAAAGTAGTAGAGGTTTCTAAGAATAACTCCAGGTCCAACAGCAAGAGCTGGCTCGTCTTTATAACGGTAAAGATCACAGGCAGCGTGAAGGCGTCCACCAGATCTTCCGGCCTTAAACTTTCTCATTCCACTTGTATAAGCGTGAGTTGGCTTCTTTACTAAGGGAAATTCACAGCAATCTTCATCGTCGATGCTTGTGATTGTCGCATTATGATTTCTAATAAAAGTATTATTATTAATCCACTTACAATCGCTTTTTGCTTTAACAAAACTCTTAGCTACCCAGCCAACAGTCTCATCCTTAGCTTCCCTATCAGGGAACTCTGCTTTTATAAAAGTATAAGTCGATCCATTGATTTCTTTAACTTGCTCGTTCTCACCATCCCAACTTTGAAAGATTTTAACTTTCTCGCCGCGAACAGCGCTAAAGAGAACTTTTCTAAGATCTATATCTCTAACATTAAGAGTATCAGTTCCGATGCAAACAACATTTTCAACGCTTCCTGTAACAACTTCTTCTACGTCTTCAGTTTCTTCAATCTCAATAACCTCTGGGGCTGGCGCCTCTGGTCTTGTATCTAGGGCCTCTGAAGGATCTTGATAGCTAGTGAGATCACCAATATAGTCAGAGTTAGCATCTGCTAAAAGATCGTTCACTCTTATAGGCTCTAAGACTGTAGGGATTAATTTATGCGCCTGAATCTTTGAGATGGCTTCGTAAGATCTAAAGATAGAAGTCTCATCCCAGTATACACCAACAAGAGCAGAAGGCTCCTCTAGGTTCTCAGGAGTATAGACTCTAAAGAGGATGTACTCTCTTTGAGATCCGAATTCTCCACAAACTAATTTATAATAAGTTCCTTCCGCAGCAATATGCCACATCGTCCCGACTAATGATTCTCTGATATCTCCAAGAGATGTCTCAGGAGTTCCTTTCCTTAAAGAAAGAACATAATCTTCAGCGGGTAATAACGATCTTGTATAAAGATAGCCTTTATCACCTCTTTCAGAGAACCATCTATTTGGTCTCACACCAGAGAGTTGATTACGGGCAACGACTTCCATACTTTCAAAGTCTTTCTTTCTTTTTCCGTCCATTAACTTAACAAGTGAATTATTAACTAAATGCGATTGGCGGACACCTTTATAGTTACGTAGGTTTTCAGTGATGCTTACTTTCTTTCCAAAGTACTGTGAAAAACGAAACCTATTTGTCTCAACTTCTACAATTCCGCAGCCCTTCGCAGGCACAAGTTTGTCCTGATTATCCCAATAAAAAAGTGGGGTGGCGAAAGCTGAATTTGTCATCAGCGCAAGAAGGAGGAGGAGAGCTTTTTTCATAGTTCTGTTTCGTCTTTGTTAAGGTTTGACTCATAAAAGCATAGATAGGTCCCCGATCATAGGGAGTCTGTAATCTTTACGCATTGCATCGTCACGACGAAGTAAGTAAAATCGTGTACTTAAAGACTATTGTCAGCTAATTAGCGCCTCTCTATAATCCGCTCATGATAGAACAACAAATTAAAGACACTCTAGAAGAACTAAAATCCCAAGGGGCCGAGTACGCCGATATTCGCTTCCACGCTCTTGATATGAATGAACGTATTCATATTAGAGATGGGCTTATGAAGAACTATAAAATGGAAAGTAAATCTGGCTACGGCGTAAGGGTTCTTTGTGATGGGGCCTGGGGCTTCTTTAGTAGTGAAGACATAAAACTCTTAAAGGCAACGGCAAAGGTAGCTCTTGATAAAGCTCGTTCAGCTTCATTGTTTATTCAAGAAAAAGTTTCCTTAAGCCCAAAAAAAGCATTTAAAGATACATACTCTTCAAATATTGGTACCGATCCTTTTAACGTAAACCTAGAAGAGAAGATTGAGCTGCTAAGAAAGATCAATGCAAACCTCACTCATGCTTCTTTTGACTTTGTTGGCGCAGGCGCGAGCTTTAGTAAAAGAAATGTTCTCTTCTTTGATACTGAAGGATCTGAAATTGAGAAAAACATCCTAGAGGTTGACCCATCTTTTTATGCCTACGCAAAAGATTCAGACGGCCTTAATCAAAGCCGCTCTTATATCATGTACCAAAACAGCCTAAAGGACTCTACCGTAGGGTATGAGAACTTACTTGATGAGAAGCAATTCCTAGGTCATCCAGAAAGAATTAAAGAAGAGCTCATCTCTGTCTTAGAAGCACCAATTCAAAAAGAAGAAGTCTGCTCCTTGATACCAATGCCTGAGATGATGGCGCTTCAAACCCATGAGACAATAGGTCATGCCTTAGAGCTTGATAGAATCTTAGGTTACGAATTAAGTTACGCCGGTGGCTCTCACGTAGACCTTGATCACTTTAACACTCTCGAGTTTGGCAGTAAGAAGTTAAATGCGAGGGCCTCTGGAGTTACTCCTAACTCTCCAGGAACCGAAGGTTATGACGACGATGGTGTTAAAGGTATTGATGTTCAAATGATTGAAAGTGGCATTTTAAGAAATGCTATTACTTCTAGGCAAATGATCATTGAAGCTAATAATAAAGCGGGCAAAGAGATCTTCACTGAAAGTGGTGGAGCTTGTAGGGCCCAGAGTTATAATTGTCTTCCTATTGAAAGGATGAACAATATAAATATTGACCCAGGTTCCGACGGAACTCTTCAAGAGATTATCGCTAAGACTGAAAATGGTCTTATGGTTGAGACTCCCCGATCTTGGTCAATTGGCTCAAATAGAGAGAACTTTCATTTTGCCTGCGAGATTGGATGGAAGATCAAAGACGGTAAGGTTGATTCAGTAGTTAGAAATCCAACTTATAAAGGTGACTCCCTTAACTTTTGGCATTCACTTGATATGGTTGGAGACAAGTCAACTTGGCAACTGCAACAAGTTTATAATTGTGGAAAGGGTCAACCAAATCAGATCATGCACCTTGCCCATGGCATTCCAGCATGCCGTTTTGATCAAGTAACAGTCGGGAATAAATAATGAACAAAATAGTGATCCTCGAAGGCCTTAAAAAAATCATCTCTAGTTATAAAGATTCAGGATTAGATATCTCCCTGACTTATAGAGGTGAAAAGTCTCACCTTATTCGCGCTGGCCGGAATCAGATTTCTCTGAATGTGGGTGAAGAAGGATCTAACTTCCAAGTTAGTATTCAAAAAGGTAAACGTTTTATCGGTGGCTCTCTTACAGCGAGTGAAAGCGATACTTCAAAAGTAGAAACATATATCAATGAGCTCATCAGTAAGATTGATCTTATGCCAGAAGTCCCGCATTTAAAGAACAAGAACCCTCAGGCGGAAAACATAGAGCAAGAAGAAGCTGATCCTAAGATTAAAGAGTTTGATTCCGCTATTGCTGTAAACTATTTCAAAGACGCCTTTGAAAGATTCAAAGATGATAATATTGAAGTCTCTGGTGCTTTTAGTGCTGGTTTTCATAATATCGCTATCATCTCCACTATCTCACCTATCCCTTCTTATTATGAAGGGACTGATTTTAATATAGAACTAGTACTTCAACTTCTTGATCACGATAAAAAAGAACTGAGAGTCTCTCAGGTCGGAAGAAGCCTTAGCGACTATGATCCTGAAAAAACATTTAATCACTTAAAGAAAGTGATGAAGATTAAATCTAAAACAAAAAGAATAGACCTTCCTCCTGGGAAATATGATGTTATCTTTCATGCAGACGCATTTGCAGAGATGACGGCCTATATGTCTTGGTTAACTCTAAGTGGTGATCAATGGCTTTATCAAACGGGAATGCTTCAAAAAGACTGCCATGAACTAGGATCTAAAATCTTCGGTGAGAACTTTAATATCACTGATGACCCCCATGATGAGGAAGTCCTGTTTCACCGCCCTTTTGGACTTAATGGAGTCGTCCGCAGTAAAAGCACACCTGTGAAAACAGGAATAGTTGAAGAACTGTACCACTCAGATAAAGAAACTTCAGACAAGTTTGGTGTAGAGGTAAACAACTGCTCTAGCGTCTCTAGTTTTAAAGTCGCTAAAGGAGACGGGCCTTCGAACTTTGAAGACTTGGCCTTAGAATCTAAAACAAAAACTCTTTACATCCCTTTTATCCACTATATGAACTTTACCAACCCTGCCAAAGGTGAATTCACCGGTACAAGTCGCTTTGGAACCTTCCTTTTGGAAGATGGAAAACTACAAAATCATATTTATAATTTGAGGATCAATGATTCTTTTCATCATATCTTTAATCAAATTGAATGGCTTAGTTCTAAATTAGAGCATGTTAACCTCTCAAATACCTATGGGCTAAGGCTTGCCAACTCTTTAACCTGTCCGCGCTATGTGAAAGTCTCTGGAGTAAATATTAGTGGCTCAAGCGGCACTTCTAAAGCCTAGTTAAAAGTTAGGTAATTTCCTTGTGTTAGGTTAAAATAGAAGAGTGAAAGCCCTTTATATTTGCTGTGAAAGAAACAGCTGGAATTCAATCATCTCGCTCATGCGTGAGAAGCTTCCCGAAGTAGAACTTTTTTGTGCAAGAAATGGCTCTGATGCCATCGATATTATAATTCATGAGTCCCCTATATTAATTGTCATCATTGATGATCTACTTGAAAAAGAAGAGCAACTAACCATTGCCGAAGACTTAGTCGATGCTGCTGGTCAGAAACCTATCATCTTTTTAAGTTCAGGAGATAAGGTCAAAGACCTTCTTACAAGTGAGTTCTTTAATCTTTACTTAACCAATGAGGTCTTAGAAAAGCCTTACAGCGATGACATTTTTGTTGAGAAGATAAAAAAAGGCCTTGAATGGAGCGATTTGGAAATCGTTACCGAGAGCCATAAAAAGGTAACTGAAGATGAGTATGTTCCGGTTAAATTAAAAAGTTTCTATCTTTATGAAAAAGTTGGGTATGACGTTTTTTTTAAAGTCTATACCGATAATTATATGAAGGTCATCACAAAGAATAAACGCTACCCCGAATCGACTATCGTTAATCTTGCTAAGAAAAATGTAAAAGACCTTTTTTTAAAAAGAACAGAAAAGATAAAGTTTCTTACAGAGTCGATTGAGAAGGCCATAACGGTTCTTTCAACTCCTGATATAGAAGTTGAAAAAATAATGACTTCTCAAATCTGCGGTACCTTTCTTATACACGAAATGATCAATGAAATAGGTGTAAATGAATCTTTAGTTAACCTTGCTGAACTTATAATTAGTGCGACTTCAACGGTGGCCCTGCAATACAGAGATTTTAAAAGCCTTGCTCGTGATATTCCTATTACCTATGGAGATCTTGGAGAGCAGGCAGTTTACATGCTTTATCTATGTCATTACCTAACTAAGGAAATGGGCTGGGAATCAGATTTGACGCAAAAAAAGTTAGGCCTTTCATGTATTCTTCATGATTGTAAACTTAAGTATGACGACTTAAGTTTGGTTAGAAATGAAAATGATGAAAGCTTAAAAGAGTTTAACCTACATTCATTAAAGATATTTAAAGAACACCCTAAACTTGCCGCTCAAGTTTCTACTGAGTTTACAAACTTTCCAGACTGCGGTTTTATCATTCAAGAGCATCACACCCTTCCCGAGAAAAGGTATACTCATAACATGAACTCAATCAGTTGCCTCTTCGTTCTCATTAGAAGGTTCACTACTGAGCTTGCCAATCATGGTTTTTCTGGTCTTTGTTTAGATCAATCGATCGAAGAATTACAGGTTTATGATTTTGGAAATTTTAAAATATCTTATAATGCTTTGATGAAGATCCTGAAGTAAATTAAAGTTTTATTGTCTCTAAATGCTTAGACATCTTTTGATAACTTTTATTGGTATACCTTTCAAGAAGGTCACTAACTATCTTTTTACAATTAGGTTCAAGCCCTTCGTCTCTCGCTTTTAAGAACTCATCAACAAAAGCTTCACCAATTAAGATAACCTTTGCAAGTGGTGAAACATCATCTCCTGGGTCCATAGCAAAGCCTATCCCATTAGTAGCACCGTGATGTTGAGTAGTGATGGTATCAACTCCTAATGGACACTTAGGAAGAGACTTTAGAGCGTTACCAGCTTCCTTGGCATGATTGATGATAATATCTTTTTCAGCATCATTGAGATCGGGAGAGAAGATTAAGTCTTCTTCGTATTTAATATCAGCATGATCGTTATAGACTGGAACTAAGAACATATCGTGAAAGAAGAGGACATAGCTTACTTTTTCAATATGCTCTTTACTTCCCCACGCGATCTTCTTTAATAAATAATGGCAAACATAAGTAGTTAAAACTGAATGCATATAAATAAAGCGGGACTTATTATTAAGCATGCTTTGGAGTAACTCTCCTAGAGTTGAATCAACTTCTAAGACTTCCCCTATTGCTTCAACACATTGGTTTGATATCTCTAGGACTTCTTCAGCTATTTCTTCAGTTGAAAATAGTGATTGGGCCATAAGCTCGAAGCCAGATTCAACCGCTTCAAGACGATCCCCTTGAGAGAGGTTCTTATCTTTTACTTTTTGTGAAATTTTTGTTGTCACCAGATTGGTTATGCTTAGTCGTTCACTTGAAGGGATAAAGAGGCTAAAGATCTTTAAGTCCTTAAACTTATCAAACTTTTTATCTATAGGTTGTCCCTTACTCCAGACTAAAGAAAACTCTTCTTTTTGACCTGGCTTACTTATCTTATAAAAAACATCACAAGGAGCCTCTGTAAGCCCTATAAGAACCTTTAAGGCCATAGGATAGTATTCACCTACTTCTTTGTTGGCCATATCTTGTGCTGTTACTCCTAAGAGCTTAGCGGCGCTTCTTAAAAAGAATTGAATATTTAAATTGCCTGGAATTGTAACAACATCAGGAGTATTACTAACTTCAGACTTCTCCCCAATGATGATAAGAGGGAGATTTTTCTTCTGTGATATCTCTATTAAAGACTTACCAGCATCAATTTCTCCTATCATTGAAAGAGTGACCAAAAGATCAAAACTGCCAGTGAGGATTCTCTCTTCAATCTTATGAGGGTCAGTTTCTATTTCAAGATCTGTATCGACATAAGTTGAAAGATTAACAGTATAGAGGTCATTTATAAATTCATTGTCTGAAAGAAAGAGGGCCCGTTTCACTTAATCTCTTTCTTTTAGGAATCGGTAACCTTTTCCATGAGAAGACTTAATCGTGTACTGACTAGGACTTATTTTTTTACGGATCTTTGAAATATGCTGATCAACCGTTCTATCTACGACAAAGTTACTCTTCCCCCATATCTCAGTTAGGATAACTTCTCTAGACATGACGGTGCCTTCTTGCTTTGCCATTAAGTAGAGGATCTTAAATTCGATAGGCGTCATATCAACTGGAGTTGCTACTCCACTGATTTCTAAAGATAAGGCCTGAGTAGAGAGATCAAAACGAAGGTCCCCTTTGACCATAATATTAGCTTCACCCGAATGACTTGTTCTTAGCCTAGCTTGAATCCTGGCCTTTAGCTCAAGGGGTTCGAAGGGCTTGGTGATATAATCATCAGCGCCGGATTGAAAAGCGTTGAGTTTGTTCTCTAGTTCTTTTTGAGACGTTAACATAACAATAGGAAGATCTGGCCTCTTTAGTTCTTGTTTAACATAGTGACAGAATTCGCTGCCTCTTCCATCAGGAAGCATTTCATCGAGGATGATGAAGTCAAATTCCTCTTTTGAGAATTCGCTTCTGGCCGAGTTAATATCAGAAGCCCAAGTCAGGTCATACTCTGCTGAAAGTGAGGCATGAACGAGGTTAAAGATATCTTGGTCATCATCAACAACTAGGATTTTTTTCATTACTTGAGTATTCCGGTTTTATTAATTACGTCAGTTAGTTAAATTTTAAGGTTTTTTTGAAAAGTTTCCTACAATAAAATTCAATTGATTGATAAAATCATAGAATAAAAGGTGTGATAATAATATGACTGAAAAAGTAATAGTTCAAATCGACAAAGACATTGAAGAGATTGTCCCCATGTTTTTAGATAATAGGCAAAAGGATCTTAAAGAGATTGATGCCTTCCTCTTAGAGAAAAACTTCCAAGGGATTGAGGTTATCTCTCATAAATTAGCTGGCAACGCCGGCTCCTACGGCTTTACAGACTTAGGTTTAATTGGAGCAAAAATGGAAGCTTGCTGCCAAAATGAAAACCTAGAGGAAGTGAAAGAGCAGTTTGAACTTTATAAGAGCTATCTTAGTAACCTAGAGGTCGTTTACAAGTGAGTCTTAAAGGTAAAGAAATTTTAATTATTGATGATGATACTCAGTATCAATTTTTCATGAATAATATCTTGGCCAATATTGGTGTCACCATTGTTCAGGCATTGAACTATGATGAGGCTCTTGAAAAACTTGATGAGTCTGTCCCTCACTTAGTGATAACAGACATCAAACTTAATGATGAGAAAAGTGGAATCGATGTTCAGCGCTACCTAAAAGATCATCCCAAATTTAAAAAAATTCCAGTCTTTGTCATAAGCGCTGATGCCAACAGACAGACTATCTTTCAATCATTGGCCCTTGGTGCTTCTGAATATATGCTTAAGCCTATTGTTTCAAAAATCCTCATCCAGAAAGTAAGAAGAATATTCATGGACTATCAAAGTCCTGAAGTTCTCTTTCTTAACGATGAAGGAGACTACAAAGATGAGTTTCAAGTTGCCTTTGAAAATAATTTTGATGTTGAGGTTGAGACTGATATTAATTTAAGGTCTATCAATGAGCTCTCTTGTATTTTGCAAGGACCTTTAAAGTTTCCTAAAGGAACAGTCATTGAGTTTGAAAATGACCTCATTAATAAGATGGGCGGCGAGGGTCTTGGCTACAGATCCATTGAGAACAGCCGAACAACCGGAGCTGGGTCTTTTAGCACTCGTTTTAGCCTAATAGGAATTGATGAAAAGACCGCCCAAAAGATTAGGGCCATGAGGGTGACAAAAAGCTAATGGAAAAGAACCTAATCCTAACCATTGATGATGATGAAGACTTTAATAGACTTATCTCTGTCATTCTGAAAAAGCACGGCTTTGAAGTTATCACTACAACTAATGCAAAAGACTTCTTAAGAATGCTTCATCATAGAAACCCTTCCCTTTGCTTAATAGATCTTAACTTAGATGAGGCCTTCGGAGCAGGCTTTCAATTAATTGAGGCCATACGAAAGACTAAAGGCTCTAAGACCCCTCTTTTTGTCTTAAGCTTCCGTCATGATAAAAAAGATATTGCCAGGGCAATTCAACTTGGAGCTAACGATTATATTCATAAGCCTCTTGATGACTTAGTCCTTCTCGATAAAATAAATCAGTACGTAAACGTTAAAGACCCTTTTCAGCCCCTTCCTTATTTTGAAGTCACAGAATCGAAGAGACGCTCTAGTATGAAAATTACTCACAAGATTGTTTCAATCAATGAGTTTGGAGTAACTATTGAAGGCCCTACGCTTATAGCTAGAGGAACCCTCTTAAAGATAAAATCAAATGTGGTATCAAAGATTCTTGGCAGTCCAGATCAAGTCTTAAGGCTTTTTGTTACTGATACATGGATGGAAACTGAAAGAAGTATGTATAGAGCGTTTTTAGAATTTAATCCTGATAATCACGACTTACTTGGTGCAGTCAGGAGCTGGCTTGTGGCCAACTCCGACAGTTAATACAATTACTTTCTCACCATAATACTATGACGGGCACTTCTAAGACCAAACCTAAAAGTTATTGAATCATAAACAGATGGCTGAGTTCTAAGGTAAGGAGCATTGTACTGACCCCAAGAGTTTACTCTTCCATAGATCGCAGACCAATGACCCTTTTGAGTAAGGTTAACTCTTCTACCATTATAAAGCCCCTCTGCACGCATAGAAACAAAGCCTCCACTTCTAGCAATACTCATTCCCCAAAGATAAATAGAATCAGGGCTGGCATCAATCATTAATGACTTACCAGTAGATTGAATCCCGCGGTCACTTGCATAAGTCACATCAATCCTGGCCGAAAACCTATCCTGACTTCCAAAAGGAGGTAGTGAGAAATAGAATTCTCCATTTTGCCTCTCTCTTCCGTTATTTGATCTAAATTGCGATTCAGCAGTTACATCTTGCTTTGATCCGTCATCTTTATAGAGGATGGCACGGAACTGCTCGTATCTTTCTGCTTTAATAAGGTAGTTATGCTCAATCCTAAGCTCTTCACTTAGGGCCGTTAAACTTAAAAGGGCCAAGGCCAGGCCAAACAAAAACTTCATAGTCTCTCCAATTAATTAGGTACCTTACTATCATTTCAAGTTCTATAGAGCATAGTCAAGGCTTCAAAAAAGTCCTATATTCAATAACTTAGTCACTTCTCGTCGCCTTTACGACGCACCGTGTAATCATTACAGTTCAATGGAGATGAGTGCTGCAGTGGGCTAATATTAGGTAATTACTTTTATTGTATGGACAAGGAGCCTTTGCGTGAAAAAATCACTTATCGCTATTTCAATTCTAACCCTTTTAGGTCAAACAGCGTTTGCCCAAGATGCCGGTCAGGATAAAAAGAAAGAAAAAGAAAAACAAGAAGTTGTCTCGGATAAAGAAGAAACAGACGACTATGCCGATATTGATGATTTTTCTGATCTTGATGATGAATTAGACGAAGGCCTTGAGAGTGATTTTCAAATCTCTGTAGATGGAGAGATTAATGCAAACGCTATTAATGGCGGAGCTACTGACGGAGCAAACTTCGATGAGTCTTATGTTTCATTAAGTGTTGTTTATAAAAATAAGATTAGAGCGGTTATTACTGCGAAGCTTGAAGAGATCTTCAAGGAAAATAAGATTGATCTTAATGATGACTTCAGCCTTGGAGAATTCATTAAAGAAGCCTATATCGAAATTAGAGAAATCAAAGGTGCACCAGTTGCAGTTATCGTTGGTAAGCAGCCAATTGCTTTTGGTCAAAATGTTCAGGCCATGCCTATCTTTAAGAACAACCCATTATCAAACCTTCAAGAAATCGATGAAGTCTTTGGACTAACCGTTGAGTTAACAGAAGGACTTTTTGGACTCTTTGATCAAGCTGAAGTTTCAGTCTTTGAATCAAAAGAAGGTGACCTAGAAATAGGAAAGATAGACGGTGTTTCAATTCGTTTATCTAAAGCATTAACAGACAACTGGCTATTAAGCCTAAGTCATGTTGAGCAAGGGAATAGCCACTTAACAACGGGTAAAGAAAGAAGAACTTCAGTTGGCCTTATCGGTGAAACCTCTGATGGCGCATTAGTTGGTTGGGTAGAGGGAATGTACTTCTCAAATAACCCTGAATACCCAAATTCATCTTTTGGTATTACTGCTGGTGGAATGATGAGAGTTCATGAAACAACTGACATCATCGTTGAATATACTTGGATTGAAAAAGAGGTAAGCCAAATTGGATTAGGTGCAAGAGTGGCTCTTACTCAAAACCTATCTCTCGGAGCTGAAGTTCGTTATAGCGACTACGTAAGCAGACAAGATGGATTCTCAGTTGGACTTAACTTAACTTATACTTTCGGAACAAGCGGAAGAGTTCAAAACCAAACTTCAATCTTTGGCGGAACTGATGAAGAAGAACCAGATAACTTAGACTAATCAATAATAATCAGGGCCCGTAACGACAATCGGGCCTTTTAAATCTAAACGAAGAAAACGACTTATGAAAAACTTAATCTCAACAATTATCATCTTTGTTCTCCTAGGCTCTATAGCCTCTGCCAATGAAATCCAAAGGTTTTGGATAGCTGGTAAGGTCATGAACAAGATCTACACTAACTATGATGTCTATCAGTATATGGAGCGCGCTATCTTAGATGACGCCCAAAGATCTGAACTTTTTGAAAAAGCGGGTAAGGACTATAGCACTTATAAGAACCTTGTTCATAGAACAACAAAGAAGTCTTTTGAGTCTGCTCTTAAGGCCCTTATGTTCAACAAAGTTTTAGAGCACCACGCTACTTCTGGTAAGAATATCCGTGAATGGAAGGCATTTCGAATTTCAAGTAATGACTACTATAAACAAATTGAAGCTCTTGAAAGTGAAGTTTTAAAGCCATTACTAGATAAGAGACTCGGGATTGTAAAATCAAGAGATCAATTCGGAGAATACTTAATTAAAAGTAACTTTCCTCATAAAGAGGGTGAATCAAATACAGACGTTTACTTTCGTTGGTACTACGATCAAAAATTCAGACTCAAGCATCAGTTAAGAGCCTCTGAAGCTAAAAAATATGAGGCCATCGCTTCAATGGGTCACCTAACAGAGATCTATATTCGTCCTTTCGAGGCAAATGATTTTTATAAGTCTGGAAAGAAAACCATTGAAACTAATCTCAATGGAAAGATGATGACTCAAACTGAAGTTTCACAGTTCCTAGCTAAAAATCCTGAGTTAAAGCTTCTTATTAAAGACATCAATTACCTAAGCATAAACACGGCCCCTCTTTCAAGAATCCTTGAAGATAGCGAATCTAAGTTTGAAGCAGCTCACCAAAAGGCTATTGATGGAATCAGACCAAGTCTTAGTGAAGTAAAGATTAAAAAGATTCTTGGATACGAAGCTTTCGCAACTAAACTTGCCTTAAAATACAATGATGCTGAGCAACTGCATGCTAAGAGTAAAACGGCTATGGCCTTATTCATGAACACTGGTAAGTATAAAGATGCAATGAAGTCTAGACTCTATACTTTAGCTGCAGCTCAACTTGAGCTAAAAGCCGATAGAACTAATCTTCAAGCTAATCTCTCAACTGTTCTAAGATCTTCATTTACAAATGTATTAAGCACTCTTTCTTCAAAAGAAGCTTTTACAAGAGACGACGTAAAGAAACTTCTCTTTGAAGACGCCGTGTCATTTCACTTAAAAGAAGAGTTTCAAAATCAACTTGGTTCAGACTATCAAGGTTACACAAAAAGAGTTCTTGCTCTAGGCGCATGGGTACTAGAATTCGATGCTAAGAAGATCGCCTTTAATGCTGAAACTGAAGTATCAGTTAGCTTAAAGAGCTTTACTGACTTCGATACTTATAAAAAGATTCAAGAATATATTAAGATGAAAGAGTTTAAGAAATTAAATAAGAAGTTTAGAGATAGAACTTTAAGACAAGATGTTGAAGGAATGTTTTCCGTCAATGTCGATGGTGATTCAGAGCTAAGCGGTTTTGGTGGTATGGCCTATGATTGGCTAATGGCCCGTTAAGCAGCTTTCTTTTTTAATTCTTTTACCCAATCCGGGGAGATAAAATTACTCTTCGGAAAGGGAAGCTTGTTCACAACAATATCCTCAAAGAAGCTAGGCACATAATTACAAGGAACCATCTCTCCTATATACCTACCCGTTTCAGGGTCTTTTCCCGTTTGAACCCATCGAAAAATATCTTTTACAATATAGTTGCCATGAGAATCTAATCCTAGGATTTCACTTATATGTGAAGTTCTTCTGCCGCCATCGTGATAACGGCTGCATTGAACGATGACCTGCATAGCAGAGCCAATCATTTTTCTAATAGCGTCTGGCGGTATTTGAGTTTCACCCATAAGGCATAAAGTCTCAAGCCTAGTACAGGCATCTAATGGATTATTGGCATGAACAGTTCCCATTGAACCATCGTGACCTGTATTCATAACTTGAATAAGATCTAAGGCCTCATCCCCTCTTACCTCTCCAACAATGATGCGGTCAGGACGCAGCCTCATCGCCGACATCACTAAGTCCCTTATCTCAACCGGAGTAATACCTCTAGCAGGGTCAGCTTTTCTCGTACAAAACTGGACGACATGCTCTGCTTTAACCTGAAGTTCTTTTGAATCTTCAATAATAATTAACCTCTGGGTCTTAGGTATTCTTCCCCCTAAAACATTAAGCATCGTCGTCTTGCCTGAACCAGTACCACCAGAGACAATGATATTCTTTCCAAGATACATACAGATATCTAAGAAACGAGCTCCCATTGCGGAAACAGATCCAAATTCAATTAAATCTTTTATTCCTAATTTTTCTTTTGAAAACTTTCTAATTGCTACTGTCGTTCCATTTTGGGCCATCGGTGGAATCACAACACAAACACGTGAACCATCTGGAAGTGTGGCATCGAGGCGTGGGTTATCTTCATCGATAACTCTCCCTACTTTCTGAGCAATCGCCCGCATAGCAGACATCAAAGCATCTTCACTAGGGAACTTATTTGGTGTTTTGTAAACGAGTCCCTTTTGTTCAACAAAGACTTCGTCAGGACCATTGATCATGATTTCAGTAACAGACTCATCTGCTAAAAGATCGCCTATCGGAGAAAGCAATCCTTCAATGGCATCATTAAATACACTCACGCTTTAATACTCCCTAGGAATCCAAACACTATTTTTCTTAGGTTCAGATGCAATCTTACGTTTTATTTTTTCTTCTTTATTAGGTTTTTCTAAGACAGTAATCCGTCCTTCTATTTTCCCTGTTGGGCAATAGAACTTATAGACACCTGCTTTTTTAAAATAAGCACTCCCTTCAGTTATCTCTCCAACATTCGCCGACATAAAAAGATCTTTATCAGGAATAGTTAGGCAACTAGGGTTCTTATCTTTTCCGGTTAGGAATATTTTTAGCTTCTCACCTTTAAAGATTGAGATTCTTCTTGGATAGAAACCTTCATCAGTAGCAATGATGGAGACTTCACGGACAGGGACTGTGAATTTCGTGCTCTTAGCATAATAACTATCTTCTAAGGCCATAGCTCTATTGAAGATAAGTATCCATGCTGTTCCTAATATTAATAAAACCACGCTCTTCATGGTCCCTCCTCGATACTCAACTTATCGGTCTTACGGAGGAAAACTTTACCGGTGTATTAGGCTCAGGAATATGTCATTTTAGATAGTTATATCGCCATCAGACTTAAGAAGTGGTGAGATCTTCGGGCCTAGCTTCTTTTTAGGCCTTAAGAACTTGTCTCGTTTATAGATATCAGAGACCTTGGTTTTTGGCAGCTTGATAAGGATCTTGCCTGCTTTGTTTTCAAATTCAACTCGAGTCTGGTCCACACCACTTGGAACAGAAAAAGTTCTCATGACGGTTCGGGACTTTTTATAAAAATGAGAGCCAGTCCCTGTTCTCTGTTCTCGCTCTTGGGTAACCTCGCCTTTTAAGATGATATGATTGTTCTCAATCTTAATTTCAAACGGAGCATCTTCTTTTAGAGTCATCTTCAAAATAAGAATCTTCTCAAGGGGTGTTTCTATCCAGCGGAAGTCCCCTTCACCAAGGTTATTGGTAACCTTGCTACCCTTAAGGAGTTTATCAACATTCTTTTTATCAAAGAAGTTTTGAAAACTACCAGGGTCAGAACTCTTTAATACTTTTTCAATCTCTTTATCAAACTGCTTAAAAAGATCACCTTTGAAATACTTCTGAATAAGAAGTCGGTCTTTTTGCATATCCTTACGCCATCTTTTTACCGCTTCCTCTTGCTCGATTTCCCATAAAGCGCGCTGCTTCTCAGCTTCTTTATAGCGGTCCTCTCTTCTGTCCTCGGCAAATAAAGTTGAAGATAAAAGAATATTGATAAGCAAAATTTTGATCATAGATCCTCTAAACGGAAAACTTCATAGGCCGGGGTTTCGTAAGGATGGGCCCTTTTCAAAGCTGCAATCACTTCTTTAATGTACTTATCTTCAACCACCATTTCAATTCGGGCCTCCTCTACTTTCGTAAGGACCCCATGCTCGCCTAAGGCGGGGTTTGAGCCTTTCAAGGGTCTAAACTGGCCTATTCCTTTACTGATAAAACAGCAAGAATCATAGTTTCCAATCCTCCCTCCACCGCTTTCAAACATCTCACTCAATACCCTATCAACACCGTCAAGATTAACAAAGGTAGCTATTTTATACACCGCAAACTCCTCGAAATTAGGTAATAAAAACCTAACTTTCTGGTCAATTTTTTGACCGAACACTAACGTTGCTAATAAATTCTTACAACTAATATAACCAAGTTCTAATAATTAGACAAAACGCCACCACTAAAGAAAAATTTATAAAAATTGAAATGGAATGAATCCATTACGGCGACCCCAAGTCGTCAATCACGGAGGAGAAACTCATGAGAAAAGGACTAATAGCTCTCGCGCTTGCTACTGTACTGTCCGCCCCTGCATTTGCTTGTGACATGCACGGAAACAGTGGTTTTGTAGAAGAAAACAATCTTTGGATTTCAACAGATGCTAAATCGGTAAGCACTATTGACGAAAAAGAATTCACTAAAATTATGGATAAAATCGAAAAGATCTATAAGCCTGTTATTGCCGCTAAAGGTAAAACACTAGAATTAATTCGTAAGTGGGAAGACGGTACAGTCAACGCTTACGCTCAACAAACTGGAAACGTTTGGAAAGTTTCAATGTTTGGTGGTTTAGCCCGTCATGAGACAATTACTTCTGATGCAATGGCATTAGTAGCTTGTCATGAGCTAGGACATCACCTAGGTGGACAACCAAGAAAGAAATCATGGTTTGGAACTACTTGGGCCTCAAACGAAGGTCAGTCTGACTGGTGGGGTAACATGAAGTGTATGAGAAAATACATGGAAGACGAAGACAACATCACTATCGCTGGTAACCTTAATCTTCCAGAGCTAGCAAAATCAAAATGTGATGCTAACTTCTCAGACGCTAATGAAGTAGCAATGTGTTACAGAGGTGCAATGGCCGGACTTAGCCTTGGTAACCTTTTCAGAGCTCTACGTAACCTTGAAACAGAACTGAAGTTTGATACTCCAGATCCTAAGAAAGTTACTGCAACTAACCACAATCACCCAGCACCTCAGTGTCGTCTAGATACTTATTTTGCTGGAGCTCTTTGTGATAGAGATGCTTACGCTGACGTTGACGGAACTTCTCATACTAAGAACGTATGTAGTAGAACTGCTGGTGATGTAGACGGTCTTCGTCCACTATGCTGGTACAAAGTTAAGTAAGTTTAAATTAAATATCCGATTAAAAGAGGGCTCCCGATGGGAGCCTTTTTTATTTGAGAAAGTCTTTCATTTTTTCGTTAAATTTATTCACTACAGAGCTCTCGTAGGTAATCTCACCATGGCCGCTCATACCGACACCTTTTATAAAATGATTATCTGCCCCTGCTATAGGAGAGCCATGAATACCAAAGCGTAAGGCATCTCCTCCTATCTTAAGACCTTCGCGGTCTTCTTTTTGATAGAAGTTAATATGATCTTTTACATTTGTAGCTTTATACAAACTAGAAGGTTGACCGCCAGACCAAACGGCTGAGTAAGGGTAATTCTCGCCTTTTCCCCCCATAATCTTCCATCTGGCATAGCGTAGGGGTTCACCTAGCTTCTGCGGTAACACCTCTTCTACGGCGTGATGAGCCTCTTTAACAGGGTCTATAGAGAAGGCCAGGTCAACATCTACACCAACATCTTTTTTCATATGCTCGGCGAATTTAACAAGGCTGCGTCCCCCTGAGCTATGACTAGTAAGAACAATCTTTGGAGTTACCCCTAAAAGCTTAGCTTCTTTAATATAATTTTTAATGCAATGCCTTGCGTTTTGAATACCTTTTGGGTTGCTATTAACAGAGTTCTTAACATCATCAACGAGTTGGGTAAGTGAAGTGTCTTTTAGTTTTTCAAGTCCCGCCAATTGCTCTACTTCTTCTGAAGGGAAACTAAACCAATCGACGTTCTTCCCCCCATCCATAGACATCATCTCAGACATAACTCCTGATTGGAGTCCCGACCATTTTGAGTCCCGCCCTTTTTTTGCTTTAAATACTTCTCTAGTATCTGAATAAACATTACTAAGAATTTTTTTATCGACCTTTCCTCCAAAGCACTTATTAAACCTGGCCATGGTAGCAGGAACCAACGGCTCATAAGCTCCAGTTCCTTCAAAGGCTATAACTAAGGCTTTAGAATTTTTTGAAGGCTTACAAGCATTTAGCTTCTTCGTTGCTTTATGCCTATCGGGGTCATCATTCAGGTTTGCCTGATCAAAAAAGAATTCTAAAACCTCTTTCATATCTTTTTTTGTTTTAATTTTCGGCAGACTCTCACAGATCTTCTCTTGAGTGATGAGATCTTCGTGTTGAATCTTGGTTAAGATATCATTCCAAGGACAATCCCCTTCACTTGAGTAAAGGGCCGTACTTAGAAGCAGACTTATAAATAACATTTTCTTCACTATTTAATTCCTTCTATTGATTGAACATCTTTAACTACATCCACTGTATTGTTCTTAGTCGTAAAACCAAGTGTTCCAAAATGATTATAAGTATTACTTGTATGCGTGAATAAACTTACGCATCTCTTGCTACCGTCTTTTAGCTTCTTAGTCTTAGGATCTAAATTGTCTTTATGAGTTCGTCTGGCCTTTCCACTATAGACTTCAAACTTATTAGTATTAACTTGAACCCCAAAGGATTGAACGAGCTTATTGGCACCGCAAAAGGCGTTAAACAACTGATCAGAAGCAGAGTTTAAGAGGAACATATCTTTTTTAGAGCTTTTAGTTATCTTACAGGACTTACTCTTACTCCCGACTCTGTCATTCCAGGCCTTCACACAGGCAGCAACGTTTCCGCTCATAGGAAGTTGATAAAGGCCTACATTTCTTTTTGAGTCTTCCTTCGTTTGGGCCTTATCATAATACAGCTTAACGCCTGGAGGTTTTTTAAATTTTGATACACCATATTTAGAACCAAAACTACTGGCATGACCTTTTGAAGATTTATTATCTGCTGTTGAAAGCGACTCGTGATTGGCAAGTACACCCATTAGTGTGGTGTAGAATTGATCAAGAAGTGCCTTATATTTAGCGGCATTACTTTTATCCTTCTTCGCCACTGCACTAAGATATAAGCTTCTAACTTTATTAAAATGTTTTGGGATAGAACTCATAGGGCCCTTAACTCTTTTGGCCCTAGCTTTTTTATCACTACTATCTCTAACGGTTAATTTTTCATCAAGCGACTCACACATAGGATGAGAATAAAGACCCACGTCTGAAGTCCACTTCTCACTATTATAGGTCTTTGATATATGACTGCTAAGGGCGTTTTCTCCTGGTTCTGCATTTAGTTGAACAGCGAGAGAGATTGATTCTTTAAAGTTTTTTGGTGAAATCTTTTTTAAACTCTTTAGACAGGTATCAGTAAAGCTTGAAACAGAGCGAGGCTTAGTAAGCTCAGTAAGTTTTACTTCCTCAACGATGATCGCTTTAGGAATAGGACATGGGGCTTTGTCTTTATTGATCGCCTTAATCTCGTCTTTAGTTCTTTCCATCTTTCCAACAAGCCTTGAAACTTGTTCCTTAGAAAGCTCTTCGCTGAAAGCTGCTTGAGTTAAAAAAATAATGGCAATGACTAAGGATTTAATAATAGCTCCAGTCCTTTTATTCTCTCAAGAGTTACCCATATTCTTTAGAGAAAACTTGTTTTCTCTTTGAAGTAACTAGAATGAGGATAAAATCATCTATTATAGAATTAATCATCTGCCTGAAATTTAAGGCAAATTCTCTCTTCTCACTGTTAACCTTATCGTAATCTGGAGATAGGACTTAAATTGATTGAGTAAGAGAGTTTTATTGAGGAAGTTATTGTTTTTAAACCAAAAAAAGGCCTCTTAATGAGGCCCTTGTTGATAATATCTTAGTGATTATGTCCACCTGGACCGTGAGCATGGCCATGAGAGAGCTCTTCTTCTGTTGCTGCTCTCACTTCTTCGATCTTTACATCAAAGTTGAGTGTTTTACCCGCCATTGGATGATTTCCATCTATGCTTACATTCTCCCCTTCAATCTTTGTTACTTGAACAACAAGTGGGCCAACTTCAGTCTCAACCTGAAATTGATCACCAACTGCAAGAGGCTGACCTGGGTCAAAGTTTGATTTTGGGATATCCTGAACGAGTTCATCTCTATAAGGACCATATCCGTCCTCTGGGTTGATACTTACTTTAAGCTCTTCGCCCGTTGTCTTACCTTCTAGGGCCTTCTCTAGACCTGGTATAAGGTTACCATGCCCTTGAAGAAAAGTTAGTGGATCTTGTCCATCTGATGAGTCCATTACATTCCCATCGTCACCTGTAAGGGTGTAATTGATAGATACTACACAGTCTTTGGCTATTTTCATTTTTAATCCTAGTTTAAAATTGCGGCCCAAGAGGACCAAAAAAAACCCCTCTTAAAAGAGGGGTTATCAAAAGTTTTTTTATTTTTTCTTTGGAGCTGGTGTCTTAGCTGCTTCGTCTTTCTTTTTGATTTCAAAAAGCTCAACATCAAACACTAGAGTTGCGCCACCAGGAATCTTTGGAGGTGCTCCGGCATCACCGTAAGCAAGAGAAGCAGGGATTACTAGTTTAATAGATCCACCTTCTTTAATTAACTGAAGACCTTCAGTCCAACCCTTGATCACTCTGTTAAGTGGAAAAGTTACCTTTGTTCCTCTGTCTTTTGATGAATCAAAAACTGTCCCATCAATAAGAGTCCCATGGTAATGAACTTCTACATTATCCTCTGGCTTAGGAGTTTTCCCAGTTCCTTCTTTAATGACTTTATAAGCAAGACCTGAAGCTGTCTTAGTCGCTCCCTCTTTAACAAATTTAGCTAGGAAATCTGTTCCAGCAACTTTAACTTTTTCAGAGTTCTTCTGCATTCTTTCACGAAATACTTTTTGAACTTGAGGTTGAAATTTAGCAACATCAACTTGAGACTTAGCTCCAGTTGCAGCGTCTCTTACACCTTGAACTAAAGAGCTGATTTCACCTTCGTTTAAAGAGAGGTTGGCCAATCTTGAACCAAACATATTTCCTACTGTGTAGAATACTTTTTCATCATCTGTTGATGGAGTCTTTCCACCTTTAGCACTACCACCGTTTTTGTTACATCCAACTGCTAGAAGTGCACCCATAAGAAGGGCAAAACTAAGAAACTTCATTTAACATCCTTTGTCATAATTTCTATATTACTGAAAATTCTAATGAACCTTATTGCTTTTGCAAAGATAATTCATCAAGTTTAGTTTAACGGCTCAGGATAGAGATGCTTTTCCCATGCTCGTTGTTTGCCTTGCGGCGTGATCTTGTAGTTATTATTATAGAGCGCCCACTCCCAATCGCCGTAAAGGGGATTAGGCAGAATAATAAATCGATTACCCCAGTCTTTTTTCTTACTATCAACAAGAGTGGCTCTAGCATCTAACGGTTTTCCGTCAAAGATATCGTCAAAGTCACCAAGAGTATCACCCATTAAAAGAACAATATGAAAACGATCTAAGACCTGCTTTCTTCTCGGGCCTTTCTTACCAGTAGTCGTCTTCATTAATAGGTTTTCTTTCTTAACCGGGAAACCAGCTGTCTTTAGGTTTTTATATGTAGCATCAAAAAGGCCAATATTTCGATTAGTCACATAAAAGACTTCTACACCTTGGGAATTCGCCCAAGTAAGAAAGTCTACTGCGCCAGGAAGACCATGGGCGTTTGCTTTTTCCGTCCACTCTTTCCAGTTTTCCCTATTATAACTCTCCCCATCTATAATAAGCTTGGCCTGAAAAGGAGAATTGTCTAAGACAGTCTCATCCACATCAACAACTACTGCTCTTCTTTTAGAATGTTTTCTGTATTTAAGGTCAGTGTTTAGGCGCTGCTTAGCAAAATTAAAAGCCTGGTAACTTAAGGCTCGGTACTCTGCTGCATTTTGAATCCAAAGAGTCGCCCCAACCATAAAACTTTGAGGGTTAGACTTTTGAGTGATTTGAGAACATGAAACCAAAGCCAATAAGCTTAGGATAAGCGCAATTTTTTTCATCATAAAAATACCTTTATTAATAACCATTATTGTCGAGGGCCTGATTGGCCAATAGATCACAATACTCATTTTGAGGATGACCTTGATGGCCTCTGACCCATTCATAACTAATATTTGAAAGTTCACCAACGAGTTCATCTAAGGTCTTCCACCTTTCAACGTTCTCGGGCTCTTTCTTATCTGCTTTTTTCCAGCCCCGGGCCTTCCAGCCAGGAACCCATTTTGAAATTCCATCTAAAACATATTTTGAATCACTAACCAGCCTAACCTCAGTTGAGGCAGGAAGGTTCTGCTCTTCAAAGTACTCAAGAAGAGACTTTATCCCTTCTATTGCTCCTTGAAGCTCCATTCGGTTGTTGGTGCTATGATCTTCAACCCCTGAATCGAAGAACAGAACTGATCCATCACTTGATTGAGCCACCATTCCCCATGCCCCAGGACCGGGATTCCCTCTGCAGGCGCCATCACTATAAACGGCGAAGCCGTTTTCTTTTAGGTTTGAGGGCGCCGGAAACTCTCCAGAGCTTGTTTTCGAAGGGGAAAAATCAAGAGACTCCCCTTCATTTTCAAGATCCTCAATGAGTCCAAGAGCTTTTTCATTTGAAGAAAAAACTTCTCTTAGATACTTAATATGTTTCTTTAGTTTTACTTTACTCATTTTAACTTTAAGAATTTTCTCTTACCGACTTTAATAACCTTGCCAGCAAAAGATTCATCGAGAACAGCCTCAATGCTATTAATCTTTTCTTCGTCTACAATACCAACAGCATTGGCCTCAACCATCCTACGAGCCTCTTTTTTAGAAGGAACAACTCCCCCCTCAAGAAGGATATCGATAAGAAGCGCGCCTCTACTAAATTCAAGTTCAGGAGCATCATCAGGGACGCCGCCTTTCTTAAAAACAGCTTCAAACTTCTCTCTCATCGAAGCCCCAGATCCTTCACCATGAAAGAAGTCCACAACATTCATGGCAAGTTTCTTTTTGACTTCGTTTGGATGAAGGGATCCGTCTTTTAGCCCACTAAGAATGGTTTCAATTTCTACCCGCTCAAAGCTAGAGATATACTGGTAGTACTCTGGCATTAATTCATCAGGAATAGACATGACCTTTCCAAACTTATCAAAAGGCTCATCTTTGATGGCGATATAATTATTTAAAGACTTACTCATCTTCTGACTGCCACAGGTTCCTGTAATAATCGGAAGCAGCATGGCCACTTGTGGTCTCATGCCTCTATGTTTTTGATAGTCACGCCCCATAAGGACATTGAATTTTTGATCACTTCCGCCAAGCTCTACATCGGCCTTAACATAAACTGAGTCAATTCCTTGTAGAACAGGGTAGAAAAGTTCGTGAAGAGAAAGAGGACTTCCCTCTTTAAGTCTTTTAGCGAAAGTATCGTGAGATAAAAGTTTTGCGCAAGTGGTCTCAGCGGCCCAGCCAATGATTTCTCTAAGACCGACTTCTTCAAACCATTCCGTTTGATAGCAAACTTCCGTCTTATCAACATCAACAACTGTATAGACCTGTTCCATATAGGTCCTGGCATTAGCACGGACTTCGTCAGCGGTTAAAGCGCCACGACTGGCGTCTTTTCCAGATGGGTCACCAATACTCGCTGTATAATCACCGATAATAACAACACCTAAGTGACCTAGGTCTTGAAATTGGCGCATCTTTTTATAAGGAACTAGGTGTCCTAGATGAACATCAAACCCCGTAGGGTCAATGCCACATTTAATTCTTAGAGGTTTTCCTTCTTTAATCGAATGCCTAAGCATCTTCTTAAAGTCAGGCTCAGGGGTGATCTCAGAGATGCCAAAAGAGAGGATATCCCATTGGCGTTGAAATTCTGCTTCTTGTTCTTTTGATAATTGGGCGTCAACAACTTCTGACATAAACTAGCTCCATTTAGATAACCGCAATAGTTTAACCAAATTCACTATACTTGTCCCATTTTTTACCTTTGATGCGACAAGTAATGCTCTTGCTATCGAAGTGCTCTGACCTTAAAATTAAAATACTTATTTTGGGAGAGATATGAACATTGTTGATTTAAAGCCAGGTCATTCTGTAGAGGGTGACGATATCGCTGCTTTTCGTTCTGAAACGAAAGGACAAAAATATGTTTATCTATTAGCCGGTGTTCACGGTGATGAAGTTGAGGGAGTTTATGTTCTTCAACAACTTGTGGATTGGTTAAAAGATAATGATGATTATCAATTACCCACAATAGTCGTTCCTATCCTAAATGTTGATGGCTACCGGGCCGGCACTCGAGTGAACGCTCACGGCGTTGACCTTAATAGAAACCTGCCCTCTACCAGCTGGACGGACGAAGCTAGAGAACCAAAATATAACCCAGGCGCTAAAGCTTTAAGTGAGCCTGAGAATATCTTTTTAGAAAAACTTTTTTCAAAGTTCACTCCAGGAATCATTCTCACCATGCATTCATGGAAACCTATGGTGAATTATAATGGTCCCTGTAAAGATATCGCAGAGATCCTTCATAAACATAATAACTATGAAGTCTGTGATGACATCCAAGGACACCCCACGCCGGGCTCTCTTGGTGACTACGCTCCTGAGAAATACTCTTCGCCTGTCCTTACCTTCGAATGCCCTATTATTTCTGAGACCAAGGCCCTGAAAGATATTTGGGAAGAATCTGAAGCAGGCTTCAAAGAAGTCATGCTCTCTGAGAACATCAAAGCCTATATCTAAGTACCCGAAATTACGCACTGTCTAAAGATAATACACTAGTGCCATTTTGCGCTACGTCCCCAACCTAAATTCAGCTACATTAGACTAAATCGGTCCGGTAATGACACTGAAAGGATGGCACTCCTATTGCACTCTTATCAGTAAACGAAAAGACATATGGATTTGTCATTAAGCTTCAACATGAGGAAAATCATGGCTTTAGTGCGTAATTCAATTTGTATTCTTGCTTTAATGAGCAGCGCTTATGGTGCCGATGTGTCTAAAAGTTCGACAGATCTCAATCCAGCTCCAAAAAAGAACTACAATATCGGCTTTTCTTCAGTCCTGGCCTCATCACTTCATAAAACAAGCGATATCGACCACTCACTTTCAAACGAATTCTCAATCACTCCAAGCATTAGTCTTGATGGTGGATATACCTTTATAGCAGGACTAAGCGGGACTAAAGATTTAAAGGGAGAAAGAAAGTTTCATATGGGTAATGGATTTATTGCTCTTTCTAAAGGTCTTAGAAAATATGACAAGCTTAGCATAAGTGCTTCAGTTTCTGCTGTTATTCCATTAGCGGAAGCGACTAAAGATATTCAAACATTAAAAACAGGAATTAAGCTCTCTCCAAAGTTCTCTTATAAGACAACTGAGAATAGCTCGCTTTCATACGCTCCTGGCGTGAAAATTAACTTTCATGAGTATAAAACCAGCTTAGTTGGCTCTAGCAATACTCAGTACTCTCTAAGCCAGTCTGCAAGTTACAACTACAATGCTTGGGACCTCTTTAGCCTTTCACTAGGTGGCTCTTACGCAAGAAGATTTACTTATAACGGAAACTCTAAAGACTTCTATTCATTAAGTCAGAGTATCTCGTTTGCCCCATCGGATGCTACAGGCATCGAAATTGGACATTCAATTGGCGGCAACCCACTTTCAGCAAATGGAACAGATTCAGATATAAATATTTTTAATTCAAGGGAATCCGGCGTTTACGCTGGTTTTAGCTTTACCTACTAAAGGATGATGTAATGAAGGTTAAGGACGAAAAATCAATTTTGAAATCAATGATGACTCTTGTCTTTCTGGCAAGTTTACTTGTTGGTTGTGCTAAAGAATTGCCTGAGGATGTTAGTGATGACATTCAAGAAACGGCTCACTCTTTAAACCTCTTCAAAGGCTCGGTCGAAATTTCTTCCGACGATGAAGAAGGAACACTGGCTCTTCAGTCTAAAGAAGAAGTCAATGATATCGTAGCTGTTAACGAATTAGGCCTTAGATCAGTAACAATGACTAAAGGACCTTCAGAGCTAGCTGCTTTCTTTACAGGACTAAAGCTTGAGTCTTCTTTTCCAGGAGAGAAGTTTACTGTCCACTTCGCTTTTAATAGCAAAGCACTTATTGCTTACGCTGAAGTAAAGAATCAAAGAGTTACATTAGTTAATTCTCAATTAACAAAAGCGATCAAGACTTTTAGCGGGGCTGTAGTTAATGCCTACCCTATCTTTCAGTATAACGTAGATGCTTTTGGAATCCTTGAAAGAGCAACTAACGCCCTTAATGAGGAGACGAGAACAGTTATCTTTAAGACTAAGACAATGGATTCAGCTACTCATATTAAGATCGATCCAAAGCAAGAAAAAAGAAAGAATGCAGGATTAAGATTCTCTGACCTTGATAAAACAAACATCATCTTTAACAAGCAAAGACTATCTCAAAGACTCTTTAAAACTAAAGACCTTGTATCTCTTTTTAACGATACAGCTCAACTACAAAGATTTTCGACTCTAGGAGATAAAGACTTCTCTAGAGTTAAGATTGTCGGTGATAAGCTTTTCATTCAAAAGCCTACTAAGAAATCAGACTTAACTTCGATTGAACTTGCAGCTCTTTTAAATGCCGCAAAAGACCCAAGAATAAATATGTGCGATAAAACAATCGCTCAAGCGGTTGGAATTGAAGTTTCTAGCTGTGTACTAAGACCATATGTATCTATTGCTATCTCTCACGTTGAACTTCAAACCAAAGAAGTTGATGGCGTTACAATGGCTGAGATTGACGCTCCTAAGGTTCTTTCAAAAGCTAGTCGCTCAAAGCTTGTTCAAATTGATCTTGATGAAAAAATGACTTTAGAGATGATCGGAAAAGACATCAATATGGTTGACGAGATTCTAACTAATAAAGAGAAACATTTTGATGTAAATGCTGAGTACATCTATGTTCCTATGACTATGGGAACTCCAAGAGAAGTTATTGCAGCTGATCCTTTCTACCAAGGTAAAGAAAAGATTGTTAAAATGAAGTTTTCTAAAGATGGACTTGAGATCTTTGAAATTGAAAAAGATGAAAGATTCCAAGATAACGATTTAAATAACTCTCCAGTTTTTACTATTCCTGGAAAGCATCTTGATTTTAAGTGTACTGAAAATAGTGATGATGAGTGTATTGGTGGAGATACTGTTGATACTGATAAGTCATGGGACCAAAAGAGATTCTTCGTTCCTTCACTTGATAACTTAAAGACTGTTGAGATTAACCCACTAGACGTTATGACTGTAGAGTCTGATAACTGTCTTATTAAAGTTGATACTCAACTTGTTAGCCATACTATTAAAAAAGGTGTTCTAAACATCGAACTAGAGAAGACTTATAAGACAAGCAACTCTTGGAGATGTATTGCTGAGCACTATTTTGATGATACAGAGAATATGACTGGATTTTCAAAAGCTGGATTTAAGGTAAGGTTCTTTTATTCAATTGTTGATATCAAGAGTCTTGCTAGTAAAGACTATACTCCTGTAGCTTACCCAATTCCTGATCATGATGAATTTGGTTTCTTCAAAGATAAGATCTCTAAACTTTCTTCAGACTTTGATCGTCAAAGAAAAGAGAATAACTACCGTCTTAACAGATGGAACCCTAATAAAAAGGTAATCACTTATCACTTAAGTGATACTTTTGATAAGCCAAAGAACAAGCTTATCAAAGACGCTACTTATAAGGCCTTTGAAGGCATGAACCGTTCACTTAAGATGGCCAACACTGGTCTTCAACTTGAACTTAAAGAGCCTTCAGGAAAGAAATCTGGTGACCTAAGAAACAGCATGATCGTTCTTATTGATGATCCACTATCAAATGGTCTTTTAGGATACGCGCCAACAGTAACTAACCCAAGAACAGGTGAGATCATCCAAGGACATGTAAACATGTACTCAGGAGTTCTAACTTCTATCGTTCGTCATAACTGGGAAGGAATGGTTGATTTTACAATTGAGAAAGCTCAAGAAGAAAAGAAACTAGAGAGCCTGAAGCTTATTAAGACTGAGAAGCTTGCTTCAGCAGAGAAGTCTAAAAAAGAAAAGTCTGATACAGACAAGTCAAAGCTTCTTAAGACAATCACTAACAAGAGACTTTTACAAAAAGCTCTTGAAGGTGGTCCAAGAGCCGCTGGTCATGTACTTGGAAACGATCTTCACCATAGAGTGCTTACTAACAAAGTTGAATTAATCACTAAGAACACTAAAAAAGCTCAATCTGCCATGAAGAGAAGACTTCGTGAAAGACAAGTTAGAGTTAGTGATCGTGATGATTCACTAGAGCACTTAACTAAGTTTGAAAAACTTGCCCACAAAAAGCAAGTTCGTCTTGAAAGATTCGCGGCAAACAACGCTCTTTCTGACGAAGCTTATAAGATTGCTCATACTGTTAAGCAGTTAATTCCAGGAATCAAAGAGATCAAAGATGTCTTTAAAGAAGATGGAACTTTAAAAAGATGGTCAGAGCTAACTGAAGTTCAAAAGAAAGCGGCAACTGATATCATCGTTCCTTATACTTATTCAGCAACTCTTGTTCACGAAGTTGGACATGGGCTAGGACTTAGACATAACTTTATTGCTTCTAAGGATGCTGCCAATTATTGGACTGAAGAAGAAGCTCATGCCCTAGGCCTAGAGCATGCACCAGCATACTCATCAGTTATGGATTACGCTTTTGATTCTCTAAACGAAAGTACTGTCTTTGGTAAGTATGATATTGCTGCCCTTAGATTTGGTTATGCTCGTGAGGTTCAGTTAAATAGATCAATGACTGCTAATGGCGAATTACCAGAAGATGTTAAGCCAACTGAGTTTGTTAAAGTTGAATCTACTTTAAATAAACTTAGTAAAAAGATTGAAGAAGAAAATGCTGCTAGATCAACAGACGAAGAGACTCCTGCCTTAGTTGAATCTCTTGCTGGTTACCAATTCTGTACAGATTCAAATGCTGGACTTTCAGCTAGCTGTAATCGTTTTGACGAAGGATCTAATTTAGTAGAAATTGTTAATCACTATATCTCGAAGTATGAAACTTATTACAAGTACAGAAACTTCAGAGATGGAAGAGACACGTTTCAGGCCGAAGGCCTAGGCGGATACGCAATCGCTCGTTACAATGAGTTCAATAGAATCAGAGGGATCTTCGAAGAATGGGAATTCTTCGCTGGAATCTTCGGTGAAGAACTAATGGTTCAAGGTTGTGGACCTGCAGAAGTTAAGCTCTACCCTATTTGTAAGGATATCAATGAGAGAAGAGATTCAGTCTTAATTGCTGGTGACTTCTTCTTAAATATTCTTAAGACTCCTGATCATACTTGTGCTCTAGCAAAAGCTGAAGCTCCAGAAGTGGTAGTTGAGTCAAAGACACTTTTTAGCATCTATGATGATATCAAGTTTACAACTGATCACGTAACTAAGACTTGTTTTGACCAAGCTGTTAAGACAAAAGTAGCCGAAGACGGATTTGTAGTTGTAGGTGAAGCTGGTAAGTTTCTTAACGGATTCAAAGACAATAGTGACTCTCATATTTATTCAAATGATAGAGCTGTCCGTGGTGTTTGGGTTGATAAGGTATTCGCTCTAAAGGCACTTCTTCAAAGAGAAAGTGGTAGAGGACTAACTGAGACCAATCATATGGCCATGGTAAGTCACTCTGGAATTTCTCCTAAAATTGGGAACTTCTTGAACCACCTTATCTTAGGCGATGACCTCATTCAGCCAGTCCTTTTTACAAAAGAGGATGGATCACTTTTTGAACATAAGTATGCCATTGATCTAGAATACAGTATCACTGGACCTCAAAGAGGTGTTGCGTGGCTTGCTGACTTCTTTAATATGGCACCATCAGGTAGTTCAAAGCTTCTTGGAGTTCTTTTATCGAACGCTAAGCAATTTGGCCTAACTTACGGTGAAGAAAACGGTCAAGAGTCGCACAATATTGTAAACCTCTTTACTGTTAGAAAGTTTAAATTAGGACAAGCTAGAGACTTAACAGACCTTGAGTACATCTTACTTGAAGATACGATCTTTGCTGCTAATGAGAACAATGCTTTAGCAAGCACAATGATCACTTCATTTAAAGTTCTAGAGATTCTTAAGGATATTGATCCAGCCCTTATCGCAAAAGTAGCGAATGCAAGGATTAACCCTACTCTTCCTGATGGTCTAAGCGAAGTTGAATTAGCTTCTCTTACTCTTGATGTTGCTCTCCTTAAGTCACTAGTTGGCGCTATAGAAAGAGGCATTGAAGTGGAACTACCTTTCCTAGTCGAAAGATTTGGAGAAGAGCAAGGAACTAAGATCTTTAATGCTTATAAGCTAGGTCTTGAGGGATTAACTAAACTAATTGGTATCCAAGAGTCTCTTGGTCAAGCACCGGATCTCGCCACTGAAGTAGAAGTTAAGCTCTACAATATGGAGATTGAAGAACTAGTAGGCTTTCTTAATGGAAGCTTAGAGAAGAGTATCGAGCGCTATGAACAAGTTCTTCCATACCTTCCTGAAATGGTTCACTTTAGATAAAAATAAGAAGAAAGATTAAGTAGAGAAAAGGGCACTTTGATAGTGCCCTTTTTTTTTAGTTAGCTTTAGTAAATTTAATAATCTCAACCGGACAAGCTTCAGCAGCTTCTTCAATATTAAGACCGTTCTCTAAAGGAGCCCCTGGTCTTACAATACAACCACCGTCTTTTACTTCAAAGACATCAGGCGAGATCGTCTCGCAAGCATCACAGACAATACAACCATCTTCGATCCATACCTTGGCCAAAGTAAAGTTCTCAACAGCCGCACCGGTGTCGCCGCCACCAGCAGCGAAGTCACCAGCAAACTCAGGATTACTTTGAATCTTAAGCGCCATATTAGAGGCCGGTAGTGGTTCAGCAATAAAGCTTCTTTGAACTGTTTGATAGACTGGTTTTTTATAATTAAGAGCGTGGGCTTCGTTATATTCATCAGCTGATTCTTTAGCTGCGTCCAATTGCTCCTTAAACTTCTTACCTTTTAACTTAAAGTATTGAGAGATCCCTTCTTTACTTGAATTGATTTCAATTTCAATAAGGGCATCATCAAAGCCTTTTGCTTTGACCATATTATCAAGACCGATTCCAAAATCTAAGTCTCTAGCAAAGGTTGAGCTAGCAGCTTCGAAATCTCTTGTAACATCAACCTGAGTTGGTGTTCCAAAAGGATTGAACATTCTTAATCTGATAACATTAAAGGTGACTGGTTCTCTTGAACTATTCCAACGAAAAGCAAAAGCAAAACCCGTACTTCCTTTTTTAGACTTTAATATTTCGTAGCCAGGTCTTGCGAAAAGAAAATGCAATCCACCGCTTGTTAAACTTAACAGACCAATACCGACAACGAGGCCTATGGCCATAAGTGCAGCAACACCTAATGAAAGAACCTGAAGACTCAAACCTAACTCCTAATCTTATGAAATTACTATGCTTCTAAGATAATATCCTTAGCCCATCTTGCCAATGAGTTTTAAGAATTTTGAGGAAAGTTGAAGAGGACTAGGAGGTCTTCTCCTACGCGCCTAGCAAGGCCGAGAAGCTCTCCAGATGGGGACTTTACCCATCCATGCTCATTATCACTAAGATGCGACGCACAATCTGTCGCCCTTAGTTTCATGCCATTTCTATACTTCTTTTCATTTTCTGGGTTATTCAGGATAACTTCCTGTCCAACATAGAGCTCTTCAGGACTTAGGGATTGCTTAGGCCATAACTCTAGATCGTTGGCCTTATCTACTAAGTGAGGCCCAATAGAGACTCTTCTTAGTTGTTCTAAATGCCCAACTGAACCAACAGCTTTTGCCATGTCTTCAAAGAGAACACGAATATAGGTTCCAATACCAACAGTTACTTCAAATTCAATTCTTGGTAAGTCCCAATTAATTATTTTAAAATCTAAAACTTCCCTTCTCACCTTTTCTTTTTCAATGATAACTCCCTCTCTAGCATATTCATAAAGGTTCTTGCCCTTATGTTTAGCTGCTGAGTAAGCAGGTGGTCTTTGAAAGTATTCAGTGGAGAACTCTTCTAACCATTTTTTCTCTAATTCATCTTTATCATGATTCTCAAAGATTTTTTTCACATCTTCTTCGTTGTGCTTATTCTCTAACTGGCCTGTTCTATCGCCAGTATTAGAGTGCACGCCAAAAAGACCTATCGCTCTATAGACTTTTTTATAATCGGCATGAACATAATCTGAAAGCCTCTGAGAGCCGTTAACACCAATGATAAGGAGTCCTGTAGCAAAAGGATCTAAAGTTCCAAAGTGGCCTATTTTCTTAAAAGGTTTAGGGAGGTTTCTTTTGAATTGCCTAACGACATCGGTACTCCCCATGCCTTCAGGTTTATCAACTAAGAATGCTATGGGTTTCATTTTTTATTTGTTGAGAGAAGCTCAGTTATATTCGCCTCACACTCAAAAGAGTCATCATAAGAAAAATTAAGCTTTGGTGTATGACGAAGTTCTAGTTTTTTAGAAATGATTCCTCTAAGCCTAGAGGAGACTTTAGCGATGGCCTTCTTTGCATCCCCTCGTCTTGAACTATCAAAAGTATCCCAAGAACAAGAGGCTTCAGAGAAGTCGCCGTTTAAGGCAACCTTTGTAACGCTGACAAATTGTAATGACGGATCGTTTACAACACCACGAAGAGAGGTGTTGATCTCGTTCATGATCCTCTCTTCAAGCTTAATCTTAGTAAACGTTTTCTTGGCCATTTTATATCCCTAGAGACTTGTTTCGTTCTCTACTTCTTCAGCTGCAGCTGCGGCTTCCGCTTGAGCTGCTAATTCAGCTTCTTCTTCAGCCTTTTTTAGCTCAGCTTGCTCCACATCTTCAAGGGTCCGTTTCTTTTCTACAAGCATATAGGCCTCAAAGAGGTCTCCAGCCTTTAAGTCACTGTAATCTTTAAGACCGATACCACACTCTAGGCCGTTTTTAACCTCTTTAACATCGTCTTTGAAGCGTTTAAGTGAAGATAACTCACCATCAAACATGATTCTTCCACCACGAAGGAGCCTAATATGGCATCCAACCTGGATTTTCCCGTCAACAACGAGTGATCCAGCAATCTGACCAATCTTCGGAACAACGAAAGTATCTTTAACTTCTGCTCTACCGCAAAATTGCTCTTCAGTATCAGGATCAAGAAGGCCTTCTAGGGCCGCTCTAACATCGTCGATTAATTCATAGATGATCTGATAAGTCTTAACATCAATGCCTTTTTCCTCAGAGAGCTTTCTCGCTGAAGTAACAGGTCTCATTCCAAAGCCGATAACAACGGCTCCTGAAGACTCTGCAAGGTTGATATCACTATCAGTAATAGGACCTACTCCGCCGCCGATAACTTTTACGTCAACTTCAGTATTCCCAAGTGGTTCAAGAGATTGCTTAATAGCTTCAAAAGAACCTTGAACATCTGTTCTAATAATAAGGTTAAGGGTCTTTTGCTCGGCGCCTTCGTTAGCAGCAGTTCCAAAAAAGTCTTCCAGAGAAACCTGTTTCTTCGTAGGTACACTCTCTAGTTTCTTTCTTTCATCAATTCTATTTTGAACAATCTTCTTAGCTTCTCTTTCATTCTTAACTAAGTTCATAGTGTCACCAGGACTTGGTGGGCTATCTAAACCTAGAATTTGAATAGGAGTCGAAGGTCCTGCTGCTTTAAGCATGGCACCAGTTGAGTCCATTAAGCTTCTCGCTCTTCCGTAAGTTTCACCTACAACAAGAGTATCTCCTTTAGAGAGTGTTCCTTTAGTCACTAGGATTGTAGCGATTGGTCCACGACCTTGCTCAATCTTAGATTCAATAACTACACCTTCAGCATTTCCTTTAGGATCAGCGCGAAGTTCCATCATCTCTGATTGAAGAGCAATCCCTTCAAGGAGTTCATCAATCCCGTCACCCTTTAAGGCTGAGATGGGAAAATATTGAGTTGATCCGCCCCAGTCTTCAGGAGCTAAGTTGTACTCAGATAGTTCTGATTTAATTCTGTCAGTGTTAACGCCTTCTTTATCCATCTTGTTAACAGCGATGATAATTGGGCAACCAGAGATTTCACAAAACTTAATTGATTCTTTCGTCTGAGGCATAACACCATCATCGGCAGCAACAACTAAGACAACAATATCAGTTACGTCAGCTCCCCTTTGTCTCATTGAGGCAAAGGCCGCGTGACCAGGAGTATCAAGAAAAGTAAGAGTTTTCTTATCTCCAACTTTAACTGAGTAGGCTCCGATATGCTGAGTGATACCACCGGCTTCACCGTCACATACTTTGGCTTGTCTAATATGATCAAGAAGAGTTGTTTTACCATGGTCAACATGACCCATAATAGTAATGATCGGATTTCTTGTAGGAAGCTTTGAATGCTCTTCCTCTGAAAGAGTTTCTAATTCAAGAACTGCATCCTCATCAAACTTCTTATCTTCAACTCTATAGTCATAAAGGGCCGCTAGCTCTTCAGCTAGGATGATCCCAACAAAATCTTCATTCTTAAGAAGAAGATTTAATTCGAGGGCCTTATCAATAAGCTCTTTAGACTTAACTTTTAATTTCTTAGCAAGATCTACAACAGTTGCTCCGCCATGAATATTAACGACTCTTTTCGCGTCTTTAACATCAGTGATCTCAGTCTTGTTTTTAGCTCCTGAGTAGATTCTTTTCTTTTTAACTTGAGTATAGATCGGACGACCCGTTCCACTTAAAGCTGCATAACTTTTGAGTTCTGAATCAGCTCTTGTTTGAGTAAGAAGAGCTGACTTACTAACAGCCGCTTTCTTCCCAGACATCATTGAGGCTAGGCCACCAAATTTTTTCTTTGATGGGTCATTATCAGCTGCAGTACCTGCGGCCGTCGTTGTTTCAGTTCCTGGTTTAGCAGCAACTTTTTTAGGTGCTTCTTCTTTTTCTTCTTTTTTCTCTGGAATAAAGACAGGAGTGAACTTATGAACTTTTTCTTCATAAATATCTTTTTTCTCTTCAGCTGGAGCTTTTGGTTCTTCTTTAACCTCTACTTCCGGTCTACTTACAACTTGAAGACCACCTTCTCTTTTTTCTTCAGAGGCAGGAGCCGTTGTTTCTTGAACATCGCTTGATTCAGTACTTTCTACTAAAGCCTCAGCTATTGGAGCAGTTTCTAGAACTTCTTCAGGTTCTTTCTCACCAGACTTTCTTCTAATAACTGTGCTCTTTTTTCTCACAGTAGTTGAAGCTTTCTCTGTATCCGCCGTAGCGGCCGCTTTTTTAGAACCAGCTTTCTTTGCCGTTTTAGCGACTTTTTTAGTGGTCTTGGCGGTAGCAGCTTTCTTCTTAGTCGTCTTCTTCTTCGTCTTCTTAGTTGCGGCATCTGCTGCTTTGGCAGTAGCTTCTGCTTCTTTTAAAGACTCAAATTTCGCTAAGTCATCGTCACTTAAGAGGCTCATATGGTTTTTAATACCATCGAAACCTTTGGTCTTAAGCTCCTCCACTAAATCAAGTGGTTTCAGCTCTAATTCTTTTGCCAGTTCAAAAACTTTTTTGGGCATTCTCTACTCCATCGATAAGGAAGTTCCTTATCTTGTGTTATTTCAATTTAAAAGCTGCAAGTTCTTCACGAAGACGTCTTTCAGCATCAGAGAATTTCTCTTCGTCTGTTTCGCCTTCACCTTCAGATTTTTCAATTTTCCCATGATAAGCCGGGATAGCAGAAGCAGAGACCAGCTCTTCTTCTTCATCAATTTGTAAACTGATCTCACCTTTTTCAATAAGATCATGAGTTGTTTTAAGCATTTCTTCAGCTTCAGCCGCTTCAATATTAAGAAGACTAACTAACTGCTCAACTTCCATAGCTGCAAGATCGCCAACACCTTCAACACCAGATTGAACCATAACCTGAGCTCTTGATTCAGCGATAACAGGAATCTGCATAAGATTCTCAACAGCTTTCTGGATTTTCTCCTGAAGCTTAGTTTTAGAAATGATATTAACTTTATAGCCTGTAAGCATGGCCGCTAGACGGACGTTTTGCCCTCTTCTACCGATAGCTAGGCTTAATTGATCTTCTTCAACAACAACCGCAAGGTTTTTGTCATCGTCATCAATCATAATATTTGTAATTTCAGCAGGTGCAAGAGCAGCTCTAGCGAAAGTCTCTAAATCTTCAGAGTACTTAACGATATCGATCTTTTCACCTTGAAGTTCATTAACAACGTTTTGAACACGGCTACCTTTCATACCAACACAGGCCCCTACTGGGTCGATGTCTTTATCAACAGAAACAACAGCAATCTTGGCTCGATGTCCTGGCTCTCTAGCGGCGGCTTTGATTTCAATAGTTCCATCTTGAATTTCAGGAACTTCTACTTCAAAGAGCTTAACTAGAAATAATGGGCTTGTTCTAGAGAGTCTGATCTCTGGACCTCTGTTCGTCATAACAACTTCAGATAAATAAGCTTGGATTCTATCTCCAGTCTTAAAGTTCTCTCCAGGAATGATCTCTCTTCTAGGTAATATAGCGTCTGCCTTTCCAAGGTCAACAATGATATTTCCACGTTCATATCTACGGGCAATACCAGTGATCAGTTCAGTTTCTCTATGCTTAAAATCAGCAAAAAGAATCTCTCTTTCTGCGTCTCTTACTTTTTGAAAGATAATCTGTCTTGCAGTCTGAACATCAACTCTTGTGAAGTTAGGGTTTTCAATTCTAATACCTAATTGATCGCCAACTTCTACTTCTTCGTCTAATTCTTTTGCATCATTTAAAGTGATCTCGAGGATTGAGTCTCTAACTTCAGCAACAACGTTCTTATACTGAAAGATTTCAATCTCATCTTCTGCGTCATTATAACGAGTTTCGTACTCACCTTGGATTCCAAACTTTTTTCTAGCAGTTACTAGGAAGGCTTGCTCGATGGCCTTAATCACGATGTCTCTTTCGATTCCGCGATCTTTTCCTAATGTTTCAATTACTTTTCCAATTTCTGAAAAAACCATATATTCCTCACTCTTATGCTAACTAGTCTTCTAGGTTAGCTTTTTTTATTTCGTCATATTTAATATTTAAACTTATTCCTTCTAATTCTACGTCTAATGAATCTTCATTCACTTTAGTAAGAAGAAAGATCAAATTTTTCTGGGACTTAAGCCTCTTTGGAAGTCCTTCAAGTTTTGCCTCATCAAGCTTTTGCTTAAGTTGAAGTTGAACACTTTGACCTTCTACATTTTCAAAATGCTCTATAGTCGAAAGGTTTCTATAAACTCCAGGACTGCTTACCTCTAACGTTAATTCAGCCGGCATCCATTCTTCTTCTTCAATAAAGGGGGTAAGAGCTTTATCGACTTTCATGCAATCATCAATGACGGCCGTGTTTGTTTCAGGGTTGATAACAAAGATTCTTAACTCATGGGAGCCATGAAGATAATCCATATCATAAACATGCAGACCTTCAGCTTCGCAAACCTTCGAACAAAGTTCGAAGAATCGCTTATCTACTCCGGTACGCTTTTGCCGTAAAACCAATCAAACCGCCTATAAAAAAAAAGGGCGGAAAAAAAATTTTACCGCCCTTAAATAATATTCAATAAAAGAACTGCTACTATGTATCAAAGCGCTGTTGAAAAGACAATATAGGACACTGAAATTATTAAACTAGCTTCGGTAGGATATGCTCTAAGGCAAGGCCATCACGCCCAGCGCCATAAAAGCCTTTTTTCTTCACAAGCACTTGGTAGCCGTGCTTTTGGTAAAAGGCTAAGGCCCTAAGATTAGATTGTTCTACCTCTAAATAGACCGAAATGTATTTCCCATGTTGTAAATGAGACTCGGAGCGCAAAAGAAGTTCTTGGCTTAATCCTGATCCCTGCTCATCTGGGGAGACTAAGATTTTATAAAGATGTCCCGTGTCAGGATCCGCAATTCCAAACAAGATTAACCCCACGAGACGCTTATCTTTATACACAAGTCCTAGCATGCAAGGACCCAACTCTCCATTACTCACCTGATTCCACTTAGCTTTTGTCCATGGGTTCGGGAAGTATTTGGAGTCAAAAATTGAGGTTTCTTCGAGAGATGCTTGAGAGAGATCGGCGAAATGTTTATGCCCGGTCATGTTACTACCTGGCGAAAAGAACTCAAATTCAAAAAAATCTGGATTAAAAGAAGAGGACATCAGTAGATTTACGGCTAATTGTTGAAAGAAAAGAATTAAGCCTAATCTTAAGGTCTTCGTCCTTTTTAGCATTATCGATGTAGCGAGACTTTAAATAGTATTCAAGCTTTACCAAGTCTTCCACTTCAGTGGACCAAGACTTATGGCCTCTAGGAAAACAGCTTGATTTGTTAACTTTTGAGAGATCGTTGTCGTCAATCTTAACTAATTGCTCTTTAGCAAAGACCTTGAGTTTTTGAAGAGTGATAAAGCGCTCAATGAACTGTTTTTCTTTATTTAAAGCTGCCTTTGAAAAGCCTAGCTTTGGAAATCTTTTATAGTCTTTGTTTGAGAGGTTAGTTAACTCAAGAGAAACCCAGTCACTCTTTAGGCATCTAAAGCTTTCTAACTCTGAGATAAGCTTCTTTGCCTCACTTAAAAAGATGACTTTGTTTTCAAAACGAAAAAGGGCCCGGTCTTTACCGTAGGCCCTCTCTATCCCTGCTATTTGCAGTAAAAATAACGTGAAAACTAAATATTTATTCAAAATTAAACTGGTGAACTTAACTCAACGTTCCCAATAGTCCTATCAACTTGAGGTTTTGCTTCCATATGAAAACGAATCTTAGCTAGAGGATTAAAAGTATAACCATCTTTACCGCGGACAATATACTTTCTCTTTTGTCCTTTATCATTCTTAGGCTCAATCAGCTTTCTCAGACGAGAAACACTTGTATAGATTAGCTTATCGTGAATAAGAGGATTGTATTCATCCTTCCAAATAGACTTAGCCAGAGCGTCTTTATCATAATAAGAGCCTGAGTTCTTAGCCAGAAGGAAAAGGATCTCAAGAAGAACAAATCTATGCTTAAAATCGATTGTTCCAAGAGATTTTTCCTTAACTTTTCTATTAGCTCTATCAAGATAGAGGTCAACACTAGAATCGTTAACGTCTTTGATCTCTTTATCGATAAGTTCAGCTAGTCTTCTAAAAGTGGCCTTATCAATTGACTCTTGAGCTAGTTGAAAAAGACCTAGAGCACGGTCATAATCGCCCATTCTCTTATAGACCATTCCCTTACCAAGAAGGATATAACCATAAAGGTTCCAACATTTCTTATCTTGAAGAGTTTCATTGGCATTTTTGTAGTTTTGAAGAGCTTTTTCAAAAAGATCAAGCTCTGTATAAACCTTAGCTGCGAAAAGGAACATGGCCCCTTGCAGGTAGTTTTTGTTGATGATCTTTAGTAGCTGATTTAGCTGAGCTAAGTACTCTAATGATGATTCATAATCTTTTCTATTGTAGCTATTCGTAGCAAGGGCAAGAAGACATTTTGACAGAAGCTCAGGCTCATTCTCTTCCTTACTTCTCTTATAGGCTAATTCAAAGTTCTCTCTAGCTTCGTCAAACTTACCTGAGTAGTTCTTCACAATTCCAACATTATAAAAATACTCAGAGTTAAGACTTCCTAGGATTCCGGTAAGATCATTCGCGATTTTTTCAGCTTCATTGATGTAATAAGTTCCTTTTTCATCATCTTGCCTCTCTGAAGCAATACGAATAAGAAAACCAAGTATCTTTAATACAGAAAAAGCATCTCTTGGAAGCTCGGCACACTTATAGGCCTTAAGAAAATCCATTTCTGCTTTCACTAAATCAGACTTATCGTAGTGAAGTTTACCTAGTTGATAAAAGGCCCGACCCACTTCATGTTTCGTAAGTGATTCTGGTTTTATCATTAAGTTTTCATCAACCTCCATAAACCCCAAAGCCGCTTCTACATCAGCGATTTGCCCTGAAGGAATAGTGTTCATGTTAACTTCTGTTGTCTGATCCATAATTCTGTCTCCGATAAACTAATGCGTAATACCCGAAATTAAAGACTTTTTCGCATAGTCTTACTTCTCATATCACACTAACCTAATACAGGTCAAAAAGCCTCAGGAAAGTATGTAATTTTTAGCCTTACAAGTCATTGATTTCCTAAGGTTAGATTGCTAATGTAGAGGCGGAAATATTGCCCAAATACTACGTAATTTAAAGGACTTATATGTCGGAACAGGCCCCTAAATTTGATATTGATACATTAAGACACTCCTCAGCCCATCTTATGGCGCAGGCCATCGAGAGATTATGGCCAGATCAGAACGTTCAATTTGGCGTGGGACCCGTTATTGAAAACGGATTCTATTATGACGTGAAAATGGACTATCAGATCAAAGATGAGGATCTCAAGAAGATCCAAGACCTCATGAAAAAGATCATGAAAGAAAAACTCCCTATCGAAAGAAAGGTCATGAGCCGTGACGAGGCCATCAAGTTCTTCTCTGAAAAAGGGCAAGACCTAAAAGTAGAGCTTATTAGCGCCATTCCTGAAGGGGAAGAGATTGGCTGCTATCAGCAAGGTAATTTTATAGACCTTTGCCGTGGGCCCCATGTTGATAATACAAATCAGTTACCAAGATCCTTCAAACTGCTCCATACAGCAGGCGCCTACTGGCGTGGTAACTCTGATAATGAAATGCTTCAAAGAATCTACGCCGTTTGTTTTGATTCAAAAGAAGAACTTAAAGACCATATCCATTTCCTAGAAGAAGCTAAGAAGCGAGATCATAGAAAGCTTGGAAAAGAGCTAGAACTCTTTCATTTTGATCCAGTAGCCCCAGGCTCACCCTTTTTTATGCCTAAAGGCGCCTTTGTTTATAACGAATTGATCGACTTCATGAGAAGGATCTACCGTAAGTTTGGCTATGATGAAGTAATCACGCCTCAAGTCCTCGATAGTGAGCTTTGGCATACTTCAGGTCATTATGAGCATTATAAAGAAAATATGTACTTCTCTAATGTTGATGAAAGAGAATACGCCGTTAAGCCCATGAACTGTCCCTGCCATATGCTTATGTTTGGTCACTATAAATACAGTTATAGAGATCTTCCTTTAAGATATGCAGACTTTGGTAGGCTTCATCGTTATGAAAAAGCTGGCGCAGTCACTGGACTCACGAGAGTAAGAACTTTTTGCCAAGATGACGCCCATATTTTTATTCCACTAGAGAAGATTCAAGGTGAGATTCAAGACCTTATGAACATGTTCTTTACTTGTTATAAGCATTTTGGCTTTAAAGACATCAAGGTTCACCTCTCAACAAGGCCTGAGAAGAAAGCTGGGGATGACAAAACTTGGGATATTGCTGAAGGCGCTCTTAAAGATGCCCTCGAAGCTAGTGGACATGAGTATGAGATCAAAGAAGGCGATGGCGCTTTTTACGGACCTAAGATTGACGTAGAAATCGCGGACGCTCTTAACAGATATTATCAGTTAGGAACAATCCAACTTGATTTTCAACTTCCCGATAGGTTCAATTTAAAATTTACAACAGCTGATGGTAACGAAGAAAGACCTGTGGTTATTCACCGTGCTTTACTTGGAAGTTTAGAAAGATTCTTTGGCGTTTACCTAGAGCATGTGGCCGGGGCCTTTCCTTTTTGGTTAGCTCCAGAGCAAGCCGTTATCGTTCCAGTGAGAAATGAAAATCATCTTGAGTATAGTAATAATTTAGCTAAGACATTAAACGAACAGGGCTTTAGAGTTCGCGTCGATGATAGAAATGAATCCATGGGTTATAAGACTAGGCAAATACAAAAAGGCAAAATTCCTTTTATGTTAGTTGTTGGTGACCAAGAGATGGAGACAGAGACTTTAAACTTTAGGCGTTATGGATCAAGAGATTCAGAGAGCATAAAGATGGATGAGTTAACGGCTATGTTCACGGAATTGAACTTAGAAAAAATGCCTGAATCTTTAAGATAAGGCCTATAAGGGAAACGGATGACCAAGAAAGAAGTACTCCTCATTTGTGGTGGCGGTAGCACTGAGCATGAAGTGTCTCTTGTCTCCGCTGAGTTTATCTATAATCAGTTAAAAGATTGGGATGAAATCAACCTTCATCATGTTGTCATAGAAAAAAACGGAGAAAGAAAAGACCGCTCCGGTGCCCTTTGCGAGCTTCGTAAAAGCGGTGAGCTTGTCTATCCCGATAAAAGTATCAAACTAGACTTTGTTATCCCAAGCATCCATGGCTACCCAGGTGAAACGGGAGATATTCAATCAGTCTTTGAAATGATGAACCTACCCTATCTTGGCTGTTCACCAGAGACCAGTGTCATCTGCTTTAATAAAGTAACCACTAAGTTATGGTTCGATAACTTAGGTATTCCTAATACTCCCTTTTGTTATCTAACTAGCCTAGAAGCTGATGAATTAACAAAAGCAGATAAGTTCTTTAAACAAAACAAAGACGTTTATATAAAAGCTTCCAACCAAGGTTCAAGTGTTGGTTGTTTTCATTGCACTGATTCTGAGAAATACCATGGCTTTTTAAAAGAGGCTTTTAAGTACTCTGACTATGTTTTAGTTGAGAAGACCATCAAAGGCCGTGAGCTAGAGATGAGCGCCTATGAATTTAATGGCGAAGTTCATATCTCAGACCCGGGAGAGATCATCTGTCCCAATGAGTTTTATACCTACGAAGAAAAATATAATGCTGAAAGTTCCACCATCACTATCCCTAAAGCAAAAGAAGTAAGTGAAGAAGTTGTTAAGAATATGAAGAAGTATGCCCTTAATGCCTTTAAAGCGTTAAAGCTCAGACACCTCTCCCGCATCGACTTCTTTTTAACTGATGATGGAGATATTTACCTAAATGAGATCAACACCTTTCCAGGCATGACACCTATTAGCCTTTTCCCCCTAATGATGAAGCAAAATGGACATTCATATAAAGAATGGATCAGGTCGATCATTAGTATTGAGAGCCGAAAATGAAACTAGACTTAATTAAACGTACCGATGAAAGCTTTGCCAAAGAAAAACTAGATGTCTATTACGAGGGTGGACTCCTACCGGCTGAGAAGAAACTATACTTAACAAAGCTTAGAGCTTCTCATGGCCCCTTTATGGGAATCGAAGTTGATGGGCAAAGAACTCATTATCTTATGGACGCTGCCAGCCAGATCGCTACATTAGGTCTTGGCTTTAATTCTTCCGTATTCATGGGCCCTTCTCACTTCTTAGAATCATGGACCAACGAAAATCATACCAAGTCTGTCGCTAGTGTAAGAACTGGCTTTGAGTCATTCTTAAAAAGAAAAACCAATTGGGACTCTCTTCACACAACCTTTTGTAACTCTGGTGCCGAGGCCAACGAGATTGCACTTGGTTATTGTTACCGTGCTAGAAAGAATACCAAAGCAAATAAAGTCTTGGCCTTCAAAGGATCCTTTCATGGAAGGATGTTAGTCTCACTTCAAGCCACTTGGAATCCAAGTAAAAGAGAGCCCTTCTTATTTCCTGGCTTTGAATGCGCCTTTACTGAATACCCCGAGCTCAAGGGTGATGATATTCACCAAGAAGCTCCTGCCAATTGGCATCAATTCTGGGAACAAGGAACTCATAAAAAGATAACGACTCCTACTGAGTGGGATAAAGATAGTATCTTAAAAGACGAGGTACATTGCCTAAGTTTGATTCGTAATGAGCTTCTTAAGGGCGAGATCTTCTCTATCATCGTAGAGCCTATGCAATGCGAAGGTGGAGATCGTTACGCGAGTGGACGCTTTCACTCTGCCCTTCTTCTTTTAGCGAGAAGCTTCGGCGTAGGAGTTATCCACGATGAAGTTCAAACAGGATTTCACCTAGGGCGAGAGTTCTTTTGGCATAAGATGCTTAAGCTTGAAGATGGATCAGGGAATCAATTAAACCCTAATTATGTTGTTTGCGCGAAAAAAGCGCAGATCGGTCTTGTTCTCTCTCATGGGGATGAAACTCTCATCAATCAAGGATCCGAAGAGTATTCAGTGGTCTCAATGATTAGAGGTTACTTTCATGCAGTGGCCCTCGATCAGGCTCAAGATAAGATCATTAAGATGGAAGAGACTTGTAGGGAAAAACTTCTTGAGCTTATTAAGAAGCACGAAGGACTTATCGAAAGGCCAAGGCTTAAAGGCCTAAGTTTCGCTTTTGATATCTGTGATAAAGAGAAAGTCGCTTCTTTTATAGGGGCAAGATTTGATCATGGGCTTCTTTATTACCCAGCGGGTGATAAGACTCTTCGCTTTCGTTTAAACACTGCTTTTAGCGCCAAGGATATAAATTTTCTTTTTGAAAGACTAGAGCAACTTGTTGGGAGTGTTCTAGGTAAGAGTGAAGCTACTCTTGTCGACACTGCAGATTCAATAGAGAGAAACCCTGACAATCTATATGAATGGAATGAATTACTCCTTGATCACAGGCTGTTAAGTCTAAATAATTCTCCTCCATCTAAAAAAGAAACTTGGAATGCTATTGAAAGAATCCTTACTAGTGATAATGGTCTCAAGGGATCAGAGGCCATTAGGTTAAATAAAGATAACTTTTCAAATTACAAAGACGATATTGCAGCCATTCAAAAAGAAGTCTATGAAACGGAGAGACAAACTTCTCTTGAGACTTTTGAAAAAGCAGTTTCAGATAATACCTCTGTAGCGATTCTCCTTTTAAAAGATAAAAGAATCGAGGCTATGGCCATTAGCGGAACCGCCTCACAATTTCCAATGGAACGTATCTTAAGAAGAGACCCTGACTTTGAAAAGAGCGAGACTTTATACATGGTCGACTGCACGGTTAGACCAGGTCATCAAGGAAAAGGACTCGGTCGTCAGATTAAGTCCGCTCTCAATCTTCTTGCTATGAGTGAAGGAAAAGAAAAGATCGTTGGTAGAAACCGCGACCGCTTGGCCGGTGCCATGCTCTCAATCAACTTAGGACTAGGCGCGAGAGAAGAGCTCTATGTTCCTGAAGACTATCCAGACTTTGAAAAGCATAGAGACGTCTTTTATTATAATAATGAATTAACCTGGAGTGATGAGAACTATAGACTTGATAATGCCTTAGTCTCGCCTTTAGACTCAAGTGATTTAACAAAAGAGTTCATCCAAGAACAACTTCCCTATCTTACCAATAAGGTTTGCCTTTCAAACTTTGTCAGCACTCGCTACTTAGATCATTTCAAAAAGATGATGAGCATGCTCCCTATAGCTCTTCGTCATGGTTACTCAGCTAGCGGACAAAGTGAATGTGTCGATAAGATTAGTAAGTCACTTTTTGTGGCAGACTCTGAAGATAGAGTAAAGATGATCAGTTTTAAAGGTCATTACTTTGGACTTGGAAGCTTTATGAGCAGAAGCTTAAGCCTTCAAGAAGATGGATATTTTCCAGCAACTCATTTTGACTCTCCTAATGAAAAGAACTGGAAAGAAGTCCTTAAGGCCATCAAGGATCAATCAAACCCTAAAGAGACTCTCGCCGTATGGATCGAGCCTCTTCCTCAAAATATCTTAGAGCCAGTCCCTTTAAGTTTTCTTCAAGAACTAAGAAAGTGGACTAAAGATCATAAGATCAACCTAGTCTTTAATGAATCGGCTGCTGCCATGAACAGGTTTAATAAAGAAACATTTTGCGCCTCGAATGAAAGCTCGATTGAGCCTGATGCTGGGTTTATCTTTATGGGCGGGCAAGCAGGTATCGTCTTTATAAATGAGGCCAACTTTATGAGTAAACCCCTCATGATGATCTCTACTTGGGATGGAGATGAGTTTTCTTATGGAGCTTATCTTAAGGCCCTAGAGCTGCGAGCTAAATCAAGTACTGTCATTTCAAAGTTCACAGAGAAGCTAACAGCAATAGTTAAAGAAAATAATATAAGTGAATTTAATATTCACAATGGAGTAGGTTCGATCAAAGGTGATCTGCCCTACTCACTATCGAGCCTAATGACCCCTATGGGTCACGGCCGATATAAATTCATCCCAAGTCTAGGGGCGATGAAGAAATTCAACGAGAGGTTTTAGTGAGTAAAGACTGCGGTTTCCCTATTATTGAGTATGAAAAAGGAAAGTCTTTTAGGCAGTGGGGTCAATTCCATGGTGAGTCTCATAGAGATGCCATTAGGGAACTTTTTGAAATTAGAATTGAACTAATGCTGGCCAAGAACCCGGCCTTAAAACCTAATATTGCCCCACTTGCTGATGAACAATTAAAGGTGACTCGTGAATTCGCTCCTCATTTAACAGATGAGCTAGAAGGAATCGCTGAAGGCGCTGGGTTAACAAAGTCTGAGATTGTTATTTTAAATAATTATACTGACTTTAGAGATATAGAAATGCCTGAAGAAGGCTGTTCAACGGTACACGTCTCTAACGCTGGCAAGGTCTATAGCGGTCAGACTTGGGATATGCATTCATCTGCTAAAGATTATGTTTGCCTGATTAAGACTCCAAATGATCACGGCCTGCCTGCAACAGTCTCTTTTTCTTTAGTTGGCTGCGTTGGTATGATGGGCGTTAATTCTTATAATAGCCTTATTGGTGTCAATAATATTAACACTTCAAACGCTAGGGCCGCTTTGATATGGCCCGTTCTCGTGAGAAAATGCCTTGAAGCTAAGAACTTAGTTGATATGAGACAGATTCTTTTAAACTCTCCCGTTACTTCAGGTCATAATTATATAATCTCTGATAAAACTGGTGGCGAGCACTGGGAAGTGACTCCCCTTCATAATGAAAAGGTTGGATCAATGGCCGCTTCTGAAGTTGGTGGAACCTTTCATACTAATCATTGCCTAGGCGTTGAGGTCTCTAAGATGGAAGATAAGAATTCAATGAGTTCAACTACTCATTGCCGATTTGATCTTCTCACTGAAAAAATGCCGAAAGTTAAAAGCTATGATGACCTAAAAAAGTTACTTCAAGACCATGATGGTTATCCTAAGAGTATTTGCTCTCATTTTGAAAATGGCGCCCAAGACCCTTCTATGACTTGTGGGGGTGGGATTGCTGATCTTACTGGAAATGACTTATCCTTTTGGAGAGGCTGCCCGGTTCATGATGATAACTATGTGGAGCATTCATTTAAGTTAGAGAAATTTGGCGATGAAATGGATATCAAAAAGGTTTAAGTATGAGTAATCATCCCTATTATATAACTTGGTCAAAGCAAAAGGGAGCTTCTACCTATCCACTTGATTCAGTAGAGGATCACTATTTTTATTCTAATGGATCAAGGATTGCTGATCTATCAAGTATTAGCTATCAGGCCAGTTTTGGCCTTAAGCCTAAGTTTGCTTTAGAGGCCGTAAAGAATCAACTTGATAACTTTACTATCGTAGCCCCTAAAGCGACTCATGATTTAAAAACAAATATTACTAAAAGATTGATCGATCTTATTTCTCTTGATGGAGGAAAGATCTTCTATACAACAAGTGGTGCTGAAGCAGTTGAAAATGCTTTGAAGATGGCCCGCCTTTATACTGGAAAGAAAATTATTCTCGCCAGAAGGCCAAGCTATCATGGTGCAACCTTAGGCGCTGTCTCAGTCACTGGTGATTGGCGCAACGATGATGTCCCAACTCTTGATCAGTGGACTGTTAGAATACCAGAGCCTCACGAAGACCCTGACCTCTCTAAAACAGAGAAAATATTTAAAGAAACTAAAGACCTAGTTGGGATAATCTTAGAGACTGTTCCTGGTAATAATGGCGTGTTAGTTCCAGAGCTTTCTTGGCTTCAAGGTATTCAAAAACTTTGCGATGAAAATAATGTTCTTCTTATTCTTGATGAAGTGATCTGCGGCTTTTATAGACTAGGCACAGCTTTTGGTTTTCAGCAATTTAACCTCAAACCGGATATTATTACCATGGCCAAAGGAATCACCGCAGGGGTTATCCCCTTTGGTGCTGTTTGGACCAATGATAAGATTCACTCACATTTTAATGATAAGACTCTTAGCTGCGGCCTGACCAACTACGCCCACCCTCTTGGCCTAAAGGCCTTAGAATCAGTCTTAGATTATACGAATCAAAAAGAATTTAAAGACCATTTAAAAGAGTTCATTGAAGTTTTTACTAAAGACATCGAGTCTCTTAAACATAAAACCAGGTCAATCGGGCTCCTCGCGGCCATTGATCTAGATAAGGCTCCAAGCTTTAGAGAATGTCTTGATTCAGGTCTTTCTCTAGTTGCTCAGGAAAAGAGGTTGATCCTCGCTCCTCATCTTAATCTTCCTCTTAAAGAGTGGAGTAAATCATTTAAAACTTTGGAGGCCCTTCTTGGCTAAAATATATAAAGATGCCACTGACGCTCTTAAGGACTTTAAGTCTGGAATGACTTTAATGAGTGGAGGCTTTGGGCTTTGTGGTATTGCAGAGAACTGTATCGACGCTCTAACCTTAATGGATGTTAAAGACTTAACAGTTATCTCAAATAATATTGGAAACTCTGGAAGAGGCCTAGTTAAGATCTTGATACAAAAAAAGATTAAGAAGGCCTATTGTTCCTACGTTGGTGGAAACCCAGATCTAGAAGAACAGATGCTTAAGAATGAAATTGACGTGGAGCTTGTTCCTCAAGGAACCTTTTCTGAAAGAATTAGAGCTGCGGGACTCGGCATCAGGGCCTTTTATACTCCTACTGGATATGGAACCTTGGTTGCTGAAGGTAAGGATGAGAAAACCTTTGACCGTCCTTGCATCTTAGAGACCGCCCTTCACGCAGATTTTGCCATTATTAAGGCGCAAAAAGCCGACCCTTATGGGAACCTATGGTTTAAAGAAACGGCCAGAAACTTCTCCCCCTTAATGGCCATGGCCGCTAAGACGACTATTGTAGAGGTAGAAGAACTTGTAGAGCTTGGAGATATTAAAGCTGAAGATGTTCATCTCCCTGGTCTTTTTGTTCAAAGAATATTTCAAGGTAGTGATTATAAAAACGAAATTGAATTTTTAAAACTTGAAGGTGAGAAGTGAGCTGGAGCGTAGATCAAATGGCCGATGAGGTCATCTTACTAATTGGGTCAGATGTTTCAGTTAACTTAGGCATTGGCCTTCCCACTCTTATAGCTGAGAGGATGAATCCGGAATCAAATGTAATGATTCAATCAGAAAATGGAGTCCTTGGAGTTGCGGGCCGTCCTACTAAAGAGACTCTCTCTCCTACTTTAATAAATGCAGGAAAAGAGACTATTTCTATCTCAAAGGGCGCAAGCTTCTTTGATTCATCTCTAAGCTTTGGAATGATCCGGGGTGGTCATATAGATTATTGTGTTCTTGGAGGCATGGAAGTTGACGCTAAGAGGAACCTAGCCAATTGGATGATCCCAGGGAAGAAAGTTACGGGGATGGGCGGGGCCATGGACCTCGTTAATGGAGCACGCCAAGTTATCATCATGATGACTCATTTCAATAAACACGGAGAACCAAAATTGCTTGGTCAATGCGTCTTACCACTGACAGGAAAGAATGTAGTTGATCTCGTTGTTACGGATAAAGGCATCTTTAAACCAAATGGCTCTAAGTTTGAAGTTATCAAACTCGCTCCTGGAGTTAACGAAAAAGACCTAAAGCTCGCCTAGTCTTTAGATTGTCCTTTAAAGTACTTGGCCAAGAGAAGGTATTCTTTTTCAGATAAAACCTTCGGAACTTTTAAAACCTTTCCCATTTTATTCTTGGGCTCAAACTCAAGCATCCCATAGGACATTGATTGTACCTTTGGTAGATAGGCGGCCACAAATTGAGAGGTTGCTACATTAATAAGTTCCGGCCACTCATCATACTCTTTTCCATAAAGCTTTAAATCAGCGAGTTTATTTACAAAAGGAATTCCCCACCATCTATTTCGATAAGAAACAGAGTTTGAAAAAGCAGGTGTAAACTTGTGGGATATCATTCCATAGACTTCCATGAAATTGATGAGATTGAAGACTTCTTTTTTATGAAGATAAAAACTAACAACCTTTGAGCCGGGATCGAGTTCTTCGTCAAAACCAATGGCCAAGATTTTAAAAATATCAGAGAGCTGATAGCTATGACCCTTTTGTATATTCTTTCTAATCAATCCTAAGGAAGTAAAATAAAGATCGATCGGTTCAACTTCAGTTTTGTTTAGTTGATCTCTAACCCCGCTAGTCACTAGGACACCTAGTTCGTTGAGGGATTCTTTTCTTCTTATAAAAGAGTCTTTTGCGGTAAAGATAAAGCTATCATAACTAAAGCCTGTCTTCTCTAGGAACTGATTAAGATGAACTTTATAACTTGAAATCGCCTTCATCATCTCTTGGTCAACGGGGATACTATCATCGACCTTTAAAATATTATCCTTATTTAAAAGCTTAAGATCGACTCCATTCCAACTTAGCTTTAGCTTCCCTAGATACCTACCAAAACTACCGGCCTGAACTAACAGGGCCTTCTCTACTCTAATAGGCCTTGGGTAAACCACATGAGTATGCCCCGCTATAAGTAAATTAATACTAGAGACCTCCTCGAGAATCTCTACATCTTCAGGATGACCACCATGAATAAGACCAATGACAATATCTAGTTTCTCATCCTTTTTTATTTTTTTAACAAAGTCATTTAGATAGTCAGTTAAGGCATCCATATCCTTCTTGCTCTTACTATCATCATAACCAATAAAGCCCACGTCACTACGGGTAGCTAAAGACACTAAAGCCCCATCAGGTCCTAGAAGACCAATAATACCAACCCTTAATCTCTTATTTCCTTGAACAAGCTCTTTGACGACATATTTTTTTATCGGAAGGTCTTTGCCATAAAACTTTTTAAGAACAGAGTCTTTGTTTTGAAAGAATGAATTACTGCTAATGATAGGTGTCATCACCTTCCGGTCAATCCACTTATTTAACATAGTTTCAAGACCTAAGTCTCCCGCATCAAATTCATGATTTCCAAGCGTAGTAGCGTCATAGCCTACCAAATTAAAAAACTCAGCTTCAGGAAAGATGTTTATCTTTTTATTAGGTCCTAGTGCGTGAAACAAAGTCCCTGCAAAGAAGTCCCCTGCATCTAAAAGAAGATTTGGTGTTGCTGATAAAGACTTTTCCTTTTTAATAAGATGAGCCAGCCTTGCATAGTGGCCAGAGACAATATCGCCATCCCCTTCTTTTTCCGTAAAATTTGAATCGGGGCCGCTTCCTTCAAAGTAAGAATGGAGGTCATTAGTATGAAAGACCGTAAATTCAAAGGAATCAGAGGCAATTGAAGAGTTAACTAGCGCGAGTAAAATAATTAAGAATTTCATATAGGGTTATTTTAGAACGAATCATGGCGTTTAGTAATAAAGAAAAGGCCTCTCTCAAAAAAAGAGGCCCTTTTCTTTATTTAATCTACAAATATTCCATTATCTATAGATTCAATTTCTTTTAAGCTCTTTTGAGAACTTGGTGAATTAGGCGTTGAAATTGGTAAATCAGAGAATCCAATCTTTTCAAAAACAAAACGGTCATCTTTAGTGCTTAAGGCACGATAAAGAGCTTTCCCATTATCCTCAGGCTTCATCAAAGCGATTTGGTATCCTAAAGTGTGAGGGGTAGTGATTTCGATTGTATAATTATCAATCAACTCATAACTAACACCTGCTTCAAAAGAAAAGTAGTCACCTACATTATCCGAATTCAGACCAATATTTGTTCCACCAGTTCTTTTAACTGAAAGCCTCATAGTGTCTGTGTGAATGGTTTGGATTAAAAAGCCAACTTCATCTAAGTATTCTTGGCATGTTGATCCCATCCCTTCTCTATACCAATCAGTTACATCAATTGAATCTAGGTATTCTATAACTAAACCATCAAGTTCTAACTCAACAGTCATAGACTTAGACAGACCAAAGGCAGCTGAAACAATCGGTAACCCAAGAGATAAAAAGCCAAGATTACCTTGAAAGCTATAACGGTATGACTTACTAATATTTGCTCTATCCTGATCTCTTCTTAATTCATCAGAAACAGGAAAGCAGGTATCATGACCAGAAACATAAGCTAAAGCAGAAGGCCTACCGCCGACAAGAACACCAGTATGAGTTCCATTATCAGCGCGGTCCATGGCATTTTGAAAACCAATAAAACCATAAGGACTTACAAGGGAGTCTAATACTTTTGTTGGATCTGTTTCTGGTTTTTCTTCAACGCAAGAAGTTGCAGAAACTAGTAATAAAAATAAGCAAAGTATAAAAAGGTTCTTCATCGTTTACTCCTAGTTTAATTGCTAGAGCATACGTACTAATGAGTCGCAATTGGATAGGCCTATGCTAAAGCAATGAGATAATCGGGATAGCTCATAGGACTATAGGAGGTTAAAGATCATTCTTTTCTTAAATATCGACTCGAAAAGTTGTCACTTAAAGGAAAGCTACAACAAGGGGCAGCATCTCAAGAAATTTCCTTAAAGATTGTAACAAATGGCTTCAATCAAGCACTAATATAAAAATTAAACTTAAAACTTTTAGGTAGTTGGCTATAATAGAGTGGTCTGGAGAAATTTATGAGTTATGCAAAAAATGAGTACAAAAGAAGTAAGGCAGAAATTTTCTTTATTGCCGTCTTCTTACCAACTGTCTTTCTCATGTATTCGGTTTATAAATGGCCACACTGGTTTGTCGAGCAAGGCTATGTTGATTCTCTTGATGCCTTTTGGCTCTTTGGGAAAAGCCCAAGCTTTTGGTACTCAACCGTTTATACGGGTATCGTTTGTTGGATCTCAGGAAAGATACTCCTCAGTAGTAAATCCCCTTATAAAAGAGGAAAGAATCCTAAGCTATCTAAGTATCAACGTAATAAATTCTTAAGTATTTTCTTCGTTCAATTAATAATTTTCTACCTACTCCCTTATGTCATCTCCCCCCTCGCGGCGGGCAGAAGTCTTCTTAGTGATCCGGTCGCTTCAAGTTATTTTTCAGCCTATGTTTATATCTCAAAAGGATTTACTTCATGGGGTTCAATGATTTATTGCTTTGTCTTAATTCCTATATCTGTTTGGTATTTTGGTAAAAGGTATTGCTCTTGGTTCTGTGCATGTGGAAACCTGGCAGAGACTATTGGCGTGACGAAGTGGGGAGCAGCTTGGGTAAAACACAAGACTCCAACTGGTAAGACAGCCGAAAAGCTAGAAAGTATTCAAACCATCTTTATGATCTTTGGCTTCTTCTTTGGCTTCTTGTTGTTCTTTGACATGCTTAAGGTTTTCTCATCATCAAGTTTAATTGAGGCCTCAAGAAACTTTGAAGCCTTTGTCGTCGACTTTATCTTCGGTGCCATTATAGGTGTTGGTGCTTATCCATTTTTAGGGACAAGAATCTGGTGCCGTTATGGATGTCCCTTAGCTAAAATGATGGAGCTTTTTGGCAGGTGGACTAAAGGTCATTTTAAAGTCAAGGCCAATGAAAACTGTAAGGGTGTCGATCTCTGTAGCCAAGTCTGTCCTATGGGTATTGATGTCGCCTCATTTGCGCATAAGGATAAAAAGCCTATAAACGGAGACTTTGGCCTCTATAATACGACTTGTATTGGTTGTGGTGGCTGCGTAGATGTTTGTCCTTTTGATGCCTTAGAGTTTGAATATAAAAACTGGGCCTAAAACTATTGTCAGGCAATATTTAGTAAAGTTATGATTCTCCCATTATTAAAAGGAGAATCATAATATGAAAAGAATCACTACCCTCTTTATCGGCTGTATCCTCATTCTAAGTTCTGGAAAGATGACTGGAAATAAAATCAAAGAAGCTCCCTTCTACGGGAAATATATAAAGGCTGACTCAGCTCCTAGCTTAGAAAAAGTCACAAAAAACTTTAAAGAATATCAAGGTAGGGAAATCACTTTTGATGCAAAAGTCGGAAAGGTTTGCGTGAAGAAAGGTTGTTGGATGGTTCTTGAAAATAAAGCAGGATCGACTCGAGTTAAGTTTAAAGACTATGCCTTTTTTGTTCCCATCTCATTAGTAGGCTCTAAGGTAAGAGTCTCAGGAATCTTAAAGAAAAAAATCCTCTCAGTAAGTGAGGCCAAGCACTATATGGAAGATGCCGGAATAAAGAACCCTAAGGTCTCAAAGCCAATCACTGAGTACTCAGTCATGGCAACTGGTGTTAAGAAGATTTAAGCACTTAGGCGATCGAAGGTCTTATACTTCGTCATCTGCTCAAGCAACGAAGGTAAAACCACTCATTTCTCTGGAGCAAGAGTCCCCTATAAGTTAGTTTTCCTAGGTTTTAACTAACCTAGGATTAACTATGAAAAAGCTTCTACTTTTATGCCTTTTATTTTTATCAGTCCAAGCAGAATCAAACACTCAAGTTGCGAACTGCTACAATAGTCTCTCTACAGAAATTTCTCGTCATAGAGCTGCCATCCTTTGCCAAGGTACAACGACAAGCTTAGAGGTTGAATCCGTTAAAGATTGTTATAAAAATGCTACTGATCAAAGAATTGAAAAAACGAGAGCCGCTCTACTATGTAATCGTTCTTTCTCTATAACTTCTCAAAAGGCAAGAATCTCTTGTTACCAAAATAAAAATGGCGACATCTCTTACCAAAGATCTGCTATTCTTTGCGCAGGAATCAAAGACTCAACTGAGGCTGCCTCAATTATAAAATGTTATAAAGAATTAACTGGAACTATTAATAGAGATCGCGCTTCAGTACTTTGTAGTCATTCTGCTATTGGTGCATGGGTTTTGATTAAGAATCTTTATCATTAAAGAAAAGACATGGAAGTAGGCCCAACTTGGGCACTACTTCCAAAATAGACTTATTAAGGAAAAGGGATGAATCTTGGAGTTGGCTCGAACTTTAAAGACTTGATCATAGGAATGATTCTCATACGTAGACAGCTTCTATAGCTGGAATCTACAACAACCGTATAAGTAGCTTCAGTTTTAGTGTTGATGATAAATGTATCGATCTGAGAAATACTAGTTCCACAAACCATTGGGTGCATATAACGAGGCTTCTTAACAACGCAGTCTGCTCCGTTTTCAATTGTATCCTTTTTTACTAATTCGATAACCGCTTGGTTTCCTCTAACAGTAGCCGCTTCAAGCAGGTTCATATCTCCAGAGGTACAAGTATTAAATTTAAATTCTTCGTGTCTAATTGATCTTGCGCTTGCCGAGAAGGCACTTACTAAAGTGATTAAGACTAATAATGTTTTCATGTTAAATCCTTTTTCCCTTTGGGAATATTTCTAGTTTTTTTTATTGTTAATAAAGAGCTCCTCCTAACGAAGGAGCCCTAGTCCTAAATTAAAGATCAGATCCAATTGAATCAAGAGTGATAGCTTTAATTAGTCCCTTAAGACTAGTGGCCGCTGTACGGTCATAAGTATTCTTAGGGTAAGTCGCACTTGAAACCCAGCAACCACTTGGTCCATCTACTAATTCCATTACACCAGCAAAAGTACCTGTGTTGTAGTCATACCCACGAAGAACAGAAAGATGATTATTAGACATTGTAGGTCCTGGCATCATCATACAAACAATTTGGTTTGTTCTTCTTTCAATATCTGCCCCAGAGAGACGAGTTATGTCTCTTTTAAGGAGAGCGAAGATATGCTTGTTTAATGGCTTTGAAAAATTGGCCTCTGCTTCACTTTCTCCATCAATAAAGAATGGGAAACTTCCACTTGAAGTATTAAGAACAATATTAAGTTCTGCTTCTTCAGTAATAGTAGTCACCATATGGTGAATAATACTTTTCCCAGCGACATCTTCTCTAACGGCAAAGCGGTAGCTCGCTAAGTCCTTAGCAAAGACGTTGGTTGAAAAAAGTAGGCCAATTGTGATTAATAGTGATGTTTTCATGTCTCTCTCCAGAGTTATGGGTCATTGCCCGTTTGTTTCTGAGGCTTAATTAGCGCGGAGGGACATTTTTAAATAGATTTTTTTAATTAATTTATATACTATTAGCTAAGTATTTTATTAACTCATAAATGTAACCAGTTGAAATTATATGAAAAAGACGGTCTTTGAATATAAGGATTATAAGACATATATCCATGAAAAAATCTTAGCCTCACCAAATAAGGGCCGAGGGATTAAGCGCAATATGGCGGCCTTCCTAGGCTGTCAGACGGCCTATGTCAGCCAGGTCTTAAACCAACATGTTAACTTCTCCCTAGAGCAAGCGGTAAAGATGAATCAGTTTTGGGAGCATAATAAAGAGGAGTCGCGCTTCTTCTTGCTCTTAGTTCAATTTCAAAGGGCCGGCAGTAAGGACTTAGAGAACTTTTTAAGAACTGAGATGGAAGAGATAGTTGAGAAGAGATCAAACCTAAAAGAGAGGCTTAATATAAAGGACTCTCTTGATGAAACAAATCAGCATATTTACTATTCAGCCTGGTATTACGCTGCCGTTCATATCCTCCTTTCTATTCCAGAGTTTCAAACTCCAAAATCAATTGCGAATCATTTACGTCTACCTCTTAAACAGATCCAAGAGATCTTATCCTTCCTAGAGACGACTGGACTCGCCGTTCAAAAAAGCGGCAAATATGAAATTGGATTAACGAGGATTCATCTTAGTAAAACAAGTGTTCAAATAAGAAGGCATCATACCAACTGGAGAAATCAGGCCATAACTTCTATCGATAAGAACGAAGAGGAAGCACTTCACTACTCTAGCGTCCTTTCCATGTCAGACAAAGATGTCCCTAAGATAAAAGAAATCATGATTAAGGCGATTGAAGAATGTAGGGAGATTATAAAGGTCTCAAAAGAAGAAAGGCTTCAAATTATAACCATGGACTTCTTTAAGATCTAGTTCCTACCTAGGCTTAGATTCGGCAAGAAATATCAAGAGTCTTTTGAATTCGAATATTCTTCTTAAGGATCAAAGTTTTAAGACGGGTCTTAACTTTATAAGAATAACGGCTAAACTCTACCTCTGAACATGCGGCAACTGTTGAGTCTCCACCTGTCTTAAGATTACCTTCACAAGCAGTTAAGCTAAGCTTATTTGTTTTTTTGTTATAGCCTAAAGTAACACTATAATTCTTAAGTTCTACGGCAGGTGACACCGGCACTTCAACCCAATTGCTAGGGTTTAATTCAGCACCTAGGGCAATTCCGTGAAGCCATCTGTCAGCAAATAAGTAAGTAGTAAACTGAATAGCATTAAGAGAAAAAGACTGCTTACTTAGAAAGCTAACTCTTTTTCCACCATCACTTAAAAGCTTTGCCTGACAACGAAGGGCCATAGGAAAAGGAGTGATAGGAAGACCCATTCTTCTTGGATAATTCATAGGGCCTATAGTGTGTCCCCCACTAGATTCTGCCCCGTTAAAGACATCTTCAAGGTCACTAAAGTCTAATTCAAGATTTGGTATATCAAAAAGATCACTATCAAGATCATCCTTTATGCATGGGATCGGTTTAACTGATAAACGAACTACTGCCGAACTACAGGCAGGCTTATCTCCATTAATAAGATCAATAAGGTCATTTGCCTGAACCATAGATGACAAAAGGGTAAGAAGAAATAAGATTGATCTTTTCATAGCGCTAGCTCTCCAGCGCATTTAATACAATAAAGTATGATTCACTTCAACAGCACTTAGAAAGTTTATAGGGGGCTTACATTAGTTTCTACAGGGTTTGAGCAACTTATCTCTCTTTCTTACAGGGGAAAGTTACTAAAGTGCCCTTTCGGCTCCAAGAACATAATTCGTCTTGATTCATTAAGGTCTATAAACACAACGAAAACCGATGCCTGGTGCTGAGGAGCCATCTTCTTCTAAAGATAAAGCAAAGGCCCCGCCACTTGCTCCCCACTCCAGACCACCACCTCTTGCACTATGACCAGCTGTCGGATCTGTTAAAGCAAACCAACGCCCAACACCTTCAGTTGCTGTGTATGTATTATCAGTTGGCTGAATGTCTAAAAGAGTAAGAGAGCCATTGATATCATTGACTTCCCTAGGGTCTTCAACATTGGCTGGGCTAGTATCATTAGGTCCTTGAGTAAACCCAGCGGTATCGTCCCAATCTACCCATTCCGAGGCATTTCCAGCGAAATCCCAAATGTCTTCGCCAGTAGAGAGAACAAAGGTTCTTTTGTATTTATGTGTTCCCGCGCTAGCACAGGTCTCAGCCGCCGTATTGAAAAGACAACTACCCTTACTAGATGAGGCCAATGAAGAGTTAGTCCAAGCATCATCTGCACTTTCAGCGGTCCATCCTCGGGAGAGATGACCTGTGCCAACTGTCGCTGATGACCAGTTAGCATCTTGAACTTCAACATTCCTAGCAATAGTCATCCACTCTGGATTTGTAATTAACTTAAAGCTTCCTGCGAAGCCTGATTCCATAATCTCACCGCATTCTGTATACGCGTCGTCCGCAGATATATTAACGTAGGGAGTTCCTAGAGAAATTGATTTAAGAAGACCTGAGTTTGACCTAGCTTCGTATTTCATGACACAAAAGTCATCTGTTCCTAATGTCGAATTCCCAGGGATACTTACAAAACCTGTAGGGCATTTTAGGGGACTGATATTCCCCTTTGAATAAGTCACAAACCATTCTGTTCCACTAGAAGCTACTTCTACAGAAGAGAACTTATTATAAAGTGAAACAGTATTGGCCCCATCTATAGTCTCTGCCCCATCGCCTTTAACTTTTACAATATTAGAGGCATCATTATTTTTAATAGTAACAGTAAAGCCGTTTCCAGCAGTCGCTGCTGGAGGTAATGTGATGAGAGAATTACCTGTTACGATGAGTACTTTAGCTTCATCACCAGAGACAACAGTATAGTCAGCAGATTTTGTATCTAAAGAAATCGAAGTGCCGCCTCCTCCGCCTCCACCGCCACCGGCTGCCCATGCGAGGTTTCCAGAACCATCAGTTGATAAGAACTCACCATTTGCCCCATCTGCACTAGGAAGAGTAAAGGTAACACTTCCAGAGACTGAGGCAGGTGATCTTAGACCTACATAATCAGACCCTGAAGAGGCCAGTTCTGTGAATCGTAATTCACCTACATTACTAGCATCTATATCTGTAATACTAAAAGTACTCGCATTAGTTGCTCCACCGCCACCGCCACCAGGGGTTGACCAAGTAAGAATACCGGCTCCATCTGTGGTAAGAACCTGACCACTCACTCCATCACCTATAGGAAGAGTCCATATTAAATCCGCCGCTAAATTATCCGCGGCTTTAAAACCAACATAGTTTGTGCTACCAATTTCATAGAATCTAAACTCGCCTGTTTGCCCAGCTCCAGTATCGTAAGCTTTGATACTGACACCTGCCTGATCATTAGTTTCTAAAGAGTTTATACTTAAGTCACTTGCCACAGATAAAAGAGCTTGCTTAGCAGCTAAGGCATCAAAGACAAGATTACTTGAGGGAGATTTTGTTGCAACTCCATCAGTGATAGTCGCTGTTTCTAGAAGATCTGCTCTTGCCCTAGTAGCTGTATAATAGACATTTGAACCTTCAGGAACAATATCCGTGTCTAGCGTTTGCCAAGTTTTATCCCCTCTATAGTACTGTGCTGACGTACCTTCAGAAAAACCTGGCTCTTTTGTATCGAGTTTATTGATAGCGCTTAGGACCGTATCACTCGCACTAATGACTCCTGCTCCTGAAGAAAAGCCGGTTAGAGTAACGGCCCTAACATCAGTACCGAAATCACCAAGACTAAAGTCACCTTTTAAAAACTGTGAACTAGTTCCAGAGGTTATCGCGTTTTGTTTATTATTAAAATTCGTCCAATCTCCCATGGCAAGAAAGCCATCAGTTGTTCCATTTGCTTGAGATAAAGGTGCACTAACTGATTCCCAATTCAAAACCCCCGAGCCATCTGTGCTCAGTACTTGTCCATTCGTCCCGTCACCTGCTGGTAAGGTCCAAGTAATATTTGCGCCTATCACAGTAGGTGCTTTAAAAGCGACAAAGTTTGATCCAATCGCTGAAAGCTCTGAGAATCTCATCTCTCCCGTCGCTCCCGCATTAATTTCAGAGATAGTAAACGTACTAGCGCTTGTTCCACCGCCGCCACCAGCTGCTGTAGTCCAAGATAGTATTCCTGCTCCATCAGTAGTAAGAACCTGCCCACTAGAGCCATCTAATGAAGGAAGCGTCCATATTAAATCAGCTGCTAAACTATCTGCTGCCTTAAAACCAACATAGTTTGTGCTTCCAATTTCGTAAAACTTAAACTCACCAGTTTCACCAACTCCAGCTCCATATGGCATAATACTAACGCCATCTTGGGAATCAGTTTCAATAGAGTTGATAGAAAGATCTACTGTATTATTTAAGTTATCTTGTTTTAAAGCGAGCCTATCAAAGACCACATCACTGCTTGGTGCAGTCGTTGTTTGCCCATCCGTTAAGCTTGCAGTTTCTATTAAGTCAGCTCTAGCTGAGGCTGAGGTATAGAATTGATTTGTTCCTATTGTTAAAGAATCAGTTGTTAGAGCTTGCCAAGTTTTATCACCTCTAAAATATTGCGCCGTCGTTCCGGCTGCGATGGCCGTTTCCTTATTATTAAAAGTCGTCCAATCTCCCATGGCCAAGAAACCATCAGTTGTTCCATTTGCTTGGGCCATAGTAGAGCCTGCTGCGATCCAAGACAGTTGACCCGATCCATCAGTGCTAAGAACTTGTCCTGTAGATCCGTCAGAATCAGGAAGGGCCCAAGTGATGTTTGTTCCCATACTATCTGATGCTTTAAAGGCAGCGAAGTTTGTTCCATTGGCCGCTAGTTCTTTAAAACGAACCGCTCCCGTTTCCCCTGCATTCGTTCCATAAGGATCTAAAGTAAAACCAAATTGAGAATCTGAAAGAGCAGAGTTTACTAAAATATCAGAGGTGTTACCGATGGCGTCTTGTTTATTATTAAAGATAGTCCAATCGCCAGAAGTTATATAACCATTTTGACCGGCATTTCCTGGAGGTAGGGCCGCGCCGCCAGCTGGAGCAGACCATGAAAGAGTTCCAGTACCATTAGTTGTTAAAACATTTCCACTCGTTCCATCAGTTGAAGGAAGAACAAAGGCTAAATCAGCGGTGAGTGAATCAGGTGCTTTGAAGGTTACATAATTAGTACCGTTCGCTGCTAATTCTTGATAGCGCATCTCTCCAGTTTCACCAACGCCTGTTCCAATTGGAGTTATTTCAAAAGTTGAAGCACTCGATCCGCCGCCACCAGTATCAGTCACCCATGAAAGAACTCCTGAACCATTCGTGCTTAAGATTTGACCAGTGCTTCCGTCACTTGGAGGAAGGGTCCAAATGATATTAGAGGCTACGGTATCAGGAGATTTAAAAGCAACGTAGTTTGAGTCGTTAAGATCATAAAAACGAAACTCACCGGTCTGCCCGGCACTACTTCCAAAAGAAAGTAGGCGAAGTGCCGCTTGAGAATCTGTTGTCACAGAATTTATCGTTATATCAGAAGTATTAATTAAATTATCTTGCTTTAAGGCAAGTCTATCAAAAACAACATCACTACTTGGAGCCGTGTTTGTTTGCCCATTTGTTAAACTCGATGTTTCTATAACGGCACTCTGAGCTCTTGCTGAGGTAAAGTAGAGACTAGAGCCTTCTGCGACACTATCAGTATTTAAGGTTTGCCAGGTTTTATCTCCCCTATAGTATTGAGCTGAGGTACCAGCGGCTAAACTTCCTTCTTTATCTGAAATATTACCATCTAATTTATTAAGGGCCGAAATGATAGAATCTGTCGCACTTAAAACCCCAGAACCAGAACTAAACCCGGTAAGCAGTGAAGAGAGAACATCATCATTAAGAGTTCCAAGGGACAGATCACCTTTAAAATACTGGGCAGTCGTTCCTGTTGTTAAGCTGTCTTGTTTATTATTAAAAGTTGTCCAGTCACCAGAAGTAATATAACCATTTTGCCCCGCATTTCCTGGGGGAAGGGCCGCGCCCCCAGCTGGAGCAGACCATGACAGAGTTCCAGTACCATTAGTAGTTAAAACATTTCCACTCGTTCCATCAGTTGCAGGAAGAATAAAAGCTAAGTCTGCTGTAAGAGAATCAGGCGCCTTAAATGTTACATAATTTGTTCCGTTCGCTGCTAATTCTTGATAGCGCATCTCACCCGTTTCACCGGCATTAGTTCCAATTGGCGTTACATCAAAAGTCGAAGCGCTTGCTCCGCCCCCGCCAGTATCAGTCACCCAAGAGAGAATTCCACTACCGTTTGTACTTAAGATTTGCCCAACAGATCCGTCGTTAGCAGGAAGAGTCCAAATAAGCGAGGCCCCAAGGGCGTCTGGCGCTTTAAAGCCAGCATAGTGAGAACCGTTTCCAGTAAGTTCATAAAAACGAAACTCACTTGTATTACCGGCAGCGATTCCATAAGGAGTCATAGAAACACCAGCTTGAGAATTAGTTGTGATTGAATTTACGTCAAGAGAGTCTGTTGTTGAAATAACATCTTGTTTTAAAGCTAGCTGATCAAAAACAACATCACTGCTTGGAGCTGTAGTCGTTTGTCCGTTAGTTAAGCTAGCTCCCTCAATTAAATCTGTTCGCGCTTGAGTCGCTGTATAGAACTTATTTGTACCTATAACAAGTGAATCAGTTGTTAGTGACTGCCAGGTCTTATCACCTCTAAAATACTGAGCTGCTGTTCCTGCTGAAAAAGCAGCTTCCTTTGCATTTACATTTCCATCGAGTTTATTAATAGCACTAAGAATTGTATCCGTTGCATTAATGGCACCAGTAGTCGAAGAAAATCCACTTAAGTCAGTCCCTCTAATTTCAGTTTCAAAATTACCTAGGCTAAAGTCTCCCCTTAAAAACTGGGTTGAAGAACCTGCTGTGATAGTTGCCTTGTTATTAAAAGTATTCCAATCCGTACTTGAGATAAAGCCATCAGTACTTCCATCGGCCTGAGGAAGAGCTGCCCCTCCACTATCATCATCTGCAATGATCCAAGATGTTCCATCATACTTTAAGATCTTCCCATTAACAGCGCCCGTTGTATCAACATTGGCAATATCAGTAAGAGAAGAAGTAGTTTTATCAATCTGCGCCCAAGTATAATCATTTGCTAAAGGAACAACAGTTCCATTTCGGCCATTAAAAGTAACAACTCCCGCGGCGTTATCAATTTTTTCCCATTGGTTTAGTGTAGAGTTCCAAACAACCCAATCACCACCTGACCATGAATCAGTTCCAGCGCCCCCACTTAAATCGTAAGTTCCAGCATTGCTGACAATATAATACTCACCAGCACTTCCCCCGCCAGAGAGGTCAGGAATATTTAGACTTCCATTCCAATTCCCTGCATAAGTTAATCCAGTCAAGTCATTAGGAACCCAATCAGTCCCATCGAAGGTTAAGACCTGCCCAACACTGGCTCCCATATCTGAGAGCATTGATCCTGTGATTGATCCATCAGAAATAGTAAAAGTAACTTGAAAGGTTGCAGCACCTTCTGCATTTGAAATAATTAAATCAAAGACGCCATTCATGACAAACGATATATTTCTTAATCCGTTAGCTATTAGAGTAGATGAGCTTTGAGATTCGATACTTAAAGTTTCATTAAACCCGCTTGGTCCTGTTATCTGCACTGAGTTTACTAGAGATAACTTTTGGCCATTTAAAACGAATTGATTATTAACCACTGAAACTGAAGAGATCGTCGAAGTAAAACTTGTAGGTGGTACTGCACCTCCACCTTGTGAAGGCGCAGGTACCTTATCTCTCCCTGAACTTGTCTTCTCTCCAACACAGGAAAAGCAGGTAAGAATTAATAGGATCAAACAGATTCGATTCATCGAGCGTTAACCACCGGGCCCCAAAAATAGGACATTTTCTCATAATTCTAATCGGATTAATTATATGTTGATTTAAGGTTTATTAAGGAGAGCAATGATATTTCGGTAACTTACAGGAATATTATTTTCTTAATCTCACCTTAGTAGCCAATGAATAAAGGCTAGAGCAGCATTCTCCTAAAATTACCTATTTAAGGGCTTAAGGATAGGACTTTGAAAGAGCAAAAGCTTTCAGGCTTAACCCACTTTTCATATTTAATTTATAGGCCATTATTGAATAGTGTTTATTAAGACACTTCTTTATTTTGCCTAGAAAAAAATCTTAATATTTAGGAACATCCACAGTTATAAGAGTTAAGAAATATAGTGTTTGTCTCTCAAAATCTCTTCAGAAAGAATCTACTGCATGTCGACTCCGGCATGACACCTTACCTTTTTATCCCCTAGAAGTTTTCACAATATAACGAGATATCTTTATCATTTTGACCATCCTAAATTCTTCTCATACCCAGCGAATTATGAAATGTTGCGCTCTATAAACCGACAAGGAGACAATATGAAAACTTTATTTCTAATGACAGTTCTAATGATTTCAATCAATGGACTAAATGCTACTGAAACAAACCAAGAATGTATCAACGAAGCAACAGATCGTTACAACCTAACAGCAGAGCAAGCTGCCAAATTCTGTGCTGAAGAAAATAGCGATTTTAAAAAATGCGTTAACTTATACACAAACCGTTATGGATTTAGTAATGAAAGAGCAATCCTAGCCTGTATGTAAAAAGACTTGGGTGCCTAGTATAACTGGGCGCCTTTTTAGGCAAAGATTAGGACAAACCAAAAAACCTACTTTAATTTCCACCCCAATAATTTCTGTTAACATCAGGAAACCTCTCATACCCGACGATAGAACTTAAGTAAGGCTCCAAATAATTTTATACAATAAAGCCTCAAATTCAGTAAACTAGTCCTATGAAAAAACTTAAGATTGGAATACTCATTGATAGCTATGATCAAGCTGCTTGGTCTGCCACTATGATCAACAATATTATTAAAAGCGACTTTGCTGAGATCAAGCTAGTTCTTATTGATGATAACCCAAAGCCCGTCCCTAATAACTCACTCTTAAAGAAAATAACGAACAATTCAAGCAGGATCTTCTCTGTTATCACAAGAAAACTATGTGAGACTATTTACAATAAGATCATAGAGCGAAACGTATACCTCCCCGACTCAAACGCAGTCGTTAATATTAAGTCAGACTTAGAAGGGACTCCAACTTTAAAGATAAAGACTCTTAAGAAGAAGATCTCTGAGTATTTCTTAGATAAAGATCTAGAAGAGATAAGAGCTTATGACCTAGACATCTTAGTCAGGGCCGGCTTTGGAATACTACGAGGAGAGATCCTAAACCTTGCAAAGTATGGAATCTGGTCTTTTCATCATGGTGATAACCTCCTCAACAGAGGAGGCCCTGCTGGTTTTTGGGAAAGTCTAGAAGGCTGGCCAGAGACTGGGTCTATCTTACAGATCCTCTCTGAGGATTTAGATAATGGTAAGGTCCTATACCGCTCCTTTTCCTGTACAGACTCTCTATCTATTCAAGACAATAGAAATAATTACTACTGGAAGACCCTCTCCTTTATGACGAGAAAGATGAAAGAACTTCATAGAGATGGTGAAGCAGCATTTTTCTCAAAGGTCGATGAACTCAATCAAGCTCCAACCTTTTACTCTCGAAAGCTTTATAAGAACCCTACAAATAGTGAGTATGCCTTTCTCGTTTTTAACAAGTTAAAAGAAAAAATCACCACTATCATTGGAAACAAGTTTTATATGAATCAATGGATTCTTATGTTTCATATGAAAAAAGAATTCTCCTCTTCCCTTTGGCGCTATAAAAAGATTGTCCCACCAAAAGATCGTTTTTGGGCCGATCCTCATATTCTTTTCAAAGACAATAAGTATTATATCTATATAGAAGAACTCCTCTATGCTACTCAAAAAGGGCATATCTCTCTTATTGAAATGGATGCTAAAGGAAATTACACACAGCCAGAAACTGTCTTAGAACTGCCCTATCACCTCTCTTATCCTTATGTTTTTGAACATGAGGATGAGTATTATATGATTCCTGAAACCATTGCAAACAAGACCATAGAGCTTTACAAGTGCACTGACTTTCCTAAGAAGTGGGAGTTTCAAATGAACCTTATGGAAAATATCGAAGCCGTGGACGCGACTCCCCTCTTTCATAATGGCAAGTGGTGGCTCTTCGCTAATTGCATAGAAACCAAAGGCGCCTCAAGTTGGGATGAACTCTATCTTTTTTCATCAGAGAACCTATTAAGCCAAGATTGGAAGCCCCATAAGAACAATCCGGTTGTCTCTGACTGTAAGAGCTCAAGGCCGGCTGGAAAGATCTTCAAAGAAGGATCTAAGATCTACAGGCCCTCGCAAAATTGCAGTGTCCGCTATGGTTATGGATTTAACATCAACGAGATCATTCACTTAGATGACGAAAAATATGAAGAGAGAGTTGTCTCTCAAGTAGAGCCGAATTGGGATAAGGAAATCATTGGAACCCATACCTTCAATAGAGTTGAAAACCTTCATATAATCGACGCGATTTATCGCCGCCGAAGATAAGGATTAGCCCAATCAAAGAATTACTCTTAATCCCACGAAGCGCTTATATCGAAAAACCATGGAAGAATGGTCAGGGCATAACCTTTGAAATTGCCAGCAAACCCATCACTAGTAGCGACAACTTTATCTGGCGCCTGAGCATGGCCTACGTCACAAGATCTGGCCCCTTCTCAAGCTTTAACAACGTTTCTAGAACGATTGTTCAACTCGAAGGAGACCCCACGAATACGTCCAGGTTAATGTATACTTCTTAACACATCTTCTTTCTCATAGCTAGGCAGCACGGCTAGTGGCACTGGGCTTCTGTAACCCAGAGAGCTATGCGGTCTAACTGTATTATAATCTCTTCTCCACTTCTCGATCAAAACCTGTGCTTCCTTTAGCGAATAAAATATTTCTCCATTTAAAAACTCATCTCGCATTAAGGTAAGGACGAACAAACACCCTATTTGAAATTAGGCTCTCATATAATTCTCTATTATATGAGGTAACTCTCCCCTTCCGAAGAAAAACTTTAAGAAATTTTGGTGTGAAATGCTATACTTCTATATATTTAAATTTTTAAGAAATTTTGTTGGGACCTGCTATACTTCTATATAGCTTAGTTGGAAGAGGTTTTTGTCTATATTAAATCTAAGTAAAAATATCTAAAAAAGTTCTTCAGTAATCTTTTAAGTTGTTTAATATCCATAATAAGTTCAACCTCTTAGCTTCTAAAAATAAGCATTTTATCCATCGGTTAAAAGAAGGACATCCCTTATTATTCAGGCTACAATCTCTAACCAATCTATCCACTGAATAAGGACTTCTTTATGCTTTGCAAGGCATTTACGCTATCTCTAATATTTTTTTCTTTAACCAGTTGTGCAAAAAAGGAAAAAGATAAATACGCCTCAGTCATTTATACGAACGGGAATATAATTACAATGAATGACAGTTTTCCAAAAGCGAAGGCGGTTGCCGTCAAAAACGGACTAATTCTAGATGTAGGCTTGAACCAAAATGAACTTGTGTCAAAATACAAGGGTCCTAACACGAAGCTTGTAAGCTTTAACGAGAAAACCGTCATACCTGGTATTGTGGACGCTCATAGCCACCTTACGACTGTCGCTGTTCAAGCTGTTTCGGCAAACCTTCTTCCTCCTCCAGATGGTGGGGCTAAGGACATACCAACACTACAGAAAATTTTGAAAGAGTTTATTAAGAACTCACCTACTATAAAAAAACATGGAATTGCGATTGGATTTAATTACGATGACTCTCAACTTAAAGAAAAGCGTCACCCTAACAGGCAAGAGCTTGACGAAGTTTCAACAGAAATTCCAATAGTGATAATGCATCAGTCGGGACACTTGGGGGTTTATAACTCCCTTGCATTAAAGAAAGCGGGAATAGATCAAAACTCAAAAGATCCAGCAGGAGGAACTATCTACAGAGAGAAAGATGGAAAAACCCCTAATGGTCTTATGGCAGAGAATGCTCATTTCATAGTCGTTTATAAATTAATTCCTAAGTACACTAACAACCAGATTCAAGAGATGCTTCTCAAGGCTCAAGAAGTCTATCTAAAGAACGGAATTACAACAATACAAGATGGAAGAACTGATCCAAATGGTTTGGCGTCACTAATCTATACGGCTAACAATAAGAAATTCAAAGTTGATGTCGTTGTATATGCTGATTTAGAGATGAATATGGATAATAAAACTCTTCTGGGTCCACTAATGTCAGAAGCCTATACCAATCGACTTCGTATTGGCGGCGTCAAATTATCTTTGGATGGATCTCCTCAAGGCAAAACGGCCTGGTTCACAAAGCCATATTTAGTTCCTCCACATAATGAAAAAAATAGCTACAGAGGTTTTCCAATATTTAAAAACATAGATAAACTTCAGAAGCTAGTCGACTATACGCAAAAAAAGGGTTGGCAACTATTAGCCCATGCCAATGGAGATGCAGCAATCGATCAATTAATTCAAGTTGTAGAAAATACTAAAAAAAACGATGGGGAAAAAGAAATTAACACGGTCTTAATTCATGGACAGTTTATCAGGAAAGACCAAATTCAAAAGATCAAAGAACTTAATATCTTTCCATCAGTCTATCCAATGCACACGTTTTACTGGGGAGATTGGCATAGAAAATCAGTTGCTGGTGAGCAAAGAGCAGCCTTCACATCTCCAACGGCATCTTTAATGAAGGCAGGACTTAAATTTAGCATCCACACAGATGCACCTGTGATTTTTCCAGACTCTATGAGACTTCTAGATAGTGCCGTGAATAGGGTAACAAGGTCTGAGTTTATCCTAGGACCAGAAGAAAGGATCACCCCCCTAACGGCTTTAAAGGCAATGACAATTTGGCCAGCAACTCAGTACTCTGAAGAGTCAAGAAAGGGATCTATAGAAGTTGGTAAACTAGCTGACTTTGCAGTACTTTCTCAAGACCCTCTAACTATTAAGCATAGAGATCTAATTAAAATCAAAATACTCCAAACAATAAAAGAGGGTCAAAGCGTTTATAAATTTGAATAAAATTAATGAACTACAAAAAACTTCTACATTCCAAGTGGACCGCAGTCTCCCCTAAGAATAAAGAGAAGCACTTCAGTGTCATAAAAATATTAAAGAATGTTGACGATCCTCAACTGATTGAATCCGTAACTTTAGAGGCAGTCATGACAGGACGAAGCTTCAAGTTAAAACCTCAGGATTTAAAAGACACTGAACTCTGGCTAGAAGGCTGGAAATAATAATAGAATTATAGTTTTATCCATCATTTCCAATAAGTAAGTAGATATTTAAAATAAGAAACATTAGCGCAGGAAGTATCTGAAGATAGTGATCTTTAACTTTTATTCTTACGGAGAATCCTAAAAACATCAGAACAGCTAAGCCCAGCGCCGACAGAGTGAACAAGGGACGATAAAAGTAATACCCAACGAGAAGCCCCACTCCTCCGAGAAATTCCAATAAGCCAGTCAGAAGCCTAAACTTCGATAGGCCATAGCGCTTAAATTCACTCTCCATATGCCTCGTAAGTAAACATAGAAGGCCAAGGTAAGGACGAACAAACACGCTATTTGAAATTAGGCTCTCTTATAATTCTCTATTATATGGGGTAACTCGTCCCTATTAAATTTTAATATTTAAGGATTTTTGATTGGTGCTGCTATACTTCTATATAGACCCAGAGAACCTAAAGATCACAAAGCTTATTATGGTCGCCACAAGAGAAGATCGAAGACCTTTTATCAGTCACCTCTTGTGGAATATGCGTAAAGAAATCATTAATAGTTAATCTGCTCTTCTTATCTACAAAGAGCAGATTTTTGTGTTCTATGACGGAATTTTACTTGAGATAACTTCTCTCCAGAAATCACCATCGTCATATGAACTCCACAACGGCGAGCATCAGTAAAGATAGACTTAAAGAGAATATTATTACTCCAAGCCTCTTGCCCTACTTCGGCCATTAACTTTGAGAACTCAGTTCTCGTAGCTCTCTTCTTATCAAGCTTCTCTAAGGCCTTATTAAAACTTTTAAGGCTAGACTTGAAGCTTCTTTTTGTTTCTCTTAAACAATCTGAATTTCGGTTTGCATTATTAGCACAAAGCTCTCTTCTTAAATCATCCTTTGAAAAGACATTGTTAATTTCTTGCATGCCTATTTTTTCAAGGTTTTTAAGACCAACTTCATTTCTAGCTGTGGCCAAGATAATTTTCAAATAGTCTTGAGAAAGTTTGTATTCAAAATCAATCTTAGTAAAACCAAGTTTCTTATGCTTTGGAATTTCAAAATCCATCATTTCATAAAGAAGAGTTGATTGACGAAGCTTCTTAATCGCTTTTGTTAGTTTTTTAGAGTTCGACATATTATTGGCGTACTTCCAAGAAAATGAACTATTAACTTTTGTATTTGTAAGAACATCATCTTTAAAAGTCTGAGCCATACCACCACTAAATGCCGTTAATATATTCTTACGGTGCTTAAAGTGACGCCCATTATATGTTTTCTTATAAATACCATACTCAGTAATTGTTCTTACATTTTCATCGTGATGAATTGTGTTTTTATACTCATAGAACTTTCCTTTTGAAGAAGACATGGAAAGAACTGGATATAATGGCGTTGCGATCTTAAATGTTCTCGTTTTTCCATTAAGACTAAATTTCGAAGAGCTAACGGGCTTAACAAAAGCAAATGCGTCTTTTTGCGCCTGATACTGAACTTCCTCTAAGTTTCCTTTTAACATGGCAGAATAAGCACTTCTGGCTTCTTCACTATCAAGTCTAAATAAATACTTGAAGCCACTTCCTCTGCTTCCAAGTCTTGTTAATGATATTGAAGCAAGATATGCACGACCAATGACAGATGCTGACTTGGCCTTAGATCTAAAAACTTCAATAGAGGCCACATTTTCAGTTTCTTTAGTAATCGTATAACCAAACTCTCCATTAACAACAATGCTTGAACCTGTTCCAGCAAATAAATATCCTGCACCAGCATGGAAATTCACTCCACCGCTAGTCATATAATTTACAGAATCCCCAGGTGCCCAATTCTCTAGTGCCGAGGCAGTAAATGGTATCTTTCTTTTACTAACCTTAGAGATATCTGACTTACTAGCCGCATAGGCAGAAAACTTAGCCTCTGATCCTTTTGTGAAACTTAGAGAAAGCGCTCCCCAAACATTAGCTAGATGCGTGTAACGATCTCCAGCTCTTGGGAAATCAAATGCCGATATAACACCAACTCCAGCACTCATCGTTCTAGTTTTGATTACGTTAAATCCAGAACTATAACTTTCATACTCTAAAGAATGATTTGTTAAAAAGTTCGTTGGTGGAGTTAGGTTTTCAATAACTTTGTAGCTATCAAAGAAACCAAAGGCGATAGGGGCCACAGTGGTTCTTAACTCTAGCTCGTCTTCATTCCAATCACCGACGTGACCATTTCCAACGTTGTTATTTCCGTTATTATTATTTCCACGGTTATCATCACCTACGTTCTGATTACCTGTATTTCTATCCCCAACATTCTGATCACCATTATTATCATTACCTTGGTTCTCATTACCGTTGTTACGATCACCTACGTTGTTATTCCCGTAGTTAGAGTTTCCATTATTGCTATTACCTGTATTGAAACTTCCATTGTTTAAATTACCAAAGTTAGAGTCACCAGTGTTTCTATTGCCTGTATTAAAGTCTCCGTTATTACGATTACCAACATTAGAGTTTCCGGTGTTTCGGCTACCGTCATTATTATTACCTACGTTGGCACTACCATTATTGCGATTACCTTCGTTTCTATTCCCAGTATTTGCGTTGCCTACGTTGTTGTTTCCATCATTACGGTTTCCAGCATTCCCGTTCCCAACATTTCTGTTTCCAGTGTTTCGGCTACCGTCATTATTATTACCTACGTTGGCACTACCATTATTGCGAT